>PDYJ01000006.1_pt1 | contig 391145 bp, 311 predicted proteins | sample 1430841 | NCBI WGS metagenome assembly PDYJ01 (sample SAMN07237672, study PRJNA390542) | Gut metagenome, whole genome shotgun sequencing project. | isolation source: fecal pellets | host: Mus musculus | place: USA: New York, NY | collected 2016-10
CTGGAGATACGTCACCGCCGGCGATGACAGGGTACGCAGGGAGCACCGCGCCCTCGACGGTGTCATCCTCGGGTGTGACGATCCGCTGTGGAAGAAGATCTACCCGCCGAACGGATGGAAATGCCGTTGCCGGGTCGCGCCGCTGATGAGGCATGAAGCCGCCGGCGTTGACCCCGGGGAGATGCGCCGCCGTGTATCGGAATATTTCGACACGGCCGAGTGGAAGGCCGCCAGTGCGCAGGGATGGGACACCAACCGCAGCGAGACGGCGCAGGTCTTCGCAAAGGACCAGCAGTACATCCGTAAGTTTCCGGGAAAGGCGGCCAAGAGCCTCCTGCAGCTCTACCCGCAGGACTACGGACTGGAGTCCCTTAACAAAAGGATAGCCGCCTCGGTCACACCGAGACCCGTGTACGCCGGTGCAGCGGATGTCTGGTATGATGCGCATCAGATACTTGAGGACTATATGGGAAGGAAGGTCTCGCTCAGGCGCAAGGTCTTTAATTTCCATACCACCGGCGCGCATTCGTACCGCGTGCCTTACCTTGACTGCGTGACCGAGGCCCTGAAAGACCCCGACGAGGTGTGGCTTAACAACTATTCGAAGGGCACAGGGGAGTTCACGAACCTGAACTTCATAAAATTCTACGATGACTCTGCGGTAAATGTCGTGTGCGAGATAAAGGAGGGGCGGGTCTACGAGGTAAAGACATGGTTCGAGATCTGCACCGGCCCGAGGGGCGGGTCGCGGTCGAAGGCTTCACGCCTGAAAGACCCTCGCTGGAAATACCGCCGGGGGCTTCTGATAAAAAAAATCGTAGGGGCGGGTCCTTGCGTCCGCCGTCCTTATCATTGGGGCCGCCAGTACATGATAGCCCCGCTTCATACGGTTGGATAGCCGGTGTCCGCCCCTGCTTCGGGCTGACATGCCCCGCCGCTGTAATCAGACTCTCGGTGTCCCCGTCACCCGCTGGGAGCTGACACCTACCATTCCGCCGGTGGGCATGCTTACCGCAAATATACAAAATATTTTCAACATGAACATTGATGAACTTAACAGTTTTCTACAGTCGCTTGCCGGGCGAGCTCCTTGATGACGCGTCACAGATTGTTTCGGAGACCGCGCAGGAATACTTCAAGGACACCTTCCGGCTCAAGGCCTTTCGACGGCAACCCATGGACACCGGCGAGACATCCCAGAGCACGGGATCGTTGCTTGTCAACTCCTCCGCGCTGCTCAACTCCATACGGCCGGCCGTTGTCACCCCGGAGCGTGTGGTCATTTCAGCCGGAAACGACAAGGTGACATACGCGGCCGCACACAACGAGGGCTACCGTGGCCCGGTGGACGTGCGCGCCCACCAGCGCACTGTCAAGAAAACTGGCACTGTCTATGACGTGCGCGCCCATACACGCATGGCCGACATCGTCCAGAGACGCTTTCATGGGCGATTCCGAAGAACTCAACGGCATGATCCGCGACCGCATCGAAGGACACCTTGATTCAATTTTATAGATTCATTACAAAACAGACATGGATAAAGAATTCATCATCGCCGTATGCGACCGCATACAGTCCGCCGTCCCGTCCGTGCGGTGGGTCGACATCGAGGACGGGCAGCTCGATGTCAGGGAGCGTCCCCCGGTCGCCTTTCCCTGCGCCCTCGTCGACATTTCATATACCGCGTGCCAGACACTCGCCGGAGGGGCGCAGCGCGTCCGCGCTCAGGTGACAGTCCGTGTGGCGTTCCAGAGGCTCGGACCCTCCTCTGCGGCATGCGCCCCGCAACCGGCACGCCTGTGCGCCCTGTCACGCTTCGACACGCTTGGGGAGGTCCACTCGGCGCTGCAGTGGTGGAACGGAGACGGCCTCTTCAATCCCCTGTGCCGTCTGCGCTGCATCCCGGAGAAGCGTTATGCCGACATCCGGGTATACGCCGCGACCTACGAGACGGAGTTCTCGTGCTAATCCCAGTCCCAGCCCGGGTACAGCCCGCGCAGACGACGGCTGTCGGCCTCTTCTTTCACAAGGCGGCTGAACTGCTCCTGTTGTCCCGACAAGCACGTTGCTGACCGTGCGCTCCTCGATGAAGAACTCACGGTCGGCAAGGATCTTCAGCACGTCGTCGAAGCGTATGCGCTTGATCTCGGTCCAGTAATAGTAGCGGGCCGTCATTATCTCGTTGCGTCTGTCGAGCCTGTCCCTCCGGCTGCATATATCGACACCAGACCGGGCTGCCGTCCTCGGCTGCCGTCGGTTCTTTGCCGGGACTGCCTCCGGCATGTCAAAAAAAGGTAATATTCCTAACTCCCTGCAATCCATCACGCACTGCATTTACGCAAAATTACAAAAAATCCCGCTGACATCATCCGTCAGCGGGATTTTTATCCATGAATTCTGATTGAAAAGTGCGCCTCACGTTTTAGAACACCGGCCGAGATACACGAACGCGTCGCTCCTGATTTTTTTCAGTTCCTTGATCCTGACCGTGGCGGAGATCAGGGCCGACTCGTACTCCGACTCCAGCCGGCTTGTCAGCCTTTTCCTGACAGCCTCCGGCGTGTCGCCGCTGTCAGTGAACACTGTCCAGCGTGATCGAAAACTCACGGTCTCCACGCTTCTTTATGCCGACCTTCGCAAGATAAAGGACCGGCTCGATCCATTTTGCCGCCATCCCAATTCAGTCAACGTCCGTCATTCCAAGCGGGATATAGCGCCATGCCCCCTTGTCATCCTTGTACTGGGCGCGGATAAACTTCTTGGAGACGGTGGGCTGATAAGCCTCCTCGATGGTCCTCACGCCCTCAAGGAACCGCTCGTCGCCGCTGTCCTCGGCCATCCTGCGCAGCTGGAGCACGCGGCTGGCCTTGATGTTGCCCTGCCCGTCGCGGCTCAGCAGACGGAACACGGCGTTGACAAGGGCCTTGGTCGCGTCGTCCTTGGCGAGGCTCTCGATGTAGCCCTTCACCATCGCGATGCCGTCCTCGACAGTGTCGCGGTAGCCGTCGATGGTGTTCACCCCGAGGATCACCCGCAGGGTGCTGTCGGAGTTGGTGAACGTGTGGCTGTTCTGGCCGTCACTCGCCACTCCGGTCATCTCCGACTTCATCCTGAGTATCGCCTCGAAATTACCGAAGACCGTCTCCTTCACCAGCTTGATCTGCTCGCTGAGCTCACGCAGCTGCGGGATGGTGACGGAGATCTCGTCATCGACCATGCCGGCATACTGCCGGCGCTGTTCCCTGCGCTCCTCCTCCCTGCGCTTCTTTTCCTTCTCTGCCTTGAACGCCTCGAATTCCGCGCGTTCCTCGGCTGTCATCTGTACGTTTTCTGTTGCCATGATTATAAAATTATTATAGGGTTTAAACTTGTTCTGGTTTTATTACGCATCAAACCTCCTTCCGGGGATGATCAGCATTCCGGCGGTGTCCCCGCCCTGCGGTCTGCCCCTGCCGCGCAGTCCGCCTTTGCCCCTGATGGCCCGCAGTTTCCTCTGCAGGTCCTCAAGCTCATGGTGGTCGAGCCATGCGAACCGTCTGCCGGTGATGCGGTGGTCAAGGCAGAAGGCATCGACCGCGCTCCAGTCCGTCGTGTCTATCCCGAGCTGCTGCATGAGCCTCAGGCATGAGCTGCGCCACTTTTTAAGGGTCTCGACGCTGCCTGACAGTGCCTCCATCCCGGCGATGCACGCCGCATATTCCTGCGCCGTCATTTCCTTCAGCGAGTCGGTGCGCCCACGGGTGTACTGGCTCACTATCTGCCGTCGGCACTCCTCCCGGTCTCCACGGATCGTCAGGCGGTTGAACACCGCCCAGAACCGCCTGTAGTCTTTCGGTTTTGCTGCTCTCATATCAATCGAATAAGCTTAATTGTTTGTGATGGTGCTTGAAAAATTCCCGTTTGGCCTCGGCTATGTACCTCCATAGGCCATCCACCTTGAATAGTCTTTTGATATACTCAAGACCGCCGACAAACGCCTCTTCCTGACTGCCGAATGTGCCTTTGCTTGCTGACACACCGCAGGTATTGCACCCTGTTGAAGTCGCCAAGTGGTAGGAAATATGGTATGCGCCCTGTCTGCTCTTTGCCATTCCCAGTGCACAGGCGTAGCCATACCGCACCGGAATATTGACATAGACTGCATCCGTGAATACTCCGCATTCATTTGGATCTGTCGCCTGAATATCCATCTGCGCGAAATCCTTGATCGAAAATACTCGATCGGCCGGAACGAAGATCATTGGATGGATCTTTCTTGCTTTCATAGATAGCGCCACCTTTCGAGTTGTCTTATGAGATAAGTCCCGCAATGCACGGTGTCCTCGATATAGAACAGCTCCCCGCTGACCTTCCCGTCACAGTAGCCGTACACGGTACTGCCGTCCTTGAACACGAACTCGGCCTCGCGGTTATAATTGATCTTTTTCAGATCCTCCGGCTTCCTGTATGTACGGGGCGGAGACACCCGTTTGCTGATCTGATTCATAATAATGTCGTTTTATAAGTTGTTAATCAATTCCTTTTTTACCCCAGTATCTCTCAGCTCCTTCCTCCCAGACGGTGTAATAACCTTTCGGCCCTATGAACCGGCCTTTTGAAATAGCCCGGAAGCCTTCTACAAATATCTTTAATGACGCATCATACATCACGCTTTGAGCAACCTTGCCCGCTGGCTTTTTTGCCGTCGGCATGACTAATGAAGATTACGAGTTTGTCGCGGTGGGCTTCCTTGAAATACTGATACTCCCTGTAGGTCATTCGTGAATACTGCAAACTGTCAACCACATAGAAATCCGGGCTTTTGCGTTTATTCATGCGGTCTTCCATATCCATGATAGACTCGCAGTTCAGAATTTGCATTCGTCGGCCGACTGATTTCATGCCAAACCGGATCAGAGCATTCTGCATGGTCACATCATCGCCTTCCTCAAGTGAATTGTACGCCACGCGGCCAAATCTTGTCAACTGCTTGCAGAGCTGCATCACAAAGCTCGTTTTACCATTGCCGCTGCTGCCCCAGATAAACCAGACACCTTTTTTCCCCGGACAACCGAAGGCATCATACCATTCATCTTCGAAATCGAACAATGGCTTTTTCTTGGTTATAACATCGGTTATTGATAGTGCTTTTTTCATATATCCATCAGATTGTTTTAAACTGTTTGACCGCTATTTAATCGCCGTTTGAACACTGTTTTCTAACTCTGGCCTCGACCATCTTTTTCTCCCTGTGCACGGCGCTTTTCACGCATCTGAGGTCGAAATCGCTCTTCTCCGTGGCCTTGATTACGTTGCCGATCTGGCGCACGTTGTCAAGGCCGTTCGCCCTGCAGATGGATGCGACATCCGTCCCGTCCGTAGGCTCAAGCTCGTAGAACTTACGCCCTATGCGCGAATAAATCTCATTGTAGCCCTTGCGGTTGCCGCTCACGCCGCGCTCTATGCGGTGGCGGATGTAGGAGGTGGACAGGAAGACTATCCCGCATTTCCCCTCAAGACGGTTATAGAGGTTGATGAAGTAGTGAAACACATTGTCGTTAAGCTTGTCGCCTTCGTCGAAAATCAGCAGGGGGCTGTCCATCTGCATCAGGCGCTCTATCGCCGTGTCGAGGATGTCGCGGAGTCTCATGCCGGCGCTGCGGAATCCCACCTTCCTTGCAATCTCCCTGACGAAATCACCCTTGCGCATATCCTCGTCGCAGAGTATGGTGAACACCTCGCGGTTCTCCGAGGCATAGATTCCGGCGGTGGTGGTCTTGCCACACCCGGCGTCGCCGGTGATCCAGCGCACCTTCCGCGACTCCTGCGCGTCTGTCATGGCGAAGATCATCTCGCGGAAGGCGCGGGTCTCCACCGTCTGCCATCCGCCGCTGGAGGCGGGTGTCGTGACCTGCGAGGCCACGTTCCTCCACATCTCATCGCTGATGAGCTCGTGTCTGCCGTTGAGCATGGCGCTGAGTGTCGCCGGTGATATGCCGTTGAGACTTGCGGCCGCCTTGTTACGGCTCGGGTACTTGCTTATATATGTCTTCAGGGCTTCTACAACCGCCCAGCGTTCTTTCTTTGTCATGATTTGTCTGTATTTTGATGTTTCTGAATTTTTCGGCATTTGCGTTTACGTTGCTTGTATTTCCTTACAGTTTTTTTCGAGTTTTCATGTTTTATATCTTTACCATGACCGGAGAAGTCGTCGGCTGTGTCATTACAACCTCCCGACCAAAGGAGATAATTAAAAGCCACGCTTAACAGAAAGGCTATTCCGAAAAAGACATTCTCGGTTGATACATCCATTTATCTAAGCTATTAAATATTAGATTCCAAACTTACAATTTCGCAGCCATGCGGTATTCATCGAATTCGATCTCCCCGGTCTGTGGGTCGTAGATGGCCTGACTTATCATCTTGCCCACGTCCTTGCCGTTGTCCGGGATCGGGAGGCGGGCATATTTCCTCATTTTTCTCTCTATGTCGCGCTCGGTTGCGTCGCGTCCCCTGTTCATTCCTGCCATCTTAGGCCGGCGCAGTCCGTGGAGTTCCGGCGCTGTGCCGTGTTCGTGCTCGATGGCGCGGGCTTCGGCCTGACGCTCGATCCTGTCTTCCTCGTCTGCTTTCAGTTGAGCGGCTATGTAGGCGCGTTCTCCCTCTGTCTGGTCCTGAACGGCACGGTGTATGGTGAATTTCGGTTCTGCCGTGGCCATATACCGGCCATCCTCCGTGTAGAGCCTTATGGATTTGAAGTCCGCCGGATCATACTGCACCTTGAACCTTCGCCCGAAATGCTGCCGGAGAAATTTTCTGTCCGGCTGTCCGTCTTTGCCACACACCTCGTAGTCGTATGTCTCGCCTCCGACTGTAATGCTGATACCGCTGCCTGTATATGTGGCCGGCTTCTTGGTGTAGAGCCAGAAGATATTGATCATGTCGAGGTTGTTCACCGAGTAGGACTTTTCATTGATACTCGACTCATACATCTCCATGCGGCTCACCCCTGTGGCCGGGTGGGGCATCGAGTTCCACTCCTCGCGGTAGGCGGCGTAGATCTCCTTCATTTCCTCAAGCGTCGGCAGCTTGTCTACATTGGCCTGAATGAACTCTATGTTCGTCCGGCTGCTATCCTTCTTGGCAGTGATGTTCTGCCCGGTGAAAAACCAGCTTTTGTGTAACACCTGCGACTGGAAGCGCCCGAACACACTCTCGATTGTTTTTGATGGTCCGTTATGTGGCTTCGTAGGCTTGTATATGTGACAGAGCTGCTTGAAGAAATTCTGTGATTCCAAGAATTTATGGCCACCCTGATTGTCGCATACAAGCTCGTTGGGTATGTGCCGTGATTTATCGAGGGCCATCCTGTAGGCGTGATACTGTGCCTCATGGTTCTCGCTTGTCGATATGTGATAGCCGAGAAACACTTCCGAATATGCGTCTATGACCTCGTAGACCTGCATGGTCCTCACCACGTTCCTGCCGCCGGCCATTTCCCTGTAATACAGGTTGAGGCGCGTGCCGTCGCCATACCACAGCGAGTCCCGTCGCTGCGGAAGCTCTGTCTTGAGCCTGTGGGCGAACTTCTGCGCTGCCGCCAGCTCTCCGTGGCGCGCGTCCCACCAGAGGGGGGTGATTTCGGGTCGGTTGAGGAAGTCGGTTATGGCCTTGACACTCTTGAGCCTCTTCCATCCGTTCTCCCTTGCCCGGCGGTTGTACTCGTCGAGCAGCTGCGCGTCCGTGTAGACCGGGGTCATGCTGCGCTTGAGCGCGATGATGCACCGCGCGGCATCCCCGTCGATCACGGCTGCGCTCCTGTTGCCGACCTTGCCGCTGATCAGGCTCATGTAGCCGTCTTTTTTGTAGCGGTTGATCCTTTCCCTCAGGCGGGCTACATTTGTCGGCAGGGTGTGTCCGTAGCGGTCGCGCAGCTCCTCGCTCGTCTCGGCCACTACATCCCACACCCCCCTGACCGTCCCTCCGCACGCCCTGCGCAGTGCCCTGCAGTCGCTGTAGCGTTCGAGGAGTATGTTGAGCACCGAGGCGTTGATCGTATATTCCTCGACCAGCTCGACGGGCAGCCCGGTGTTCGTCTCCGTTCCCTTGTCGTAACGGTAGCCGGTGAAAAACGCCCGGGCCTCGCTGTCAAACACAAGGGTGGCCCTGACGGCCTCTTTCTCAAGCAGCTCCTTCGGATCGCCGTGTTTCGCCTCGAACAGCTGACGGTAGCGCAGGGGGAGGGAGTAGTAGTCGATGAGGACTTTTTGACCATTATGGCCTTCAGAAAGCCGCCAGCGGGGATTGCGCCTCAAAAGTGACTTAAGGGTATTTCTCTTCATGACAGCATCTCTGCCGGAAGTCAGATCCTCGTATGTCACGCAGACTATCCTGTTATAATATTCCATCTTCTACTTTATTTTGAGAGGCTCTATGAATTTACCCCCCGATTTTCACTTTAACTCTGAGGCAGCTTTCTGGAGTGCGCCGATCTCGCGGATGCGGATGTCATCTACATGGATCTTCAGTTTCCCTTTCATGAACACCTTCGCATCACCGGTCTCCTTGCTGATCTCGATGACAGCGCCGTTAGGCATAAGCTGTGTCATATTGCCGTACGAGTCGAAGATGCACTCAATCTCCGCAACTGTCACCATTCTCACGCCACCGGCCTCAAGAGCGAGTTTTCGGATGCGCTTGGCTAAGTTTGTGTCGCTGTCATAGGAAAGCGCATAACGTACCATGCGGGGTGTAATCTTGAAGGCATCTATTATCAGCTGGCGCTGCTTGTCTGTTACTGCTATATATTTTTTCATTGTTGTTATTTCGTTTTAAATAATAGCCGGAGGCGGGGAAATTTGCTAACTTTAATTTATTATGGACTTACTTGTTACCTCCGGCTATTTTGTGATGTAGAATATTAATCTCGAACGACTAAAGCTCTCGTATTTTTAGGTAGTTTTCAAAAAGTTGCTTGTGAGGCTTTTTATCTTTAGAATCGTTCCTACTGAGATTGCCGTGATACCAACCAAGGCGATTCCGGCAATTATTGCCATTTGCTTTTCGCATTTACTCATATTTTTGTCAATTAGGGTTAATTTTTGTATCTTTGGTGCGATTCCTTTTGGAATACTTTGCAAAGATACAAAACATTTCGCCACTTATGCAAATAAAAGAGCAAAATATTTCGCCAATAAAACAAAGAATTTTGACTTTTGCCGATACTTTAGGTATAAGCAAGAGAAATTTTTATGCTACTATAGGGGTTTCTCGAGGTACATTGGAGAGTAAAACTGGCATAACGGAGGATGTTATGGCGAAATTTATCGCCACATATCCTCAGGTTTCAATTGAATGGTTACTGACTGGGATTGGCCACATGATTAAACCCTCCTTAACAGAAAGCAATCAGACAATAGAATATGCCGAATCCCATCGAATAGATATACCCACTCGCCCCCGCATTCCCTTCAACGCTGCAGCCGGTGCACTTTCTGTTGTCATTGATACAGTGACGGAAGCTGAATGCGAGAGACTACCCTTGATTCCGACGCTTCCGGAATACGATTTCACTATTCAGATCAAGGGAGACTCTATGATGCCCGACTTTCATTCCGGCGACGAGGTTGCATGTCGGTTCATAAATGAAGCGTCATTTATCCAGTGGGGGCTTCCTCATGTTCTCGACACAGCCCAAGGTGTCGTGCTTAAATCTATCTATCAGGATGAGGATAATATAATTTGTAAATCATTCAACCCCCGCTATCCTGATTTCAAGATTCCGAAGGAGGAGATTCTTCACATAGCAATTGTTGTTGGCTTTATACGCCAGTCATAAGACTCGCTCTCTAACACCTCTACATTATAGCCTCAATATATTTGAGGCAAACACACTCATTCCGTTTGGAAAAGCATTAAAATCACCCTAATACATTAAAAATAAATGTATTAGGGTGATTTTTCGTTAAAAGCATTTAGTTTTTATGTGTGGAAATATGCCTCCCCCCAATCCATACAACTCCCCCGTTTTAGCGGATATGTCAAGCAAACAAGCCTCTATCAATCGACATATAATTTAGTTAAAAATGCACCCCCTTTCGCATCCCCTTTTGCACCTCCTTTCGCATCCCCTTTTGCACCTCCTTTCGCAAAATCGGCCAATTTTAGCTGTTTGATCCTCTCCGCCTAAACCGCCGACACAAAAACATAACATATTGTAAATCATTCATTTACGTAAAAACAGTGGAAGAGCCGTCAGGAACTCCCACTGTTTAAGTGTTTAAATAATGTTCAAGTAGTCGTATATCAGCGTTTTATGATTATTCTAACACCCTTCTGCATCGCCTGATCTGCCACCGCCACGCGGGCACGTAATCAGACATCCTTGCTTGATAATAGCCTTCTTTGTGACCACAGTCCCGCCGCCACTCAGACCCGCATGCAGCAGGTAGCTCTTCGACACACCGACCTCCTCAGGAGTCAGCACTGTAAACACCGCCGACACACTCCCGAAGTAATAATCCTTCCGCTTCCCTGTCAAATGGACATGAATCACCTTAGCCATAATTAGATCAAATTAAATTCATTGCAAATATACTGAAATATTCCAAATAACGCATATATGGAATAAATAGAATAATATCAAATCAAATGCAAATATATTAAAAATATTCCAAATAATAGATATATGGAATAAATACAAATCAAATCAGCTCTATTGCCAGATGCGTTCTCCGCTCACGGATCTATAGCCGGCAGCCACGCCCATGCACGCCAACCTCCTCCCGATGACGCGCATAATCACTCCTGTTGAAAACCCACAGAAACCCACAGAAAAGCCTACAGACAGCCCCTCAGCCGGACACTCGACAACCGCCCGCCACCGCACTGACACACAAAAAAAGCGCCCCGGAGAAGCCCTAAACAGCCCTCACGGCGCACCCGATGCTTTACAAACTTTACACCAGAGTTTACATCACCCCTGAAAGTGTATAGTCAATGTAAAGTTCTGTCACATTTCGTTTTTCCACTCTCTCAACCCTAACTCACACTAAACCAACAATCTATCAAAAACTCAACAATCACATTTCATTTTTCCCCCCTTAAAAATTTAGAGAATGTACTTTTATATGCTTTCCTGAATCTGTTATTGAACCGAATTTTGATGTGGGTTCTAAAAATAACACAATTCCTTTTTCCTCACCATCTAAATTCATACTGATCCAGTGATTCTTAAATTCTTCAGTTGTATATATTATTTTGCCTTTTCCCGGATCTGAAATATAATATTTACCATCTTTTATTTTGTAAAGTATGACAAAATGGTTTTGATTCCAATGCAAGATACATGGGGCCGTTATTGAATTAAGATAATTTAAAGTGGTTTTTATTGGCTGACTTTTGAATCCTAAAAAAGTTGCTGCCTTACAAATGCCGAGTAAGGAAATACCTTCTGTTGTGGCATGACAGAAAGTTGATATAAATCCATTAGAATAGTGCTGTCCATAGTAAGTACAAATCATTTGCAGACATGCAATACCACATTGCATTGAATCTTCTTGCTTGATGAATGGAAATCGGCTGGCCATAATATGAATATAATGATTTATACGCGTTATCAAATTTATGATATAATATGTTAAAAAATCATCTATAATATTGGATAGTATGGGATTCCCTAAATTACCTTCCGTTTACTGTGGAATGATTTACATTGGCATCTGCATTTACAAGTTTACTTGTTCCTCGTTTCTGCCGACCCCATTGAAGATTGTAACTGACAGATATATATGGCATACGCATATTGAGTCGCATGTGTTGCTCGTTAGTATTCCATTTGCTTAATGATTTGGAACCTTGATCATATTTTCCGAACGGCATTATTACGCCTGCTCCGAATTCCCAATCTTTCCAATTATAGGATAAATCTATTATGGAGATGTCTTCGCCCCATGAGATTTTTTCACCCCACAAGTCTCGCTGTGCCCTTTTGTACTGTACTCCTAAGGTAAAGCCCCAGTGAGAGAGCAGCGCATTTATATCTCCGCTCCAACAATGATTATAGAGCTTGTAATTATTGCCCTTCATACGTTCCGCAGTATATTGCAATGTCCCGGATACAGTCATCCATGTCGGAATAACTTCAATCTGCGGAGCTATCCAGAAACTTATGTTGTCTAATCCTTTGCTGTTTTCGTAAGAAGTTATAAGCCTATCATTGTTCCAGTAAAGATAAGGCGTGATTGCATTTGGGCTTGAAAAGGCTCTGGCACCAAACGAACCTGAAACATGGGGTAGGTTGTAACTGTATCTTAATGAAAGCATGTATGATGATGAGGTTTGCAAATCGGGATTTCCGATTCTCCATTGGAAGCCATCAAGTTGTTGCGGTGCAATATTGGTAGCGGCAAGAGAGGGAGCCGATTGCCATGATGTGAAACTGAGACGGAACTGATGATTTAGGTTAGGTGAATAAGTTAAGGTAGCTTGTGGTCGGAGATTCCAGGAATGATTGCCTTGATTGGTTTCTTTGAAAAGGAACGAGGTATATTGCACACCAAGTCCTCCTGTTAAAGAAACTTTGTTAATACGGTGAAAATATTCGGTAAAGAAATATGCCTTGTCTTGATGTTGATGGAATATTTCCCCGTCAAGATTCTTGTATGTTGAGCGATTGCGGTTTGCTGTGTAAGACGCTCCGGCGGTAAAGCGCGAGTTTCTCCATTGCTTTATATAGTTTGTCTCAACGCCATACGCCTGATTCCAATCTTTTATATAAGTATGGACATCATTTATAAGTTGCGACGAACCTGATGTTTTCTCAACATAATCAGAATATGAGTGTCCGGAATATAATGACGCGCTGAAATCTACAACCAAAGTCTGTCTGTTTGAAAAATGTTGCTCAAGATAGGCAGAAAACGAGGGTGTTGTGCCTGTATTTCCATGAGAATCCGTGAGATTAATATCGTTTTCGCCATTACTGAGGCTCAACAATCCATTATATAGCCATTTATCAGTAAAACTGCGGTTGGCCTGAAGAGCCACATAAAACACAGTTGTGTCCGGCTTAATGTAGTTATAAGACATCCACGTTGCGCCTTGACTGTTGTCAAGTTCTCCACCTAACGGTGTTTCCGTTCTTGTCAATGATTCCCCATTGGGATAAGTAAATGTTTCCTTATATTCGCGGTATGCTTTCATGTCATCGGTCAGTTTGAAATATCCACCGACACTCCATTGCGACCTACCAACATTGAACTTTGCATCCGTCCGGTAATATCCCCATTTTTCATTGATCGCCTGTTTTCCCTCCAACATTAAAGAACCGCCGAGGGTAGGATTGATAACGATAAAGTTGAGCACATAGTTAGCTCCGTTATAACGCAGTCCCGGATTATCGATCCATTCAACACGCTTTATCGTTTCCGGCAGAAGTGCTTTAATTTGCTCGATGGTCGTAACCCTGCCGTTGATTCTTACCTGCACCGACTGTCCTGCAGCGCTTATTGAACCCAAGGCATCGTTTACTATAAGAGTAGGTATCATCAGATTGCGGAGTAATTGCATGCCATTTTTTGAGTTGTCAACCGCGCTTTTCGAAGGATGGTAAACTTCCATATCAGATTTTCGGATGACTTTTGGTGCTTGCACAACAATTTCATCCAACGATGTAGACACAATAGTGTCTGAGATCTGAGCAAATGACATCAAACCACAGATGTTGCATAATATGAAGATGTAAAGGCGGAATAATTTCATAATTAAGATTTTGTGATTTTGTTATAGTAGGCTTCAAGGCAATTATTAAGGAGGTCTGGTGCTTTTTGCATACACTGACATAGATTATATTTGCCTCCATGAAATAAATTACGTTCTCCATACCATGCACATTTCCCATTACATATAGGTAGAAAGAAACAATCTCTACATTCTTTATCATTATACCACGCACATGCGGTATGATAACGATAAAAAATTTGTGGGTTTTTAATTTTTGGATCGTTAATATACCCTACAATCTTTGTTTCATCTGATACATCATTCCAACATTTATATATTTCCCCATATGGACCAATGATAAAAGAATTGACACACATAGCGCAGCATGTTTTAGCCTTATGGAGGGTAGGATATATACTGCCGTTCAAATCCCCATTAGAAAAAAGATTGAAAAGAAGCTCTGCTGTCTCCCATCGGCTAAAGGATGGCTCTACGAGATTTGTTTTAGAATCATTTTCTAATCTAATAATACCCGGGTAAACAATTATATTTGAACTACCAACTTCTGTTTCTATAAATTTTTTAACTATAAAGAAGTCGTCTAAGTTCGTTTTATCAATATTTACACGTATGTGGATTTTAGTTGTAGTAAGTTCTCTAACAATATTTTTTATGTTAGATACAATAATATCGAACGTCGGCTTTAGCGATTTTTTTAGTGACCGCAGGTGATTATGTCTTTCTTTTTGACCATCTAAAGTGATTTGAATTATATCTAATGGATACTTTTTAAATAATGATATTGCCTCCTCATTAAAAAGATATCCATTAGTTATTATGGAATGTTTTTTGAATTTTTACATCTTTTTCGATATTCAGTCGGTCTAATATTGAATTTATAACTGAAAGAGACATAAGGGGTTCTCCTCCATACCATTTGAGATCAATATTAGATTTACCTTCATTGTCTCGAATAAAACTAATTAATTTCTCGACAACAGAGGGTGTCATATACCGTGCTCTCTTATCTGTCTCAAAGCAATAAGGACAAGCGAAATTACAATTTAGGCTCGGTACCAACACTAAATTCAATTTAGATTTATTGTGTTGAACAGCTTGAGTGATGAATTGGCTTTCATGTATGAAATCTTCATCAGACGTTACACTTCCAATAAATCCCTGAGATGTAAGAATATTCGAAGATTCTTCATCTAAAATAGCCAGATTTAGAGGAGTTTTACTTTGAGAAACATCTTTCAGATGGTTGAATACATGAGGAGTAAGTTCAATAAAGGAGTTTGTTCTGGAAGAATATCCTAAATTGACTCCCGTTGAACTAGTGAAGAAATAGCAATATCGAGATAATACCATAGTCTTTCAGGATTGATTTATTGTTATGCGGAGATTTCAAAATCTCCGCATAACAATAAAAATAGAGATTAGTTACTCTTTATCGGTTTTTCGGGTTTCTCGGGCTTTTCGGGCTGAGTGGTATTGCTGTTGCCAATCCAGCAATCACAAGTACATTCCTGTGCGGTGTCATTGACCTGGTTGCTTACACCGCCCTTTACATTTACAGCATCCTATTCTGAGAGGAGTTCACTGGGCTTAATGATACGAGTTTCCATATTGGAAAAAATTTTAATAAGTGTCTACTCTATTCGCTTTTCGACTTCTGCGCTCCTATCCGGAGAGGATTTGCTTTGAGCAACTATAGTTGAATATATCCTTGAGCAATCCAAGTCTCTCCGATAATCTCTATTTTATAGAGACCGGGAATTGAAATTTGGAATGAGGTATTTATCTCGGAGTCATATTCGATGATGTTATTGTTTAGGTAGAGGAAAACTTCTCCGGTAGCATCTCCATCATATAAAATATTAATGGAATTACTTTCTGCATTGTACCATGCCTCTATATTATCCATGCGCATAGGAGCGCGATGCCTTCCTGATGTTTCGGTGTATTGAGAATATTCCAATACAATTCCTTTAGAAGAGGTGTCTTCATTTGACCCTTGTGCTATAGCATGTAGTGCAAATGTCATAATTACAAGAATGAGGGTAAAAATCTTTTTCATGTCTATATGTGTTTTGATTGATTTTGATGTTGCAAAATTACAATGGCAAACATTCATGCTCCAAAACAAAACTTTCATATTAGAAAGATTTTTATTTGAGTAATGCGCAGTAAATTAAGAAAATATAAAATTGAGAAATTGATTATTTTGGAACATTATTATTTAAACTTTCAGAAGTGCTGTCTTCTGAAAGTTTTTGGAGGAATTTTCTGAGGTTTGTAGTCTTTGGCCGCATCCCTATTTTCTGTCGGATTGACCAACTAAGGTTATATTGGCTCTTAAATCTGGTTATAAGTTCATATTCTTTTCCAGATAGTCCACAAAACATTGCGCACATATAGCGAAGCTCTTGTGCCGAGAACGTATTTGCCTCTATGAACTTTCTTAAAAATGGATTATTATTTGCGATAGCATCAAGTATTCTTTCCCAAGGAATATCTGCGATATTAAATGGATCTTTTTTTGAATCAGACTCAACTTCGTTTTGCATTAATGATGCGTTTAGAACTTTTTGATGGATATCCTTTAGCTCTTCTGAGTTGATTGAATTGTCTGTAATGGCATACAACAATTTGGAGAGAACTTTCAATGTTAGCCCCCTCTTTGATAGGATTGAGACGCTTTGTCGAGTCATTTTTTATTACAAAAATAGCATATAAATCATTCATTTAGAAAATAAAAGTTTCATATACTGTTTTTGTAATCCAATGATAACTAAATAAATATACTAAATGAAAGTGTTGATTTTTGGGTGAAATTTGTCATGCTTTCATTTGTTGGAATATGTCATAATTTTTTTAGAAGTTTACGCACGTAAATTCCAATGTTTGTCTCGTGCTTGTCTATGCCGAGTTTTTTGCGTATGCCACTGCTGATGTTTACATGGCTACGTTTCTTCATGTAGTTACCGACTTCCTTTCCTCGTAAGCCAATTGCGTAAAGACAAACATAGTTGATTTCGCTGACGGTCAGGTCATGCTCCTCGAAATACTGGATAAATCGTGGATGGGAAGCCTGAAATGCCAGACGGTTACTGTTCATAAACTCCTCGGTATTGTCAGTGAGTTCTTTGATCCATGACTCGTAAGGCTTTTCGTATTGGTCATTATCGGTTATATAACCTGCCATTAGGGCATTCAGCATTTCGATGCGCACTTTTATGGCCTGTTGAACTTCAGAAGGCAGTTCCTCCTGTGAGTCTATCAGTTCTTTCAGACTCGCGCTCTCATTTTCGAGAGTCTCGACGCGGTGAGCCAGATTTTCAGCCTCCAATGCTTTTTTATCCCTTTCCAGCTGAAGATTTTTATTTTCGAGAGACAGTTTCTCTCGTTCAGATTTCAGCCTTTCATTTTCCAATTCGGTGATTTTAGATTGTTGGATAGCTTTATCCTTTTCAGCTTTGAGACTCTCATTTTCAAGTTCAGTCGTCTTTGCTCGTTCAAGAGCTAACTTTTTTTGAGCCTTATTGCTGTAGAAAAGTAAGTATAAGATAATAATCACTAATATTAGAAATATAATCCCGCCGATACTTCTCCAAATAATTTTGGCATTTTCCCGTGCATAATGTTGGGCTTTGAGTTCGATTTGATGTTTTTCTTCGATAGATTTTACCTGTTTTTCAAATTTCTGTAAATTTATTGAATCTTGTTTATGACAGAATCGTTTGTATTTATCCAAAGCATCTTTGTAACACCCAGTACCTTCAAGTGCAGGAATAGATATAGATAAATATCTAATAGTGTCATAGGGTTGCCCACTTGTTATAACGTAATCAAGTGCGCTGTTGGCTTTTTGGTAATTTCCTGTTTGGGTATAAGCAAGAGCAAGATTGAGAATATCATTTTGAGAACTTATATTTTCTTCTTGTATGTGAATTAGATCCCTTATTTCATCTTCAGATCCAAATTTTAAAGCGTAGGATAATTGTTGTCTTTGTATTCTATGTTTCTGGGTTAGATTCAGCATATTGAATTTAGTTAGTAAGTTCAATATGCTATCACATTGATGCTGATTCTCTAAAAGGATAGACCCATTTAGTGCGTTGAGAAGACAATCTAATTCAGAATCTTTAAGAGATAGGCCATTGTATATATCTGCTGCTTTCAAATATAGTTTTATATAACTGTCAAACTCGTAAAATTCATAATATAATCCACCTTGAGCAACTAAAAGTCTTGCTATTGTTAAAGAATCCTCGCTTTCATTAGCGATGTGAACTCCTTTAGTGAATGAATTCAAAGCATTGTCCCGATTTCCCTTATTTAAAAAGATGACTCCTTGATAGTAATATGTCCTGAGTTTTTCATCAGGAGTTCCCTTTTTGATGTAATAGTCTATGGCCGGCTGGAGTACATCAAAAGCCGTGGTGTCGATATAGTTCTTATCGAGGGCCATAGACATGAGGAGCGCATATCGGGCCTGTTCTTTTTTTGAACCAAGCTCCGATTTTTCAATTTCATTAAGAATGATCAAAGCTGAATCAGGATGAGCCTCCATTAGGTATTCTGCACGGTCAAGAGCCTCCTTCTGCTTGTGATTAGAGCAGGAAGCGGTGCAACAAGCTAACAATAGTAGCATAAGGAGATGACGTATCGATCTCATGATATCGGTGAAGTTACTATGTGGCGAATTTGTTGAATCAGGATTGGTGATTGACAAAGATAGCATTAATTATTGATATAAAAAAGTCAATCAAATCATTTAAAAGAGTAGCGGCATAGGGGGGAATTGCCGCACTGTCCTTATTAAAACTGATATGGAAAAATGGGGTTAAGAATGGGCGGGAAGCCTTTCGCTGCGCCTTCTATTCTTTAATCAGAGACTGGGGGCGTGTCGGATAAAGGCGCTACACTTTTCAAAAGTGTAGCAGAAAATTCATTGATAATATATCCCCGCCTGACATGATCTAATCTTTCTGTCAGGGCTTCATTATGTCGCGTATTGCGAGTGAGGCGAGGGTGATTCCGAAAATTGCGGTTATGTGCATCATCGCTCCGTTGGTTGCGACTTTATTATAGGTCATGGCCCCCGAACGGTCGGCCATTTCCTTTGCGTCGGGATGATTGGCAACAAGCTCGTCGGAGTAGACGCATTTGAATTTCTTAGCCGGAAAAAGTCCGCTTTTTTTGAATTTCCGTCGTAGAGCGGCCGCGAGCGGACATCCCTTGACTTTCCAGAACTCAGCCACGGCTATGCGTGAGGGGTCGGTCTTCAGTGCCGCACCCATTGACGAGTAGAAGTGCAGCCTGCGGTCGCTCCCTGCTGTCTCTGCCATAGCTTTCGTTGCGTTGAGGATAAGCCGGGCCTTGTCTGAGAGAGAGTCTATGGCATCAATGACCACGTCGTAGTCCGTCAGGACATAATTGTCCTGCGTGGCTTCATTGTAGAAATCATGTATCGCCACGATTCGGGCATCGGGATTTATTTCAAGCAGCCTCTGTTTCATGGCCTCCACCTTGACTTCCCCGACGGTTTTTGTGGTAGCAGGAAGCTGGCGGTTTATGTTTGACATGGCAATGCGGTCGGCGTCAACGAGCGTCAGATTTGCGAAACCGCTTCTGACAAGAGTTTCTGCCGCCCAGCTGCCGACGCCTCCAATGCCGAATATGATAACCCTTGTCTGGCCAAACGATTCAAGATTCCGGCGGCCTGTGAGCAGGGCGGTACGGTTGAAGATTTCTTCGCGGTTCACTGATGGTGATAGTAAATGATTAGCAGATGTGGGTCAGCTCGATTCGCTGGCGGTGTCGCGCTTTTTTGCAAGCGACATTTTGAGGCGCGACCATACGGATGGCTCATCCATGCGCAGGTGGACGTTGACATCTGAATTGTGTTTGTTGAGGAAGATCATGGAGTTGCGCAACACTATGGCCAGACATGTCTCGAATTCGAGAATCTCATGAATGTGGCGCAGAGGGATAGCTGCAAACGGTGATCGCGGATCGACGCTACCTATATAAAGGTCGTTTTCGTCGATAACGATTCCATGATTTTCAAGCGCATGGGTGAAGAGAAGTCCGAGATTGAGTTCATCGGGCGAGGCAGGGGGACGCTTATACAGCTTATAGATTTTGTCGATGACTTGTTTTGTTACCATATCGTCTAAATATTCGTTAGCTTATGCCCTTAGTGGCAGGCAATCGGATTGTAGGGCGTTCACTGTGAGGTAGGAAAAAGTCTGTGATGAATTTTAGCTGCGCAAGTGAATGTCTGCACCTTTAAAACAACGATTTCGTGCCTTGTGTTTATGGAACGATTGTTAAAATTGAGAATTTATGGTATCTGATAATCGAATTCTTCCGGCTTTCAGTCGGTAAAGATTCTATTGATGTGGATATTGAGGGCTGTTACTATTGTCGGTTATTAAAAAGCGCAGGAGCATAATTAATTCCGGAAGTAATTAAAATTATGCCCCTGCGCGGGTATGGGACGAAGTTAATCGTAAGCTTACATCATGCGAGGAATCCGAGAAGGACACCGGCGGCCACGGCCGAACCGATCACACCTGCGACATTCGGGCCCATAGCGTGCATGAGCAGGTAGTTGCTGGGATCATATTCAAGACCGAGGTTATTGGAAATGCGGGCAGACATCGGGACGGCCGAAACGCCGGCATTGCCGATAAGCGGATTGATCTTCTTTGATTTCGGCAGGAAGAGGTTGAAGAGCTTCACGAAGAGAACACCGCTGGCCGATGCGATCACGAAGGCCATGAAACCGAGAAGGAAGATGCGGATGGTCTCGGAGGTGAGGAACTCGGAAGCCTGTGTCGATGCGCCGACTGTCATGCCGAGGAGGATGGTGACAATGTCGGTGAGGGCATTGCTTGCGGTCTTGGCAAGACGGTTGGTCACGCCGCACTCACGCAGCAGGTTGCCGAAGAAGAGCATGCCGAGCAGTGGCAGACCTGACGGAACGACGAAGCAGGTGAGAATCATACCGACGATCGGGAAGATGATTTTCTCGTTCTGCGACACGGCGCGGGCGGGCTTCATCTTGATGATTCGCTCGTTTTTGGTGGTGAGCAGACGCATCAGCGGTGGCTGGATCACAGGCACGAGAGCCATGTAAGAGTAAGCCGATACGGCAATCGCACCCATGAGGTTAGGCGCGAGTTTCGACGAAAGGAAGATAGCCGTAGGGCCGTCGGCACCGCCGATGATAGCAATCGCACCGGCCTGATCGGGAGCGAAGCCGAGTAGCAGGGCAACCATGTATGCTCCGAAGATACCGAACTGGGCGGCGGCACCGATGAGCATGAGTTTCGGGTTTGCGATAAGAGCTGAGAAGTCGGTCATAGCTCCGATTCCGAGGAAAATCAGCGGGGGATACCATCCGGCGCTTACACCATTGTAAAGAATATTGAGCACCGAGCCCTCTTCATAGATACCGATTTCAAGACCGGCGGTGGTGTTGAAGGGGACGTTGCCGATAAGTATACCGAAGCCGATGGGCACAAGGAGCATCGGTTCGAAATTCTTCTTAATAGCGAGCCAGATGAAGAACAAGCCGACCAGTAGCATCACCAGATGCTGCCATGTGGCGTTGTAAAAACCTGTCAGATGCCAGAACTCCTGAAGGTTTTGAAGTAAGAATTCGCTAAACATAATGTTTGATAATTACTTAGATGTGAGGTTTTCAAAAAGTGTGATGCTTTGTAGACACTCACTCTATTTATTCGAGGGTAATGAGGGCTGTACCCTGAAGCACTGAGTCGCCGGCGTTGACGTTGATTGCTGCAACCTTGCCGTCTTGGCCTGCATGGATGGCGTTTTCCATCTTCATCGCTTCAAGCACGGCTACGGTGTCAGACGATCTGACCGTATCGCCTACTTTCACGTTGACGGATATTACCACGCCGGGGAGGGGGGCTTCAACAGTGTAGCCGCCGGCTTTGACCTTAGGTTTGTTGATGACCTTCGCTCCGCTTTCGGTGCGCGGTGCGGCAGAGGGGCGGGGTGCGGTAACGATGTTGACAGGCTTTTCGGTCTTCTGAAGCTCCACTTTGTAGGGAACACCGTTGACCTCAACCTTAGCGAGATTGTTGTCGATATCGCCGATTTTCACCGTGTAGAGGTTACCGTTGATTCTATATTTATACTCTTTCATTTCTGTTTTAGATGTTTCAGTGTTTGAATACTGTGAAATTAAAATTAACGATGCGGAAGCTCGCGGAGACTGTAGATCTTCGAGCTCCATGGTGAATATGCTCGGCGTACCTTATTGATGGTAAGGATTGTGCTTTCGCGGTCGTGAGCATCAAGATGTTCGGCAAGCGCGGCTGAGATTGCCGCGATGACTTCGCCGGAATCCTGTTCGTGGTGGTGGTCCTCGATTTCGTTTTCATCGCTGGCAAGAGCTTTCACTTTGCGTTTGCGTGAGATTGAAGCTCCGATGCTGTTGATGATATAGAAACAGATTGAGAGGATCACGAGTGCCGAGAACACGATACACATGGCCATGACTGCCATTGCGAATCCGTGGGGGTCATGCTCGGCGAAGCTGTCCACCTTGTTGTTGGTGCTCTTGATGATGTTGTTGCTCGACGGAGTGATGTAGTGTGATTCAGAACCGTCGCGCACTTCCCAGTCATCAGGGTTGTTGATTCCGCCTTCACCGTCGGCCTTGCGGGCATACGACTGACCCGGCAGCAGTGTTCCCGGTACAACTATTTCGTCAATGAGACTGAGTCCGTTGGCATCATAGATGGCAATGTAGTTGTCTTCGCCGGGAGTGAAGGTGAAATTGGTGTGGAACGTACCCTTGTTGGGTTCGCCGTCAGCCCAGAAAAGCACGTGCTGACGCGCGGGAATATCGGTGTTTACGTCACCGAGGGGAACGGGGTAAAGCGTATTGTTGCTGCGGTCGTTGGTCAGAAAGACACTTGAGATTTCGAGCGGAGCGAAGGTCGAGTTATAAAGCTCGATCCACGCCGAGTAGCGTCCGAAATCGTCGACCACGCTTGTGGAGTCGTTGACGATCATAACCTCGTTGATGCGCAGGCCGCGACGCCCTTGGGCGGATATGGCTGATACGCATGCGAGAGTCACCAACAGCAGCGTTAAAAGTCTTTTTTTCATAACTTTTGTTGAGATGATTAGTAAGATTTACAGGCTGTCCGCACCACGTATGGAAGATTGATGTCTGCCACACGGATGCGAGAAAGTGACCCTCTCAGAGAGGTATGTTGCCGTGTTTCTTGGCAGGGTTGACAACCTTCTTGGTAGCGAGCTGCTGAAGGGCGCGGATGATGCGGAAACGGGTGTTGCGCGGTTCGATCACATCGTCGATATAGCCGTAGCGGGCTGCGTTGTAGGGGTTGCAGAAGAGTTTGTTGTATTCGTCTTCTTTCTCGCGGAGCACCTTGGCGGGATCGTCGGATGCCTTTGCTTCCTTGGCATAGAGAACCTCGACAGCGCCGGCGCCGCCCATCACGGCGATTTCTGCGGTAGGCCATGCGTAGTTCATGTCGCCTCTGAGCTGCTTGCATGACATCACGATGTGTGAGCCGCCGTAGCTCTTCCGGAGTGTGACAGTCACCTTGGGAACTGTCGCCTCGCCGTAGGCATAGAGAAGTTTCGCGCCGTGGAGAATCACACCGTTGTATTCCTGACCTGTTCCGGGGAGGAAGCCGGGTACGTCGACAAGTGTCACCAGAGGAATGTTGAACGCGTCGCAGAAACGGACGAAGCGTGCGCCCTTGCGCGATGCGTTGCTGTCGAGCACACCTGCAAGATGTTTGGGTTGGTTGGCCACAACTCCGACTGCCTGGCCGTTGAAACGGGCGAAACCGATGATGATGTTCTTGGCAAACTCACGCTGGATTTCAAGGAACTCTCCGTTATCGACAATCGCGTTGATGACCTCATACATGTCGTATGGACGGTTGGCCGAGTCGGGGATGATTTCATTGAGAGAATCTTCGAGACGGTCGATGGGGTCGTTACATTCAACCAGCGGCGGTTCTTCGAGATTGTTCTGTGGGATGTAGCTGAAAAGCTTGCGGATGATGCGGAGTGTTTCTTCTCCGTCTTCTGCCGCGAAGTGGGCGACACCGCTCTTCTGGGAGTGTACGGTTGCGCCGCCGAGTGCTTCTTGGCTGACATCTTCGCCGGTCACGGTCTTGACCACCTTCGGACCAGTAAGGAACATGTAGCTGATGCCCTTGGTCATGATGGTGAAGTCGGTGAGTGCGGGTGAGTATACAGCACCGCCGGCACACGGACCAAGGATGCCTGAAATCTGAGGAATCACACCCGATGCAAGGATGTTGCGCTGGAAAATTTCAGCATAGCCTGCGAGAGCGTTGATGCCTTCCTGGATACGTGCGCCGCCCGAGTCGTTAAGACCGATGACGGGAGCGCCCATCTTCATGGCCATGTCCATGATTTTGCAGATCTTCAGAGCCATGGTCTCGCTGAGCGAGCCGCCGAACACTGTGAAGTCCTGAGCGAATACATAAACGAGGCGGCCGTCGATTGTACCGTAGCCGGTCACGACGCCGTCGCCGAGATAACTTTTCTTTTCCTGACCGAAGTTGTAGCAACGGTGGCGGACAAACATGTCGATTTCTTCAAAAGAACCTTCGTCGAGAAGCTGGGCAATACGCTCGCGAGCTGTGTATTTACCTCTTTCATGCTGTTTCTGGATAGCTTTTTCGCCACCACCCAGACGAGCTTCTTCGCGAAGGGCGATAAGCTCTTTTACTTTTTCAAGCTGGTTACTCATCTGTTATGAGATTATGTAAAAGTGTTTTGAAAATTGTTTAAGTATGAGTTTGCGTGGATTCTCTTACTTTTTTGCCGGATCTTCGCAAAGTTCAATGAGAGTGCCGCAGGTCGATTTCGGGTGGAGGAAGGCGATGTTGAGACCTTCAGCGCCTTTGCGGGGTGCTTTGTCGATGAGGGCGCAGCCTTTTTCCGATACTTCAGCGAGAGCGTTGGCAACACCGTCCTCGATAGCGAATGCGATGTGCTGGATGCCTCCGCGGCCACCGTTCTTTTCGATGAACTTTGAGATGGCGCTGTCAGGCGAAGTGCCTTCGAGAAGCTCGATTTTGGTCTGTCCGACCTTAAAGAATGCTGTGCGCACCTTCTGATCCTCTACTTCTTCGATTGCGAAGCATTTGAGCCCGAGGGTGTTTTCGTAGAATGCGATTGCTGCCTTGAGATCGGGCACTGCGATACCCACGTGTTCGATGTGTGAAATATCCATGATAGTGATGGTTAGAATTGGGGTTTTCAGTAATACATTTTTTGTTGGTGTCGGCATGCCTTCATAGAGTTGCAAGGAGCTTTCACCGTTGCAAATTTAAGTATAAAAATCGGTGATAACAAACTTATAATTACCCAATAATTCCGCAATCCTCCATAAATTCAGAAAGAAAAATGAAAATATCCCCCTGTCAGGCTGAAAACCCATCATCTCCTGCAACAATAGTCTTCAGAAACAGTGTCTTGATGGATCTATAGGTACAAAAGATGCAGAAATAACAAAAATAACATATCGCTGATAATATTGATACATCAGGAGTTGAAAGATGTCCTTGTCAACATTCCGTCAGTAGACCAAGATATGTTATTTTTGTTGTTTCTGCATTTATCTACTCCAAAGCAGGAGGAGTAGGAATGGGTGATTTCAGGCGTTATGCCTTGGCCTCGGTTGCCGTGCGTTCGATTGCGAGACCACGTTTGTAGTTCTCAAGATAGGCGTTGAAACCTGCCACGTCCTCAGGGGTGGGGGCGATTTCAGTGCCTGCGTCTCCGAGGAACACGCGGTCGTTAAGGTATCCTGCGAGCGATTGTCCCTTGATGTTGTTGACAAGGAAGGAAGCAAGGAGTGCTATGCCCCATGCTCCGCCTTCGCCGGCGGTTTCCATGACGGAAATCGGAGAGTTGAGAGCTGACGCGAGTATGCGCTGGCCGACTCCGGGAGTCTTGAACAGACCTCCGTGGCCTGTGATTCGGTCGACCTCCACTTTCTCGTCATTGAACAGGATGTCATTGCCGATTTTCAACACGCATACCGACGCATAGAGATTGGCGCGCATGAAGTTCGCAAGATTGAATTTGTCGGATGCCGAGCGCACGAACAGCGGGCGTCCTTCCTCAAGGCCGGTGATAGGCTCTCCTGAATAATAGTTGTAGGAGATGAGACCTCCGCAGTCTGTGTCGCCGTTGAGGGCGTTGTTGTAGAGAAGTCCGAACACCTGATTCATGTTGACGGGGATTCCGAGCAGTTCCTGATACTCCTTGAAGAGATTGACCCATGCGTTGAGATCGGAAGTGCAGTTGTTGCAGTGGACCATTGCGACGAGACTGCCGTCGGGGGTAGTCACCATGTCAATCATCTCGTAGGGCTTCGAAAGTTCCTTTTCAAGCACTATCATTGAGAATGATGATGTTCCGGCCGATACGTTTCCTGTGCGCTGGAGCACGGCGTTGGTCGCAACCATACCTGTTCCGGCGTCACCTTCGGGCGGACAGAAGGGTATGCCCGGTTTCAGATGCCCTGAAACGTCGAGACGCATAGCGCCTTCGGCTGTGAGCTTTCCTGATTCTTCACCGGCCACGAGCACTTTAGGCATGATGTCGAGCAGTTTCCACGGGAATCCCTTGGGCGCTACAAGATTGTCGAACTTTTCAACCATTTCGGCTGAATAGTCCTTGGTAGCAGGGTCGATGGGAAGCATGCCTGAAGCGTCGCCGACACCGAGGACTTTTTCGCCTGTCAGCTGCCAGTGGATATAACCGGCAAGAGTGGTGAGGTAGTCGATGTCCTTGACGTGTGGCTCTTCGTTAAGAATGGCCTGATAGAGATGCGAAATGCTCCATCTCAGCGGGATATTGTAGACGAAGAGCTCTGACAGCTCGGCAGCTGCCTTGCCGGTGTTGGTGTTGCGCCATGTGCGGAACGGGACAAGTATGTCGGCATCTTTGCCGAATGGCATATAGCCGTGCATCATTGCGCTGATTCCGATTGCGGCAAGATTCTCGATCTCGATGTCGTATTCCTTGCGGACATTTGCACGCAGGTCGGCATAGCAGTCCTGAAGACCATACCAGATGGCTTCGGTGCTGTAGGTCCAGAGTCCGTCGGAAAGCTGGTTTTCCCATTCGTGCGAACCTTGGGCAATGGGCTTGTTTTCCTCGTCGATAAGGACGGCCTTGATTCTTGTCGAACCGAACTCGATGCCGAGGATGGCCTTGCCTTGGGCGATGGTTGATTTAGGGTCTGAATTCATATCTCAGTCTATCGCTGTGATTAGAGGTAGAGTGATTTGTTGAGCATGTAGTAGACTTCACCCATGCGGAGTGAGTTCTTGAAATTCTCGATGGTGGTATCCTTGTCGATATGTATCATTTCGATTCCTGCGATTTCTGCGTAATCTTCCCAGAATTCGGGTGTGACAGCATACGAGAAACATGAATGGTGTGTGCCGCCGGCAAGAATCCATGCGGTTGCGCCTGTTTCGAAGTCGGGCTGCGGAATCCAGAGAGCCGATGCCACGGGGAGCTTGGGCAGCGGTTTTGACTTGATGCAGTCAACATCGTTGACGATGAGGCGGAAGCGGTTTCCCATGTCGACGACGGTAGCTGTCACGCCCTTGCCCGGCTTGGAAGTGAAGACGAGACGTGCGGTCTGCGATTTGCGTATACCGATGCCGAGGAAGTGGACTTCCAGACGGGGACGCTCTTCAGCGATGAGGGGACACACTTCAAGCATGTGGGCCTGAAGGATCGAGCTTTCTTTGCCGTTGAAATTGAGAGTGTAGTCTTCGAGGAATGAGCATCCGCCTTCCATTCCGCGTGTCATTACCCAGAGTGTGCGGTAGAGTGCTGCTGATTTCCAGTCGCCTTCCGCACCGAAACCATAGCCTTCGGCCATGAGTCGCTGTGATGCGAGACCGGGAATCTGGTCAAAGCCACGGCCTGTCACATCGATATTTGCATCGCCGAGGTCGTCGAAGTTGGTTGTGAAACCCTTGGCGCCTTTGTCCTTGAGCATGGCGCGGAGAGTGAGTTCGGCCTTGGCTGCGTTCCATACCTTTGTATATCCTTCGGTGTTCTTGTCTTCAAGAGAGGCATCGTGGGCATAGAGGCTGAAATATTCGGCTACGAGGGCGTCGACATCCGCGTCTTTCACTTCGTCGAAATACTTCATGAGCGAGCTGAAAGGCATGTAGTCCACATGGTAGCCGAGACGGATTTCAGCTTCAACCTTATCGCCGTCGGTAACGGCAACGTTGTTCATCTGGTCGCCGAGACGGATGATGAGCATGTCCTGAGCGTCGGCCCAGCCGATGCAGACGCGCTGCCATACGGCGATGCGTTCGAGAGTCTTCGGGTCTTTCCAGTAGCCGGTGACAACCTTGCGGCGTACACGCATGCGGGCGCAGATGTGTCCGAACTCACGGTCGCCGTGGGCACTCTGGTTAAGGTTCATGAAGTCCATGTCCATTGTGTCCCAAGGTATTTCGGCATTATACTGGGTGTGGAAGTGGAGCAGGGGTTTGGAAAGAACCTTGAGTCCGTGGATCCACATCTTGGCTGGAGAGAAGGTGTGCATCCATGTGATGATGCCGGCACAACGGGGATCGTTGTTGGCTGCCTTCATGATATCCTCGACTTCGTGCGAGGAGTTGGCTGTGCCCTTATATACGACTTTGACAGGCAGGAGTCCTGAATTGTTTAGACCGTCGACCATTTCTTTTGAATGTGCGTCGACACTGACAACGGCATCGCCTCCGTAAAGGAGCTGTGCGCCGGTTACCCACCATATTTCATAGTTTGAATACATAGCTGTAATGGTTTTTAGAGAGTTGTTTATTATTGGATTTGTTAGATTTTAAATTGGGGATGGGAGAGATAGACGTGGTCGTTGAAGCGGTAGAGCGAAGCTCCGCGTCGCGAACCGGTTTTGTCGATATATTCGGTCTTTTCGATGCAATGTGTCTCGGCCACGCGCTTGCGGAAGTTGCGTTTGTCGAGGGGTTCGCCGAGTATGGTCTCATAGAGCGACTGGAGCTGCGTTAATGTGAACATGGCCGGAAGCAGGTTGAACCCGATGGGTTCGTGTGAGCATTTGGCGCGTATGAGTTCGAGCGTCTTTTTGACCATTTCGGGGTGGTCGAAGCCGAGGGGTGGCAATTTGTCGATTTCGATCCAGACGGCCTCGTGCTTTTCAAGAAGTTCGAGGTTGTATTCATCCGGACCGAGCAGAGCGTAATATGCGACCGAGATTACACGTTCGCCCGGATCACGGTTGATTGCTCCGAACGCATGGACCTGTTCCATGTAGATGTCTTCGAGACCTGTCAGATGACGGAGGACACGTCGGGCAGCGTCGTCGACGCTTTCGTCTTCCTGTACGAATCCGCCCATGACTGACCATTTGCCCTTTTCAGGTTCAAAACGGCGCTTGGTGAGCAGCAGGCACAGTTTCCCGTTGACCAGACCGAATATAATGCAGTCGACAGAGACAAAAAAGCGTGGGTTGTTTGAGTAGAACATCTTGGGAACGTGTATTAAAAGGAAGAGTCTTGGAAATGTGTGCCGGAGAAAAGTTTCCGGCACACTTCCATGTCTCAATTTTTATTACCAGAAATAGATGTAGAATGCGACTGTGATGCCGAGGATGATTATTGAGTTGATAACATCCCATTGGTTCCAGCTTGCACGTGTAGCGGCACGCTGTTCGGGGGTTGATGTACCGAACACGAGTCCTTGGATTTTTTCAGGTTCAGGCGCTTTGGTGCAGAGTGAAACGATGACACCTACGCCAAGGCAGAATACGAGCATCCATCCGCAGAAGAAGAGCCAGTTGCAGTCATAGAACAGATATTGGAACCAGCTGCCTTCGCTTCCGGGGATTATATCGGCATTGCTGTAGTAGACCTTAGCGCCGAGGCGGGTAAGACCGATGATGAGGCCCGAAAGAAGTGCCCACATGCCGCCGAGGGCTGAAGCGCGTTTCCAGAGGATACCGATGAGGAATGCGGCTGCTATACCCGGGGCAAGCACCGACTGCACGTCTTGGAGGTAGAGATAGAGCACGTCGCCTACCGAGCGCATCACGGGAATCCAGAGAATGCCGAGGATAACGATTACCACAGTGGCAGCCTGACCGATACGGACGAGTTTCTTAGGATCTGTGTTGGGGCGGAAACGCTGGTAGAAGTCTATGGTGAAAAGTGCGGCCGATGAGTTGAAGAGCGATGCGAGCGACGACATGAGCGCAGCGAGGATACCACACACGATGAGACCTTTCACACCTGCGGGGAGAAGCTTGGCTACGAGGGTGGGGAAGGCTGCGTCGGAGTTCACATTGCCGTTGGCAAGCATGGGGAGGAATCCTTCACCGCCGGCTGCGATTGAGTTCTGGTGGATTGCGAAGGCAATCATGCCGGGGATGAGGAACAGGAAAACGGGGAGTAGTTTGAGGTATGCTCCGAAGATTGTCCCCCGGCGGGCTTCCTTTTCATCTTTACCGGAGAGGACGCGCTGTACGATGAACTGGTCGGTACACCAGTACCAGAAACCGATTACGGCCGAGCCGATGAGTGCGCCGAGCCAAGGATACTGGCTGTCGTTGTTGTCACGGATGAGGTTGACCATAGTGTCGCCGTATTCATTTACCTTCACGCTCGAACAGATTCTCATCATTTCGTCCCATCCGCCGAGTTCCTTAAGACCGAGGACAAGGATGATGAGTGAACCGAGAAGGAGAATCGGGGTCTGGAGCACGGATGTGTAGAGCACAGATTTCATACCGCCGAAGATTGTATAGAGGGCTGTGATCAGGACGAGGCCGATGGCTGCGATCCAGAAGAAGTCGATTCCCCACAACTCTTCAATGCCAAACACCTGCTGGAACACAAGACCGCCTGCATAGACTGTCACGGCTACTTTGGTGAGCACGTAGCTGATGAGCGAGATGGTCGCAAGGATTGTGCGCGACTGTGGATTGAAACGCTTTTCAAGGAACTCAGGCATGGTATAAACCATCGAACGGGTGTAGAAGGGCACGAATACCCAGCCGAGGAGAAGAATCATCCAGCCCTGTATTTCCCAGTGGGCCATAGCCATACCGGACGAAGCGCCTGAACCGGCGAGACCGATAAGGTGTTCAGAACCGATGTTTGAAGCGAAGATCGAGGCACCGATTGCAATCCATGTTGCGTCTTTGCCTCCAAGGAAGTAGTCAGCGGCATTGTTTTGCTTCTGTCGCATCACCCACACGATGACGCCGACAAGAGCCAAGGCGAAAATACCGATGACAATCCAGTCAAGTAATGCCATAGTTTTCTAAGATATTAAGTTTGTTAAATTAAAGTAAGTCTGAATTGATGACAGAGACCGTTATTTCTTGTCGGTTGAAAACGCGAATACGGTGTGGCTCTTGTATGTCTCGCCGGGACGGAGGACTGTCGACGGCCATTCGGGTTTGTTGGGGCTGTCGGGATAGTGCTGGGTCTCAAGGCAGATGCCTGTGCGCTGGTTATAGACTTTGTTGTTCTTGCCTGTGACAGTGCCGTCGAGGAAGTTGCCGGAGTAGACTTGAATGCCGGGCTCATCGGTGTAGACATCAAGCACGATGCCTGTCGAGGGCGACTGGAGAGTGGCGGCGGGGACAGTGATATCGTTTTTAGTGTCGAGCACCCAGTTATGGTCATAGCCGTTGCCGTTGCGGATCTGTTCGAAATCGGTCTCGTTGATTCGTTCGCCGATGACGCGCAGCGATGTGAAGTCCATCGGGGTTCCGGCCACGGGCAGGATTTCACCTGTTGTCATATAGGTGGAGTCGACAGGTGTATAAGTGGAGGCGTTCACGTAGAGTTCGTTGTCTGTAATGGACTGCAAGGGATCGCCGTTGAGGTTGAAGTAGGCGTGGTTTGTCATGTTGATGACCGTAGGTTTATCGGTCACGGCCTCGTAGGCGATGTCGAGACGGTTGTCGGATGTCAGAGTGTAGGTGACTTTGGCAGTGACGTTTCCGGGGAAGTTGTTGTCACCGTCGGGCGAGTGCATGGTGAGGACTACTGTCGAGTCGTTGGGCTGTTCGGCATCATAGACCTGATATTGCCATCCAGTCGGACCGCCGTGCAGGCAGTGGCCGAAATTATTGGTCGGAAGCTGGATTGTGTCACCGTCGATTACGAAACGGCCCTGATTGATGCGGTTGGCATAGCGGCCGATGGCTGCGCTGAAGTCAGTCTGGTTGTTTTCGGGAAAGTAGGCTGCGATGCTGTCGAATCCGAGAACGACATCGCGCGGTTGGCCGTCGCGGTCGGGTACCATCAGCGATACTATGCGGCCGCCGAAGTTTGTGATGCAGGCTTCCATGCCGTTTGAATTGGCAAGTGTGTAGAGTGCGGTAGGTTTGCCGTTGTATTCTCCGGCGAATTTCGCAGGGTCGAGACCCGATTCCGTGAGTGTGGCTTCATTCTGACGGCTGCATGAGCCGGCGATGATCATAAGCCCTGCGCCTAAGGCCGCAACGTGAGGTAACATCCGTTTCATGGTGTGTTAATTGAGAGTTTTTTGATAGTTTTATGTTGTCTAAGTGTTTGGTTCATGGTTAAAACCGAATAAGTGTAAAAATCACACTTATTTTCGTCTACAAATATACAACCACTCTGCAATGTGACAAAAAAAATACTTATGTTCTACAACATAAAAACCTCCGTATCCCTGTCGGGACTACGGAGGTTGGTGTTTTTTAATTGAATTTTTTTACAAATATTGAAGATGTTAGTCTTCCTTGGATCGGTTCTTGGCTTTGGATTTGGATTTTGTTGCCGATGAATCCATGTCTTTTTCTTCCTGAAGGTCGATTTCGTTTCTGTCACGGTCGACGACACGATATTGGAGGTAGGCCAGTGATTCGTCCGGGATAATACGGAAGTTGAATCCGAATTCAAGCTGCCAGCGACGGTAGAGCGACGGGAATCCTTTTTTCAGATATGCGGAAACGAAAGGATGTACGTAGAGTATGAAATGCTTTACCTTTAGGGTTTTGACAAGGTAGTCGAGCTTCTCGTGGAGGGTATCGGTGAACAGTAGCGACGGGCGGACTTTGCCTTTTCCGTGGCATGACGGACACTCTTCGGTCGTGTCGATGTCGAGAGCCGGACGCACTCGCTGGCGTGTGATCTGCATCAAGCCGAATTTGCTCAGTGGCAGGATGTTGTGGCGCGCACGGTCATTGGCCATCACTTCGCGCATGTGTTCATAGAGCTTCTGGCGGTGTTCGGCCTTGTTCATGTCGATGAAGTCGATGACTATGATGCCACCCATGTCGCGGAGGCGGAGCTGACGGGCTATTTCGTCGGCGGCGCGGAGATTGACTTCAAGTGCGTTGCTTTCCTGATCGGGTGCGGCCTTTGAGCGGTTGCCGGAGTTCACGTCGATGACATGGAGGGCTTCAGTATGTTCGATGATTACGTAGGCACCCGATTTGAATGAAACGGTTTTGCCGAACGACGATTTGATCTGGCGCGTGATGTTGAAGTGGTCGAAGATAGGGGCGCTGTCTTCATACAGCTTTACGATATCCTTGCTTTCCGGCGAGATCAGATTGACGTATTTTGATATTTGGCTGAAGATTTCCTTGTCGTTGACATGGATGCTTTCGAACGTGGGGCTGAACACATCTCGCAGCATCCCGACTATTCGGCTTTCCTCCTCGAAGATTAGGGCGGGGGCGGTTGCCGACCGGGCTTTGGCGACGGTTTCATCCCAGCAACGGAGCAGAGTTTTAAGCTCATGGTGGAGTTCTCGCACGCTTTTGCCTTCGGCTGAAGTGCGGATTATGACTCCGAAATTTTTGGGCTTGATGCTCTCGATGAGCTGGCGCAGACGGAGTTTCTCCTCCGTAGTCTTGATTTTCTGAGAGATTGAGATTTTATCGCCGAATGGAATCAGCACCATGTATCGTCCCGTGAAGGTGATTTCCGTTGTCAGTCGCGGGCCTTTTGATGATATTGGCTCTTTGACAATCTGCACCATCAGTTCCTGCCCCGGCTGAAGCACGTTGGTGATTGAACCGTGTTTGTCGATATCGGGCAGACGTTTGATTTTTGGGACGGTGATGTCGGTTTTTTTGTCGACGATTGCGTCTTTCAGGAATGAGGAATAGGTAGAGAATTGTGAACCGAGATCCAAATAATGAAGAAAAGCATCTTTTTCGTAGCCTACGTTGACGAATGCGGCATTCAGACCCGGCATCAGTTTCTTTACTTTTGCCAGATAGATGTCTCCGACAGCGTAGGCGATGTTGCGCGACTCCTTTTGCAGGGAGACGAGCCTTGAGTCCTCAAGCAAGGCAATGGATACCTCGCTGGGCTGAACGTCTACGATAAGTTCACTCTTCATTAGTCGGTTGTGATCTGTAGATAGATTAATTGTATGTTTCAGAGGGGAGTAGAGACACCGGAGAAATCCGGCGGTGGAGCTGTGGAGATACGACAAACAACGCAAAGAACAAACCTTGTTTGAGGGCTTTGTAGTTGAACGCGCCTGTCAAGAGTTTGTCCTTTGTGTTATTTACGCAGCTACGCAAGAAGTTGCAGGTCAAGCCTGCTTATTTCTTCTTGTGACGGTTTTTGCGAAGGCGTTTTTTACGCTTGTGGGTGGCCATCTTGTGGCCTTTTCTTTTCTTTCCGCTGGGCATAGTAGGGAGGTATTATGTATTGTTAGACAATAGTTTTTTATTATTTCAGATCCTTTACCTCTTCCATGAACACCTTTGCGGGCTTGAAAGCGGGGATGCGGTGTTCGGGGATGATAATGGTGGTGTTTTTGGAAATGTTGCGGGCTGTCTTTTCTGAACGAACCTTGGTGATGAAGCTACCGAATCCGCGAAGATATACGTTCTCGCCGTGTGAAAGAGACTCTTTCACTGTTTCCATGAACTTTTCAATGGTTTCGAGTACGTTGGCTTTGTCGATGCCGGTAGATTTCGAAATCTCGTTGACAATGTCAGCTTTAGTCATTACAATATTAATTTATAATTGGTTAATATCTTTGACGTTGCGCTTAAAGAGTGCGCACGTTTTTTGCAAGTGCAAATATCGGAACTTTTTTTGAATTATCAGCTATATTTCTACTAAAAAATTTGCTTAAAATTCACTTCCTCACCACGTTAGAGGCTAAAGACGGCAATGTAGGCCTAAAAAAGCTCTTTCAGGAGGTCAAGACGAGGGGTTATTGTCACTTTGCCGTCGACTTTCAGCGCGTCCGCTCCGGCATCTAAAAGTATCGGTCTCCATCCGGCTGCCAGCGCCCCGGCTATGTCGGTGTCGCGGTTATCGCCAATCATGACATGGAGCGAGGGGTCTGTGGCCGCTGCCTGCTGCATCGCATGGAGGTAGAGCCGAGGATCGGGTTTGTTGATGCCAATGTCGTCGCTCAGCACCATCAGGTCGACAAACCGGTCGAGGCCGGTATTGGAAAGTTTGCGGTGCTGGACATCTTTGAAACCGTTGCTCAGTACACCTATATTATAAGCGTGCGCGCGCAGGTACGCGAGGATTTCGCATGCTCCTTCGATGAGCGCAGTCTGCTCGGCCAGACGTGTGAGGTAGAGTGGGTCGAGCTGTCGGGAGAAATCTTTGAGTGAGTCTTCGTCGCCGCTCCAATGAGGGCGCAGCGGCGTGGCGAAACGGTCGAGGCGCAGAAAATCCTGTGTGATTTCCGCGTGGCTGTAACGCTCCCATAACGTGAGGTTATGACTTTCGTAGGTGTCGGTCCATTCATCGGGCGACCGGAAGAAGCGCTCAAGACCGCATTCGTCATATATGACACGTAGCGCCATGTGCGAATTCGTGTGGAAGTCGATGAGCGTGTCGTCGAGGTCAAACCATATCCATTTATATTTCATTGATTTTCCACCATTTGTATGACATGCCCGGAGTGTCGGTGACATCGCCGCCCTCATGGTCGCGCAGCAGTTTAACGGCACGCAGGGTGACCGGGAGAATGAGAATCTCGTAGAATGTTTTCAGGAAAGTCTGCGTGACAATCAGAAGCCCGATTTCGTTCCATGAAAGGACTCCTGCGAAGGCTATCGGGAAAAATATGACTGAATCGACACCCTCGCCCCACAGTGACGACACTATGGCGCGGAGCGAGAAGCGGCGTCCGCCGGATGCGATTTTCATTCGCGACATGACATAGGCGTTGACCATCGAGCCGCAGAGAAATGCGATGAAACTTGCGGCGAAAATGCGTGGGACTGCGCCGAAAACAGTAGCCATAGCCTCCTGTCCGGTCCACGAATCTGCTCCGGGCAGCCAGACTCCGAGTTGAAGCAGCAGGGAGACGAGCATGTTCATGCCGAATCCGAGCCAGATGACAAGACGGGCTTTGTTGAAGCCGTAGACCTCTACGATGCAGTCGTTGAGTATGTATGATATAGGGAAGACGACGACTCCGGCTGTGATGGTGAGAGGCCCGAGGTCGACAGTCTTTATTTCCATGAGGTTGCTGACGATCAGACACACACAGAATGTGACTGCGAGCAGCATGAAAGTGACAGATATTTTTACTTTGCTCATTTTCGGGTGTTTTCTTGATTGTTTATTTCTTTTAAGATAAGGTTTGCAAATTCTCTGACACAGCCTTCCCCTCCTTTGAGGTTCATGACGATGATCGAGGGGATTGACCTGACTTCTTCGACAGCGTCGGCAGGACAAGCACGGAGCCCCACGGCGCTGAGAAGGTCGAAGCAGTTTACATCGTCGCCGATATATGCCACTTCATTAAGGCTGATTGACAGGCTTTCACAGATGTCGGCACATGCTGAGAGCTTACCGCCGTCGCGCTTGCCCTGAACCAGAAAATCGACTCCGAGTTTTTCGGCTCTGCGGCTTACGAGACTGGTGCTTTCACTTGTGATTATGCCCACTTTGATGCCGGCTTTCTGGAGGAGCTGAAGACCCATGCCGTCGCGTGCGTTGAATTTTTTCATAACGTCTCCGTCAGCTGTGTAATACATGCCTCCATCTGTGAGAGTACCGTCGACATCGGTTAGAAACATACGTATATTTTTCATAAACTATAAAAACTGGATATCCGGGCTTTTTTAACAGCCTTCTGTCAATGAAGTAGTCCTGAAGGTAGGTCAACTTCAATTCAGGGTTGCAAATTTACGAAAAAATAATGACATCTGCCTAAAAATCAGCAGAGGTAGCGAAAAGTCCGATTGTTGTTCCCGTGAATCCTCCTGCCGAGGACGAGGTGAATGATGCGCTGATGCCGGATGCGAGTGTGTGGATTTGTCCGTCGGCAATACGGAAGTCAAATGTGTATTTGCCGTCTTTGCATATCACTTTCAGCCCGACCGGTTTGCCGGCTGTATCGGCATTTGTCTCCGACAGAATTTTTCCTCCCGGTTGCATGAGGCGTATATGACCTGGGCTGACTGCGAAGAATATCTGACGCTGTTCGGTCTTGACTATCAGAATTCCGGCTGCGTCGTTTGCCGTCGCATTACCGGGAATGGTGACCGTTGTGGAGGCTTCGAAATCATGATGCTGGATTCGGCGGCCGATATAGGCCGGAGTTTTGCCGGAACGGCTGTCGATTGGAGAGCATGTGAGCGTAAGGCCGTTGCCTGTGACAGCCTGTTCGGCAGGACTTCCCCAAAGTGACATCCATTCCGGGCGGAGTGTGACTGATGAAAAATCATCGCTCCAGTTGAAGTTTCCGGAATTGACAGCCTGTTGTGTCCCTATGCCGGGATGTTTTACAGTCGAGGCGACAGTGTCGAGGTTCTGTGTGATATAAGGGAATCCGTCGCGACTCCATCTGACCGGCAGCATGAAGGTCTCGCGACCGAGCTGTTCAGACCCGTTCATCCACGGGCGGCATCCGAGAAATACAGCCCACCATTTGCCGTCGTTGTCCTGAAATATGTCGGCATGGCCTGTGCATGTCACCGGTGTGGTTCGGTTTGGTTTCTGCAGACGTTGTGTCAGCATCGGGTTGCGGCTCCAGCGGCGGTATGGCCCCCATACGTTGTCGGCCTTGTAGCACACTTCGGAATGACACCAGCTTGTGCCCCCTTCAGCGGCAAGAAGATAGTAATTGCCGTCGATTTTATAGATGTGTGCTCCTTCGTTTCGTTCGAGCTGTTCTTCAGGGCCGACACCTTCTTCGCGGAATTTGCGTGGCTCTCCGATTGTCTTGCCTGTTTTAGTGTCAAACTCAATGATTGCAAGCGCGCGGTTGTTGCTCCATTTTACAGGGCTGTGTTCCTCTGCCTTGTGGACAATGTAGGCTTTGCCGTTATCGTCAAAGAAAAAGGACGGGTCTATGCCGTCGACATCTTCGAGCACGACAGGTTCGCTCCAAGGTCCTCTGGGATCTTTGGCCGTCACATAGAAATTTATAGAGCCTTTCTTGGTGACGCATGTGGTTATTACATAGAAAGTGTCGTTTTGTGGATTATAGCTTATGGCCGGGGCGTAGATTCCTCCTTTTCCGAGCGACTGCCCTTCGAGCCAAGGGAGCTGGGAGGGACGGGAAAGCACATTGCCGGCCTGTGTCCATGTCACAAGGTCTGTCGAATGGTAGACAGGGACGCCGGGAAAATAACCGAATGTCGATGTGACAAGCCAATAGTCATTCCCTTTTTTAGCTACAGAGGGGTCTGAGGCCCATCCGCTTATGACGGGGTTGAAGTAGCCTCCGTCTGCCGGAAGTTTTGAAGGATTGTAATACTCGTCACGTCCGCTGTAATCGAAACGTTCGAAACGGGCTTTGGTCTGTGATGTGGCGTTGAACGCCATGGAAAACAACAATAATGCAGCTGCTATATTCTTCATCGATGGTGAATATGGTGAAATTCGAGGTTAATCGTCGCGCACAAATGGCTACAGTTTACAAAATTACTCAAAAAACGCCATACAATCATTCGAGTAAATAGAATAATTCTGCTTTACGATTGTGAATCAATCACAATTATTGTTAGAGAAGCGGCTGTGCAGGCCGGATATGGCCGACGACGTAATGATGGCTGCCGTATTACCGTTCAGTGGGCGGCTGTCGTGATGTTTGGCCGCAGACTTAGCTTGCCGGTGTAAACAGCCGAGGAAAATCTCCTTGAAATTGAGAATAAATGTGTAACTTTGCACTCAGATTCAATCATTATCACCTTAATATCCCTCTTCCCACATTATGCAGGAAAAGATTATTATTCTCGATTTCGGGTCGCAGACCACTCAGCTTATAGGGCGTAGAGTCCGCGAGCTCGGAGAGTATTGCGAGATTCTTCCTTACAACAAGTTCCCTTATGATGATCCGTCGGTTATCGGCGTGATTTTGTCGGGTTCGCCTTTCTCTGTCTATGACGACAAGGCGTTCAGAACCGAGCTTGACCGTCTGCGCGGTCATCTCCCTGTGCTCGGCATCTGCTATGGCGCTCAGTTCATCGCCTACACTTCGGGTGGCAGCGTCGAGCCTGCACCATCGCGTGAATACGGACGTGCGCATCTGACAAAGATTGACACGACAAGTCCGCTGTTCAAAAACATTCCGGTCGGGAGTCAGGTGTGGATGAGCCACGGCGACACCATCACTTCGATTCCTGAGGGATTCAAGACCATAGCTTCAACCGACAAGGTTGCTATCGCAGCCTATCAGGTGGAAGGCGAACAGACTTGGGGCGTGCAGTTCCATCCAGAGGTCTATCATTCGGAACATGGCACTCAGCTGCTCCGCAATTTTGTCGTGGACATCTGTGGCGGCAAGCAGGACTGGACAGCCGAATCGTTTATCGAAAGCACCGTTGCCCAGCTTAAAGAGCAGCTTGGCGACGATAAAGTTGTGCTTGGCCTTAGCGGCGGTGTCGACTCATCGGTGGCTGCCGTGCTTCTCAACCGTGCTATCGGCAAGAATCTCACCTGTATTTTCGTTGACCATGGAATGCTGCGTAAGAATGAATTCCGCAACGTGCTCCATGACTATGAGTGCCTTGGGCTGAACGTGGTCGGTGTTGATGCCTCAGAGAAGTTCTTCAGCGAGCTTGAAGGAGTGACAGAGCCTGAACGCAAGCGCAAGATTATCGGAAAGGGATTCATCGATGTGTTTGATGCCGAAGCTCATAAAATCAAGGATGTGAAATGGCTGGCGCAGGGAACAATCTATCCTGACTGTATCGAAAGCCTTTCGATCACCGGCACTACCATCAAGAGCCATCACAATGTGGGCGGACTTCCGGAAAAGATGAATCTGAAGCTTTGCGAGCCTTTGCGTCTGCTTTTCAAAGACGAGGTACGTGCAGTGGGTCGTCAGCTTGGAATGCCTGAGCATCTGATTAAGCGCCATCCATTCCCCGGGCCGGGACTTGCAGTGCGTATTCTCGGTGACATCACGCCGGAAAAGGTACGTATACTTCAGGATGCCGACGATATTTTTATTCAGGGTCTCCGCGACTGGGATCTTTACGATAAAGTATGGCAGGCGGGCGCAATCCTGCTTCCTGTTCAGAGTGTCGGTGTGATGGGCGACGAACGTACCTACGAGCGTGCAATCGCTCTGCGTGCGGTTACATCAACTGACGCGATGACAGCCGACTGGGCTCATCTCCCTTACGATTTCATGGCAAAGGTGAGCAACGATATCATCAATAAGGTGAAGGGAGTAAACCGTGTGTGCTACGACATCTCCTCAAAACCACCGGCCACAATCGAATGGGAGTGATAATTAGTTAATTTTCTAATATAATAGTTTTTATGGCCATGATTTTGCTAAAGGAATCATGGCCATTGTTTTGTAAGGATGTCGAGATAGTCGCAAACAGGGCATGTTTGTAATGCAAAGTCGTATATCGGAAGTCAGAGAAAAAAGGTGCGATTATATGGATGAAGATTGTAAAATGTTGCAATAATTATAATTTGTAACATTTTTGTAATCATTGTTATGGTGTTTAACGTATTGATTAATAGAGGTGTATCTATTTTGTAATAGAAATGACATTGAATTAATATATTTTTACATAAAGAATCTTGACAGCGTCGATTTTCGTTGTAATTTTGAAGTGTCAAACAAAAACAGACATCACAAAAGACCTATTAAATATATTCTTCTTCAAGAAATACAAGCAAGTTTAACACATTTAAACACAACGATTATGGGAACTCAGGAATTTCAGAACAAGCTGATGAGCCTTCAAGGCAATCTTCTTAATTTTGCCTATATGCTCACCTCTAACCGAGACAATGCTTATGATCTGCTACAGGACACCACCCTGAAAGCCCTTGACAATGAAAGCAAATATGTTGATAACACCAACTTCAAAGGCTGGGTTTTCACCATCATGCGCAACATTTTCATCAACAACTACCGTCGCGTGGCCCGTTCGGCTACCGTGATTGACCAGACTGAAGATCTCTATCATCTGAATCTTTCTCAGGATTCCGGTCTTGAGACTCCCGAAGGTGCTTTCGGGGCAAACGAGATTTCAGATGCTATCAACGAATTTCCCGACGAATACCGTATTCCGTTCTCAATGCACATAGCCGGCTATAAGTACAATGAAATCGCTGAGAAAATGAATCTCCCCCTCGGCACTGTCAAGAGCCGCATTTTCTTCGCGCGCAAAAAACTTCAGACGCGTTTCGCTGACTATCGTTGAGCTTATACAAAGAATATATGGGTTTCCCGTAGAGATACGGTTTCAAATAAGATGTAAAAAAGACTGTTTTAGACTTGAATGTATTTAGGTATTGATTCTAAATAATTTGAATGATAAATAAGATAATAATAAATAAGATTGTTTCATGTTAAGGTATTGGTAATCTATACACTATTAAAACCACACGACTTATACATTGCAGCCTCGGAGATGTGACTTCTCCGAGGCTGTATGCTTTTTTAGCCCGGGTTTTATTCGGGGCTTGTGTTAAGTGCCTATGCTTTTTTGATGAAGTCGACAATCCATTGGCCGACAGTGTCAGTGCCGTATGTCGCGCCGCCTTCAACCTGTATTTCAGGGGTGCGGACGTTGGCGTCGAGCGATGCGTTGACAGCTTTGCGGATCAGTTCGCCTTCTTCTTTAAGATTAAAATATTCAAAGAGCATTGCGACCGAAAGAATCTGGGCAAGGGGGTTGGCGATGTTCTTGCCTTTTGCCTGTGGCCAAGAACCGTGGATCGGCTCGAATACAGGTGTCTTTTCGCCGGTCGAAGCAGATGGGAGAAGACCCATCGAACCTGAGATTACAGAGCCTTCGTCAGTGAGGATATCGCCGAAGGTGTTTTCAGTCACCATAACGTCAAAGAATCGCGGTTCCTGAATCATGCGCATGGCGGCATTGTCGACATACATGAAATCGGTCGTTACGTCGGGGTATTGCAGAGCGATTTCCTGTGCGATTTTACGCCATAGGCGCGAAGATGCGAGGACGTTCGCCTTGTCGACTACAGTCAGATGCTTACGACGGCGGCGTGCATAATTGTAGGCCACATGAAGAATGCGTTCGATTTCCGGGCGGCTGTAGGCATTGGTGTCATATGCACGGTCGTTGTCCTCGTATTTCTCCCCGAAATACATACCGCCTGTCAGTTCGCGGATGCAGATGAAATCAGCTCCTTCAACGAGTTCCGGACGCAGAGGCGATTTGTGGATGAGGCACTTGAAAGTCTCTACCGGACGGATATTGGCGAAAAGACCGAGCTTCTTGCGCATGGCGAGCAGACCTTGCTCGGGACGGACCTTTGCGTTGGGATTGTTGTCAAATTTCGGGTCGCCGACAGCCGAGAAAAGCACTGCGTCAGCCCAGAGACAGGTCTCGAATGTGTCTTCGGGAAATGGATTGCCTACCTTGTCAATGGCATCTGCGCCACAGACTGCATAGCGATATTCGACATTGTGGCCGAATTTTTCGCATACGGCTGTCATTACATCAACTCCCTGACGGGATATTTCCGGACCTATACCGTCGCCCGGAAGGACTGCTATTTTCAGATTCATAATATCGTTGGATTATTTTATTTCATGATTGTTTTACAGATGCCTGTTCCTGCGGGTTCAGGGTCTCGATCAGGTTGAGCATCTTGACTGTTGCCTGAATCGCGGCTTCGGTCTGGTCGGGATCAAGGCCTCTCGTCTTGAACACGTTTCCATCGAAATCCCATGTGATGGTTGTATGGACAAGGGCATCGGTCTTTCCACCGGGCGGGATATTGACGGAGTAGTTGACCAATGTCGGGAATGAACGTTGCAGTTTGCCGGTGTAGATGCTGCGTACCGCGCGCATGAACGCGTCAAACTGACCGTCGCCGACGGCCGATTCCTGAAACTCGGCTTCTCCGACCACGAGTTTGACAGTAGCGGTCGGGCGCAGCCCTTGTGAAAGAGTCAGTGCATAGTTGTCAACACGGACATTCGACGGGAGGGTTTCATGTTTCAGAACGTCGGCAATGATGAAAGGCAGATCGCCTTGTGTGACAATCTCTTTCTTGTCGCCGAGGCTTATGATGCGGTCGGTCACCTTGCGGATGTCGTCGTCAGACAGCTCTATGCCGAGCGCTTCGAGATTCTTTTTTATGTTGGCCTTTCCAGACGTCTTTCCGAGGGCATATTCGCGCTCGCGCCCGAAACGTTCGGGGAGGAGTTCGTTGAAATAGAGCTGGCTTTTGTTGTCGCCGTCGGCGTGGACTCCTGCGCATTGCGTGAACACGCTGTCACCGATAATCGGTTTGTTTGGGGGCACGAGTATTCCTGAGAAGGATTCGACGATGTGGCTCACCTTATTGATTTTACTTTCGTCGATATCGGTCGTGTCGCCAAGCTGATCGTGGATGACTGCTACTGTGCTTGACAGCGTTGCGTTACCCGCACGTTCACCAAGCCCGTTGATGGTGCAGTGAACACCTTTTGCACCTCCTTTTATGGCCGCGAACACGTTGGCTGTCGCCAGATCGTAGTCGTTATGGGCATGGAAGTCGAAGTGGAGGCGGGGATAATATTTTACGATAGTATGTATGTACGACAGTGTGTCATACGGATTAAGTATGCCTAAAGTGTCGGGCAGCATGAAGCGTTTTATCGGTAGGTCTTTGATGGCTTCCATCAGAGCGAAAACATAGTCGCGCGAGTGTTTCATGCCGTTTGACCAGTCTTCAAGATATATGTTTACGTCAAGTCCGGCTTCACGGGCTCTTGCAACCTCTGCCGCGATGGTGGTGAAATGCTCTTCAGGGTTTTGCTTGAGTTGAAGGCGGCAATGCTTTTCAGAGCCTTTTGCGAGAAGGTTGATCACACGTCCGCCGACCTCCTGAATCCAGCTGACTGATTTTCCACCGTCAAGGAAGCCAAGCACTTCGATGCGGTCGAGATAGCCCGTGCGTGCGGCCCATGCACAGACCTTGCGCACCGTATCGCGCTCGCCGTCCGAAACACGTGCGGAGGCAATCTCGATACGGGGCACATGAAGTTCCTGTAGCAGCAGGCGGGTGATGGCAAGTTTTTCGGAGGTCGAGAACGACACTCCTGATGTTTGTTCTCCGTCACGGAGAGTTGTATCCATTATTTCAACATACATGCCGGTTTCGTGTGGTGCTTATATATAATGAGGACTATGTGTGGTTTAAAGGTGTTGAGGGGATGAGGGTGTTCAGCGTGCTGCTTCCCATGCTTCGATGTCTGCTTTTTTTGAAAGGAGATATTCGATATCGTCAAGACCTTCTGAAAGGCATTGTTTCTTGTAGGCGTTGATATCGAATTTTTCGCTTTTACCTGTCGCAAGGTTCGTGATTGTCTGTGAAGGGAGGTCGACTTTGACTTCTGTGCGCGGATCAGAAGCGATTGATTCGAAGAGCTCAGCAAGGAACGGTTCGCTGACGACGACAGGAAGCACAAAGTTGTTCAGTTCGTTGTTTTTGTGAATGTCGGCAAAGAAGCTTGAGACAACTACGCGGAAGCCGTAGTCGTGGATGGCCCAAGCGGCGTGTTCGCGGCTCGAACCTGATCCGAAATTCTTGCCTGCGACGAGTATGCAACCAGAATATGTGGGGTCGTTGAGCACGAAATCCTTTATGGGATTGCCTTCCTTGTCATAGCGCCAGTCGCGGAAGAGATTGTCGCCGAAACCTTCGCGTGAGGTGGCTTTAAGGAAGCGTGCAGGTATGATCTGGTCGGTGTCCACGTTTTCCATCGGGAGTGGGACACATGTTGAAACTATGGTGGTGAATTTTTCTTTCATGATTCGTTGGCTTGATGGACGTGGTTTAGACAGTGCGGGGATCGGTGAGCACTCCTGTGACGGCTGAGGCTGCGGCTACGAGCGGACCGGCAAGTATTGTGCGTGCTCCGGGGCCTTGACGGCCTTCGAAATTGCGGTTTGATGTCGATACGGCCAGTTTGCCGGCAGGAACCTTGTCTTCATTCATGGCGAGGCATGCCGAGCATCCGGGCTGACGGATTTCAAATCCGGCTTCTTCAAGAATTTTGTCCAAGCCTTCTTCGCGTATTTGTGCGTCGACTTTCCAAGAGCCGGGTACGAGCCACGCTGTAATGCCGGGGGCTTTCTTTTTACCTTTGACAAAGTTGGCGAATGCGCGGAAATCCTCGATTCGTCCGTTGGTGCAGCTTCCGAGGAAAACATAGTCTACGGGAGTGCCTGCAAGAACCTGTCCGACCTTGAATCCCATGTAGTAAAGTGACTTTTCATACGAAATCTTTCCAGCCTCGTCTTCCGGGTCGGGAGCCGGGATCGGGTCATTGATGCCGATCCCCATGCCGGGGTTTGTTCCGAAAGTTATGCGTGGCTCGATATCGGCCGCGTCAAAGTTGATTTCGCGGTCAAATTCAGCATCGGGATCTGAAGGCAACGTGCGCCAATAGGCTACGGCTTTTTCCCAATCCTCGCCTTTGGGGGCGAATTCGCGGCCCTTGACGTAGGCAAATGTCGTTTCGTCGGGGGCTATCATGCCTCCGCGCGCTCCCATTTCGATAGAGAGATTGCAGACGGTCATGCGTTCTTCCATAGAGAGATTGCGGATTGTATCGCCGGCATATTCTACGAAGTAGCCGGTAGCACCGCCGGTGGTCATTTTCGCGATGATGTAGAGCGCAATGTCTTTGGCTGTTACTCCCGGACGGAGTGTGCCATTGACATTTATACGCATTGTCTTAGGTTTGGGCTGGAGTATGCACTGGGATGCGAGCACCATTTCAACTTCGCTTGTGCCGATGCCGAATGCCACTGCTCCGAATGCTCCGTGGGTCGAGGTGTGGCTGTCGCCGCATACGATTGTGTAGCCCGGAAGGGTCAGACCGTTTTCAGGTCCGATTACATGTATGATACCGTTTTTCGGATGACCGAGACCAAAGAGGGTGACACCGAACTCATTCGCATTGCGGGTCAGAGTCTCGACCTGATTGCGCGACACAGGGTCGGCTATCGGTTTGTCCTGATTGAGTGTGGGGATATTATGGTCGGGAGAGCAGAATGTCTTTTCCGGGCGGAACACCTTGAGGCCGCGTGTGCGCAGTCCTTCAAAAGCCTGAGGACTGGTGACCTCGTGGCAATAGTGGCGGTCGATATAGAGTTGAGAGGGGCCGCCTTCGATGTTGTTGACAACGTGTGCGTCCCAGATTTTGTCAAAAAGAGTTTTACCCATGATGAGCGTATGGTAGTCGTGTGTAAATGATTGTTGACTGATGGTTGTTTAGCGTACAAACTTGTTGATAGCGTCGATAAATGCCTCGGCACTGGCTGCGACGATGTCGGTATTGGCCGAGAACCCGTAGTAGGGCGTTCCTTCGTGCTCGACGGTCATGTGGACCTTGCCCACATCATTGCTTCCCTTGTTGATGGCTTGGATGAGGAATTCCTTGACGAGCATCTTGCGGTGGATGATGAGCTTGATGGCGCTGATTGCGGCATCGACAGGGCCGTTGCCTGAAGCGCATGCTTCGAATTTCTCGCCTGCGATGTCAAGCCCCACGCTTGCAACCGAATGTACGCCAACGCCGCTTGTCACCTGCAGGAAGTCAAGTTTGATACGGTTGAGAGCCTTGCGGTGTGCGCCGGCAATCATGAGCACGTCGTCATCGTTGATTTCTTTTTTGCGGTCGGCGAGTTTCAGGAACGCTTCGTATGCTTTGTCGAGATCGGCGGGTGAAAGTTCGATGCCAAGCACATGGAGACGGTGTTTTAGAGCCGCACGTCCGCTGCGGGCTGTGAGAACGATAGAGTTTTCATCGATGCCGACATCCTTGGGATCGATGATTTCATAGCTTTCACGGTTCTTGAGCACGCCGTCCTGATGTATGCCCGACGAGTGGGCGAATGCATTCCGGCCGACAATCGCCTTGTTGGGCTGTACCGGCATGTTCATGAGGCTCGACACCATGCGGCTGATACCTGTGATTTTGGTCGCGTTGATGTTGGTGTCGATTCCGAGGTCTTTGTGAGAGCGGAATGTCATTACCACTTCTTCGAGCGACGTGTTGCCTGCGCGTTCGCCGATGCCGTTGATGGTTACTTCTGCCTGACGCGCACCGTTGACGATTCCTGTGACGGTGTTGGCCGTGGCCATTCCGAGGTCGTTGTGGCAGTGTGTGGCTATGACAACCTTATCAATTCCCTCCACATTATCGATGAGATATTTGATTTTTGCACCGAATTCTGATGGCAGGCAATAGCCGGTGGTGTCGGGAATATTGATGACAGTCGCTCCTGCACGGATTACCGCTTCGACAACCCGGGCGAGATATTCGTTTTCGGTTCGTCCGGCATCCTCTGCATAGAACTGCACGTCTTCGACAAATTTCTTTGCGAATGACACCGCTCCCACCGCGCGTTCGAGAATGTCGTCGCGAGTTGAGTTGAATTTATACTTTATATGGTAGTCCGATGTGCCGATACCGGTGTGGATTCGCGGATGTTTTGCATATTTTAGTGCCTCCGCAGCTACTCGAATGTCGTTTTCGACGGCGCGTGTGAGCGCGCAGATGGTCGGCCATGTAACTGCCTTGGAAATTTCGACGACTGAATTGAAGTCACCGGGGCTCGACACTGGGAATCCGGCTTCAATGACGTCGACTCCGAGAGCCTCAAGCGCCTTGGCAACTTCAATTTTTTCTACTGTATTGAGCTGACAACCGGGCACTTGCTCTCCATCGCGAAGTGTCGTGTCAAAGATAAAAAGCCTGTCACTCATATATTCGGATATATATTATTGTATTTTTGTGTGGATGTTTTATTGGAAACTTGACCTAAAACGAAGTTCTTGCATGAGGAGAATGGAGGCGATTGGCTACAAAGTTACAAATTATTTATAAAACCATGCAATAAAATTATAATTTTAACTGATTTGGGCTTTAAATAGTGGCGAATCGAAAGGCGGGGCTTGCGTGCGAAGGTAAGATGCGGTCGGCCTGTGGCGTTTTGAGCTATGTCGTTTTAACAATTGTTAATTATAGAATGTAATTTTGTATTTATAGGATTTAGTCGTACTTTCGTCGAAATTAGTCAGCTTTAGCAATGGATTTTCTACGAAATATTCTATTTGTGTTATCGCTTCTGTTCCTGTCAGTTCCGGCTGTGGCCGGAAGTATAGGGTCGGGCTTCCATTCATTGACAGGCAAGATACAGGATGCAGTGTCTGACAGTGTGGCCGTTGATGAGAATGTTTTGATTGATGCTGCCATTGCTTATGCCGATTCGATTGCCGATGCCATATCGCTTGACGAAGTGGTGGTAACGGCGCGAGTGAAACCCATAGTGTTCAAAGGCGACACTACAATTGTCAACACCAATTCTTTCAAGACTCGTGACGGTGCTTATCTTGAGGAACTTGTCAGATTAGTCCCCGGTATGGCATACGATAAGGAATCAGGAGTGTTGAGCTATAACGGTACTCCAATTTCTGAAATCAATATTAACGGAAAGGCGTTTCTGAAAGGCGACAAGTCAATGGCGCTTGAAAATCTGCGAGCCGAAATATTCAAGCAGATTAAAATTTATGATAAGTCAAGCGATGAGGATATGTTTCTTGGTATAAAACGTAAGTCCGGCAATAATTTCGTGCTTGACCTTCAGACGGAAGATGAGTTTAATGGTTCGCTGATGACGGCTGCCGGGGTTGGCGTGGGTAATCGCGACAGGAAGAACGCCGAGCTTAGGTCGCACTATTTCAGACCCGGTGGCGACTCATTCTCCTTGTCGCTCAGGAGCGGCAACCGCGATATGACGACCCTCTATAAAAAGAACCGTCGCGATGCCCTGTCGCTGCATCTTTCGAAGGATATTTCCAATAAATTTTTCGTTGGTGCAGATCTGATGTATGGCCACGACCGGTCGGGTTCGGTCTTTTCGTCGGCCGACGAGAGTTATCTCCCGACCGGTGATACTTTCAGCCATTCGACCGGTATGAACAGCAATAAGAATCGGCGGCTCTCAGCTAATCTCAACATGCGGTGGACCATCGGCCGTCATACTCGCATAAGTCTTACCGGCGACATACAGAACGCGCGCAGCACAATTATCAGCGAAGGCCGCCGGGCATCATTTGATGCTGACCCTCAACTCCCGACGGTCGACCCTTTTGCCGGGAATGCCTATGGCCAGATCCCCGATTCCATAAAGGTCAACGATATCTCTCAAAGCAGCACCGGAGTGAACGATAACAAGAACTATTCGCTCAATGCCACCCTTACCCGTAAGCTTAACAAACATGGAACGGCAATCGTGATTTCAGGCGGACTGAACAACGGAGACCGTACCGGGCGGTCATTTTCGGAATCTGATACACGCTATTTCAAGCTGCGCGGCCATTCGGGTCTTGACTCTGTGCTCTATCGTCACCAGTATAATATCACACCTTCCGAAAGCCGTTCACGCACGGTCGGGCTGCGTTTTACCCAACCGCTTTCGGCGGAGATGCGCTTTGAGTTGAGCTACAGGTTTAAAAGGACGCGTGAGGACTACACGCGCAACACTTATGATCTCTCTCCCTTCTTTGACCCTGAGGCCGCTTTATCACCGGCGACACTTCCTCCGGGATATGAATCGGCCTATGTCGACAGTCTGAGCAACTATAGCTTCAGCCGTATCTATGCCCACGAGGTGCAGGCTGTGTTTATGTATAATTCCGAGCGCTGGAATGCCGATGCGACATTCACGGCAGAGCCTGAACGGCGGACACTTGACCAAAAGACCGGTATAATGCAGGCCGACACGGTGAGGTCGTCGGTCAGCCTCATACCTCGCCTGAGTGTCCAATACATGGACAAGGACTGGTCGTTCGGCATGACCTACGACGGCTCTACAAGTCAGCCAGACATATCTTCGCTACTGTCACTGACCGACAACAGCAATCCGCTATACATCACCCGTGGCAATCCCCGTCTCAAGGCTGCCTACCGCCAGTCGCTGAGTTTCGACGGAAGAAATTCGCCTCTCGGGCTTTCGGTCAACATAAGACTGTCGAACACCATCAACGAACAGACTCTGGCAGTTTACTACAATCCGCAGACCGGTGGACGCATCAGCTCGCCGGTCAACATCAATGGTAACCGCGACGCAAATCTCTATGTCAGCTATTTCAAATTCCTAAAGTCGAAGTTCCTGATTTCAGGAAGCTTCAGCGGAGCGCTACGGAGGAGTGTCGGGCTTATAAACGAGGATATGGACGAGCAGCCGAAACGCAGCGTCACGCGCTACAGGAATACGGGTGGTTCAGGGACGTTTCAATATATGTCTGGGATATTTAATATAAGAACCAATGTTTCGTGGTTATACTCGCATTCAGTTAATCAGTTGCAGGGGATATCCGAACATCAGTCGGAGTATGCGTTCGGTCTCGCCCCCGACATAAACCTGCCGTTCGGTCTTTGCGTCTCGACTGATGCTTCATATTCGCTGCGGACCGGCAAGAATATCAGCACCCGCGATTTCAACCAGCTGCAGTGGAATGCCGAAGTGTCGTGGCGTTTCCTTAAGAAGCGGACAGCTACTGTGTCGGTGAGATGGGTCGACATTCTTAACGACAGGAAAAACCTTGTGCGCCATAGTTCGTCGACAGGAATCACTGAGTATTACGACATGCAGGTGGGCAGTTACTTCCTTGTTTCGTTTGAATATCGCTTCAATAAGGAGTTTATGGGAAAAAAAGAAGAAGCGCAAAGAGCGCAAGAACGACAGTTTTGACGATGCAGAAGGCAACAGAACCAGATATTTTATATTCTGACTGGAGAAAAGCCGTAAGGAATCAAAATAAAGGCGATATCAGTCTGACTATAGTGAATTCATTTGGTCAATAGAGTTTGCAATATCATAACTTAAAGCTTATAAAAGGCTAAATCCGTAATCCTTTTCCCGGATTACGGATTTGGTACTTTTACTTGTTTTCGAGCAGGCGGGTGGCAGTGTCCCAGTCGCGGTAGAAGATGAGCAGCCGTATGCCGGTGCGGATCTGTGGCGAGTAGACTTCGGCCTCGTTGGAGACCATCGCAGGAATGCCGTTGGCGGCGAGGAGTGACTTGGCGACGTAGGCTTCGCCGGTGGTGTCATAGGTTCTTATCTTCACGAGGTCGTCCGGTTCGGGCGGCCTCGTGTCGGTAAGGAGCTTTTTGAGTCGTTGGATTATTGACATTTTCAGATTAATCGGAGAGTTTAGAATGGAGAAAGATAATGGAGAGGGTAGGCCGGATCACGAAAGAGCTTGCTCGATGTCGGCGATGATGTCGGCCACGTCTTCGATGCCAACGGAAAGACGGATGAGGTCGGGGGCTACGCCGGCTTCCATTAGCTGCTCGTCGGAGAGCTGACGGTGGGTGTGGCTTGCGGGATGGAGCACACAGGTGCGTGCATCGGCTACGTGGGTGACGATGGCTATGAATTTCAACCGGTCCATGAATCTGATTGCGTCCTCCCGTGTGCCTTCAATGCCGAAGGCAATGACTCCGCATGAGCCTTTAGGGAGATATTTTTCGGCGAGGTGATGATATTTGTTTGATGGCAGACTGCAATAGTTGACCCATTTGACTTTTGGATTTGCCTCAAGCCATCTGGCTACAGTCATGGCGTTATCGCAATGGCGTGGCACTCGCAGATGGAGGGTTTCAAGGCCGAGATTGAGCAAGAAGGCATTCTGTGGCGACATCATTGAACCAAGGTCGCGCATGAGCTGTGCCACGGCTTTGGTGATGTAAGCGCCTTTGCCGAATGATTTAGTGTATGTCAGTCCGTGATATGATTCGTCGGGAGTGGTGAGTCCGGGGAATTTGTCGGCGTGAGCGTCCCAGTCGAAGTTTCCGCTGTCGACAATCGCTCCTCCGATGCTGACAGCATGCCCGTCCATATATTTTGTGGTGGAGTGGGTGACTATGTCTGCTCCCCATTCAAACGGACGGCAGTTGATAGGTGTTGGAAAAGTGTTGTCGACAATGAGTGGGACTCCGTTTGCGTGAGCCACGCGGGCGAATTTCTCTATGTCGAGCACCTCTCCTCCGGGATTGGATATTGTCTCTCCGAAAAGGACTTTTGTGTTAGGACGGAAAGCGGCGTTGATTTCTTCTTCCGATGAGTTCGGATCGATGAATGTACATTCGATTCCGAGCTTTTTGATTGTCACACCGAAGAGGTTGTAAGTGCCGCCGTAGATGTTTGATGACGATACGATGTGGTCGCCCGCTTCGCAGATGTTGAATACCGCATAGAAGTTTGCAGCCTGTCCCGATGAGGTGAGCATTGCCGCTACACCGCCTTCGAGTGCGGCGATTTTAGCCGCTACGGCATCGACTGTAGGGTTTTGGAGACGCGAATAGAAATAGCCTGAGTCTTCAAGATCGAACAGCCGGGCCATCTGTTCGCTTGTGTCATATTTGAAAGTAGTGCTCTGGATTATAGGAAGCACACGTGGCTGTCCTTTGGTCGGAGTCCATCCGGCTTGTACGCAGAGAGTGGACAGGGAGTAGTTTTTGTCGTTGTTCATATCACTGACGGTTATTGGTCGGTATATATAATATTCGGTATATATAATATAAGGTGGAAGTTGAGGCTGTGATAAAAGAACCAAGAGCTTCCACAGTGGTTGGTCTGACGGAAGCCCTTGGTTTTGGTATGGCTAAATTTTTTTGCGCGGGGGATACACGCGGGTGTTCTTCACACCTCTGATGAATCCTTATGCGTTCTTTACCTTGTCAACGATAGCCTTGAAAGCGGCGGGATTGTTGAGCGCGAGGTCGGCGAGGACTTTGCGGTTGATCTCGATGCCTGCTTTGTGGATAAGGCCCATGAGCTTTGAGTAAGAAAGGTCTTCAAGACGGGCTGCTGCGTTGATACGCTGAATCCAGAGGGCACGGAAGTTACGCTTTTTGTCCTTGCGGTCGCGGTAAGCGTAGGTGAGACCCTTTTCCCAAGTGTTCTTGGCTACAGTCCAAACGTTGCGACGGCATCCGAAGTAACCACGGGTAAGTTTGAGGATTTTCTTGCGGCGAGCTCTTGAAGCTACATGATTTACTGATCTTGGCATTTTGAAAAATGAGTTGTGAACGTCAGCGGCACGTCAATGCACTTAATTTCATTTTTTAGGTGGCTGACCGTTCGGTTTAAAGAATTGAATTAGAAATCACGATTTGTTTAAGATCGGAGGGGGAAAAGCCTAACCTTACTTAAGGGCGAGGAGTTCCTTAACGTTTGAAGCGTCGGCACGAGACACAACAGAGAAGTGTGTGAGGTTGCGTTTCTGCTTCTTGGTCTTTTTAGTCAAGATGTGGCTCTTGAAGGCATGTTTTCTCTTGATCTTTCCTGATCCGGTAAGGGCGAACCTCTTTTTGGCACCGGAGTTAGTCTTAATCTTTGGCATTGGTTGTGATTGTTAAATAATGATTTTAATTCTATAGAGTGCGCCGGCCCGGAGGCCGACGCGCTTTTTAGCGTATTGCTGGTTTATTTTTTCTTCGGGCTGAGCATGATGATCATGCGCTTGCCTTCGAGGACCGGCATCTGGTCTACTTTGCCATATTCCTCAAGGTCGTTGGCGAAACGGAGCAGAAGCACCTCGCCTTGTTCCTTAAAGAGAATCGAACGGCCTTTGAAGAAGACGTATGCTTTCACCTTCGCGCCTTCCTGAAGGAAGCCGATGGCATGTTTAAGCTTGAAGTTGTAGTCGTGGTCATCGGTCTGAGGTCCGAAACGGATTTCCTTGACCACTACTTTTGTAGCTTTTGCCTTCTGTTCCTTCTGGCGTTTTTTCTGCTGATAGAGGAACTTCTGGTAGTCGAGCACACGACAGACAGGCGGTTCGGCGGTCGGTGAGATCTCGATGAGGTCAAGACCGAGGCCGTCGGCGATTTTCAATGCCTCCTGAATGGAATAGATGCCGTTTTCAACATTATCGCCTACCAGTCGCACTTCGCGTGCGCGGATATGCTCGTTGATGGCGTATGGTTCCTCTTTTCGGTTATTGAGGGGACGGCGTGGACCGTTGTTTGGGCGCGGCGGGCGCGGAGTGAAAGGTTTTTTCTCCATTCAGGGGGGTTATTGATTAATCATTTCGTTGACTTCGCGGGTCAAATCGTCTGCAAAGGTAGCAATTTTCATCGAACCTTTATCACCTTCACCCTGTTTTCTTACAGAAATTTCACCATTTTCAGCTTCTTTTTCACCGACAATGAGCATGTAGGGTATTCTCTTAAGTTCGTTGTCGCGAATTTTTTTGCCGATTTTTTCATTTCTGTCGTCAACTTGGGTACGGATGTCAAGGGCGTTGAGACGGGCTGCGACCTCATGGGCGTAGTCGTTGAACTTCTCCGAGATGGGGAGCACGACAGCCTGTTCAGGTGCGAGCCAGAGGGGGAAGCGTCCGGCTGTGTGTTCGAGAAGCACGGCGACGAAGCGTTCCATCGAGCCGAAGGGAGCGCGGTGGATCATTACAGGGCGGTGTTTCTGGTTGTCAGAGCCGGTGTATTCGAGCTGGAATCGTTCAGGCAGGTTGTAGTCTACCTGAATTGTACCGAGCTGCCATTTGCGGCCGAGTGCGTCCTTGACCATGAAGTCGAGTTTCGGTCCGTAGAAGGCGGCTTCTCCATATTCCTTGCGGGCTTTGAGTCCCTTTTCCTCACATGCGTCGATGATGGCCTGCTCGGCGAGATGCCAGTTTTCGTCAGAGCCGATATATTTCTCCTTGTTGTTGGGGTCGCGCAGTGAAATCTGAGCCTCGAAGTTTTCAAATTTGAGAGCCTTGAAGATGTAGAATATGATATCCATCACCTTTAGGAACTCTCCCTTTATCTGGTCGGGGGCGCAATAGATGTGTGCGTCGTCCTGTGTGAAACCTCTCACGCGGGTCAGTCCGTGTAGCTCGCCGCTCTGCTCGTAGCGGTAGACTGTGCCGAACTCAGCGAGACGCAGTGGCAGGTCGCGGTAGCTGCGGGGGAGTGCGCGGAAGATTTCGCAGTGGTGGGGGCAATTCATCGGTTTGAGCAGGTATTCCTCGCCCTCCTCGGGAGTGTGGATAGGCTGGAAAGAGTCCTTGCCATACTTGGCGTAGTGGCCTGAGGTCACATAGAGGTTCTTGTTGCCGATATGGGGTGTGATTACCTGCTGGTAGCCGTATTGCTTCTGGATTTTGCGGAGAAACTGTTCGAGACGGTCGCGGAGTGCCGTGCCTTTGGGGAGCCAGAGGGGCAGACCTGCGCCGACATTTTGTGAGAATGCGAAAAGTTCCATTTCTTTGCCGAGCTTGCGGTGGTCGCGCTTCTTGGCTTCTTCGAGGAGCACGAGATATTCGTCGAGCATCTTTTTCTTGGGGAAAGTGATGCCATAGACTCTGACGAGCTGGTTGCGCTTTTCGTCGCCGCGCCAGTATGCGCCGGCGAGCGAGGTAACCTTCACAGCCTTGATGGGTGCTGTATTGGCGATGTGCGGACCACGGCAGAGGTCTGTGAACGATCCTTGGGTGTAGGTGGTGATGTGTCCGTCCTCAAGTTCGCTGATAAGCTCGCACTTATATTCTTCGCCACGGTCGCCGAAGAGCTTCAGTGCGTCGTCTTTCGAGATGTCGGCGCGGACTATAGGCTGCTTCTGCTGGGCGAGTTCGAGCATTTTTTTCTCAATGCGGGGGAAGTCGGCAGATGTGATGGTGTGTTCGCCCGGATCGATGTCGTAGTAGAATCCGTTTTCAATGGCCGGGCCGATGCCGAACTTGACTCCGGGGAAAAGCTCCTGAAGCGCTTCGGCGAGAAGGTGGGCCGACGAGTGCCAGAAAGCGTGTTTGCCTTCGGGGTCATCCCATTTGAAAAGTTTGATTGTGGCATCTTCGGTGATGGGGCGGGTGATGTCCCACTCCTTGTCGTTGACTGATGCCGCGAGAATGTCGCGAGCGAGCTGCGACGACAGAGATTCGGCAATCTGCAGGGGGGTGATTCCGCTCTCAAACTGCTTCACGCTCTGGTCGGGGAAGGTGATATTGATTGTTGCCATTATTAATAATGTGTGGTTTAGGGAGTCATACGAGCGACTCCTGTTGTTTTCAGCGTGCAAAGATAGAAAATAATTCTTTAAATCCACCTTATAATATGGTGAAAATTCGACCGATATGCCAAAGCTTGCGTTTCCGGGGCGTCGCCGCTGCCGATTTTCGCCGATCTCACTCGCAAAGATGGCTGATGTGTAACGGATGAATACAGCTATTAATCTTCAGTTCAAAGTATAAATGGTTTTTATATCATAGTTATAGTTGCATGATGCGTTCAGGTCTGGATTACTGACTATGGGAGGTCTTTCTTATCGGGCTTTGTGGTTTTGGGAAATTGGGCTAACTTTGTGGTCGCTATGAAAAAGATTGACAATGCCACAGTCCAGCGAATACTCGATGCCGCCGATATCGTAGAGGTGGTGAGTGACTTCGTGGCTCTGAAAAAGCGCGGGGCCAACTATGTCGGGCTGTGTCCGTTTCACAACGACCGCTCTCCGTCGTTTTATGTGTCGAAGTCGAAAGGCATGTGCAAGTGTTTCAGTTGCGGTGAGGGCGGCAGTCCTGTCAGCTTTATCATGAAGCTCGAACAGCTGTCGTTTACGGAAGCGTTGCGTTATCTCGCCAAGAAATACAACATCGAGATCGAGGAGCGCGAGATGACCGACGAGGAGCGCCGTGCCGAGAATGACCGCGAGAACATGTTTGCGCTCAACGACTTTGCCATGCGCTACTTTGAGAAGACTCTCAAGGAGACGGCCGACGGGCGTGACATCGGACTATCATATTTCCGCTACCGAGGCATAAGTGACGCGATGATCGAGAAGTTTCATCTCGGATATGCCCTCGAAGGACGCGACGCGCTCTACAAGACGGCAATCGAGCGTGGCTACAGCGAGCAATATCTGATTTCCACGGGTGTCTGCAACCGGACTGACGACGGGCGTGTCTATGACCGCTTCCGTGGCCGAGTGATATATCCGATATTCACCTTGGCCGGAAAGGTGGTGGCATTCGGCGGACGCACGCTGAGTTCGGAAAAGAAGATTGCCAAATATGTCAATTCGCCTGAATCGGACATATATCTGAAACGACGCGAGCTATACGGGCTGTTTCAGGCGAAACAGGCGATAGCTAAGGCGCAGAAGTGCATACTTGTGGAGGGCTACATGGATGTCATCTCGATGCATCAGGCCGGAGTGTGCAATGTCGTCGCCTCGTCGGGCACGGCTCTGACCGTGGAGCAGGTGAGGCTTATCAAGCGCTTCACGTCGAATGTCACCCTGATCTACGACAGCGACGCCGCCGGTATCAAGGCCTCCCTGCGAGGCATCGAACTGCTTTTGCAGGACGATATGGACATCAAAGTGCTGCTCCTGCCAGAAGGTGAAGACCCCGACTCTTTTGCCCAGAGCCATTCGTCGAGTGAGGTTGAGGCATATATCAGCGAGCATGAGACCGATTTCATAAGTTTCATGGCCTCTATTCTCATGGACGGGGCTGCGAGCAATCCGACCAAGCGTGCCGAGGTCATCACGCGAGTGGTGAAGACCATCGCGCTGATTCCCGACGAAATCAAGCGTAGCGTCTATGCGCAGGAGTGCTCGCGGATTCTGTTTATGGATGAGGATGTATTGCGCCGTGAAATCGGGAAGTATTATAATGAATTCCGGCTGAAATCGCGCGAGGAGCAGCAACGCGCTGAGGTGTTCACGGGTGGCAGTCCTGTCGCTCAGATCGGCGGTCCGGCGGACGGTAGCGGTTCGGACGGAGAGCCCGGCCCGACGCAGCCGATGCAGCCGGCAGCGCAGCAACCGGCCGGAGTCTCGCGCCATGTCCGTTTTCTCCGCACATACGAGATGAACATTGCGCGTCTCATCGCCAAATATGGCAACTATGCCTTTGCCGACGGTATTGATGACGATGGAAACGCCGTCCCGATGACTGTGCTCGAATATATAGAGGCTGATCTGGCAGCGGATGAAATCTCGTTTGTTAATCCCGACCTTGCCCATTTCTTTGCCGAGGCACGTCGCCTGAGCCGTTACAGCTGGGACGCGGATCTCGCACGTCGGCGCGAGGAGCTTGAAGGACGGCGTAATCAGGAATTCTCTGCCGGAGTCGAGGCCATCAGACAGAAGGCTACTGACGTCGGGAGTATTTCGGCGATGGAGCGGACGCTGCGGGAGACAGTGGACACTAATTTCAACCGGGGTCTTGAGGAGTTTTCAAGTTCATATCTCGCGCGCCAGATGTGTTCGTCGCCCGATGATATTGTCAGGAATCTCGCCTCGGATCTCGTTGTCGAGCGCCACATACTTAGCAAGGTTCACACTAAATATGCAAAGGTAGACACCGAGCAGGATCTTCTTGGCGAGCTTGTGCCACGTGCTCTGCATGAACTGAAGGATGCCATTCTCTGGACCCGACTCGATGACACGCGTAAAGAACTGGCCGCATGTGCCTCGGACTATGAAAGTGCGCTTGCGCTAATGCGCAGGCTTCAGGAAATCGAAAACGCACGTTCGGAACTTGCAAAGCTCATCGGCGACCGTGTCATTGCCCCGCGTAAATAGGCGGGAGTAGATGTAGGGAAAACGTTTTTATGTTTTTGACTGCCGTTGCCGCACAATCATGCGGTGGCGGCAATGTTTTTATTGACTGGGGATTGGAAAAGACAAGGAGGACGAACCTCACGGCCAGTCCCCTCTTCTAATCTACAATCTTGTAAAAACACATATATTGAAAAAACGATTCCGTCTTTAGTGGTTGCATTGTGGAATCAGAGGCTTTTTTCAAATGTGGCTCCGATGATTGTAAATAGCTTGTATAAAGTTAGTATGTTAGATATCCTGTCAGGTTTGTAGTTCAGTTGATTGAAAATGGGTTGTTTTTATGAGGTTTTATTTTCATTTGGCGTATGGGCCTATTGCGGCCGTAAAAGCCATTGTTGTTTTAAAGATAGGGGAATGGTTTGATAATGCAAATGTATGGATTAGGATTAATAAATCCAAAAAAAACGGATCGATTTCTTGAAAATATATGCTTTGTAGCTGCTTGGTATACAGATTTGTAGCTTGTTTGGGGACAGGTTGGGGGCAAGGCTGTTCTGACTGTCTACAGTTAGGCAACAATCGGGTTGGTCGGCCGGGCAAATGACGAGGCGATTTAAAATATTTTTAGGAATCGATGGCCGGAGCATCCAACGTCATGTAAAATAAGTGGATGGTCGATTTAACGAATGTGTAGTGTTCTAATTAGCTTTTTTTTACGTACTCGGAATGGTAGTTAACAAAAATCTTGTTAACTTTGCATCTTGAAATATTGTTTAGATTACCTAAACGACCCTGATACAACGAATTGCAAATACTCCCGCCGCCCAAGGCGGATTTTTAATCGCATTATGACAAAAAGATACCCGCTATACACTTTGGTGGCTCTCTTCCTGACAGCCATGATCAGTAGCTGCAACAAGGACTCTGACTCATTTGTGGCAGAAGGCGATTTCGGCAACTGTTCGGTGACATCTTTCAGTCTCGGGAAGAACGACAGTGTGCTTAAGGGCCTTGATTCGGTCTATTTTTCGATAGACCTTGTCAATGCCGTTATCTTTAACGCGGACTCGCTGCCAAAAGGCACACGTATTGACAAGATGATTGTAAATATAGGAACATCGTCGGCCAGCGCGTGTGATCTCACATTCCGTCTACCCGAGACATCACGTGACACGACTATCAGTTATATAGACAGCCCCAACGACAGCATAAATTTCGCCGATGGCCCTGTCAAGCTGCTCGTGAAGTCATATGACGGTCTTTCAAGCCGTGAATACAGCATCAAGCTCAACGTGCATGAGGTGGTTCCCGACACGCTATTTTGGGATAAGACCGCACGCCGCACGCTTCCCGGAACGCTTTCCGCTCCGCAGGCTCAGAAGACAGTTGAATTCAACGGCCGTATATACTGTCTTACGGTTGCCGGTGACAAGGCTTCGGTTGCCTCGGTTGAAAATCCGTATGACAACAACTGGACAGCCGGTGAGGCCCATCTGCCCGACGATGCTGTGGTTGGATCATTCGCAGCAAGTAACGATGCTTTCTATATCATCGATGGCCAAGGCCGTCTCTACACATCGCCCGACGCATTGACATGGAGCGCGACAGGCGCTCACATGGATCATGTGTATGGCGGTTATGTCAACCGCATACTTGGCGCAAGAAAGGATTCGGACGGCTGGAAGCATGTCACCTATCCGGCTACGACCGAACAGCCCATACCGGCAGGATGCCCTGTCGGCGGAACAGGCCAGATGGTCACTTATGTGACCTCATGGAGTGCCTCCCCCTTATCTATGTTTGTCGGAGGACATGATGCCTCGGGAAATGTGGTCGGTTCTACATGGGGTTATGACGGTGAAGTGTGGGCTAAGATCAGTTCACGCGATATTGATGAACGTGAGGACGTAGCATTGTTCCCTTACTTCACTCCACGCGAAGTGACCGGCTTCTGGCGAGTGACAGAGCGTTCGGCGCTCATTGCCCTCGGTGGCCGCTATGAGTCGACAGAAGGTCAGGTCGTGTCAAACAATGTATATATTTCATATGACCAAGGCATAACATGGGATGAGGCGTCAAGCTATCTTCAGCTTCCGGATTATATCCCTGACTTTGCAGCCGCGCAGGCTATGGTGGTCGACGCACGTCTCGACGACTCGATGTCACGTTCGGCATCAACTGCTGATGGCTGGACTGTTTTCACCGGCAACCGTATGCCTGTGTGGGCGACTCCGGTTCCCTTTGCACATGCGAGCCGTGTCAGCGCGCCGATTACAGAGTGGGAATGTCCTTACATCTATCTGTTCGGAGGCGAGAATGCTGCCGGTGACCTCTACAACACGCTGTGGAAAGGTGTGATTCGCCGCTTCACTTTCGCACCACTTTATTAAATATGGTGTCGCCATTATATAATTAAGGTTATAGGCGTATGAAATCTCTCTTTCTCTCTCTGATTGTTGCTTCATGCGGGTCGGTGATTCCGGCCACTGCATACGCTCAGACGCAAGAGAGCGTCGAGACTTACAAGTTTGATGCCGGGGTGGGGCTCGGGATGTCGGGCTATCTCGGCGATGCCAATGAAAGCTCGCTGTTCGCTCACCCGGGTGTCGCGCTTAACGGCTCGTTTCGTTATCTAATCAATACACGCTGGGCCATACGCGGACTGTTTACGGCTGCTTCATTGAGCGGCACTACGGCAGACATGGACAATGTGCTTCCCGAAGGAAAAGTCTACGACTTCAAGTCGTGGGTCTATGATCTCGGAGGCCGGGTTGAGTTCAACTTTTTCAACTATGGAATAGGTGAAAAGTATAAGAATCTCAGCCGTATCTCGCACTATCTGTCGCTCGGGCTTGGTGTCACAATGTCGAGTACGTCAGGTGACAGTTATGTGGCGATGAGCCTTCCGATGGCTTTCGGTGTCAAATATAAGGTGAAGCCGCGTGTCAATCTCAGTCTTGAGTTCTGCATGACAAAAGTGTTCGGTGATAATGTCGACAGCGGAGAACTGTCGGACCTCTACCAGATCAAAAGCTCTTTTCTCAAGAACACCGACTGGTATTCGACTATCATGCTTGGCATCAGCTACGAGTTTGGAAAACGTTGCATCACGTGTCACCGCATCGACTGAAAAAGTGACAGAAACATGAATTTCATTAATAAATAACATAATCAAATCAGCCGGAGAGCTTTCTCTCTTCCATAGACTGTATGAAGCCCGGCGACATAAAAGATATGACAGAAGAAATAGACAAAAGTAGCCTTCCACGCCACGTGGCCATCATTATGGATGGAAATGGCCGTTGGGCCAAGGCGCGCGGTCTTGACCGTAGCGAGGGACATGTCGAAGGAGTGAACACGGTGCGAAGAATCACTGAAATAGCTTCTGAACTCGGCATAGGCTATCTTACACTCTATACGTTCTCCACAGAAAACTGGAATCGTCCTCAGGCCGAGGTCGACGCTCTGATGCACCTGATTGTGATCGCAATCGAGCGTGAGACCCCCGATCTGATTAAAAACAATGTCCGTCTTGAAATGATAGGCGATACGTCGCGTATGCCGCGTGAGGCATATGAACGCCTGCAGCAATGTATAGCCGATACATCTCACGGGACTGGGCTGACTCTTATTCTTGCAATCAGCTACTCAGCCCGTTGGGAAATAGTCAGGGCCTCACGCCTTTTTGCCGAAGATGTCAAGGCCGGTAAGGCTGATCCTGAGGATATGAATTCGGATGAGGCGTTCAGCCGTTATCTGACGACTGCCTCCTATCCCGACCCGGATCTGCTCATACGCACTGGCGGTGACCACCGCGTCAGCAATTTCCTGCTCTGGCAGATCGCATATTCGGAAATTTATGTCACAGACACATTCTGGCCTGACTTCTCACGCGAAGATTTTGTCAGGGCGCTTAAAGATTTCCGAGGCCGTGAACGCCGTTTCGGCCTTACCTCCGAACAACTAAAATAAACCCTCCATCCCCAACCACAACGTTAGACCAATGCGTTTTAAATTTATCACTTTCCTGCTCCTGCTCTCGTCAATCTCCATATCATTCGGCGTTTCGGCGCAGGCCACGACGGATACTATTTACAATCCAACCATACATTTCACAGGTCTGCCGAAGACATATGAAATAGCCGATATTCAGGTCAAGGGTGCTGACAACTATGAAGATTATATAGTTGTCGGCTATACCGGGCTTAAAATCGGTGATCTCATCACTATTCCCGGACCGGATATCACTGATGCGACAAAGCGTCTGTGGCGTCAGGGGCTGTTTTCCAAAATCCAGATAACGGTTGACAAGGTCATCGGAAACAAGGCTTATCTTACGCTCAATCTGCGCCAGCAGCCGCGTATAGGTTCGATCACTTATCATGGAGTGAAAAAAGGAGAGCAGCAGGATCTGGATGAGGCCCTGCAGCTACGCAAGGGAAATCAGATTACCCAGAACATCGTCAACCGTGCCGAGCAGATTATCTCTAAGTATTACGGCAACAAGGGTTTCGGCAATGCTACTGTCAAAATCAACCTGACTGACGACCTCTCGCATCCCAACGAAGTTCTTGTCGACATCAATGTCAACAAGAATGACAAGGTGAAGGTTCACAAAATCTATATCGACGGAAATGAGGTGATGAGCGACAACCAGTTGCAGCGTGTCATGAAGAAGACAAATGAAAAGGGGAAGATTCTGAACCTTTTCCGCCAGAAAAAATTTGTCGAGAGCGATTATGAGGATGACCTTGAGCGCATCATTCAGAAATATAATGAAAAAGGCTATCGTGATGCCGCGATACTTTCCGATTCTGTAGTTCCGTTTGACGAAAAGACGGTTGATGTCTACATTACACTCGACGAAGGAAAGAAATATTATATCAACGATATCTTATGGGTCGGCAATACGATTTATTCGACCGATCTTCTCTCCAACGTGCTCGGAATGGAGAAGGGCGATGTATATAATCAGAAACTTCTGAAGAAACGCACATCAGAGGATGATGACGCGATTGCCAATTACTATATGAACAACGGCTATCTTTTCTTTGATCTCACACCGATTGAGAAGAATGTCAACGGCGACTCGATTGATCTTGAAATGAGAATAACCGAAGGTCCTCAGGCTCGAATCAACAATGTCATTATCAACGGTAACGACCGTCTGTATGAAAAGGTGATCCGTCGTGAGCTTTATGTCAAGCCCGGTGAGCTGTTCAATAAGGAAGACCTGATGCGTTCGGCGCGTGAAATCGCACAGACCGGTCACTTCGATCCCGAAAATATGGACATCCGTCCTGAGTCGAATCAGGAAGACGGTACGGTTGACATCCTTTTCAATCTCGAATCGAAGTCCAACGACCAGTTCGAATTTTCTATGGGCTGGGGGCAGACAGGTATCATCGGTAAGGTTGCAATCAAGTTTACCAACTTCTCGATCAAGAACCTGTTCTATCCCAACAGCTATAAGGGGCTCGTTCCGCAGGGCGACGGCCAGCAGCTCACGATTTCCGCACAGACGAATGCCCGCTATTATCAGGCATACAGCATCTCGTTCCTTGATCCGTGGTTTGGTGGCAAGCGTCCCAACTCGCTTTCGGTCTCGGCCTACTACAGCCGTCAGACAGGTGTCAATTCGTCGTACTACAACCGCAGCTACATGAACAGCTATATGTATCCCTATAGCGGTCTCTACAACTCCGGCTACGGATATAACGATTACTACCAGAATTCATATGAGAACGCATATGACCCGAATAAGTTCCTTCAGATGCTTGGCGTTTCTGTCGGTTTCGGAAAGCGTCTCAACTGGCCTGACAACTATTTCACCTTCCAGGCTGAACTCGGCTACAACTGGTATTTCCTTAAGAACTGGGAATATCTTTTCGATATGCAGAACGGTACGTCAAACTCACTCACGCTCGGTCTGACACTCGCGCGTAACTCTACCGACAACCCGCTCTATACCCGCCGAGGCTCTAACTTCTCGCTCAACCTACAGTTCACGCCTCCGGCTTCTCTCTTCGGGAAGAAGAACTGGAAGCAGCTGTCGGAAATTGCGAAGAGTACCAATACCGACACATATACAACCGCTCAGATCGAGAATGCCCGCAAAGAGCTCTATCGCTGGATTGAGTATTGGAAATTGCGTTTCAAATCGCGCACATACACTCCGCTTACCAACCCTGACGGAAAATATACTCTTGTGTTCATGACACGTGCGGATGTCGGTCTTCTCGGCAGCTACAACGAGAATCTTAAATCACCTTTCGAAACATTCTATGTCGGTGGTGACGGCATGTCGGGTTCCTATACTTATGCACAGGAGACAATTGCCCTTCGCGGATATGACAATGGACAGCTTACGCCCTACTATCGTGGAGGCGGTTACGCCTACACTCGTTTCGGCATGGAACTTCACTTCCCCTTCATGCTCCAGCCCACGACCACTATCTATGGTCTGACATTCATCGAAGGCGGTAACGCATGGAATTCGGTGAAGAACTTCTCTCCGTTCGATCTCAAGCGCAGCGCCGGTGCCGGTATCCGTATCTATCTCCCGATGATCGGAATGATGGGTATCGACTGGGCCTACGGTTTTGACCGCGTCTATGGCACCAAGGGAGGCTCGCACTTCCATTTCATCCTCGGTCAGGAATTCTAACCCCCGGCAGAGCAAACTGAAACGACGATTTTACAGCAAATTAAACTTTTCACCCGCTGGTGCGTCTATATTATAGCAACATTCCTCAATTATTTAACACCGCTAAAGGTATGAAAAAGATTTTCCTGACATTAGCACTTGTGCTTGCATGCTTCGCAGGAGCATCGGCGCAGAAGTTCGCGCTGGTCGATATGGATTATATCCTTTCGAACGTCCCTGCCTATGAAATGGCCAACGAACAGCTCAACCAGATTTCCCAGCGATGGCAGAAAGAGGTCGAATCGGTGGCAAAGGAAGCCGAGACACTATATAAGAACTATCAGAACGAAATGGTGTTTCTGACCGATGAACAGAAGAAGAAAAAGGAAGAAGAGATTGTCGGCAAGGAAAAGCAGGCTGCGGAACTCCGCCAGAAATACTTCGGCCCTGACGGAGAGCTTTACAAAAAGCGTCAGACTCTGATGAAGCCGATTCAGGACGATGTTTACAATGCCGTCAAGAAAGTGTCGGAGGAGCGCGGCTATCAGTGTATTTTCGACCGTGCATCGTCGGCTGATATAATATTTGCCTCGCCACGTATCGACGTCTCCAACGAGGTGCTTGAAAAGTTAGGTTATTCCAAATAAAATCCCTATCTTTGCACCGCTTCGGAAGTCGGTTGTCTGATTCCCCGACTGCATAGCGGTAAACTATTCGGACAAAAGATATAATTAAAAAATAAAACTTCACAATACAACGATGATCAAAAGACTTTTGCTCGCAATCATGATTGCGTTTCCCATGAGCCTGTTCGCTCAGAAATTTGGTGTTATCAACACTAACGAGCTCATGACTTCTCTTCCGGAAATGAAATCTGTTCAGGAACAGATGGAAGCCGCTACCAAGAAATACGAAGACGAATTCGCAAAACTTCAGGAAGAGTTCAACAAGAAATTTCAGGAATTTCAGGCTCTTGAAGCGTCTACCCCGAGACAATCAAGGAGCGCCGAACACAGGAACTTCAGGAAATCGACACCAAGATCCAGCGCTTCCGTGAGACTGCACAGCAGGATCTCCAGCGCCAGAACCAGCAGCTTCTCGCTCCCATACAGGAAAAGGTCATGAAGGCGATCCAGAGCGTAGGCGCTGAAGGCAAGTTCACCTTTATTTTCGAAAACGGCATGTCGCTCTACACAGGTGCTGATGTCACAGATGTCACTCCTCTCGTGAAGACCGCCCTCGGAATTAAATAAGCCATTCCGGCTTGCGATTACCTGATTGAAAAGAATCAATCACATACAACTGTCCGCCATGCCGTCCGCACCAAGCGGATTGCATGGCGGCGTTGTTGAATGCGTGTTTTTAACCATACTCTAATCATAACCTGCCAATACCGCCTCAGCTATGTTACGCATCAAACGCATGGACATCTTCATCCTTCAGAGCTTCGTTCCTCTGTTCATGATGACGTTCTGCATCTGTCTATTCATAGTGCTAATGCAATTCCTGTGGCGTTATATAGACGAACTTGTCGGCAAGGGTCTTGGTGTGGATGTCATAGGAGAGCTGTTCTTCTATGCCGCACTGACCATGATTCCGATGGCGCTTCCGCTCGCCATCCTTCTCGCGTCGCTGATGACTTTCGGCAATCTCGGCGAGCAGTTTGAACTTACAGCCATGAAGGCGTCGGGGATTTCGCTCCTGCGCACCATGGCTCCGCTTATCGTGCTGATGGTCTGCATTGCCACCGGCGCTTTCTTTTTTCAGAATGACGTGCTTCCTGTGGCGCAGACAAAGATGTGGACTCTGCTCTATTCAATGAGGCAGAAATCACCGGAGCTTGAGATTCCGGAGGGTGTGTTCTATGACCAGATTCCCGGATATAATCTTTTTGTGCAGGAAAAAAACAGGGAGACGGGTGTGCTCTACGAGGTGATGATCTACGACGTGTCGAAGGGTTTTGAAAATTCGTCAATCATTCTTGCCGACTCCGGAAAGATGTCGATTACTCCTGACAAGACTCATCTTTTCCTTCGTCTCTGGCATGGAGAGTCGTTTGAGAACCTTAAGGATGCCGGTGCGGGCAATATGAAAAATGTGCCCTATCGCCGTGAGTCGTTCTCGGAGAAAGAAATCATGCTGAAGTTCGATTCCAATTTCAACCGTATGGATGAACAGGGAATGCGTAACCAGTATGTCGGAAAGAATATGGCTGAACTTCAGGCGACGATTGACTCTGTAGGTGCACGTGTCGACTCGCTTGGCTCATCCTACGGCACGGCTCTCAGGGAATATCCCTATATGGGCATACATGCCTATCAGACGCGCATCGACAGCGGCAAGAGTGTAAAGACCCGCAGACCGGATGTCGAGATTGCAAAACCTGTCAACGTCGACTCTATTATGCGGGGTTCGTCATCGGGCATAAGGCTCGGTTATCTGAACCAAGGTCTGGCGAAGGCTCAGCGAATGCGTCAGGAATATGAGTACAAGAGTATCGCCATGGCCGATGACCTCAAGACCATGAGGCGCCATGCCATAGAGCTGCAAAAGAAATTCACGCTTTCGTTTGCCTGTATAATATTCTTCTTTATCGGCGCTCCGCTTGGTGCTATTATCCGTAAAGGCGGCCTTGGAACTCCGCTTGTAATCTCTGTGTTCCTGTTCATCTTCTATTATATTATCGACAACATGGGCTACAAGCTTGCCCGTGACGGTAAATGGGAGGTGTGGGAAGGCATGTGGCTCAGCGCGGCTGTCCTTCTTCCGATGGGCGTATTCTTCACATATAAGGCCGTAAATGACTCGGCTGTTTTCAACAAGGATGCCTATCTGAATTTCTTCCGCAAATTTTTTGGCGTGAGCGAGGTGCGTCATGTCGAGATGAAGGAACTTGTGATGGAGGAGATAGACCCGGTTATCGCAGTCCAGCGGATGGAAGCCCTGAAACTTGAGGTCGCGGCATATCTTTCGAGAAATCCTGCCCGGCAGAGTTATCGTGACTACTGGCTTCACGGTTATGACCGCGACGAGTTGCACAGGCTTCGCGATACGATTGAAAACGATGTCGAGTATCTGTCCAATTCGAGAGAAAAGATGGTTGTGCTCAAGCTGATGGATTTTCCTGTGCTTAGAAGCCTTTGGTTTCAGCAGCCATCGACCAGACCTTGGCTGTCATGGACAATGATTGCCTTGTTTCCGATCGGTTTGGCCGTGTGGTTCTACGGTCGGAAAACCCAGCTCCGTCTGCGTGACGAACTCTCTACTGTCACAAAAGTAGCCGACCAGCTCATAGAACTGATAGCTCCTAAGATAGACGACTGACTGCTGTCGCAAAATAATTCTAAATCCGTTGAAAAATCTCCTAAACGATGGAAAATAAGATAAAATTAGATACGATTGAAGAGGCTCTCGCCGATTTCCGCGAAGGCAAATTCGTGATTGTGGTCGATGACGAGGACCGTGAAAACGAGGGAGACCTCATTATAGCTGCCGAGAAGGTCACTCCTGAAGCTGTGAACTTCATGATAACCAACGCGCGTGGCGAGCTCTGCGCTCCGGTGACCATTTCACGCTGCAAGGAACTGGGATTGCAGCATCAGGTCGAGGACAACACCTCGATGCTCGGCACTCCTTTCACCGTGACTGTCGACCTGCTTCCCGGCTGTACGACCGGTGTTTCAGCCCACGACCGTGCCGCGACCATCCGCGCTCTTGCCGATCCGTCGGTGACTCCCGGTATGTTCGGCCGCCCCGGACATGTGCATCCGCTCTATGCACAGGATGCAGGCGTGCTCCGCCGTGCCGGCCACACGGAGGCTGCGATTGACCTTGCAAGACTGTCTGGCATGTATCCGGCTGCCTCGCTTATCGAGATTCTTAACGAGGACGGCACGATGGCACGTCTCCCGCAGTTGCGCCGTAAAGCTGATGAGTGGGGACTGAAACTCATATCTATCCGTGACCTTATAGCATACCGTCTGCGCACCGAGTCGCTTGTCGAGGAAGGTGTGGAGGTCGACATGCCTACGGCTTACGGACATTTTCGTCTTATTCCTTTCCGCCAGAAAAGCAACGGGCTTGAACATATTGCTCTGATAAAGGGTGATGTCAGCGGTGACGATGCAGTGCTTGTGCGAGTCCATTCCTCGTGTGCCACCGGCGACATATTCGGTTCGATGCGTTGTGACTGCGGCGAGCAGCTCCACAAGGCTATGGAGCTTATCGAGAAAGAGGGTCGCGGTGCTATCGTCTATCTTAACCAAGAGGGTCGCGGGATAGGTCTGATGGAGAAAATTAAGGCTTATAAGCTTCAGGAAGAGGGGCTCGACACGGTGGATGCAAATATTCATCTCGGTCACAAGGCTGACGAGCGCGATTATGGCGTAGGCGCATCAATTCTCAATCTTCTCGGCATACGTAAGATGAAGCTTATCACCAACAATCCGGTAAAGCGTATCGGGCTTGAAGGCTATGGGCTTGAAGTGGTCGATAATGTCGGCATTGAAATTGCTCCTAACCGCTATAATCTCCGTTATATGCTCACAAAGCAACATCGCATGGGGCATACCCTGCACATGAACGATAATCCAGATCCGAATAAGGAGATATAATCATATAATATCAGGGGATAAATAAAAACATTGCGCTGCCACACATGACCCGAATAATTTCATCCGGTCTGCGTGGCAGCGAAATGTTTTTTGTTATTGATGGCTGTCAGATGCTCCGGGCTATCCAGTGGCCCGCATATGCAAGAAGGAGTCCGACGGTAAAGCTCGCACCGGCGTAAAGCGCAAGCGCGGGAAACTCCGACGAATCGAAAAGCATGTAGTTTTCGTGAATGAAGGTCGAAAATGTCGTGAATCCTCCGCAAAATCCCACTGTAAGAAATATCTTCACATCCTGCGGGATATTGGTGCCACGGTCTATCGCTCCATATATAAGTCCGATGATGAAGCATCCGGCTACGTTCACGGCAAACGTACCCCACGGGAACAATGCAGCTCCTGACAGCGATTGAACCCAACGCCCGACAAGGTAGCGGGCAACACCTCCGAGGCCGCTTCCGGCCGCTATACACAGTAGGGTTTTCAGCATATCGGCTTAGGTTGTTTTTCACCCTTCAGTCATCACAGTCATAGTGGACATGGTGATGGGCTGAATGGCATTCGGTCAGCGTATGGTCGATGATGAGGTGGCGGTTGGCCATGCCGGCGATGGTCGACATTTCGTGTGAAACAAGCAAAAGGGTAGTGGTCTTTGCTAGTTCGGCCACAAGGTCGTAGATGTAGTGTTCGAAACGCTTATCGACGTAGCTCAGCGGCTCGTCGAGCACGAGCAGTTTCGGCCGTGAGATTATGGCGCGTCCAAGCAGGGCGCGTTGCAACTGACCTCCCGACAGGTTGCCGATGCTCGCCTTTGCATGGCTTTCAAGCCCCATGAGACCTATGGTTTCTTTGACGCGGCTCTTCACTTTATTGCTCGGCAAATTCTCTCCGATTAGCCCTGAGGCTATGACTTCCTCGACATCGATAGGAAAATGTGAGTCAATCAGATTTTTTTGCGGGAGATAGCCGATTGAAAGTTCGTCGGCCGGTTTGCCGTCACGATAATATGTCACGTTTCCTTCCGTCGGTTTCAATAACTTCAGGAGTATGCGGAGCAGCGTTGTCTTTCCTCCGCCGTTAGGACCTGTAATGGCAATGAAATCGCCTTGACGGACATCAAAATTGATGTCCGTCAAGGCTGTTTTTCCTTCCCAGCGTTTGGAGATGTTGCGCAGGGATATGATTATCTCGTTTTCGGTTGGTTTCATTTATGAGTCAGGAGGTGGATTTTCATGCTTATTCGGCAATTGTGTCGGTGGCAGCGATGGCATCGGCTATTGCTGTCATTTCCTTTTCCCATTCGTAGGAGAGAGGGTTGATATTGACTTTTGTGAGACCGAGTTGCGAGCTGAGGGCTTCGGCCTGACGGCTGTCGAGGTCTTTCTGGTAGAAGAATATTCGGGCCTTGTGCTCGGACGCATGGTCGATTGTCTCTTTCAGCGTGCCCATTGCCACTTCCTTGTTGTCGGCGTTGCCTGCGGTTATCTGTTCGAGTCCATAGTCACGCGCGAAATAGCTGAGCGACGGATGCCATACCATGAATGCCTCGCCTTTGTGTGGAGCAAGTCTGATTGTCAGCTCATTGTCGAGCGAATCGAGCCTTGCGGCGAAACGGTCGTAGTTGCTGCGGTAATAGTCAGCGTTTGACGGATCGATTTCGGTCATGGCTATAAGCATGTTCTTGCTTATTATCTTCACGTTTTTGACTGAGGTCCATGTATGCGGGTCAATCACGTCGTGCGTGATGCCGCCGTGGCTGTGAGTCCCGGTGACGGGCATTACTCCAAGGGAAGTGTTGAAGATAGGCAGGTCGGGGTTCTCGCTGTGTACCTTGTCGAGTATGGCTGCCTCGAAACCGATGTTGCCCATGCGGAGGAAGCCGATTGACTTCGTGAGGTTGATGATATGGTTGACCGAAGGGTCGAATGTCTCGGGATTAGCGCCGTTGGCAATCAGGGTACGTATCTCCACGCGGTTGCCCGTTATCTGTTCGAGTATATATTTCTGAGGCTCGATGCTGACGGTGACTATGGGCGTGTCGTGAGTAGTGGCCGTGCATGCGACCAACAGGCCGAGCCACGCGGCTAAACTGACTATGATGGGAGGGAAAAATATATTATTGGATTTCATCTATTACTTAAAAATTGCCCTTATGTGATTTATATAACGCTCTTATTGCATAAATATTTGCAAATATAAGCAATTTTTAGCAATTATGCCTTGGCTATTAAGAAAATTTTTCATTTTGTCGTTTAATTATTTCCTCTTCTATACGTGTTACAGATTGCTTTATAATGGCTTGAATCGGCTGATTTTGATGAATTTCTGAGGTGTGGGAGTGATAGGCGTGGTATAAGTGGCTATGATTCGGATTTTTTTATTAACTTTGCACATTCCAAGAGGATTAACTCTTTCATAAATCAGAATATAATTCATTTCCATTACATAAACCGAAATGGCAACACAAGAAGACGTTTTCAAGAAAATAGTAAGCCATGCCAAGGAGTATGGCTTCGTGTTTCAGTCAAGCGAGATTTACGATGGCCTTTCAGCCGTCTATGACTACGGTCAGAACGGCGTAGAGCTTAAAAACAACATCAAGCGCTATTGGTGGGATTCGATGACCCTCCTCCACGAGAACATCGTGGGTATCGACTCGGCCATCTTCATGCACCCGACCATCTGGAAGGCTTCGGGTCACGTCGACGCGTTCAATGACCCGCTGATTGACAACAAGGATTCGAAGAAGCGTTACCGTGCCGATGTACTCATTGAAGAGCAGATCGCCAAAATTGAAGAAAAAATCGAAAAGGAAGTGGCTAAGGCCGCCAAACGTTTCGGCGACAGCTTTGACGAAGCCATGTTCCGCCAGACAAATCCCCGCGTACTCGAACACACAGCCAAGCGCGATGCCCTCCATGAGCGTTTCGCTACTGCGATGAATGACGGAAATCTCGACGAGCTCCGTCAGATTATTATCGACGAGGAGATTGTATGCCCGATTTCAGGCACTAAGAACTGGACCGAGGTGCGTCAGTTCAACCTCATGTTCAAGACCGAGATGGGCTCGACCGCTGACGGAGCGATGACTGTTTATCTCCGTCCCGAAACCGCACAGGGCATTTTCGTCAACTACCTCAACGTACAGAAAACCGGCCGTATGCGCATTCCTTTCGGTATCGCTCAGATCGGCAAGGCGTTCCGCAATGAGATCGTGGCCCGTCAGTTCATATTCCGCATGCGTGAGTTCGAACAGATGGAGATGCAGTTCTTCGTACGCCCCGGCACAGAGATGGAATGGTTCAACAACTGGAAGCAGTTCCGCCTCCGCTGGCACAAGGCTCTCGGTCTCGGCGATGAGAAGTATCGCTACCATGACCACGAGAAGCTCGCTCACTATGCCAACGCTGCCACCGACATCGAGTTCCAGATGCCATTCGGTTTCAAGGAAGTGGAGGGTATACATTCGCGCACAAACTTCGACCTCTCGCAGCACGAGAAATTCTCAGGCAAGAAAATACAGTATTTCGATCCCGAGCTAAACGAAAGCTATACTCCCTACGTCATCGAGACATCAATCGGTGTCGACCGTATGTTCCTCAGTGTTCTTTGCTCGTCATACGAGGAGCAGGAGCTTGAAGGTGGCGACAAGCGCGTCGTTCTCCACCTTCCCGCCCCCCTCGCGCCTGTGAAGTGTGCCGTGATGCCTCTCGTCCGCAAGGACGGTCTGCCCGACAAGGCCCGCGAGATTGTCAACGAGCTTAAGTTTGATTTCGCCACCCACTATGAGGAAAAAGATTCTATCGGCAAGCGTTACCGCCGTCAGGATGCAATCGGAACTCCTTTCTGCATCACTGTCGACCATCAGACTCTCGAAGACAACACCGTCACTCTCCGCGAACGCGACTCAATGGAGCAGAAGCGCGTGAAGATCGAGGATCTCCACAAGCTCATCCACGATGAGGTGTCGCTCAACGCGCTTCTTCGCAAGCTCGCTTAATGCTGACGGATATTCTCCGAATACCATAAATGCAGGGATGCGCTAAGGCGTGTCCCTGCAATCTCAAAAAAACAAATCACTCCTTCAACTCCCCTAAAATGAAAACTTTCAAACTATTATTGCTCATCGTGTGCATGCTTCCGACGCTGTCGTCATGTAACTATAATTCTCTTGTAGAGAAAAAGCAGGGTGTAGAGCAGTCATGGGCTGAGGTGCAGAACCAATATCAGCGCCGTGCCGATCTTATTCCTAACCTTGTGGCGACAGTCAAGGGCTATGCCACACATGAGAGCGAAACGCTCGAAAAGGTTACACAGGCACGCGCTGCTGCTACATCGGTCAACATTAACGCCGAAGACCTCAATGAAGAGACGCTTGCAAAGTTTCAGGCTGCACAAAATCAGCTGACAGGCGCGCTCAAATCGCTTCTTGCTGTCTCTGAAGCGTATCCCGATCTGAAGGCAAACGAGAATTTCCGCGACCTTCAGGTGCAGCTTGAGGGTACTGAAAACCGCATTGCCACTGCACGCGGACGTTACACTCAGGTCGTTGCCGATTATAACACATCAATCAAGAAATTCCCCACAAACATTTACGCCGGATGGTTCGGCTTTGAGTCTCAGCCTCAGTTCAAGGCCGATGAGTCGGCTCAGCGTGCCCCCGAAGTGAAATTCTAAACTAAGCAGATGTCTAAATTCAGATCACTCTTTGCCATATTTCTCCTTGCAAGCCTTGGAGCAGTCATCACAACATCCTGCGACGATGATAATGTCTGGTCAGATTATAAGGAATGGCGAATAGCCAATGAGGAATTCTTCGACGAGCAGCGCTTCATGATGGAGGACGGTGAAAACGTCTATCAGACAGTTACTCCGTCGTGGAATCCTTCAGCCCAGATACTCATGCGTTATCTTAATGACCGCAGCAAGACTGAGGGAAATCTCACTCCGCTTCTGACATCGACAGTCGATGTGAAATATATCGGACGTCTGTATAACGGAGTTGCATTTGACTCGTCATATACGAACACCGACAGCATCTTTACGACTACTCCGGGTTCTGTCATTCAGGGCTGGACAATCGCGCTCATGAACATGCGTGTCGGCGACAGTGCCCGTATCGTCATCCCTTACAAGCTCGCCTACGGTTCGTCGGGTTCAGGTGCGATTCTGCCTTATTCGACACTTGTGTTCGACGTAAAGCTTGTCGACATACCTTATTACGAAGTGCGTCCCTGATATGGATTTTAAGTTAGAAGCGACCGCGCCGGACTCCGCAGCCCGCGCCGGTGTCATCACCACAGACCACGGAGAAATCCGGACTCCGATTTTCATGCCTGTCGGCACTCTCGGAAGTGTGAAGGCGGTTCATCAGCATGAACTCCGCGATGATGTCAAGGCTCAGATTATCCTTGGAAACACCTATCATCTCTATCTCCGTCCCGGAATCGAGATTCTTGAAAAAGCCGGAGGTCTCCACAAGTTCAACGGCTGGGAGCGCCCGATTCTTACCGACAGCGGAGGCTTTCAGGTGTTTTCGCTGTCGGCCAACCGCAAGCTGACAGAAGAAGGGGCGTGGTTCAGGTCGCACATCGACGGTTCGAAACATCTCTTCACACCTGAAAGGGTGGTGGATATAGAGCGTTCGATAGGCGCTGACATAATGATGGCACTTGATGAGTGTCCTCCCGGAACAGCCGACTACAGCTATGCCCGAAAGTCGCTTGACCTCACTCACCGCTGGCTTGCCCGTGGATGGAAACGCTATAAGGAGACAGAGGGAAAGTATGGCTACTCACAGGCATACTTCCCGATTGTGCAGGGTGTCACTTATCCCGACCTGCGTCGTGAATCAGCGAAATTCGTAGCCGATCTTGGGGCTGACGGCAATGCCATCGGCGGTCTTGCCGTAGGCGAACCTGCCGAAGTCATGTATGACATGATTGAGGTTGTCAACGAGATTCTCCCCAAGGACCGTCCGCGCTATCTGATGGGTGTCGGCACTCCGGCCAACATCCTTGAGGGAATCGACAGAGGTGTCGACATGTTTGACTGCGTGATGCCTACCCGCAACGGCCGCAACGGCATGCTTTTCACGCGCCACGGCATCATGAACATGCGCAACAAGAAGTGGGCCGACGATTTCTCACCCATTCAGGAGGACGGTCCGAGCTATGTCGACGTGACCTATTCAAAGGCATATCTGCGTCACCTGTTCATCGCCGACGAGATTCTTGCCATGCAGATAGCTTCGATACATAACCTCGCGTTCTACCTGTGGCTCGTCGGAGAAGCCCGCAAGCATATACTTGCCGGTGATTTCAAGCCGTGGAAACGGGAGATGCTCGAATGTGTCACCCGTCGTCTCTGACCCCTCATGATAAATTAATAACTGTCATTTTAGAAGCTGTTAAAATCAACGCACCCACGTGAAGATTCTTGACTGGTATATAATCAAGAAGTTCCTTGGAACTTACGTTTTTGCGATTGCCCTCATTCTGGCAATCACAATCATGTTTGACATCAACGAAAAACTTGATGCCTTTCTTAAGGCACCGCTGAAGGCGACGGTGTTTGATTATTTTCTCAACTTTCTCCCTTACTTCGCCAACCAGTTCAGTCCGCTCTTCACCTTCATCGCTGTAATCTTTTTCACGTCGAAACTTGCCGATAATTCTGAAATCATCGCTATGCTCTCGACTGGAATGAGCTACCGGCGATTGCTGCGTCCCTACATGGTAAGCGCCACGGTTATAGCTATCGTGACCTATATACTCAGTGCCTATATAATCCCTCCGGCCAATGTGGAGCGAATAGAATACACCAACACTTATGTCAAGAACAAGAGAGTAGACTACGGTACGAATATTCAGCTTCAGGTGGCCAAGGGGGAGATTGCATATATGTCGCGTTATGACAACACGAGCAAGACCGGCTATAAGTTTTCTCTTGAGTCGTTTGAGGATAAGAAGCTTGTGTCACGTCTGACGGCTCAGACCATCCGCTGGGACACTCTTCACCGCTGGACGGTGCGCGACTATATGATACGTGATTTCGACGGGCAGCGAGAAAAAATACGTCGCGGTGCACGTCTGGACACTGTCATACCTATTGAGCCCCGTGATTTTCTGATTTCAAAAAATGACCATGAGACCATGACTTCTCCCGCTCTACGTGAATACATATCGCGTCAGAAAGAGCGTGGAGTGGCAAACATAAAGTCGTTTGAGATTGAAAACCACAAGCGCTATGCCATGACCGCCGCTGCATTCATCCTTACAGTCATAGGTATGTCTCTTTCATCGCGTAAGATAAAGGGTGGAATGGGTGTCAATATCGGTATAGGTCTTGTGCTCAGTTTCAGTTATATCCTTTTTATGACTGTGACTTCGACTTTTGCAGTTTCGGGCTATACGTCTCCGATGGTAGCGATGTGGATTCCGAATATTCTTTATTCAATAATCGCCATCTATCTTTACTATAAGGTGTCTCACCAGTAGGACTCCGGATATATTATAACAGAGCCCGGCCTCACTTCCTTGGTTTCAGCAAATGATTGCCGATGCCGTGAAGTGAGGCCGGGCTCTGTTATGCGGTAGGATAGTCTGGCTGTAAGTCTTGGTTTACATTCCGAATGTAAGTGTTGTCAGATATCGTATGCCCGGACCGATGTTGTTCTGTCCGAATGTCAGTGTGATGTACCCGTTGTTTCCGCCAAACCATGTTGCGCCGATTGAACCGACCGTATTGTTTACAGAAATCGGCATGCCATAAGTGGCGACGAGGGAGTTGTAGACATTGTTGTAGCGGGCGAGGTCGTATACAGGGGTTGAGTAGTAGAACGATGAGACATCGAGACCTGAGTTCCCGTAGTAGAGAGCGGCATCAGTCCACACGTAGTTCAGGGCTGAGACATTACGCAGATAGACCACATTGTCGGTATATCCGTCGACGGTATATCCGGCGTTGAACAGATAGTCGAGTGACAGATTTATAGCTGTACCGAATGTCAGGCCAAGGATTCCGCGTATGACCGGTATGCGTCCTGCCGGACGCCATCCTCTTGGGGGCATGGGACGGTGATGCGGGCGTATCATCGGCGGACGGTAGGGACGGTGAGGAGGTGCCATCATCGGTGGCCGGGCTGCCACATGGCCGTTTCCGGGTCTCACTCCGGGGCGGTGGCCGTGTTGGTTTCCGGGTCTGTTTGGTTTGGTGTTGTGCTCGGGACGTTGCTCGTTAATCCCCGGACGGCCGGCGTTCGGACGGTTGTTGTGTCCGGGGCGTATTCCTTCAGGCCGGTGATTATTGTCATTCGGCCGGTTGCCAGGATTCAATCCATTATTTCCGTTTCCGGGACGGTGCTGGTCATTTATACCGGGTCTATTGTGGCTATTGCCATTGTCAGGACGGTTATTATTGCTGTTGTTTCCGTGGTTGGGGCGATTCGGATTGTTATTTATACCGGGACGAGTTCCGGTGTTATGTCCCGGACGGGAGTTTGAACCACCGTTGCCGATAGTGCCTTGCTCGGGATGTTTGTTGTTGCCCGGTGTGCCGGTAATTCCGGGACGTGTTCCGGTTGAGGCCGGACGGTTATTTGTCGAGCCGTTGTTTCCGGGACGGGTGTTCGGACGGTGTGAATTATTATTATGGCTGGAATTTCCTCGATTTGAATTTGTGTTGTGATTGCGGTCATTTCCACGGCTTGGACGCGAATTGTTGTTCGTGCGTTCGAGGTGGCCTCCCCGGCCTCCGTTCGTTACGCCTTCATGTCGGCCTTGAGCTGAAACCACGGGCATTGCAAGTGCGCCGCAAAGGAGTGCCAGCGATATGTTGCGTAGAATTCTTTTCATTGGTTTTTGTCAGTTAATGGTAGATAAAATCATATATTCTATAGATTGGAACGATTATTATCTAAAAGGTTTAACTGTCATAACCATAAAATAGTTTAAAATCCGTCGGTATAAAATTGACCCGGATGTTTCACCGGATGCTACCCCTCATTTTGGCGCTTTTGTAGCAGACGTGTCGTATTTTCGCCATGGAAGTTAGGACAACTTCGGTTATTTATTGTATCTTTGCCTGACTATAATAATTTGGCCGGAGATGCTGTGTCAAACAAGGATCTGACAGGCTATTCATTTAATATCGAGTCAAGAGGCAGAGGCCATGATATGTTCAGGTTCAATAACATCGACGAGCCGTTTTTTGTGACCACTTACGGTGAAGTGTATATGATTGATAAGGAATACATCACTGTAAAAGAGGCAAAGGAATGGGAAAGACATAATTTCGGCGCTGATGAAATCGGAATATACATCCCCAAGGAAGCTCCGGTGCTTCAGCCTCCGATACAGGAGCTTGTCAGACGTGTCGGTGAGGTTGATAAAGGTGGAGTGAGGCTGAATGTCGCACCTGATGTCAGGCTTATCAGCCCTTATACAGGCAACAGGAATTTCCATTTCGGGCGACGTGTGCTATTGTTGTTAAAGGAGGTGACGGGGATTACATTGGTAAGGTCGCATAGAAACATGAATAATAACTGGCGGAAGTTCAGAAAAGAAACTATGTCAAAGAAGTCAAAGGGTAAGAAAGTCAGACGGACGGAGAAATGAGATTCCTACCGATGAGTGTATCGAACATGGTCTGACGATAAAACATAAGCACTGCTCTCACGTATGTGTCTCACGTTGAAAGCAGTGCTTACGTTTTAAGTATAATTCTGTTATTCGGCGGCGAGGGGATTCCAGCCTTGGGCGCGGAGCGGTATTTCAGTACCGTCACGGGTGATCATGGCACATCCGAGATCGGCTTTGGTTATGTGGCCGATTAGTTTTACGCTGGGGAGTTTCTCTATCTGTTTGTGATAATGTAGCGGGACAGTGAACAGGAGTTCGTAGTCTTCTCCTCCGTTCAAGGCGGCTGTCACGAGGTTCATACCGAGTTCCTCAGCCATGATGGCGGTCTGATAGTCGATAGGTATTCGATCTTCATACACACGGCATCCGACATTGCTCTGCTTGCATATATGCAACAGTTCTGAACTCAGGCCGTCGCTGACATCCATCATGGCGGTCGGGACGATTCCAGCCTTGGCAAGCTCTTCGATGATATCACGGCGAGCTTCGGGCTTCAGCTGGCGTTCGACAAGATATTCCTTGCCTTCGAACTTCGGAATGAAATCTTTTTGTCCGGCTGATGCAATTTTCTCGCGTTCGAGAAGCTGGAGTCCCATATAGGCGGCTCCGAGGTCGCCTGAAACGCAAATCAAGTCCGTATCTTTCGCTCCCGAACGGCTTACGACTTTGTCGGCAGGGGCTTCACCTATACATGTGATGGAAATTACCAGCCCTTGACGTGAAGATGTCGTGTCGCCTCCGACGAGATCCACACCGTAGATTTCGCAGGCAAGACGTATGCCGGCGAAAAGTTCCTCGATATGTTCGACTGTGAAACGTTTCGAGATGCCAAGAGAAACGGTAATCTGGCGAGGTGTGCCGTTCATTGCGTAGACATCTGAAAAGTTTACTATAGCCGATTTATAACCGAGATGCTTGAGTGGGACGTATGTTAGATCGAAGTGGACTCCTTCGAGCAGGAGGTCTGTCGTGACGAGAATGTCAGTCTCGCGGTTGCGTAAAATCGCGCAGTCATCGCCGACACCTTTTACGGTTGAGCTGTTGACCGGTTTGAGCCCGGCTGTGAGACGGTCGATAAGACCGAATTCGCCTAATTCGGAAATTTCCATATTGAGCAGATTCTATATAGGTGATGATTCGGAATAAGGCCACCGCATGCGGTGGCCTTATGGTTATTTTATCTTTTCAGACAGGTATCAGCAACGGTTGACAAGTTCCTTCATGATTTCGAGGCACTTGGGCTGTGCGATGAGAGCGGCTTGTTGTACTTCCTCGTGGGTCGGGACTTGGGTTACATCTTTGCCACCGAGGTCGGTGATGACCGATATGCCGTAGACACGCATTCCTGCATGGTTTGCGACAATGACTTCCGGGACTGTTGACATACCGACACAGTCACCGCCGATGATGCGGTAGAATTCATATTCGGCAGGAGTCTCGAAAGTAGGGCCTGTGACACCTACATATACGCCGTGCATCAGGCGTATGCCCTTTTCTTCGGCAATCTTGTCGGCAAGACTCATGAGCTCTTTGTCATAGGCGTTTGTCATAGCAGGGAAGCGAGTGCCCAGCTCGTTATAGTTCTTGCCACGGAGAGGTGATTCGGGGAAGAGGTTGATGTGGTCGGTGATAGTCATCACGTCGCCTACCTGAAATTCCTTGTTCATTCCGCCTGAAGCATTGCTGACAAAAAGAGTGTCGACACCGAGAGCTTTGAACACGCGAACAGGGAAAGTGACCTGTTTCATGTCATAGCCTTCGTAGTAATGGAAACGGCCCTGCATGGCGATGACAAGTTTGTTGCCGAGTTTGCCGAAGATGAGGTTGCCGCTATGGCCTTCGACAGTCGACACCGGGAAATTAGGAATTTCTGAATAAGGAATATAGATTTTATCGTCGATATGGTCCACGAGTGCACCGAGTCCGGTTCCGAGGATAATAGCTGTCTTAGGCATTTCGTCCACTTTCGAGCGGAGGAAATCAGCTGTCTGTTTGATTTGTTCTAACATGGTTCTTATGATATTGATGATTATAGATTTCCGGCTGCTTAAGCACTATATGCACATGTGTCTGATGCGCATGAGGATGCAGTCAGGATACTAAGATTTAAACAAACGGGAGTCGCGGATGGTTTTTTCAAGTCCGGAAGTAAAATCAGGCTCTCCGCGGTCTATGAATTCAACCTTTATAGGAACGTAGAATATGGACTGTTTCAGACGATGGGGGAAGTAGGGGTTGTTGAGTATGCGTACAGCGTCTTTCTCAGTCGTTACAATGAATTTTCGTTTGCCTTGTAGCTGGTCAAACAGGTTTGTGATTTCCTCCATATCGGAGGAGCTGAAGTTGTGATGGTCTCTGAAACGTCTGAGCTGGACTTTGGCTTTATGCCGGCGCAGATAGCGGACAAACGGTTTTGGGTTGGCCACTCCTGTGACAACAAGGATTGATGTGTCGGCATTCTGAGAGTCAAGAGCCGGGATATCGGCTACTTCCTCCGGGAAAATCGGGACGAGATGGCCGTAGTTATACCGTGAAAAATAGAGTTTCTGATAGGGGAACAGTTTCAGATTTTCTTCAAAGATGCGGTAGTCCATCGCTTTCATTCCGAGCGGACATTTTGTCACAACCACTATCTCTGCTCTGTTCAGGGCTCGGGAGGGTTCTCGCAGACGTCCGTAGGGTAGGAGTTTATCTTTGAATATAGGGCGGTTGTATTCGGTGAGGATGACAGAGGCCGATGGTTTTACATATCTGTGCTGGAACGCATCGTCGAGAATAATCATGTCGAGCTTTGGATTGATCTCACGCATCTTCCTGATGCCTTCTGAGCGTTTTTCGCATACGGCAAGAGTGATGTCAGGGCCGAATTTTCGATATATCTGATATGATTCGTCGCCTATATCCTCGGGGCGCGACTGGGGAGTGGCAAGGACAAATCCACTTGTCGCACGCTTATAGCCACGTGAAAGCACTCCGATGTTATATCGTCCCAGCATTGATCCGACAATATATTCGACGTGTGGAGTCTTGCCTGTGCCTCCCATGGCAAGATTGCCGACCACAACAATCGGGATGTCAAACTCCTGTTGCTTCAGCATGCCATACTCAAACATCTTGTTGCGTATGGCTATCCCCATCCCGTAGAGCTGCGAGATGGGATAGAGCAGAAGCATTGATAAGAATTTGCTGCGAGCCAATTAATTTTCAGAGTTTGAGGTTTGACTTTTGTATCAGAATGATTGTGTCGTTAAAGAGTGACATCCACAAAATCCATTCGGCACTGGAGGGTTGACATGCCTTTGACGCGCTCAAGCGTTTCGTAGAGCGATGACATCTCTCCCAGCTCATTGCGGACTATGGCGGCTTTGATGTCGCTGCCTGCAGCTTCGATTATGGAAGCATACCATTTCTGTTTGGGATTCGGATAGGTGCTGATGGTGTAGCTTTCGACATTAAGCTGCTTTGCCATTGCTGCGATGGCGGCATCGAGGCCACCGAGTTCATCGACAAGTCCGATGCGCAGTGCTTCGCGTCCGTCCCAGACACGGCCTTCGCCTATTTTCTTTATTGAGTCTTGAGAGATTTGACGGCCTTCGGCACAGCGTTTTGTAAACAGGTCGTAGCCTCGTTCTACGTATGCCTGCATGGCTGAAGCCTCAGCGGGTGTCATGGGATCCATTATCGAGGGGAAGTTGCCGTTTGCGTTTGTCTTGACAGTCCCTGTGTTTATGCCGAGTTTATCGGAAAGCAGACGGTGGGCGTTGGGAATCATGCCGAAGATGCCGATTGAGCCTGTAAGAGTCACGGGCTGAGCGAAAATTTTGTCAGCTCCACAGCTGATGTAGTAACCGCCTGACGCTGCATAATCCGACATTGATACGTAGAATGGTTTGCCTGTCAGTTTCTTGAACTGTTGGAGGGCTTCCCATATCTGTTCTGACGCAAAGGCGCTGCCACCGGGAGAGTTGACATACATTATGAGAGCGTCGATGTCATCATTTTCAGCGAGATCAAGGATTTCAGGAACCATGTCGGCGGCTACTATGCCGTTGCCGCTTTCATCGGTGATATCGCCGCAGGCATAAAGGATTGCGATTTCAGCACCCTTGCCGTTGCCGACCGTGCTTATATCTGCTGTTTTCGCATAGTCTGCAACAGAAACATAGTCAATATCCTTGATCTTGTCGTGACCTGTCAGGTCGGCGAGTTTTTGGTCAAACTCGTGACGGTAGACGAGAGCATCGACAATACGGGCATCGATATATTCCTTCGGGTCTTTAGTGAAGATGAAATTGTCGGCCCATTCGTTGACCTTTGCGACATCGACACCTCTCGACTCGGCTATCGTCGAGTTGATTGTCTCCCAGATATTGTCGAGATAGAGTTGCTGCTGTTCGCGTGACGGTTCGCTCATATTGTCGAGAATGAACGGTTCGACGGCACTTTTGTATGTGCCGACTTTTACAACCTGCACGTCAACTCCGATTTTTTCAAGGAATTTGTGGAAGAAAAGTGTCGTGGCGGAGAGACCTCTGACATCGACAGAGCCTATGGGATTGATGAAAAGGCTGTCGGCGGCACTTGCTATGTAATAGTCGCCCTGAGTGTATGAATCGCCATAGGCGTAAATCCATTTGTCGGGAGCGGTTTGCTTGAACTTGTGGAGTGATTCGATGATTGCTGAACGCTGGGCGAGTCCTGCGGCTGATCCTGAGCAGTTGATGACGATTCCCTTGATGCGGTCATCGGTCGAAGCCGCTTCGATTGAGCCTGTGATATCGGAAAGAATTGTAATTCCTTTATCTTCTTCCTTGATAATGGACATGAAATCGATTTTGGGCTGTCGGTCAAGTATTGAGCCGGAGAGGTCGATCCGGAGTATGGAGTTGTCCTTTATGTCAACAGTAGACGAGCCTGCGGAATGGGCGATTGCCGCCGCGGCTACAATGAAAATACCGAAGATGGCCAGCAGCAGAGAGAACCAGATGCCGGCGAGCGTAGCGAGAAAAGAGATGAAAAATTTTTTCATTCCGAATAAGTTGATGTGAATGATTGATGACGCTAAAACTCTACAAAATTACGACATCGCTTTGTCAATAACAAATTTTTCGCCTAATAATAAATATGTAACGGAAATTAAAAGGCAAATCTTCAGCCATGAAGGACAATGGATGTATAACAGTCTGTTATGGTGCGGTAATGACATGAAATGTCCGAAACGGAGTGTTGTAAATGTGAAAACTGATACTTTTTTAACAAAGATATGTCAAATGTGCAAAAATCGCCGTTGAGGTGTGGCCTGTCTGTTTTGATAATTGGAATTAATATTTAACTTTGCAGAAAAGGTTTCAGCCTTTATTCTTTAATCTCTTACCTATATTTCTATGTTATCTTTAAAATCCCGCCATGAATAAGATTATAACCGAAATCACTCCATTGTCGGAAAAAGACTGCTTTTATCTGATTGACAGGTATAAGGACCGTTTTACTTATCCTGTACACCGCCATGCCGAATATGAACTGAATTTCGTTTCAAACTGCGACGGTGCGCGCCGGGTGGTCGGAGATTCCATCGAGACACTCGGACATTATGATCTTGTGCTTATCGGCAACGGGATTGAGCACGGCTGGGAGCAGCATGAGTGTACGAGTGACAAAATACGCGAGATAACGATACAATTTTCACCGGATCTCTTTGGCGAGAAATTACTTGCAAAGACTCAGCTGTCGAGCATCAGACGGATGCTTGAAAACAGTTCAAACGGCATCGCGTTCACCTGTGAGGGAATCATGAGAGTGTTCAGCAAACTTGATAACCTTACAAAAATAGAGTCGGGATTTTACCGTATGCTCGAACTTATGTCGATACTTCACGAACTCGCCGAAGACGGCCATTACCGCAGGCTGTCAAGTTCGTCGTTCGCATCGATGAAGCCTGTCGGCGACAGCCGTCGCGTACGCAAGGTGAAAGATTATATAAATGCCCATTATTAGGGTTCTTGATACTCTTTAGAGTTTTATCGGAAAGAAACAGGAACGTCTGAAAGGAGCAGCAATTTATAGGTGCAGATCTTTTCAGACGTTTCTGTTTCGATATCCGTATTCCTACGTTTTCCAACAATAATCCGTCCTATTCCGACGTTAATGTATAATCGGAAAAAGAAAAAGTGCCCTGCGCCACTCTTCCCGAGCCGACGCAGAGCATATAATCAAAAAGCTAATTCTATTACGTTGTATGTCTTTTTGACTCGACAAAACTCCGATGGTTTAATCATAACTTCGTGATTTTAACTCTGTTTAACATTTAGGCGATATAACTATGAGCAAAATAACCGCTACCTCTCTTGAACTTCTTGCTCCGGCCCGGAATGCGGACATTGCCATTGCCGCTATAAGTGCCGGGGCCGATGCGGTCTATATCGGGGCATCGAGTCATGGCGCACGTCATGCTGCCGCAAATTCGGTTTCGGACATTGCACGTGCGGTCGATTTTGCCCATAAGTTTAATGCAAAGATTTTTGCCACGGTCAATACCGTCATCTATGACAGTGAGCTTTCTTCTGTCGAGCGTCTGATTCGTGATTTATACCGTGTAGGGGTCGATGCCCTTATAGTTCAGGATATGGCTGTCCTGCGCATGGACATACCGCCGATTGAGCTGCACGCAAGTACGCAATGCGACATCCGCGATGTGGCCAAGGCCCGTTTTCTTGCTGATGTCGGATTCTCCCGTCTTGTACTTGCCCGGGAACTCTCGCTTAAGGAAATCTCAGAAATCCATGCAGCCGTCCCCGGCACTCCTCTTGAGGCTTTCATACATGGCGCTCTTTGTGTCAGCTATAGCGGTGACTGCCGTGCAAGTTTCGCATCCACCGGACGGAGTGCCAACAGGGGTGAATGCGCGCAGATCTGTCGACTGCCTTTTGACCTTGTTGACGATACCGGCCGTGTGCTTGTCAAGGGTAAACATCTGCTGTCACTGCGCGATCTGAATCGTTCGACCGCTATTCCGGATATGGCTGATGCCGGTGTCAGTTCCTTTAAAATCGAGGGTCGTCTGAAGGACGAGGCATACGTTAAGAATACGGTGGGTGCTTATAGCCGTATTCTCGACCGTCTTGTCAGCGAGAGCGGTGGCCGCTATGTGCGCCAGTCGGTCGGGGCTGTGCGTCTCGGTTTCAATCCTTCGCTTGACAAAAGTTTCAACCGTGGATTTACACCTTATTTCCTTACCGGGAAAGCTCCTGCCAAGGGAATGGCATCGATGGCTTCGCCGAAAGCTATCGGACTCAAAGTAGGTGTGGTGACCGACTGCAAACCGAAGGTCATCACAGTGAGATTGAGTGAGAATCTTGTCAATGGCGACGGACTTGGATATTTCAATTCCGCCGGAATGTTCAACGGTTTCCGTCTGAACCGTGTTGACGGTAACAGGCTTTTTCCTGTCACTCCCCAGTCTATCCCGGCGGGGACGGTGCTTTATCGCAACAGAGACAAGAGCTTTGACGACAGTATAGAGGCAGCAAAGACTTCGCGTACGATATCTGTTGATATGGCGCTTCGTGTCGTCAGCCCTGAATTGATTTCGCTTGAGATGACTGACGAACGCGGATGCTCGGCTTCAGTTACTGCCGGTGTGCCTTCTTTGGACAATGCTGTCACACCACAGGAGACTCCTCGCCGTCGCATACTTGATAAACTCGGCGGGACGGCCTACCGGGCGGGTCGGATTGTCGATCTTGCCGGGGCGTTTTTTATTCCGGCATCAGTCCTGACGGCATTGCGACGGGACTGTCTCGACGCGCTTGACCGTGCTTCAAGGGCAACCTATCGTTATTCCTACCGTTTGCCGGAGAAATTTGATGTGGCTTTGCCCTACGGTGAATCTCTTACCGTACATGACAATGTTGCAAACCGTCTTGCGCGCGAGTTTTATATTTCACATGGAGCAAAAGATATGGTTCCGGCGATTGAGATAGTGAAAGGCTCATCTCGCGAGGGGGGAGAACCAGTCATGACGACACGCTATTGTCTGCGCCGTGAACTTGGGAAATGCCTTAAAGAATCATGCGGTAAGGATTGGATAGGACCGTTGACTCTCGTCAGCGGGCAGACGAGACTTCGGATTGAGTTTGATTGCAAGGCATGCCGGATGAATTTATATAACGTATAATCCAAACGGATTTATAATAGAGCAGCCCTCTGAAAGTCGATAAATGACTTTCGGAGGGCTGTCTGATTTATAAGGTTTTTGGATTATTCCATAAAAACAAGATAGACTGCCGCCACGAGGAGACCGAATGCGAGCAGATGATTCCAATGCAGTGATTCGCCTTTGAAAAGCACAATTGCAAACACCGAGAAAACGAGCAGTGATATTACCTCTTGCATTACCTTTAGCTGAATCAGTGAGAACTGACCGCCGTTCTGCGTGAATCCGTAACGGTTTGCAGGTACCATGAAGCAATATTCAAGTAGTGCGACTCCCCATGATGCCAATATAATCCAGATTATGGGAGTGTTGGGTGTAATGACTTTCATTTCCGAGAGTTTCAGCTGCCCGTACCATGCGAGAGTCATGAATATGTTGGATACTACAAGTAGTCCGACTGTTAGCCATCCGTTCATAATATGAATTTGTTAGAAGCTTCTCATTCGTTGTGTTTTGTCGGGGTGGGCAAGGAGGTTGTCGAGCTTTCCGGCAGAGATGTAGTCGATAAGTATCTGATAGAGCACTTCAGGACTGCGCGAGAGTATGACTCCACGTTTCAGCGGCTCCATGTAATCATTGCCTGCCGCAAGATAGTCGATGGTTGCGAGGCGATATGTCTTGTCAGGGTTGATCGGTTTGCCGTCGATTGTGGCGCTGTTGATTTTCTTTGTGGCCGGATCGTAGAGGATGCTTACGTTGCTGCTGACCCCGTTGCCGTCTTGTGCGGCCATGATGCCGAAGTTTTCAAGAAGGTCGCTACCCTTGATGTCCATGACTACGATTGAATTGTCGAACGGTGCGATGTCTATGATTTCGCCTTGAGTGATAGTCCCGGCGGCGAGGCTGTTGCGTATACCGCCTTTATTCATGATGGAGAGGTCTGCGGGTTTTCCGCACAGTTCTGAGCCACGGGTTCTTACAAAGTCACTCAGTAGATTTAGCATCTCGCTTGACTTGCGCTCATATTCGAATGGCGATGAGCCGATTTCCTTTGAGCGCATTTCTTCCACCTGCTGGCGGTAGGGGGCGATGATTTCTTCGATAGAGGAACTTACGCGGTCATCAAGTCGTTTGTCGACAGGAATCAACCTGGCTTTGACCTGTTTGGTGTCGAGGTCAATGTCTATTTCTCCAAGATTCACACCGCTCGAGCCGGTCTGCAATACTGAGATTGTGTCACCGGCCGCGTTTGCTACCCTCCAAGTCGGGACACCGCTGCGTGTGTCGTTGGGATCGACGACCGTGTGGGAATGACCACCGATTATAACATCAATGTCGCGTGAATTACGCGCGATATCCATATCGCTATAACCGGGTTCGTTGTCATAGCCTATATGGGTTACGGCGATAACCATATCTGCTCCTTCGGCCTTCAGTCGGGCGGCTTCTTCATTGGCAGCCTTGATGCCGTCGATATATTTTACGCCTTTGTAGTTCGCTTCGCTGATAATTCCTGCGGGGTCAAGGTTGATTCCGATAAATCCGATTGTCTTGTCTCCGACCTTACGCATGACAGCAGGTACGAACATTCCTTCCAGCGCACTGCCTGTAAAATCATAGTTTGTGCTGAGACGGTTGGCATTTAACTGCTTCCATTCTTTTGCAAGCTGCTCCATACCCTTGTCGAACTCATGGTTTCCGAGAATCTGGATGTCATAGCCGAGGGCGTTCATCAGTTTGCGTTCGACTTCACCGCCGAACAGTGTGTAGTAGAGCGATCCTTGTACAGCATCGCCGGCATCAACGAGCATTACATTTTCATGTTCACCGCGCACACTGTCAATCAAAACCTTGCGTCGGGCAACCCCGCCCAAGTCGTGGCGGTCCGGATCGATGGCTGAATGGGTGTCATTGGTATGGAGAATGACGAGATGGTCGTTATCCTTGTGGCTTGCGCAGCCGCAAGTAAGCCATAGTGAGGCAACTGCTCCTATGATAAACAGTTTGTTAAATTTCATAACTGGACGAAAAATTATTAGTCTCTACAAAATTAATAATTAATCTTCGAATAAAGTTCATTGAAAACAGACATATTTAATGCCTTGTAAGTGAGTGGAGGTCAATAATGAGAAACGGATATAAAAAGAGTAATGGCAATTAATCGGCCTATAAAATAAAAATTGGTTTAGAATTAAGTCCCATACTCTATTCTGCCTTTAGGTGAGTCAATTTACGACTGTAACTTTAGTACTATTAATGTAGAATCTAAAGTATAAGTTTGTTTTTTAGTCCGTTATACCATGCTATAACAATTTAAATGTGTATATTTGCATGGATTTAGGCGAGAGAGCCTTATCTTTAATTTATTTTCTATTAGTGAAGCGTATTCATGCTTTGTCCTTCAACGGAAATTCGCCAAATTTTTAAATCAGAGGGAAAAGCAGTCTGTGAAGGCGCTCATGCTTGTCGTATGTCCACTCCATCGCAAGAATGGGGTTGTAGATATCCGGTTCAGGCGTGGGAGTGGACTGTTTATTTCTGATTGGGCGTTTGGCGATGCCTCCGTTGAGATAAACTGAACATCGTCCTGCGCTTTTTAATTTTTTTCTAATACCGGTTATAGGGACGTATTATCGGATAAGTGAATATTATTTATGAGAAAGCCAATCATTTTATTTTTGCTTCTTGCTTTATATAGTTTACTTTTCCGTAGCTCTAATGGTTAGGCTTCCAAGAGCTGATAATTGACCGGATGAAATGAAAAATCTGCATGATAGCGTTGAGTTGTAAACGATGTCGTTATCATGCAGATTTTTTATATATCTTATTGTATGTCGATTAGTTTGTGGGTCTGGAGGGAAAGTCTCCAGTGGGGATGGGCAAGGATGTACTCGACGGTTTCTGATGTGTTCGAGCCTCCTTCGTAGTGCGGTGAGCTACATGGCTGGAGGAAATAGTGCATGGCCGGGAGTGAATTGGCGATAGATTCAACATCCTGCCCTTCGTAGACGACTTTCAGTTCATCTATGTGGCGCAACTTGACATCGCAGTTGCCTTTGGCGTCGCTTTTGGGCGAGCATGTCACCCAGTCGATGCCTTCGGGGAGGCGTTTGGTTCCGTTTGTTTCTATCTGGATGAAAAAACCCTCCTCGTGGAGCATGTCAATCAGGAGAGAGTCAAGTTGCAATGACGGTTCTCCACCTGTGACTACAATATGGCGTGAGGGGAATTTGCTGACATTTCCGATTATATCGGCCGGCGACATAAGGGTGAATTCCTCGTGGCGTGTGTCACAGAAGCCACATTTGAGATTGCAGCCGCTGAAACGCAGAAACACAGCCGGAGTCCCCGTGAAGTATCCTTCGCCTTGCAGTGAGTAGAATATCTCGTTGATGCGATAGCTCATGATTGTTTATCTTGAAATGTTCAGTCGTTCTCGTAGCTTGCGGTATTTCCTTCGCTCTCCTGCACGTCGACGCGGTAGCAGTTGGGAATCTGCTCGCATATCCATCGGGCTATGTTTTCGGCTGTCGGATTGAAGGGAAGCAGCTCGTTGAAGTTGCCGTGGTCGAGATAGGATGTGATACGTTCCTTTATATGGCTGAAATCTACAACCATCCCGTCGGCGTTAAGTTCGCGCGAACGGCAATGGACAGTCACAATCCAGTTGTGGCCGTGGAGACGCGAGCATTTGCTCTCGTATGAAAGTTGCAGGCGGTGGCAGCCGGCAAGTTCAAATCGTTTGGTTATATAGTACATTGATCAGTCGTGATTAGAGTTGTCATTTGTCTTGTCAGGCTCTGTTTTGGCCGGAGCGGTGCTTCCCGGATAGAGTCCGTGTTCGGCTGCGACCTTCAGCATCAGGGCGTGAGCCTCGTCATAGTCATTGTGTATGATTCCGTCGAGGATAGCATTTTTTATGGCGCTTTTTATTGTCCCGATTACCGGACCGCCGGTTATGCCGAACGTCTCCATGATCTCGTTGCCGTCCACCGGGGGTTTGAAATTGCGGATATGGTCACGCTCGTTAAGATCGATCATCTTTCGGCGGACAAGAGCGAAATTCTCAAGAATGCGACGGACTTTTTCCTGATTCTTCGATGTGATGTCGGCCTCACACAGTGTCATGAGATCCTCGATGTCGTCGCCGGCATCATGGATGAGGCGACGGACGGCTGAGTCGGTTACTTCGTCTTCGACCAGTGCTATGGGGCGCATGTGAAGTTCGACGAGTTTGGCCACGTATTTCATTTTTGTATCCTGAGGCAAGCGCATGCGCCGGAAAATCCTCGGCACCATTTTTGCCCCGATGAAATTGTGGTTGTGGAAAGTCCATCCGAGTTTGTCATCCCATCGTTTTGTGACAGGTTTTGCGATATCGTGCATCAGTGCGCCCCATCGCAGCCACACATTGTCGCTCTTTTCCGCCACATTGTCGAGGACGGCAAGGGTGTGATAGAAATTGTCCTTATGGCCACGGCCTTTGACTACATCCACACCTTTCATTGCTGAAAGTTCCGGGAAAATCAGTGCGAGCAGTCCCGATTTGAGCAAGAGGTCCCAGCCGGTCGACGGGCGTGGTGAGCGCATGATTTTCATCAGTTCGTCGACAATGCGCTCGTGTGAGATTATTTTTATGCGTTGAGCGTTGCGTCTGATTGCCTCGAATGTCTCGGGATATATGGTGAAGTTCAGCTGAGTGGCGAAACGGATTGCGCGCATCATGCGCAGCGGGTCATCGCTGAATGTGACGTCGGGGTCGAGCGGGGTGCGGAGTATGCGTTTCTCCATGTCGCCAATACCGTCAAACATGTCGATGAGTTCGCCGAATCCGTTACGGTTGATGCGGATAGCGAGCGCGTTTACCGTGAAGTCGCGTCGCGAGAGATCTTCTTCAAGAGTGCCGTCCTCGACCACAGGTTTGCGCGAGTTACGGTCGTATGATTCACGGCGTGCGCCGACGAACTCAAGTTCGATGTCGCGGCGTTTCACCTGTGCGGTTCCGAAATTGCGGAATACACTCAGGTGAGTCCCTTTGCCGAGTTTTTCAGCGACGATTTCGGCAAGTTCGATTCCACTGCCTACGGTGACAAAATCAATGTCTTTCGACGGACGTTCAAGAAAGAGGTCGCGCACGCATCCGCCAACTGCATAGCAAGGGCGGTCTATTGAATCGGCTGCGTCACCGATGGCATGGAAAAGCGGTATGTCAAGCTGTGTTACTACTTTGTCTAATGACTGCATCTCTTTTGTATGATATTGAATGGCCGGAATAATTTCCGGCAGATTTTAGCCGGAAGTCTTTCCTGTCTAAACGTCGAAATAAGAAATCTCCTCGGGAGCGGGTGTCAGGCACTCCACGTGGTCATCATGGACCGCATAGGTGTTTTCAATACCGACCGCCCCGGTATGGGGGATGACAAATTTCGGTTCGAGCGCTATCACGTTGCCTTCGGCTATTATGTCGCGGCTGCGGGGCGCGATGACAGGGAGCTCATTGATCTCGATGCCTACACCGTGGCCTATGAAACCGGCGTGCTGTCTGTGGCCCATGTAATAAGCGGATAGACCACGTTCCTTGACCATTTCCTCTGCCTTGGCATAGAGGTCTTTGGCAAGAACGCCGGGACGCATCATGTCGCAGAATGTACGGTGGATGTCAATCGAGCATTTATGTGCTTCGATGGCAAGCGGTGAAATTTCGCCTAAAGCAAAAACTCGGGTCATGTCGGTCATGTAGCCGTTGAAATTACCGTTCATGTCGACCATGACTGTATTGCCGGGCTTTATTGGTGTGCCACATGCTCCGACTGGCAGCGACGGGTCCAGTCCCGCACCTCCCATTGCGAAATCATAGGGGGAAGGTGCGTCGGCATTGTCGCCGACAAGCACATTGCCCATGTAAAGCTCCATAGAGTCGCCACTGATTCGGAACTGACCAAGACAACCTTCAAGACGGCTGACCCGCTCGATTTCGACCTGTAGTTCCATGTCGGTCATTCCGGACTGAAAGATATGCTGGATACGGCTGTAGACATGGACATGCTTTATGCCGGAATGGCGGATCATGTCAATCTGGGCGGGTGTTTTTACAGCACGGGCACGGCGCATTACGCCTGACGCGTTTTTCAACTCGCTTTCAGGAAATATATTCTTAAGACGTGTGGCAGTGGAATAGGGGAGCACGTCGAGTTCGAGGCCGATAGCTTCAGGAACATTTAGACCTATTGAAGAGGCGATATCTTCCGGTTTGCGTATGTAGACGACACCGTCGCCTTCAAGTTCGACGGGGCGGCGTATGAAGAAAATCACCGGGCCTTCGAGCGGAATATAGACGTAGCCGTCAAACACACGGCCTGTCACATAATATTTGTTGGCATTATCAGAGATGAGCAGAGCCGGGATACCCGGTTCTGCCATCTGTGATTTTATATGGTCAATGCGGCGGTTGAACTCGTCGCGGTCAATTAGCATGAGCTTATGCTGGTCAACAGGTTGCATCGTATCTTGTCTTGTGAGATGGTTTGTCTGGATTATGAATGAGTTTGCTTTATTCTTCACCGACCTGATCGGGTGAGATTCGTATCAGCGTTAGCAATGGCTGTCCGTTTGCACCTTTCATAATGGCCTGATCCGATGATGCCCCTTCAACGCAGGTGTCAACCTGTTCGAGGGCGAGGATGAAGGCTTGTTCGGTAGCGATTGCGGGACAAGTCATTCTTGTTGTGGCGAGGTCTTTGAATTCGATGCCGTCACCCTTGTCAAGTTTGACCACTATCGCACCGTTGAGTATATTGCACCCTGCGTTGCCGTGAATCTTGCATTCGTCAATATCAATAACGACTTTTATGGCTGTATTTGCGGGGACAGGTGTGCCCTGAATTGTTGTAACCTGCCATGCACCGTTAAGGAATGACAGATTACGTTTGCGAAGAGTCATGACTGTATTGCCTGTCGATGAATTCAGGACAACCGTGTTTGCATCGACAACACTGTAGGATTTCACATCGTTTATGGCTTTTGTCATGGCAGCCTCGTAAGGGGCATCGTTGCACGCTTTTAGAGATGATAGGAACTCACCGTTAGGTTCGAGTTTGCTTCCTTGTACGATCCACGAGCCGTTGAGGTAGTTGCAGCCGTTGAATGCAATGACCATTATGGCTGTTTTTGCGTCAGGGATAGCTTCGAAGGTAATCTGGGGATGGTTGTCACCGTTGATGACGACTTTTTGGCCGTTGATTGCAGTGACTGCCCAGCTTCCGAGAAGCGGAGCAATCTGTGCTTCGTCATATGAGGATATGTTAGAGATCACCGGAGTTGTTTTTACAGTTGAGTTAGAATCAGATGCGGTCACGCCTGATTTTTTTACAATGCCACAGCCACTGACTAAGGCGGTGACGGCAAGTGCTGATGCAAATAGTGAAACAAATTTCATGATTACAAAATGTTTTTGTTAGTTATTGAGGGGGATGAATCCTTTGATAATTTCGACAGCAGTGAGACTGTTATATATATACGACAGCCATGCCGAACTAAAGTTTAAACGATTGAGTCCTCCTGTTTGTGCGAATCCCCGTGGAAGAATTGGCGACAAAAGCACTACAGCATCATTTAACTCACAAAAGTAGTCAATTTCCCAAACATACACAAAACAGCTTTTTCGTTGTGTCTTTGACAATTGTGGCTGCCGGTGATTCGGCATAAGCACATACGACATTCGTTATTGTGCGGATTTTCAAAAAAAAGGAGCATTGTGTCTGAAAAATGCGGGATGATAAATATTGCCTATATGAAAATTTGCACAAATTTATAGACAGGTGTGTAATATTTTAAGATGAAATGTGTCACAATATAATAATTCTCACTACCTTTGCAGCATAAAAATAAAACCAGAATGGAACATAACGGCAAGCAGGAATTGCTCGACAGACGTTATCTGCGCATGGCTCGTATCTGGGCAGAAAATTCGTATTGCGAACGTCGTAAGGTCGGTGCACTAATGGTCAAGGAACGCACGATAATTTCCGACGGTTTCAATGGGACTCCAGCCGGATTTGAAAATGTCTGCGAGGATGCCGATGGCCTTACAAAAACTTATGTGCTTCATGCAGAGGCTAATGCGATTACAAAGGTTGCCCGTTCGAACAATTCGGCTGAAGGTTCGACTCTCTATGTAACCGCTTCACCATGTCTTGACTGTGCAAAACTGATTATCCAATCCGGAATAAAGAGAGTGGTCTATAGCGAGCTATATCGTATCACTGACGGTATAGATCTCCTGAAAAGAGCCGGAGTTGAGTGCTGTCACATAGCTGATGCCGGTCCGTTGTCTGAATCAGCTGTCTGATTGTCTGTATCTGTGACCTGTGTTCGCGTTCTGCAAAATTTTTACTATCTGTCAAAAAGCTAAATTCTATCTGTAAAAACCTTCTATGAATAACCGTCTGAAAAAAACATCCGTATGGATGCCGCTGGCCATTGCATTGTCTTTGGTGGCGGGTATGTGGATCGGTAGTGCATTTTTCAATGGTTCGGGAAAGTGGAGCTCACGCAGCAAACTCGATGCCATTCTTGAACTCGTGGAGCGTTCATATGTGGATGAGGTCGATACCGACAGCCTTCTCGAAGCTTCGTTTCCGGGATTGCTTTCGCGTCTTGACCCTCATTCGGTATATATATCGGCGAAAGACCTGCAAAATGTCAATGAGGAGCTTGGAGGGTCGTTCTCAGGCATCGGCATATCGTTCAATCTCCTGAACGACAGTATAAATGTGCTTGAAGTTATTTCTGGTGGACCTTCGGAAAAAGCCGGTCTTCTTGCGGGCGATAGAATTATAGCGATAAATGACACTGTTGTTGCCGGACAAGGCTGGAGCGATGTCAAGGTCCGCAGCTCACTCCGTGGTGAAAAAGGCAGTACGGTCAAGCTGACGGTCAGGCGTCACAGTTCAAAGACTCCGTTGACTTTTGATGTGATTCGCGGCGACATTCCGGTCACTTCGATTGATGCGGCTTATCTTGTCGCTCCGAAAGTCGGATTTGTAAAAATCAATAAATTCAGTTCCTCGACATATAGTGAGTTTCTTACTTCGATGATGAATCTGGTGGCTGACGGAGCTGAAAAATTCATCATAGACCTTCGTGGAAACGGTGGCGGATTCATGGAACCGGCCGTGTTGATAGCTAATGAATTCCTTCCGGCCGGCTCTCCCATAGTAAGTATGCGTGGAAAAGCTACGCCAGATTCACGCCCTACAATGAGTGATGGCTCCGGCAGTTTCCTCAACAATGAGGTGGTGATACTTATCGACGAGACTTCGGCAAGTTCAAGCGAGATTCTTTCAGGTGCGATTCAGGACAATGACCGAGGACTCGTCATCGGACGCCGTTCTTTTGGAAAAGGACTCGTACAGAATCAGATGGAATTGCCCGACAGCAGTGCCATCCGTCTGACAATCGCCCGGTACTACACACCCTCGGGCCGTTGCATCCAGAAGACCTATGCTCCGGGTACAGATTATGACCGCGATATTGTCAACCGCTATGAGCATGGTGAGTTTTACAACGCCGACTCTATCAAGCTTGACAAGTCGCTTGCATTCGAGACGCTTCACGGTCGAACGGTTTATGGCGGAGGAGGCATAATGCCTGATATTTTTGTCCCCAACGACACCATGGGTATAACCTCCTACTATCTGAATGTGCTTAACACCGGATTGATTCAGAAATATACATTTGACTATACTGACCGCAACCGGGCGCGTATCGAAACGGCAAAAAAACGCCGTAGAGCTTATGCGCATGCTGCCTGAAGACGATCTCTTGCTTCAGGATTTTGTGAGCTATGCGCAGAAAGCAGGCATTGCCCCAAGATGGTACTACATAAACATTTCACGCGATTTGATTGTTAACCAACTGAAAGCCATGATTGCGCGCAATGCACTCGGCGTTCAGGGATATTTCGAGGTGTTCAACGAGGTTGACCCGACAGTGAAATCCGGCGTCGATGCTTTGTCGAACGGCAAAGCGGCTTTCCCGATTACAAAATAATTCAAGGGAAACAATTCGATGAAGAAAGATGATATACGACGTAGTGTCAAGGCCCGCAAGACTCTTCTGAGTGACGATGATAAGTTTTCGGCTGCCGAAAAGGTGTTTGGTCTGCTGGAGCAGACTGCCGATTTTCTGTTGGCCGACAGGATACTGATGTATCATTCGCTCCCTGATGAGCTGTCGACCCATGAGTTCATACGCAAATGGTGTGGCCGCAAGCACTTCTATCTTCCGCGCGTCAATGGAGTGAATCTTGAAATACTTCCGTATGACGAATCTCGTCTGGCTCTCGGTTCATTTCACATCGAAGAGCCTACCGGCAATGATATGTCGGCAATTGACGATATTGAAATGATTGTCGTTCCGGCTGTCGCCTACGACCGCAGCGGTAACCGTGTCGGACGTGGAAAAGGATACTATGACCGTCTGCTTGCCGATAGCCGTGCCCGGAAAGTAGGCGTGGCCTATGATTTCCAGCTTGTCGACGAGATAGATTCCGAGCCTCACGATGTCCGCGTAGATGTTGTCATCACCGAGAGCAATCATATAATAATCCGTAAGCGTTGACAGTAGCCGGATTATATATCTAAATACAAAAAGTTAAAATCCATATCTAAGTATGGATTTTAGCTTTTTTTGTATATATTTGCAACCTGACCGTAATGACTGATTGATGTTGAAATCAGCCTTGTCAAACCTAATTTGTAGTTGTTAAACCAATTGTTATCTTTTTGAATGCAGATGTCACATATAAAATATATCTTACCTGTATTGGCTTCGGCGCTGTTGTCTGTAGCCTGTGATAACTCAAGATATGATCATGGCGATGAGCCTGATTACCCTCCTGTGCTGCCTAAGAACTATTATATAAGTCCGTCCTGTACCGATGCCATGATACAGGTCTCGGCTACTTCCGGCAAAGGCATTAAATCGGTTCTTGGTTCAGGCTACGATGTCACCGGATCTTTTCTTTCGCCCTCCTCTATGCGACAGCCTGTGATAGACATAGATAAGATGTCCGACGGGGCGGTCTCGATTTTTGCCGGTACGGCATCTGGCAGCGGTGAATATTATGCAGGGGAAAATGCAAGAGAATTTCTCCGCGACATAATGTCATCTATGGGAATGGACGTATCATCCTCAAATCCGTCATATGGTTTTGTCGGAACTCTGACAGAGAGCGGACACATGAACGACACTTATATCATGCGTGTCGTATGGGGGCAGACCTCCGTTGGACATTTCAATACGTTGAAACATAGACTCTATGAAGCGCTTAGCGACGGATTTAGGACTGATTTGAAAGAGTTGTCGCCGAATGAACTTGTCGATAAATATGGTACTCATATAATATCACGTGCAAAGATGGGTTTTGCCGTGCGTCAGCTTTATCATGCCTATGTGCATAAAGAAGATGTTATGTCGTCTGCATACGATGGATTTAAAGCCACGCTTGAGAAACTGTCAAAAGATGGTTATCCGTGGCAGTCTCTTTCACGTATATATTTAAATTTAAGAAATTTCGGAGCTACGTTGTCAATGGAGTTTTGTGGCGGCGATCCTTTGGCTGTCCGATATGATACGGTCAACGGATATGTGACGGGGCTTGATGAATGGCAGGCATCGGTCAGTAATGAAAATTCTGCAATGATACTTCTCGACAAAGATGATCTCATACCTCTCCACGCTGCAATCGAAGATGAGACACTGCGTTCGGCTGTAAGTTCTGTGATTGCCGGTCATATCAAGAATGTGTGGGATGTATGTTCGTCGAAGGCAAGCGTCAGGATGCTGTTTCAGCATACGGATGGCATACGGTATCGTTATGTAAGCGATGATAGACTTTCAGAAAATCTTACAAACGGAGGGATGCCGTTCCACGGTGTATTGGGTGCGGTGTATAATAGAGAGCAGCCTGCCACTGCGGTTCTCTACAGCAACAGGCTTTCAGAAGATGTCTACCGTCTGTCGCTTGACAGGGGCGAGGACTGGTCGATTATCGGTTATGTGTTTCAGAAACCGGTGGATGACTGCATCGTTCTTCAGGAGATAAGTGACGGAAGCCGTTATGCCTATACAATAGAAGAAGGCGATAGATTTGGAATAAACGGCGAATGGCATTCGACCGGTGTCGAATTTTACTTATTGCGACCTTGATTTTCCAGATGGAAGGATATCAGTGAGTCCATCGGATTCTTCAGGATATTCCCAATCGTATATCCGAGTGTAACGGCAGCCGAACGGAGCTGATCGGCGAAATGGTGGGCAACCGAGCCGGTGAAATGTACAGGCAGGGAGTGAGCCGTCGGATAGGCGCTGACATTGAATCTGAAGAAACGTATGAATTCACCTACCACGAAGTCTTCAATCTCTTTTTCGCTTATATTCTCCGACAGAAACGGGACAAATGACGCGAGATAGGCATTCGGACGCTCACCGCGATAGACGTGTGTGATTATCTGACTGATGTCGTCCTCCGGGAAACGCCATTGAAATTTATCGGATATCTTTTTTGAGAAACCTCCTTTGAAAACCATTCCGATAAGCCGTCGGCCGAGTACAGCGCCACTGCCCTCGTCGCCAAGGATGAATCCCAACGGTGATACATGGTCCGTGATTTTAGTGCCGTCATAGTAGCATGAATTTGAGCCAGTCCCGAGTATACAGGCTATTCCTTCGTTTCGACCGCAAAGGGCTTGTGCTGCCCCAAGCATATCACTTTCGGCATGACATGTCTCCGCATGAAAAATCTCAGACAGAGTCTTGGCGACTGTGACCTTGCGCTCTCCGGCACAACCTGCACCGTAATAAAATATTTCATCAACCCCTTGGGCCTCGGCATAAAGTGCCGGTGCTTCGTCATGGAGCATATCGACAAGAGTCTGTGTGTCGGCATGGGCTGCATTATGTCCTCGTGTGGATGTGCGCAGTAGTGTAGTGCCGTCAGAATCAATGAGAGCCCACTCTATTTTAGTGCCTCCTGCATCGGCTATAAGTATCATATTGAATATCGGTTTGGTTTAGTGTGGGATGAGGTTACCGGTAGAGGTAGTAGATTTCACTTCTGCTCTTGAAGCTGTCGATATCCTTGTTCCAGAACGGTGAGAGGTCGGCAACATTGTAGCTGCGGGTGAAAAGTTCCCGGACTTTTGGCGAACCGCACACTTTATCAAACATGTTGATACGCGACTGTGTGGCTTTGTCAAATGCCTTCTGATTAGGATACATTGCCGCAAGTTCCTGCATTATATAGAACTGTATGAGTGACAAAGGTGCTTTTTCCTTGTCGGTGACATAGATCTCAACACCGTTTAGATTTTCGCCTTTATATAAAGCATAAAACGGCTTGTAGTAGAGCGGGCGGAATTCTACTCCGGGGATATTGAGCGCTGTCAGTCTCTCGGAAAGGGTTTGAGCGTCGATCCACGGTGCGCCTGCGAGCTTGAACGGGAGTGTATAGCCAACGCCGATTGACACATAGTCAAGTTCGCCCATAATGCCTGTTGCCGGATAGAGAATCGATGTCGAAGGGTCAGGAATATGCGGTGACGGGAGCACCCAAGGCATACCAGTCTCGGCAAATGTCATCGAGCGATGCCATCCTTCCATCGGAATTACTTCAAGCTTGGCCTTCACACCGTTTTTCAGCAAGCCTTCGTCGTTGAGGAAACGGGCGAGTTCGCCGGGGGTAAGTCCGTAGATATAAGGTATTGGATATTGGCTAACGAATGAACGTGACGCAGGTTCGACTAGATTGCCTTCGACCTTGTTTCCGCCCAGTGGATTCGGACGGTCAAGAACCATGAATTCTTTCCCGTTTTCGGCAGCGGCCTCCATCGCAAGGCCCATAGTCGAGATGAATGTGTAGCTTCGTGTGCCTATGTCCTGAATGTCATAGACAAGCACATCCACATTTTTTAGCATTTCGGCTGTCGGTTTCCTCGTTTTACCGTGGAGGGAGAATACCTGTACTCCTGTTTTCGCATCTGTCTCATTGGCAACCGATGCCCCTGCCACATAGTTGCCTCTGACTCCGTGTTCGGGTGCGAAAAGCGCCGTAAGCTTTACCTCAGGAGCTTCAGCAAGAATGTCGATGGTAGACTTGAGTTTATTGTCGATTCCTGTCGGATTGGTTATAAGGCCGACACGTTTGCCTTTAAGAGCTTCGAATCCGCTTTGACGCAGCACTTCGATGCCCGGACGGACGGCCTCATTGTCCGCAAGTCGGGTTTTGGATGTGAAATTGCGGTTGTCACTGGCTGTCGCTACGTTATCACCGCTTATTTCAGTTGTGTTGTTCCCGCAGCTTATGGCTGCGAGCGAGAGTAGTATGGCTGAAAACAGAGTTGTCATTTTTATTTTTTGCATGGCCGGAAAGAGAGTGGCAGGGGTTAGAAATTTCAGAATTATATAGTCTGAATTAGACAGTATTTGATATTAGTAACAAATCAAGAGAGTATAATTCCTGTTGATGGCTGTTCCCAAGTTACACTTTCTTTCCGAATTCGGGGTTGATTTTTATGAGATAAGTGACACCTATTGTGGCGATGCAGCATATCATTGTCCAGATAAAGAAATTCTGATAGCCTATTGTTTCCTGGATCCAGCCGGCTGCCATTCCCGGCAACATCATGCCGAGAGCCATGAAGCCGGTGCAGATACTGTAGTGGGCCGTGCGGTGTCGTCCTTCGGAAAAATATATAAGATAGAGCATATAGGCGGTGAAACCGAATCCATAGCCGAACTGTTCGATAAACACGCAGACGTTCACTACTGTAAGTGACGGCTCACCGGCGAAACTGAGATAGACGAATGTCAGGCACGTTAGCGACATGCTCCATGCCATTGGACGCAGCCAGAATTTCAGCCCTCGACGGGCGGCAGTTATGCCGCCGATGATTCCACCTAATGTCAGGCCGATGATTCCGACCGTACCGTAGACGATGCCTACCTGACCGGTTGACAGGCCGAGTCCGCCTGCGGACGGAGGGTCGAGAAGGAATGGATTGATGAGCTTCACCAGCTGGGCCTCTGGAAGACGGTAGAGCAACATGAATACTATTGCAACTCCGACCTGCTTTTTGCGGAAAAATTCCGCAAAAACAGTTATGAATTCACGCCATACGTCGTTTGCTGTAGCGAACTGGCGTGAGGATGTTTGTTCGACTTTAGGAAGTATGCGGCTATGGTATAGTGCGAAAGACAGGAACATGACAGACAGAATGCCGAACACTACCGACCATGCGAACGGAATGTCGCCGGATGAATCTTCGATCGCTCCGGCAAGAATCACAAGCAGTCCTTGGCCCGCGACTGTGGCAATACGGTAGAATGTCGAACGTATGCCGACATAGAGTGATTGCTGGTGTTCGGTCAGGGCGAGCATATAATAGCCGTCGGCTGCGATGTCGTGTGTGGCCGATGTGAAACCGACAAGCCAGAAGATCGCAAGTGTCAGAGAAAAGAAAAATGATGTCGGCAACGCGAATGCAATCCCTGCGAATGCTATTCCTATGAGCCACTGCATGGTTATTGTCCAGTGGCGTTTAGTGCTTATGATGTCGACAAATGGACTCCAGAACGGTTTTATCACCCAAGGCAGATAGAGCCAGCCTGTATAGAGTGCGATGTCGGTATTTGACAGCCCAAGCCGCTTATACATTATGACTGAAATTGTCATGACCGCGACATAAGGCAGCCCCTGTGCGAAATATAGTGTGGGAATCCAAGCCCACGGATTGCGGGCGGACGCAACTGTTTTTGAATCTGCTTTCATCGGCTAATAGAGTTTTGTGATTGAAGCGTCAGCATAATAATGACGTAATATTTCATCGTAGGAGTAGCCTCGTTCACCCATTATAGCGGCTCCTATCTGACAAAGACCCACGCCATGACCCCATCCGGCACCGTGGAGAGTGAAACCGGTGGGTATTCCGTCAGCATCAGGGCTGTGGGGCTCGACAGCAAATGCGGAACTGTAAAGGTGTGTGTCGGACAGTGCACGGCGTATCAGTAGTTCCTTACCGATTATAAGCTCACATTTTGAACCTACAATCTTTAATTCACGGATGCGTCCTGATGTCCCGCGAGAGAGTGGAACGAGCGCGAGTATAGCCCCGAAATCCGTGTTGAGCCGTGTGGCAAGCAGTGTGGAAATCTTTTCTTGAGTCAGTTCAACGGTCCATCGGTAGAAGTCGGGGGTTTCCATATCGTAACCGTTCATCACCTGTGAAAGCACCATTCTATCAGTCGTATTGCAAAATGCCTCAGGATTGTTTAAAATCCATTGACGGGCATTTTCTTCTTCGGTAAGGTCCGGGTAGTCGAATGTGTCGGCCGCATCACGTCCGGCTTTGAGATATGGCCGGGGATCATCGTCCCAGCATGTTTCAAATTGTTCGAAGACACCTCCGCAGCATTTTGAGAAGCGAGTGTCGCAAAGTTTCCCTTTGTGTGTCAGAACTTCGCCATAAGTATCGTTGACAGCACCGGCTGCAACCGAAGTCGATACGCGGTTTATGCCCTGATAGCGTTGGCAATGGTCATCAGCGCAGACATCGAAATTCCGATGGTCTTCCCTGTCCCAGTATTTTATCAGTGACGGCACGGCATTCATGGCTGTTGGTTTCAGGTTGTTTTCGCCCGGTTTGGCGGTAGTCCTGTCGTGTGACATCATTGATAGCACCCAGCTGCGTGAGATTACGGCATGGGCTTTGAGCAGCGAAAGCGATGAGGTGGATTTCATCTCGCTTGAAATGACGCTGACAAGATAGTCTTCGACATCGACGACGTTGATTGCCATGAGTTTTCCGTCTTGGACTATTATTCGCAGTGAGCCTCGAAAACGTTGATTTTCTTTACGTTGCCAGTGAAAATCTACTCCGATTGTCACTCCTTCAAGCTCGAATGTGTCACCTGTGTATGTATTCGGATGGAATTCAACGGATGTATATGTTTTGCCGTCAAGAGTAAAACTGATTCCAGAGTCATTGATTCTTGCTTCGTGAGAACCTTCGGTCAACACTCCGTCAGGAGCTGAATAGAGACCGGTGAGTGTAAAACGTATGTATGGCGAGGAGAGTATGCCGACTCTCACCTGTGGTTGCTGGTTCATATTTTTATAATGACATTGTTGTGGTAAGAATGTTGTCATGAATACCGCCCGTTTGCAAGACGGCTCACGACGAGGTTGAACTGCGTGTCGGAGATTCCAACTTCTTTGAGTATGCCATAGGCGGATTGTAGCGTGAGACGGTCAAAATCTTCATGGCGCGAACAGATGATTGTCCCGAGCATCTCTACAGTGGCAGGACTGATGAGCAGTCTGTCTTTCTCCGAATAGTAGCAATCAGGATGGTGTTTGCTGCGGGGGATGACAATTGTCCTTGTGACATCGCGCTCGGTATCATGTATCATCGCGAGATTGACATCCGGCTCCGGTAAATCAGGATTTATGGCTTTAAGTTCAGCCCATAAGAGTCGGAATACAGAGTGCAATTCTGGATTGCCGGTTGATTCGATTATAAAAAACGGGTATGGAGCGGTCTTTTCGTTATTTTTATATAGAGAAGCGTGATTCGAATATTTTATCTTATCGCCTAAGAGATCTTTGGATAATATATTCGGGACTGCCTCGGTTGATACGGCCTGAAAATGGAAATGGTCAGGAGCGGATGCTCCGCAACGTGCTCCGTTGTAGAAGATGCACATTCCTGACATCTCATAAGCGAGTTTAGCCATATCAAGAATACGGTTGAAATCAGTATCAATACACTGCTCTTCGTGGCGCGTGGACGCTATGGTGAAATGTCTGCCGGCAAGCGGGTAGGGGTTTACGAGGATTTCGTATCTGCCGAGAAAACCGATTGACGACTGGAGGTCAGGGCGGTTGTCGCGGCATAGGAAACATGGCCGCGACGATATGCTTGACGGGTCTGTTTTGGCTGTTACAGATGCACGGCGGTGATTGACAAACATTTTGTCGATACGCCAAAGTGAACCATCACCCGACAATGTGAGACGGTGACCGTCAATGAAACTGTTTCTGATTCGGGCAAAATTATCGGCTGCCATCGGCCATTTTTCAAGCTCCTTGTCAAAGAACGTATCATTATTCATAACGCTCATGCTATTGTATGGTTATCGGCGATTATTATAGGTCACTCTAATTTCTGATTCTTGCCGCAAGTTCAAATGTGCGTATGCTGTCTTTATAGAAATTATTTGCATTGATACGTTCCTGAGACAGCGCGTGGTCTGAATTTCCTTTCCATCGGCGGCACGAATAGAGCGATTCGTAGATTCGACCGATACGATATTTACGGCTTATGGCAAGTCCCATTGCATAATCTTCACCATAGCTGACATCTGGGAAATTGATTCTACGTGCGACAGGTGTGAAAAATGCGCGTGGAGCGCCAAGACCGTTTATGCGAAGTGCATTGTTAGGCCCATTTTCATCCGTCCATTCGGCATGGTCGATGAGTCCGGGAGGCAGCGGATTGCCGTCAAAATCTGTCAGACTATATGACCCGATGACCATTGCACAGTTCTGTTCATAGAATTTGTCTACAATTAGTTGCAAGGTGTCAGGACGGTTATATATGTCATCGCTGTCGAGCTGAATAGCGAAACGGCCGCAGAAGTCGGAATGGATGCCGAGATTCCAGCAGCCGCCTATTTCCGGGGCTGCTCCTTCGCAGATTGTGGTATCAATGATTTTGAGCCGTGGTTCTGTAGTTGCCATTGCAGCGAGGATTTCAGATGTCCCGTCGGTACTGTGGTTGTCGATGACTATGACGTTGAAACTGAAGGATGTCTTCTGTGAAAGAGCGCTATTTACGGCATCCGCGATTGTAAGATGGCGGTTTCTTACAGGAATGATGACAGATGCTTCGACCGGGAAGCTATCTTTTTCGAAGTCAAGGGGCGTGTGACCTTTACTGGAGACCAATGCGTTTAGGGCACGCAAATGAGAGGTGACCGCCTGTTCCATTTCTATCTGGGAGGCACGGTTGCGTGAATCGACATAGCTGAACTGGCTTTCTTCGCCAGTCTTGTCGTCAGAACGAACGATTGGAGTCGCTGTATAGAGGTTTTCAGGGATATGTATGATTTCCCCAAGGCGCGAAAGACGAAGACGGAGGTCGTACCATCCGGCGGCATTGAAATTGTCGGTTATTTCGCTGACTGCCTGACGCAACATAGCGGGATTGACAGCCACGATGTGTCCGAAATCGAAATCGTCACGCAGAGATCCTGTCTGATATTTGATGAGACGGTTTGTATTGAAATTTGTGCCGTTTCCGTCAGGAGTGAAGAAATCGGAATAGACGATTGCTGCACACGTGTCATTAAGGATTTGCTCCATTCTGGCTCGTCCGGTGGCGGTGAAAGTGATTCGATGGTCTGTAAGTGCTATGATTACAGGCCGGTCGGCCGCGTTGTCGGCATGTAGGCGCATGGCCTCCGTTGAAAGACGCGGATATGTGGTCGGTTTTGACATTGCAGAGAAATGTGATAAATAATTGGACTATTAGGCGAGAGAATCCGGTTTGCGTTTGTCAACAGTCGATTTCCTCCGGCGTTTCTCGTTGATTTTATCGTCTTCTTCCTCGGAGCGTTTTGCAGTCTCTCTCGGATTTAGATTACGTGAATAGGGATAAGGTGGCACAGTTGGCCGTGATTCCAGCCCTATTATGGTTTCAGGCAATACTTTGGGACGTGCACCGGGGTGTACACCGTCAGGGGCGGTGAAGAATTTTAGAATCTGAGCCATGAGGGCATCACGTTCATATGAGCCTGTGATTGTCTCAAAGGGGAATCCGATGGTGACTGTGCGGTGGGATCCCGGGTCATAGGCCATGCCTGCTATAAAGTCGTTTTCAGTGTAGCGGAGTATCGTCCCGGCGGTAGATGTATCCATCGGGGCGAATGATTCCGGAGATTCGACTGCATAGCAATCAGCGTTGAGCTGCTGATTGAATGTCATGGATAGACCTCCGCGGAATTCTCCGTAACGCGATCTGACTTCACGGACTTTTCCTGTGACAGTAGCCTTTGATTGTCTCCATTGCAGTCCGAGTACGGAGTGTCCGAACTGACTGTCTGCCACTCGCTCTTCGGGCGAGCTGTATGTATTGTCAAACAGGTCGCTTCCGATGTAGCTTCCGGATACGAATAGAGAGCCCCCTGCTTCACAGAAAGAGCTTAACCTGTCTTTCAATGCTGCGGTAAAAGGCTTGAATTTGCGTTCTTCGGAAGTTCCGACAGTGATTTCCTTTTGCTTTCCAAGGATCAGGTCGATAATCGGTGAGGCTTTGGCATTGCCGTCGACGAATGCGTCAACTCCGCACGAAATGAACGGGAAACCGGCTTTTCGAATCGACTGTCCGTGGACAAAAACGAAGTCAAACGTATTGCCTGCGAATACCTCTGTCTCATGTGTGGCGCGGCTTGAGCCGTGGCCCGGAGCGTCGTTTGTGACCCATTTTGCCTCTGGCCGGAATTCGGTCTGCTCCCCGGTGAAATGGATATCACCGTAATAGGGAACACCGTGATCCTCGGCGTAGTCGAAACCAATGCGTCCTTCGGCATAAATCTCGGCAGGACCTGATATACGGGTAAATCCGTTGATTATAAGTACCTGAGGCTTGTCAGAACCGGCAATGTCGCAGACTGAAAGTATTTCAGACGGGAAACTTATACCACCGTCGTTGGCTGCCACAATTTTGAAACTGTGGATTTGGTTGTCGGAAATACTTATGTTGATTGAAGGGTTATCGACAACTTCAAGTTCAGTGAAAGCACCGTTGTCGATTCGTTCATATACGATATAATATGTTGGTTTTGCTGTTGGTTCGAGAGGATCGTCGACACCTTTCCATGAAAGTGTATATCTCCCGTCTTTACCTGCGATTGAGAAATGGCTGACGGGCAGCGGTTCGACCACATACGGAATGCCGTCCTTTTCATGGAGATATTTCAATATCCCTTTGTATATCGCACGGCTGACCGTGAAACGGAATGTCGGGTCAAGACCATAACGCATATCTGCGAAATTCTGATGGCTGAGCAGTTCGATAAGCATCGATGGGACTTGAGGTTCCATCGCTTCGTGGTATGGTCTGTCGCGAAGTTTCCTGCGATTCCATGTCGGCTCATATAAAGTCTGGATGTCGTTGACCACCTGATTTGTTACAAGTTCGGCATAGCGTAAAGATGTAGTACGCGATTCGCCGTTGCCAAGTTTCGCCCCCTTGGAGTATACAATCGGAAGAGTGCCGATTGTCGCTTCCGGATCGGAAGTCGTGCCGGCATCGGTATGAAAGGCGAATGACAGGTCGATCGGTATTCCAAGACCCTTTTGTCCGGGAAGTTCCGACGAGCCTCCTGCAAGATAATTTACCCACATTCCACGGCTCTTATAGTCATCTTCATAATCATTTTTTCCGTCAGTGACGCTATAGACACTTGCCGGAATGCCGGCCCACTGCATCCAGTAGCGTGCACCTTCCGTGAATCGCGGATAAGTGCTGACAGTCGCTTCTCCTCCTGCTGCCGACCGGCTGACATTACCCATGCCACCGCCGATTTTTACAGCGTCGGCAGTGATTGTCTGGTTGGCTTCCGATGATACGTTGAGAAGTTCGACGACAGGAGTCTTGCTTCGTCCTGCGGCAAAAGGAAATGATCCAAGATATATCCATGTACCGCCTCCGATACGCTGGTTTATCTCAAACTCCTTGCTCCCGGCGAGAGAATTGACGATATAGCGGGCATCCCGGGCACTGTTTGGGAGCGATGCGTAGCTGACATATACGGCATAGGTTCCCGCCTTCTTGAAATCGGCATACCAGCAGGCTGCGGATGCCTTGTCGGGATTGGTGACAGTCTGTATCTGACGGACAGAACCCATGCGGAACGGATTGTCTGTGCCTGTCAGTATTTCTTTTTTATATCCGAAACCTTTGAGGCCATCGGCCGTATGCCATTTCTTAGAACCATTTTTTTCTTCGTAGCCTTTTTGGGCATAGCCACCGTCGAAATCAACTATTATTTCCTGTGTGCTCACATCGCGCTCTCGTGGCGTAAGCACGTAAGCGCCGGCATTTTCAAGCATAGGAATGAGGTAGGGGAGCACGTATGCCTGAGGATATAGATCTTCGACTGTACCCATAAGCCGTGCACGCTGCCATGTCCATCTGTCTTCTTTCTGGTCGAAGTATCGGCCATGACTTTGCCACAATGCGATGTTCTTACCGCTCAGTCCGCCGGGAGTGGCGGGTGCATCTATGCTGCGTACGAAGGGTTCGCGCGCAGGTCTTGGAACAGCCGGAGTCGAGACCACCTTCGTTGTCTTGGCTCGTTTAGCCTTGCGTCCTTTAGGCGTTTTCGGAGCTGCATCCGCACACAGGGCGCATATTATCATGAGTATTGACAGTAGCTTTTTCATAATTAATGGCCTCCTGTCGTTTATAACATCTTAGAATGGATGCAAAAGTCCCCTATAAAGGTAAAAATCTGTCGATTTCAATAACTTTCGCTTTTCAAACGCAGATATTAAGTCTTTTTAATCATGGACAGGATGGGTTTATGGATGTAAAGATACGAAAAAAGCCGGAAAGTTGCACATCGTAAAAAAAATCGCATCCTCCGACTGTTTGAATTTCGTGCGGTATGATGATTGTAGGAATCAAGAGGCCGTTTTTGTGGGGAGTGACTGTTGACGCAATCACTCCCCTTTCAGATGTGTGAACACCTCTTTTCTGTGGCCTGAACAGTGAATATTGCTGACATCAGAAGGATTATAAGGGTATCAGGATTCCTCCAGCCACACAATTTTTAGTTTGCTTATTGGTTTAATGGTCGTTGCTTTTTTATATCGTGGTGATTATCTCAGAATACTTCGGTTATGTGTTGTGGATTGTGAGCACAAAAGAAGCTCCTGATGTTACGGTCGTGTCAAGTATAAGGTTCCCGTTGATTTTTTCGGCTCGCAAGGCACAGATGGGGAGGCCGAGGCGGTCGCCTTCGGCTATGTCGCATTGCGACGAGAATGCAGTGAACAGGGTGTCGCGGTCGGCTTCAGGTATGCCGGGCCCGGAATCGGTCACGATAAACTGGTTGACTTTCGCTCCGCGCTTTTTGTAGCTCAATGTAATTTTTCCTCCCTCGGGAGTATATTTTGCCGCATTTTCGAGCAGATGCGTGAGGATCTTTCCGACTTCCTGAGGATTGATGAGCGCATAGCCCTTAGTGCCGTTGAACGTGATTGTCACTCGCGGACGGACGAGCGGACGGACTTTTGCCACGATTGTCTCGCAGAAAGTGTCGAGGTTTGTCTCCTCAAGTCCGGCTGAAGCCGAGGTCTCGGCATTTTCGACATCGGATAATTCGCCTACACGTTTCACGTAGCCACGAAGATTCTGTACGGCCGGATCGGATTGGTCGAGACGTTCGAGCGTAGGTTCCATCTGCGACGACATGTTGTGGAGTATAGCGCTCTTGGCTGCGCTCTGTGCGTTGGCGGTTTCGACAGACTTTTTCATGCGGCGGTTCTTTGCAAGAATGCGGAAATAGAAGAGTGCGCCTATGGCGAGAGCAGCAACTGCAATGACAAAGAGAGTGATAAATGTGACTATCCAGCCTGTACGGGTGGCGATAGTATGGTCTTTCTCTGCGATTGTCTCCTGAGAGTCGGCATATTCTTTCTTGACTTTTCCAAGCTCGCTGTGTGCGGTGATGGCTTCGATTGAATCAGACCACTGCATGTAGTTTTCATATGTATGCTCGACAAGTTCCGCATCGCCGGCCGATACGGCACGGTCGATTAGTGAGCGATAAGCCTTGTCGGCAGCCGTATAGTCCTTGGAATTGTTAAACTGTTTTATAAGCCGTGCAATGCAAAGGTCGCCTTTGGCGTTCTGGTCTGTCGAATAATAGTATTGCGCTTCATTGAAGAGCATATCGGTTGTGATTTCTTTTGTTCCCGCTTTTTTCGCGAAGTTGCCCATGCGCGAAAGGGATTTCAACGCCGAACCGTTGTTCTTTAGCTGACGGTAAGCCTCATAGCGAGCTTTTTCGGTGGTGTAGCGGACAGCAGGGAGCGAATCGGGCGCGATGCCGTTCTGTGCAAGGGCCTTGTCAAAATTGCCGAGCAGACGGAAAGCGCCGTCATAGTTATGTGCATTGACGCAGACTGCCGCAGCGGCTGCCGCTGATTGGGCTGCGGGCAGATATTGATGTGCTGCAATGCGCGAATTGTAGGCCTTGAGGTGAGCGTTGAACTCGCTCTGGGTGTCGGCCAGAAGACCGAGGGCTGAAAGGGTGAGTGTCAGCGCCAGTGAAATCAATCGTCTCATAATAAATAGGTGTGAATTGTTATCGTGAATTTTTATTAATCTAACGTGTCATGGAGCTTTAATGTTTAGATGATGTTTATTAACAATCGCCGCGAGTTTTCAACATTTTAACACGTTTTGAGGGTTGGGAGTGTGATTGTTAACAATATTATTTGTTACTTTGCATCAGAAAATTGATAATAAAGACCTTATGGGTAAAATCATTGCTATCGCCAATCAAAAGGGCGGTGTAGGAAAAACCACGACAACAATCAATCTCGCGGCATCTCTTGCTGCCGAAGGGAAAAAGACTCTGATCATTGATGCCGATCCTCAGGCAAACGCCACCTCGGGCTACGGCATCGATCCAAAATCAATGGCCTCGTCGATCTACGAATGCCTTGTCGACGATTATCCTGTGGCCGGTTCGCAGGTCAGCACTTGCTGCGAGGGACTCGACCTTGTCGGCTCGCGCATAGACCTCGCCGGTGCGGAAATCGAACTCATCAACAAGCCTTCGCGTGAAAATGTGCTTAAAAGAGCTGTTGGCGACGTGGCCGATATCTATGATTTCATACTGATTGACTGCTCTCCATCTCTCGGACTCATAACAGTCAATGCTCTGACTGCCGCCGACTCCGTGATTATCCCGGTTCAGGCCGAATATTTCGCGCTCGAAGGCATCACCAAACTTCTCAATACCATACGTATCATCAAGTCGAAACTCAATCCGGCGCTTGAAATCGAAGGATTCCTTCTGACCATGTACGACGCCCGTCTGCGTCTTGCCAATCAGATCTACGAGGAGCTGAAGGGACACTTCGGTCCGATGGTGTTCGACACGGTGATTCCGCGCAACATCCGTCTGAGCGAGGCTCCGAGCCACGGGCTGCCGGCACTGCTCTACGATCCGATCTCGCGCGGGGCTACTTCTCATATTTCCCTCGCCCGCGAACTCATCTCGAAAAATCAGGCGAAAGCATCCTGACATAATCAACTAATCACATCTGAACAAAATGCTGCCAAAACGTCCGGCTCTCGGCCGCGGGCTTGATTCGCTCATCGCGATGGACGACGCTCCAGCCTGTGGCACATCGGCCATCAACGACATAGAGATTTCGCGAATCTCTCCCAATCCTGACCAGCCCCGAAGCCTCTTTGACGAAGAGTCGCTCGAAGAACTGTCGCGGTCCATACGTGAACTCGGCATCATCCAGCCGCTGTCATTGCGCAAGACCGGCCCGGATACATATCAGATTATCGCCGGCGAGCGCCGTTACCGTGCGGCCATCATGGCCGGGCTGACCACAGTTCCGGCCTATATCCGCACGGCCAACGATACGGAGCTTACCGAAATGGCGCTCATCGAGAACATCCAGCGCGAGGATCTCAACGCTATTGAAATTGCACTGACATTCAAGAAGCTTATCGAGCAATATGATCTTACGCAGGAGCGCCTGAGCGAACGCATCGGCAAGAAGCGCACGACAATCGCCAATTTCCTGCGTCTGCTCCGTCTGCCCGCAGAAGTTCAGTTAGGGCTGCGCGACAAGCGCATTGACATGGGGCATGCGCGCGCGCTGCTGAGCATTGACGATCCCAAACTTCAGCTGAGACTCTATGAGGAAATCCTCAGACACGGGCTTTCGGTGCGCAAGGTCGAGGAACTTGCCAAGAAATATCAGCAGGCAGCCCTCGAAGGCAAGACTCCGGCCGACGAGAGCAAAAGACTTTCTAACAATGATTATGATATTTTAAAAAATCATCTCTCACAGCGCTTCAGCACCCCTGTGAAGCTCACATGTGATGCTTCCGGCAAGGGAAAAATCTCATTTTCTTTCCGGGACGAGGCGGAACTTGAAAGATTAATTGCTATCTTTGACACTGCAAAACAGTGAACGGCCGGATTTGTTTATTTCTCCGGCCTTTGTGGGTTTGTTTAATGGTTTGAAAGCCAGTCGAATAACTAAGATGCAATCAGCAGCGGAAAAAGATCGTAACCACATAGGGCCTCTGTTTGGTGTGCTTGTCGGCATGATGATGATTGTGCTGACATGTCCTTTTAACATTTTTTCTGAAACTCCGCCGCCGGCAGCTCCAGTTGCGGCGATTGACAGCGCCGGCCGCAATCTGCCGGTGCGCCCAAACAGACCGGTGCGTCCCAAAAAGCGCCCGACATCGCCCATCACCGTCATGCCCGACAGCATTCCCATCGGACGGCCTCTGACAGAGCCTTCGATTGTCGTTGTCGACAGTCTTTCGGTTCATGGCGATTCGGTCACCGTAGTTCCTATCGACTCTGCTGCCGTGGCCAACGCACCGTTGCCCAATCCAAATGATTCCGTGGCAGGCCTCTATGTCGAAAAGACTTTCACCTTTGTCCCCAATCCGACAAAAGCCGTGTGGATGTCGGCTCTCTTCCCGGGGCTCGGTCAGCTCTACAACCGGCGCTACTGGAAACTGCCGATCGTAGTCGGTGCATACATGGGACTTGGCTATGCCACAAACTGGAACAACACCATGCTGCGCGACTACACACGCGCCTATTCCGACATAATGGACAGCGACCCCAATACAAACAGCTACATGGATTTCTTCGCACCGACAGTCAATGAGGCCGATCTCGACAAATCGTGGCTCACTGACCTGTTGCGCCGCCGTAAGAACATGTACCGTCGCAACCGCGACCTATGTATAATATGTATGGTCGGTGTCTATGCGATCGCCATGATCGATGCCTATGTCGATGCCCAGCTTGCCCATTTCGACATTTCGCCTGACCTTAGTGTCGACATCGCGCCGACGCTTCTTCCCGGCGACACTTCGGGGCGGTTCACGCTGCCGAGCGTGGGATTCTACTGGGCGCTCAATTTCTGAACTCTCATCAACTCTCCAATCAAAATACCGTCACATGAAAAAATCAATCCTTGCCACATTGCTTGCTCTTGGGCTTTCGGCCTCGATGACGCTCAGTGCGCGGTCGATACTCGACATCAAGCAGTCAATAACCGACGACAATATAATCGCTCCCGAAAGCTTCGAGACACAGACCCGTCTGCTTGAAGAGAACTTCTATATAAAGAACTACGTAGTGCCGGGCATGGACCTCGGTGAGCCGCAGCCCGCGTCTCCTGCCGAGTATGAAGAGCGTCTCAAGGTGCTCCCGACCGTAATCGAGATGCCCTACAATTCGCTTGTCGGCAATTTCATCAACATGTATCTGACCAAGAAGCGCACACTTGTGGCCGACATGCTCGCCCTCCACAGCTACTACGGTCCGATATTTGTCGAAGAGCTCATCAAGGAAGGGATGCCGACTGAGCTGCAATATCTCCCGGTGATCGAATCGGCCATCAATCCCAATGCGATTTCGCGTGCGGGCGCGGCCGGGCTCTGGCAGTTCATGCCGGCCACCGCAAAGGGTCTTGGCATGGAGGTCAACTCGCTCGTCGACGAGCGCAGGGACGCACGTCTTTCCTCGCGCAACGCCGCCCGCTACCTGAAGCAGCTCTACGACATCTACAATGACTGGTCGCTTGCGATCGCCGCCTACAACTGCGGACCCGGCAATGTCAACAAAGCCATGCGCAGGGCAGGGGAGGGGAAGAAGGATTTCTGGGAAATCTATGAGTTTCTTCCGGCAGAGACCCGAGGCTATGTTCCCGTGTTTATCGCCGCCAACTATGTGATGAACTATTATGGCAAACATGGCATAACCCCGACCATTATCAAGCGCCATCTCACCACCGACACTGTCACTGTCGACAAATACATACACTTCAACCAGATTGCGGCTGTGCTCAACATCCCTGTCGATGAAATCCGCATGCTCAACCCGCAGTTCCTCAAGGACGTGATTCCCGGAGACTACCGGCCATACACGCTCACTCTGCCGACCCAGCAGTGTCTGAGCTACGTGATGAGCGAGAAGCGCATCGCCGACTACGATTCCGAGCTTTACGCCCGCCGCTCGCATGTCGAGCCGGGGGCGCAGCCCGCCGACCCTGTGCTGCCCGAGAGCGACCACGGCGCTGCCAACCTTGCCAGCGCGAGCCGCCAGAGCGTAAACGCCGAGACAAACAACGAGCTTGCACATACCGGCCTTGTCGAACAGATGACGGTCAGGACCCACGTCGTTGGCCGTGGCGAAAGCATCCGCGACATAGCCCGCAAATATGGAGTCTCAGCCACCGACATCAAGCGATGGAACCACCTCCGTCGCGGAAAAGTGCGCGAGGGCGACTCTCTGCGCATCGAAACTTTCGAACGCATGAATCCTGAAAACATCAAGGTCGTGGCCGCTGCGGAAGTCGCACAGGTCACTCCTCAGGAACTCCGCGAGGCCGGTGCTACCGAGCTTGTCGTTGCCGTAGCCAAGGCTTCGGGCCTGTCGTCAGCCTCGACACCGTCAACGTCCGGGCAGGATGCGGCCGCATCGCCGGCTTCCGCCGAGCCTGCCACTCCGGCCAAAACACCTGCCAAGACTACAGCAGCGCCTAAGAAAGCAGCCCCGGCGACTACTGTCTACAGAGTCCGCAAGGGCGACAACCTCGGCAAGATCGCCGCGCGCTACGGCACGACGGTCGCCGCCATTCAGGCTGCCAACGGCATGGGGTCGAAAACGGCCCTCCAGATAGGACAGAAGCTCAAGATTCCGCCGAAAAAGGCCAAGAAATCGACTTCTCGCCGCCGTCGTCGCTGACAGCGGTCTCGCCTTTTCCGACGAAACATATCGCTCCGGCCATACCTGTTATATAATATGTGGCCGGAGCGATATGTTTTATCCCGTGTCGCGACCTTCGGCCGGACACGGGTGTCGCGGAAAACCGTTAACGATTTTTTGCAGACACTTCCTTGCGCACCTCGGAAATTATGCCTAACTTCAAGCCAGATTTGCCTTTAGCTTGTCAGGTCACTGTCTGAAACACACAATTCATGACACTATCTAAAGCACACGTATCCGAAATAGACCCTGCCAAAACGGTTTTTAGGGTAATTGCTATAGACAAACACATTTCGGCGGTAATTTTTCGCAGATTGTAGGGAAAACATGTTTTTTTTCTTAAAAAATTTGCTAAAAATTGGGGAAAGTCGTATATTTGCCACACCTAAACCGAAGAACTTTTATCATCCTGATTAACCTGACGTTGACCTGATTTTAAAAGAACCTGCTCTTCAAACCAATCTGCTTATAGTAACTGACCACCATAACTTATCACATTATGTCTTGTATTGACCATAGGTTATACACGCGCGTTCCGGCTCGCAGGGAGGTAAAAAATACCCCCCCCCGATTTGTGGCGTAAATACCTGTGTGTCAGCGAATTGTGGCCGTCCGGCTATGCTCTGGCGCATATTGGGTGGACTCTACACGCTTATTCCAACACATTATATGAAGATTAAATTTCTCACGGCAGCGCTGCTGGGAGCCTTTTGTTGTATCCATACCTCAGCGCAGGACATCGCCGTAAAAACCAACCTTCTGTATGACGCTACCCTGACCATCAATGTCGGAGCGGAGATGCAGGTCGCCCCTAAATGGAGCGTAGACCTGTCGGGAAACTACAACCCGTGGACCCTCTCGGGAGGGAAGAAGTGGAAACACTGGATGATACAGCCCGAGGCGCGCTACTGGTTCTGTCAGCCTCTCGGCGGACACTTCGTCGGTCTCCACCTACTCGGCGGTGAATACAACATCGGCCACCTCGGCCACGGCTTCAAGTTTCTCAACAACGACGCCCACGCTCTCTCCGACCACCGCTATCAGGGTTGGTTTGCCGGCGCAGGCATAGCCTACGGCTACTCTTGGCTGCTCGGAAAACACTGGAACCTCGAAGCCGAAATCGGCATCGGATGGGCCTACACCCGCTACGACACCTTCGAGTGCAAGGGATGTGGCCGCAAGGTCCGTGCCAACAAGGCCCACAACTACGTCGGCCCGACTAAAGCCGCCCTCAACCTCGTCTATGTATTTTAACAGCTAACCGTCAACCCCCATAACCAATACGAAAAGTATATGAGAACCATTCATACACTCCTCATGGCAATGGCAACCGTCAGCGCCACCGCAGCCACTCAGTCGGTGACGGTCAGCGATGTAAACGTCGAACGCTCCGCAAGCTCCCTCGTCGTCACCATGAACCTCGACGCAACCGCAATGAAGCTCAAGAGCGACCGTGAGATAAAATACATCCCCGTGATCACCAACGGCACAGAGCGCCGCGAGCTCCCAGAGGTTATCATCGCAGGGCGTAACCGCTACATACAGAACCAGCGCCACGACACCCCCGAAGCGCCCGCCATTCTCTCGCGTGCCGGACACACCGTCAGCTATTCAACCATCATCCCCTACGAGCAGTGGATGGAAGAATCGCGCCTTGTGCTCGTAGAGGACGAATGCGACTGCGGTGTCCTCACCCTCTCGTCGGGCCAGACATCCGAACTCGCCTCGATCGACTTCGTTGAGCGCGTTTTCGCCCCGCAGTTCGTCATGGTCACCCCTCCCGCAGAGCTTGAGAAAACCCGCTCGGCAAAAGGCTCGGCCTATGTCGACTTCCCTGTCAACCGCACCGAAATCTCACCCACCTACCGCCGCAACCCCGAGGAGCTGGCCAAAATACGCTCGACAATCGATGTCGTAGCCAACGACCCCGACTCGCGCATAACCTCCGTCACCATCGTCGGCTTCGCATCGCCCGAAGGCTCCTATGCCAACAACGAGCGCCTTGCTAAAGGCCGTTCGGCTTCGCTCGCCGAATACGTCCGCGGACTCTATTCGTTTGACGCCGACGTGATGCACACCTCGTGGGTGGCCGAAAACTGGGAAGGACTCCGCAACTACGTGGCGACATGCAACCTCCCCGACACCACAGCCCTCCTCGCCGTCATCGACGACACATCTCTCGCTCCCGACGTGCGCGAATGGCGGCTCAAATCCAAGTTCCCGCAGGACTACGCATTCCTCCTCAAAAACGTATATCCCGGACTCCGACGTTCAGACTACACCGTCGACTACGTGGTCCGCTCCTTCGTCACAGTCGAAGAAATCCGTCAGGTCATGGCGACCGCACCCCAGAAGCTCAGCCTCAACGAAATCTATGTCGTGGCCAACTTTCTTGAGCCTGACTCCGACCCCTATCGCGAGGCGTTTGAGCTTGCTGTCCGTATGTATCCCGACGACCCCGTTGCAAATCTCAACATGGCTGCCATTGCGCTCCGTCGCGACGAGCTCAATGCAGCAGCGGGCTATCTGGCAAAGGCCGGAAACTCCCCTCGTGCCACATATGCGCGTGGTGTCCTCGCTGCAAAGCAGGGCGACAATGCCACTGCCAACACCCTACTGAAGTCAGCTGCCGACGCAGGTATCGCCGAAGCAGCCGATGCCCTCGACCAGCTTCAGAAAATCAATAAGTGAACGTAATTCCCCAAAATTTGCCCCCTCATCGTCATTTATCCTGACTTTGACACACGCGCAAACCTACCCCGCTACAAACCCCTTGCACTGATCCCCTAACAGATCACCTAATTGTTTATTCCTCAGATTTTTTATCCCAATTTTAGCTTGGCCGTCGGTAGCCTAACCCGACGGTCGAGGCTAATCCCTCAACCCCAGATTTAAATCAACTAATTTAGAAATTAACTAAAATAAACCAATTTTTACTAACATGAAGATTAACAAATTTCTTCTTGGTGCATTCGCCCTCTCAGTAGGGTTTGCATCTTGTTCAAACGAAGAGCCCATCAAGGGTGACAACGGCGGTGCTACTGACGGTGAAAAATATGTAACCGTTCGGATTAATAGTGTTGGAGACATTGGCTCAAGAGCTGCTACAGATAATGACTTTGAAGGACCAGCTGAAGGCTCTAGTGAGGGTAATGTGACGAAAGAAAATATTCGTTTCTATTTCTTTACAGCTGACGGTATGCCATTTGTTATGTCTCAGACTGGTGTGAATGGTACAGTTAATACCAATATGGTTAAGCCAGATGCTCTGAACGTATCAAATACTAATGGCGATGAGAAAACATCCTTGGAAGCTGTTTTAGTACTTGGTGCCCCTGAGAAATATGTTGGAAATCGTCCTGCGATAATGTTCTGTGTTGCTAATGCTACAGATGAAGCTGCATTTGAACAGTTTGCTCAAAAACGACTTGATGCGATTCCTGATATAGAAGTTAATACACCAGGCGAGTGGTCTAAGTTCCGTATGACAAGCTCTACTTATAAAGAGGGAGAAGGTGAAGGTGCTAAAGTTATTTACTATACTGATATCTCAGATAATGTAAAGGATACTAAAGATGCTGCAATGGCGAATCCGGCAAACATATATCTAGAACGCCTTGCAGCGAAAATGCGTGTAAAGGGTTTAGGTGAATACACTGTCATGGAAAAAAATGAAGATGGAACACTTGCGACTGCGCAATATAAAATTCGCGATGAGAATGGTACTACCACAACTGCTCTTAAGGTTAACCTTCTCGGTTGGGAACCCTACATGACAGCTAACAGATGCTATGCTGTCAAAAACATAGATAAGACATGGACTAATACATCTCTTTTTAATGGATGGAATAATGCAGATCTTCATCGTTGTTATTGGGCACTTGACCCCGGTATCGTATCTCCGAATAATAACACCATTCCTCTTTATGACAATAATAAATTTAAGTATGGAAACTATGATGGGAATAAACCTACCGAAAATATAGTTTATACATATGAAAATACAAGTTATCAGCCCGCTAGTGTAACAGACCGTTCTACAAAAGCTACTGCAATTCTTGTTAAGGCTGTAGTTAAACTTGAAGGTTCTGATGAAGGAATCGATATGGTTGAATGGGGTTCAGACTATTTTACTTTGGAATATTTCAAAGCAATCGTTGTTGAAGCCTATAATGCTGATAAAGATGTTACAAATCAAGCTACGGCTAAAGATGTTGTGCTGAAGAAGAATACTGGTGCAGATGCTCGTTCAAATACATGGTATGCAACTGTGAAAGGTGATGATTTTAAGCGCTTTTCAAACATCTCTTGGTGGCAGAATGGTATAACTTCTTATTTCGTAAATGTGGAACATCTTGGTTCTAAATATGGAGTTGTGCGTAACCATATCTACGACTATACATTTAATAATGTTGTGGGTCTTGGCGTTCCGGGGGATGATCCTGTTAATCCTCAAGACCCCAAACCTAGCTATCTTGCAGCTCGCGTACATGTTCTTAACTGGCATGTAGTAAGTAACAGCACTATCCTCCAGTAATCCTCTAAACTTGTCTTGATGTGTAATCAAGACCCATTGCAATAGCGAAAGAAGCCGGCCCATTGAGCCGGGTCGGCTTCTTTTTTTCTTCTGACCCCGATAATCCTACCGAAAATCATTTCCGACCCCGTCCCCCAAGTCCAATCGGAAACCACCGAACCGGACTTCTTCTTAATACAGGTTAAACCGTCTCTCACTCTCTTCGAAACAACTCAAAGATGCAGCGCCTGAATGACAGCCGCATCCTCCCAACCGACGAAAACTCAACGCCATGCAGATAGCCGTGGCGACAATATAACCGTCTTGTCCCGACCGAGACTCCCAAAAATCTGAATCAAAATCACAGTAAACAAATAAATAACCACATTATTATATCAGCCGGTCATGAAGCTACATGCTATTATAAAAAATACGGCCATTGCAGCCGCCTCAATGGCAACACTTTTGACTGCCACAGGCTGTCACTCTATTTTTGAGGACAGCGACTGTGTCGACAGCTACAACATCGTAAGACTCACTTACGACCACAATATGAAATTTGCCGACGCCTTCGGCAACGAGGTCGACCGCGTCACACTCCTCGCAGTCGACGCGAAGACCGGCAAACTTGCCCGCCGATTCGACGTAGACCGCAGTCAGCTCTCCGCCGACCACGAACTCACCGTGCAGGTCGAGCCGGGAAGCTACGACTTCCTCGTCTGGGGCGGCGACTACTCCGGCCATTTCGACATAGCCGAAGGCGAGACCGGCAAATCGGCGCTCGAAGACTTCCACTGCAAGCTCAGGCGCAATCAGGCCGGCGAATCCGACGCGCAGCTCTCGCGCCTGTTCCACACCTTGGAGCGCGTCGAGCTTCCCTACGCCTCGCCATCGAAGCCCAACCGCGTCACGCTCAACCTGAAGAAAAACACCAACACATTCCGCGTCGTGCTTCAGCATCTTTCGGGCGAGCCGGTGTTTGCCGACAATTTCGACTTCACCATCACCGACAACAACGGATGGCTCAACCACGACAACACCCTCCGCGACCGCGAGCCGATTGTCTATCGTCCGTGGTTCACCAAGAGCGGACAGATTGATGTCAACGTCAATCCTCAGGATCCCAAGGGAGCGCCCGCAGCTCCGTTTGCCGTTCCCTCGCGTGCGGTGCTCGGCGCATCGCTCGCCGAGTTCACCACCTCGCGCCTCCTGACCGAAAACAAACCCATGCTCACCATCACCAACAAGGCCGAAAACAAGGTCGTGTTAAGCATCCCGGTCATTGACTACGCCCTGCTTGTCAAAGGCTATGAAAACGCCTCGCTCTCCGATCAGGAATATCTCGACCGTCAGGATGAATACAACATGACATTCTTCCTCGACGAAGGCGGACGCTGGATCAGCGCTGTCATCATCATCAACGACTGGCGCATTGTCCGTCATGAGACTCCAATCGAATAAAACCATCCAATTTCTCTGCCATATACACAAATGATAGCAAAGGGCTACGTTAAGAAATAATTATGATACGTATACATCTCCCACATAACTACCTTGGACTGGTCGCGGGCTGCTTGTGTCTCGGTTCACTGGTCGCGTCGTGTGTCAGCGACGACCTCGGATGTATCGAGGACCGGCCCGGCTACGTCGAAGGCAATGATATCTGGCTCACTTTCACCCTCAAGGGTGTGCCCGGCGTAGGGCGTTCGGCCTCCGGCATCTCGCGGGCCGACGACTCCGCAAATCATCCTGAAGAAGAGGCCACGGCTGCCGAAAACAAGATAAATACCGATGACATGCGCCTGATTTTATTCGACGACAGGCGGAATGTCATCAAGGTGCTTGAGCGGAAAGACCTGATAAGTTTTATAACGACTGACGGAGAGAATAATTCTCGCTATGAAATCAAGGCACGCATCAACAAGGCATATTTCGACTTTGCAACCACCTCGACCGGCGACATCGAAATATCCCTGATGCTCTTGGCCAACCTTTCATCCGGGGTGACATCATCGTCCAACGACCTGACCGACGCCCTTTTCATGAAAAGCGCTCAATGGATTGCGCAACAGAAATATGCTTTTCAGCCGGTTTGGTCAGCAGACAAGGAATGGCATCCTGATGGCTCGACAACATGTATCCCTATGTCGGGTTGGGCACACTACACCATAAAGAGTACCGATCTTGACGAGGCCACGACAATTGAGAATGCCCACCGTCTGACGACCGACGACTCGCCGTTGCTTATGCAGCGCGCAATGGCCAAGATTCGGGTATTCGACAATATAAATAAAGAAAATCCTGATGCTGCCACGGAGATTACTGCTGTGCGTATCGAAGGCGGTAATGCCTACGGTGCGTTTATCCCTGATTTTTCTCAGTCAGGTTGCACGGAGTGGGCAAACGGAACGACTATGGTCGAAACTCCCACCATTGGCACTAATTGGTATGACTCTACCTTGACTATCAAAGCCCGTGAAGTAGGCAGTGATGAAGGAGGTGACTACACCGATGCTTATGACAATACTTTCACAGAAGCTTTTATCGCATATATGACAGAAGCCTCGCGCAATCAGAATGTGAAGCTCATAATAACCACTTATTCTGATAATGATAATCCCAAAACAAAAGAATGGGAATTGTTCCTATCCAATATAATGATTCCTGTCACCGATATCACCCGCAACCATATCTATGAGTTCACCGTCACCCGCTCGATGAGCGCCGACCTCAATATCAACTACACCGTCTGCCCGTGGGTTTCAAACACAATTAATGTTCCTCCCTTTGATTAATCAGAGAAAAGACACAAACAACGACCAATGAAGACATTTATTGACATATTTAAAACTATCATGCTCGCAGCTGTCCTTGCTGTCTCTGTGGGGAGCTGTAGTGACGATATAGATTATCGCGGAAGTGTTGTCCCTGATGGAGAAGATGCAAAGCTCACACTGAAAGTCAGCGTCACCGAGGCGACCCACCTTTCGCGTGCCACATCTGACTCTTATGTAAAGAGTCTTTGGATCGGCATCTACAATGCGAAGAGTGGGGCATGTACGTTCAATCAGACCTTTGAGGAGAATAAAGAGGCCGGCAATCACATCCCTCAGTCTCTCTCGCTCGATTGCAAGTCGGGTGAGAGCTACGTTGTGGCCGTGGCCAACTACGATGAATTTTATGGTAAGAATCTGAAAACTAATGTAGAAAAGCCTTTGTCCGAGATGCTTGGCGAAGCCTTGACATGGGACGATTATTGTGCCATAGCCATCGAACAGAACATGTCGTCCGGCGATAATGACCTCTCGGTCGCAGAGCCGAGCGGTGAGTTTATAATGTCAGGTGCGTATGACAAGACAGACCATTCCGCAAGTCTGCCTTCAAATATCGAGGCAGTGGCCATTCAGGCCGGTACATCGACACTTACGGGTGCGATACACCTGCGCCGTCTCTGGACTGAGAACACCCTGAATATCCGTGCCGACGGTGATATTATAGATATGGAGCTTCAGAACATCGAAGTGTTCAATGTGCCTAAATACAGCTGGATTCAGGACCGTCAGCTTGCCGATGCCGGTATTATAGCCGAAGATATCGCTGTTGTCAATGCCGGTGACATGATTGACTCGCGTCCGCTTGACAATGCGGCCTATCTGTCGTCAATGCGTTTCACTCCGCCGTCTGAAATTCAGGTCAGCAACGGTGTCTATACATTCAGGTTCTGGCAGTTTGAAAACAAGCGTACCGGCACTGCAACGTCCTATGAGGATCGTGAGCGTGAAGTTAAGGATAATGGCAAAAATACAGGCATATTTACGAGCCTGTGTGCCACTCCGCAGGGTGATGCCAACAACAATGCGACTTATGTGAAAATCAACGCCACGATTACATACAGGAATCCCGGTTCGATGGTGAATCCTGACGACGTACAGACCGGCAATAATGCCGGTCAGCTTCCGGATTCGGCTGCATCGCGTACGGCCGAGGTCACCTATATCGTTCATCTTGGTTATATCGGAAATGACCCTACGGATTTCAACTGCTATCGCAATTCGAAATACACTTATAATATAACTGCCGAATCTGTCAATAAGATTCTTGTGGAGGCATTCAACGGCGATGAAAAGCAGCCGGGCGCTGAAGGCACTGTGACCGACGTGACCGACAAGATTGAAAATCTTGACGCGCATACAGGCGTGTTCAATATTTTCCTTACCACCGAGCAGGTAAGTTCGTTTACATTCTCTATGCGTACTTATGCAAAAGGTGAGCCTAAGAGTTTCTATTATAACAGCGTTAACGACAACAACATTCCGGCTGCAAATGATGCTTATTTCAAATATTATAACTGGATTGAGTTTGTCCCGACCGGTCTGGATCTCGGACGTTCAGACAGGGATAAGACTGCCGATAACGAGAGGGTATTTGCTGCTTATCCGAATATCGTAAACGGTCGTACAGGTGTATATTATCCTCATGAATTGCCGACCTCCGGTCTCCAAGGCCAATGGTTCACTGTCTACGTAAACGAATATACCTATGAAAAGCGTTACGGTGAGACCGGCTACGGAAATGAGACCGGTGTCGACTGGAAGGAATATGTAAACCAGCCAAACCGTCAGGCATGGTTCAATGTCGCACAGGAGATCTCTCCCGATGGACACAGTGTATATTTCAAGTCGAAATATGCGTTGACGCAGAAATCAATTCAGACTTATTATAATACAGCTGATGACGGTTGTGAAACAGCGCTTGGTATTGAGCATATAAATGAAAGTTTCGGTATGAACATCCGATGGAAGGGAAATGTCGGCCCAAGTGGTGATAATGGTCGGTATAATGGATGGTATGTCTTAGGAAATGATTATAATTGGGAGAAATACGTACAGTCTGACACGCAACAGCAAATAAATGCGATAACTAATATCAAGCAAACAGCCAACGCAAGTTTTTCGACTGAGGCAAGGACTTATGCTGTCCCGATGCACATACTTATGACTGATTTTAGTGGTTCAGGTACTGGCCATTATAATTCAGCCGCTTCAGCGGATTATGATCCTCAGACAGGTGATAATGCTCAGTATATAAATGCCGCTATTGCATGTCTTAATCGTAATCGTGATGAAAATGGTAATGGTCAGATTGACGAAGAAGAACTTAAATGGTATCTTCCCGGAGCCGGTAAATACCTTCGTATAATTTTGGGACGCAATAGTTTGCAGACACCGCTGATGGACTATCAGCAGGTTAATCTTGCTGATAAATGTGGTGATGACGCGAATACACTATACCATTTTATATCTTCTGAAGCTAAGATAATATGGGCTGATGAAGGCCTTTCGAGTAGTGAATTCATATCTAATGGAAATTGGTCACATGCTCCGTGGCAGCTTAGATGTATAAGAAATTTAGGTACGGATCTTAGGGAAATATCAGATACAGGTGACGGTGTCACTCCTGCGTATGATGATACGGATTACGATAAATCAACTTTAGGTGGTATTGTCAAGGTATCGCATTATTATGGAACAGCCCTTAGAGAACCCACCTCTACTCCTCTTCCTATGCACAAGACAAGTGCTCCTGAAAATAAATTGGGACGTTATGGCTTTGAGATTGCTCCACGAGGTAATATGAGATTTAATGAAACTCGGGAGGCGCCAGCCCAATTCTTTAAGTTAGGGGCTTATAATCGTTTTACGTTAGTGAATGCTTATGCAAACTCTGGAGCGTCATACGAGGAATATTCAGATTCAATTGCGATAGCCTCTCCTTGCAGTCAGCTCCTGCAGACTACAGGTCGAAGCGGTTGGCGCATCCCTAATCAGAAGGAAATTGCGATTATGATGCGTATGGGTATTTTGGGTGAAAGTGCTCATTGGGCCTCTGTAAATAACAATGGAAGATTGTCATGGGGAAATACTAATACAGACTATGGTTTCTTGACTTGTACACAGGAACATTGGACTAATTATGGCACTACTGTTGGAATCTCGACTGCACCTCTTAGTTGGAATTATCGTATTGTAACTGTTGATGCTATACATAAAATTGGTCAAGCGGTTAACTATGAGAAAAATACAATTCCTGCAGTTAGGTGTGTCCGTGACCTTACAGCTGCTGAGGCAAATAAAACTTATGAGCAAATAGTGAATAATCGCTGATGATTTCAAAGCATACGACATTATGTTCAATTCTTATCTCCCTGTGTCTGCTTGGTTGCAGACAGGGGGATAAAGTTTCGGATAATAATCGCTTCGGTAACGGGGAACAGAAAAGTGTAAACACTTCCGAACTCCCCATGCCCGATGTCCCTGACTCGTTGCAGTCGGTCGAGGAGCGGGCGGCCTACGTCGTCGCCCACTACTGGGACGCAATGGACTTCACCGACCGCGCCCTCAGCCTCGACACAGCCTTCATCGAGCAGAACTTCGCCAACTTCGCCGCCATCCTCCCCATGTCGCCCCCCGATGAAGCCGACCGCGCCGTCGCCGCCCTTGTCAGCCGTGCGGGAGCCGATCCCAAAGCCTTCAGCCTCATCGCCTCGACCGCCGAAAAATATCTCGACGACCCCAACTCGCCCATGCGCGACGAGGAAACCTATATCCACTTCCTGCGCCACATCTCCGAAGCCCCCTTCCTCAGCGACGTAGAGCGCATCCGTCCGCGCCACCGCCTTGCCGACGCACTCAAAAACCGCCCCGGCTCACAGGCAGCCGACTTCGGATTTGTCGACCGCAGCGGCTCGTCGACCACCCTCATGCGCGAGCTCGCCCCCAACCCTCTCAACCTCCTCATCTTCTATGACCCCGACTGCTCGCAGTGCAAGGAAATCATGGGCCGCCTCTCGGCTCTCGCCCTCCCGCAGGAAGTCGGAATCATAGCCGTCGATGTCGAGGACGACCACGACGCATGGCAGCGCACCAAAGACTCTCTCCCAGCCCGGTGGCAGGTAGGCTTCGCCACAACACCCGTCCTCGACGACGGCCTCTATGTCCTCGCCGCCTCCCCGACGCTCTATCTCCTCGACTCCACGGGCAAAGTCATCCTCAAAGACCCCCCGGTCGACCAGGCCATCGCCGCCCTCACCCGCTAATCACGCATTTCAGTTTTCAGCATAAATCTACCCCCCGGTAAAATAAACATGTGTAACACTTCCGGCCTTTATACTTAATCTGATTTAATGTCTTTTCTATAAGAGCTGACATACTTACTAACCAATATCCCCATATGTTTTAATAGAGGCGGCCCGCTGCGTTGATGCAGCGGGCCGCCTTACGTTATATCGTAAGTGGATGGAACAGTCACACCGTATATCCCAGCAGATCAAGGATAAAAGGCGACAGCAGCGCCGTCAGCAGCCCGTTGAGCGTCAGCCCCAGCGACGAAAACGCCCCGTAGCGCTCACCGCGCTCCATAGCCGAAGCCGTCCCCACCGCATGAGAAGCCGTCCCGATCGACAGCCCCGACGCAATCGGACTCTTGATGTGGCTCATCTTCACCATGCGGAAACCGGCCATGCCCCCGAAGATACCCGTACAGACCACCACCGCAGCCGTCAGCGACGGAATCCCGCCCATCGCAGCCGAAATCTCCATCGCGATAGGGTCGTCACCGCCTTGGGCGCAAGCGAGATGATCACCTCCTTCGTAGCCCCGAGCAGTTCGGCTATCAGAACCACCGATACAATCCCCACCACGCAGCCCGCAAGCTCCGCGAGCAGCAGCGGGAGCATCTGTTTACGTATATTCTCAAGCTGCCGGTAGAGCGGCACACCCAGAGCCACCACCGCAGGTTTCAGCCAGAATTCGATATATTCTCCGCCCGCGGCATAAGTCTCGTAGTCCACTCCGCAGCTCAGCAGAATCACTATAAGCACGATGATTGAAATCAGAATCGGGTTGAGCAGAGCCACACCAGTGCGCCGTTGAAGGAGCTTCGCTCCGAGGAAAACCACAAAAGTCAGCGCAATCAGAAAAAATTTGTTCTCAAGAAAATCCATAGTCAGTTGAAATTGATACCAATGGAAACAAAACGATAATTACTTTACGATATTTATTCTTGAAACTCAGACCGCTTTCTCGTCGTCGCCCCCGGCATTGTGGGGGTGATGATGGTGAGGAGCGACCGTCCGTCTTACAATCTGATGAACCCACCCGGTCGAGGCGATGATCAGGAACGTACTGATGACCGAAGCCCCGACAATCGGCAGCCACTGCTCCGAAATCAGCCCGAGACACCTCATAAGTCCCACGCCGGCAGGTACAAAGAAGAAACCAAGGTTCTTGACAAGGAAATCGGCAACCTTGTCGACCCACATGAGCCTCACGACGCGCAGTTTCAGCCCTGTGGCAAGCAAAAGCATACCGATGATGCTCGACGGGACAGGAATCCCCGTCGCATAGACAATAAATTCGCCCATCGCAAGAAAAGCGAAGAGCACGGCACATTGAAGAATCATAATATCTGAAAAACAATCTTTTTTACAGAGGGCAAAATTACATAAAATCCTCAAACCGAGGCATGATTATCGGAATAAATTATATCGCCGGGTATAAATCGTTGAACAGTAACCCCCAAACAGAGCGTGAAGCCCATCGCTACCGATGGACTCCACGCCATGAGTCAGGCACTTGGCCCGAAAAATCAATAGACTGAAATGAATCCGCATGTGATTGGAGATTATCCGCATGTGATTATAGAGCAATGGAAGGGCTTTGCATGTCTTACGTGTCAGATAGCCGTCTTCCCGTCTTTGAGCACGACAGGGAGCGCAAGCGGGTTGACCACACCCGCCGCATCGGTCGGCAGAGACTTCAGCAGCACGAAAAACTCCGGAATCATATAGGCCGGGAGATACTGTGCCATCGTATTCTTGACCCACGACAGCCTGAACGACTTCGTTTTTGGGACTACATAGGCCACGAGATAGGCCGAGCCCTGCTCGTCGGGATAGTGGACCACCGTGCAGCCTTCGACCTCGTCGCTCTTGCGCAGAGCGCGTTCGACCTCGCCGGTCACCACCTTCTTGCCCAGAATGTTGACCTCGCTGTCCTTGCGGTGGAGATAGACATAGTTGCCGTCGGAAAGCTGACGGCCGATGTCGCCCGTGCGGAACACACGGCGTCCGTCGCCTATGGTCACAAAGGGCTTCAGGTCGGCGCGATGGTCGCCGGTGTAGTAATCGGCAAGCCCGTCGCCGTAGAGGCATATCTCGCCCTCCTGACCCTGAGGAACTTCACGAAGCTCATCGTCGAGAATCATGATTTCAGTCCCGTTCATCGGCTTTCCGATAGGGAAAGTCCCGTCGGGCAGCACCAGTCCCGTGTTGCAGCAATATGATGTCACGCTGACAGTCGCTTCAGGAGGGCCGTAGGTGGTATAGACAGGCACTTGTTCGAGCAGATGGCTGATAGCCGCCGCGTGGAGCACGTCGCCGCTGCTGATCAGCAGTCTGACAGTCACCGGCAGCGCGGCCACAGCGTTAAGCTCCTGCATCAGATAGGGGAAGCCGCTGATGACCGTCACATACTGGTCGTCGATGAACTTCACCAGTTTTTCAGGGTCGTTGCGTGTCTGCGGTGACGGAATCGCAACCACAGCCCCGTTGAGCAGAGCGCCGAACACCTCTTGGATAAAGATGTTCATGACACAGGCCGAGAACTGGAGCATGATGTCGTCGCCGGAGATATTGTAGGTCTGTCTGAACGCCTCCGCGAAGTGTGTCACCTGCGAATTGCCCACCGCCACGCCGAGCGGATAGCCGTCGGGGTGGTCAAGTAGATGATATATGCGGGTCGGTCCGCACGCGAGCGGTCAGGCAGAGGGTGGAGGGCCGGGTCGACATATATGTCGCTCCCGATGATGAGCCGGTTGAAATCGTTGAGGATGCAGGCATGCTGTTCCTGAGTGATGACAAAGTCAACACCGTTTTCAACGAGGAATGTCACGAGGCGTCCCGGCGGAAAGTCAGGCTCGACTGCCACAAATGCAGCCCCGGACTTGATGACAGCCATAAGGGCGGCCACCATCTCCACGCTGTGGTCCATCACAATCCCGACACGTGCGGGAATGAATGAGGGAAAGCGTGAAATAAGGGTGTCGACCAGTCTGTCAAGACCGGCATAGGTGACACATGTGCGCTCGTCAATGACGGCAGGGTGATCCGGATCATTGTTGACGAGTTCCTTGAAGCGTGAGTAAATCGTCGGTTCCATAAAACATCCTTCTTTAGTTAATTTTGTAACCGAATTGTAACATCTTCGGTTTGTATTAGAATAACGGCAGACCCCTTGTCGATGTTCTACGCGAAATTGTTAAAAACGCTGATTATAAATGTATTTAAAGAAAAATTATCTACTGTTACCGGCAGTGTTCACCGGTGTTTATATAGAAAATCGGAGCTTTTATACCGAAAAAAAACAGGGATGACCATCGTCGGCCATCCCTGCTCGGAGTTAGTGTGATTGCATAGTATCGTCGGAGTGTCACCATCCGGTATTTTGTGTAAGATTCTTGTTTCTGTCAAGCTCGACGAGCGGTATGGGCCAAAGCTCGTGACGCTCCTGAGAGCTCCGGGTATACATCAGGTTGCCGTATATGTCGGTAGCGTTTTTGACCGACTCCTCCAGCTTGCCCCATCGGCGCAGATCCCAATAGCGCTGTCCCTCTCCCGCGAGTTCGAAGGCACGTTCGCGCATGATGCGTTCGGCCATCTCCTCTTTCGAGCCGACAGCGAGCCATGTCACCCCTGAATTAAGCCCGGGCATTCCGACACGTTCGCGGATTTTATTGACCTCGGTCACCGCCTTGTCTGTTTCGCCCTTTTCGTTGTAGGCTTCCGCAAGCATCAGGATGACATCGCCCAGACGGATTAGGGGAAATTCGTAAGGAGTACGGTTATATTCTCCCAGTAGCCGTCGAGATTGCCTGTCGGAATCCATTTGCGCCAGAAATATGAGTTCCAGCCCTCGGAATTTCTGATGAAGGCCATTGCTTCCATCGGAGCGCCGCCCTTTGTCGGGTCGGCCAGCACGAACTGCTTGTCCATCGGACTGGATGCGGCGTCAGTGCCGAGATAGTGTGAGTAGGGGGTGATGATGTTGAGACACAGACGCGGGTCGCGCAGGCGGTATGCGTCCATGACCTTTGTGGTGTCGCAGTCGAGTGTGCTTGTCACCACAGTGCTGCTCTGGTCGATTGCAACGCTCAGGCATTTGCGGCGGAAGGTCTCGTCGCCGGCATTGAAACCGGGGAAAACGTCGTCCCAGTCAAAAGGCGAACCGTCGGTGTTTTCATACATGTCGGCGAGAGTGGTGGAGGGGACTATTGCGTTTCCGGCAATCAGACGCATTGTCGACTTGTTGCCGAAATATGAAACGATGTCAAGAGCATAACCGGAAGTGTTGCCGTCGATTGACTGGATGGAGAAAATCATCTCATTGCTGTGTGCCCCGTTGTAGAGACGGAAAAGATTGTCGTAGCTGTCGTGGAGCGCATATCCGTAGTCGTTTGTACGGTTATAGACTATCTCTTCGAAGTCGCTTGCCGCTTCATCCCATTGGCGGTTGTAGAGATAGACTTTTCCGCGTAGCGCATATGCTGCACCCTTGGTCGCGCGGCCGAGATCTGCGTCATCCCATCTGACGGGTAGTTTTTCGATTGCATCGTTAAGGTCGTCGAGTATGTGTCCGCGGATTTCATCGGCGCTGCTTCTCGGAGAGTCGAGGTTGGCGAATTCATTGTTGATATCGCAGCTTTCGTCGTAGTACGGCACTCCGCCCCAGCAGTTGAGCATACGGAAATAGGCCATTGCACGAAGGAACTTTGCTTCGCCGGTCACGCGGTCGATTGTTTCCTGACTGATTGGCATTGTGGCGACGTTGCGGATGACGGTGTTGGCTCTGTGGACAAGTTCATAGAGATATTGCCAGTGGTTCTGCACGCCGCTGCTGTTGGACGCGAATGACGATCCGCGTGAAATATCGGCCCAAGGCGAGGTCCCGTCGGCGATGTCGCTACACATGTCGAAGGTGAATTCCATGCCGAAACACCAAGGCGCTTTCATGGCGGCATACATTCCGACCGCTGCCTGACGGGCATGTTCTTCGGTTTTCCAGAATGTCTGTCCCGACATCTGGTCGGCTGGAGTGAAGTCGAGGCTTTCGCATGCGCTGAGAGAGACGGCGAGAGCGACGATTGAGCCTGCGAGTGATATGTTGAATTTCATAATCTGAATGCTGTGTGTGAGTGGTTGGGGTAATATTGTGGGATACCGTTTGTGGGGTTTGAGGGAAGAGAGTGTCAGAATGTCACGTTAAGACCGACTGAATACTGGCGCACTGTCGGGTAGCCGACCGTAGCTCCGACTTCCGGATCAAGGCCGGGAAAATCGGTGATTGTGAACAGATTGTCGATACTCGTGTAGACCTTCAGGTTCTGCACGGAGAATTTCTTGGTGATTTCCGCCGGGATGGTGTAGCCGAGCTGGATGTTCTTGCATCGGAAATAGGCAGCGTTGTGGACAAACGCGTTGCTTGCGATGTTGTTCTTTCCGTTGGCGTTGTTGCGGAGAATCGGGTAGATTGAGTTATAGGGGTTTTCTGGAGTCCATGCGTTGTCGGTGATGTCCTTGTTGAGCGACTGTCCCATGACAGTCACGAATCGGAACGCCTGATTGTTGTAGTAGACCTTATAGTCTCCTATGCCTTGGAAGAGCATGCTGAAGTCGAAATTTTTCCAGCTGAGGCCGATGTTGCCGCCGTAGGTGAATGTCGGGAGCGGTCCGTCGCCCATCTCGATGCGGTCGTTGCTGTCAAGACTGCCGTCGCCGTTGGTGTCGGCATAAAGGAAGTCGCCGAGTTCGGGTCGCTGATAGGTGGCGAAATAGTTCGGGTTATTGTCGACGAGCGACTGCACATAGGCCATATCAGCCTCGTCGCGAACGATACGGTCGACTTTCAAGACGTAGAGCTGGCGTATAGGCTTCCCTTCCTGCGTTTTGTAAACTCCGTCGATCGATGGAATATCGCCTTGGAACTTCAGGACTTTGTTTTTGACAAAACCCATGTTGAATCCTACGGTGTAGGCTACATTTCCGATGCGGTCGTTCCAGTGTATGTCTAATTCAAATCCACGGTTGCGCACTTCGCCTGCGTTCTGGTTGGGGACTACGCTCGTGCCGTGTTCAAGCGGAGCGGGGAGAGAGATGAGGATTCCTTTGGTGTCTTTGTTGTAGATGTCGATAGAACCGTTGAGACGGCTGTTGAACAGTGCGAAGTCAAGGCCGAAATTTGTCATGTAGGTTTTTTCCCATGTTAGAGCTGGATTCGACAGGATGGTCTGGGCGAAACCGCCTGCGATGTTGCCGTTGAGAATGTAGCCGGCGGTTGCGAAAAGCGACTGGTACATGTAGTAGCTTGTGGTGGCGTTGTTGCCGAGCGAGCCGTATGATGCGCGTACCTTAAGCTGGTCGAGCCACTGGCGGGAAGGGCTCATGAACTGTTCTTCGGAGATTCGCCATGCGGCGGAGACTGATGGAAAGTAGCCCCAGCGGTGACCCGGAGCAAATTTTGACGAGCCGTCGGCACGGAGATTGGCTTCAAGGAGATATCTGTCGTCCCACGAGAGGTTGACACGGCCGAAATATGATCTCATTGACCATTCGGTGTAGTTGCCGCCGATGGGGCCGTTGGTTGTGGCCGCGTCGATTGAGGTGAGAGAGTCGTCGATCAGGTCGTAGCGTAGGAAGCTTTCGTATTCGTTTTTGTCATATTCCTGACTCATGCCGGCGAGTACAGTTCCGCTCAGTTGCGAGAATTTGAAATTGTAGGTGGCTGTCAGATCTGACGAACGGAAATTGTTGGCGTAGTTGTAGCGGCGGATGTAGGTGCGGACCTTTCCTTCTCGGATGAGGACAGGGCCGTCGAATGTGAACCTGTAGAGATTACGGTCAGTGAGATGTTGCTCCACGCGGCGTGTCCAGTAGTTGTATGTGAACGAGCCTTCGATTGTCAGTCCCTTTATCGGGCGCAGGGTTGCATGCAGCTTGGCTACCGTGCGACGGGTTTTGGTCGGGAAATCTGTCTTGTAGAACCACTGACGGCGATATGGGTTGAAATTGCTGACATTTTCCTCCTCCGGATTTTGGATGCCTCCGTAGAGACCTGTCTCGGGGTCATAGAGAGTCATGCCCGGAACGGTGTTGAACGCGCCTGAACCGAAAATCACGTCTCCGCCTGCAGCTGCGTTTTCAGACGAGGGGTTGTTAGAGTCGATATATCCGAAAACGTTAGCTCCGACGCTAAGCCACGGCTTGATGTTGATGTCGATATTGCTATTTAGCTGATAGCGCTTATAGTCGGTGTAATAAATCATACCGGGATTGTCGACATAGCCGACAGACACGTTGTAGCGGACTCTGCGGCCACCGCCTGTGACAGAAAGGTTATGGTTCTGCACCACCGATGGGTTACGGTAGATGTGGTCCTGCCAGTCAGTGTTGGGATAAATGGTCGGGTTGCGTCCGGCATCGTTGCGCCATTCGTCGATTTTGCCCTGCGAGAACCGTGGAGCCTGTCCGTTGGCAATGAGACCTGCATTCTGGATTTCCATGAAGTCGGCATAGTCGGTGACGAGATTGAGGCGCTTTGCCACTTTCTCGAAAGACACGTTACCGCTGTATGTGAGGCGGGGTGCGGCTTCGACACCGCGGCGTGTGGTGATAAGGATTACTCCGTTTGCCGCACGCGAGCCGTAAATGGCCGACGAGGCGGCGTCCTTGAGAATCGAGATGTTTTCAATATCCTGCGGATTTATGTCGCTGATGGCTATGCCGGTCATGCCGTCGACAACCACGAGAGGAGCGGCATCGTTGAGCGTTCCGATTCCGCGCACCCGGATAGTCTGTGCCTCATAGCCTGGTGTGTTGCCTCCGCTGTTTGTTACGGTCAGACCTGATGCGAGGCCGGCAAGGGCGTTGGTTGCATTGGTCAGCGGTCGGTCGGCAAGGGATGTCTTGCTGATTGATGCGACCGAACCCGTAAGATTCACCTTACGCTGTGTTCCGTAGCCGATGACAACCACTTCGTCGAGCTGCGATTGGACCGGAGGCATTGAGACGGCATATTCCGTTGTGCCGTTAAGCACTGGTATCTCGACTGTCTCATATCCGATATATGAAATTCTGATAGTCGGTTTTTCGCCATCGATGTCTACAAGGAGTTTGAAGCGTCCGTCGATGTCGGTGACGGTTGCGTTGAGCGAATCCTGTACGATTGATACGGATGCACCGATTATCGGCATGCCGTTTTCATCGACAACCTTTCCAGATATGCGTCGTGATGTTTTGTCGGAGACCGGCTCAGTGATATGGATATCAGAATCGGTATCCATGTCAATGTCGACCGGCATCGCTGTGGATTGTGCGGAGATGAATATGGAGCTTAAAAGCAGCAGAGATAAGAATAACAGTGATGATTTCATATGGATGAATTTCGAATGTCGTAGACAAATGTGAGTGCAAATGTGTTTTGTTAATTCATAACAAATATTAACGCGAATATGTTCCGCAATTTGCGACAAATGTAAAAAACTACAGCAAATGTATGTGGTATTTACCATACGTCAAAGCATGTGTAAATAGACGGCGTGAATGTGTTGATAAACGACAACGACATCGCTTGCGGAGGTCGTCCATAAGAGCTAACTTTGCATAGTTTTTATATTCTGACACATATGAAATTTCTTGAAAAAAGAATCGGCCGTATAATAGACCTTATATTCTGTCTTGTGTTCATCCCGATTATTTTTGTGCTTGGTTCCATGGACTATTGGATATATTATTCGCCTGAATTTACCTATCTGCTTATTGCATGGCTCTATGTATCATATTTCATAATAAGGCTTTTTAATATTCCTAAACTTTTTATCGAAAGGAAATATGTTTTCATCGCTCTGATAATCGGCGTGTTGATCTGCTGTGACTATATTCTTACTCTCTACCGTCTGCCGGAGGTTACTTTCAACGCTTATTCATTGACCGAACTTTATCACAGGATACAGACTGCAAGTCTTTCGCAGACAGTATGGCTGATGTGTTCGCTCGTCATGGGTTATGCGGTCTCGATGTCGTTCATTCAGGAACTCTATCATCAGCTATTGCTTAAAAAGGATGTTGAGTTTCAGAAAAACAATGCGCAACTTGCCGTCTACAAGGCTCAGATTAACCCTCATTTTCTGTTCAATACACTGAATTCCATTTACAGCCTTATAATCGGCACTTCGGAAAAGGCTGAGGACGCTTTTATAAAATTCATAGATATTGTCAAGTATACATATACGGGTGTCGGGCACGACAAAGTGGCTCTCAAGGAGGAGATCGCTTATATAAACAACTATATAGATCTGCAGAAACTCCGGCTGAATCATCATACATCGGTTGACTGGCGCTGCGATGTCGATGATGAGAACGAACAGATTCCGCCGATGATAATGATAACTTTCCTTGAAAATGTGTTTAAATATGGAATATCTGCCAATAAAGATTGCACTGTCCTGATTGAATTGTCGTTGAAGAATGGGCTGCTTGAATTCCGTACGGAAAACCGCGTCATGAAACGGCGTGGAGAGTCCCGTCATCAGCCGGTAGGCATAGAAAATTGCCGGGCGAGACTCGACAGCCTTTTTCCCGGCCGTTATACACTGACGGCTGAGGAGCGCGACGGACTGTTTAATGTTTATATGAAAATACAATTGTCATGAATGATAAAATCAGATGTATAGCCATTGACGACGAACCTTTGGCCCTCAACGTCATCTCAAAGTTCTGTGAACGGCTTGGCGGGATTTCCTTGGAGGTCTATTCCGATCCCGAAGCCGGGCTGGAGGCTATCAGGAACGGTAATTTTGACCTCGCCTTTCTCGATATAGAAATGGAAGGCATAAACGGTCTTAAAATTGCGGCTGAACTTCCCGCGCATACATCTTTTATTTTTACGACAGCTTTTCTTGATTATGCACTCGACGGTTTTAATCTCGATGCTATCGACTATCTGCATAAACCTTTCTCGTTTGACCGGTTCTCGACCGCTGTGTCGAAAGCCATGAGGCGCATAGGTTACGACAGAAGCAAAAAGGGTGAAGCTACGATAGTTGTGAAGCAGGAATACAACAACATCTCTATACCTGTAAAGGAAATAATCTATATAGAAGCGATGGAGGGATATTCGAAGATATTCCGCACGGGGGGTGTCTGTACGATTTCGCGTGTGATACTAAAAAATCTCGGAGCAATGCTTCCTGAAGACCGTTTTGTGAGAATACACAGGTCATATATAGTTGCAGTCGACAAGATAAAGAGTTTTACCCGGCAGAATGTACTGCTTGTCTCAGGGGTGACGCTTCCTGTTGGAAGGCAATACAGCCAGACTGTGGCATCCATGATGATGGGGCGGCCAAACGTCTGAGAAACCGTGGATAAACAGGACACCTCCGTCAACACAACTATCGGGTTGTGTTGACGGAGGTGTCCTGTTTATTTTAGTTGTTGTCTGTTTCAGTCTGTTTTCGGCAGTTCCATACCTTTGAGAATGGCCTCCTTGTTGACTGGAAGCAGATGGTGGTGGCGTTCGGGAAGAGTTTTTTTCAGACCTTTCATCACTGCTTCCACCGGGACTAAATTCCTGACTTTAAGCAGTGCGCCGAGAAGCACCATGTTGTATGCCTTGCTTGACGGAAGTTCGAAAGTTGCCTCCATTGCCTCGACCGGTACTATGGTTATATCAGTGCGGGTAGGGGCATGGTGGATGCTGTAGGGGTCGTAGATCAAAGTGCCTCCGGGCTTGACTTTTGATTCGAATTTGTCGAGACTCTGCTGGTTGAGAATCACGGCGGTATCATAGGAGTTGAGTACAGGACTGCTGATTGGCGCATCCGAGAGGATTACAGTCACGTTGGCAGTACCGCCGCGCTGTTCAGGTCCGTATGCAGGCATCCAAGTCACTTCAAGATTGTCCATCAGACCTGCGTATGCGAGTATCTTGCCCATCGAGAGGACTCCCTGTCCACCGAATCCGGCTATGATTATTTCTTCTTTCATAAGCGTTGGTATCAACTGTTTTGTCCGATGGTCAGCACTGTTGTCCTGCAGTGGTGTCCTTTAAGTCGCCGACCGGGTATTTTGCAAACATGTTTTCTTCCATCCATTTATTGGACTTCTCGGGACTCATCTTCCATCCGGAGCTGCATGTCGAAACGATTTCGACAACCGAAGTGCCGAGTCCGGCCATGCTGTTTTCGAAAGCCTTGCGTATGGCTTTCTTGGCTTTGCGGACGGCCGGTGCTGTATGGACGCTCTGACGTGTGACATAGCAAGTTCCGTCGAGCATCGAGAGAATGTCTGTAATGCGCAGTGGATAGCCGTTGAGTTCTACACGTCGTCCATAAGGCGTGGTCGATGTGACCTGCCCTTCAAGAGTGGTGGGAGCCATCTGTCCGCCTGTCATTCCGTAGATGCCGTTGTTGATGAAGATTATGGCGATGTTTTCACCTCGGTTGGCGGCATGGATAGTCTCGGCAGTTCCGATTGCTGCGAGGTCGCCGTCGCCCTGATATGTAAATACGAGACGCGAGGGGTTGAGACGTTTTGCCGCTGTCGCGATGGCGGGTGCACGTCCGTGGGCAGCCTCTATCCAGTCAATGTCTACATAGTTATATGCCATAACGGCACAGCCGACAGGCGCAATGCCGATGGCTATGTGTTCAGCACCCATTTCTTCGATGACTTCCGCCACGAGTTTATGGACAACTCCGTGTGAGCATCCCGGACAATAGTGCATTGTGTTGTCGTTGAGCAGACGTGGTTTTGTCTCGACGATGTTGGCTGATTGCTTGATTTCTTCGGGTGTCATGACGCTCTTACTTTTCGATTATGTTTTTAAGTGCTTCGAGCACGTCGGAGGGGTCCATGACGATGCCTCCCATGCGGCCGTAGTGGCTGACAGGGATGCGGTCTTCAAGGCTCAGACGGACATCTTCAATCATCTGGCCTGCGTTAAGCTCGACCACAAGGATTGACTTGACTTTTTTACTGAGGCGTTTGATTTTTTCAGAGGGGAAAGGCCAGAGTGTTATCGGACGGATTATGCCGACCTTGATGCCCATTTCACGCGCTTCTTCCATAGCTTTCTGACAGATTCGTGCGACAGAGCCGAAAGCTACGATGAGATATTCGCAGTCTTCTGTGCCATGCTCTTCAAAGCGGCATTCGTTTGCTTGGATGAGGCCATAGGTTTCCTGCAGACGGATGTTGTTGCGCTCCATTGCTACAGGGTCAAGCTCAAGGGTTGTCATGATGTTCGGTTTGCGGGAGGCGGGTTTTCCGGTGACAGCCCAAGGGCACTGGAGAGCGATTTCTTCGTCGGTGCGACGTGGGCGTTGCGGCGGCAGGACGACTTTTTCCATCATCTGCCCGACAATTCCGTCGGCAAGCATCATGACGGGGGTGCGGTATTTGAATGCGAGGTCAAAGCCTAATCCTACAAAGTCGGCCATTTCCTGAACCGACGCGGGGGCGAGCACGATGAGATGATAGTCGCCGTGACCGCCACCTTTGGTCGCCTGAAAATAATCAGCCTGCGATGGCTGGATTGTGCCGAGTCCGGGACCTCCGCGCATGCAGTTGATGATGAGAGCCGGAAGCTCCCCGGCGGCGATATATGAGATGCCTTCCTGTTTGAGGCTTATACCGGGGCTTGACGAGGAGGTCATGCAGGCTTTTCCTGTGGCTGCACCGCCATAGACCATGTTGATGGCGGCAATCTCGCTTTCGGCCTGCAACACGACCATGCCCGTAGTCTCCCAAGGCATAAGTTCTTCGAGGGTTTCGAGAATTTCGCTCTGAGGGGTGATGGGGTAGCCGAAATAGCCGTCGACACCGTAGCGCACGGCTGCATGGGCGACTGCCTCATTGCCTTTCATCAGTCTGATTTCTTCTTCCATATCTTGTCGGGCGTCTTACGCCTTGTTTTTTATTTGGGTGGTTGTCTTCTGTGTGGTTTGTTTGGGGGATGATAAGGAAAGGAACATGTTATTTTTCCACGACGCGATAGACGGTGATACAGCCGTCGGGACACACTGTTGCGCAAGCGGCACAGCCTATGCATTTGTCAGGATTTTCGTCGGTTACGAAGTGGTATCCCCTGTCGTTAACTTCCTTGGGCTGGAGCTTGAGGACATCGCAGGGGCAGGCGACCACACATAGGTCACAACCTTTGCAACGCTCCCGGTTTATGTCAACTGCTCCTATAACTTTTGCCATATCGTTCTGCGATTAATTGAAAAATGAGGCCGGGGAGGGATGAATGTGCAAGCCTCGTTGTTGAAAACATACTTTTTCAACACAAATTTAAAGATAAATATTTGTTTACAGGCCGATTTAATAAAACTTTAACCATTTGCACATTAATTAGGCAATTGTGTAAATTTTATAAAATACCGTCAATGAAACCGTTAAGCAACTCAAAATCGCTAATTATTCTTATAAAATGTAAAAACATCTTTATTAAGGTTGGTGTCTGCTATATGGATTTTCACGCCTTTTATCCCGGGGGCATTCCAGATTTCACCGATATCGAACGAGGCGAAGTAGGCTCGGTCATGATAGTCGGTCTCCTCGGCCATTATGTGGACAAGATAAAATTCGGGAGTTTCCGACTCGCGCGTAGCCGGGTCAAGGACGAGGTTGAAGATGCGCGGATCGTTGGAATATGTCAGTCGCAAATGGAAGTTTATATATGTTCCGGTTCGCCATGCGCTGTAGAGAAACACTTTGTCTCGATTCCATTTGTCGTAGTCCTCCTTCCATTCTGTCGCAGCTTCGCCGGTGTTTATCTTTGATGCGCCGAGAAGCTGTATGCGGTCAGAGACGTAGGCTTGGCCTCCTTCCGGAATATAACGTATCATGAGACGGGTAGGCGCTTCGAGATCCTGTAGGCCTAAATTAGATGTCAGTGTCACGAGCGGGGAGTCATCGACCTGTCTTAGAGTGAACACAGAGCCTTGTCCGTCATTCTCTTTGCCTTCGTATGTCACGATGTCCCACAACTGCATTTCCACTGGGCCGTCAATGCCGTCGTCATTATTGCATGATGTCAGAGCTGATGAAATTAGGAAAGCCGGCACGATGGACAGTAAAAAGCGTTTCAGGTATGGGATTTGTGACATTTTGTTGGTTTGTTATTATCTTGGGTTAGGATATGTGTACGGATTGCTTGCCGTCAGACGATAAGCCCGTCTTTCATGTGGATCACACGATCGGCTTTGAGTGCGAAAGTGTCGTCGTGTGTTACGATGATGAATGTTTTGCCGGTTGCGTCGCGCAGGTCAAAGAAAAGTTTGTAGAGCTCTTCGCGGTTGTGGCTGTCGAGGCTGCCTGTCGGTTCGTCGGCAAGTATGACCTTGGGGTCGTTGACGAGTGCGCGTGCCACGGCGGCGCGTTGGCGTTCGCCTCCCGACAGCTGTGAGGGTCTGTGGTCAAGGCGGTTGCCAAGTCCGAGTTCGTCGAGGAGCTTGCGGGCATGGCTGAAAGCCTCGCTGCGTTTTGTGCCGCCTATGAGTGCCGGAAGGGCAACATTCTCTTCGAGTGAGAGTTCAGGCAGGAGCTGATGGAATTGAAAGACGAAGCCCATGTTACGATTGCGGAATCGGGCGAGCTTCGAGTCTTTCAGTCCTGTGATTTCCTCTCCGTCAAATTTCACGCTGCCGCTGTCGGCACGCTCGAGAGTGCCGACAATCTGTAGCAACGTGGTTTTTCCTGCACCGCTCGGCCCGACTATGGCCAGCATCTCTCCATCGTGGATGGAAAGCGACACACCCTTTATGACTTGGAGTTTATCGAAGCTTTTATGTATGTCTGTGACCTCTATCATGGTTTTGAGCCGGTGGGTTGTTTAATATTGTTTGATGCGGGTGTCAGATAGACAGGCGGCGGAGCGTTTCGAGAAGCTCGCGGTTGATTGGCTTGTCGTTCTTGATAGCCTTTGAGAAGGGGACGTAGACAATCTCGTCGTTACGGATACCGATCATCACGTTGCGCTGCTCCTCAAGAAGCGCGTCGATGGCTGCTGCGCCCATTCGTGAGGCGAGTATGCGGTCGCAGGCGGTAGGAGAGCCGCCTCGCTGGAGGTGTCCGAGGATAGACACACGCACATCGTAGCCGGGATATTCTGTCTTCACACGTTGGGCAAGTCCCATAGCTCCGCCGGTGACAGGGCTTTCGGCCACGAGCACGATCGAGGAGTTTTTGCTCTTGCGGAAACCGTTTTCAATAAGTTCGGCCAACTGGTCGACCTCGGTTGAGATTTCAGGGATGATGGCTGCTTCCGCTCCCGATGCGATTGCGCCGTTGAGCGCAAGGAATCCTGCGTCGCGGCCCATGACTTCAATGAAGAAGAGGCGTTCATGGCTCGTCGCGGTGTCACGGATTTTGTCGACACACTCCATGATGGTGTTGAGCGCGGTGTCGTAGCCGATGGTCGAGTCTGTCCCGTAGAGGTCGTTGTCGATAGTTCCGGGGAGTCCGATAATCGGGAAATTGAATTCGTTGGCGAAGATACGTGCGCCTGTGAGCGAGCCGTCACCTCCGATGACTACGAGGGCGTCGATTTCGTGACGCTTGAGGTTGTCGTAGGCGAGCTGGCGTCCCTCAGGAGTGGTGAATTCCTTACAGCGTGCGGTTTTGAGTATTGTTCCGCCCGCCTGTATGATATTGGAAACGTTCTGAGTCTTGAATTCCTGAATCTCATCTGTAATGAGACCTTTGTAACCTCTGTAGATGCCTTTGACGCGGAGACCGCCATAGATGGCCGAACGGGTCACGGCACGGATAGCGGCGTTCATGCCCGGAGCGTCACCGCCCGAGGTCAGTATGCCGACACATTTGATTTCTGCCATAACGTTGAAGTTTTTATACGGTTGAGCTAAAGTACGATATAATTGATGTCGTGTGATTTTGCAAAGGTAGGGTTAAATTATGAGAACGTTCCCCACATTAACGCAAAAAAATGTCAAGGAAGCACGGTCGCCGAAAGTATGCGCACGTCTTCGATAGGGCGGTCGTTGCCGTCGGTTTCCACCTGCTGGATTTTGTCGACGACATCCATCCCGGAAAGGACACGTCCGAACACTGTATAGCCTCCGTCGAGGTGCGGTGTGCCTCCTTCGCGCATGTAGACATCGCGCTGTTCGGGTGTGAAGAATGTCGAATCGTTGGCGGTCAGGCGTTCAGTCTCTTCAGCGAGTTTGTCGCGAAGGGCATCGAGGCCTGCTTGGTCGCGGTTACGGCGCATTGACATGATGCTGTCGCGGTATTCAGCCGACAGGCGGTCGAACACCTGCTGTTTGCGCTGCATGACGGCTTTGCGGTCCATCGCGTCAAGCTGTCCGGGGGAGAATTTCTTTCCTGTGACGATATAGAACTGTGAGCCTGATGACTTGCGTTCGGGATTTACGGCGTCGCCTTGACGTGCGGCTGCGATTGCTCCGCGATGGTGGTAGTGTTTCGGAAAATCAATTTCAGCCTCGATTTCATATGGCATGTCGCCGCCACCGAGCATTTTGCCTTTAGGCGCGTCTTTCGATGACGGGTCGCCGCCCTGAACCATGAAGTCATTGATGACACGGTGGAAGAGCAGGCCGTCGTAGTGGCCTGATTTTACGAGTTTGACGAAATTTTCGGTGTGGCGGTGTGTGTCGCCGTAGAGAAGGATGATAATGTCGCCCAATGTGGTGTGGAGGAGCACTTTTACATCACCGGGATTTGTTGTGTTTGTTTCCATTACAGGTGTTGAGTTATGAGCTTTGATGCCGATAAGGGCGGCAAACAGCAATAGGGTTGAAATAATATATTTCATGATTGAAACGGAGTGCGGTGTTTACTACGGAAACGAATTGAACCTTAGAATAGTTCCGGCAAAGTTACGATTTTTTGCTCAACCTTAATCAAAATTGTTAAAAAACCGATTGATAATAATGATTGATGACCATAGAAAACGTTTAAGAGGCTAATGAAGCTATTCTATAATTTCGGGAACAGACACCCTCTAAGATTTTGTCATTTTGCCTGCTGTATGATTGATTGCTATGCGGTTGTTATGGCCCGGTGCGGTTGGATGTCTTGGCGGAGTCTTCTTCCAGTCATGGATATTAAATTCCGAAGATACGCAAAAATCAACGTTTTTATATGACTTTCCTCTAAAGAAATATATTTCTTTATTCTGCCGGTGTAAAAGTCTCACGATTTATATCTACATTTGCAATCCAAATTTTAAAATTTTCAATTATGCGTATCGGTTTTGATGCTAAAAAGGCAGCCTCTAATCTTACAGGGATTGGTAACTACAGTAGGAATCATATAAACCTCCTTGCCGGAAATAAAGATTTAGAATGTACGCTTTTTATACCGGGGCGTGGAAAAGAGGAGTGTTTGGAGGCTATAACCGGTCTTGATGACATGAAAATCATATCTCCGTCAGGCAATTCTTCTATAAATAGGACTTATTGGCGTAATTTTTCGATTGTAAATGATATTAAAAAGTCAGGAGTTGACATCTATCATGGACTTAGCAATGAGTTGCCTTTCGGTATAAAGAAGGCCGGCTGTCTGTCTGTGGTGACCATACACGACCTGATATTTTTACGTTATCCTGACACTTACGATTTCCTGCAACGTAAAATCCTTACGCTGAAAACTCGTTATGCGTGTCGTAATTCAGACGCTATCATTGCTGTGAGTGAACAGACGAAGCGTGATATTGTGGAGTTTTACGGCATCCCGGAAGAAAAAGTAACAGTGATTTACCAAGGATGTCACAATGTGTTCAAACAAGTGGTTCCATTAAGCGAGCGTGAGTCAATCAGGCAGCAGTATGGGTTACCTGAAAAATACATGATAAGTGTAGGGACAATTGAAAGTCGTAAGAACCATCGTGCAGTTATCGAAGCATTTGCAGAGGCAGCCGAGGATATTACATTGGTTTTAGTCTCAAAACGTACGCGTATGCAAAAAGATATAGAGACACTTGTTGATTCCCTTGGAATAAAAGAGAAAGTCAGAATACTAAACAACGTGCCGTTGTCTCATTTGCCAGCTTTGTATCAAGGTAGCATAGGGGCTATATATGCGTCCTATTTTGAAGGTTTCGGCATTCCGGTTCTTGAGGCTGTTACTTCAGGAGTCCCGGTAATCGCTGCGACAGGCTCATGCCTCGAGGAAGCTGGCGGAAAAGGGGCGGTATATGTCAATCCGTTTAATCCGCATGAGATTGCCGAGGCAATAAGCAGAATTTCTAACGACAGTGAATTTTGCCGTGAGCTTGTCGAAGGGGGAAAGGAGCATCTGAATAATTTTACGGACAAAGCTCTTTCTTCAAAAATCTACGACTATTATAATATGCTTCTTAATAGAAGCTTATAGCCGTAGATTTTCAGTCCGTTTAGATGCCCTGTGACGGAGTGATGCGTTTATAGATGCGGCGGAAGTTGTCGTCGGTAGCGGCGAGTTCTTCGGCATGGTCGGCATAATCGCTTCCCCATATGGCAGTGATGAGGTCTGGAAGATAGCGGCGTTCGCGGTCTTTTTCGATTACAGTTGCAATCAGGCGCGAGATGTGTTCGGCATACGCTTCGGGATTTATCGCATAAAGGTAGCGTGCGGCAGATACCATGAACTGACCTGTAGGATCGACGAGTATCATATTGTCGACCAGTTCGCCCATGATGTTGTCACATTCGCCGATGTGGTTGGCTATATATTCATATGTGAGAAGCCCGTCGGGGTCAAGAGAGAGGCGTTTTTTTAAATCTTGTTCCATGGTGTCGGATGCTTGATGAAAAAATATATTGCGGTGCAAAAATACGGATAATCGCCAAATAATCCAAATAGCTGTGTGAATTGGCCATAACGGATACAGATGTGCTCTAAATGGATAATTTTTTGGGTGATAGAGGCACAATATGATCTAAATATGCTAAATTTGTGGAGTGAAGTAATGAACTGTTAACATAGACATTTTCTTTTTATTAAAATGGGCAAGACTGTAGAGCTCTCTCAACTCGCCTTTCTCCAGAATTTTTCTACCGAGTTTTCGACGCTTGGCGACGATTACGTGTTCACGCGCATCACTGAGTCTGACCGCAGACCCGGGGATTTTTCAGGTGGGCCGGTGCGGTTTGACGGTATGTCGTGGCTGCTTTGTTTCGGTGGTCGCCTTGACATTGAGGTTAACCTCGTCCCGTCGACGCTCAAGGCCAATCATATCGCCGTGACCCGTCCCGATTCTTTTTTTGAAGTGAAGGATATCGACTGGACCGGTCTTGACTGCTATGTATTGTTCATTTCAAAAAATTTCATACGCGACATCAATTTTGACCTGAACATTCTCGGTGCATTGCCTGTTCCGACTTCGGGTGTCAATGTCAGTCCCGTACAGGAAATCAGTATTGAAGAGACAGAGTTGCTGAAAGAGTATTACGATATCCTTCACCACAATACCCGTAACTCCGACAGCAATTATTCAAAGTCGATTGCCCGGTGTGTTATCGCAGCTCTGACCTATCAGCTGATTCAGATTATATCGCGACGGATTCCGGCCGAGAGCACCGAACGTCCCCGTTCGCGACGCTCGGCTTATGTCCACGATTTCGTCGAATTGGTTCATGAGCATCATTTGCGTGAGCGGTCGGTGGCTTTTTATGCCGACAAACTGTTCATCTCTCCAAAATATCTGTCACTGATCATCAAGGAGGCACTCGGGCGTTCGGCCGCAGAGGTTATTGACGATTATGTGATTCTTGAAGCTAAAAATATGCTTAGGTTCTCAGGTAAGAACATACAGCAGGTGAGCTATGAGCTGAATTTCCCGAACCAGTCGTCGTTCGGTAAATATTTCAAGCATCTTGTCGGGATGTCGCCTTCCGAATACCAGCGTTCAAACTAATACTCTCCACCAAATCATCAAGCCGTCATGAAACTGATTCTTCCTCCACGCATAGGTGCTGCACCTCTTGAGGTCGACACTTCTGAAAACCGTCAGATAATCATTATCGGAGCAAACGGTTCGGGTAAGACCCGATTTGCAAACCGTATGATGCAGGACATCGGCGACAAGGCTTTTAAAATGTCGGCGATAAAGGCTCTCTACGGACGAGATGACGAGTCGCTGATGCCGGGTTCGATAGATATGCTCTACCGGTCGGTCACAGATGGCGGTTCAGGTATAATCCGCGCTGACATCAAGGGCGAATTTGACCGGATGCTTGCTCTGATGCTCCACGAAGAGATGGAGAATCTGATAGAATTCAAGTATCGGCCGGTGGCCGAGAACGTCGTTGATGACAGGTCAGGTAAAATAAAAGCGCGGCATGTACGGCGCGACGTTTTGCCGTCAACAAGGCTTGACAGACTGATAGGTCTATGGCAGAAAGTTTTCCCGGACAATAAGATTCTGATTGAAAGCGGCCAGATGATATTCGCCAGCGACCGTTCCGACGACACTTATTCGTCGTCGAAGCTTTCGGCCGGCGAGAGGGCTGTTCTATATTATATTGGAGCGTCAATGTTTGCTCCTGAAGGCGGTGTTGTTTTTGTCGAGTCTCCCGATCTGCTGCTGCATCCGTCGTCCACCCGTTCGTTGTGGGACAGCATAGAGCAGCTTCGCCCTGACTGCACGTTTATCTATATCACGCATGATCTGTCGTTTGCATCTACGCGCGGCGACGGCACGACAGTCTGGGTCAAAAGCTGTGACCCGGGGCGCGGAGAATGGGATTATGATTTCATGACTTCGGCCGACGGAATAAACGATGAGGTCTATCTTGCTATCGTCGGTGCTCGCAAGCCGGTGTTGTTTATTGAGGGGGATGGTGTCAATTCGATCGATGCGAAACTCTATCCGCTGATATTTCGTGAATACACGGTCAAATCGCTTGGCGGATGTGACCGTGTGATAGAGTCGACACGCACTTTCAACAGTCTGCGTGCGTTTCATAATCTTGACGCATGCGGAATTGTCGACCGCGACCGTCGCGACGAAGGCGAGGTGAGCTATCTGCGCAAGAAGCGTATATTTGTGCCTAATGTCGCTGAGATTGAAAATATTTTCATGATTGAAGCCGTCATCAGGGCGGTTGCACGCCACTATAGACGTGACGAAAATGAGGTTTTCGCCAAGGTGAAAAAATCAATAATGCGCCTGTTTGAGTCAGATTTACGGCAGCAGGCACTGATGCACACGCGCCATATTGTCAAAAAGACGGTCGAACACCGCATCGACGGGCGGTTTGCCAACATCAACAAACTTGAGGAACATATCAACGACCTCTGCCAGTCAATCAATCCGCGTGGAATCTACGAGCAGTATTGCCGTGACTTCCGCCGCTATGTCAGCGAGGGTGACTACGACTCGGTTCTGAGGGTCTACAACCGTAAGACCATGCTGTCGGAGAGCCATGTGGCCAGAGCATGCGGATTGCGTCGCGATGACAAGGATTCATATATCAGGGCAATTCTTGCTATACTCAAAGACGACAGAGGGCCGGCTTCGGCTATACGTTCTGCAATCCGTGCCACATTCGGTCTTGATTGACAATGGTTGTTTCTATGTCTGAGAGGGTCGTACATTTGTTATGAAACACCCTCTGAGACTGTCATGAGGCCGAGCCGGCCGCTGCATTTGGTGCCGGATTGTTGGTTTGAGCCGATGCCGGTGGGGTGAGTGTCACGGTTGTCACGTCTGTGCCAGATGGATCATTGAACAGGCGTAGTCCGAAATCAATTGCCGTTACGGCCACATGTTCGAAAACAGCACTCTGGATGGCTTCATAGGCTGTGAAATTGGTCGTTGCTGTGAAACACCATATCTGCAGCGGTATACCTTCGCCGGTCGGTGGCATAAGCCTGACGAGAATCTGTTCGTCGCTGCGTATGGCAGGATTGTTGAGCAGCCACTGGCACATGTAGGCTCTGAAGAGTCCGAGATTGGTCTGGTTGGAGCCATTGACCACTGCGAGACCGGGATTGTAGTCATTATGGCCGAGCGAGCCAATCTTATCTATATAGGCTTTGATGATCGGGTATTTCCCTGTTATCTCTGAAATCATTTCCTTGGTTGCGGGGACAATGGTATCGGAGTCAATGATGACGGAGCGGGCTATCTGGCGGCATCCGCTTTCGGTCATTCCACGCCAGTTCTGGAAAGATGTCGAGACGAGTGTATAGGGCGGTAATGTCACTATGGTGTTGTCCCAGTTCTGGACTTTTACTGCTGTCAGATTCACATCGATCACAATGCCGTTGGCGATTGTTGAGGGGACGACTATCCAGTCGCCGACGCGGAGCATATCGTTTTGTGAAAGCTGGAGTCCGGCCACGAGCCCGAGTATACTGTCCTTGAACACGAGCATAAGTACGGCTGCAAACGCGCCAAGACCGGTGAGGAGGTTGACAGGCGACTTGTTTACTACGATTGAAATACAGATTATTACTGCGATAAACCAAATTATGCCGACGGCAGTGTCAAGGATGCCTCCGAGCGGGAGGTTTTTGCTGTTGCGGGTCTCGTCAAACCGCAGCCAGATGAATTTTGTCACAGTGCAGATAGCACGGCATACAACAACGACGGTGTAGATCAGCAGTCCGCGCAGGACAATCACGCGCAATGCCGTTTCCGATGTGAATGCGAAAGGCAACAGAGCGAGCAATACAAGCGGCGGGATGATGTGGCTGCACCGGCTGAGCACTTTGTGGTCAATAAGCTCCTTGCCTACAGTGCTGTGGCGCATGAGCATGAATTTCCTGACACCGTAGAGGACGATGTTTCGTATGGCCCATCCGATAAACAGTGCGATGCAGACTATTATTGCCGCATAGATGACTTCTTCTATCGTCTGATTTTTTTCAAGTCCGACAGCATCGAGTAGATGATGTATATGAACAAGTAGCCATTGTGCGACTCGGTTTGAAGGGATTAGTGCGCTTAACAACATAACTGACGACTTTAAGTTAGTGGTTGGACGTGAGTATATATTTCATTAACACTTAATTCAGCTGTGCTGTTTGCTCATTTGATGAAAGCTTGCTAAATTTGTCGGTAATGGATTCGTTAGATACACTTTTTATTATGCTCGCTGTGTTTGACAGCGTTGAGTTTTATGTGATAGCCGCCGTGGTTGCTGCCGCCATAATCGCTTTTACAGCAAAGGGTGGGGCGGGAGGCCCTGCGCGTCAATACCTCCTTCCCGGGATGCTTACGCTTGCCGATTCGCCTAAAGTCCCGGCTATTGAGCTGATTTGTTGCGACGATGGTTCGGTAGTGCTCCGTCGCCACGGGGTTGCCGGTATGAGTCGGAGCGGAGCTGTCAGCCTTGCAGTCGAAGTCCGTGGCTTCGATGTCATTGTCAAGGAGCGTATGGTCTCCGGTCGTCCGGGAGACATGGAAATAGTCGATACTGCCACATTCATTCTCGATTTCATGGGTGCGGAGCGATATTTCATCAGCTACACAGCCGAAGATGCCGGACTCTTCGCCGCCACCACCATCCACAACCGCCCCGGCATCCGTGTGCTTAAACCGATGCAGTGAGGTGTAAGGAACTTGCTGATAGGCTCATCTGTAATTCTGCCTGAAATTACTTATTCCAACCTTTAAGGAAACATAAAGCAGGAACGCCGGATTTGCGGCATTCCTGCTTTGTTGTGTAAGTCAGCGATTGAATTTATTGATTGTTATTTAAGTTCGAACGGGACTGTGGCACGGATGTCGGTTGACGATGAACCGATATAGGCACGGAATTTGCCGGGTTCGGCTACCCATGAAGCGGTCTTGTCGTCGTAGAATTTAAGTGCATCGGGAGTGATTGTGAAGTTGACTGTCTTTTCCTCTCCGGGAGCGAGTTCAATTTTCTCGAAACCTTTCAGCTCTTTCAGTGGACGTAGGACAGATGCCTTGTCGTCGCCGATATAGAGCTGGACAGTCTCTTTACCATCGCGGTCACCGGTGTTTCGGACAGGAATAGTGATGGTGAGAGATTCGTCTGAGCCGATGGTCTTGGCCGATGCGACAGGTTTGCCATAATCAAACGATGTATAGCTAAGACCGTGGCCGAATGAATAACGGGCCGGAATCTTCTTGGTGTCGTGCCAGCGATAGCCGACGAGGATGTCTTCGAGATATTCCTGATTGATTGAGTCGCCGGGGCAGGAGATAGCGCCGAAGCTGTGAGCGCCGTTGTCTTCAAGTCGGACAGGGAAAGAGAAAGGAAGCTTGCCGGAAGGATTGACCTTTCCGCTGACAACATTGGCTATCGACTTTCCGGCCATCGAACCAAGATACCACGCCTGTTGGAAAAGGCGCGTGAGTTTGACCCCTTCGGGCACGCGGGACTGACCCCTTCGGGCATAATAAGATTGACCCCTTCGGGCAAAATAAAAATGACCCCTGTCGATGATACGGCAGGGGAATTTTTTTGTAGTTTTGAGAATCCTTGTCCTGGCACGGCGGGGTTCAATGTCAAATACTACAAAATATGATTGCAAAATTAAAAAACATCCTGAGATGTTACGCAGTCGGAATGGGAATAAAAGAGACGGCCAATACGTTTCACATTTCCCGCAACACAGTGCGCAAGTACGTCCGGCTGTTCATTTCAAGCGGCAAGCCTACAGATCAGCTGCTTGAACTTACGGAGGAGCAACTCCGTGACATGTTCGGATGCACGGAGTTCCGTCATCGCGAGCCTTCGCAGCGTCAGCTCGAACTTGATGCGCTGATACCGGATTATGTCGCCCGTCTTTCACGCAAGGGAATGACCGTGCGCAAGCTCTTCAATGAGTATCGGGAAGGTCATCCCGATGGCTTTCAGGAATCTGTGTTCAAACGCACCGTCAGACAATACAGATTCCATACCACTGTCGTCGGTCATGTCGAGCACTACGCCGCCGACCAGATGTACATCGACTTCGCGGGCGACAGACTCGCGGTTGTCGACGAGATGACGGGCGAGGTCAAGAAGGCCGAAGTGTTCGTGGCCATACTTCCGTTCAGTCATTATACTTACTGCGAGGCCGTATGGTCCCAGCGCAAGGAAGACCTGATCAAGGCCTGTCAGAACGCCTTTCAGTACTTCGGGGGTGTTGTGGCGGCCATCGTTCCCGACAATCTCAAGGCGGCGGTGAAGACCAGCGACCGTAACGAACCGGTAATCAACGAGGAGTTTGCCGCCTTTGCCGAACATTACGGATGTGCCGTATACCCGGCGCGTGTACGCCATCCAAAGGACAAGGCACTTGTCGAGAACGCGGTCAAGCTCCTGTACCGTTCAGTCTATCTTGACATCGAGGGAATGGTTTTCAACTCTCTGGATGAGCTGAACACGGCGATACACATATCGCTGCTGGACTTCAACGAGAAGCCGATGGCCGGCCGTGAACTGTCGCGCCGTGACATCTTCCTTCGCGGGGAGAAGGACTTTCTCCGCCCCCTGCCCGAGAAACTGTTTGTCATGAAGGAACGCAAACTGATGACAGTCGGCAAGAACTGCTACGTATCCCTGTTCAAGCACCACTACAGCGTTCCCCGCGAACATGTGGGCAAGCGTGTTGTCATCCTCTACGATGCCGACACAGTGGAGATATATTGCGGTCTGAACCTCGTGGCGACGCACGACAGATGCGACATCCCTTACACATACTCGTGGAGGAAGGAGCACAACCTGCCCGGTCATTACGGCCCTTACGACAAGGATCTCGAGGAACTCTTCCAACGTGCGGCGGAGATTGACAATATCGTTCTGGATTACCTACGAGAAGTAGACAGACGGATGCAGTACCCGCCAAAATCCTTCAGCAGCTGTCGGGGGATACTGTCGCTCGAGAAGAAATATGGAACAGACCGGCTCATAGCGGCATGTGTATGCGCCTCGCAGAAATCTGAATACGGATATCAGGCGCTGCGTGAGGTCCTTGAACAGGGCGATGACGCCGACTTCCTTCCCGGCGAGGATGGAACAGTCCATACCCCGGCGCAATCATCCCCCGCGCCTGTGCACAAAAACATCCGGGGGCGCGAATACTACAGCATCAACAACAAAGAAAACGTAAACAACAATGACAACAAATGACAAGACAGCGCCGGTGAGCCAGCAGCCGGACCAGAACGCAATATCGCTGGATCTGATGAACCGCATGAAAATGCACGGAATGGCCGAGGCCTTCCGCGAGAGTCTGGCAGGAACCACTGCCCAGGCAATGACCCCGGACTCCTTCCTGTCCATGCTGCTCAGCCGCGAGTGGGACTACCGCGCGCAGGCAGCGGTGACAAGACTGACAAAGAACGCTTCGTTCCGTTACAAGGCATACCTCGAGGAAATCGACTATACGGTCAGCCGCGGTCTTGACCGCAACCAGATGGAACGTCTGGCTACCCTTGACTTCATCCGCAACGGACAGAATCTCTTCATAACAGGATCTGCCGGCACGGGCAAAAGCTTCCTCGCCTGTGCCCTGGGGCACGAGGCCTGCAAAAGAGGAATACGCACACTCTACGCCAACGCAGCCAAGCTTCTCGGACTGCTCAAGGTGGCCAAGGTCAAGAACTGTCTTGAGGCTGAACTCAAGAAAATCGAACGATGCCAGCTTCTGATACTCGACGACCTGTTCCTTGTCCAGCTCGACGCCAAGGAGCGTCCGATCCTGCTCGACATCATCGAGGACCGTCACGAGCGCAAATCCATCATAATAACCTCGCAGTATCCCTCATCCAGCTGGTATGACATGGTGGGAGACCCGACGGTGGCCGACGCAATCCTCGACCGGATAGTCCACTCAGCCCACTCCATCGAGCTTACAGGCGAAAGCATGCGCAAACTCAAGGCGAAAAAGGCCTGAAACAACAACTGAGGTAAAATAAAATTGACCCCCGCCGCCAGGACTTTTAAGGGGTCAATCTTATTATGCCCGTGGGGTCAAATCCCGCGTGCCCGAAGGGGGCAAACTCACGCGCCTTTTCCACTATTGACGTTGTCGGTCTGCGCAAGGCTTTCCCGAACGCTATTATGTCAATCAAGGACATACGTTGCGACGGCAAGTCAATCAGATTTGATGCCAACAAATTCTTCTATGGTGACATTGAGGACAACGGTAATTTCCGTATAGAACTGTTCAGCATCTGGGGTAAAGGTTCCGATAACGGAATGGTTACTTCTCCTTTCAGTCCTATCGTGGGTGATAAGGATGATAATTTCAACTTTACATCGACGCTTGAATTTGACTATGTGATTGTCACAGAGCCTAAGTTTACACCGACATGGATTACGATTAATCCCGATTGGGGTGGTGACTGGAGCTATACTCAGGGTGAAAGCTTCAACATTGTTGTCAACGAGAATTCAAAGCTTGCGATTGAGCATCCCTCGTTTGACATTACTCTTGAAAATCCTGCGGTTGACTATTCGGCAGGTTCGATAATGACTTTCGCTCAGGTTGATAATCTCTATAAATATTTCCCGCAGACCCATGCTACTCTCGATGCTCTTTATCTTGACGGAAATCTTGTGACGGGCTATGATGCTTCCAAGATAATAGATGCACAGGATGGCGACAGTTACCGTCTTGAACTCTGGAATACTTATGGTGCTACGGCTAATGACTGTGCTTTTGGTAATCCGGTTGTAATAAGTGGCATGAATGCCATCACCGAACTTGGATTCTCGAAATCGATGCGTGCTCAGTTCACTTTCCACAGTCTGTTCTCGACAATTGAATGGTAAAATTTATCGGATTGAAAATGAAAATACTTAAATCTATTTTTGCATCAATGTTGCTGGTGTCGGTGTGCGGTTTTGCCACCACATCATGCAATGATGATGACGGCTATCCTAATAAGGTTGAATTTTTGTCAGGTGAGTTTGTAGTCAGCAAATCCGCTATGGCTCTTGCCGGCACTCAGCCACAGACGCTGACAATCAAATCGCCTGTCCGCCCTTCGGTCAGTTCAGATGCCGCTTGGATTCATGTCGGAGAGGTCGAACGCTCGGTGTCATCGTCAATCTACACTTGTGTGATATCATGTGACGAGAATTCTGCCTACGATGTCCGTACCGACTCTCTGACCGTGACAGCCGGAAGCGAAAGCAAGACCGTGACTGTCACGCAATATGGTGCCGAGACCGTTGAAATTGTTTCTATAAGTTCCGAAGGTGGTGTGCTTGCGCCTAACGGCGGTACTTTTACCGTCAATTATGCAGCTACCGGCGAGGTGAATATCGAAGCTCCCCAATGGTTGACAATAGTCGGTTCGCGTTCGCTGAACGAATGCTCGGTTGAATTCAGATATTCGGCCAACAACGGCGAGGCTGGACGTTCTGGCGACATCGTTATTTCGCTTGTGTCAGACCCCGCGATTTCTCAGATTGTCACTGTTTCGCAGGAAAAGGCTGAAATTTCCACCGATATGAGCAGTTCTGCCATTGAGCTTGCCGCAAAGATGTATGCAGGCGTAAATATCGGCAACACTATGGAGTCACCGTCCGGCGAAGGTACATGGGGCACTCCCGTTGTCAATCAGGAATACATCCGCGGGTTGAAGTCTCTTGGCTTCAATGCTGTACGTGTTCCCTGTGCATGGGACAGCCATGTAAGCGATGCAGCCACAAACACGATTGACCCTGCATGGCTTGACCGTGTGAGCGAAGTTGTGGGCTACATCGTCGCTGAAGATATGTATGCCATCGTAAATATCCATTGGGACGGTGGTTGGCTTGAAACCTCCTGCGTCAATGGCTACGATGAGGTTGTCGATAAAAAGCAGCGTGACTATTGGACTCAGATAGCCAACAAGCTCAATGTCTATGACGAGCACCTTCTGTTTGCCGGTATGAACGAACCGGGTCAGCAGGATCAGGGCGCGGTAAACTCCTCTTCGATTAATGCGATAAAGGCTTATCAGCAGACGTTTGTCGACGCTGTGCGCGCGACTGGAGGAAACAACGCCAAGCGTTGCCTGATTCATCAGACACCTTATATGAAGTAGTCAAGACTTAATCTGACAATCACGGATAAAAACATTACCTTTGTAAAAAGAAAAGATTAAGCCATGACCACATCAGAAAAAGTCATCAGGAACAAACTGGGACTGTTGGAACTGTCCCAGCAACTGGGCAACGTGTCGCGTGCCTGCAAGATAATGGGCTACAGCCGCGACAGCTTCTACCGCTTCAAGGAACTATACGAGCAGGGCGGAGAACTCGCGTTGCAGGAGATATCGCGCCGCAAGCCGGTGATAAAGAACCGCGTTGAGGAGCACATAGAGAACGCCGTCGTGCAGATGGCCTTCGAGAACCCGGCTCTCGGACAGGTGCGTGTCTCCAACGAACTGCGCAAGAGGGGCATAATGGTCTCGCAGGGAGGGGTGCGCTCCATATGGCTGCGCCACGATCTGGAGACTTTTCAGAAACGCCTGAAAGCACTGTCGGCCAAAGTCGAGCAGGAAGGGATAATCCTTGACGAAACGCAGGTGGCGGCTCTGGAGAAGGCAAAGGCCGAGAAACAGGCACACGGCGAGATCGAGACGTTCCACCCCGGCTTCCTTGTGGCACAGGACACATATTATGTGGGACATATCAAGGGCGTGGGACACATCTACCAGCAGACCGTCATAGACACCTATTCCAAAATCGGATTCGCCAAGCTGTACGACCGAAAGAACGCTCTTGTGGCCGCAGACATGCTCAACGACCGCGTCGTACCCTTCTTCGAGCAGCACGACCTCAGGGTGATGCGGATGCTCACGGACCGGGGAACCGAGTATTGCGGCAACCGCGAGACCCACGAGTTCGAGTTGTACCTCGCCATCGAGGACATCGACCACTCGAAAATCAAGGCAAAGAGCCCGCAGACAAACGGTATCTGCGAGAGGTTCAACAGGACAGTGCAGAACGAGTTCTACGCCATCGCCTTCCGTAAGAAGATTTACACATCCATCGACCAGCTTCAGGCGGACCTTGACGCGTGGATGAACCACTATAACGCCGAGAGAACACACTCAGGGAAATACTGCTTCGGAAAAACGCCCATGCAGACTTTCATCGAGGGTATCGCCGTGGCAAGACGGTACGACATTCAGCAACAGGGGTTACACTCGCAAGAGGGGGAGACCCAAAATATCTCCACCTCTTGCGCAAATGACCCCAAATCACTAAATTTGTCAACACAATCTGACATTTTTTTCTCGGTGAAATAATTTATTTGTCAGATGAAGTCTTGTCTATTACACATTATACAAATATAGATAAAGGTGTGTCATCCGAATATTCGCTTCCGACAGATGCCGTCGAAGGCCGTTCGCTCGTTGAGGTGCATTTCTATGATCCGTCTGACTTTACCCTGATGGGTAAGGACGGTGAATGGGGTGCCGGTTCTAAGGTGAAGTTCTACTGGGGAGCTGCAAATCATATTGCAGGCTCTGACAGAAACTGCACATGGGGCGAGGAATCTTACGTCGATTCACAGTTCAAGAAAATGCAGGATGCCTACGTGTCAAAAGGTATTCCGGTGATTGTCGGGGAGTATGCGGTTGAAATCCGTTCAACTACCGATTTCCCTGAACTTGATTCCGACAAATGGAAAGCCAGCCGTGCGTCATGGACAAAATATATCACGGAGTCGGCCAAAAACCACGGATGCGTTCCATTCTATTGGGAGACAGGTGGAGATATTAACCGTAACAACGGTGCGGCCAAGAACTCTTATCTCATCAATGCTTTGATGGAAGGAGCTGATGCCGGGAAATATCCCTTCTGAAAAGACTGATTCTTTCATATAAAATAACTAGGGTGTTCAGTTCTATGTTCCAAAATTAACTCGCATTATTGAGTGTCCTGGAACGCAGAACCACCCGATTCGGAGATAGATTCTCCTTGGCCCAGAGATCTATATCCTTGAGTTTAACATTGGCCAAGCGTACTTTGAAATTTTGTTTTTTGGCGTCAGAATAAACAACGATTTTTGGATATAACGGCAACATTAAAATCATACGAGTGAATCCGTTAAGTTTATTGGAAGATACCTTTGATTTCAATATACCGAATTCAGATTCAATTATGTCCGAGGAAATGTTTCGTATCTGCCTGCTGTCATTAAGCACAGCAGCCTGTCGTTTGAAATAATCCAGCATTCTGAGACCGACACAAGCCCGCCTGTTGGTGGCGTTGCCGATTAGATTCCGGATGATATGATGCTGACAAAGGGCGTTGGTTCTGAGTCCAAACCCTTCACGCTTGCAAAGAGTTTCAAGATAGGTTACGGACTCGACGCAGACACCAAGTTCGTCAATGAGGTCTCTATACTGAAGGAGAAAAGAATAAGCTTCCTTCATGTCGTCATCCAGGGAATCAAGACAACCAAGCATTTTCTTACCCCACGTAACCCATTCACGAAGATTCATGAACCGTGCCATCGCTCTCATATTGGGAGGCAGAAGCCATGCCTTGTCGGTGAGATGATATTGCAGTCTGATCTTTCCGAGTTTTTCGGTAAGAGACACAAACTCAGGATCCTTTCCATAGACATGCTTCATGCAGTTGCCCAATGTGTGGCTTATGTCAAGATGATGGGCAATGCCTGCATCCTTAAAGCCGCCTACGAGATTATGCGCACCGTCGGATATTCCGTATTCAGGAGAACCTCCGGTTTTATCAGAGGCCTTTTCAATGGCCTCCTTGACATAATCCCGTTTGAGGCATTTTCCGATGTGCATACCCAATACAGAGACATCATCATGATTCAGTGGTTTGCCTGTATGTTCGGCAGGAACACCCAGCACTACAAGAAGTTTCTCCTTGTTAATCATGATGCTTTCATCAATTATGTGGGCATACTTACGTCCTTGGGGTGCATCCTCCTCATAGACGGATAGTCCAAGCTTGCGAACCCAGTTGGCTACAGAGTTGTAGCATGGAAGCTTTCCCAATGGGTCACCAATAACCTCCTCAAAGATCCTTATTATGGATATGACGGTTCGCAGTCCGCATCCGATCCTCACATAGATCAGCACGCAAAGCATTATTAGCTGAATAGAGAATCTATGTCCGGGAACAGGCTCGAAAGCAACTTGCGTTGTTCTTCGCTCACGGTTATCGTCGGCACGTCTTTTTTTTTGAGTTCTTTCTTCAAATCTGAGATTTTGGCTTTGTCAGCCTCCTTCTGAGATTTAAGTCTGGCATTCTCTTTACGAAGACGTTTCAGTTCCTCTTCGGGGGTTTCTTTTGGGGTGTCTGAACCTGATTTTCTCATTGCTTTTTAGTTGATTATTAGGCTATAAAGATACTAAAAAAACAATGAATTATCCAAATTTTCAATGTACTCTTTTGCGCTAAAAATCAATATTTTTAAGCACGTGTTTTTATTAAAATTTCAGGTGTTTTGAATGACGTTTTTCGGAACATCAAACTGAACACCCTATAAAATAACTCCGCCGGATGTGTTGTCACAACGGCGGAGTTATTTTATCATGGTAATGGGTATCTTGCTAAACAAATGGATTGCGACATCCGTTTTAATTATATTACGCATCAACTATTTGTGATATGAGACATTGTATTTTTCTGCTTGCATTAGCTCCGGGCTTCTTGGGATTGGTTGGCTGTGGGAGTTCCAGGAAGGACAGCGCACAGTCACCGCTTGTCGAGGACAGTGTTGAAGAAGTCTTGACTTTGGTGCTGCCATCCATTCCGTCTACCATCTCAGAACCTGAGGACAAGGCAGGATTCATTGCCATTCATTTTTGGGATAATCTTGATTTCAGTGATGAAGAGAAGGTATCGGATGTCCGGTTTATGGAACAGAATTTCGTGGACTATCTATCCATTTTCCCTGCCGTCATGGCAGCTGACCGTCAGGCGGCCTTTGACGTGTTGATGAGTCGTTCGGCGGTCAATCCGTCTGCGAGAGCTATGATTGTTTCCTTTGGCGAGAAATATCTCAACCATCAGGATTCGCCTATGAAAAACAGCGAGTATTACACTGATTTCAGAAATTCCGTAAGGCGTCAGGCCAGATAACGGATGGTTTGCTTTCAGCCGCCTGTGTCGGCAACAGCATTACTCGAATTCCTCTTTCAGATTTAAGAATCTTTCAAAGCTGCCCTGTGAAATGCGTTTCATTGAGGCGAGCACTTTTTCCATGGGCTTACGTTTCATATCGCCACTTTTCGAATAAAATTTATCTGCATAGCAGATGAGTCGTTCGAGCTGTGTGGCCGGCATAAAGTCGCCGTCGGGTGGAAGCGGAAGCCCCTGTGCGATGATCTCGTTTTTATCTATTCCTGCTCCTGTATGTCGTTCGGCCACGCGCGCGTCTCTTTCAGGCATTCCGTTTTCGCGCAGCAGGCGCGCACCGATGACTCCGTGGAGGATATATGGCTCTGACCCGTGACATTCTATCCCGGGTGCGTCGGTAAGGAAAATTCCTAAGTCGTGAAGCATTGCCGCCTCTTCGATTTCATTTCTGTCGGTTTCCAAAGCCTTGCGGTCGGCTATCTCGATGGCGAGATTGGCCACTGACCGGCAATGGCGCATATAAATATCCCGCAGGGGTGAGCCTGCGGGATAGTATTTGTCAATGATGTCTTGGTAATTCATGCTTTGAGGCAGTGATTATTCAACGATGGTGTTCCATCCGTGGGTGTCCTCGATTTCTCCGAGGCGGATCCCATTGAGCGTTTCATAGAGCTTCGTGGTGATAGGCCCCGGCTCTCCGTTCTTGGAAATGATGTATTTTTCACCGGTGTCGAGGTCATGGATTTCACCGACCGGAGATGCGACAGCGGCAGTTCCGACGGCGGCAGCTTCGTCGATGTCGCTTAATTCGTCGACTGTGATGTGACGGCGCTCTACATTTATTCCCATATCCTCTGCGAGCTGCATGAGACTTTTGTTGGTTATCGACGGCAGGATTGAGTTGGATGCCGGAGTGATGTATACACCATCCTTGATAGCCATGAAGTTTGCCGGACCGCATTCGTCAAGATATTTTTTTTCTTTCGGATCGAGATAGAGCACAGCGGAGTAGCCAAGCTCATGGGCGTGTTCACCGGCGGTCAGCGAGGCCGCGTAGTTGCCACCGACTTTCCATAGACCTGTGCCGTTGGGGGCTACTCGGTCATACTGGCGCATGATGCAGATGTTGGTTGGCTTGAACCCGGTCTTGAAATACGGACCTACGGGTGTGACAAGTATCATGAACACATATTCGTTGGCGGGTTTCACACCTACCTGTGCTGAAATGCCGAGTTCGAGCGGGCGGATGTAGAGTGATGCGCCTGAACCGTAAGGAGGCACGAAACGTTCGTTGAGTTTGACAACCTTCAACACCATTTCCTTGAATTTTTCTTCAGGCAGCGGCTCCATGAGGATGCCTTTGGCCGATTCTTGGAGTCGGCGGGCGTTCTCTTCGAGACGGAATACACGGATTTTCCCGTCTTTGCCACGGAAAGCCTTCAGACCTTCGAAAATTTCCTGTCCATAGTGCAGACATGTGGCGGCGATGTGGAGATTGATTTCTTCGCTTTGCGACACTTCTATTTCACCCCACTTCCCGTCGCGGAAGTAGCAGCGCACGTTGTAATCTGTTGGGATGTAACCGAATGAAAGGTTCCCCCAGTCCAAATCGTTGTTCATCTTGTGGTGTATTTTGTATGTTTACTGCAAAATTACTACAAAATGTGAAATATTCTAAGTAAAACTATCGGAAATTTTTCGAATTGTAATATGATTGTGCATATAGTGCAATGTAGCTTCAAAATTGCTGACAGTATGTTATAATCGGAAATTTTATGAAAGCGCCACATTACAAGTGGACGTTTTTAGTCCACTTGTAATGTGGCGCTTTTTATTATAATATCATTATTTCGCCTACTTCGCTGTCAGGCGGAGGATGCGCGAGGCGTAGTCGGTGTTTTTGTGGTAATCCACCCTATGGGTGAGGGGGATTTCGAGACCGTTTGACATGAGGTAGCGTCCCGTGAAACTTTTACCTTCGAAGCTGAGAGGTTCGTTGTCAATACGGTTAAGCTCATGGACTGTATAGGTCTTGTCGGGGTCGAGACCGGCCATAACCACGCGCGGAAGCTGCTGGTTCATGAAAGTCTCGGTTTTCCACCAATAGAACACCGCGTCGTTCTTGTCGGGATTGACATACATCAGAGAGGCTATGCCCTTGCCATCGTAGGGAGAGACGAGGCGATAGATATCACCGAACTGCACAATCGGACGGATTTTCTTGTAGTCGGCGATGGCATTTTTTACAATCGCTTTCTCCTCGTCGGTCATGTTTTTGGGCTGGAGTTCAAGGCCGAGACGTCCGCTCATAGCTACGTCGGCACGGAATTTGACAGGTATGCGGCGGAATGTCTGATGGTTTGGCGAAGCCGAGATGTGTGAGCCCATTGCGATAGCTGGAAAGAAATAGCTTGTGCCCCACTGCATGTAGATGCGCTGGAGGGCATCGTTGTTGTCGCTCGTCCAGAATTCGTCAAACCAAGGCAGTACGCCCCAGTTGGCGCGTCCGCCACCGCTGGCACATGCCTGAATGGTAACGTCGGGATGGGCTTTGCGGATGCGGTTGAGCACGGTCTCGAAGCCATTGTGGTAGTCAATGTAGAGGTGGCTCTGATTGTCGGCTGTGAGATATTGCGAACCGTGGTCCATTATCGGCGCATTGGCATCCCATTTGATGTAGTCGATTTCGGGATATTTGCGCATGAGGGTGTCGACGACGGTGAACACTATATCCTGCACTTTCGGATTGGCAAGGTCAAGCACGAGCTGTGTGCCTCCGCGTCCCTGTGTTGCTGGGCGGTTTGCAGCCTTGATGATATATTCCGGATGCTTTTCGTAGAGTTCGCTTACGGTATTGGTCATTTCCGGCTCAATCCAGATGCCGAATTTCACCCCGTTGGCCTTTGCGGTGTCGATCAGCCCTTGGATTCCGTTGGGTAGTTTATCGGTGTCGACCACCCAGTCGCCGAGCGATGTGCTGTCGTTGTCTCGCGGATATTTCGCGCCAAACCAGCCGTCGTCCATGACAAACAGTTCCCCGCCCATGTCGGCGATGTCTTTCATCATATTCGCCATTCCGGCCTCGTCAATGTCAAAATAGACACCTTCCCACGAGTTCAGGAGTATGCTGCGCTCCTTGTCGCCGTTGTGTAGGCGATGGTTGCGTCCCCAGCGGTGGAAATTACGGCTGACACCCGACAGCCCCTCTTCGGAATAAGTCAGGGCAAGCGGCGGTGTCACGAAGCTTTCACCTTTTTTGAGATTGTAGGCGGAGTTTTCCTCATTGATGCCTGCGAAAAAGTGGTGGTAGTCGCTGTCGTCAGTGTCGATGAAGAGTTTATAGTTGCCGGAATATTCAAGAGCGGCGCCTATGGTACGGCCTGTATTCTCCTGCGGTTTTCCGTCGAGCGAGAGCATGATTTCGGCATGAGATGTATGTGAGTTGCGCACTCCGTCCTTGTTTTTGATCATTCGCACCCCGTGGTTGAGGGGTGTCTGCGACAATTTTCCTTCGTTTGCCCATGAACCGTAGAGCTGCGAGAGCCAGACGTCGCCGTAGCGCACGGGAAGATAACCGGACATGAAGCGGTTGAGTCTTACGGTCCCTTTTTCATTATTGGTGACATCCACCCAAGTCTCGATAACGTCTTCTCCGGGATATGTGCGGTAGTTTACGTTGAGATCAAATGGATAGACTTTGTCGCGCATGGCGATTGTGGTGACTTTCGCTCCGTCGGGCGCAGTAGTGGTGTTTATGCCTGTCACCTCGACATCGGTTGTCATGTTGCCGTCGGCATGGGTTACGCTCATGGCCGCTTCGCCTTGCGGGAGTATGCCATAGACCGGATAGGCGTTACGGTTGATAGCGCCGGCATCTTTGAGTGTTGCGATGTCGGTGCTCTCCATACGGTTGCCGTAGTGCAGCAGTCTGAGTCCACCGCCTTTCTCGGCATCCAGTATAAGTGATGTCTTGGGAGTTGAAATGTCGACAATCTCGGCTTTGGCAATAGCTGGCATCGACATGCCGATAAGAGCCGAAAGAAAAATATGGCTATGTTTCATGGAGAATAATATAAAGATGTGTCATGGGTAATGTAGATGTGATTGTTGTAATGACAAATGTAGTAAATAACAATGGCATAGGCAACCTCACGGATTGTATCGGCAAAAAATGATAAAATAGTACCTGAAATATTTACAATACTGTGACATTTTACGTTTCAGTAAACAATTGCCGGACTAATTACGGAAATATTTGTAAATTTGCACTTCGAAAGTTAACCCCAATCAACCAATCACACAATTTCGAAAACTTGCAAAAATTTTTCACATGAGAAAGCTTGCTTTAACCTTTTCTCTTCTGGTGGCGCTTTTGTGCAACATGGCGCTGGGACAGATAATGACCCCTGTCAAATGGGATGCTAAAATAGACATGACCGGCAACGACGAGGGTCAGGTTGTGCTTACGGCTACTATCAGCAGCGGTTGGCACATGTATTCGCTTGACTGCGATCCAGATGCCGGACCTCAGATTCTTGAGATTACCTATCCTAAATTAAACGGAGTCACTCTTGAGGGAAAGCCTATCCCTAACAAGCCTTCGCATAAGCAATATGACGATATGTTCGGGGCAGAACTCTCATGGTGGACACAGGGTGTGACAATCACGCAGAAGTTCAAGGCCACACAGCCGGAATTCAATATTGATGTGATGGTTGTATGTTCGGCATGTAACGATGAAAACTGTATTCCTCCTTCACGTTCGAATTTCAATCTTTCAGGCAAGGCTACCATAAAAGCCGTGCCCAAGAAAGACGAACCGAAGGCCGCAGCCGAACTTCCTGCTGAAAAAGAGGAAGTTGCTGCTGTGCTCGATGCCGTAGCCGAATCCGTGGAGGCAGCTTCCGATTCACTCGCTGCTGTTTCTGACACACTTGTTTCTTCAGCTCCTGACAGCAAGGGCGCCGACCTTTGGGCTCCCGTATCGTTTAAGGATGCCGAGAATGCCGAGGATTTTTCGACAACCTCGCTGTGGTACATCTTTTTCACCTGTTTCCTTGGCGGTCTCGTTGCGTTGTTCACTCCGTGTGTATGGCCGATGATTCCGATGACCGTCAGCTTCTTCCTGAAGAAAGGCAAGGACCGCAGCAAGAGCATCATGGATGCCTGCACATACGGTCTTTCAATCATTGTCATCTATGTGGCTCTCGGTCTGCTCATCACCGGTATTTTCGGAGCAAGCTCGCTTAATGCTCTCTCGACATCGGCGGTTTGTAATATAATCTTCTTCCTGCTGCTTGTGGTGTTTGCCATCAGCTTCTTCGGAGCTTTTGAAATCAAGCTTCCGTCATCGTGGTCCAACAAGATGGATGCGACAGCTGAGAAGACGACCGGTCTGCTCTCCATATTCTTCATGGCATTTACGCTGACCCTCGTGTCGTTCTCCTGCACAGGCCCTATCATCGGAACGCTTCTCGTCGAGGCGGCATCTCAGGGCGATCTCTGGGGGCCGGCCATAGGTATGCTCGGTTTCTCGACAGCCCTCGCGCTTCCGTTCATGCTTTTCGCCATGTTCCCTACCATGCTTCAGGCTGCCCCCAGTTCAGGTGGCTGGATGAATACTCTCAAAGTGGTGCTCGGTTTCGTCGAACTTGCCCTCTCGCTCAAGTTTCTCTCTGTCGCTGACCTCGCATACGGCTGGCACATTCTTGACCGCGAGGCATTCCTCGCTCTCTGGATTGTGATGTTCGCACTTCTCGGTCTCTATCTTCTCGGTCAGTTCAATTTCGCTCATTACGGCAAGGCCGACAGCTCTATCGGTGTTTTCCGTTTCTTCCTTGCTCTCTGCTCATTCTCATTCACCATCTACCTTGTTCCCGGCCTTTGGGGTGCACCTCTCAAGGGTGTGAGCGCGTTTGTTCCACCGCTGTTCACTCAGGATTTCAACCTTTACGGTGACGGTTTCAAGGAGTATGACGACTTCGAGGAGGGTATGAAGGTGGCACGTGAGGCAGGCAAGCCGGTGCTTGTCGACTTCTCAGGTTTCGGATGTGTCAACTGCCGTAAGATGGAAGGCGCTGTTCTCGACGAGCCTAATGTCAAGGCTATGATTGAAGACAACTTTACTGTCATCAAGCTTATGGTCGACGAGAAAAAGAACCTTCCCGAACCTATTACCGTTAAAGAATACGGTAAGGATATGACTCTCTACACATACGGTGACCGTTGGAGCTATCTGCAGCGCTACAAATTCAATGCAAATGCCCAGCCTTATTATGTGATACTCAATGACGACGGTGAGTTGCTTTCAGGCCCTTACACATACGATGAGAATGTGGCTCGCTTCTCGGCGTTCCTCGAAAAGGGTATAAAGAGTTATAAAAAATAATTGCATATCAATGTCTAAGACGACTCTCCGCAAGGCAATAAAAGATTTTGAAGCTCCCGAACTCCGGGAGCTTCTTATTGATGTATATACCAAAAGCAAGGAGGCCCGCGAGTTACTTGACTTCTTTGCTGAGCCGGATATCGAAAAGAAGGCAGAGGCCTACCGCGCACAACTGACCAAGGAAGCTACCCGCTACACACGGCGTGCCTACAATCCGCGTATAGCTAAATTGCGTGCCACGATAAAGAAATTCAAGATCTTTGAATCGGGCAGCGAGGCTGTGGCCGATCTTATGGTGCACACGATGACCGCTCTTCTGTCGATTGGCAAGGATAGCTGGCTGAGGGAACGGCTCTATGTGCAGATTCATAAATTTGTCGGTGAGACGTTTGATTTCCTTGTCGAGAATGAGTTGGTCGACGATTTTATGCCCCGTATACGTAAGTCCGTCGGAATTCTTGAGAACTTCGGGATGTCTACTAATCCGTTGAAACGCATTATGGAGGCTGAAATCAAACGTATTGAGAACGTGGCCCATTGAATAGAGCATGAGATGACACAATACGCGAATGGCCTGAATGGCATATAGGCAGTCATTCAGGCCATTCGCGTATTGTGACGCTTGGATAAAGATTAGTCAAGTTTGATTTCTGCTTCCGACATTTCGTCATATTCGCTCCATTCAGGATCATTTTCAGTATAGATGCTGATTGGTAGAAGCGGGAATGATTCGAGAGCTTCGTTGAGTTTGCGCCCGAAGATATGTGTGCTGAGCGTATAGAAAATCCAGTCGCGCTGATTGTCGCCCGTAAAAATGCCGGTGAGCACAGCTACAGGATCTTTTCTAAAAGCCGTCGTCAATGCCTCCTGCACCTCTTCCATCAGTGTCGATGTTTCCTTGTCGGGCATACCTTTGGCATCGCCTTCATATTTCCATGTAACTTCCACACGGATATTGAATCTGGGATTCGAACGGAATTTCTCGACATCCTTTCGCCCTGTCACGAGAATCAGTCTCCCTGATTCGCTTTCGGTGGGGGCGGTCCACCATGTTTCGGTTTCCATAAGTCGTCAGTTATGTTTGGTTTCCGGGACAAAGGTACAAAAAGAAATGACTTGTTTCAGATATTGCAGAGATTTTTAAGAGTCGGTTCGTAACAAATGTCGACAAACTATAATTGGATTGACCGTCGTTCATCAAAGGTTGGTTAACATTGTTTAGTCAGCACAGCCACTAAAAACTAAAGATAGGAAAAATGTGTTATAATGATTAAATATTGTAAAGCAAACGTAACACATTATGTTGACCGGTCATAGTCTTTTGATAAAAATTTTGGACTGGCGTGAGAAACATCTGTCTGAAAAGACTTTTGTTTTTCTTCTTGCAACGGCGGTAGGATTACTGTCGGGCTGCGGTGCGTTTGTGTTGAAGCGACTTATTTCTTGGGTCTCGCATATCCTGACTTCGCATTTTCGGATTGGGTCAGGCAATTATGTCCTATTGCTGATACCTGCCGCCGGTATTGTCTTGACCGGAATATTCTGTCGGTATGTAGTAAAGGCTGATTTGTCAGACGGTACGTCTCGACTGATACATGACCTTAAAAATAAAATGTATGCTCTTAAGAGTTATATAGTTTATTCTCCGATTCTGGCTAGTACGATTACTCTTGGTTTTGGTGGTTCGGCCGGATCTGAGGGGCCGATCGCCTACACCGGTGCAGCTGTCGGTAGTAATGTCGCACGCCTCTTCCGGCTTAGTCCGCAGATGATGATGATTATGCTGGGGTGCGGGGCAGGAGCAGGTATCGCCGGTATATTCAAATCGCCACTTGGCGGTGCGCTGTTTACACTTGAGGTTCTGAGAATGCCGATGTCGACTTTCTCTGTCTTGGTGTTGCTGGTGACCTCTATCACAGCAGCCATGACCGCATATCTTCTGTCGGGATGCACAGTCGACATACCATTCAGCCATCACGCCGGATTTGACATAGATACGCTTCCATACGTCATTCTGCTTGGCATATTTTGCGGTTTTTATTCACTTTATTATAGTTATATGATAAAGAAAGTTGCCAAGCTTCTTCGTTGTGTCGGCAATTCATGGATAAAAAATCTCATTGGCGGTGTGATGATTTCAGCTCTTGTCTTTCTCTTCCCGCCGCTCTATGGAGAAGGATATGGGACTGTCGGAAAAATCATAAACGACAATTTCTCGACAATTCTGAACGACAGCATTTTCTTCGGACATTCCGGCGGCATGTGGTTGCTGATATTTGTGGCGGGTGGCATAGCCTTGGCCAAGTGTGTCGCAACCTCTGCAACAAACAATGGCGGAGGTGTGAGCGGAAATTTTGCTCCGTCATTGTTTGCAGGATGTATTGTCGGTTTCTTCTTTGCAGCACTTTTAAATGAGGTCTTCGGTCTTCATCTGCCGGTCGGTGAATTTGCATTTTATGCAATGGCCGGTGTCATGGCGGGAGCTATACGCGCTCCGTTGATGGCCATATTTCTTACGTGCGAGATGGGGGCTGCATATTCCTATTTTTTTCCGCTTGTCGTTACGGCTTCGGTTTCATTCGGGATTGTCAGGCTGTTTACCGCCGACAGCTTCTTTTCGCGTCATGCCGACCGCCACAACGGCCTGATATCGATTATAAAAAGACATAAAATGGAATCAGCCGGAGGAATACACCAACAAAAAGGTTCGGACTGACGGAGTTAATTTATGTGAAAACTCCCTGTCGGGTTGGTTTGCAGGGTGAATCTGCGTAATTTTGCAAGAATTTTAAATACGTTATAAACGCAAATTACGTAAAATGTTAGATTTTATTACGTGGAACGCAGATCCGTTTCTCTTTCATATCGGCAATTTCGGTCTCCGATGGTATAGTCTTGCTTTCATGGTCGGATTTCTTATCGGCTATGAGATAGAATCACGTATCTACAGGCACGAGGGTGTACCTGAGCGTTGGCTCAGCATGTTGTTGCTGTGGACCATTGCCGGCACTATCATCGGCGCTCGTCTCGGGCATGTGTTTTTCTACCAGTGGGATCTCTATAAGCAGGATCCGATTACGATTCTTTATGTCTGGGAAGGCGGTCTTGCAAGTCATGGTGGAACGATAGGAATCATCCTGTGTGTAATTCTTTATTCGATTTTTACTACCAAACGCAACCCTCTCTGGGCTTTCGACAGGCTCGTTATTCCTATCGCGCTTGTCGGCGGTCTGATACGTCTCGGCAACCTTATGAATTCAGAGATATTCGGCCATGCTACCGACCTTCCGTGGGGATTCATGTTTATCCGTTCCGCCGAGTGGCGTCATATCTATATGGGGCAGGCGTGTCACCCGACGCAGATTTATGAAGCGTTGTGCTATTTTGCACTTTTCGGATTGCTTATGTGGATGTATTGGAAGAAAAATGCAGAAGAGCGCCCCGGGTTGATATTCGGTGTGTTCCTCATCGGTATATTCCTGCCACGCTTCCTTATAGAGTTCATAAAGAATCCTCAGGTTGAATTTGAGCAGACAATGACGCTCAACATGGGGCAGCTGCTGAGTGTGCCGTTTATTCTTCTTGGCGTAGGGCTTGTGATATACGCAATGACTCGTCCGCGCCAGCATCTGGCTTTTCCTAACCGTTTTGCCGAGGAGCTTCAATCATCCAAAAAGTGATGTCATGAACTGTGGCGACATGTTTTTTCGACAGGTTGCCGGGAGTAGTTTTCAATGAAAATCACTAATTTTGCAGAATATAACAGACCAATCGTTTACAGAATAAAACTAATCAGAAATGATAGACAAGATAAATCAGCTTAAAGCTGAAATAGAGGCTCTTGTAGCAAAGACGCCACAGGATGTAGAAACGCTCCGCATCAAGTATCTGAGCAAGAAAGGCGCGATTTCCGAACTTATGACTGATTTCCGTTCGGTCGCTCCCGAACAGAAGCGTGAGCTTGGACAGAAATTAAATGAACTGAAGACACTTGCCACTGAAAAGCTCGCTGCTCTCCGCGAATCGCTTGAGAGTGTCGATGCCGGTGCTTCGGATCTGGATCTTTCACGCACGGCCGCTCCGATGCCGCTTGGCACACGCCATCCGCTTTCGCTTGTAAAGAATGAAATAATCTCGATATTCTCGCGACTCGGTTTCACCATAGCCGAAGGTCCTGAGATTGAAGATGACTGGCACGTGTTCTCCTCGCTCAATTTTGCAGAGGATCATCCCGCACGTGACATGCAGGACACTTTCTTTATCCAGCGCAATCCCGATGTGTTGCTGCGCACCCACACTTCGTCGGTGCAGAGCCGCGTAATGGAGAAGACTCAGCCACCGATTCGCATCATCTGTCCGGGACGTGTCTACCGTAATGAAGCTATCTCCGCGCGTGCCCACTGCTTCTTCCATCAGGTCGAGGCTCTTTATGTCGACAAGAATGTATCGTTTGCCGACCTGCGTCAGACACTTCTTTATTTCGCTCAGGAAATGTTTGGTCCTGAGACTAAAATACGTCTTCGACCGAGCTATTTCCCCTTTACCGAGCCTTCGGCCGAGATGGATATCTCTTGTAATCTATGCGGAGGCAAGGGATGCTCTTTCTGCAAGCATACCGGCTGGGTCGAGATTCTCGGTTGCGGAATGGTCGATCCAAATGTGCTTGAAGCATGTGGCATAGATTCAAAGGAATACACCGGATTCGCTCTCGGTATGGGCGTGGAGCGTATAACCAACCTGAAGTATCAGGTCAAGGATCTTCGCATGTTCTCCGAAAACGATGTCCGCTTCCTACGTCAGTTTGAGGCAGCACATTGATTTGATACGGCTTGTCTCTCCTCTGATTTATCTCTCCGTTAAACTCTTTAAGAAAGGGAAATAACCGTGACCGTTAAGGAACGCTACGCTCGCGTGATTGAATGGTTTTCTGCGTCTATGCCTGTCGCTGAAACCGAACTGCATTATGAGAACCCCTATCAGTTGCTTGTCGCCGTGATTTTATCGGCGCAATGCACTGATAAGAGGGTAAATCTCATAACCCCACCGCTTTTTGAGGCATATCCGACTCCGCAGGCTCTTGCTGCAGCCTCGGTCGAAGAGATATTCGAGTATATCAAGAGTTGCTCTTATCCTAACAACAAGAGCCGTTCACTGAGTGGAATGGCAAAGAAGCTCGTCGAGGACTTCGGAGGAGAAGTTCCTTCCGACCTTGATTCTTTGACGAGTCTGCCGGGTGTAGGGCGCAAGACGGCAAATGTAATCATGTCGGTTGTCTATAATAAGGCTACAATGGCGGTGGATACGCACGTGTTCCGTGTGAGCGAGCGCATAGGTCTGACCACAAACAGCAAGACTCCCCTTGCGACTGAAAAGGCTCTTGTGAAGCATATCCCTGAAGATCTTATTCCTAAGGCCCATCACTGGCTGATACTTCACGGACGGTATGTCTGCAAGGCTCGCCGTCCTGATTGCCTTAACTGCGGTCTGACCTCCGTGTGTCGTTACTATCAGAAGAATGGTTGAATCGACTTTTATTTTTATAATTGAAATTTTAGGGACACTGGCTTTCGGTGTCAGTGGCGTGCGTCTCGCAGCCAAAAAGCATTTCGACTGGTTCGGTGCTTATACAATCGGAGTGATAACAGCAATCGGGGGCGGTACGCTGCGCGACATACTGCTTGATATTCCAGTGTTCTGGATGCAGACATGGCTCTATCTTGCCGTGACCGGCGTGTCATTTCTGATTGTGGCAGCTTTCACGAGGATTCTCACATCGGATTCGAAGTCTCTTTTCATGTTTGATGCCGTCGGTCTGACGCTGTTTGTCATAACAGGTATTGAAAAGACCCTTGCCGAAGGCTACCCGATGTGGGTTGCTATGATTATGGGCATGATAACAGGTTCTTTCGGAGGTATCCTGCGCGATGTGCTCATTAATGAAGAGCCATTGTTCTTCCGTAAGGATATCTATGCCACGGCATGTCTTGCAGGAGGCGGTGTCTATTGGATCTTCGCCGAGGCAGGTTCTCCCGTGTGGGTTCAGGAAGCTTTGTGTGTGATTACAATCCTTGTCCTCCGTTGGGGCGCATTGCGCTATGGATGGCATCTTCCGGAGATGAAAGAAGGCTCAGTCAAGGAGCTTCGCAAGCGCCGGCAGAATTGATTTCGGTCGATAGAGTAAGGACAAACATAAAAATCCCTTGGCTCGAAGAGTGAGCCAAGGGATTTTCATATTGATATGAAATGAAGTCTTATTTGTTAGCGGCGTCGTTGGTCTGGCCCGGTTTGAGCCATTTGTCGAACCAGCGGAAGAAGAGGCGCTGCCACATCACTGCGTTCTGCGGTTTGAGAATCCAGTGGTTTTCGTCGGGGAAGATAACCATTTCAGCAGGTATGCCACGGAGTTTGGCTGCATTGAATGCCATTTCTCCTTGTGACGACAGGATGCGGTAGTCGAATTCACCATGTGAAATCATGATGGGAGTATCCCATTTGTCAACAAATTTATGGGGCGACATTGCGAACGTGCGCTGGGCTGTCGCATTGTCTTTTTTCCAGAATGCACCGTAGTCGGGAGCTGTGGTCACGTCGGCAGGAGCTTTGTCTGCACCGCCGCCCATGTCCCAGTTGGCAAACCACATTTCTTCTGTTTCAAGATACTGAGCCTCGATGTTGAAGATGCCCGCATGAGCGAGGAATGCGGCAAAACGCTTCTCGTGGTTTCCGGCAAGCCAGTAGGTCGAGAATCCGCCATAGCTTGCACCTGTGCAGCCGATGCGCGAGTTGTCGACGTAGGGGCGTTCTTTCATGAAGTCGACTGCCGCCAGATAGTCACGCATGTTCTGTCCGGGATAGTCGCCTGAAATCTGGGCGTTCCATTCAGTTCCGAAACCGGGGAGACCGCGACGGTTGGGAGCGATGACTATATAGCCGTTTGAGGCCATGAGCGCAAGATTCCAGCGATAGCTCCAGAATTGGCTGACGGCGCTCTGCGGACCACCCTGACAATAGAGAAGTGCCGGATATGTTTTGGTCGAGTCGAAATCCTGAGGATATACAGCCCAGACAAGCATTTGTTTGCCATCGGTGGTCTTGACCATGTTGCGCTCGACACGGGGCATCTTGAGCGAGGCAAGAAGCTCGGTGTTGACGTTTGAAATCTGTTTAACTTCTCCGGCCTTTGCTATGCAGACCTCGTTGGGAGCGAGCATTGAGTGGCGGAGGGTCACGATGCTTTCTGCGTCGAGAGGCGCGAGACCTGCATAGTCACATTCGCCGTCGGCTACAACCTTGACTTCCTTGCTTGCGATATCAATTGAGAACACAGGGATATTTCCGTCTTTCGCGGCGAGGAAATAGAGTGACTTCCCATCGGGATTCCATGCGATCGCGTCGGCTGTGTAATCCCAGTCAGTCGTAAGGTCTGATTTTTCACCTGTGGCGGTGTCGAGAATGAAGATGCGGTTCTTGTCAGCCTCGTAGCCGTCACGTTCCATCGAAAGCCAAGCCACATATTTGCCGTCGGGTGAATAGGCGGGAGCTGTGTCGTAGCCCATCATGCCTTCGGTGAGATTGCGGGTGCTCTTGTCTGCGATAGAATAAAGATAGAGATCTGAGTTGGTCGATACGGCGTAGTCGCGTCCTGTTTTCTTGCGTGATACATAGATAAGCGACTTGCTGTCGGGTGACCATGCGAACGATTCCGAACCTCCGAACGGACGCATGGGGGCTTCATACATAGGTTCGTCCGACATGATGTCTTCTACATTGCTGACGCTGCTGCCGTCGAAGTCGCAGATGAAAGGATGGGGGATTTCAGTCACCCATTGATCCCAGTGCTTATACATCATGTCGTCGATGACACGGCCGGTTGCTTCAGAAAGGTCGGGATAAAGATCCTTGGCTTCGCGGGCGAACTTGATAGTGGAGATAAGGACGATTTTCTTTTCGTCGGGAGAGAAGAGGAAGCCTTCGATCCCTTTTTCAAGCGATGTCACCTGTTTGCGGTCGCTTCCGTCGGCGTTCATGACCCAAAGCTGGCTTTTGCCGTCGGCATCGGCATAGGTGAATGCTATCTGCTTGCCATGATTGATCCACACGAAATTGCCCTCTGATTTGGGTGTACGTGTGATGCGTTCAAGGTTCGAGCCGTCGGAATCCATGACGTAGAGGTCATTGTTTGAACGGTTCTGCTCAAGGCTTTCATAGGAAATGCCGAAAAGCACCTTGCGGGTGTCGGGCGAAACGCTTACGGCCGAGACACGGCCGAGGGCTTCGAGTGCGTCGATGTCGAAAATGCCGGTTGTCGATTTGAAATCGGGCTTGTCGATGATCTGCGCCTCTTTTTCGCCCCCTGTCGAGCAGGCTGCAAGTGAGCCTGCCGTAAGGATTGTTGCCATGATGTGGTTTAGATTCATGTCGGTTGTTTATGGGGGTGGAATGTGTGATGATTGGAGAAAGAGACCTCCTTATTTGATGAGATATTGCGACGAGATAGACTCGTGGGTGTGTACGCGACGTATGGTGTCAGCGAAAAGACGTGCGACTGAAAGGATGGTGGCTTTCTTGCAGTTCTTGTTGAACGGAATGGAGTTGGTGAACATCATTTCAGTCAGCGAGCAGTTGTCGACACGTTCAGATGCGGGGTCTGACATGATTGCGTGTGAGCAGAGTGCGCGCACAGAGCGGGCGCCACTCGACATCATGAGGTCGGCTGCCTTGGTGATGGTTCCCGCTGTGTCGACCATGTCGTCGACGAGCACCACGTCCTTGTCCTTTACGTCGCCGATGACAGTCATCTGGGCCACGACGTTGGCCTTGGCACGCTGCTTGTGGCAGAGCACGAGAGGCACATTCAGGTATTTGGCATAGCTGTTGGCACGTTTTGCTCCTCCGACATCAGGCGATGCGATTACAAGGTTCTCAAGCTTCAGCGACTGGATGTAGGGGATGAAGACCGACGAGGCGTAGAGGTGGTCGACGGGAATGTCAAAGAAGCCTTGGATCTGGTCGGCATGAAGGTCCATGGTGATCACGCGGTCAACTCCGGCTGTTGTGAGCAGGTCGGCTACAAGCTTGGCGGCAATCGATACGCGGGGCTTGTCTTTGCGGTCCTGACGTGCCCAGCCGAAGTAGGGCATGACAGCGATAATTGAGGCTGCCGACGCACGCTTTGCCGCATCAATCATCAGAAGAAGCTCCATGAGGTTGTCGGTGTTGGGGAATGTCGACTGTACGAGGTAGACCTCGCATCCGCGGATGGATTCCTCGAACGATACTTCAAACTCGCCGTCAGCAAAATACTGGATGTTCATTTTGCCGAGTTCGCAGCCTAAATCGCGGCAGATTTCTTCTGCCATGTAGTGAGATTTTGTCCCGGAGAAAACTTTGATTGGTGGAAGGGAATCAATCATGATTATTTGTGATAATGATGAGTTTGGGTGCAAAATTACAAAAATTCCCTCGGCTATTATGTTAAAAGCGAGGGAATTTTTTTATGTCGGTGTTAGAAGAAGCAGAGTATGAGTGCCTGAGCGGCTACCACACGGAGGAACATGGTGAGAGGATAGACTGTCGAATAGGCAACGGCCGGTGCGTCAGAACCTGTCGAGTTGTTAGCGTAGGCAAGTGCTGGAGGATCGGTGCAGCCACCCGAAACAAGACCCATGATGGTGAGGAAATTGATTTTGTAGACTCCTCGTGCGATACATCCGACCACAAGAAGGGGTACGAAAGTGATTATGAATCCCCAGATGACCCACCACATACCTGTGGTGTTGAACACGGTGTCGGCGAATCCACGGCCTGAAGAGATGCCGACGGATGCAAGGAAGAGGCATATACCAAGCTCGCGCATCAGCAGTGATGCCGACGAAGATGTATAGGTGACAAGCTTGAACTTGTAGCCGAAGCGGCTGAGAAGGATTGCCACGACGAGCGGGCCGCCGGCGAGTCCGAGCTTCATGCCGAAGCCGACGTTGATTGAGCCTACGATGATACCGAAGAGGATGCCGACAAAGATGGTGATGAGGTTGGGCTGGTTGAGACGCTTCATTGAGTTGCCGAGGCGCACTGAAAGACGCTCGATGTCGTTGAGGTCGCCTACGACCACGAGGCGGTCGCCCATCTGCAGACGGAGACCGGGAGAGGCGAGAAGGTCGACACCTGCACGGTTGACACGTGTGCAGTTAAGCGAGTATGCCGTGTGCAGGCGGAGATCGCCGAGGGGAACGCCGTTGTATTTGCTCTGTGTGACGACGATGCGGCGCGAGTAGACCTGACTCTGGACTTCTTCCCAGTCCATTTCGATTTCATGGCCGATCACACCCTTGAACTTCATTTCGTCGTTCGGGCCGAGGACTACAAAAATCTTGTCGCCTACATGCAGTTCGGTTTTTGATGTAGGGATTATGACCTTACCGTCAGCTCCCATGAGACGCGACACGACGAAGTCGCAGTGAAGTATCTGATGGAGGTCATAGAGTGTCTTGCCGTCAATGAGTTTGTTGGTGACCTCAAAGGAGACAATCAGCGGTTTCTGCTGTGAGCTTTCAATCTCGTCTTCGATTGCCCTGATTTCATCTTCAGTGCGGATTTTAAAGACTGCCTTGACAATGAGCATTGAAAGGATGATGCCGATTACGCCGAGGGGATAGGCGGCTGCATAGCCCATAGCCATGATGTTGATAGCTTCGGTTGTGCCTGCTGTCTGCTGGGCTGCTGCAAGACCGGGGGTGTTGGTCACCGCGCCCGACATGACACCGACGAGCGCTGAGATCTCTGTGTTGCCGTCGATGTAGAAAATTGCAAGCACGATGGACACGTTGAGTACGATGATCAGCACTGCGAGTCCGTTGAGCAAGACACCACCTTTCTTAAATGACGAGAAGAAACCCGGACCGACCTGAATACCGATAGCGAAGATGAACAGGATCAAACCGAACTCGCGGACGAATTTCAGTACTTCGGGATTGACTATGTAGCCGAAGTGGCCCATGATGATTCCGACGAAAAGCACGAAGGTCACCCCGAGAGAGATGCCTCCAATCTTTAGCTTTCCGAGGAAGATGCCGGCTGCGATGACAAAGGAGTAGAGCACAAGCGTACTCGCGAGCTCCGTATGTCCCGGCCCGATAAGGTCAAATAACCATTCCATTGTTTAAAAAATATTGACTATATGAATTGTAACAATCTTTTTTATTGGCCCCTCTGCATATTCATGAGGTTTTCGCTTTGAGAGTGCAAAGGTAGGAATTTTCAGCCGTTTTTCTACAATGCCACCGCCCAAAAATTGTATCATCCGAAAATCGCCTCCCAAATCTTCCGTAGCCAGTCGACAAAGCGCTGCAAGATGGATTAAGAAGGGAATGATGTGAAGTAAAAATTTTTGCAACACGGTTATTTTTAGTCATGACTGCCGGAATAAGTTCTCTTTGGAAATACCAATAAGCGGGAATTCATAGTTCCGGCTTTGTCAGTACTATCAGGTCTCCGTCATAGAGATATTTTTGCGGAACTCCTTGGCCTAATGTTTCGTGTACTGTTTCGGCAGAAGCGATTACAAAACGTTTTGTGTAAAACTCACTACTAATTCCGTCATCAGGAATGACAATCGTAAAAGAGGTATTTGGCTCTAAGTGTTTGATAAACGTGTAACCGACTTCCTGTTCACAGCTACGGTCACCTGATATTATTTCCTTAAACGAGATTGGGTATGATGACGGATGTTCTACAAAATATTTGTGTGCGAGGTCTGTCTCCGCGAGCTCTCTTCTCGGCTCGCGCCCTATCCAGAAATAAGCATCGCTTTCAGATATGTTTTCTATGGTCATAGATGTGCAGCGGCTGATTACGTCCTTGTTATAGTGACTCGCAGTGACACAATTTGAAATGGAGATTATGCTCACGAGCTCAGCCTTCTCCTTACAGTGCTCATATCCGTAAAGTAGCACGATAGCCGTGATTATCGCTGCCACTAAAATTGAATATATTATAATGTGTTTTTTGGAAATTTTCATACTGTTTGTCTTTCAATATGTCACTTTGACTTCGGAGGCATGGCTGTCTGGAGATCAAGAATCGACGGCAAATATACAAAACTTTCAATCTGCGTGCCGAGTTTTTGTTCCAAATCCGATTTAGTCATAAATACAAATCGCTCTCTGAAAAACTCCGCAGAGGCTTTTTCTGAAGGCATGATAATAGTGAACTTATCTCCGGGCTTCAACAATTTGATGAAATTGTAGCCGATTTCTTTTATGCCATAACCGCTAAGGATGTTTGTTCCGTCTGTCACCACGTCTCCGAATGATACGTTATATCCGGCAGCCTTTTTTCCGTAAAAATAAGCGAAAAATAGCCGCTCAGGATCGACGCCTTCTGAATCCACACGTCCGATCCAGAAATAGAATGCCTCGGAAGTCTGATTTTCTAAAGTTAGATAATTCAGATGTGTCATACCGCCATTGGAGAAGAAGTTTCTATAACAGACCTCCGATTGCTTGATATTGACAGGCCAATTTGGTGTTTGCCCATAGCAAGTCAAAGCGTTCAGTAAGACAATAAAAATTCTAAGAATATTCATAATCTAATGTCTATTGTATCTGTTGAATCATGATTTAAATCATAAACCTCTTTGTTTTGCGCGGAGGATGATTTTATCATCCCAAGGAATCCTTTCTCCCCAGCAATACATATAATGCTTATCAATTCCGTATGTATTATAAAGATATTTGAATGTCTTGGGGGCCGCACCTACCACCAGATATTGTTTGATATAGTCAATATCTGCGCACCCCTCGCTATCAGCTTCCCACCAGTCTTCGCAAATGGCTAATATAGGGAAATATACATGGTTTTTGTCCTTGGCATATTTGCAATCCTTTGAGACGACAAAAGACCTCGCATCTATTTTTTTCAAAGGTTTAGTATATTTTATACAGCAATTTATGTCTTCGACTGTCGTACCGTATATTGAATCACCAACCCTGAGAAACCAGCCTTCGCGATTCATGTCATTAAGCGGACGCCATTGAGCTGAATCGTTCACCTCGTCATATCCTTTATGTTTATGTAACACCCATGCAGATGTTCCCAGAAATAGGATTATCATTAATAAGTCTATTTTTTTCATGATTTTATAAATTTAGTCCGTTATATAGTTCTATAAATGGTGCTTTTGAAGTAAATCGTAATCTTCTGACAGTTGTCGTCAAAAAAATTGTATCATCCGAAAATCGCCTCCCAAATCTTCCGTAGCCAGTCGACAAAGCGCTGCCAGATGGATTGAGGAGGCTTTTTATCATGACCGGTGGAAAGATTTTTTGCGGTATTATCGATTGCGGTTATGGATATATGGACACTGTCTTTATCTGATTTTATAGAATCCATCTTTTTTGTCATCATTACTACTTTCCGTAGTGAGTCAAGTTGAGCGATTGTAAATCTATCGATTTCACCAAGATTACAAAACGACACCGTATCAATCCTTGTTGCTCCCCTATTAAATATAATTCTTGCAAGATAGTGGACGGTTATGGGACAAATATTGCGTTGGGCTTCATTTCCTATGTGTCTTATCAAATCCGGTTCCCATGATTTGACAAGATTATAATACACACTTAATTTTTTATCATACGATGATACTGTTGATTCTGTGTAGTAAAGCACTCTGTGGCTATTATTTTTCCACACGTTAATACTATGGTTACGATTATCATGTATGACATCAGCAACATATATTGTGTCGCACTGCTCGTTAATGTTGATTTCTTCTGTAATTGGTATGGATAAGATTGAGTCATTGATAGCCCATCGGTCATCTTTAAGTTCCGAAAATATCCTGCGAGGCGTTTTGAGAATCCATGTTGAAATATCTTCCATCATTTGAAACGATGATGCTGCCGCACAGATTGTAAGGGTTGTGATAAGTTTCATTTTATTAATTTTTTTATATAATTATGAGTATTAGAGTACATGTAAGGGGATAAATTATAATATCCATTATTGTGGATGGATACCCCAGCCGGAAAATCATCGTAAGCTTTTCTATAGGGAAGAAAATGTTCAACTCTAATAGCATTCTCCACATTGCCTGCAAAAATCTCTCTTTTTGTTACTATTTCCCCATTACTACTGGTAAACCAAGTACTCAGATCTTTATTTCCATAAACGGCATCAAACGCATGTGCTAATTCATGGCCTAATCCGATAAATACGGGCCTTTCTTGAGAAGTATAATCATTTAAATTAATATTCACATTTGGGCCACCTTTCATATCTTTATAATCCCAAGTTAGGACATTGTTATTAAAATTAAATGTGTTTTGTTCTTTCCCTTCTGGTTCTTGGATTGTTATAGTTTCTTGCGATTGGATAAGCCCGTCAACAAGTGTTTTTCCGACATCTCCTTTTATTAGTTGATCAAATCCTTGAATAAGTTCGATCATAAAAGGACTGTTCCAATACTCCATACTATTATCCTTTGTATTAAAGAAATTATATTCTCCTCCTTCATATCTTAACTCCCATTCAGTACCGTTGTCCAAAACGACGATTCTATTACCGGATGCATCGGTCAGGTTTATCGGATTTCCTGCGCAGTATGCGTAAGGCGAAAGCCATGGATACTGCTCGTTGCAAGCGTCCCATGATGTAAAGGCCGGGATGGCAGCATTATAGCGTCGGGCATGGAAGTCATACTCGTTCAAACCGTCAACGAGCAGGCGCTCGTTTCCGCTGAACATGAATGGAATCTCTTTCAGCTCCCTCCACGGCTCTCCGTATGGATAATAGTTATTTTCTGATGTAATTTCCGGTATAGAATTGATTATCCCCGTATTATTACCTTGATAGTCCGTGATGTAATAATGTGGAGTGCCGTCCTGGTCGAAATATCCTCCCGGGAAAGCGGTATAGGCTATAATCCTGTTAGGAATTCCGATTTCCGGGCCAAGCTGACATTCTATCTGCCCATCTCCTCCATATCTTTTAGTTACAAAGGGCTGTTTTCCTTCCATAGAGTGTGGCGTATAGTATTCAGTCGCAAGATGATTGCCAAGACCGTCCCATATATCGCGCTGTTCGTTCCCGCTTTCGAATATTATTCTTACAGGATGACCGTCGTTGTCATATTCTATGGAGGAAATGCCTCGCGTCTCGTCGGCACATACGCGTCCGGATGCGTCATAACTCAACGACATATCAGATTTATTTTGTCCGACACCTGTAATCCCGTCAAATGGAAAAGATTCAGTTGCAGCACTCACAGATTTTATCTGATTGCCGGAGTAGTCAAGCGCCAGATTGTCGAGAATACCAAATGTCTCAATTCCTGCAGCCTTATCGATAACTCCCATGCGTGTAAGTGATGTGATGTTGCCACGGTCATCGTAATCGTAGGTGGTTGTGAAGTCGGCCTCATTCAAGCCTCCTGAGAATCGCGCGGCAGTCAGACGGTTGTTACCGTCGTAGGTATAATCGTATCGACCCTCCGGGAGTAGTTTGGCGGAAATATTACCGTTATAGCGCGGGACTGTGCCGTCGGCATAAAATAACTTCTCAGATCGTTGTGTGCTTCCGGCTATCGTGACTGACGATTTGAGCCAGCCGTTGATATCGTATGTAAAGCTGCGGGTGGCAGTTCCGAGCTTAAGCTCAGATAGCTGTCCGAGTGAATTGTAGGCATAAGTCATGGAGGCGGTAGATTCAGCGGACGTATTACCCTGAGTGGTATTTTTTGATGTTATGCGACCTGTATTGTCGTATGTAATAGTTGTCGTTAGTGTTGGCCATCCTTTTGGTGGGTAGACCGATTCAGTCTTAATCGGTTGACCGTCGTAGCCATAAAAAATATTCTGACGACCACGGTTGAACCCTGTTGCATAACGCTGCATAAGATTACCGTCGGAATTATAGTGATACGCCTCGAATCCATTTCCGGTATACACACCGGTGAGGAGGCCAAGGGAACCTCCATGAGAATTATAGGCAGGAAGCTGAGAGGGGGCAGTCCATTTAAATTCATCGTCAAGAGAATTTATCGCGATGAACTGATAGTTGTCATAGTACTTTGCCCATACTATTTGCGCAGATGTAGGGATTCCGGTTATCATATAGCCTGACAACGTACCCGAAAAATCAAGTGATGCTGTCCGGCAGACAGACGCAAAAGTAATGGCCTGTTCGTCAGTTACTGGGCAGTCGACTGCCAGCACGAGACGGTCGGCACGGTCATAGCCATAGAAACGCCATATTCCGGATGCATGGTGAGAGCTATGCTCTGCCACAAGACGGTCAGCCGGATCATAAAGGTAGTGTGCGGCCTTGACTCCGGGGAGTTTCCGGGTGATCATTCGGCCACGAGAGTCGTAGTCATACCAATAGGCGAGCTGCTGCATTTCAGGATCAGTGCGCTTATGAGTCCCCGAGAGTCCTGGGGAAGGATATAGCGTAAATCGCCATAGTCATCATAGACAAAATTTGTCACAAGTCCGTTTTCTTTTCGAGCCACTATCTGTCCGCGCAGGTCTTTGTAGATCTCAACAGAGAGTCCGTCCTCGTCAATGGTCTCTTCTATTGTCAGTCGTCCTTGTGGATAGTTCCCTTTGGATTCAATCCCGTTGTCAGTAGCTTTGTATCTCATACAAGGATGGGAGATGCGAAGCTGATTTATGTGATATTTTACTTGTGCAGATTTGTTCTCATTGTGCCATGGGCTGCCGGAGCGGATTGAGGAAGCAGGAAGTGCTCGCTGTGATGGCTCGTAGGAGTAGGATGTGTATGAATAGTCATCTCTGTAATAACTGACTGCTGTGTTTTTTATGTCTTCTGCCAAAGGATTGGTGGATGACATTGCTACGGAAACCCACTTTCGGAGTGGACGATCCATTATGTCAAATTCGGAAAGAGATGTCAGGTAAGTGCCGTCAGGCTGTTGATCCTGAGTAAGCCATGGCCTTCCGAGACCGTCAAAAAATTCTGTCTTGCTGAAACATTTTTCTTCGGAAGAGTAGAATGAGGATGCGATATTGCTTGTCCCATCCTGATTTATATGGTAGGAATGACGTGATTGGATTTTATTGTTAAGAAACGATTCGGTCAGACGGCCACTTTCATCGTATGTGAAGCGGTATGTGGTGCCTGACGGGATTGAAAGCGATGTTACTCCAACGAGATGTTCCCAAGCAGCCTTACTCATCATGAGTCCGGAACCTGTAATCATCTTCAGTGGGTTACCGTAGATGTCTCGTGTCCATTGCGTGAGATTTCCGGATATTGAGGTATACTTGATTAACCAGCCTTTGGTGTTGTACTCATAAATACCATTATTCCATCGCGTGTTTCCACGCTCTCTCCATATCCTCGTAGGCCTGAACGTGGAGCCGAATTGAGCCATCTCCATGCTGTAGCCAATGGTGCTTGTTCCGAACGTTTCCCTTATCCCTGTTACTATACCACAGATATTTCTGGCTTTCATTTTCATGTCGATATCAGTGTTGAAACAGTCGTTGTAGGAAAATTCGGTCTTTATGCTGTCTGTGCCGTCGGATATTACTTTGGTGGTAATCAGATTTGTTCCGGGAAGATATTCGTAGCGTTCGTTAACGACTCTTTGAAGATTGTCAAAATAGTACGTGACCTTTTTACCAACTAATTGTTCACTACAAGGCTCAATTGAATAGTCAATGCCTTCGAACCACTCCATCTCGTCTCGGTCTACTATGCGAGCATCATTAAATTCCGACGAAGGATATTCTCCTTTTTCATACTGCCACCCCATTAGCCGTAGCACTTTATATTTTTCGGGACCGAAATCCGGAGCGTAATCTGACGGATAAAGATATAGGCATTTTCTCTTTACGGTAAAATTGTCAATCGGGCCATGATCATAATCATTTTTTAAGGTGTAGAAATTTTCTGTTTTTTCAACTGCTGTATAGCCTGATGGTGACGACTTGTAGACTGTGCGGGAGGTTTCAACAGGCCCTTTTGAGAATGCATCATAAATTACACATGGGTAAACCTCTCCCCATAGCCTTGAAACTACATTTTTTTGAGTGAGTTTTTCAAATGTGTACTCGGTTTTCCCTTCACTGTCAATTTCAGTCACGTGGTCATACCAGATGCTATAACTTCCGTTTTCACCTGTAAGATAATCTGAATGAAGATTTATGGCAAGACATTTGTCGATTGTGAGAAAAATAGAGTTTGAGCTATACCTTACACATAGATGTGGTGATTCAGTAATAAACGTATGCAACCCTGGGACAGCCGTAACTATTGCCATTCCGTCGCCATCCTTGCCATAGATATATTTCTTCACTCGACTTTTGGCGTCGGATGATTCCTTCATGGTGATGCTTGTAACCCGTAGGCCTCCACCCTCAGAGAGAGGCTCTTCGTTGACAATATACCGGTTCACCCAGTATGGTATCTTCTGTGGTTTAAACTTATGTGTTTCGTATTCCCATTCCACACTCCCTCCAGTCGGATAGGTGGCTTTAGTGAGAATGTATGCTTTCAACTTTTCTCTGTTGATGGATCTGTCTGCACCAATGATGACTTCCCCTTTATTGATGCCGTCTATAGTCTTGATGGTTGGGCTTAGAATGGATCTGTTATCTTTGCCGTTGTAAAATCCCCACCAGTCAATCATAGTTCCATGTATGAATGTAGTCGGGTCATATTCAAATGAGTATCTTTCTGAGTTCTGAATGAGAACACTTGAGAGAAGTGCGTCATTTTTCTCATGAGCAAACACAGCGGTATAGACGATGGTTTTTCTATTGTTGGTTATGGTCATTGTTTCCATCATGCCGTCATTGTAAATGCATTCCAGTTTGCCACCAGGGAATGTTATTTCATTCAGATCATGTGTGTTATTTATCTTATTCAATATACTTTCACGTGTACTTTGTGATGTATTGATGTGTGCAAACGGATGATTGGTTACATTATAATACATTGTCGTGGAGCCATGCGCTAAAACACGGTTACGGTAATGGACCACAGGTTGCCAGTCAATGGAAATCTCACTCCCAGATTGGAGGGTTATTGAGGTCAGTAGCCATTCGGTACGCATGTTGCCATATCCAATCCGTTCTCCGGATAATCCGAAATTGTAAGTGATTCCTTTGGGGTCGGTAACTTTTATGTATGACAGAAGCTTTCCACATTCAAACCTGTACTCATCACAGTCCACACCATATAAAGTTCCATTCTGATAAATCATTACAAGGGTCTTGTCTACGAGATATATTGTGAATATATCCCTCTCTGTATCATATCTTTTGTCATAAAAAGTATTTCCAGTAGCCCCATCCATTGTAACGCAGGCATATCCTTTCTCATAGTTCTCTATCACAAAATTCTCGCCTTGGTCACCAACGAATGTAAAATATTCATCTGGACGCCCTTTGATTTGTCGTGATATGCGCATCGGAGGAGTCAGAACCCACCCGTAGCCGAATGGCTGCGGGTCATCCGTAGGTTTTATGCCGTTGGATCTATACTGGAGCGAGAGTGGGAGCTTGAAATCCTCAACCTCTATAGTGTAAAGTGGTATCGAAAACACACAAGCCCCAGTGACAATAGATGAGGATGGCATCATCACCTGTCTTATAGCCATTGTACGCGGGGATTCAGGCCATACACTCTGTTCGGGTAAAGGCACCTCTACATCATTAGAGGCATACATCATTGGAACTGATTCATCTGTCAGTGAGTCAGGTGGCATATATTGTTTCGATGTAGTGTCATTTATATCTGCAAGAGAAAAGAAGGATGAAAAAGATATGAGAAATAAAAAGAATATAAGAAGATTCATGGTAAGATTAATTAAGATTGTGTTCAGATATTAACAATAATCTTTCGGCCCGTTGGGGTGTCAGCAGATATAGTTACTATATATTGTCCTGATGATAATGAAGGAAGCCGTATTTCTGTGTTCTTCCCCTCTGCCATAACTTCTATCGGTTCAAGGTGAAAAAGACTTCCCTGAAAGTTGGATATATATAGTTTTAGTCTGGTGTCAGATGGGAAAAAACCGTTGATTCTTATAACGTTGTTCTCATAAGTTATATCTGCATTATCAAGCGCTTGTTGGATTTGCATGCCTCTGACCGTTTCTTCATTGATAGGCAGTTCCGTATTGTCAAGCAAATAGGTATATGTTTTTGATGATATTTCTTTCCCACGTATAGACTCCTTTTTTGTAGTCTGCATTGCCACAGGGAGTATGTCACCTTCGACAAACCATCTTGTCCGTGTTATATCCTTGGAAACCGATGATTCGGCCGACAACGAATCTCGTCCTATGTGAGATTTGAACTCTCTTGTCTCGGTAATTGCTACTGCTGGAATAATACAGTTGTCTTCAAGAATCATTACTCCTCTTACAGGCAGAGAACACTTGTAACTTCCTTCCTGTCCCAGTTCGAGTGTATGGTAATAATGTCCTTTCTCAACGCTTAGTTCCTCACCTGCAAGCCATATATTGCCAAAGGCTGAAGTTGGCAACAGATTCTTGGAAAAAGCCTTATGAAAACGAGACTCTTCTCCAAGATATAGGTTTGAATCTCCCCTTATGGCGTACCATTGACGAACATTGTCCCAAATTTCAGCGATGAGGCTGTCGCCATATAGACGATAGAATGGAGAAGATTCAGATTGTGATATTGAGGTAAAATACCATTTGTTATTCTCAGTATCGACCGTATTGGCCTCCATTGAGAGCCAACGATCAGTATTTCCGTATGCGTTGACAACGGAAATCACACACAAAAACACTATTATTTGCACTGCCCTTTTCATGGAGGGCAATTTAATGAATATTTGGCTATTAGCCAAATATTTCAGCTTAAAAACTGACGATAGTTATGAAAATTATAATATTGGTATTATAGTTCGTTTTTGGAGATGGTAAATTCTGTCTCTTTTCTGGCGACAGCTTTTGTAAAAGATGTGCGCAGCAGTATTGATGCGACAAGCAGAGCACCTGTAAAGCTGTAGTACACTCCCAGATTGTGCATGTCAAGATACTTTGCCAATAGCAACAACAACGGTATTCCGACTATCAGATAGCTGACTATCGAAATCCATAGCAATGGTTTGACTTCCGATGTCCCGCGAAGGGCGTTGGCGTATGTAAGCTGTATGGCATCGCCATACTGATAAAGAATCAGCGGGGGAATCAGCGTCAGAGCGACGGCTATCACTTCCGGGTCGGGAGAGAATGTGTGTATGAGGTGACGGCCTCCAATGAGGAATATTAGCGAGGCAATCGTGGCAAGGAGTATGTTGAGGTGCATTCCGGCTGACGTGATGCGCTTCATACCGGCGATGTCGCGCAAACCGGTGTAATTAGCGACACGGATTGAGGTCGCCACTCCGAAACTCATATAGGTCATGAAACCGAGCTGAGATATGGTGTTGACCACCTGATATGACGCAAGCTGTATTTTTCCGAACCAGCCGGATACGATTGCGCCAAAGCTCCACAGGAAACACTCGACTCCGCTTTGAATCATGACCGGATAGGATGTGGCCCATACTTTACGGCGTATCTTTCCTGAATCGGCAGAGCCTTCGCGCAGGCCGGTAGTATACGGGCGGTAGCGGCGCGAGAATATTATGAACAGTACGATGCCGGTCATTGCCACGTAGCGTGCCGTCATTGTGCTTAATCCTGCTCCGACAAGTCCCAATTCGGGAAATCCGAAATTGCCGTATATGAGTGAATAGTTGCCTATGATGTTGATTGCATTGGCTCCTAATATCATCCACATGGGAGTGGCCGTGTCGGTTGTTCCGTTGGCGGTCTGCTGGCAGCAGTTGAACACGGCCATCGGCAGAAGTGTCGACAGGACTATGAGATAGTATTGCCGTATAAGCGGCAACAGTTCCTCAGGCTGCCCGAAACGGTCAAGGAAAAAGTAGAGGCCACCCATGACTGCTGTAAAACCGGCAGAGACAAGTATGTTGATCTGCAGTCCGCTTCGCAGAGTCACTCCTACAGTGTGATTCTCTCCTTTGGAGTAGAGTGCTCCGATAATCGGTGTCATTCCGGCTGCGAAGCCAAGCTGCATGACCGTGACAATCATAAACAGAGAATTGACAAAAGCGGCTGCCGCGAGTTCTTCCGTTCCGTAAGCTCCTACCATCATAGTGTCTGCAAAGCTGACCACAATAATACCAACTTGTGTCACGAGGACCGGGAGTCCAAGACGCCATAGGTTCTTATATTCAACCTTATAGGATTTCCAGAAGCCTGCTTTACGTTTTAGTGCCGATGGATTCATAGATAAAATATGACAGTTAATCTTGATTATAGGGTGCAAAGATACAAAAAATTAACCGTCAAAGCCTTATATAAGCTTAAGAAGCTTGCCCGGTTTCAGAAAATCGCCAATGGCCGGGTGTCGTTTTCATGAGGATAGCTGTAAGAATTCGCCACTATATATTAAATGTGTAAATGTGTAGACAATAAACACTCCCCATAGTCTTGAAACAGGCTATGGGGAGTGTTTATGTCGCTATGATTACCGGCAGTTTATTGTCAGCTCATAGAATTTTGGTATGTTTTAGGCTTCCTGTGCGATTTTCTTGAAGTCATCGAGGCTGACGGTCTGCTTGTCGAGGCTAACGGCGTTTTCGATGGCATCATAGAGCTTGGAAGTGAGAACCTGCTGGGTGAGCTGGTTGCGGATCTCCGCCTTTTCGAGCTGTTCCTTAGCGTAGCGGGTGATGATTTCCTCGTCGATACCGGCCATGCCGTACTGAGCAAACTGACGGGCGGTGAGGAACTTGGCCATTTCAAGAACTTCGTCGGCTTCAACCTTGATTTCAAGAGCCTTGAGAAGGTTGGTTTCGATGATTTCATGCTTGATGCCGTTTTCCTGAGCAGCATAGGCTTCATCGGGATTCTCAGCTTCTGCGAAGAAGAGTTTCTTGATGGTTTCTGCGGGGAGGGTCATAGAACCATACTTCTCCATCATAGCCTTGTCGAACTGGTTGCGGAAAAGGATGTGGCTGTTCTGAGAAAGCTCATTGGCAATCATTTCCTTGACAGCAGCGCGATATTCCTCTTCATTGTGAACCTTGTCTTCGCCGAACACCATCTTGTAGTATTCCTCGCCGAGTTCTGCGGGCACGCTGACGATGATTTCAGAAATTGTCATTTCGAAGTCGCCCTTGATGTCGCCTGCGATAGCCTTGTCAACGTGGAGCATGGAAGCGAGTTCGCCTGCATCGCCGCCTGCTGCTTTCCAAGGATTGAAAACAACTTTGTCGCCGGGCTTCTTGCCAGCGAACTTGGCTGTTTCTTCTTTGTCCTTGAAGTAGAGGGGGAATACAATGCCGTCGGTCACCTGAATTGCACCTTCTGCCTGGCTGACATTGCCGTTTTCGTCAAGCTGCATGATAGCACCCTTGACTACTCCGTCTTCTGTCATTTCCTGACCGGGCTCCTGCTTGCCGAAACGCTTGCGCATGTTCTTGTCCTGCTCGTCGATCATTTCGTCGGTCACTTCGATTTCATAGAAAGGATAGTGGTCGTCCTTAGAGGGCTTGATGTCGAGCTGTGGAACGAGGGCAAGATCATATTTGAATTCCTGATCGCCTTCTTCGAATGCCTCCTTGATTTCAACGGGCACCGGGTGACCCATCACGGGAAGATTGTTTTCAGTGATGAAATCAACCACTGCACGATAGACGGTGTCATTGATGACATCGCTTGTCATCTGTTTGCCGAAACGGCGTTTGAGTTCGCCGAAGGGCACGTGACCCTTGCGGAATCCGGGGATGGAGTGGGTGCGGCCAAGCTCTTTGAGTTTCTTGGTCACATCGTCCTTATAGTCGTTTTCTTCAATCGCCACGGTAAGACGGACGTCTACGGGTGAAATCTCTTCCTTGGTAATTTTCATTTGGGTAATGTATCAGTTTTTTATTAATATTTACTCTTTTCAGCGCTGTCCCTATGGACTGCGTTCAATCAAGGTGCAAAATTAACAAAAAATTCCCGAAAAGCAAAGATGGTCGCTAAAAGGGGTGTGAAAATTCATTAAACACACGTTTTTTTACATAACTGCCACTTTGACAGCGTTTGAGTCGACAACGACAATATAGATGCCCGGTTCGAGGCGAGATTCGGTTGGAAGGCTCATGCCTCCGAGCGTGTAGATTGCGAACGAAGTGTAGGGGCTGAGCACTCGGATGTGGCCTCCGTCGGTAACGACAACAGGACGTGATGTGGCTTTGCCATCGGTGATGATGTCGGTTATTCCCGATTTCGGACCTGAGACGTAGACAGCAAAAGCCCCGGCAGGGAGTGTAATGCCGTTGGCTGTCATTGATGGTGTGACATCGGCGCTCGCGGCGACAAGGCTATACTTGTTGTCGGAGAGGAATGCGGTCGTGCCGGTGGCGGGATTGGTCGGGAAAGGTATTGTCGCGCTTTCAGTCACTTTGGCAGAGGCCGGGTTGACCACAAGGTAAAGTTCAGAAGTCCCGTCGGTCAGGGATATGTAGCGGGCTGTGGTAGAGCTAAGCTCGACACCGGCTGTCGCATTTTCACGGAAAAGTGCAGGATAGTAGGCGCGGATGCCACAAAGGGCCTTGAATGTGGCGAGCAGCCCCTGACGTGCAGGCGACGAACTGATGTCCCAAGTAACTTTCTTAGGGCTTGTATCGTTGCCGGAATTGTTTTTGGTGGTCTGGTTGTTGGCTATTTCTTCGAATTGCCATATCATGTGTGCGCCGGGCGACAGGAGCATCTGGGCGGCCATGGAGCCGATGCGCTGGCAGAGTGCGGTAAAATCGCCTTTGACCACTGATGAGCCGCTTGTTGTCCCGTAGGCCACGCGCTCTTCGTCGTGACTCTCGGCATAGCTGACGGTCGAACCCCATAGACGGTTGCCGTCTTGCGGTGCATAGAATCGGCTCAGAGATGTGTCGCCTGTGCCCATGACATAGTTGCGGGCACTCCAGTTGACGTTTGCCCAGTTGATTTCGCCGTCGCGTGCCATGTCGTTTTCCTCTTCGCTTCCGGCAAGATTCTCGTTGATGAAGTAAGCATCAGGATTAGTGAGCATCATACTTTCATGGAGGGCTTTCATGCGGGCTACACGTGTGGCGTTGAAACGGTTTGTATTGTTGTCGTTCGGAGTGCCCCAAGTGTTGGTGGCAGCATCGAAGGTGTTGCCGTATGAATCGTTGTCGCCGAGTCCTTTCACAAGGTCAAAACGGAAACCATCGACCTTATAGGCCGTCATCCAGTAGTCGAGAGCGTCGCGCCACTGTTGCTGCACCAGCTCGCAGTCCTGATTCCAGTCGTTGAGCACACTGTAGGCATGAGGTGCAGAGCCGTTGTAGAACGGTGAGATGTTGCGGCGCACCATGTCAAACCACGGGTGTGCCCCGTCGCTCTGGTTGAACACGATGTCGAGAATCACGGCCATGCCTCTTTCGTGAGCGCCGTCGATGAGTGCACGGTAGTCGTCGGGAGTGCCGTAGGCTTTGTCGGGAGCCATGTAGAAGTTTGTGTTATAGCCCCATGAGTTGTTTCCTGCGAATTCCATTATCGGCAGCAGCTCGATTGCGTTCACTCCGAGTTCTTTCAGATAGTCGAGTTTTGAAATCACACCTTTAACAGTGCCCTCGCCGAGCGCTTTGCCTTCAGTGCCTGTAAAGTCTCTGATGAGAAGCTCATAGATGATAAGGTCGCTTTGCGGGACTCCTTTGAAGTCGGTCACTTTCCAGTCGTAGACATCGCGCTCGCTGTTGAATATAGCCAGAGGCACGCCGGTGATTTTTTTAGACGGATATGCCGGAAGGCCGGGAAAGACTGAACTTGAAATATATTGGTCGTTGTTTGGATCGAGCACAAGACGCGCGTATGGGTCTCCGACATTGATGCTGCCGTCTATATTATAATAATATATGTAGTCCTTGCCTTTTTCAAGATTGTCGAGCGTCAGCCAGAAGTAGCGGTTGCCGTTGTAGTCCTGATAGTTCATTACATATTTCGGAGCTGCGGTATAGTCGTTCCACGAACCCATCATGACGGCATTTGTCTTTCCGGGAGCGGCGATGCAGAATGTCACAGAACCATCGGCATTGATTTCCGTTCCCATCTTGGGTGTGCCGCCGGGATAGACAGCTTCTTTTGATGCGGGAAAATTCTTGGGGAATACTTGTACGAATATGTCGCCTCCGCAACCGGTCTTGCACTCTGAACTGCCGTCGGAGTTACGGAATACGAAAGCAAGTTTCTCGATGTTCTCATTGGAAGCCGTGATGTTATAATATTCGCGCAGGTCGGGAATGCGCATCTCCCATGTGAACGGACCGGTGTATGTGAGCTTGTATTTCTCGGTGTTTGTTCCCCAAGTTGGTGCATTTTTCCACTGTCCGTCGCTGAGGTTGGTAATCACACCCGTATGGGCGTAGATGCCTGTAGAAGCAGAGGCATCGACAAGACCTCTGTTTCCGCCGTCGGAGTGAAAGGTGATTACAATGTCTTTGGAGTCTTCAGTGATGATTGCCGGAGAGGTCGTGATGCTCTGCGCGGATACGGCGACGCTTGCACTTATGGCAGACATCGCCCAAAGGTGGCGTAGATTTAATCTCATGTCTGGAAAGATTGTTAAGAAATGTTTAATTGAAAAGAATGTCTTGTAGGTATGATGTATGGAAATGTGTGTCGTGGAGGAGAGATGGAGTTTCGTTGCAAATAATTTAAGTAAAAGGAGAGTGGGAGAGACTGTTTTTCAGAATGGAGCAGGTCAGATGATCATCGGGTCAAAATCGTCGGCTGCTATGTTGTCGGCCGATTTCAGAGCGTGGATGATGTTTTTGAGATTTTCCATATATCCGATCACCATCGAGCCGGTTGCGGCCGGTGTTAGTCGGAACATGGCGCTGAGTTCGGTATTGCTGTGCTTACGTCGGTAGGCACGGATGGATTTCAGTATATCCTGTGCTTCGTCAAGTGCTTCTTCCCGTCGGCCGAGGCGCACGAGACTCATCAGGAACGGGAATGATATGGCAGGGAGGAAAGGCCACTGGCCTAAGCGGTATTTCGCATGGTAGAGCCTGACGACATCTTCAAACCGAAGGGCGAAATAGCACACTTCGAGCATGAACGCGATGTCGTTTTCAAATCCTTTTATTTCATCATAAGTCAGGCAGACAAGGGCTGCCGATCCAAACTGCCCGTGGACAACATGCCCGCGCGCCCATTCGACAGCATCTTTTTCGGTTATGAATCCGGCCGATATGATGCTGCGCACGTATGGTTCGGCTATATTGCGGTCAAGGACAAGAAGCACGTCTATGGCCAGACGGGAGTGTAAATGCTCTTTGAGATATGATGTCAGCATTGCTACGGCCTCAGTCTGACGGCCACACTCGATAAGTGCGGCTGCATAGGTCGAGATGTCCGTCTCCTCGGCTTCTGACGATTCGATTACTTTGCCATAGATTGAGGCGACGACTTCCGGTCCGCGTTCGAGTCGGTAGAGGGCTGCGCCTTTTATGCGTAGCGCCATTATCGAGCCCGCGTCTATTGCGAGTGCATATTCTGCTGACGAGAGCGCTCCTTCGTAGTCCTCGCGGTTTATCTGGACGGTCGCAAGACGCAGCCAGAAGTCGAGGGTAAAAGGTTCGAGCATGGTAAGTTCCTCGAAGAGCTGTGCGGCAGTTTCGAGGTCATCGTTTTCTTCGGAACGGTCGGCGAATTCGTAAAGGAATGTCTGTGGATAGGAGCACTTTGACTGAATGCGTTCGCGGTTTGACTTCAGCCAGTCCTCAAGGTGCATCTCCATCGCATAGTCGGTGAACTGTATTATCTCCTCATCTTCAAAGTCGGTTGTGGTGTCAAGAATAGCTTCGAGTTCGGCAATTATTTCCTTAGAAGTCATGCTGAGGTCTGAATTGCGGGCACGCAGACTTAACAGTTTGTTGAGGATACCTTCCTGACTGACGCGGTTGTTGAGTTCGGTCGTCACTTCGACATCACCGAATGAATAGTATAGCCATGCACGGCGTGTGGCCAGAGCTTCGCTCTTGGGATAGTGGACAGCTCCGTAGAGCAGCACCTCCATCTTTACGATATAATTGTCATAGTCAGATGCGTAGTCAAAGATTTCCACAAGGTCTGTTTCGTCGAAAAAAGCCTCTGTGTTGCCTCGTTTGACCACTTCTGATTCAAATTCTTCGTATAAGTCGCGTCGGTCGTTGCGTTCGTCCATGTAGATGGTTAGAAATGTTAAGTATAAAGTATAAAGGGGAAAAGGATTGAGTGTTATAGGAGGGCACAAGGCCGGATGCTCCTTGTGGCTTTAGAGGATAAAGTATCGGACTACCGTTGTTTAGTCCGATACTTTATTGTCAGTTTTCAATCCTAATGCTTTATCCAGTGGATTTTTATGCTTTCCAGCTGTCTTTAAGGGCGATTGTCCGGTTGAAAATCAGTTCTCCGGGTTTCGAATCCTGATCGAGAGTGAAATAACCGATACGCTGGAATTGCAAAGGAAGTCCCGGTTTGGCGATTTCCGCAAGGTAGGGTTCAACCTTTATGTGTTCTACGACTTTCAATGAGTCCGGATTGAGCATTTCGCGGAAATCACGTTCTGTTTCAGCGGCCGGATTCTCGACGTTGAACAGACGGTCATATATGCGGGCGGTAGCGTCGATTGCATGTTCGGCGGAAACCCAGTGAAGGGTACCTTTGACCTTACGTGCGCTTCCGGGCAGTCCGCTGCGGGTATCGGGATCGTATGTGCAGTAAATTTCCTCGATGTTTCCGTCAGAGTCTTTCTTTACGCCGGTACATTTGATGATGTATGCGCCTTTCAGACGGACTTCGCCGTCAGGTGCGAGACGGAAGAATTTCTTGGGCGGATTTTCCATGAAATCATCACGTTCGATATAGATTTCACGGCTGAATGGCATCTGGTGTATGCCTGAACCTTCTTCTTCAGGATTGTTTTCCATCTCGACAGTCTCAACCTGCCCTTCAGGATAGTTTGTGATGATTACCTTGACGGGATTGATGACAGCCATGCCTCTGGTAGCAACCTTGTTCAAGTCGTCACGGACGGCATGTTCGAGCAACGAAATGCTGTTGAGGGCTTCGTATTTTGTATATCCGATAGCGTCGATGAAGTTTCTTACGGCACGTGGCGTGAAACCGCGACGGCGCAGACCCGAGATCGTCGGCATGCGGGGATCGTCCCATCCTGCCACGAGCCCTTCTTTCACAAGCTGGAGCAGCTTGCGCTTCGACATGACCGTATATGTAAGGTTGAGGCGGTTGAACTCAATCTGACGGGGGCAGTAGCTCTCGTCGGCAAGTTCTTTTACGAAATATTCATACAGCGGACGGTGAGGAACAAACTCAAGTGTGCAGATAGAGTGTGTGACCCCTTCGAAATAGTCGCTCTGTCCGTGTGCGAAGTCATACATCGGATAGACCTTCCACGTAGTGCCTGTGCGGTGGTGCGGAGTCTTGATTATGCGATACATGATGGGGTCACGGAAGTGCATGTTGGAGCTTGCCATGTCGATCTTGGCACGGAGCACACGTGCGCCTTCCTCAAACTCTCCTGCGTTCATGCGCTGGAAAAGGTCAAGATTTTCTTCTACCGAACGGTTGCGGTAAGGGCTTTCCGTTCCGGGTTGTGTCGGTGTTCCCTTTTGGGCTGCGATCTGCTCAGACGTCTGGTCATCGACGTATGCCTTTCCCTCCTTGATCATGCGTATGGCGAGATCGTAGAGCTGGGGGAAATAATCGGATGCGTAATATTCACGGTCGCCCCAGTCAAATCCGAGCCAGTGGATGTCTTCGCGGATTGAATCTACATATTCAACGTCCTCCTTTACAGGATTGGTGTCGTCGAAGCGTAGGTTGCATGTACCGCCAAACTTTTCAGCGATACCGAAGTCCATGCAGATGGCTTTTGCGTGGCCTATATGGAGATAGCCGTTGGGCTCGGGCGGGAAGCGGGTGTTGAGGCGTCCGCCGTTTTTTCTTGCCTGAAGATCCTCAAGGACGAGCTGTTCGACAAAATTAAGGCCTTTCGGCTCTTGTGGGTTGGTGACTTGACTATTATTTTCCATTTACGGGAGAATGTTAAAAATATGGTTCTGTCTGTATTTAATATGCAAAGATAGTCACAATTTTTTGAAAACACCCAACTTGGGGCATAAAACCTGTTTAAAGCTATTGATGAAGTTATATTAGGAGGTTTTCAGGTAGGGATTATAACTATTGGCAGTGATATTTCCCCGGTGGATAAAACAAATCAGTGTTTCAGCGTGTTAAATTTATGATAATTTCATGAATTTTAAGGCGGGACATGCGTCCGGCCTGTGGTAAACCTGAATAAAAACCAATGAATAGATTCAGTTCATCTTTTTGCAAGGCTCAGGCCGTTGTGCTCGCCGTTGCAGCAATCTTCACGGGATGTGTACAATCAGAAAAAGCTGACGTCGCACCTCCTGTCAAGGTAACAGTGCAATCTGTGAGTTTAAGCCGCTATGATAACCCCGTATCTTTCTCAGGGACTGTTGAAACAGCTGAGACATCCACTCTCAGCTTCTCAGTGCCCGGGACTATAACCGGGATATATGTCGAGGAGGGCCAGCATGTGACGAAAGGGCAGGTGCTCGCCCGGGTCAAGAGTGATAATTATGTCAATGCAGGAAATATCGCGGATGCCGAACTCGCCGAGGCTCGTGATGCCTATGCCCGTCTGAAAAAGCTTCACGATGCCAATGCTCTGCCGGATATCAAATGGGTAGAGGTCCAGAATAAACTCAAGCAGGCCGAGAATGCCGCCGAGATGTCGAAACGGGCTGTGGCCGATGCAACACTCTGTTCGCCTGTCAGTGGAGTTGTCAGCCGCAAGTTTGCCAACGTGGGCCAGACTGTCATAGCGGCAGCTCCAGTAATCGAGCTTGTAGCTGTGGGCGATCTCCGTATAAATGTTTCTGTCCCGGAGGGGAGGATAGGAGAAATTTCAGAAGGGCAGAAAGCTATGGTCAGTTTCAAGAGTCTTGGCATAGATTCGGTTGTCGGACAGGTGGCCCGTAAATCGGTGGTGGCTGATCCACTTACACGGGCTTATGCCGTTAAGATTGCAATTCCTGCCGGTGGCGGACGTATTCTTCCCGGAATGGTAGGTGATGTCTCCATCGATTTATCAGCCAAGTCAGACACTGTTGCTACGGCAGATGTGCTGCTTCCTTCCCAGTCGGTACTTCTCGGTTCGGACAATCGCACGTTTGTCTGGGTTGTGGAACACGGAAAGGCTGTCCGTCGAATTGTCAAGGCTGATGAACTGGCCTCCGGAGGAATACTCGTGACCGATGGACTTTCGGCCGGTGACAGCGTGATTGTGGCAGGCATGCAGAAGGTCGGGACTGGAACTCCTGTCGTTGCAGAACTACAAAGGACTGAAAACTAACACCTAAATGCCCGTCTGAATATGGCACAGCAATCAACTCCACAAAATTCCGTACCGAAACCATTGGCAAAACCTTCGCCTATCGTTTTGGCAGGAATGAAATACAGCAAAGAAATTATACTTATAACCTGTATTTTTATCGCTTTCGGAATCTATGCTCTGAAAGTGATGGATAAAAACGAGTTTCCGTCATTTACTATCAGAGAGGGAGTAGTCGGAGCAGTTTATCCCGGCGCTTCTGTCGAACAGATTGAACAGGAAGTGTTGAAACCTCTCGAGGATTATGTGTTTTCCTACAAAGAGGTCAACAAGAAGAAAACCCATTCGCAGGTTTCCGGCAGCACTGCAATAATTTTTGTAGAGTTAGACGATGATGTTGACGATGCTGACAGCTTCTGGAATGAGTTTAAAATCGGAATGGAAGCTGAAAAGCTCAAACTTCCGCCGGGAGTGCTCGGGGTCGAGACTCTAAGTGACTTTGGCGAGACATCGGCGTTGCTGATAACCATGCAGAGCAAGGATAAGACATATCGTGAACTCGGTGAGTACATGGATGCTCTTAAAGACCGTCTGCGGACAATCGAGAGCGTGGGGACAATGTCGGTCACAGGTAAGCAGACCGAACAGATAGCCGTGTATTTCAATCCAGAAAAGCTCCAGCACTATGCTCTGTCGGAGAAAACCGTCGGTGCTACTCTTCTCGCACAAGGATTCCAGACCACAGGCGGTGCACTTCGAAACGGCAGCTATACACAGCCGATAATTGTCGCACGTCCTGTAAATTCAGTTGCAGACGTGGCCGATATGGTTGTGTTCAGTTCTCCTGACGGTAGTGTTGTCCGCCTCGGAGACGTGGCCGAAGTCAAAAAGGAATATCCAGAGCCTGACAGTTATATTACGAATAACTTTGACAAATGTATATTGCTGAGTGTTGGGATGAAGGATGGCTACAATATCGTCGAGATGGGCAAGGAGGTTGACGCACAGCTTGAAAAAGCCCGCGCTGAGATGCCGGAATCTGTCACGCTGTTCAAGATAACGGATCAGCCTGTGGTCGTCAACAGCTCGGTAAACTATTTTCTTGTGGAACTGCTGATAGCCATAATCGCAGTGGTGGTCGTAATCATGATTCTTCTTCCTCTGAAAGTTGCGCTCATTGCCGCTGCCACTATCCCTGTGTCGATATTCATTTCACTTGGATTGTTCTATGCGTTTGACATCGAGCTTAATACTGTGACTCTCGCCTGTCTGATTGTCTCGCTTGGAATGATTGTGGATAATTCAGTTGTGATTATCGATGATTATGTCGAATTAATCTCTGAGGGAATGGACCACATGTCGGCGACGCTTCGTTCAGGGACGGAGTTCTTCAAAGCTATCTTTTCGGCTACACTTGCTATTTCGGTTACATTCTTTCCATTTCTTTTGACTGTCACCGGCATGTTCAGGGACTTCCTGACTGATTTCCCTTGGGGTATGACTATAATTCTCTTTGTCTCTCTCATGATAGCGGAGCTCCTCGTCCCATTCATCCAGTACAAGCTGATAAAAGAACCTATATATAAGGAACAGCAGGAAGCGCTTGCGTCGGGAAAGAAAAAATTCAGTTTTTTCAATTCCATGCAGAAGGGCTATGACAATCTGATCGGATGGTGTTTCAAATGGCCTAAGACCACTATACTTCTTGGTGTATTATGTGTAATCATAAGCGCATGGATGTTCATTTCCACTCCACTCCAGCTTATGCCCATCGCCGAGCGCAACCAGTTTGCCGTCGAAATATTCTTGCCTCAGGGAACTTCGGTCGAACGCACGACTCAGGTTGCAGATTCGCTTGAACACATCCTTGCCGCAGATGAGAGGGTTGTGTCGATCGCTTCGTTTCATGGCTGCTCCTCGCCACGTTTCCAAGCGACATACGCCCCGCAGGTCGGTGGGCCGAATTTCGCCCAGTTCATTGTCAATACCAAGAGCAATCAAGCTACAATTGATGTGCTCAACGAATATACCGGGAAGTATGAGAGCTGGTTTCCGGACGCATTTGTGCGATTCAAGCAACTCAGTTACTCTACGGCCGACTATCCGATTGAAATTCGTTTCACCGGGGCTGACGAGGCTACTCTCCGCAGTGTCTGTGACTCTATGCTTCAGGTAGCCCGGCGTGTCCCGGGACTGAGAAATGTGAGGTCGTCACTTGACAATCCTATGGCTGCGGCTGTGATTAATCCTGACATGACACGCGCATCCCGTCTTGGGCTAAACAGTGTGCTGCTCGAAACCACTCTTGCCATGCGCTACAGTTCCGGTCTGCCTGTCGCTACAGTCTGGGAAGGGGATTATGGTATCCCTGTCACGTTAAAGACTAAAACATCTGACCGTGCGACGGTTGAAGATCTTGTCAATGAACCTATGCCGGTGATTGGTTTCGGCGATGTCCCACTGAGTCAGATTGCAGATGTCAGACCCGAATGGCATCCCGGCACGCTTACACGTTACAGTGGTGTGCCTTCGGTATCGCTGATAGCCGAGGTGCAGCGCAATGTCAATGTGATTGACCGCACAGAGGCATTGATGGACAGTATCAGCCATTATGATATTCCAGCTGATGTCGAACTTACCCGTGGTGGAGAATGGGATAACACTATGAGCACTCTTCCCCAGATTCTCGGTGGATTGGCTATAGCGGTGGTGATAATATTCTTTATCCTGCTTCTGCATTATGCAGCGGCTGATACGGCACTCCTGTTGCTGGGCTGTCTATTGCTTTGTATTCCCGGTGCGGCTGCGGGTTTGCGTATTCAATCTACTGATTTGTCTCTGACCTGTGTGCTTGGATTGGTTTCCTTGATGGGTATACTTGTCAGAAATGCGATTGTCCTTCTTGACTATGCCGAGGAGCTACGCAACGAGGGCGAAAGTGTGTTTGATGCGGTGTTTAACGCATCAAAACGACGTATGCGCCCGATTTTTCTGACTTCAGCCGCAGCCACTATGGGTGTCCTTCCGATGGTAATGGGCGACAGCGCTTTATGGAAACCTATGGGTGTCGTGATTTTCTGGGGTACACCGATTACAATGATATTCATTCTCACAGTAATCCCCGTGGCCTACTGCCTGATGAAGAACCGTAAGAAGAATGCGGGCAAGCCACTTGACGAACCGCTCGAAACCCATTTGCTTTAGTTTCACCAACAATAAATTTCAATCACAGATGAATAATCTTAAACTTGCAGTATTAGTGATATCCTTGTCGGTTATGGTTGGTGTCAGGGCTGCTGAGACAGATTCGATACTGACTCTGGAGCATTGTATAGAGGAGACTCTTGCCAATAATGCGGCAGTGCGTAATGCGGCCAACAATACAAAAGCGGCTGTAGAGTTGCATCGGGAAGCTTTTACGAAATATTTTCCTGAGGTTTCGGCTACTGGAGTGGCGTTTTGGACTCATAATGACGTTTTTCAGTATAACCTCCTTGATATTATTGAAATAGGATTTATCAATAAGGGCAAGATGGCCGGAGTGCAGGCGATGCAGCCCGTATTTATGGGTGGTCAGATTATCAATGGGAACAAGCTTGCTGCTGTCGGAGAAGATGTGGCCCGTCTGCGTCAGCAGCAGAGCAATGATGAACTCCGGCTTACCACCGAGTCTCTTTATTGGAAACTGGTTACTCTGAAAGCTACACGTTGTGCACTTGAGGCGGCTATAGCTACTCTTGATACACTCGACAATCAGGTGAAAGTGGCTGTGGACGCAGGCGTGGCTATGAACAATGACCTGTTGAAAGTGCAGCTTAAACGCAACACGTATCGTACGGAGATGGTCGACCTCGACAACGGGATCAAGCTTGTCAAAATGTTGATAGGCCAATATATGGGCAAAGGTACAGACTGGAATTTCGATGTCGCATCCACAGTGCCCGAAATGATTCCTGACTTTCCGTCAAAGCTTTATATCCCAGGGGCTAATGCGTTGCCGATGACGGTCGATTATAAGCTCCTGCAGAAGAATGTCGAGGCAAAGAAGCTTGAAAAGCGCATCGAGATTGGAAAGAATCTTCCTCAGGTCGCACTTGGGGCAGGATGGTTCTATCACGATCTGCTTAAGCAGAACCACAATTTCGGCGCATTGATGATTGGTGTGAATATACCTATTTCCGGTTGGTGGGGTGGCTCACATGCAATAAAAAGAAAGTCTCTTGCACTTGAAAATGCCAGAAATGAGCTTGAGGATCTTGGCGAAAAGCTTGAGATCAGCATGCAGGACAAGTGGAACAATGTGACAGCGGCACATCGCAAGATGGAGATTGCCAAAGAAGGAGTAGGGGAAAGCACCGAAAATCTCCGGCTCAACCGATTGTATTATGAGGCCGGTATGTCAACGATTACCGATGTGCTTGAAGCGGAAGCGAGCCATAAGGAATCGATAGACCGCTATATCTCTGCCTACGGGGAATTCCGTGTTGCCTGCTCTGCCTATATCATAAGCACCGGACAAACGGATGAAGATTGTAAAAAATGAGTAACAAGTAAGACTAATAAAGCGACTTAGCCACAGCTAAGTCGCTTTATTAGCCTGTTTATAGGAACAATGATTCGGTAAAAATCGCGGAAGTAAGTGAAAATTAAGCGTATGGGATAATGTCATAGATACAAATGAATCGCCAAAACGTTCAATATAAAAACATTAGACAATATGAACGGATTGAAGATTCTCAAAGACTTCACCTATCGGTGTGAGTCTATATTTGAAAATACTATTTGAGTTACCTTTGTAATCGTATTCGGGTTGAACCGCGTGGGCGTTGCCTGCAAAGTTGCCTGCAATAGTAATTTTAACTCTAATAATCTCTCCAATGGCAACATTCAGATTTGAACTCAACGGACGACCGACCAGGAACAAGACATACGTGGTGTATCTTCGTGTGACTGTCGGTGGTAAAAGAAAACTTATCAAGACGATGGTCGAGATTGCTCGGCCATCCGATTTTAATGCAAAATGCAAAGGTGAGAATTGGATACGTGGCGGTGTCCGCGACGCAAAGGTTCTCAATGCGCAACTGGCCGACATTCTCGCCAAGGCGAAGGAAACGTATAAGGAACTCGACAAGGAGGGTGAGGTCACGACTGTCGCGCTTGCCAAGGAGATGAACACCGAAGTCGTTTCACCTTCGTTTCTTGCTTTTGCGCGTGAGCGGGCGCAGATGATTTACGATAACGGGGGCTGGCGCAACTGGCGGAAGTATTGCGGGCTTATCAATAAGCTGGATGCATTCCGAAAGAAACGTCGTATGGCGGACATTACTGTTGCCGATATGACGGTTGAGCTGTTGACTCGCTTTGACAACTTCCTTCACAAATGGGAGAATGAACGTGAGCCGGGGAAACTGTTGCATCCAAATACTATCGAGGTGCAGTTCAATATTCTCCGCACGCTCGTTCACCGCGCTATCGAAGTCGGTATAATGGAAGCCTCCAAAGATCCGTTTCTTGTTTTCAAATACAAAGGCGTAAAGACCATCAAGGAAAAACTTGATGACTCGGAAATGGAGCGCATCATCAATCTGGAATTGGAAGAAGGTTCGCTGATATGGCACTGCAAGAATTATTTCTTATTCAGCTATTATTGCGCCGGAATCCGCGCAGCTGACTTGATTCAATTGCGATGGGGCAACGTCACTGCCTCCGGGCGATTGCATTATCAGATGGGCAAGAACCATAAAGAGCGCGACCTTCTTCTCGTTGAGCAGGCTATTGAAATCCTGCGCCATTATCAGCGGGAGGATGCAAAGGCCACGGATTATATTTTCCCATTGCTTTCAAATGATGCCGAATATGCCGGATATGTGACGCAAGCCGACAAAGACAGGATGCGTCCGGAACTGCGCCACAAGATGTATCAGGATATTTCATCAAAGAATGCCCTTATCAACAAATATCTCAAAAAGATTGCTGAGAAAGCGGAAATAGAGAAGCCTCTTTCAATGCACATCAGCCGTCACTCATTCGCACATATAGCGCAGGAGTCCGGGGCGGAGTCATCTGCGATAAAGAATATCCTCGGTCATAGCAACCTCGCCACAACCGAACGATATATGGGTAGCTTCGACACCACCAAGACCGATGAAACGCTACGCAACGTCTTCGCCAAGAAACAATCCTCGGTAACAGCGACAGAGGATTCAGGAGCGACAAAAGAGGAGCAGGCCATCGAATTGCTAAAGGGTATGACCCCGGAGCAAATAATGGCTGTGATTTCAGCAATCAACAAATAATCAGTAAATTTGCAGTATTATGGCAAAGGAAGCAATTATACGACAAGATACAGCAGATTATAACTCCGCTGTTCAGACAATAAAAGAAGCGATTCTTCGCAGTCAGTATAAGGCAGCGAAGTTAGTCAACCGGGAAATGCTGTCTCTATACTATGGTATAGGCCGGTATATCTCAGCGAACTCTCGTGAGGTCTTCTGGGGAACTGGAGCCATAAAAACTATCTCAGAGCGACTTCGCAAGGAGCTGCCGGGTCTAAAGGGCTTTTCTCAGACCAATCTCAGATACATGAGAATTTTTTATGAGGAATGGTCACCTATTATCGAAGCCAAGAACCCTAAATCGTCAGCCGTGGCTGACGAAATTGACACAGACTCTCTTTTGCCTGTTAAATCGTCAACCACGGCTGACGATTTGGAAAAATTTCTCAATTTAAGCTTCAGCCACCATATTATAATCTTGGCAGAAGAAAAGAATATTGAAAAGCGTTGGAAATATATCAGTCTGGCAATTGAAAATAAATGGGATAAGCGTTTCCTTAAAACACAAATAAAGGAAAATGTTGCCGATAAGTATGGGGCTATGCCATCAAACTTTGGCGTAACAATCAAGGACAGCCGCGATGCAATCAAAGCACTCAACATGTTTAAGGATGAATACCTTCTTGACTTTATCAATACTGAGGAAATCGGCATAAGAGATCTTGCAGATATCGATGAGCGAGTTGTGGAACAAGAGATAATCCACAATATCAAGAAATTCATAATGTGAAGTAGTCAAGACTTAATCTGACAATCACGGATAAAAACATTACCTTTGTAAAAAGAAAAGATTAAGCCATGACCACATCAGAAAAAGTCATCAGGAACAAACTGGGACTGTTGGAACTGTCCCAGCAACTGGGCAACGTGTCGCGTGCCTGCAAGATAATGGGCTACAGCCGCGACAGCTTCTACCGCTTCAAGGAACTATACGAGCAGGGCGGAGAACTCGCGTTGCAGGAGATATCGCGCCGCAAGCCGGTGATAAAGAACCGCGTTGAGGAGCACATAGAGAACGCCGTCGTGCAGATGGCCTTCGAGAACCCGGCTCTCGGACAGGTGCGTGTCTCCAACGAACTGCGCAAGAGGGGCATAATGGTCTCGCAGGGAGGGGTGCGCTCCATATGGCTGCGCCACGATCTGGAGACTTTTCAGAAACGCCTGAAAGCACTGTCGGCCAAAGTCGAGCAGGAAGGGATAATCCTTGACGAAACGCAGGTGGCGGCTCTGGAGAAGGCAAAGGCCGAGAAACAGGCACACGGCGAGATCGAGACGTTCCACCCCGGCTTCCTTGTGGCACAGGACACATATTATGTGGGACATATCAAGGGCGTGGGACACATCTACCAGCAGACCGTCATAGACACCTATTCCAAAATCGGATTCGCCAAGCTGTACGACCGAAAGAACGCTCTTGTGGCCGCAGACATGCTCAACGACCGCGTCGTACCCTTCTTCGAGCAGCACGACCTCAGGGTGATGCGGATGCTCACGGACCGGGGAACCGAGTATTGCGGCAACCGCGAGACCCACGAGTTCGAGTTGTACCTCGCCATCGAGGACATCGACCACTCGAAAATCAAGGCAAAGAGCCCGCAGACAAACGGTATCTGCGAGAGGTTCAACAGGACAGTGCAGAACGAGTTCTACGCCATCGCCTTCCGTAAGAAGATTTACACATCCATCGACCAGCTTCAGGCGGACCTTGACGCGTGGATGAACCACTATAACGCCGAGAGAACACACTCAGGGAAATACTGCTTCGGAAAAACGCCCATGCAGACTTTCATCGAGGGTATCGCCGTGGCAAGACGGTACGACATTCAGCAACAGGGGTTACACTCGCAAGAGGGGGAGACCCAAAATATCTCCACCTCTTGCGCAAATGACCCCAAATCACTAAATTTGTCAACACAATCTGACATTTTTTTCTCGGTGAAATAATTTATTTGTCAGATGAAGTCTTGTCTATTACAATCTCTTTGTGAATACACTTTATCTTGCAGATAAAATTCACAAACCGATTTCGGAGCTCATCATCAAGTCTCATTATATCTATTCCCATAATATATTTGTGGAAACCATTGATTCCGAAAATAGGAACGACATTTCCGAATTGGAATGCAAGTATTATTGGGAGACGTTGGAAATGGCTCGGTTTAGCAAAAATACCCCCAAGTCCTATACCATAAGACCTAATGAACAACTTAAAGGCCAATATGCGTATAAGGGCAAAACTTGCTATGCTGTATTCTCCACTCTTACTATTAACGAGCTTCTGCTGAACAGAGAATACAAAATTGTCTTGCCAAACCTCTGTTCCGGTGTGCCTGTCCGTAAATTATTCAATCAAAACAGAATGATGTTATTTTACGAGGGCCGACCATTTGATGATACCGACTTGTCTTCACAATTTGACAATGAAGAAATAGTTTCTGTTAATGAGGGATTCCTCGATATTCAGCCGAGAGAGGAATATACCCTCGCTCGCGCGATAATGGAATTTCCTCAATATCAAATTGCCGAGGCACTTGACAAAAATGAAGAATGGGCTAAAATCCTATTTGACTTCTACAAGACTTCCGCCGAAAATGGTCACTCGAAAATTTACAACAATCTCGGTGTCTTAGTTAGCTTAATGGACTCGAAAGACGAATACGATGCTATTGATTCCGACTATAATCAAGAAACCATTAAGTTTTTTAGTCTTGCAGCTGAAAGTGGTTGCTCTGATGCCATGATAAATTTGGCATCTCTTTACGCCTCCAAGAATTTATTTGATGATGCCATGAAATATTACGAGTTGGCGTATAAGAATGGCTCACCACTTGGCGCATATTCCCTTGCGGTTGCTCATCATTTTGGGATTGGTGGTTTTTCTGTAGATCACAAAAAAGCGATTGAGTTATATCGTAAGGCCTTTGAACTGTACGATAACCAAACGGAAGAAGATGGGAGAAACTACACACCGTTATCGAGTTGTTGCCTTAACCTTATCATACTCCTATATGAAAACAGATCATCTCTCTGCGAAATAACTAAGGAGTACAATAAGGTTAAGGATGAGAAACGCTCGGACGATTTGAAATATGCTTATACGGTTATAAGTAATAATTTATCAAATAGGGCTGATAATCTATTCGCCATTCTTTGCCTTGATAAATCAAACATTGACGAGCTACCGTCATATAAGAGATACAATTACTTAAGTGTTTTGCACAACGGAGTAGTCTGTGGAAAGAAAACGCTTAAAAAAGATTCTGAAAAAGCACTCGCAGGAATGCGTGAACTTGCAGAAACCGGATGCCCGGATTGGCCTGAATGGGAAAAGTATATTTGGAAGGACCTCGCGCTATGGACCAATAAAGATGAAAGTAATTCCACATTGGCTGCAACATATTGGATAAAGGCGGCCTCAGCAAATCCCGAAATATCATGCGCATATCAAACCAACATGGCTTTATGCAATTGCGTTGACGAAGAAGAAAAGAAAGCCATATGGCAGAAGTATGCTTATGGCCACGGATGCCCGAAGTGCCATGAATGCTCGAATTATAACTCTAATAATAGATGCTGCCCTAAAGCCCAACATCGGTGGGCCAAGGATTATGAGACCGATGAGGCAGTTTCAGATTTTCTTATTAAATCTGCTGCATCCCAGGGTTATGAATCCTCCATATTGGAACTTTGTCTATATCAGGTGCAACGTCAATATGCACCGGATAAAGCCCCGGCCATGATTGATTTATTGATGTTCAACTTTGGCCATGTTCCGTCAGAATATGATGCCATTTTAGATAAATTAGCCCAAGATAAGGAATATAAATTACTGTCACGAGCTGCCGACTTGGGAAGTCGCCGAGCAGCGAGCATATTAGCAAAAGTTTCTAAACTTCGTCATTCCAATTTTGAGATTTATTATTGGAACGCACTTTCAGCCAACCTTTTTACAAGACTTTCTTTCTTAGAGGAAGTGTCAGAACATAAAATTTCGAAAGGTTATTTTGAGCCCACGTCTCTTATTGAACAAGACTATTTAGATTGTGCCAATAAGATCGCGGAACAACTTATTGGCAATAACGAAGATGCATTTGAACTTCTTAAGAAACTCGCTGATTTCTATATTGAGGGATTGCGCTATCGTACTGCTCTAAAACTCTATCAATTGGCTGAGGCTAAAAACCTCGATGTTAAGGAAAACATAGAGCATGTCAAGGAACTTATAGAGGAAGAAGAAAAGGACTCTATAAGTTATGATAGATATGACGACTACGATGATTATCATGACTATGGCCGCGACACTTGGGACGCTTTGACCGATGGTATGTATGGTGATTATCCAGGCGATGGGTTTGACTACGATGTACTCGGTTTTTAGTTATCAAACGAAGTATGACAGACCAAGAAAGATTTAGAGAACGAGTTGTCGATGCCTTTGACAAATTCTTCTCTTCCAAATTTATAGAATATAAGCCATACATGCTCTGCGATTATGAGATTATTACTGATGCGAAGGGTCGTTCTACCATATATTACGATGGCGGACTCTTGCGGTGGGCGCAAAATTTTGCCTCAATCGTAACCGTTGAAGGTTCGCAAGATATGGAGTATAATGGTAAAGACTTTAAGCAACTTCTCTTAAAGTCAGAAGATGGAAATATAAGAAGACTTAACTTTTCCGATTTCCATTATTATAACTCTTTATATGTAGGTAAAGACTCCAACAAGTTCGGATTTGGATTCGATGCTTCTAAAGCCAAATATGTCAATCTGCTTGACACACAAAGAGTCAATCCAGAATCATTAGCAAGTAATGTGGGGCGACAATTACTGATTGGTTATAGTTTCAACACGGTAAACAATCGGGATAGTATGAGAACTTGCTATCGTCTATACTCCTTAAACTGCAACCAAGAATCGGACGCAAGCACTATACGTAAGCAAATCCTACTAGCACAAGCATTTATTTTACTGCTCGCATTAAAATATCCTGTCGTTTGTTTACCTTCATACAACGGAGGGAATATATATCCGTATATGTACGAGATAACAAAAGAGGTTGGCGCAATATATGCACCACAACTAAGAGCTAAATTACATGAGGTAGAACAGTCGCTCTTTGAGCACGGACTTACATACGAAAATAGTCTTTAGCAAATATGGCACAATTTATACCATCGTTAGAGAAAATCACTCAGTTTACTGTCCAACCCACGGAGGGAGAATGGACACTATTGCGCTTTCTCGAACGCACACTTGATGATTCGTTTGAAGTTTACTTCAATCCGTTTCTCAATGGCGACCGTCCAGACGTTGTCATTATGCGTCGTGGCGGAGGTGTCATGATAATTGAAGTCAAGGACTGGGACTTGGATTTATATACTCTTGATGAAAAAAAACATTGGCACCTCGCTCATCCAAAAAAAGAAGCCGAAGCTAGAGCCTATATCAAATCACCTATTGACCAAGCAGTTCAATATAAGGAAAATCTCTATTATCTTCATGTAGAGAATCTTCTCGATGAAAACATTAAGAACCCGTATATGTGGGGAGTTGTAATCAGTGGAGTATACTTTCATTGCGCATCACATCGAAAGGTGATAGACAAAATCATCACACCGTACAAAGAAGAAAAAGGTTATAGCAAGTTCATTAAGAACATTGCTCTGTTCGGTAATGACGATTTATATAAGGATAATTTTTTAAAGGCTTTGGAACGCTTTCACTTGCTCTCACGCTATCCAAGCCAATTATTCACAGAGGAGTTATATCAGAGTATTCATCATCTTCTGATACCACCTTTGCATACTAAAAATCAAGGAATCTTTATCTCTCGCTACGATGGATGGCTAAAACGCCGTAACCCATCGGCTCCGATGTACTCTAAAAAACAAGATGAACTTATTTTCGACAAAGATAAACGCATTGTTTGGCGACTAAAGGGCGTCGTTGGTTCCGGCAAGACTACCATGCTCGCGGCTAAGGCCGTACAGTCTTACAAAGAACTGACTGAGCAAGGAATACAAAATCCCAAGATTCTCATTTTGACTTTTAACATTACACTTAAGAATTTTATTCACGATAAAATTCAACGTGTCCATGAGGATTTTGATTGGTCCGCCTTTACCATTCTTAATTATCATCAATTTATCAATTCTCAGCTTAATAATCTTGGAATTGACTTTCGTAGAGAGGACGGAGAGAGTGACGAGCAATTCTTTGCAAGATATTATGATAACTACAATCTCATTGCTGAACGCAAGGATGAAACAGAGAAGTTTGATGTAGTCTTTATCGATGAAATTCAAGACTACAAGCGCGTTTGGATGGATATTATCAAGGATTGCTTTAGAACCCAAGATGGAGCATACCCTCGCAGCGGTTATTATCTTCTCGGAGATGTAAAACAGAACATATATAACAGAGGGATTTCAGGAAAAGATGTTGCCACCAATGTGCCTGGTGGTGCAGTCCATACCCTTGACACCTGCTTCCGCTCCGATATGAAAATAAAGGATCTCGCACTTGGCTTCCAACGAGATTTCTTTGGAGAAAAGTATGAAATAGACGAAACCTTAACATCTGATCAAGATTCTCTTTTCTTTGGCCAAAATCTTCAACAAGGTTATCTGAATTATATGTATCTTCAAAGCGATGACCCGATACAGTCGGTTTTCAATATAATAGAGGGTAATATCAAAAACCGAGTTAACGATGTAGCGATAAACGACATTACGGTACTTGGTGCAGAAATGCCATTCTTGCAGCTTTTTGAAACATACTTCCGCTATAAAACAGGACTTAAAACATCTACAATGTTTGAGACTTATGAACAAATGTATCTAAGCGGAATTAATAGTAAATCAAATATTGCCCCAATACAACTACGAGAATCCTTAATTAAACTCATAAAACGCGACAAGGATAGAAACCCTCAGACTGGCGAACGTCAGTTAGCACAACTTTTCGCTGCTTATGAAATGTATAGTAAATTCCCTGACGTTTTCAAAACTCGTCTTGAAACCAAATGTATAGAATATAAGACCACCCTTAATGACTTCTTATCGGAGATGCATTGTTATTCTAATGACTTCGAAGCATTTAGAGAAGCAGTCTTTAAGGCAGATTATAAATATATCCGCGACAATAAGAAATTTAATTTTTGGATGAACACAGGAAATATCAAGATTTCCTCTATTCACAGTTTCAAAGGATGGGAGAGTGACACAGTCTTTCTTATTCTTCAAAAACATTATTCTAGTGACCCAACCTTTAACGAGTTGCTTTACACCGGCATAACCAGAACTCGCTCCAATCTAATCGTGATAAACATTGGAAACGAGGAATACCATGAGAATATGAAATGTTTAATCGAAACCTATAAATAAAAATGGCATTCCCAATAGAAAACAAATTAGTAATTGCAATTGCATCAAGTGCCTTATTTGACTTGACCGAGTCTGATGCTATTTTTAAATCACAAGGTGAAGATAAATACAGACAGTATCAGAATAAGAATATTAACCGACCTTTTGCTCCAGGAGTCGCTTTCCCATTCATTAAACGTATGCTGTCACTAAACACAGCATTTCCAGACATAAAACCGGTTGAAGTTATACTAATGTCTAGAAATAGTCCTGAAACTGGGTTAAGAGCTTTTAGATCTATTGAACATTATAATCTTGAAATATCAAGGGCTTCGTTTACTTCGGGAAATTCAAACTATCAATACCTTCCAGGGTTTAACGCTTCTTTATTTTTGTCGGCTAATCAAAAAGATGTTACAGAGGCGTTAAATGCAGGATACGCAGCCGGACGTGTGGTCAATGATGAAGTTATAGAAGATGATGAAAGTGATAATGAATTGAGGATAGCTTTTGACTTTGATGGAGTTTTGGCTGATGACGCTTCTGAAAAAGTCTATAAGTCGGATGGTCTCGAGAGTTATCTTACTCATGAGCATGATCATGCAAACGAGCCATTGAGCTTGGGCCCAATTGGTGAACTATTGCGTAAAATATCGTATTATCAAAAAAGAGAGAAGTTGATGCGAAAAAATGATTCATCTTATTCAAGAATTATTAAGACATACATCGTTACTGCGCGAAATGCTCCTGCACATGAACGAGTAATTACATCTCTCAAAGACTGGGGTGTTGAGGTTGATGAAGCTTTCTTCCTAGGAGGAATAGATAAGTCGCGCATATTAGAGATAATTAGACCTCATATATTTTTTGATGATCAAATGACCCATCTTAAAAATTTGAGGAATGTTCCAGCAGTTCATATCCCATTTGGGATAGCCAACTCATAGTTTGATTGCGGAGTTATTCCTATCTAAAGCATTTATGATAAGTTATGAGCAAGAAGTCGATACGGTTTTTCAATGACCGTGAGGTGAGGGCGGTCTGGGATGACGAGAACAACTGCTGGTGGTTCTCGGCTACTGATGTCGTACGCGCTATCAATGATGAGCCGGACTATACGAAGGCGGACAACTATTATCAGCATTGTTAAGAAAGATATATGGATAACGGACAGATTATATTATTTCAGACGCAGGGTGGCGAGACGAAGATTGAGGTTCGGCTTGCCAATGAATCTGTATGGCTTACTGCCGACCAGATGGCGGAGCTGTTTCAACGCAACAAGTCGACCATTTCAAGACATATTAAGAATATCTATGAAAGTACTGAATTAGAGCAAAATCGAACTGTTGCATTTTTTGCAACAGTTCAAAACGAGGGCGATAGAAAGGTTGAGCGCAATATTGCGTACTATAATCTCGATATGATTATCAGTGTGGGGTATCGCGTAAATTCACATCGGGGCGTGCAGTTCCGGCAGTGGGCTACTCAGGTGTTGAAGGAGTATATGATTAAGGGTTTTGCGCTGAATGATGACCTGCTGAAAAATGCCGGACAAGGAAACTACTTTGATGAGTTGCTCGCGAGAATCCGAGATATACGCAGCTCTGAAAAGGTGTTTTACCGTAAGGTGCTTGAAATATATGCCCTCAGTATAGACTATGACCCTCGTACTTCCATCACGCAACAGTTTTTCAAGACAATTCAGAACAAGATGCACTTCGCCGCTCATGGCCACACTGCCGCCGAAGTAATTTATGACAGGGCGAATGCCGAAAAAGATTTCATGGGTCTGACAACGTGGCGTGGGGCAATGCCAATCAGGCATGAGGCAGAGATTGCGAAAAATTATCTTTCAGAAGAGGAGGTCGATATGCTAAACCGCATTGTCAATCTTTATCTTGACTTTGCCGAGCTGCAAGCCAAGAGCCATGTGCCGATGTACATGAAAGATTGGATTCAGAAGCTCGATGACTTCCTGAAGCTATCGGGTAAAGAATTGCTCACTCATGCCGGAAGCGTGTCAGCCGAAGTTGCCAAACTCAAAGCCAACGAGGAATACGACAAATTCCGCGAGCGTGCCCAGTATCAGCTCTCCCCGGTCGAGATCCATTTCCTCGAAGCCTTTGAAGCCGAACAAAAGCGACTCCGTGCAAAGAAATAAACACAAGAATAATGAATGCATCTAAAGAAATATCACAACTGATAGCCAACGCAAACGAAGATGATTTGCGCGACATTGTTTCAGGATGGGTCGACAAATATTCTGATTTTAGGGATTATGTTCGGAATTGCCTGTGTCCTCCGGTAGAGGACGTGGATTTTGGGCGTAAGCTCAGTCAGGCGATTGACCGCGAGACCAAAGAGTTTTTCTCGCGCCATGATGTCAGAGAGGCAACAGACTGGGGGAATGTCTATAATGACTTGATAAAGCCATGGAGCAAGAATGCAGACTCACTGTCCAGTGAGAAACTGTATGACCTATGTGATGTTATCGTCAAAGAGGTCGGAATGCAGGTAAGAGACGAGGATTTTTATGGCGATGATTGGTATGGCGATGATTTTTCAGGCTATATTCAGGATATAATGGATGTGCTGGGAAATGTTGTCGGACTTCTTATGATTCGCGAGGATGTCAGCCACGATATTCTGAATTCTTTAGAAAAACTCATTAAAGCTGCTAAAAAGAAGGATGTGATAGACGACTACATTGGTTCGCCATACGATTTTATTCTTGAACTTATCGCACTCAGACGCGACAACGATGAAGTTACGTGTGGAATATACGATGCTCTGATTGACGAGAATCTGGGTGATGAGGCCGGAGCTTGGGTATGCCGTAAAATTGATTTCATCCGTTCAATGGGTCTTGAAGATGAAGCCCATAAATATATGGAGGATGAAATCGAATATCCTGATGTATGTCTGAAATATTATAATGAGTTGCTTACCGCCGGCAACTGGCAGGAAGCAATCGTTCTGCTTGACAAGGCTCAGACAATTAAAGACAACGGCTCTTACTTTTATTCTCCCAGGACTCCGAACTGGCTTGAACTGAAACAGCAGCTTCTTGTTGAACATGGCACCCTGGAAGAACGCATAGAGAATCTGAAACGACTCTTCCATAACAGCTACAACGATAAAGAGAAGTATTATCGCCAACTAAAAGAACTCGTTGACGCAGACCGATGGAACGAATTCTATCATAATCTTCTCTCTAATGTAACCGGTTATAAGGTTCTTGATGAAATCGCCCCATTCCTCATTGAAGAAGGTGAGTTTGACTGGTTGTTCCGCCTTGTGTCGGAATCAACGGCAAAGGATTCGACTGATTATCGGACTCCGTTAAAGTACGCCGGAGCATTGCGTCAGACTCATTTTGAAGAAATGCAGGCGATCCTAATCCGTACAGTCCGTGCATACGCTGCCGACCGTTTTCCTCCAAAGAAAAAGGTCAATTCATCGAAGTACTCATATTTTAGGGCAGATTTGGAATCGTTGTCAGAACTTGGGTATGCAAAAACGCAAAAGGAGATTGTCGAATTTTTACTGCAGGAATATCGATTCCGTCCATCTCTTGCTAAAGAATTGAGGTCTATAAAACTAGTTACGGACAATGAGTAAGAAGTCGATACGGTTTTTCAATGACCGCGAGGTGAGGGCGGTCTGGGATGACGAGAACAACTGCTGGTGGTTTTCGGCTTCTGACGTTGTACGTGCTATCAATGATGAGCCGGACTATACGAAGGCCGGTAACTATTGGCGTTGGCTCAAGCGTAAGCTCAAACAAGATGGTGTTCAGTTCGTGAGTGGTACTCACAAACTGAAAATTGTCGCTGCTGACGGTAAGCAATATAACAGTGATGCGCTGTCGGCTGAGGATATTATTCTTCTCGCCAAGCATTATCCCAACAATCGTGCGAGCAAGTTTCTTGATTGGTTTACGTATAGTGACAACACCATTGACGGGCAGAGCCGAAAGAAGGCATACACTTTATTTGAAAGCGGGCTGTTAAACTCTCTTGAACCGGGTAGCATTAAATGTCTGCAACAGATACATGCCTACCTCTTTGGTGGTCTTTATGAGTTTGCCGGACAGATAAGAACCAAGAACATATCAAAGGGTGGATTCACGTTTGCCAACTGCCTCCATTTCCCGACTATCATTCCGACCATTGAACGTATGCCGGAAACGACGCTTGACGAAATCGCCGACAAGTATGTCGAGATGAACGTAGTGCATCCATTTATGGAAGGGAACGGACGCAGCACCCGCATCTGGCTCTACCTGATGCTCCGTCGCTCGCTGAAACTGTGCGTAGACTGGAGCCGGATTGACAAGAACGAATATCTGACCGCGATGAGAGAAAGCGTTATTGACTCAACCCATATCAAAGCCTTGCTGAAAGGTGCGCTGACCGACAAAATCAACGACCGCGAAATGTTTATGAAAGGCATCGACTACTCATATTACTACGAGGAAGAGTAGATTACCGAGCGTTACTTTTTATATTTCAATTCTAAATCCTTCGCTTTTGCTCTGACGCAAGAATCAGTTCGAGTAGATAGAGAGATTGTCTTAAGAGCTTCTACCTCCCATCCATTTTCGAAAATCTTTCTTGCTTTGGATCTCCGTGTATTTTGAGCGTCCGGTGTGTATTTGTTAAATTCCGGGTATTTCTGACAGAGTTCCATAACAGAGATATTCTTATCTTTGATTAAAGCAGGAAAGAGTATCTCAACATATGCCTTCATTCCAATGGCTTTGATAAGGCACTTTAATTCATCGTTATCGATAGGTGTCATAAATTTAATTACGTTATATTTGTTATTTGCTTATGCAAATTGCAAGGAAAGTTGCGCGGAATATTTGAATTTTGCCTGTAATTTGCCTGTAGAAAATAAGAGAAGCGACTTAACTTGGTGATGTTCACTTCGTTAAGTCGTTTTGCGGTGCCCAGAACAGGACTCGAACCTGCACGCCTCGCAGCACTCGCACCTGAAACGAGCGCGTCTACCATTCCGCCACCTGGGCTTTGCGAGGACAAAGTTAGTAATCTTTTTTTGTTTTGCCAAATATTTTGACCGGTGTGAGTGAATTTTTTTTCGGTTTTTCTTGATTGTTGCCGTTTGTAGCTGTCTGTTCCCGTTTATGACCGCATTATTGCCATTTGTAATTGCTTATTACCGTTTGTGACCGTTTGTGTCGGGATAGGGTAGAGGCTTATCGTTCGAATATCTTGTCTTTGGCAGAAACTTGAGTGGGGACTCCGGCCGACGGTCCTATGTGGCATTCGCCTATACGCACATCCGAAGTGTTGCTGAAACTGATTCCAGTCCGTGCTTCTCCGACGGAGATGTTGTTGAGACTCACATTTCTGATAGGTCTCTGTCGCGTTCCTTGAAGAACAAGGGCTGCCGCCGAAGCTTTAGTGCAGCTCAGTCCATTGATATGAATATCGCTGATGTCGGAATGGTTAGTGCTCGTAAGACCCTCGCCTGCATATTGGCTTGTCACATAAAACAGGTCTTCGACTTCTCCGAATTTACAGTTGTTGAGATATATACCGTTTACAAAACCTCCACGATCGGGATTTGTCTTGACATATAGCCCGCGTTTGCAATATCCGGCATAGTCACAGTCCTCGATAATCACGTTTCGGACGCCGCCCGACATTTCGCTGCCGATGACCACCGCGTGCAGTCCCTTGAAATGACAGTTGCGAATGACGATGTTCTCGCAAGGAATCCCGGTTGTCCATCCGTCGTTGTCACGTCCGCTTTTTATGGCTATATTGTCGTCGCCGTTATCAAAATAGATGTCCTCAATGAGCAGATTGCGTGATGACTCAGGATCTATTCCGTCATTGTTGACAAGCTTTGCATCATAACGGAGCGAACGACATACAGCATCCTCACATTGCAACAGATGGATGCACCAGAAAGGGGAATTGATGATTTTTACGCCTTCAAGCGTCACACCCGTGCAGCGGTAGAGCTGTATCAGATGAGGGCGCAACCAGTCTCCTTGGCCAAATCGCCGCTCGCTGACCGGAATATTATTGTGGTTCATGTCGCGGCTTCGCGCCTGAGCCGGTTTCTGGTCTTTGCGCCACGTCGCGAATGTCGTCATTGCATTTCCGTCAATCAGCCCTTTGCCTGTTATGGCCACATCGTGCAGTCCGTAGCCGTAAATCATGGGGGAATAGTTATAGAGATAAGTACCCTCCCAGCTTGTATTGACGATCGGATATAGTTCCGGTGAGGGATCAAACCTGAGGACTGCCCCTTCGGCAAGATCGATGCACAGGTTGCTCACAAGAGTGAGAGGCCCGCGGAGACAATACGTCCCTGCGGGGACGGTTATGCGGCCGCCACCTGCTTTCTCCGCTTTGGCGATAGCCTTTCTGAAAGCGGGCAGACAGTCTTTCACTCCGTCGCCTTTTGCCCCGAAATTTAGGATATCAAATTCATGTTCTGAAATCTTTGCGCCGTGGATATTGGCGAGAATGCTGTCACGCAGCCCGACGCGGTGCTGCTCAACGGTGTCGGCATTATCGGCATTACTCGGTGGCAAGTCATTAGGGAGATTAGCTTGAGCGGTCAAGGCGGCAAGCAGAGCGATACTTCCTATTATTGTTTTCAGATTGATGAGATTCATGGTGCGTTACTGTTTTTTTGACGATTGATTGGTCGGTGCGAAGTTACTGAATATTTCAATATATCGCAACAAAGGAGGAGTTAAGACATCAGTCCTAACTCCTCCCCTCACGTTTCAACTATTTATTTATGAGAGCCTCAGTATCTGGTTTCACAACCCAATAAAGAGGACGAGGGATGTAAATTTAGATTTTCCTGCTTTGAGCTTCTTTATCTTTACTTACACTATTAAAACAACTGAAACCATGCTTTGAACTATCTCAGAGCGCTAAAAGACATTAAAAAAAGTCAAGCCTTTGACCTAATTTTACCGAAATGTTAAAATCGGGTCTAAGACTTGACTTTTTCAGCCGTTTTATGATGACAAAAAGTTGATTCTTAGCCAAGTTAGCGTGTTGACGCCATCTCCGGCACGGGAGGTTTGAGCACTTAAATCAGCTATTGGGCACAGTCTGCTTCACGAGATTCTTGACCAGTCTCTGATGCGTGTTGTCAGCAGGTTCAGTTGCGAACGGATGAGTGCATTTGCCGGACTCTGGAGGTCGGGGTCTGAGTCGAGTATAGTGCATGCGGTGTCGCGTGCGAGCTGTACTATCTGTCCGTCGGTCGCGAGGTCGGCTATATGGAGGTCAATCGGTATGCCACTCTGCATTGTCCCTTCGATGTCGCCCGGTCCGCGCATTTGCATGTCAGCCTCGGCGATGGCAAAACCGTCGGTGGTCGATGTCATCAGCTCAAGGCGTTTGCGGGTGTCTTTGGCTATCTTGCGTTTCGACATGAGTATACAATAACTCTGGCCCTCGCCACGCCCAACACGTCCGCGCAACTGATGGAGTTGCGAGAGTCCGAAACGTTCGGCGTTTTCAATGAGCATGGTGGTTGCGTTTGGCACATTTACGCCTTCTTCTATCACCGTAGTGGCTACAAGGATGTGGGCCTCATGCGAGGCAAAAAGATTCATCTGATACTCTTTTTCCTGCGGCTTCATCTGGCCGTGAACGAAAGCCACCTTATAATCGCGGAAAGTCTCGCAGATATTCTCATAGCCGTCTTCGAGCGACTTCAGGTCAAGCTTCTCATTTTCCTTGATGAGAGGGTAGACGATGTAGACCTGCCGCCCGAGCCGGAGCTGCCGTCCGATGCCCTGATATGTCTTGAATCTATCCTCCTCATAGCGCAGGAGGGTGACAACCGGTTTGCGGCCGGGCGGAAGCTCGTCGATGACCGACACGTCAAGATCTCCGTAGACAGTCATTGCAAGTGTGCGGGGAATAGGTGTGGCAGTCATGACAAGCACGTGTGGCGCGATGACATTTTTTGTCCACAGGCGTGCACGCTGGGCCACTCCGAAACGGTGTTGCTCGTCTATGACGATGAATCCGAGATTGTGGAAGCGCACATTGTCCTCGATGACGGCATGTGTACCGATCAGTATGTGGAGCGAGCCGTCCGACAACTGTTCGTGAATAACGGCGCGTTCCTTTTTTCGGGTTGAGCCGGTCAGGAGCCTGACATTTATACCCATCGCCGACACAAGTTTGGTTATTGTCTCGAAATGCTGCGTCGCAAGGATTTCAGTCGGGGCCATAAGGCACGCCTGTGTATTGTTGTCGAGCGCTATCAGCATGCAGAGGAGTGCCACGAGGGTCTTGCCTGAGCCTACATCGCCTTGCAGCAGACGGTTCATCTGCCGTCCAGTCGCCATATCGGCACGTATTTCTTTTATCACCCTTTTCTGGGCGTTTGTAAGTGGAAAAGGCAGGAATTCCGAATAAAACGTATTGAAAAAATGGCCTATGCGCGGGAAATGAAAGCCTTGTATGGCTGAATTGCGTTTACGTGCATAGCGCTGGATATCGAGCTGGAGATAAAACAGCTCCTCGAATTTCAGACGCAGGCGTGCCTGTTCGAGCTGAGCCGGCGACTGCGGGCTATGTATGGCCGATATGGCTTCCCTGATTCCGATAAGCCTGTGGCGGCTTATGATTTCCGGAGGAAGCGTTTCGGCCATCTCCCGTATGCCTGACAGGATGTCGCTGACGGCTGTTGAGAATGTCTTCGACGAGAATCCTCGGTTGCGGAGCTGTTCGGTTAGAGGGTATACGCCCCTGAATCCACCTTGGGCGCTTGCTGCCTCAGGTGTGTCGACTTCCGGATGCACCATGCTCCAGCGTCCGTTGAAATTTGACGGTTTGCCAAACAGGATGTATTCCGTGGCCGTGTGATAGAGCTGCCGCAGTGTCTTGATGCGTTGAAACCACACCACCTCCATCACCGCGCTTCCGTCAGAAAAAAGACCGACAAGGCGCGTCTTTGCTCCTTCGCCCTGCACAGTGAAACTGATGAATTTGCCTTTGACCTGAAGCGATGGCATGTCGTCGCCGGCAAAATCTATGATGTGGTATATCGACCGGCGGTCTATATAGTGGGTAGGGAAATGGAAGAGGAGGTCATAATAGGTCTTTATGCCGAGATTCTTTTCGAGAAGTTCGGCTCGTTTCGGCCCTATTCCGCGCAGGAATTTAATGTCCATTCTTCGCAGTCCGTTCATAGGTGCTTTCTTATTTTTGTTTAGAGTGGTTGTGATTGCTGTTCGGTTGCAATCAGGGAGATTGTTCAGATGAGTGAGAGATAGAGTTCGGCTATTGCCATGTCGCCGGGATTGGTTACCTTGATGTTGTGTGGATCGCCGTCGACGAGGCGCAGATTTGTATATCCGGCGGCTTCCATGACCGAAGCATCGTCTGTGAATACAGGCAGGAGTTCCTGTCCGTAGGCTTTGAGGAGTTTGTCGGCAGGGAATATCTGAGGAGTCTGCACCGCGCGGAGTTTCGACCTGTCGACGGCCGAAGAGTTTCCGTCAGTTCCTACAAGTCTGATTGAATCTGTGACAGCGCAGGCCGGGAGCGCTCCGTCACACCCTTCCACACCGTCGATTATAGCGGATATTAGACTCGGTGTAATCACCGGACGGGCCGCATCGTGGATGCTGATCAGCCCTGAGGAGTCCTGCGGGATAATCGAAAGTGCGTTTTTGACGCTGTGGGCTCTCGTCGCTCCTCCGTTGACAATGATATGCGGGAGAGTGAAGCTGTTGTCCTTGCACATTCCGAGCCATTCGTCGGTCATGTCGGTGCTGAGTACCACAATCAGTTTCCATTCCGGAGTGCAGGAGTGGAGACGTTCGAGTGTAGTCATGAGCAGTGGGCGTCCGGCGAGGTCACAAAACTGTTTGGGCAGATTTCCTCCGTAGCGTGAGCCGCTCCCTGCGGCGACAACGATGTGTACGTTGTCTGTCTTGTTCAGAGCGGATGTTGGGTTGTTATTATAATAATGTGTAGACATAGCTTCCGATAGATTCTTTCAGTTAAAAAAACGGCGAGCTCCCGTGTGTCGGGGACTCGCCGGGGCGTTGATTCAATGGTAAATTATAAAATTTGGTTAACTAAGGGCGTGATTGATTTTAATCAGTGGTTGATATGATGTGATAAGTCAACGTTCGGATTAATTTCTTGGGCCGCCGTAGTTATTGTTGTCACGACGCGGTCCGCGTTCGCCACGGTCATCGCGGCGTGGACGGTCATTGCGGTCTCCGTCGCGGCGTGGACGGTCTCCGTCACGGCGCGGTCCGCGCTCGCCACGGGGTGCACGCTCGCGTTCCACATAACCTTCGGGTTTGGGCTGGAGTGCACGCATTGACAGACGGTATTTACCAGTTTTCTTATCGATTTCGATGAGCTTCACGTCAACTTCGTCACCTTCCTTGAGTCCTGATGCCTCCATGTTTTCGAGGCGGTCCCATGAGATTTCGGAGATGTGGAGCAGACCGTCGCGGTTGGGCATGAATTCAACGAACGCGCCGAATTCAAGTATCGAGCGCACCTTGCCGTGGTAAACCTTGCCCTCTTCGGGAAGTTCGACGATGGCATTGATCATTTCAAGGGCCTTGTCGATTGAAGGTTTGTTGGCTGCCGCGATTTCGATATAGCCGCCTTCGGGGATTTCGTCTATGCTGACAGTAGCACCGCTGGCTTCCTGAATGCCTTGGATGATTTTTCCGCCCGGGCCGATGACAGCACCGATAAGCTCTTTGGGGATGAGCATGGTGACGATACGTGGCACGTGGGGCTTGTAGTCCTCGCGGGGTGCGGGGATGGTTTCCTGAATCTTATCGAGAATGTGCAGACGTCCTTCCTTGGCTTGGTTGAGAGCTTTTTCAAGGATTTCATAGCTGAGGCCGTCGACCTTGATGTCCATCTGGGTTGCAGTGATACCGTTGCGTGTACCTGTAACCTTGAAGTCCATGTCGCCGAGATGGTCCTCGTCACCGAGAATGTCGGAAAGGATTGCATACTTCTCGCCGTCGGAGATGAGACCCATTGCGATACCGCTGACAGGGCGTTTCATCTTCACGCCTGCGTCGAGGAGTGAGAGTGTGCCTGCGCATACTGTTGCCATTGACGACGATCCGTTTGATTCAAGGATGTCGCTGACGATACGGCATACGTAGGGGAAATCATCGGGGAACATGCGCTTGAGTGCGCGGTGTGCGAGGTTTCCGTGTCCTACTTCACGACGGCCTACGCCACGGGGTGCGCGTGCTTCGCCGGTCGAGAAGGGGGGGAAGTTATAGTGGAGGAGGAAGCGTTCGCGGCCTTGGTTGAGCACATCGTCGAGAATCTTTTCGTCGAGTTTTGTACCGAGGGTCACTGTTGCGAGCGACTGGGTCTCGCCACGGGTGAACACTGCCGATCCGTGAGGTCCGGGAAGGTAGTCAACCTCACACCAGATAGGACGGATTTCTGTGGTCTTGCGTCCGTCGAGACGGATACCTTCGTCGAGCACGCAGCGACGCATCGCTTCTTTCTCGACATCGTGATAGTAGCGCTTTACCATGGCCTTCTTCTCTTCGCGCTCCTCTTCGGGGAGTGATTCGAGATATTCTTCGCAAATCTTGTCGAAGCTCTCCTGACGCCAGTGCTTGTCGGCGCTGCCGGTCTTGGCGATGGCGTATGCCTTGTCGTAGCACTTGTCGTGCACGTCCTTGCGGAGTTCTTCGTCGTTTGTCTCGTGGCAATATTCGCGTTTTACGGTTGAGCCTACTTCTTCGGCAAGTTCCATCTGGGCCTTGCACTGAACCTTGATGGCATCATGAGCAGCACGGAGTGCGGCAAGGAGGTCGGCTTCCGATACTTCGTTCATTTCGCCTTCAACCATCATGATGTTGTCGTAGGTAGCTCCTACCATGAGTTCCATATCTGCCTTTTCAAGCTGTTCGAAAGTGGGGTCGATTACAAACTCACCGTTGATGCGGGCTACGCGCACTTCCGAAATCGGACCGTTGAAAGGTATGTCGCTCACTGCGATGGCGGCCGATGCGGCAAGTCCGGCGAGAGCGTCGGGCATGTCGACTCCGTCTGAGGAGTACATGGTCACCTGCACGATGGTGTCGGCATGGTAATTGTCGGGGAAAAGTGGACGGAGCACTCGGTCTACGAGGCGGGATGTCAGGATTTCGTAGTCGCTCGCGCGGCCTTCACGTTTGAGAAATCCTCCGGGAAAACGTCCGTTAGATGAAAATTTTTCTTTATACTCTACTTGGAGGGGCATGAAGTCAACCCCCTCACCGGCCTCTTTGGCCGTTACTACTGTCGCAAGGAGCATTGTGTTGCCCATGCGCAGTTCTACCGCTCCATCGGCCTGCTTTGCTAATTTGCCGGTCTCGAGTGTAATGGTGCGACCGTCGGGCAGCTCGATGGTTTTTTTGATTGGATTCATAAATTGTTCGTATTTTTCAGCTTGATAGGTTTATCTTCGTTTTTGCAGCTTAGTTTATTTCAGTCTGCAAAGATAGCAATTATTTGGAAATAATACCTATTTATATTGAAAAATATCCTTGTGCCGGTGAAAATACATGTAAAAAACTCCGCACCGCTTTCTCTGTCATCCATTTGTCTCCGGGGTGAAATCTGACGTGATTGTTGTGTGTGGGTGTCGGCGGTCGTGGTGTCGCTGTTCAATCGGATGATGTCCTGTTGTCGAGATTTACCATGATGTCGGGATTGATTGAAAGAATGTGGCTGATGAACTCCTCTCTGCGCACCGGGGAGATTATCAGAGGCATTGAGCTTTTCAGTACCTTCCTTTCGGTGAATGTCACCGCCAGCCGGTTGGTAAGGGATGTGGCTGGGGCTGAAAGGATACTTTTTGTCTTTCGTATTTCCTTGATTTTGTCGATGGGATAGGCTGTAGGGATAAAAAATTGATAAACCACCAGTCTGTCGCCATCGATTTTGTAGTAGACGCTGCGAAACGTTACTATTATAAATACCAACATCATCGGGCAGATGATTATCGAGCCGATTCCGTCATCAAGAAAGCACGGAATAACACAGCAGACCATTGTTATGGCTATGATAAGCCACGTTGAGCTGTCCCAGCGGGAGTTGTATCTGATACCGTTGAATTTTTCCATATGTAATTTTGGCTATGACTGCATCTGTGTGTATGCTGTCGGGAAGTGGGCGAATGGATTTGTTTTCTGTATGGAGGAGGGTGGCTTTTCCGTAAACTATATCACTCCATTGTCATGCTTAAATGCGGGATTCCGTCAAGCATGAACTCGCCCGATGCTTCGACAAAGCCCAAAGACTTATAGAAATCGCATAAATAGCTTTGAGCTTCGATTTCTATCCTTGGCGACATGCTTCGGGCTATTTTTATGGCCTCGTCCATGAGCAGGTGTGTCAGTCCCGCGCCTCTGTATTCTCTCATGGTCAGTACGCGGCCAATGGATGCCGCCGACGGATATTTTATGCCCGGATCAATGACTCTCAGATATGATTTTATCCTGCCGTTGTCTTCGATATAGACATGAGTGGAGTGCATGTCGGCCATGTCGAGATCCTGATACGGACAGTTTTGCTCTACGACAAAAACCTCCGCACGACAGCGTAGAATCTCATATAGCTCTGTGGTTGACAGTTCCTCAAATCGTTTGATATTGATTTCCATGACGTAAAATTAGTCAATTATCTGGGAATTTCAAATTCGGTTTTTTCGATTTTTTCTAAAGGTTTTAATGTTTAATCAGATATGGCGAAGCTCCTATGAGATATATTCAATTTTTTACTCCCTGAAAATTGCAATATAGACAGTGATTGAGTAAATTTGCACCTATGAATACGTCAAAAGATAAGGTGTCTAAGACAAATGCCGCGCGCCTGCTCGACAGGGCGAAAATCAGTTACGAACTGATTCCATACGAGGTTGACCCTGACAATCTTGCGGCTGAACATGTGGCCGAGGAACTTGGAGAGGATATCAACAGTGTGTTCAAGACCCTTGTGCTTAACGGTGAGCGATGCGGACACTTTGTATGCGTCCTTCCGGGTAACATGGAGGTCGATCTCAAGAAAGCCGCCAAGGCTGCAGGTGCTAAAAAAGCGGAGATGATTCCGATGAAGGAACTTTTGCCGCTGACTGGCTATATCCGTGGCGGATGTTCACCGGTCGGAATGAAAAAGCCGTTTCCGACTTATTTCCATTCGACAGTGCTTGACCATCCGTTCATCTATGTTTCGGCAGGGGTGCGCGGTCTTCAGTTCAAGATTGCTCCTGCCGATCTCATAGCCTATTGTTCGGCACAGGTGGCCGACATCGCAGTCCCAAAGGACTGAGCTGCCGGTGGTGGCATGACATTATGACCCGGCTTTACCGAAAAAAAACTACCATAGTATTAAAAGTCAATAGTATCAGTATAAAAGTCAATGCCTGACGCATAGATTCATAAAATCGGTCTTCCGTATATCAAGCATCATGAATCACACCTTAGGCATTATGAATTAAGTAGAAATGAACACAATCGGCAAAATATTCACTTTTACCGGATTTGGAGAAAGTCACGGAACAGCAATCGGCGGAGTGATAGACGGTATGCCCGCAGGAGTCAGAATAGACCTCGAACGTGTGCAGCACGAGCTTGACCGCCGTCGTCCGGGGCAGTCGGCCATCACGACATCCCGCAAGGAGAGCGATACGGTTGAGATTCTTTCGGGATTGTTCGAAGGAGTGACCACAGGCTGTCCGATCGGTTTTATCATCCGTAACGAGAACCAGCATTCGAGCGACTACGGCCAGTTGCGCGAAGCTTTCCGTCCGTCGCATGCCGATTTCACTTATACAGCAAAATACGGTCTGCGCGACTACCGTGGCGGAGGGCGTTCGAGCGCCCGCGAGACCGCTACCCGTGTCGTTGCCGGAGCGTTTGCGCGGCAGGCTCTCGAACAGCTTGGAATAACGGTCACGGCATACACTTCGCAGGTCGGGGATGTGGCTCTCGGCCGTGACTATTCCGGGCTTGATTTGTGTCTCATTGAAAGCAATGCGGTGAGATGTCCCGATCCGGCGAAGGCTGCAGAAATGGAAGCTCTTATAATGAAAGTAAAGAGCGAGGGCGACACCATCGGCGGTATAGTCAGTTGTGTTATCAGAGGTGTTCCGGCCGGAGTGGGCGACCCTGTGTTCGGTCGGCTCGGCGCACGATTGTCGGAAGCCATGATGAGCATAAATGCAAGTAAGGGTTTTGAATACGGTCTTGGATTCGAAGGTGTCGGACTCAGGGGGAGCGAGGTCATTGATCCCTTTGCTGTCGATTCTGACGGTAATATAGGGGTCTCGGCCAACAATTCAGGCGGAATTCAGGGTGGCATCTCAAATGGAGCTGACATATATTTCCGCGTTGCGTTCAAGCCGGTGGCAACTCTGATGCGTGACCTTATGACCGTTGACTGTTATGGACGCGAAGTGCTGCTCAAGGCGCGTGGCCGTCATGACCCCTGCGTAGTGCCCCGCGCAGTCCCTATAGTCGAGGCGATGGCGGCGATGGTGATTCTCGACGCTGTGTTGTTGAACCGTGCAGCCCGTCTATGAAGGCTTACAGGGATTTTTCCGACTTCCTTTCCTCTCATTTCAAGGGAAAGGTCCAGAAGATAGCTGTCAACGCCGGTTTCACCTGTCCTAACCGCGACGGCAGCAAGGGTGTGGGTGGTTGTACATATTGCAACAATCAGTCATTCAATCCGGGTTATTGTGCTCCTGCTCTAAGTGTTTCCGCACAGTTGGCCGAGGGTAAGGCTTTCTTTGCCCGCAAATATCCTGAAATGAAATATCTGGCCTACTTTCAGGCCTACACGAATACTCATTCCGATGACATCGACCGCCTGATGGGGCTTTATCAGGAAGCCTTGGCTGTCGACGGGGTTGTCGGGCTGATTATAGGGACTCGTCCCGACTGCATGCCGCAGGGGCTTCTCGACCGTCTGGCTGCGCTTCCTGCCTGGGTCATGGTCGAGTATGGTGCCGAAAGCGCATGCGACGAGACTTTGGGATTTGTGAACCGTTGTCATACGTGGGCCGATACGGCCGATGCGGTTAGGCGCACTCATGCCGCCGGGATTCCGTGTGGCCTTCATCTGATAATGGGGCTTCCCGGGGAGGACGAGGATGTGATGCTCGCCACAATCGACCGTGTCAACGAACTTCCGGTTGACACTGTAAAGATTCATCAGCTTCAGCTCATACGCGGGACGCGCATGGCACGTGATGTGGAAGCGGGACTTTACGACATCCCGCGTTTCACCGCCGAGTCGTATGCAGATCTGTGTGTCAGGATTCTCCGCCGCTTGCGGAAAGATATTGCCGTTGAGCGCTTCGTTTCGCAGTCGCCCCCTGAATTATTGATTTATCCGCGCTGGAATCTGAAGAACTACCAGTTTACCAATCTGCTCGGCAACAAGATTAGTAAAGAGCTTTTTTGATTTTTTGCACATTGATTTACCGGGCTGATTTGTTACAGATATGAAAATTCTCTAATTTTGTCTCTGTAAACATAAGTAATCCCATACCTTAATAGAATCATGGAAGTAATCAATTTTGCCGAAACACCTTCGCTGGTGAGTCAATATATGAGTGAACTGCGCGATGTCAATGTGCAGTCCGACATGCTGCGTTTCCGCCGTAATCTTGAGCGTATAGGTGAAATCATGGCCTACGAGATGTCGAAACGTATGCGCTACAAGACGGTTGATGTTACCACTCCTCTTGCTGTAGCCCCGTCGCAGGTGCTTGATGAGCAGGTTGTGCTTGCAACAATATTCCGTGCCGGCATACCTTTCCATAAAGGTTTCCTTGATTACTTCGACCATGCTCAGAACGCTTTTGTCTCGGCCTACCGCAAGTATCGCGAAAAAGAGAATTTCGATGTGTTTATCGAATATATAGCTTCGCCACGTATCGACGGCAAGACCCTCGTCATTGCCGACCCGATGCTTGCTACCGGATCGTCGATGGACCTGTGTTACCGCGCGCTTCTGACCAAAGGAGAGCCGGCGCATGTCCACGTCGCCTCGATCATAGCATCGCGCAAGGCCATTGATTATGTCAAGGCTACTTTCCCTGCCGACAAGACTACAGTGTGGGTCGGTGCTATCGACGAGGTTATCAACGACCATTCCTACATTGTCCCCGGACTCGGCGATGCCGGCGACCTCGCCTATGGCATAAAGGAATAATACTTTTAGCCGTAAAGGTCTGGAATAAGGTACAAAAATTCAGAAATAACAAAAATAACAGACTTCGTTCTTTGCCGACGGTAATGGAGGGGATTTATCTCCTCGCTCCGACTGACAGAAGAAATGAAGTCTGTTATTTTTGTTATTTCTGAATTTTTATACCTGATAATTAGATATTTCTTAGAGGCCGAAGGCTTCCTTCACGGCAGGAACTGCATCGAGTTTTTCCCATGTGAACAGTTCGACGGTGCGAGTAAAGCTCGGTTCATATTTTGAATGGAACTCCTTGGTGACTGTCATCGGTTTGCGTCCCATGTGGCCGTAGCTTGCGGTCTCGCGGTATATGGGGTTGCGGAGTCCGAGGCGTTTTTCAATCGCGTAGGGGGTCATGTCGAAACATGGCATGTCGTTTACGATTGCCGCTATTTCAGAGTCCGAAAGGTTGACTTTGGCTGTGCCGTAGGTGTTTATGCAGAGGCTGACGGGACGGGCTTCGCCGATTGCGTATGCCACCTGTACGAGCACGCGGTCAGCCACGCCGGCCGCTACGAGATTCTTGGCGATATGGCGTGCGGCGTATGCAGCCGAACGGTCGACTTTCGAAGGGTCTTTGCCTGAGAACGCGCCGCCTCCGTGTGCACCGTGTCCGCCATAGGTGTCAACAATGATTTTACGTCCTGTCAGACCGGTGTCTCCGTGCGGGCCACCGATGACAAATTTTCCGGTCGGATTGACAAGAAGTTTCACATCGTCGCCGATGAGGGCTGCTTCCTCGGGGCGAAGCTTCGCCTTGACGCGGGGAATAAGTACGTTGCGCACATCCTCAGTGATTTTCTGTTGCATAGCACGGTCGGCGGCAGCACGCGCGCTGTCGGAGTCGTCGGTCGGGAGGATGAACTCATCGTGCTGTGTGGAGATAACGATTGTGTCTACGCGCAGGGGACGGTTGTTCTCGTCATATTCCACTGTCACTTGGCTCTTGGAGTCGGGACGGAGGTAGGTGTAGACACGGCCACGTTTTTCGTGGGTCATCTCTTTCTCCTCGCGGCGAATGTCGGCAAGTTCCTGAAGAAGACGGTGTGAGAGGTCTATGGTGAGAGGCATGTAGTCAAGTGTCTCGTTGCATGCGTAGCCAAACATCATTCCTTGGTCTCCCGCACCTTGGGCTTCAGCCTCGTTGCGCTCGACTCCACGGTTGATGTCGGCGCTCTGCTCGTGGAGGGCAGAGAACACACCACAGGCCTCGCCGTCAAACTTCAGGGCGCTGCGGTTGTAGCCTATCTTGCGGATGACATCGCGTGTCACCTCCATCAGGTCAATGTATGCTTCGCTCTTGACCTCGCCTGCGATTACGACCTGACCTGTTGTGACAAGAGTCTCGCATGCGACTTTCGATTTCGGGTCGCGGGCAAGGAATTCGTCGAGAATTGCATCTGAAATCTGGTCGGCAACCTTGTCGGGATGTCCTTCTGATACGGATTCTGATGTGAAGAGATAAGTTTTCATAAGTTTATGGTGCTTATATAAAAAAATAAAATGTCGAAGTGGGCTTGAAAATGCGTGGATTCGCGCTGCCTGCTTCAACATTTCACATCTGTGGCCTTCATCCTCGCGGATTGCCGGCACGCAATATGAATCTCAAAAGTCTAAATCCTCTATGAATACAAAGAGGGGAGAGTTTCTGAAATCCCCGTAGCTTTTGCCGATGGATTAGTCATGGCACTGTGGCGAGGGGTGCAGTTTTAGCATTTTTTGAAGTGGTTGCAAGCAGCCAAATTTGTCCACTTTGATTTTCGGGTGCAAAGTTACAAAGAAATTGCGGTAACTCCAAAATAAAAATATTCTGGAATCACCGCAATGGTTTTGTCAGAATAGAATAGGTAAAAAGAAAAGTGGGTAACTCTCGCTTTTTCAGAAGTGAAAGGCATCGCCAAACGCCCGAACTGACTGAAAAAGATAGAATAAAAGTTCCACTGAATTGGTATCTATACGACTGCAATGAGCTGCCGGTTAGGAACGTCGCCTACGTCGATGAGGCAAAATTACACATTTTATTTTGGATTAATAGCTCTTATTCATGTTTTTACATTTTCAAAATCATGGCGTTTCTTATCTGTGAGATAGAGAAACGCCATGATTTTAGAAGTGTGGTATGCTTTGTCCTGTTTCCATGAGATGGTTCGGGATCAGTTTTCGCTGTCAGAAATACGGGTGTCGGGGTTGATTGTGCCTCCGTCACCTTCGCCGGGCATGTCAGATTGGCTTGCTACGACGGTGACGGGGAACTGGGCGATTGCAAAACCGACTTCCTTGTCGACCTGAAGGACTGTTGCATTGACTCCGAGGTAATGTTTGCCAATTTCCATGTCAGTTGTATTGATACTGATGGGGAAAGGCGACAATGCGGTGCGCCCCTGTGGGATTCCGTCCCAGAAATAGGCTACGACACCGAGGGTTGCTGTCTTTGTGCCTTCGGCCGGGATGGCGCGGAGTGCGGTGATGTTGAGTGTGTCACCTTGAACCACGTATAGGCCGCCGTCAGCTTCGGTAGCACCTGTATAGTCGATAGAGAGGCTGACCTGTGGCAAATCTTTGTCATCGCTGCACGATGAGACGAGTCCGAGCAACGGAAGCACGAGAAGTAGATAAAGGATACGTTTCATAGTTGCTTGAGAATTATAAATAGTTTATAGATATGTTTTTATAGTGTCGTGTCTATCGGCCCGCTTTGCCCCGGCTTCAGTTCTTGAATACTATGTCTGAACCGTCGTAGTCGATGACTATCGGGCGGTCACGGTCGACTTTCTGTCCAAGGATGTCTTTCGATAGCTGGTTAAGCACCATGCGGTGGATGACACGCTTGACGGGACGTGCTCCGAACTCCGGATCATAGCCTTCCTCCGCGAGATATTTGAGCGCTTCGGGAGTGACCTTGAGCGTGATGCCGTTATTGGCAAGCATGCGCTGGATGGATTTGATCTGCAATCCGACGATTTCTTCAATCTCCTGCTCGTTGAGCGGGGTGAACATGATGATTTCGTCGATACGGTTTAGGAATTCGGGACGTATCTGCTGCTTGAGGAGTTCAAGCACTTCGTTTTTGGTATTCTCGATGACTTCGCCACGGTTTTCAGATGTCATTTTCGCAAAATTGTCGCGGATGACGTGTGAACCCATGTTTGAGGTCATTATGATAATCGTGTTCTTGAAGTTGACGAGCCGGCCTTTGTTGTCGGTCAGATGGCCGTCGTCGAGCACCTGAAGAAGTATGTTGAACACATCGGGATGCGCTTTCTCGATTTCGTCGAAGAGCACGACCGAATAGGGCTTGCGTCTGACTGCCTCGGTGAGCTGGCCGCCTTCGTCGTAACCGACGTATCCCGGAGGCGCTCCGACCAGACGGCTGACAGAATGCTTCTCCTGATACTCGCTCATGTCGATACGGGTCATCATCGTCTCGTCGTCAAAGAGATATTCGGCAAGGGCCTTTGCAAGCTCGGTCTTTCCGACACCTGTCGTGCCGAGGAATATGAACGAACCGATAGGGCGGCGCGGGTCGTTGAGGCCGGCACGCGAACGGCGGACTGCATCGGCGATGGCCGCGATGGCGTCGTTCTGTCCGACGACACGTCCGTGAAGCTCGTCTTCAAGATGCAGGAGCTTTTCTTTTTCACTCTGCACCATCTTGTTGACGGGAATGCCTGTCCAGCGCGACACGACATCGGCGATGTCTTCGGAATCGACTTCCTCCTTGATGAAGGCTTTTTCGCCCTGCATCACCTTGAGCTGTTCCTGTATTGCCGCATTTTCCTGCTCTTTCTGCTGTACTTTTGAATAGCGGATTTCAGCAACCTTTGCATAGTCACCTTCGCGTTCGGCGCGTTCGGCATCGAAGTTGAGTTGCTCGATGTCGATTTTGTTTTGCTGGATTTTGTTGATAAGATCCTTTTCGGCCTTCCACTTGGCGGTGAATTCCTTTTCCTGATCGCGCAGGTCGGCGAGCGACTTCTCGATTTCCTTCACCTTCTCTTTGTCGCCCTCGCGCTTGATTGCCTCGCGCTCGATTTCCTTCTGGGCTATGAGACGGATGATTTCGTCAAGAGCCTGAGGTACGGAGTCGATTTCGAGACGGAGTTTCGAAGCTGCCTCGTCGATGAGGTCAATGGCCTTGTCGGGAAGGAATCGGTCGGTGATGTAGCGCTCCGAGAGGGTGACTGCGGCGATAATCGCTTCGTCGCGGATACGCACCTTGTGGTGGTTCTCATAGCGCTCTTTCAGACCTCGGAGGATGGCGATGGCGGCTGCTTCGTCAGGCTCGTTGACCATCACTTTCTGGAATCGGCGTTCGAGGGCTTTGTCTTTTTCGAAATACTTCTGGTATTCGTCGAGCGTCGTAGCGCCAATCGATCGGAGTTCGCCTCGCGCAAGTGCGGGCTTGAGGATATTGGCAGCATCCATAGCTCCCTCACCCTTGCCTGCTCCGACGAGGGTGTGGATCTCGTCGATGAAGAGGATGATTTCACCATCGGCACCTGTCACTTCGTTGACGATAGCTTTGAGTCGCTCTTCAAATTCACCTTTGTACTTCGCGCCGGCAACCAGTGCGCCCATGTCGAGCGAATAGATCTGCTTTGTGCGGAGATTTTCAGGCACGTCGCCTCTGACGATGCGCTGTGCGAGCCCCTCGGCGATAGCTGTCTTGCCCGTACCGGGTTCGCCTATGAGCATAGGGTTGTTTTTGGTGCGTCGCGACAGAATCTGCAATACGCGTCGGATTTCGTCGTCACGTCCGATCACAGGGTCGAGTTTGCCTTCGCGTGCGCGCTCGTTTAGATTGATGGCATACTTCGATAGGGCCTGATAAGTGTCTTCTGCACTCTGGTCGGTAGCCTTTTTGCCTTTACGAAGTTCGGCTATAGCCGATTCAAGTTCACGTTGGCTCAATCCAGCATCCTTTAGTATGGTCGACGCCGGAGAGTTGACCGTGAAAATGGCTAAGAGTAAAGCTTCGAGGGTGACATATTCGTCACCTTGTTTCTTGGCGATGTCGAGCGCTTTCTGGAGGACATCGTTAGAGCTGCGACTGAGATAGGGTTCGCCTCCCGACACCTTTGGTTCGGCTGCGATTTTGGCATCAACCTGACGCATCAGGGTGGCAACATTCGCTCCCACCTTGGAGAAAATAAAGTTGATGAGTGATTCCCCTTCGGTCATGACTCCCTTAAGCAGATGCACAGGCTCTATTGCCTGATTGCCCGCGCCACGGGTAATCTCTATGGCCTTCTGTATCGCTTCCTGTGATTTGATAGTGAAATTATTGAAGTTCATGAGCTATGTTGAAGTTGTGAGTTTTTATTTAGTTTTGTTCAGATAAGGGATTGTGCGGGATGCCTGTCCATACCAATGACCGGAGTCATGAAACAGGCACGACGGCAATCTGTTATATCTATCTAACAAAAATCATGCCAATTGGTTGAACTGTCATGCCTGAAAGGACCGTTTTGTCATGGAAATGACTGTCGGGTATCCTTAGGACGTGATATGGAAGGGGGACGCGCAATGTGGGATAGTGGCGTCAGTCCGTAGTATAACGATTTTCAGCGCGGCGGGAGGTTCAGGTTGGAATGAGGCAAAAAAGTAACGGCCGCCATGCCCCGAAGGGAATAGCGGCCGTAGCCTTTGTTTAAGTGAGATTCGGAATTAGATGCCCTGAAGCTTGAATGTCACGGGGAGGGTGTACCATACGTTCACCGCATGTCCGTTCATCTTGCCGGGTACGAAGTCGGGGAGAGCTTTTACGACGCGGACAGCTTCTTTGTCGAGGTCCGGGTCCTTTGAACGGATCACCTTAACCTCACCGACCTTACCGGTCTTGGTTACAACGAACTGTACGACAACCTTACCCTGAATGTTGTTTTCCTGAGCCATTGCCGGATAGCGGAGGTGTTCACCTACCCACTTGAGGAGGGCAGCCTCGCCGCCGGGGAACTGGGGCTTCTGTTCAACCACGGTGAAGACCTGATTGTCATCCACGGGTTCGGGTTTCTTCTCTTCGACGATAACTTCTTGTTTGTGTTCACGCACCACGTTGAGGTCGTCAGTACCCTTGTCAAAGTCAGTGGTACCTACGGCGGTGTCAGTATCCTTGAGGTCGTCCTGAGACTTGATTTCTTCAACAACTTCTTCGTCACGAGTAATCTGGAGCTCGGTGGCCTTTACAGTGTTGAGGATTTCTTCAGGAAGAGCTTCGGGCTGCTGCTCTTCGACGCGCTGCTGTTCTGGTTCTTCAGGTTCTTCCTCTTCCTGCTCATCAGCAGTATAGTCGATCATGGCCTGCTCAATCTGGTCTTCAGGACGCTCTTCAGCTTTCTGGAGCACAGTGTTTGCAAGGAGTCCGAGGACGGCTACAAGAAGAAGGACGATGAGGATCACGAGCATCGCGCGGTTGTGGCGCTTTGCAGAGGCTTTTCGGAGCTCATAGGCACCGAAATCCTTGTTTTTGCCTTCAAATATAATGTCAATCCATTCTGATGATGAAAGATCTACGTCTTTTGCCATAATTCAATAGAGATTTTTCAAGGTTAATATATCATTCATCAACAGATTATTTCTTGGGATTCTTGGCGAGGTAGTCAATGATGAGCGCTGAGTCATTCTTGTTGATGTTGTCAATCTGATAGCGTGAAATCTGATTGATCTGCATCTCGTCAAGTGCGCTGATAAGGCTTTCCCATGAAGCTTCAGGAGTGGCTTTGATGATCACAACGGGACGTGTGAGCGTAGAGTCGTTACGGATCTCGCGTGCACGTGCCTGGTAGATTGAGTCGTTGATAGCAGAAATCGACGAGAACTCTTTGTTGCGCCATTTCGACTTTTCAACTTCGATTTTTTCAAGTACCAGCTTGTTGCGGTCATGGAGGATCTTGCGAATGCCCTGCTGGAGTTTTCCGTCGTTGCCGACAAATTTCTCAGCCTTGAGCTTGTTGTTGTCAAGGATTCCGTCGCCGTTTTCGTCGGTGAAGTCGGGCATACCTTCATAGTAGTAAACCGTATTCATCGGACGGCCGCTTTCGTCGTTCTTGACATCGCCGTTGGCATTGCGTTCAGTAGTCAGGATGAGGGTGATGGCCTCTGATTCCTTAGCTTTGTTCATCTGATTCTGCTCTACTTTCTCGTTCGAGGGGAGCGAGATTGTGAGAGTCTGTGACTTAATCATTGTGGTACAAAGCATGAAGAATGTAATCAGAAGCATGTTCATGTCCACCATAGGAGTAAAGTCCACATGGATCGACATTTTCTTTTGGGCGCCTTTTTTCTTTTTGCCGCCGTCTGATTGTTCTATCTGTGCCATAATGATTATTCTTGCTCAGTTTTTAAAGCTGTCATGATGCTGAAGCGGTTCATCTTCAGGCTCTGGAGGTTGTCAAGCACGTCGTGGACAGTGTTGTAGGGAGTGTCCTTGTCGGCCTTGACTGCGATACCTTCGCCCTTTTTCATGGCTTTCTGAAGGTTATCGTTTCCTGAGTTATAGATGGCGCGCATCCAGATCTGGAACTCGTTGAGGTGTTCCATGTCCTTGTTGTCGTTGATGGGTATACCGACACCCTTCTGAGTCATGTCAGTGATAAATTTATCCTGATCTGTCTGTGACATTGAAAGGAACTGCGGAAGTACCTGGAACGGAACACCGAACATATTGATTTTAGAGAATGCTTCGCGCTGTGCTACAGAGAGCTGCACCGGATTGGAGGGGTGCTGCTTGTTGTAGAGCGTTACTGCTTCATCAAGAATCGTCTTGCGGAGAGCCTCTGATCCCCATGTGTCCTTGGTGTCAGCGTCTGCGTCACCGGCGATGGAGATGAAGATTTTCCCCTCTGGGCTTACAAGTATCGATGCGAGGTTCGCGGTCGGCACTTTCTGCTCAGATACAGAGGAGGGGGTCAGTACGGTGACCGGCTCCTTCTGAAGGAAGGTAGATGTCAACATGAAGAAAGTAAGCAAGAGCACAGTCACGTCACTCATCGCGGTCATGTCGATGAGGGTGCTTTTTCTCTTCATTTTTACTTTTCCCATATTACTTTATCTATTATAAGAGGTTTTTGCTTTGTTTTATGAAAGTGTTGGTTTAAACCTTTGTTGTGATAACAGTAACGTAGGATTAGTGAGTTGCTGCAAATGTCTGCACGATAGAGAAACCAATCTCGTCGATAGCGTAGGTGAGATTGTCAATCTTGTTGGTGTAGAAGTTGTAAGAGATTACAGCGAATGCACCGGTTGCGATACCGAAGGCTGTGTTGATAAGTGCCTCAGAAATACCGGTAGAAAGTTCGGTTGAGTCAGGTGCACCTGAAGCGGCGAGTGCCTGGAATGACTTGATCATACCCATCACAGTACCGAGAAGACCGACGAGAGTACCGAGAGTGGTGAGGGTTGCAACGATGGGAAGGTTCTGCTGAAGAGCGGGCATTTCGAGAGCGGTTGCTTCTTCAACTGTCTTCTGGAGGTTGGCAATCTTCTGTTCCTTGGTGAGGATAGTGTTCTTGTCCATTTCTTCGTAGCTTACGAGAGCTGCGGCAACAACAGCGGCAACTGAACCCTTCTGGTTCTTGCAGAGGTCTTTTGCACCTTGGATGTTGTTAGCGGCGAGGCACTTCTTAACGTTGGCAACGAACTTTTCGATAGAGCCTTTGCCCTTTGCAGACTTGAGGGCGATCCAGCGTTCAACAGAAAGCACGATAACGGTAAGGAAGAGAGTCTGGAGGATAGGCACGATGAAACCGCCCTTGTAGATGGTTCCCCAGAGGTCGATGGGGTGACCTTCTTCGAAGTGTGATTCGTGACCGAACCAGAAAATGAAGAGACATACAGCTACGACAAAGCAAGCGAGGATCACCAAGAAGGCGTTCTTGATGCCGGCTACGTTGCTTCCGGAGTTGTTCTTAGCGTTAGCCTTTGCAGGCTGTGTGGGATTAGGCTTTTGAGCTTCCATAATTTGTAATTACTAAAGATTTTAAGTTTATTGGTTTATTTGTTATTAGTTTTGATGATTCTCTTCGATTAGCTTTTTTAAGGAATAGGTTCTTATGGTATCGATTTTTAGCTTTCACGGAATGAAAGCTAATTTTTAAACGATATTGCAAAATTATAAGGAAAAATCGGTGTTTGCAAACGTTTTGCTCTTTTTTTTGCGTTAAACAAACTAAAATACAAATTGTAGTGTTTCGGAATCTTGGAATTTTTTTATTTTTTGCATACTTTTCAGTTAAAACTTATTAAGCTATATTCAAATATATTTATTATCTTTGTGCTTTCCAATTTTTTATAAGGTACAACTTACATAAATTCCAAGGATGAGAAGGTCTGTTAGCCTGAAAAAAGGCTTAAATCTTAATCTTCAAGGTGGACTGCGCTCAGAGACTCCAGTCGCTATCCCTCTTCCTGCTCATGTTGCTTTGATTCCCGACGATTTTCCGGGATTCGTGCCCAAGCTTGATGTAGCCGAGGGCGACAGAGTCGAGGTTGGTTCACCATTACTGCACGACAAAAACGATTCGAGAATAAAGCTTGTCGCTCCGGCAGCCGGAACGGTCGAGGCTGTCGTGCGTGGAGCGCGTCGTAAAATCGAGCGTGTTGTCATCAAGCTTGATCCGTCTGTCTCTCAGACTGCTGTCAAGTCTGCCCCTTTTGCCGATGCATCGGCCGAGTCTGTAACTGAAGCCCTGATGGCTTCCGGTCTGTGGACCATGATGCGCCGCCGTCCTTATGATATAGTTCCCCTCCCTGCCGACCGACCGCGTTCGATTATGGTGACGGCTATGGATACGGCTCCGTTAGCCCCCACTCTTGAGTTCATGGTCGAAGGCCGCATGGCTGACATCGAGGCCGGAGTAGGGGTGCTCTCACGACTGACCGACGGCCATATATATATAGGTATAGAAAAGGGGTCGTCAATACCCGACATAAAAGGTGCGGAAATTGTGGAATTTCCCCGTCTTCACCCCGCAGGCAATGCCGGAGTGCAGATCGCGGCCATCGAGCCGGTCAACAAGGGAGAGGTCGTGTGGACACTCGACATTGTGACGCTTGCCCGCATCGGGCATCTCGCGCTTACGGGCGAGCCTGACTGGTCGGCTTTTGTTGCTGTGACCGGCAGCGAGGTGAGCGATCCGCGTATGGAAAAGACTGTTGTCGGCGCTTCGCTTTCTACAGTCCTTGAGGACGAACTGAAGGCCGACGGCTGTCATCAGCGCATAATTTCCGGAAACGTTCTGACCGGTGTCCGTGAGAGCATCGACGGCTATCTCCGCTATCCCTACCGTCAGGTGACGGTGATTCCAGAAGGCGACGATGCAGACGAGTTCATGGGCTGGGCTTCGATGAGTCCTTCGAAAATGAGTGTCAGCCCGTCGTTCATCGGCCGTTTCCTTGGTCGCAAGTTTGCGCCAGATGCCCGCATCAACGGTGGTCGCCGTGCCATGATTATGTCTGGAGAGTACGACAAGGTTTTCCCGATGGACATTCTGCCCGAATATCTTATCAAGGCAATTCTTGCCAAGGATATCGACCGCATGGAGGCGCTTGGCATCTATGAGGTAGCTCCTGAGGATTTCGCTCTTGCCGAATATGTTGACCCCTCCAAGCTGGAACTTCAGAAAATCGTCCGTGAAGGTCTCGACTATCTCCGCAGCGAGGTCTGATTTCTGTTTTTAAGAATTAACATTCCAACAATGAAAGCGCTAAGAAATTATTTAAATAGAATCAAGCCTAACTTTGAGCCTGACGGCAAGCTCCACGCTTTCCGCAGTGTGTTTGACGGGTTTGAAACGTTTCTTTATACTCCTAACACCACTTCGACTTCGGGTGTGAATGTCCACGACAGCCTCGATTCAAAACGAGTGATGATAATAGTGGTGCTGACACTGATGCCCTGTCTGCTCTTTGGTATGTATAATACCGGCTATCAGAACTGGCTGGCAGCCGGAGCAGTGGAATTTCCGTTCTGGCAGCTGATGGCCTACGGATTTCTTGCGGTGTTGCCGCGTATCGTGGTGGCCTATGTGGTCGGACTCGGCATCGAGTTCGTCGTGGCCCAGTGGCGTCGCGAGGAAATTCAGGAAGGATTCCTTGTCACCGGTATTCTCATTCCTCTCGTCTGTCCGATTGAGACTCCGCTGTGGATGATTGCAGTCGCCACTGCCTTCTCGGTTATTTTTGTCAAAGAGGTTTTTGGCGGTACTGGCTACAATGTGTTCAACGTCGCCCTCGTGACACGTGCGGTGCTGTTCTTCGGCTATCCTGCACAGATGAGCGGTGACAAGGTGTTTGTTTCTACAAATTCGATCTGCGGACTCGGTTTCGACCTTCCCGATGGATTTTCAGGAGCTACGCCACTCGGACAGATCGCATCATTTACCGGCGGCAATCTTGAATTGCTCAATCTTAAGGGTAATCCTGTCAGCACATGGGATGCCTTTCTCGGACTGATTCCCGGATCGTTTGGCGAGACTTCTACGCTTGCTATCCTCATTGGAGCATTGCTGCTGCTCGCCACCGGCATAGCTTCGTGGCGCATTATGCTCAGTGTCGTGGCCGGAGGTCTTTTTATGGGATGGGTTGCCAACGTGTTCGAGACACCGGCCTATCCTGCATCGTTCCTCAACCCGCTTGACCAGCTTCTGTTCGGCGGATTTGCTTTCGCTGCTGTCTTTATGGCGACAGACCCTGTTACGGCCGCACGGACGAACCCCGGCAAATATATCTACGGTTTCCTTGTCGGAGCGGTCGCTATAATCATCCGTACATACAACAACGGTTATCCCGAGGGCGCAATGCTTGCCGTGCTTCTCGGCAATGCTCTTGCTCCGTTGATTGACTATTGTGTGGTTCAGCTGAACGTTTCGCGCCGTATACGCCGTCAGAGGCGTACAGCAGCCTGAGCATGGCAACCAAATTCATCCAACAGCTATAAAGCTTAATTTCACATCGACTTATGAATAAGCAAAGCAATACATATACAATAATCTATATCATCATTCTTGTGGTGGTGGTCGGGACTGCTCTCGCGGCCACATCTCTTGCTCTGCGCGAACGTCAGCAGGACAATGTCAATGCCGACAAGATGAGCCAGATTCTGAATGCCGCACTGATTTCCCCTGACAAAAAGGACGTAGTGGCGGAGTTTGACAAATATATCACCGACCAGTTCGTTGTCAATGAGCGCGGAGAGACTGTCGAAGGTGTCAAGGCGTTTGATGTCAATGTGGCTGCCCAGAGCAAAGTCGCAGCCGACCGTCGCGAGCTGCCGGTTTTTGTCTGTACGACGGCCGACGGCGCTGTCAAGTATATCCTGCCTGTCTACGGTGCGGGTCTTTGGGGGCCGATCTGGGGCTATGTCGCCTTTGACAGTGACGGCTCGACCATCTATGGCGCATATTTTGCCCATCAGGGCGAGACTCCCGGTCTTGGCGCTGAAATCGAGAAGCCTGCTTTCAGCAGTCAGTTCGAGGGAAAGAAGGTGTTTAAGGATGGCCGTTTCCGTCCAATCGCAGTGGTGAAGGCCGGGCAGCAGCCGCTCAACGGTGAGGATTACGTCGATGGAATTTCAGGAGGTACTATTACCTCGAAAGGTGTCGGCGCGATGCTTGACAACTGCCTCACTCCCTACAAGAAATTCCTTCAGGGACTCTCCCGGCCCGCTCTCTAAGCACGGCGGCTATTGTGAGAATTTACAAATCCAGTCAAAACACTCTCAACACTCAAAAAAATTTCATCCGTCATGGCTGATAAAATCAATAATAAAGAGGTGCTTTTCAACCCTCTGTCGAAAAACAATCCGGTAGTGGTGCAGATTCTCGGCATCTGCTCGGTGCTTGCTGTCACTGCCAAGCTCGAACCTGCGATTGTGATGGGTGTCTCGGTGATAGCGGTGCTCGCTTTCGCCAACGTCATCATATCGATTCTCCGCAACACGATTCCGACCAATATCCGCATCATCGTGCAGCTTGTGGTGGTGGCAGGTCTCGTGGTCATCGTCGATCAGGTGCTCAAGGCTTTTGCCTACGATGCCGCCAAGCAGCTGTCGGTGTTCATCGGTCTCATCATAACCAACTGTATTCTCATGGGACGCCTTGAAGCCTTCGCGATGGCCAACAAACCTTGGCCTTCGTTTCTCGACGGTGTCGGCAACGGCATAGGCTATGCCATCATCCTCGTCATCGTCGGTTTCTTCCGTGAGCTTCTTGGAAGCGGCACACTGCTCGGCTGTCAGGTTATTCCTCAGAGTTTCTACGAAGCCGGTTATGTCAACAACGGTCTCATGATTCTTCCTCCTATGGCTCTTATACTTGTCGCCTGTATCATTTGGGTTCAGCGCAGTATAAACAAGGATCTTCAGGAAGATAATTAAATCAACCATATTCGCCCAACGCTCTAAAATTAAAACCAAGTGGAAAATCTGAATATATTCATACGGTCGATTTTTGTCGACAACATGATTTTTGCCTACTTCCTCGGCATGTGCTCGTTTATCGCTGTATCAAAGAACGTGAAGACCGCTTTTGGCCTTGGAGTGGCAGTGACTTTCATGCTTGTTGTGACGCTTCCCGTCAATTATCTGCTCCAGACCTATGTGCTCAGCGCAGGTGCGCTCACATGGCTTGGCCCTGAGTATGCCGATGTCGACCTCAGCTTCCTTTCGCTCATCATGTTTATCGCTGTCATTGCATCAATGACCCAGCTTGTCGAGATGACGGTCGAGAAATACAGTCCCGCGCTCTATTCGTCGCTTGGCATCTTCCTTCCGCTCATAGCCGTAAACTGCGCCATTCTCGGTGGCTCGCTTTTCATGCAGCAGCGTGACTTTCCCTCTGTCTGGACTGCGATATGTGCCGGCGGCGGCTGGGGGCTCGGCTGGCTTCTTGCCATCACTGCCATCGCTGCCATCCGCGAGCGCATTGCGGCCTATTCCAATATTCCGCGTCCCCTTCGCGGTGTGGGCATCACATTCATTCTGACGGCCCTCATGGGAATAGCCTTCATGAGCTTCCTCGGCATCAAGATTTGATATTATTAAGCATTCACACATTTATATTATAATATAATCATGTTAACGATACTTTCAGGTGTGAGCATCTTCCTTATCATCACCCTTGCGCTGGTGCTGATACTCCTGCTCGCAAAGAAATATCTTGTCCATTCGGGCAAAGTCAAGATTACGATCAACTCCGACACTGTCGTGGAGGCCGAGTCTGGCAAGACTCTCCTCTCGACCCTTGCCGATCAGAATATTTTCCTTTCCTCAGCCTGTGGCGGAAAGGGCAGCTGCGGTCAGTGTAAATGTCAGGTGTTTAGCGGAGGTGGCGACATCCTCCCGACCGAGAAAGTTCACTTCTCGCGCAAACAGCAGCAGGATCATTGGCGTCTCGGCTGTCAGGTGAAAATCAAGGAGGATTGCTCCATAGGCATTCCGGCTTCTGTGCTTGATGTCAAGGAATGGGAGTGCGAGGTGATTTCAAACAAAAATGTGGCGACATTCATCAAGGAGTTTATCGTGGCTCTGCCCGAAGGCGCTCACATGGATTTCATTCCCGGTTCATACGCCCAGATAAAGATTCCGACATACGAGATGGACTATGACAAGGATATCGACAAGGCTTCTATCGGTGACGAATATCTGCCTTCGTGGGAGAAATTCGGACTCTTCGGGCTGAAATGTCGCAACACGGAGACCACCGTCCGTGCCTACTCAATGGCCAACTATCCTGAGGAGGGCGACCGAATCATGCTTACTGTCCGCATAGCCACTCCGCCATTCAAGCCGAAACCTCAGGTCGGTTTTCAGGATGTCATGCCCGGTATTGCGTCAAGCTACATCTTCACTCTCAAGCCCGGCGACAAGGTGCGCATGAGTGGGCCTTACGGGGATTTCCATCCCATTGTCGATTCGAAGGCCGAGATGATGTGGATTGGCGGTGGCGCAGGTATGGCGCCTCTCCGTGCCCAGATTATGTGGCTGACCAAGACACTCAACACCCGCGACCGTGTGATGAACTATTTCTACGGTGCGCGTGCGCTTAACGAAGTGTTCTATCTCGACGATTTCCTTCAGCTTGAAAAAGATTTCCCCAACTTCAAGTTCCACCTTGCGCTTGACCGTCCCGATCCCGCAGCCGATGCCGCAGGTGTGAAATATACTGCGGGATTCGTTCATCAGGTCATCTACGAGACATATCTCAAGAACCATCCCGAACCTGAGGATATCGAATACTACATGTGTGGTCCCGGCCCGATGAGCGCCGCCGTCAACAAGATGCTCGACGACCTTGGTGTCGATCCCGAATCAGTTCACTACGATAACTTTGGTGGATAATTCCTCATAAAGAAATAATTCTTGCAAAAAGCGCTGTTGGCTGTTGTCAATGGCGCTTTTTCGTTGTTTTGTGATAGATGGTTATTGTATTGTGTATTAGGTGATTCTCGAATGAAAGGTATATAATTCTCTCAATAAAAATCGGATTAACGATTAGATTTATTAGTCAAACTCTTTTGTTTATTAGTCTAAAACAATTATATTTGCGAAATAAGAATTAAATTTTTAACATAGTTTCGACAACCATGAGAAATATTATTTTGACGGCTTTACTTATCTTGACTTCATTTGTGGCAGGGAGTCAGAAAGCCACCACGTCCGAACCTAAACGACAGAGTTACGTTTATATCCAAGGCCACTTTTTAAAGATACTCCAAAAGAACTTATTGGAAAAAGCAAATCGATGGCCAGGGTAAAATATAAGGATATAACAATCTGGCTTAATGTCTATAACGATTCTTCGGCCCTGTCCGACGACATTTTTGCACAAGCCATACCGCTGAATCAACTGGAAGACGGGGAGGCTATTTTGAAAGAGGCTCGGAGTCGTGAGAAGCTTATGGAGCTTCTGTCGTTTAAACGAATGATGCCGATTCATGAGGGCGACAGATTTCCTGAATTTACCGCTATGGACATTGACGGGATAGAGTGCAGTAATAAAGATTTAGAAGGTAAGGTAACAGTGCTGAATCTATGGACTTCGACCTGTGGGCCATGCCGTGCTGAGATGCCTGAACTTTCGACTTGGAAAGAACTCTATCCTGATGTGGTGTTTCTGTCTGCTACATACGAAGATGCCGACAAGGCTCGGCCTGTAGTGGAAAAACTTGGTTTCACATGGCGTCATCTTGTCAATGATACTCTGTTTCTGCGTTGGAATAATGGGAAGGGTTTCCCTATGACAATCGTAGTCGATAAGAATGGAATAATACGCAGGGCCGTTAATGGCACAAATCCCGGCATCCGTGCCGATATCCTCTCGACGATAGCTGGATGTGTAGAGGAATAGTGCAATAGTGTTTTTCATATCCGTATGGGCGTTGAGTCGCCCATAGCTGCGATAATACAAATGATATGTGTGGTTTTAGTGAAAAAATGGGGGCGACTCCGCTTGTGGAATCGCCCCATGATTCAATCAGATAAAAGTTGTAATATTATCGCCTTTTAAAATTGATTATCAGCTCTTCCGCTGGACGTTTTGGGACTACATGCGTGGAGTCCGGGGTGCGGTAGTAGCGGATGTCGGCGTCATGAGTGCCGTCTGTGTCCGTTAAGACTACTTTTTCGGCCGGGTAGCCGAGTGCAAGGACATACAGTGGCTTGTATTGTTCGGGAAGATGGAGTGTCGAAATGATTTCCTGGACGTTGAATGCCTTGATTATGCAGCCGTGGATTCCTAAAGCGGCAGCCCCGAGAGTGATTGCTTCGAGCTGAAGTCCGTCGTCACACAGACAGTTGGCGGTCAGATTCGTGTCAAGACACTGGACGAGATATGCGCCCGGACGTTCCGTGGGGGCAGGTCCGTCCCAGTCGCTAAGATACCCGGCCCATTTCAGCGCCGGAAATATAGCCTCGCGTTCCTCTGCCGATGTTACCGTGCGATAGCGCAGTGGCTGGAGATTTCGCGCCGACGAACAATAGCATGTCAGACCGACTAATTCACGCAATATCAATTCGGAAATAGCCTTCGACCCATCAAAGCGGCGATAGCTGCGGTTGCTTTTAAGAAGCACCCTGAGCGATTCGAGAGTGAGTTTATCCATGTTTAAGAGAGTGTTTAATATTTTTTGTTGTTTTTGATTACTCCCAGTCATCTGTACGGAAAGGTATCAGAGGCAGATAATTGCCTGCATGGAGATTTCCCGGCATGAAATCACGCCATCCGTAACGTACGGCGACCGGATCAGGAACTTTCTTGCTTGATACGACCATTTCGTTGGTCTGCCAGTGAAGCCATACAGAATCGGCAGGGTGAAAGACTTTGTCAGGACCAGCGATTTCAAAACCTTCGATCATATAATTGCGGCAGATACCGTCGGAGGGAGAATCAATCGCTACCCATGCAGCTCCGTCAGTGAACCGGTGGCTCTTGTAGCGTGGGCTTTCCACCGGGAATTGTTTCTTGCCGTATGTCTTGTTCAATGCAAGGTCACACAGTCGTTTGCCAACGGCAGCCTTGTTGGCTGGATGGATGTTGAAACGCTCGTAGGGTTCAACAAGGTCATTGGTTGAAATCATCGCACTGTTCGGAATCATGCCGATTGCCTTCCACTGGGCTTCGCGCAGCAAGGGGGCTTTGCCTTTTTCTGTCGGGTCGCCATACTCGTAAGGGGCGATTTCGACGTCATAGAAGGGGATGTCGCCGAGGCCGATGTCATCGCGCCAGCGTTTGACCATAGCAGCAAGACGCTCGGAATATGTCTGATAGGTAGAGACGTTCGAGCAGCCCTGATACCAGATGATACCGTTATACGTGTAGTTCTTTATCGGATTGAACATGGCGTTATACATCAGCATCGGACGGTGGTAGTGGACCATCGGTTCAATGTCTTTCGGGTCGAGCGATATATCGGGATATTTCTCAAGCATGTCGCGTGGAGTCCAGCTTTCGACCTTGGCCCCGCCGTAGGCTGCGCTTACGATTCCGACCGGGACATTTAGCACGTCTGACATCCGTTTTGCGAAATGCCATGCGAGCGCGCTGTAATCGGGAGCTGTTTCCGGAGAGGGAACGGTCCAAGAGGCGGCCACAGTGTCGAGCGGAGTGTAGCTCTGTGTCAGCGGGACAGTGAAAAATCTGACATTTCCTGCTTCGTCGCCTGAAGAGGCTATTTCGTCATATCCGCCGAGCGTGCAGCATCCGGGGAAACCTTTAAGCGGCATCTGCATGTTTGACTGTCCTGAGGCAAGCCATACTTCTCCGATAAGCACATTGTTGACAGTCAGTGGCTCACCGTCGGATATAGTGATGCTGTAGGGCGTAAAGCCGCCTGCCGGGGTTTCGATGGCAAGCGACCATTCTCCTGTGCGGTCGGTGGAGGTCGTGTAAGCCTTGTTGTTCCACGACGGGATTACGGTGATATCCGCGCCGGGATCGGCTGTCCCGTAGATCCGCGCATTTGAATTTTGTGGAAGCACCATGTTGTCGGTGATCAGTGATGCAGCCCGGACTTTGGCTTCGCTCTCGGCGACAATAGTGAGGAAGGCCAGTGAAATGATGAGGATTGATGTTTTCATGTATTTGTGTGGTTGTTTTTATGCGGTGGATAGTCGAAATGGCTGAATGGCGCTCTGCCTTTGCCTCCGATTGGCGGATGCTATTCTTTTGTAGTCTTGTTTTCTTTCTTTTGGCCGTCTTCGCATTCGGGGATGGCTGTGGCAGCATAGCCTATTTTCTTGAAACCCTTCTGAATGTTCTCGACATTGGTCTTCTTGGGATTGAAAACCACTGTTACGGTCTGGCTGTCAAGCGATGTTTCGATGGACTTGATTCCCTTTTCGAAACGCAGGTTTGATTTGATTTTGTTTTCGCAGTTTTGACACGACATTTTGGGCATAACGTTGAAGATTGCTGTCGTGTCGGCAGGTGCTTTTGCATTAGTGATTACTGCGAGTGAGACAAGCATCAGGGCTAATGAGAGAATTCGTTTCATGAGAGTGATTTATGAATTTGTTAATATTATTTATTAGGGTGTGACTATAGAAATTTCGTGAAGTTATATCGGAAACCGGCGTAGACCATAGCTCCGTGAATCGGGGCATGAACCATTGTCGCATCGAAATTCGGCCCCCACGGATTGGCTGCGTCGATGATCGGACGCTTCTGTCGGTAGCCGGTCAGGTTTTCGCCACCAATATAAATGCTCCAGTGACGGAAATTACGTGTTAGCTGTGCGTTGAGCTGTGCGTATGGATGATAATATTTATCCCATGATAGAGAACCGTCGGCAGTTGTATATGGTTCGGGATTCCGTCCCTTTCCGTTGAGGGCGCAGGTGATGTCGAGCTGCCAGAGCCCCATGTTTGGGGTGTAGCCGAGGGTCAGCAGACCCTTGTTGCGTGAAGTCAGCGGTTTTTGGCGCATGCCGTCTCCGTAATTTGCCTGTACGTCTGTCAGACGGTAGGCTGCTGAGAAATTAAGGTCGGAGAGTATGTTGTAGCTCGCTTCTATCTGGAATGTATGTGAGTATGAACGTCCTCCGAGGTTGCCGATTATGGCTGCATGTGGATCTGTGTCGAGGTCGAGCAGGAGCTGGTCGGTAAAGCGCGTGTAGTAATATTCGCCGGACAGACTGAGCGAACGGCCGAAAAGACGTAGCGATGAGGTCACGCCGGCCCCGAAATTCCACGCGCTCTCCTGACGGAGATTGTTTTCGATGATGAGCGAGCGTGACGAGGCGAGCATGTAGTGGTACTCGGCAAGCGGTTGTGGCGAACGGTAGCCGCGTCCGGCCGAAAGCTGTAGTGATAGCGGATCCATGATATTGTAGCGGACATGCAGACGCGGGGTGAACATCCAGCCGTAGCGCGAGCTGTAGTCTCCGCGTATTCCGGCCATGGCTATGAGGCTGTTGTCGATGTTGAGTGTGTACTGTCCGTAAGCGCCTGTTGTCATTTCGTGACTGTCGATGTCGGCAGTCACCGCATCCGGTGCATTTGACGCACGCAGATGCTGGCGGTAATTGTCATAGACCATGCTGAGTCCTGTCGAAAGGGCATGGAGATCGTTCCATTTTCGCTCGAACATGGCCGACACGTATGCTTCGAGCTGGATGACATCGTAGAGCTTGCGGCCGTATTCTGCGTTCTGGTCGTGGAAGCTCATTGAGGCTATCATGGCCACATTGCCGTCGTTGTCGCGGTCGAATATATAGGCGTTTTTGGTGAAGGCTTCGACGCGGCGGGTGCTTATGTCAATTATATATGGGTCGGTGTAATGGTGTCCGTGGGCAATCTGTCCGCTTTTGCGTCGTTCGTCAAGATATTTGACCGCTGCCTGAAACACATAGCTTGTTCCGAGGTATGCCCATCTGTTCATACCTGCAAACTGCCTCAGGCGAGGTGAATCGGCAAATCCGTCGTCGTTTTCGTCGTGGGTCGTGAATGAATTTTCTCCGTGGATCAGGATGCCGGTGCTCCATTTCTCTCCGAGATGTATGTTGCCGTCGAAGTTTCCTTCGAGTTTTCCTTTGTGGTCGGCATAGAGATTGGCAGAGAGACTCGGGTCGAGCTGCGGTTTCTTCATCTCGATGTTTATCTGTCCGGTTATTGACTCATAGCCGTTTTTGACCGAGCTTGCGCCTTTCGACACTTGAATTGACTGCATCCAAGGTCCGGCTATATATCCGAGTCCGAACGGTCCGGCGGCACCTCGGAAATTAGGGATATTTTCAGTCAGCATCTGCACGTAGCTGCCCGACAGTCCGAGGAGTTTGATCTGGCGTGCGCCTGTTGCCGCGTCGCTGTAGCTTACGTCGACCGACGGGTTGGTGGTGAAACTTTCTCCAAGATTGCAGCATGCTGCCCGTTTGAGGTCAGAAGCGGAGATGACTTCCGTATTTGTCGCGCGTCCGCGCAGTTTGCCGAGAGTGCGTCGTTCGGAGATGACAACTTCCTGCAGTTCAAGTCCGAGTGAGTCTGGCTCTTCGGTCAGAGGTGAGGACTGGCAGTTGAATGCTGCCTGAAGGGAGGTAAATAAAAAGACCGTTTTTAATATTCCGTTCATGGATCATTGCAAAATTTACTGCGAAGTTACGAAAAATCCCGGAGTTACGGATATTTGCCACTTATTTCATAATTCAATGGATAATTGTCATAATGGAACAATTAGAAAATGTTTTTTGATAAATAATAATTATGAAAGGTTAATTAGTAGCAAATTTCTATTGAAATATTGATATTTAACGTTGTTTAACGAGTCTTAATGGCACATATCTTATATTCTAAGTACCTTTGCAAAAATATACGCATGGAGTAACGGCCCGGACGGGGTTGCTTTCGGGTATCTCGCATGAATTCATTTTGCAAATAAAATATTGTATCAAAGTTAACTACAAAATTGTATGGACAGACGTATTATCGCGCTTATTCCTCTGGTTGCAACCATGTTGAGTGGTGTTTTATTGCCTCAGGGAATCTCTGCGAAGAAAAAGAAGGTCACTATGCCAAAGGTGGAGCTGTCAGGGGCTGCTAAGGACAGTGCGGATTTCATGAAAAATTTGAAGGATGCCAAGGTTTGCAAGGGTATGTTCAATACTTATTTCGACAAGAAAAACAAATTGTGGATTGAACTTCCCGACAGTGTTCTTGACTGCACATATCTTCTTGTGAACCGTGTCAACAGTCTTTCGACAACCAAAGACTACGTGGCCGGACAGATGGCCTGCAATCCTATGCTCATCAGATTCACGCGCGATGACAACAACGTCTACCTTCACCTCATACAGACTGCGTCGGAAGTTCCGGCCGATGATCCTATCAAGGTTTCATTTGACCGTAACTTCGTCGACCCTGTGCTCAAGGCTTTCAAGATTGCCAACAAAAATAAAGATGGCGTGTTCATTGATGTCACTTCTTTTTTCGGAGGCAATGAAAAGGTCATCTCTCCCATCAAGGAGGCCAACCCGCTTGCCAAGCTTCTTGGGGGCAAAGAGGGTATAAAGGGCACTTTCTATGCCGACGGTTCGTCGATTGTTTCGGTGAAATCTTTCCCGGAAAATGTCGAGATAAAGAGCCGTCTTGCCTACACTACTTCGAGTGCCACTCAGCCATATACTGTGGTTATGTCGCGTTCGATAGTCCGCCTGCCAGATGAACCGATGGCGATGCGTATCCACGACAACCGTGTGGGCTACTTTTCAGAACTGAAAAACAAGTATTCCTCCTCGACTGACGGAGCTAAGCCCTATGAGGTCATAACACGTCATAGACTTGAACCGCGCGATGAAGACCGTGAGGCATACTTTGCCGGTAAGCTTGTCGAGCCGAAAAAGAAGATTGTATTTTACGTTGACTCGGCTTTCCCGGAAAAATGGCGTGGAGCCGTCAAGGAAGGAATCGAATACTGGAATACAGCCTTTGAGGCCGCCGGATTCAAGAATGCGATAGAGGCGCGCGACTATCCCGCCGACGATCCTGATTTCGATCCGGATGATATCCGCTATTCTTGTGTCCGCTATTGCGTCACTCCGACGGCTAATGCAATGGGCCCGTCATATACCGACCCACGCACAGGTGAGATTCTCGGTGCAGATGTCATCTGGTATCACAATATCCTTGAACTTGTCCACAATTGGCGTTTCACCCAGACGGCGGCTGTCGATCCCCGTGTCCGCACAAAGGTTTTTGCCGATTCAGTGATGTATGAGTCGCTGACTTATGTGGCTGCCCACGAAATCGGCCACTGTCTCGGTCTCATGCACAATATGGGAGCTTCTCACTCGTTTACACTCGACAATCTTCGCGACCCCGAGTTCACTCAGAAGCACGGCACTACTCCGAGCATCATGGACTATGCCCGCAACAACTTCGTGGCTCAGCCCGGAGACTTTGAGCGTGGGGTGCGACTGACGCCTCCTCCGGTGGGAGTCTATGACATTCATGCCATCAACTGGGGCTACCGTCTCATCCCCGGTGCAAAGACTATGGAAGACGAGAAGCCCACTCTTGAAAAATGGATCAGAGAGAAGGACGGCGACAAAATGTATGAGTTCGGCGCACAGCAGTTCCTCGGACTTATCGACCCGACCGATCAGACCGAAGACCTCGGCAACGACCATCTGAAGGCCGGTGACATGTCGATTTCCAATCTGAAGATTATCATGGATAATTTCGAGGATTGGGCAGGTGACAAGGGCGAACACTATGAATCGCTCAGCGACATGTATAAGGCTGTTGTCAGCCAGTATCTCCGTCATGTCGGACATGTCTACCCCTACATTGGCGGTGTCGAGTTTAAGGAAATCCGTCAGGGGATGAACGATGGCGATGCCCGTAATTTCATTCCCAAAGCACGCCAGCGAGAGGCTATGAAATGGCTTCTCAATCAAGCCCGCACATGTGACTGGCTCACTCCTCCGAGCCTCATGGCCAAATGGGAAGAGCCATACGAATGGAAAGAGAAAATGCAGCGTAACATTGTGGCTTGCCTGCTCATCTCAACCAATCTGCAGCGCATAAAGGAAGGAGGCCGACTTGACCCCGTCAACAATTATAAGCTCCGCGACTATATGGACGATGCAATCCATTCGATTTTCGAGGCGACCTATAAGGGCAAGGCTCTTGATGCGACCGAACGCAACCTTCAGGCTTCGGCAATCGGTGTGATGGTCAACTATTCGGGTCTCAAACCGAAGGAACAGAAAGCGTCCTCGTCAAAATCACTTTCGATAGTTGACGAATTTGCCATGACCCTCGCGGAAAGCACAGTGCCCCAGTTGCCATGTGGCCTCGCGCATCTCGAAACTGCCGCAGACCCTGACGAAGCCCGGTCATTCCTGAGAATACTTCTCAACCAGACCGCGCTGCCTGTCACTGAAATGCAGCCTATGATGACGGCACGCCTCAAGGAAATCATGAACCTCTACAAGACAAAGCGTGCCTCGGCTTCTGATGCCGACACCCGTGATTTCTATGACTACCAGATTCTTGCAATCGGCAAGATTCTTAAAAACGACTAAATATACACAAAACCACTTTTTTACATTTCTGCAATATGCGATTATTCCTATTGGGCATAATGCTCGCTATTTCCACTGTGGTTCTGTCAGCGCAGACACGGCCTCTTATAGGCAAGGTGGTCGATGAGAACGACGAAGGGCTCATCGGGGCTACTGTAAAAGTAGAAGGAACAACACAGGCGACAGCTACCGATGTCGAGGGCCAGTACACAGTGGCTGTAAAGACCGGAAGCAAGGTGACACTTACTATTTCATATATCGGCTATAAGACTGTTGCTGTCGAGGTCGGCCCTGACCAGAACAATATAGTAACAAAAATGGAAGTGAATTCTAATGTGATGGATGAAGTGGTCGTCATCGGCTATGGTACGGCCAAGAAACAATCGCTGACTTCTTCGGTTGAGACAATCTCGGGCGATGAGCTTATTCGCATTCCAGCCATGAATGTCGACCAGACTCTTGCCGGTCAGGTTGCCGGCCTTGGTGTGATGAGCACTACCGGCGACCCGTCGTCGGCCAAGGAAGCGACAATGAGCATACGCGGTAATACGGGAAACCCGCTTCTTGTGATTGACGGTGTCCCACGTCTTGGAACCAACACTTCGGACGGCGAGATGCGTCTAAGCGATCTTAACCCTGACGATATACAGAGCATCTCGATTCTCAAGGATGCCGCTGCTGCCGCTGTCTACGGTGCGCGTGCCGCCAACGGTGTCATTCTCGTCCAGACAAAGCGCGGACAGGATTCCGGACGTGCGCGTGTCAATTTCCGCGGTCAGTTCAACCTTCAGGAAGCCACCTATCTTCCCAAATTCCTCGACAGTTATAAATTTGCCGAGCTGTATAACCGTGCGGTAGAAAATTCAGGCAGTGACATCTATACTCCCTACGACCTCTCGCTCCTCGACTCCGACCCTAACGTATATGGCAACTCCAATATGCTTGACTATCTCAACAAGTGGGGCAACTCGCAGCGCTACTCACTTTCGGTGTCGGGCGGTTCCAAAAGTGTGCGCTATTTTATATCGGGCGGATACACACGCACCAAGGGGCTCTATTCAAATGTAAGCCGTGATCGCTACAACTATTCGGCCAAACTTGATGCCGATCTCATCAAGGGGCTTACTCTTTCGGTCGACCTTACGGGATCAGTGTCTGAAAACAAGAATTCAAGCTACACCACCATTGATGCGGCCTATAATTTCTCTCCGCTGCAGGTGCTGACTTTCACTGACGGACGCCTTGCCAGCATCGACGGGTCGAATCCGCTGATAAATGTCTATGGAAATGGCGGATATAACAAGGTCAATTCCGACTTCCACACGGTCAATGCTGTGCTACGTTATTCAATCCCTAAGGTCGACGGACTTCAGATCTATCTTAAAGGTACGGTCGACCTGAACCATCAGAATACAACCCAGTATTCCAAGCCGGTGGCGCTATATCTCTACGATCAGGAGACGGGGACGACATCCGTCGACCCGAATACGGTTTATCCGAAAGCAAAGATAAAGATGGAGGACCGTCACCAGACCATCAACAACAAGCTTGTCGAGGCTGGTATCAGCTATGACCATACATTCGGCGGGAAGCATTCGGTGACAGGTCTGGCCGTGGTCAACTATCAGGACTATCGCAACAAATATCTGACAGGACGCAACGATGATCTTCCCGGAGAGTTCCCCGAAGTCATAGGCAATACTTCGAGTGGCTTTCTTTCAGGCAATGAATACTACAGCGAGCGTGCTTCGCTCGTGGGTCGTGCCACTTACGGATTCGATTCTCGCTATTTCGCGGAATTCAGTTTCCGTGTCGACGGTTCGACCCGCTTCGCACCTGAAAACCGCTGGGGATTCTTCCCGACAGTATCTGCATCGTGGGTCGTCTCAAACGAACCGTTCTTCAAGAATATCTCACCTGAAGTGATGTCGTTTGCCAAAGTGCGCGGATCATACGGTATACTTGGCGACGACGGCAATGCGTCTGATTACGACTATCTGCGCAAATATATATTCGCAATGAACGGAGGTTATCCGATCGGAGGCATATTCGGCCCGGGTATCATAACTGAAGCCGGTTCATATCCCAATCCGGACCTTGAATGGGGCAAGTCGAAGGATTTCAATATCGGTCTTGACCTCGGTTTCTGGAACAACCGTTTTTCAATTACCGGCGAATATTTCGAGCGCCGCCGTTCGAATATGGTTATGGACGCTCCCGCTTATCTTTTCCCGCCTTCTGTCGGAACAGGCGGTTCAGTGCCTAAGGTAAATATAGGTGAAGTGCTCTATCGCGGATGGGATATTTCGCTGAAACATCTCAACACAATCGGCGATTTCCGCTATAACGTGACTGTCAACGTGTCGCGTGCCACCGACGAGGTTCTCGACTATGGCGATGAGTCGGCCTACCTGCCGAATCTCCGCCGCAAAGGCAAGAGCTATTCGTCGAAAGCCATGTATGAGGCCGCAGGTCTTTTCCAAAGCTATGAGGAAATAGCCGAATGGCCTGTCGATCAGGACGGTTTCGGCAATACAACACTTGCTCCCGGCGACATCAAGTATATTGATCAGGACGGCGATGGACTCCTGACGCGCAATGACCGCATCTATGTCAAGAACTCTTCACTTCCAGACCTTAATTTCGGTGTCGGCATCGGTGCTGAATGGAAAGGAATCTACATGAATGCACAGTTTCAGGGTGTGGCCGGTTATAATCAGCTGATCAGTGAGCTGTATACTCTTGAAAACCGTTCGCTCCAGCGCTTTCAGGACTATCATTACACCAACTCTTGGACTCCTGAGAATCCGCATGCCGAATATCCGCGTGTGAAATTCTCATCGTCATCTGACAACAACCGACTTGAAAGCACATTCTGGGTGAAAAAATGTAATTTCCTCCGTCTGAAGGCATTGACCCTCGGCTATCGTTTCCCGTCGAAAATGCTCAGCAAGGCTCATATATCGGCTCTTGACATCGCGCTTCAGGGCGGTAATCTGTTTACGGTATCTTCTCTCCACAACATGGATCCCGAGTCGCTCAGAGGCTATCCGCTTCAGCGCACTTATGGTCTGACAGTGAATTTCGGCTTCTGATTCTGTGGACGGAGTAATTCATGATAACAAATATCGACTATAATCAAAGGAAAACTCTCTGACTTATATGAAAATAACGAAATATATAATAGGTGCTCTCTTATTGCCTGTCACACTTGTCTCATGTGATGGCCTTTTCCGTGACGCTCCTAACGACAAGCTGTCAGAGGAAGTCATCTGGGAAAACGAACGGCTTCTTGACGAATATGTCCTTCCGTGGTACAGAAACATGGACAACGGTTTCCGCACTTATGTCACGACGCTTATGAAAGGTCTTGGCTACGAATACGAGCCGTGGTATGGCGATCAGCTTACAGTCGGACGCCGTGACTGGTATCAGGGCGACTACGGAAACATCCTTAAAAGCTCTCAGCAGGACATCACGACCCGTGGCCGTACGGAGTGGTTCAAATATTACACCCAGATTTCTTCTATAAATACTTTGCTTGAGAATGAAAGTCGTCTGCCTGAAAACATAAGGCAGAGGATGCTTGGCGAGGCTCATTTCTTCCGTGCATACTACTATTACACACTGTTGCGTATGTATGGCGGAGTGCTTCTGATAAAAGAGCCCTACAATCCGCTTAAAAATCCGGTCAAATTCCCGCGAGCGTCCTATGAGGAGATGGTTCGTTTTATCGCTGATGAAGCCGAACTCGCCGCATCGCTTCTCGATGTCACCAACACGGCTGACAATGTGGGGCGTCCGACACGGGGAACAGCCCTTATGCTCAAAGGCAAGACTTTTTTCTGGGCCGCAGGTGAGCACTTTCAGAACTGTGAGAAGGATTACTTGGGATTTCTTAATGACCGCTCGGCCGAAATGCTTGACTCGGCAGCCTATAATTATGAGCGAGTGATGAAGTCAGGAGTCTACAAGCTTGTGGAGATTGCCGGTACGACCAGAGATGAGGTTGTCGCAGGTTACCGCAACATATTCCTTACAAAGAATTCTGAAGAGTCAATCTGGGAAGTGCAGCATGCCGACGACGGTAATTTCTCAAATGCTAACGGACATAAGCTTGACCGTGAGGCTTCCGCTCCGTCATTCGGTGCCACAACAGCTGCCTATAACCCCACGCAGAACCATGTGGACGAATATCGTATGGCCAACGGGCTTCCAATCACTGATCCCGCTTCAGGTTATGACAAGAATAATCCATACGAAGGACGTGATTACCGTTTCTATGCGAATGTGCTCTATGACGGTGCGGAATGGCGTGGCCACACAATGGATCTCCATTACACGACTGTCGACGGCAATGAAGTGGCGGGAGAGGATCTGACCCCTTACGGCACATCAACCACAGCTTCGGTGTCGCGCACGGGCTACTACATGGCCAAATTCCTTAACGAACGTCAGACAATTGATACGAACGACACTTATGCCAGCTCTCAGAACTGCATCATCTGGCGCTATGCCGAACTTCTTCTCGACATGGCTGAGATTGATTTCAAGAAAGGCAGGACTGTCGCTGCTCTCGACAAGGTAAATCAGATTCGCCGACGCGTGAAGATGCCTGAACTGCAGTCGGTGACATGGGATGACATTTTTAATGAGCGCCGTGTCGAGATGGCTTTTGAAAAGACTACCTATTGGGATCTGCTACGCTACAATATCGCAGAGGAAAGAATGACCGGCACGACAAATCCTCTTTTCGGTGTCAAGATTGTGGTCAAGGCCAACGGCACGCGCACGATAACCAATCCTGTGGTCAACGGACGCAACACCGTGGTGAGATATTTCCGTGCACGCCAGTATTACTGGCCTCTTGACTGGGACGATGTGCGTTATCACGAGATTGAGCAGAACCCTGAATGGGTCGAGATGTAACACACGCAATATTGTAAATAAAGAAAAAATAGATTATGGTTTGCGGGATTCGGGTTTTGAGAAGACACGCATCCCGCGGACCTTTAACAATTCATCATTATAAAAATTTTATCACATGAAGAAATTTTTACTCTCGATGGCGCTTTGCGCCGCATGCGTTACTGCAGCTTCGGCTCAGGAAACTTTCAACTATTTCGATGCGGCTGATGTCGATGCCAACGGCTGGCTCTGGTTTGACTCGCAGGCAAAGATCGACAAGTATGTGGGTTGGGGTAGCAAGTACAAAATACAGCTTCAGACTACTACATTTGAAGATAGCGAGGGGCAGTATGCCGAACCGACATGCGATCCCGAGGCAATAGGCTGGAATGAGGCCGGAGAACTTGGCGGCGAAGGCGCTAAGGTCGGTGCGATAATACTGCCCGGCGGATCATCGACCAATGGTTCTGATTCACCCAATGGAGGTGGTCTTCTCCTTCAGCTCCCAGACTGTGCCGAGTTTGATATTTTCCTGTCGACTGAAACCGCGCCCATCTGCGTCGGACTCCTCGGCGCCAAGGGTAATGTAGAGGCTATTGACTGTGCGACAATCGCTACATATATGAAGCTTGCATTCATCAACAGACCGCTTTCAACCAAAACCCAGTATCAGTGGGATAATATTCAGGATGTAAGCAACCAGAATACAAATCTTTCTCTTGCAAGCGCCACCGGAGAGAAGGTGACCGCCCTTTTGCGCAACAACATCAAGCGCAATCTCTATGTTCAGGGTATAAAGGTTCTCACTTATACAAATGAAAGTGAAGGCTCTGCAGGTATTTCTGACGTGATTGCTGACGGTGGTCTCAACCTGACATTCGACGGAGAGACTGTAAACGCATCTGCCGATGCCGCAATCGAAGTTTATGCGCTTTCAGGAGCGCGTGTCGCTATGGGCAACGGTTCTTCACTTGCCCTCGGCCATCTCGCCACAGGCGCATATGTTGTCAAGGCTACAGCCGACTGCGGAGTGGCTACCATCAAGATTATCCGCTAACAATCCCTTTAACAACATTGAGTCATGAGACAGTTACTTCTCTCGCTGTCGCTGCTCGTTGGACTACCCACGTTTGCCGTCCGCAAGATGGCGAACGTGGTTTGTTTTGTAAAGTTCGCTGATCAGGAAGACGCCGAGTGGCAGCATCCGCAGGATTATTATGAGGCGATGTTCAACGATAGCGGTGACAATGCCAATTCGGTACGTAATTATTTTACAGACATGAGCTATGGGGCGATGGAATGGAATTCCGTGCTTGTCCCGCTTGTCTATGTCGACAGTCATCCGCGCAGCTACTATTGCAAGCAGACATCGATTAATCCTGACGGCTATGACAACTATGCCGTCGCGTCGCTTCGGGAGCAGACGATGCTTGATGCTTTGTGCAAGTATGTCGAGTCGTCCATCTCTGAAGATGCGGAAATTGACTGCAACGGTGACGGCAAGATTGATAATTTTACTGTTATCATCAACGGCAATTCCGAAATTTCATCGAATTATAACCTGTGGCCATCAAATCAGAAGTGCCTTTGGACCACTCCTGTCATCCACGGCAAGAAAGTGGATTGTTATCTGAAAGTATTCGACAAGGCCAACGGATATAAGGCACTTGAGCCTCAGGAACTCAATACAGGTGTGTTATGTCACGAGATGATGCACACTCTGAATGCTTTTGACCTATACAGCAACGGCAAGCTTGAGCCTGTCGGTGTCTGGGATCTGATGAGCGACAATCAGAAAGTCCCGCAGGGGCTCAGCGCGTACATTCGTCAGACATACGGCCGCTTTTACGGTAACTGGATTCCGAGTGTCAGGGAAATCAGCGAGTCGGGGCGCTATTTGCTCAGACCGCTCGATTCGGATAGCCCGGAGGATGTCGCGTTTAAGATTGTCCCGGATTTATCGAAGGATGAGTATTTTATGGTTGAATACCGCGACAAGTCGTCGCGCTGGGACAAATCGCTGCCTTATGCCGGAATGCTTGTCTATAGGATTGACCCCACGAGGGAAGGCAATCTAAATGCAAGCAAGTTTGAGATGTATGTGTTCCGTCCCGGCGGATCGGTTGATCAGGCCGGTGTAATCGCCAAAGCTCCGTTAGGCGAGGCGACCAAACGCACGTCGTTTGGTGCGGAAGGAGATGCGGACTATCCTTTTTATACTGATGGCACGCGTGCGCCGTTTTCAATCACAGATGTAGTGACCGTTGACGGTGGGATTGAATTCACGCTTAATCTTGACAGAAGCGGTATTTCTGACATAGCCGCCGACAGGATTCTCCCTGCCTACGACCGCATGTCGTCCGTCCTTTCCGCGCCTGATGCACGGCGCATCGACGTTTTCAATACGGCCGGAATCTGCGTTATCAGTGTCAGTGAAACGTCCGTGAGTCTTGAGAGTCTGCCGACAGGATTGTATTTTGCCCGGGCAGCATATTCAGGAGGCAGGACTGCAACCATAAAGCTTTTGAAATAGCCGGGATATTTTTCCGTGCACTGATCTAAATATATAAAAATGCCTGTGGCTTCAATTCGGCCACAGGCATTTTTGTAATATGAAATATGTCCGGATTAATGGATTTCGATGTGGAGAGGTGCGGCCACGGTCCATTTCACAGGAATCGATACTGTGGATGTGGACGGATCATATTTCCACGCTTTCTTGGAAAGGGTTTTGCCGTCGATGGTTATTTCGGATGGCTTTACATCGATAAGGTGAATCTTGAAAGTCAGTTTCTTCATGTCGGGTGCGCCGTGATATGTACCCTTGGCGGTGACATCAATGTTTATGCCTTCGACTGATGCGTCGCCTCGGAAGGTGATGATCGAGTAAGTGTTGTCGGCAAGCGAGGCGGTCGATGTGCGGTCGTCCTCAAACATCTGGTATTCCGATTTTCCGAGATAGGGGTAGTAGTTGACGGTATATGTATCCGTGCGGTAGTCGCCGGTCGATTCCATTTTGTAGTCGGCCTGAGGAATGAACGCTCCGGCGCGGACGAATAGGGGAAGCACGTTGAGCGGGGCAGGGTAGGTGATGGTGTCACCTCCGTTGTAGAATTTCGACGGCTTACTGTAGTCGACCCAGAGGCCGTCGGGGAAAATCACCTGACGCTCTGTTGCGCCCTGTTTCATGACGGGAGCTACAAGGATGTCGCGTCCCCAGAGGTATTCGTCGGTCACGTCGTCATATTTTCCGCTTCTGGCAGAGTAAAAGTTGAGCGGACGCACGAGCGGCTGACCCTGCGAGGCGTTTTCATAGGCGAGTGTATAGTTGTATGGAAGCCAGCGGTAACGCTCACGTATGAGAGGGAGGATGATGTCTTGCTGCGCGGGATATTTGTAGGGTTCGGCTGTCGACTGGGCATGGGTGCGGAGCACGGGTGAGAAAAGACCGAGCTGTAGCCAGCGCACGTAGAGTTCAGGGTCGTAAGGATTGTTTTCGTCGATGGCAAATCCGCCGACATCGTGGCTCATGTAGCCAAGACCGCTCAGACCTGAATTGAGCATGATCGTGACCTGTGGCTGTAGGCCGCCCCATGAACGGGACACGTCGGTCGACCACGGGAAGACGCTGTAGCGCTGGAGGCCGGTTGTCCCGCCGCGCATCATGGTCATGAGGCGTGTATCGGGGAAGTCTTTTTTGAACATATCGTAGATAACCTGACTCCAGTCATTGCCGTAGAGGTTGTGATATTCACGTGTGGAGAGCCCATTAGCGTGTATGCCGGTCTCGGGATGCACTTCGGGTTCGCCGAGGTCGCCCCACCATCCGCCTACGCCTTCAAGTGTCAGCTGCCTGTAGCGGTCGGAGAGCCAGCGGCGAGTCTCGGGATTGGCCATGTCGAACATGCCTCCTTCGCCTACCCAGATGGTCACTTCCTGCGGATTGCCGGTGGAGTCTTTTAGCAGAAGCCCTTTAGCTGCAAGCTCGTTGTAGTTGGCGAGTCCGTTGGAGTTGCGGAGTATGTAGGGCTGCGAGATAATGACGGTGTTGACGCCTTCTTTTTTCAGGTCGGCAAGCATCTTTTTGTGGTCAGGCCACTGGACGGGATCCCATGCGAGACGACCCATGTCCTGCTCCTTACCATACCAGTAAAGGTCGAGGACTATACCGTCGACCGGATAGCCGGCGCGTTTGAGTGTGTCGACCACCCCGACGGTTTCATCCTGTGTGCGGTAGCCGTATTTGGATGTGATGTAGCCGAGTGACCAGAATGGCGGGAGATCCTGACGGCCTGTCAGCGATGAGAGCTGGCGGGTGGCATCGGCAAGTGTCCCCGCGCCGTTGATGAAGTAGTAGGAAATCGGCGAGCGTGATTCAGATGTGTAGACAATCGGGTTTGACATCACCATCTTAGCTGCCGCAAAATCGTCGAACACGACCGAATATCCGTTTGACGAGATGAAAAGGGGCATTGTGATGTTCATCTGTCGGATGCGCGGATCGCCTGCTGTGTAGCCGTAGTTCTGGCGGTTGTACATCACGAGTGTGTCGCCTGCGAGATTGAAACTGTGGCCGCGCTCGCCGGCACCGTAGAATGAGCCTCCGCCCATTGTTGAGAGCGAAAGGCTCTGGCGGCCCCCTGCCGATGTGCGCAGACCGTTATCGCTGACGGCCTTGTTCCTGCCGGCGCTGATGTCGACTGCTCCGCTAATGCTGTCGACGCGCACCACGATGCCGCCACGTGTCGTGAGCAGGGCTATGCCGGGGGCAGTGGTTATGTCAGTGCCTTCGGCTCTGCCGGTGATGAGAGATGCTGTCGAGGCCGGGATGGTCTCGCCGGGAGCGAGGTTTGTCACTTTGATGATGTTATCGCTTACGGCATCGACAACTACCGAGCGCCCCGACGGAGTGGTGATGTCGATGCTGCCACGTGTGTTTCCGGCTGATGCCTCCGTGACAGCGAAATGCGCGGAAACCATGAACGCCAGTGCGCCCATGACCCTTGCAGACCATATAAATTTCATAGTTTAAGGAGTTGATTTACTGATAAAAATTACGCTCTACAAATTTAAGCAAAATTATCGGATTATAGTGGTTTCAAGTTGTAAAAAGACATGAAAACTGCTGGTAGACGCGGTGTGAACGTGGTGTCCGGGTGCTGTTTCTGAATCGGAAGGTGTGTTGCGGAATTTTTTATCGTTCTATCCCTGTCGCGTTAGACTGCCGGCGGGTCGATGAGGACGGGAAGAACGGTTCGACATGGATATTTGTGATGATGTCAGTTCCGAATACGTTGCGGAGCGATTTTTCGACCTCGGTGGCTATGCGGTGGCCTTCGGCTACATTGATGTCAGGGGCGACTTTGATATGTGAGTCGATGATGACGGAGTGACCGTTGCGGCGGGTGCGCAGACGGTGGTAGGTCATGACCCCGGGGACTGAGGCGATGGTCTCGGCTGCCTTCCTGACCTGATCGGGCGGGAGGGAGCGTTCGAGAAGTTCGTTGACTGAAGGGAGTGCGATCTGTATTGCCGACACGGCTATGAAGACCGCGATTATGATTGAGGCCACGGGGTCGAGGATTCGCCACTGTGAGCCGAGAAAATAGGCTGCGGAAACGCCGATGAGCGTGGCTATGGATGAGATGGCATCGCTGCGGTGGTGCCATGCGTTGGCTATGAGAGAGCTTGAATTGATGCGTTTTCCGGCATGGATGGTGTAGCGGTAGAGGTATTCTTTCGAGCCGATGGAGGCCAAGGCCACTATGATGGTGAATATGTCGGGCCGCGGGAGCGTCGCGCCTCGCATCGACGACATGATGCTGCCGGCTCCGGCTATTCCTATGCCGGCTGCGACTCCGAGGAGCACGACCGCGATTAGGAGCGATGCAAATGTCTCGAACTTGCCGTGGCCGTAGGGATGGCTGCTGTCGGCGCTTTTGTAGGCTATTCCGACAAAGACGAGCACAATTGCGTCGGTGGCGAAGTCACTGAGTGAGTGTACTCCGTCGGCGACGAGGGCATCACTGTGGCCGATGATGCCGAAAATGATTTTCAGCACCATCAGCACAGCGTTTACCCAGAATCCGACGAGAGTGACGCGGCGGATTGTGTGGAGATATGCTTTAGTTTTGTCCGTAGTAAGCTCCGGGGCCATGTTTGCGGCTGTAATGCTTTTCGATGAGGAGCGGGTTCATGGTGAGTCCGGGGTTGACACCATAGGCGATATAGGCCATTTTGGCCACCTGTTCGAGCACGACGGCATTGTGGACGGCTTCGGCCGGAGTCTTGCCCCAAGCAAACGGTCCGTGGTTTTTGACGAGGACGGCGGGTGTGTCCATCGGGTTCAAGCCTTCGAAGCGCTTGATGATCACGTTGCCGGTCTCAAGCTCGTAGTCGCCCATGACTTCTTCCATTGTCATGTCGGCGGTGCAGGGGATGGCGTGGTGGAAATAGTCGGCGTGGGTAGTGCCGATGTTGGGGAGGTCGATGCCGGCCTGTGACCATGCGGTCGCATAGGTGGAATGTGTGTGGACGATTCCGCCGATTTCAGGGAAGGCGCGATAGAGCGCAAGATGGGTCGGGGTGTCGGACGAGGGGCGGAGTCTGCCTTCGACCACGTTGCCGTCGAGGTCGACCACTACCATGTCTTCAGCCTTCATTTCATCGTAGTCCACACCGCTGGGTTTGATTACGACGAGTTTTGTCTCCGGATCTATGCCGGAGACATTGCCCCATGTGTAGATGACAAGACCGTGTTTCACGAGGTCAAGATTGGCCCGGAATACTTTTTCTTTTAATTCTTCAAGCATGTCGGTTAAAAAATTGATGGTTATGATTATCCTTCGGATTGTAAAAGTAAGAATAATCGTGATAACATGCAAATAGAAATTCACAACAGGCCGCTGCCGAGAGGTAGAGGGATGAAGTAGAGTACAATGAACAGTATGAGCATGACGGCGATAAGAGTCACGACGCTCCACAGTGTGAGCGAACGAGGGATTTCGCCCAATATCTGCCTGACTTTTTCAGAGCGGATGTCGATGTCGGTCGTTAACCGTGGAGATTTGTCTTTATGGGAGGTCATGTCAGTTTCCGAGTTCGAGCTGATTTTTAACGAGATTGTAATAAGTCCCTCCTAAAGCTATGAGGGATTCGTGAGTGCCTGTTTCGACAATTCGACCGGAGTCAACTACGATTATATGGTCGGCATTGCGGACAGTCGAAAGTCGATGTGCCACGACCACCACAGTGCGTCCGCGATAAAAATCGTCAAGATTGCTGACGATTTCACGCTCGTTTTTCGCGTCAAGAGAATTGGTGGCTTCGTCAAGGAATATGAATTTCGGGTCGCGGTAGACGGCGCGGGCTATAAGTATTCTCTGTGTCTGTCCTTTGCTGAGTCCTACGCCGTCGCGTCCGATACGGGTGTCGTAGCGTAGGGGCAGGCTCATTATATAGTCGTCAATGCAGGCTATGCGGGCGGCGTGGTGCATACGGTCAGTATCGATTTCGTTGTCATCGACGGCTATGTTACGGGCTATTGACTCGGAAAAAATCACACCGTCCTGCATGACCACTCCGCATTGCCGTCGCCACCATTTCAGATTGTAGTCGGCTATGTCGATGCCTGCTATTGATATTTTCCCTTCCGACACGGGATAATAGCCGAGCATGAGTTTTATCAGGGTTGTTTTTCCGCTTCCGGATGCACCGACAATTGCTGTGACCTTCCCGGCAGGGATGTCAAAGGATATATCATTCAGGACATTGTTGAGTGCGTGAGGGTCATATTTGAATGATACGTTTCGAAGACTGATGGACAATAGGCTGTCTGTTGGAAAAGATTTTGCACTCTCTGTGGCGTTCTCCTCGTTGCGCCCCTCGTGAATTTCATTGATTCGTTCGAGGGATATTTTGACATCCTGTAGTGAATAGATGAAATTCATAAGCTGTTGCACCGGTGAGTTGAGCTGTCCGATGATATATTGCACGGCAAGCATTGCGCCGAGTGTCATCTGTCCGTTGATTACTGCCGTTGCAGCAAATACGGTTATGAGTATGTTTTTGATTTCATTAATGAAAATACTACCAGCTTCCTGTGTCTGCTGTAGTTTGAGTGATTTCATCTGCACCGTAAACAGGTCGGCTTGCGTGTCTTCCCACTCCCATCGGCGACGGCGTTCACAGTCCTGAAGTTTTATTTCCTGCATCGAAGTGATGAACTGGTATGTCTTGTTCTGGTTGATTGCCTGTTGCTCAAACAGTTCATAGTCGATGATTTTCCGTCTTTTTAGGAAAGTCGATATCCAGATTCCATAGATTATGCTTCCGATGGAGAATATAATGAAAATCAGCTTGTCGTAGATGAATAGAACTATTCCGAACACCGCGAAACTCAGAAACGTGAACACGACACTCAGAACCTGTCCTGTGAGGAAGGACTGGACACGTGAATGGTCAGACATCCGTTGCATCAGGTCGCCAATCAGTTTTGTGTCGAAAAACGACATCGGGAGTTTCAAAAGTTTTATGAAGAAGTCGCTTAGGAGCGAGATGTTGATGCGCATGGATATGTGGAGCAGCAGCCATCGGCGTATGAAGTCGGTGGCCGTCCGCCCGATGACAATCATAAGCTCACCGAGCAGGATGAGCCATATGAGATTTATGTTGCTGTCACGGATGCCACGGTCAACTATTGCCTGTGTGAGAAACGGCAATATTAGCTGCATGACGCATCCAGCCAACAGTCCGAGTATTATCAGTGCAAAATACTTCTGATAGCGTCTAAGATAAACGGAAAGGAAGCGAAAAGAACGTCTTCTATTTATGCTTTCCTCCCTTATACATCCGAATTTCTCTGTCGGCTTCATGAGCAGAGCCACTCCCCTCCGCTCCCCGTTTTGGTTTTCAGTCTCAGTCACCGTGCTCAGCCACTTGTGGATGAATTCGTCAGCAGAATAAACGAGCATCCCCTTGGCTGGGTCAGCGATGTGATACCTTTTGCCTCCGTTGGTTATTCCGTGGAGTACTACGAAGTGGTTTTGATTCCAGTGGAGTACTGCGGGAAGTGGCATCTCGCCGAGCTGTCCGAGATTCAGTTTTGCAGCTACGCAGTCAAATCCGAGTTTTCCGGCTGCCTCCGAAATGCCATTGAGTGACACTCCCTGCGTGTTGCAATGGCAGAAAGTAGACAGAAATTTTGTGGAATACGGAGTTCCGTGTGCCCGGCAGATCATTGCCAGCGAGGCCACTCCGCATTGCATGGAGTCATGCTGCTTTACAAAACACGATTTTTTCAAAGCCCGGATATATTTACATCTGATTAAACTCAGTCAAGCTTGGTACGGCTATTCAAATCATATACCGCCCTTCTCTCTGATTTTGCTCTCGTAGAAATGCCCCAGTTGTATGAAATGCCTAACGAAAAACCACGGCGAAGATATTCATTGCTAAAAGACATTTCTGAATCGCCAAGATACTGATGTCCGCGTGTCTTGCCATGTAGCAGACAGTCTCCCGAAGCAGTCAGAGCCCATTGCTTACTGATTTTCCATGTCAGGCTTGCATTGAAATTCCAATTTGACTTGATATACATATCGGCTGTCTTTTCCGGTGTCCGAAAAAAGCCATATATACGTCCTACAAACCGGCTCTCTTTGTCAAATATGAACTGTATATTCGGGCGCAATGTGAAAGTCACACTGTTAACGCGCGGCCGTAACAACGGTAAATTGGATTTTGTTAAGGAATTAGCAAAAGAGCCTGTAATGGAAAACCGCAACCAGTCCAATTTGGAGTAAGCCCAGTATGTCATAAATCCGAATGTACGTCGGTCTATGGCATTAGCCCACGTTATGACCTGATTGTTGTCGTCGTCGATGTAATTGATTTCCTTTATGCCGTTGTTATACCATTCGACGTATGGCCCGAATTGGAAAGACTTATAATAATAGGTTAAATCTATCGTATAGTGGCGTCCACGCTTCAAATAGGGATTGCCCACGCGGTAATAATCCTTGCCGAGATACAGTCTGGCCGGATTGACTGCGGACAGCGTAGGCATGACTATATTATAGTAGTAGCCGCCACGCAGACTCTGGTTATTATCTATCTTATATGACAGGTAGAGCGAGGGGCAAACGACACTGAAATGTCTGTTTATCTTATCGGCCTTCACCGAACTTTCGCTTGAAGTATGGAAATACTGATAGCGCAGGCCTCCGTAAACGCTCATTTTCGATGATATTGTATAGTTACATCTGCCATAAGCATTAATTTCTTTTTCCGTGTAGTTGAAGCGGTCTTTACTCTCCGGGAGATTAATTTGATAAAAATCATAGTCGCTTTTTGTTTTGGTGATAATCCCGTTGACTCCGATATCAAGTTTTATCTTTTCCGAAGCTTTGATTTCGAGATTTGTTTGTGCCGTAAGGTTTGAAGACCTGATGTTGTCTTTCTGGTCAAGATATGCCTGAGACTCCGCACTGCCTTCCATCAGCGATCGCTCTGTCGGAGACCTTTTGGCGAGATAATCCAGTGTCACGGTCAGCCTGGCCGATTCCGACAGACGTCCGTCGATGTCCAATGCTCCCGAATATAATTTGCTGTCATCCTTACGCCGACCGACGATTCTCTCGTCGGCAGGTTCATCCGGGGTTTCCGAATATGTATAGAGATGTGACGACTTCTGACGCATCCGTCCTTGGGAATAGTAAGCCGTCAGGCTGAAATCCCAATTTTCATTTGCCTTATATGATATGTCCCACCTGCCCGCAAAATCCATTGGAGACCTCTTTGTCCATGAATCAGCGTCGCGGACATAGGTGTCAAACGGAACACGGTTTGACTCTGTAAAACCATAGGGACTGATGTCGCCCGACAGATTGAGCGATGTCTGGAATTTATCCCGGCGAAATGTCGTATACACAGTGGCATCATTACCGGTATAGTCCGACTGCGTAAGTTTATATGACACACCTCCGCCTAAAAAATCATTTTCCTGTTTTTTGAGCACGATATTCACCACTCCGACATTCTGTCCCAAAGTGTAGCGTGGAGAGGGAACAGTCATAATCTCGACCTTGGCCACATTTTTGGACGGATAGGATTTCAATATCATCATGGCATCCTTGATTGTTCCTTTCTGCTCTTTTCCATTGATATAGAACTTTATGCCGTCTTTGCCGGGCATCACAAGCCCTTCCCCGTTGTCGATGATTCCGGGAGCGACACTTACGATGTCGAGCGCATTGGTCGCATAGCTCACAAAACCGGGATCGAAGACTACCTTATCGCTCATTACGGTAAAAGGCTGTTTTATTCCTTTTACAGTAACTTCGCCCAACCTTGTTGACTCATCCACGGTCATAAAGATTGTGTCTCCTTTAAGCTGTGATATGGCCTTACAGATATTTCCATATCCCACTGCCGAAATTTTTATAAATTTCGCCGGCTTGGTATTCCGGCCAGGTAGTCGGAATATGCCCCGCTCATCTGTTATTGTTCCGTCGACATACGCGGAATCGGCCGACAGAAACGCTATTGAAGCCAGTTCTATCGGATTTCGGCTCTCTTTGTCGGCAACCACAAGGCCATCAGAGGCAAAAGTGCATAGACCTGCACACATGCAGGCAATTATTAGATATAGACGTTCCATCTGCATTTCAAACATGAACATTTAGATATTAGATTTACAACTATAGTGGATAAAAGAATTCAGGAGCTTTCTCGCAGCGGGGATCAGGGAAATCCCAATTCTCATCGCCATAAGCTTTCAGGACATTCGCTATACAAATATTTACAAATTTATGACATTTTTCGTATATTTCGCAATCCGAGCATAAACTTTTTTTCTGAACTTGAGACTGTTTAAATTCAGCAAGAGCTATAGCTCGTTCCCCAGTCCAGATTTCCCGTATATTATTTTTGCGGATATCGCCTATTATAAATCTTGGGTTCCAATATAGTTGCTCACAGATTGTGACTTTACCATCAGGTAATATGACCATGTTAGACCTATTTGCAGAACAACGTGGACCCTCAAAATCATTAGATCCAGTTATTGAATAGCGGTATTTATGGTCATTCTCGGTCGCAATCTGTATATTTTTATTACTACTCTTAATAACTTTTTTATACCAATCTTCTAATGTTTCATAGAACGATGTAGGCACTTGAATTGTTGAAAAGTCCACCGCCGTATATAAAGAGCGAAATGCACATCTTATTTCCCATCGTATAACATTATCAAGAGTATTTATAAAATCATACAAAATATTAAGATTTTCAGTATTTGCTGTTTCACGAGTCAAAACTGTTGCGATTTGGTATCTGATACCTGAAGCATCAATTTCTTTAATTGTTTTTTGTATATTTTTAGAATATGATTCAGATACATTCAGTGTGGATTGTAGAATCTCAGTGTTAAGCGAATCCAACGATATCTGGAGCCTAATTCCGAATCGTTTGAATTTTGCAATCTGCTCTTTACTCAATGGGATTTTTGTTGAAAGCATATCTACATGAAATCCCATTTCTTCCATCAACGTCAATAATTCTTCCCATTTATTAAATAAGAAAAATTCACCTCCAATAATTTGGAAATCTCTAATTCCAAAACTTTTTGCGTCATTAAGAATTGAAACTATCTCCTCGAATGATAACGGCTGTTCGCATTTATGTACTTTATCTGCATAACAATAAATACAATTTGTAGCACATGTATTATTACAATGATTCGGTAAAAATAACCGAAGTAGTTGAAACTTAAGTTAATATATCGAATTGTCAAATACAAATGAATCGCCAAAGCGTTCATTATAAAAACATTAAACAATATGAACGTATTGGCGATTCTCAAAGACTTCACCTTTCGGTGTAAGTCGGTATTTGAAAATACTACAACCAAAATGAGCAAAAGGTTCCTCAACTGGCTGATTTTAACAATACGCACTGTAGCGTTGATTCCGGGCAAAGTCAATTTTACCCGGCTGTCGCGCTATGGCGGTCGTACTGCCAAGACCTTTGCCTCCAATTTCAAGACACCCGTAGACTGGATGAAAGTCAACATAGGTATGGCGCAGGATTGTTTTGGACCGTCCGATGACATGGCAGTGGCAATCGATCCGTCGTTCATTTCAAAGTCAGGCAGCCTGACATATGGCATAGGCCGTTTCTGGTCAGGGGTGGCACAACGTGTCAAACGCGGTCTGGAGATAATGGCGATCGGGGCAATAAGTCTGAGTAAACATACATGTGTGATGCTCGGTGCTGTCCAGTCACCGAACTTCAGGACTCTTGAATCTGAGAAACAAATGTCAATGCTTGACTGGTATGTGGCACTTGTCAGGTCAAAGGCGGCAGAGCTGCTCTCACTGACGGATATTCTGGTTGCCGATGCCTTTTTCTCCAAATATGAGTTTGTAAATGAGGTGATTGGCATGGGATTCCGGTTTGTCGGGAGATTACGTGCCAATTCATATCTGAGGTATCTGGCCATACCGGATTCCTCCGCCCCGCGAAGACGCGGCAGAAAGAAAAAGTATGGAGAGAAAGTGGATTTCTCAACTCTTGATATGTCCGTGTTCACTTCATTCATATATGAGGATTCCAAAGGAATCAAAACCCGATGTCACACGGCGGTCGTACATTCTAGGGCATTGAAACGCGACATCCGTATCGTGGTCTGTCCGGTTGAAAACGCAGGGCCTCTTCTTTACTTCTCTACAGACACCAATATGAGGTCTGAAAAGATCATCGGTTTCTACCGCACACGCTTCCAGATCGAGTTCGGTATACGCGATGCCAAGCAGTTTACCGGACTTCAGTCACAGCAGCCCCGCGACAGGGAGCGGCTTGACTTTGCGTTCAATCTTTCCTTCACTGCCCTCAATGTCTGCAAAGAGGTCATAAGGAAGGATTATCCGGATCTTTCGGTAGCGCAGTTCAAACGGCTTATGTTTGAATCTTATCTCGCATCAACAATTATTTCGACTTGCGGAAAATCTCCGCATCTCAAAATAATTCAGAAAATAAATCATCGGTTGGCTCAGTTAGCGGCTTAGCCAAGGCTGAACAACCTCAAATTTTACCGAATCATTGTTATTAATAATCAATAATATACTGTATGGAGCAAGTTTCATGCGCCGAAATTCGGTATCAACATTCTTAAATATAAATTGTTTCGGCTCATATTCTTCATAATCATATATTTCCTCAGCCTGTACGATAACGTCTTTTGGAAAAAAACTTTTTATACCCTCATAAATTGCGCTTTTATGTTCGTCGTTATTAATAAATGGCTCAATCAGTTTCTCTGCCTTTTCCTTAGAGATTGAAAAAAAATACGAAATAGCCATAATAGCCTCTTTTTTCTCTTTCGGAGTAGAAATCAAAGAAAAAAGCATGGCATAAAATGGGTGTATCATGGAGAACCATCTAACACCTTTTTCTTTTGCAAAAGGAGTAGCTGACAGAACAACCCTATCGCTATCATGTTGCATATAATAGTTATTATTGAAACAAATCTTCATACAATTTTTCTTAAATGTTGAAAAAAAGCTGTGCCAAAATTATTTTTATTAAAAGTTTTTGGCACAGCTATAATTGCTATGCTCCTGAGACGCAAGTAGCTCTGAGACATTGATCTATGTGAGCGTCTCGACTTTCCTTACATGCTCCTTCTATACATAAGGTTTCTGGTCTTTCACCAGCTGCACCTCCGACAATGTTTGATAGCTCTTCTGCGTTAAGCACTATTCCAGGAATTAAATCTGAAAGTTTATCCTTTTTCATAGGTAATAATATTAAATTACATGAAATCGGTCATGCACCGTAAATTTTTATAAATAATCTATCACATATTTTATGGAGTCATTATTCTAGTACATGGTTTAATTGATTTCAAAGAAACCATTATGACAATTACCATTATCAGTCTCTGATGATTAATTAGAAATCCGGATTTATTTGTTTTTTATCATAAGATTAAAATTTAAGCATACCAGAGAATATCTGATTGCCGTCGGTACGGCATATGATGGCATATTCTCCGGATAGGACTGGAATGTCAGTTTCAGGGGTTGTCCGGGTTACGAAACCAGTCCACACAGGAGTGGCCTCATCTCCTATTATAATATATAGGTATTCTGTGTTTGATGGCAAAGTGAATCTTATATGGCCTATCGAATGGTAACATTCGATAAATATGGTTGATGGGATTTTTGGCTGACTTTGGTTGTTATTAGTAAGAATAGTTTTGTTCTCTTTTTGAGAAAGTACACTTAGTTCATTTGCAGACATAGATGCAAATGTTAGACTAATAATTGTAATAATAATTCGAATAATAGATTTCATGGCTTTTGATATGTTATTTATTATTACAAATTTAAGATATTTTATGCTTTTAGGAACGTTAAATGGATATAAATAGTTAGGAGTTGTTAATGATGCAATTTGCATAATATCAGTTGTTTATGGTAGTTAAAGTCGGAATAAATTAGGACTCCAAGTTTAGTCGATTATATAATGTGTTGGTTATTAGTGGTTTAAATTATCTTAATAGAGCGTTGAAAGGTTTGTAGACGTGAAATGTGTTGTAAAATAGCATTTTACTGGAATATATCAAGGTAAATATCCCTGTTTTCTCCTTCGAACGTTGTGAATTTTCGTTTGATTCGTTTGCGTCGGTCGTAGGTTGTAGTGATGCGTTCGTCATGGAGAAGGAATGCAATGGTATTTGTCGAGAATCCGAGTCGGGAGTATAGGATAAACAGTCTGTCGGTCTCGATTAGTTTTGGAAAATCGAGCTTTAGTTTTGTCATAATGCCATTGAAGTGTTTGTTGGCATATTCTTCAAGCCAAGCATTTTTTTGAGGGGTTTCCAGATATTCCCGAATAAAAGCCTCAATTTCTTTGGATGCCTTTTTCCGGCTTTTAGTCGAATTATGTTCAATCAGTTTCTGGCAGATGGCATCGATATCGTTAAATCTTTCTGCCAGAAGGCTGGAGATTATGCTTTTTGAATTCTTATCGTTTTTCTTTAAATCGGACTCGGAGTCCTGAAGATTCTTTATGATTGCCCTTAACTCGTTGCCGGTGTCGATGTTGTGGCGAATCAGTTCCTGTTGCCGGTGGCTGTGTCGGATGGATAGATGGATTATTAGCAAAATGATGAATGCAGACCCGAGTATTACGCACCACATAACGGCATGCGAAAATTTTAAGTTGGCCTTTGCAATTGCCTCCCTGTTTTCTTTATAGTCAAGCAAAGATCCTGAAAGATTCTGTTTGCATATCGAGCGCAACACGCTATCGGTATCAGAGTTAAGTGCTTTCATCATCTCAAGGGCCTTTGCTGTGGAGTCGATGGCGAAATACACATTATATCTCAGCCAATGGTCTTGGTTTGAATTTGTCATAGGCAGAGATCGCATGATTTCATAAGCTTCTCTTATGTTTCCAAGTCTAATAAGAGAGACACCTAAATAAGTTGAATCGGAGTGATTTGCGTCAGTAGACTCACATACAAGACGGTAATATTTTTCAGATTCCTGAAATTCATTGATGGCGAAATGAGATAGTCCAAGAAGGCGTAAGGTTGGTATTTCCCAATATGAATTCTTTGTTCTGGCTTTTAGTAGATGACAAAAATTAATTTTATGTCAGTTATATGATTGATTTTTAATTAGTTATTACTTGTAAAAGTCCCTGAAAATTAGTAACTTTAAAGAAAAGTTTGACCGCTTTTTCCATGAAAGTTACAACAACTCCCGGGGACTGCGACAAAGTTAATCAAATCGTCCCGATTATGCAAGAGCATCTTGGCCCGGTAATGAATTTGGCCCGCATAAAATTGCTTGCGTTTGTTCTTCACGCCCTTTGTGTTGTGCAGACAGTCAGTCTCCACAAGATAGCATCTGCAATGCCTACGTGTGTGGAGCGTGATTCCAACCTGCGCCGTCTGCAAAGGTTCCTTGCCGGATATGCCCTCAACCTTGACCTTATCGCCAAAGTGATATTTGCTCTTCTGCCCGTCAAGACAGGACTGGTCCTGAGCCTTGACCGCACCAACTGGAAATTCGGTGAGGTCAACATCAATATCCTTATGCTTGGTGTCACTTACAAGGGTGTTGCCTTTCCTCTGCTCTTTACCATGCTCGACAAACGCGGCAATTCCAATTGGAAAGAACGGACGCGGCTGATTGATAGATTTATACGGTTGTTCGGAGCCGAGTGTATCGACTCTCTTGTTGCCGACCGCGAGTTTGTCGGCAAGGAATGGGTCGAATATCTCAACAACAGACGCATCCGATACTATCTGCGGATTAAACAGAATTTTTGGTTGCGCAATCCCAAATCCTGCCAGGATGTCAGGGCGTGGCATCTGTTTCACGGTCTTAAGCCCGGGCAGGAACGTGTCTACGACAAGCTGTTTCTCCTCAAAGGGGAATATGTCTATATTTCCGGAGCCTTGCTGAAAAACTCCGATGGCGTGCCTGAACTGCAAATTCTGATTTGTTATAACCGCCCCGAAGAGGCCGTTGCCACTTACAAACAACGATGGCAGATTGAGACATGCTTCAGAGCTATGAAATCCTCCGGCTTCAACATCGAGGACACCCACCTGCACGACATCGACCGCATCGCTCGTCTTACGGCGATGGTCTGTATTGCATTGGCGTGGGCGTATCTTGTTGGTGAACATAAGGATATCAATGTAAAAGCTATCAGAATATTGAAACACGGCAAGAGAGCCAAATCACTAATTAAGTATGGTCTGGAAGAAATCGCAAACGTTCTTCTAAGACCGCTCTACAAGCCGAAATTCGATGTGTTCAAATTTTTGTCATGTACTTAAGTTCTGGCTATAGAATCAAGAAGTATTTTGGAAAAGTTAATACAAGTATTGTAGTCGTAGTTATTGTTGTAAGCGCTGGCTAATAGATATAGACTTCCATCTATGAATTGCTGTCTGCTTGTCAAAAGAAAATTTTCATATGCGATTTTCGCAAATTCAAGTTCTTCGGTATTTAAATAGTTGTCTTGATATATCTGCGATATGCCACGTGCGGCCATTGCGATATAGAATTTGTCGTCGAGCTCACGTGCGAGGTCGAGGGCTTCGAAATGGGCGGTCAGAGCCGGGGCGTAGGATTTCAGCTCCAGACGGACGTCGCCGAGATAGTAGTGAGCGAGCATGCGGTGGCGCGTGTCGGAAGTGCCGTCAAAATACTCGGCCGTCTGTCTGATAATGGAGTCTGATGGAATGGGAATATAGTTTTTGCTTTGTGCCTGAGTGATGAGCAGGGAGTGGAGCGCGCGCGAGCGTTCCGAGCGCAGGTCGGAAGGTCTGATTGACTGTATGATTACGAGGGCTGAGTCGGGAGCATTGTCCATAATTTCCTCAGCTTCGGCAAGGCGTCGGTCGGCCATTCCGCCACACGCGGCGACAACTATTGCAAGAATAAAGGTTGTGATTAAGGTCTGTAGTCTTGACATTTTGCACTGATTGATTGTAAAATCCAACATCAAAGTTAAATGATTTTAACGATAAATGCAAATGTCCTGAGCAAAAACAGCTGACTGTTTGTTTCTTATTGAAACACTCAAATCGGAAAAAATGGAAGAACTGAGAATCAAGCGGGCCTACGAGCCTGCAGAGCCTGATGACGGCTACAGGGTCTATGTCGACCGTCTATGGCCGAGAGGACTGTCGCACACGACGTTTCACTACGACCTGTGGGACAAGAATATAGCGCCATCGACGCAGCTGCGCGAGTGGTTTCACTCCGACCCCGTCGGGAGATGGGACGAGTTTGTGAAGCGCTATGCCTCGGAACTGCGCGCCAACCCTGCATTCGCAAGCCTGAAAACCGTGCTTGCGGGTCATCCGAAAGTGACGCTGCTATATTCCTCGCATGATTCCGCCCACAACAATGCAGCGGTGCTGAGGGAGGTGATCGAGGGTGGGCTTATTGTAGATTTGCCGGAAAAGAGCCGTGGCGGCGGTGCGATTGCAACAGGGCGGCCTGCCGCTTCTAAACCCAAAACTGACTGAAACTTCCATAGATTGAACTTTAGATGAAAAACATGGCCGGATTATGCGGATTTTTTGTAATTTTGCGAGGTAAACGGCATCGAAAATGCCGCAACCTTAAAAAACTCACTCATCAATCAGGACATGGAATATCATGAAATAGGCAAAACCGGCATGAAGGTGTCGGCTCTCAGCTTCGGAGCATCGTCGCTCGGAGCGGTTTTCCACGACATCAACGAGCCCCGCGCCATTGAAGCGGTGCATACGGCTGTCGACGGTGGTATGAACTTTATCGACGTGTCGCCCTATTACGGGCACTACAAGGCAGAGACCGTTCTCGGCAAGGCTCTCCGCGAAATCCCGCGCGACAAGTATTATCTTTCGACAAAGGTAGGCCGTTACGGTAAAGACGGAGTCAACACATGGGACTATTCAGGCCGTCGCGCGACTGAAAGCGTCTATGAAAGCATGGAGCGCCTCGGCATCGACCATATCGATCTCATCAACGTGCACGACATCGAGTTTGCCGACCTCAATCAAGTGGTCGGCGAGACCCTTCCGGCGCTCGTCGAACTGCGCGACAAAGGAGTGGTCGGCCATGTAGGCATCACAGACCTCCAGCCCGAAAACATCAAGTGGGTGCTCGACCACACTCCCGAAGGGATGGTGGAGACCATCATGAATTTCTGCCACTACTCGCTCAACGATGACATGATCCTTGACTATCTCGACTATTTCGAGGAGAAGGGTGTCGGGGTCATCAGCGCCTCGCCGCTGTCGATGGGGCTGCTGTCGCAGCGCGGAGTGCCTGCGTGGCATCCGGCTCCGAAGCCGCTTGTCGAGGCATGCCGCAAGGCTGCCGAACACTGCGCCTCGAAGGGCTATCCCATCGAGAAGCTTGCCGTGCAGTATGCGGTGAGCAATCCGCGCATCGCCACTACGCTCTTCTCGTCGGCTAATCCCGACAATGTCCGCCGCAATCTCGAATTTGTCGAAGAGCCGATGGACGAGACTCTCGTCAGGGAAGTGCGCGAGATAATAGGCGACCAGATGAGAGTGCGCTGGAAAAATTCATAAATCCGAGCCGTTTTTTTTACATCTTTGGACTATCATGGAACATTTCATAATTGACGCACATTCGCATCTGTGGCTGCGTCAGGACACGGTGGTCAACGGCCGCCGCATCAGTCCGCTCTCCAACGGGCGCGCCGATTTCATGGGCGAGGAGCGCCAGATGCTCCCGCCGTTCATGATCGACGGACGCAACACTGCCGAGGTCTTTCTCTCTAACATGGACTATGCACAGGTGGCCGCGGCAGTGGTCGTGCAGGAGTTTATCGACGGAGAGCAGAATGAATATCTCGCTGAAGTAGCGCGTAAATATCCCGACCGTTTCTTTGTCAACGGCATGTGTGAGTTCCGCGAACCGGGATTTCTTCCGCAGGCCGTCGGGCTGATGGATGCCGGCTTCCGTGGACTTGCCATCCCAGCTCATCGTCTTCCGCTGGAGGACGGGAAGCGCGTGTGGCTCAACTCGCCCGAGATGATGGAGCTTTTCAAGGAGATGGAGCGCCGTGGAGTGATTCTCTCTATCACACTCGCCGACGGCGACATGCAGGTGGCCGAGATGAAAGAGGTCATCGAGGAGTGTCCCGGCCTGAAAGTGGCCATCGGTCATTTCGGCATGGTCACCACCGAAGGCTGGATGGAGCAGATAAAGCTCGCTCGCGCGGCCAACGTCATGGTCGAGGCCGGAGGCATCACGTGGCTTTTCAACTCGGAGTTCTATCCCTTCCCCTCGGCAGTCAGAGCCATCAAGGAGGCTGCCGCCGAGGTTGGCATGGACAAGCTGATGTGGGGCTCGGACTATCCCCGCACCATCACAGCCATTACCTACCGCATGTCATACGACTTCATCACCAAGTCCAAGGAGCTGACCGACGAAGAGAAGCATCTGTTCCTCGGCGACAATGCCATGCGTTTCTATGGCTTCAGAAATCTCCCCGTGCTTCCGTATGTCAAAAACATGTCGGAATGACGCGCTTTGTCAGAAAATACAGAAGATAAATTCAAAAAAATAACGAAAATGCAGTCTGTAAAAATTGTAGCTCCCGGTCGCGTGGTTGTCGAGGAGCAGCCGATACCGGCAGTAGGGCCGGACGACGTATTGGTCAAGATTCATTATGTAGGGTTCTGCGGTTCAGACCTCAACACATTCCGTGGCAAGAACCCGATGGCCATTGATCAGGTGATTCCGGGACATGAAATTGGCGGCACGGTCGAGGAAGTAGGCGCGAATGTCCCCGCAGGCCTCTTTGAAAAGGGCATGAGTGTGACAGTCAACCCCTACACTGCCTGTGGCAAGTGTTCTTCATGCCGTCGCGGCCGCCCCAATGCCTGCCGTCACAACGAGACTCTCGGTGTGCAGCGCCACGGAGCTATGTCCGACTATATCGCTGTGCCTTGGTCGAAAATCATTCCCGCTCAGGGTCTGACTCCGCGCGAATGTGCGCTTGTCGAGCCGATGAGCGTCGGTTTCCATGCCGTTGACCGCGGACAGGTGACCGACATCGACACCGTGGCCGTGATCGGTTGCGGCATGATTGGTCTCGGAGCTATCGTCCGCGCTTCGCTTCGCGGTGCTACGGTCATCGCCATTGACCTTGACGACGAGAAGCTTGCTCTTGCCCGTGAGCTGGGTGCGACCTATTCGATCAACTCGGCTACGATGAACCTTGCCGACGAGCTTAACCGCCTGACCGACGGCAACGGTCCTGACGTGGTGATCGAGGCCGTAGGCTCGCCGTTCACCTACGTTGCTGCTGTCGAAAACGTTGCCTTCTGTGGCCGTGTGGTCTGCATAGGCTATGCCAAGGACGATGTATCGTTCCATACCAAGCTCTTTGTCCAGAAGGAGCTCGACATCCGTGGTTCGCGCAACGCTATGCCAAACGATTTCGCCGCCGTGATCCGTTACTTCCTTGCCGGAGGCCGTGACAATGCCGAGAAACTTATCTCCGCAACCGTTACTCCCGCTGAAGCCGGCGAAGCTCTCGAAAAGTGGAGCGCCAACCCCGGCAAAGTCTTCCGTATCCTCGTGAAGTTCTGATATTATTATAGAAAAAAACGTAAGACAGGTTTCCGAAGCAATCATCTGTTCATATTTGGATGTTATTGGTTCGGAAACTGTTTTTTTTAGACAATAGTTTATGGCAAAGAACTCAAAATTGCGCAAAGCTTCTAAAAATATACTCGTGCCTACAGTCAGATGGCGCGATGTTCATCCGATGGGTGTCGTATGCCGCTCGGATGCTTACTATGCCAAGATGGCCGGCCGTATGGCAGGCATGATTCGTGACATGATAGGTAATGCCGTTGAGGCGACTGAGGATGACATCGTGGATGTCGCTGTTGAACTTGCTGCATATCTGGAAGATAAGATAAATGGTATAAACCTGTGGAATGCGTTTATAGCGCTTTATAGGGAGAAATTCGGCCGGGTCTATCCTTTCTATGATGTCAGAGAGGATGAACTGCTTGACGATGAACCGAATCTGCCTGATGTACGCTTCATCCTGTGGCGCGCTTTCGACAGAATTTCTTCCGCTTCGCTGCTCAACCCTCTGACCCAACCAATTTCAACCTTGGCCGGTATTATCCATGATTTCCTTATGGATGAGTTTGAGTCTGCTCCTGAATCGCCGGAATTTGTCGAAGCCATCTATACAGCGGATAAATACGATGATGTGATCTATCTGCGGTCGATGTGTTCATGGCTTGCTGCAAGGTCTTATCTGACAGCGGTCTATGATATGGAATATTGTTTCGAAAAGATTTTCGATATTTATAAATCCATAGTCGGTGATAATATTAATGAAATGATGTTGGCTTATGGAATCGAGGCGTATTTCGCGTTTAATGCCGAGATTGGACCGTTGGCTCTGACTGCGCCGGCCTGGCTTGGCAAGATGATGGAGCTGTCAGGCAATGAAGCTGTCAGGAAGCTTGCACCCGGCATAAGCGCTATCCGTACAAAGGCTATGCTTCCGTATGATATCAAGGCTGTAGGGCAAGACGGTTTTAAGGTTGAATCGCTTGTGGGAGATATTATGGAAATGACATTTGACCCACTGCCTGAAAATGTATGGGGCGATGTGCGTGTAGGCCATCAGATTATTACTACATTGTTTGAATATAATGGCAAGTGGAAAGTCAATGGCATGTCGTCAATCACCCCTAAGAAAATGGATTTCAGTCCAGCCAAGGCGGATTATGCCAAAAGGCTGGATTCACAGAAGAACTCTTATGACTGGAATATCAGTAAAAATAATGGAAGCCGTATAGGTGTGGCTGCCGACATGAAGGAGCTTAAAGCCCGTTTCGGTCTGGACAAGGTCAAGAATCCAAAGATAGACGAGTCGGTATCGGATGATTTGGACAATGCAAAAGAGATTCTCTATTTTATAAATGACGACGGTTCGATGAGTATTTTGCCTGATTGTGCCCCCTGCGTCGCCATCCCTGATAATCCTTATTATAATGTCAGTGAGGCTACAGCCAGAGGTGCCATGATATTGTGTGGTCATGAATCGAGCAAAGAAATGCGCCAATATATAATGGATAACGGACTTATGCCCGATGCACGGCTTGCATCTCCGTCGATTCCAGACTCCGAGGCTAAGACGTGGTTTGCAGAAAATGCGCCGTTTCTTGTGGCCTTGATCCATAGCGATGATGTCGAGGTCAACATGCCTTGAAAATATAGATAAGTTTTAAAGATTCATCCCCGCAGGGTGGCTTCCGATGTCTCACCTGTGGGGATGAGTTTTTTTGTCGTATTGTTTCGGTTTTTCGGAATTAATCATTACATTTGCGACAGGCATCGGCTGAGGCTGTTGCCTGATTTGATACATATCAGAGGCGTTATGTCTTCATCTTGTTGTGAAAAGCCTAGGAAACTTAAATCACCATAATGTAAACAAGAGTTGGCGTAATGGTCTCCACGCATAATGCGTGGGGCTGTTATTCCCACATCTTTTCTCAAGGTTTTTCCTAGCACCTTCACATAGGACGTGGCATATCAGTTTCACGTTTCTGCATATTTATAACTCCATGTTTCGACGGAACTGCGTGACGGAAAGTAAGTTGCATAATTAGGCCTTTTTTACACCCGTTTGATTTAATATTAAGCCGAAAAACCGGCTGTAAAGTGCGTGCGATAATAAATAAATATTTTGTAGCTAAGTAACTAAATTCTAACTAAAACCATTCATCATGAACTTAAACCGATTTTTACCACGTTTGTGTTGCAGTGCTTTGGGACTGTCTGCTTTGATGGCATTCTCCGCTTCGGTATCTGCCTATGATTTTTCATCAAAAGACCGTAATGGGATAGAGATTTTCTATAATATCAACCCCGACGGCAAAACAGTCACCGTGACTTATGGTGGTGAAAAGTATAATACAGATGTCATATCTGTTCCTGAAAACGTTACCAATGATGGAACGACATACACTGTCACAGCAATTGGAAACAAAGCATTCGAGAGTTCAAGAATTAAAGGGATTTCTTTGCCGAATTCAATTAAGGAAATACAGCAATATGCTTTTTATCTCAGTTCTGTTGAGAGCATTAATTATCCAAGCAGTCTGAAATATGTTCGCTTACGTGCTTTTGAGGGTACTCAGATTACTAATGGTATCCTTCCCGATGGACTTTCTATTATTGAAGATGGTGCATTTGCCAAAACTAAAATAAATGTACTCAGCCTTCCAAATACCCTCAAGGAAATTGGCTCTTCTGCTTTTAATTCATGTTATAATATAGTAGAAGTAACAATTCCCGGTAGTGTTAAGGTTGTCAGGTCATCGGCGTTTTCTTCATGTAGAGACTTAAAAAAAGTAGTCATAGAAGAGGGCGTTGAGGAACTTGAGTTTGGTGTTTTTGAAGCAGGTGTATCAGGTAGTGGAGCAACGATTGGCTGTCTTGAAGAGGTGGTCTTTCCGTCAACATTGACTAAAATTGGAGGTTCTTGCTTTTGTCGAAACAGAATAAAAAACTTAGTTCTGCCGAATACCATAAAAGAGATTGGCAGTAGTTGTTTCCGAGCTTCTCATGAGATGGAATCAATCACGTTCTCATCAGGCATGGAAGAACTTCCAAATGATGTTTGTAGAGAATGTAGTAAATTAATAAAAGTAAATATTCCTGAGGGTATCACGAAGATTGGTAACAATGCGTTTTCGTCCACTCCATTGCTTTCTCACATAACTATCCCTGAAAGTGTCATAGAAATAGGTGTTAGTTTATTTAGTGCATCCGGTATTGTTGATTTTACATTTCCCAAAAATTTGACATATCTCAGTAATGAGATGTTTTATGAATGTGATAATCTGACGGAAGTTACGGTTCCTGAAACAATAAAAAATATCGGTAATAAAGCTTTTTGTGGATGTGGGAGTTTAAGAATAGTCTCATTGCCTGAAGCGCTCGAGTCTTTAGGGGAACAGGCTTTCTATGGGTGTTCAAGTTTAGAGAAAATCAATATTCCGTCTAAATTGAATAAACTTGAAAAATATACATTCTATTCTTGCAAAAATCTGACAAGAGTGGTGATTCCGGAAGGTGTTAAAGACATTGATGGTGGTGTTTTTATAGATTGTACGAATCTTGCTGAGTTGAAATTGCCTAAGAGTCTCGAAAAGATAGGCTCTTCTTTTATTCATGGATGTGAGAATATCAGAGAATTGACAATCTATCATCAGGCCGGAAATATTGCTCACGGAGCTTTCAAAGATTGTAAAAATCTTGAAAAGATACACTTACATAGAGCTGTAGTGCCAACCGCGCATATTATAACTAATCCTTGGTCTCCTGTAATTCCGGCTGATAATAACTGCACACTTTATGTACCAAAAGGAAGTGCAGTGACATATCGTGCGTCTCAATACTGGAATACGTTCAAGGCCATTGAGGAAGAAGAAATAACAGAGGAGTTGAACTATCAGTTCTCGTTCCCCTCGTATATTTCCGGCGGAAGCCTGACAGTAAACGGAGAGAAAACCAATAATATAATGGAATTTGCAATGAATTCCAACGTTGTTATTACGGCAGAGCCTAAAAATGGCTACCATCTTGCTGCTTTTACACTTAACGGTAAAGATGTGACCGCAGAGATGACCGATGGAAGCTATATTATCGAAAAGCTTGATGCAAACTATGTGGTTGATGCAAAGTTTGCTGAAAATCCTGTGAAACTATCGCTTTTCATGGCTGTTGGCGGATCGGTTGATGTTGAAATCGAGAAAAGAGCCACATTCTCATGTGCTATTACACCTGAGGACGGCTGGAAAGTCAACACCGTTACATTCAATGGCCGTGATGTCACCTCGGACCTTACAGACGACAACCGCTATACCACGCCGTCGCTCATCGGCGATTCGGAACTCCGTGTGACTTTTGAAAACGTCAATTCGGCTGTCGAGAATATCGGAGTCAATGCCACTTCTACCAAAGTATATGTTGACAGGAGCGGATTGGTTACAATCGAAGGAATCGAAAGCGGAACTGTGGTCAGTGCCTATGCGGTCAACGGCCAGTTGGTTGAGCGAATCACTTCGTCAGGCGACGTGGCCACACTACAGCTTTATCAGCACGGAATCTATCTGATACAGACCCCGGTCAAGACATATAAAATCCACTATTGATAGAAATACAGTCACGCCTCCTTGAACCGAGGCTGTATAGTATGAAAAATACCCCTGCCGCTCATTGCTGTGGCAGGGGTAAATTATTTCTCGATTTTAAATTGTCTTAGTCGCGTGCGCGGCGGATGCCGTAGACGATTATGACGAGGAAACAGATGAGCGGGAGGATGAACGAGATATTGACGGCGGGGAAGTTTCCGATAGTACCGCAGTCTATGATGCGTGCTTGAAGCGGTGGGAGGACAGAGCCGCCGAGGATGGCCATGATAAGGCCGGCAGCACCAAACTTGGCATCATCGCCCAGACCGTTGAGGGCAATACCGTAGATTGTCGGGAACATGAGCGACATACAGGCCGATACGCCGACGAGACAGTAGACACCCGTGCGGTCCTGAAATAATATCACGCCTGCGGTCAATATCGCAGCCACGACGGCGAGCACGGCGAGAAGCTTGCCAGCGTTGACATAGCGGAGCAGGTAGGTGCAGACGAAACGGCTGCAGCAGAATATAGCCATTGCGATAATGTTGTATTTTTGCGACAGCACCTCGGCGGCCTTTTCGTCAATGCCTTCAAGCATGAACACGCGTGTGCCGTACTGGATGATGAATGTCCAGCACATGATCTGTGCCCCGACATAGAAGAACTGGGCTATTACACCCTCGCGGTAGCGGCCAATGGAGAAGATGCGTCGGAGAGTCCCGAAGAAATTGATGGAGTGTGACTGGTCACCGTTCTTGGGCATACGGGTGACGGCGATGACGACAAACATCATCAGCACCACGAGGCCGATAAAGACGTAAGGGGTGATGAGTGTAAGCAGGTCGGCATCGCGGACTGCCTCAAACTCGGCATCGCTCAGTGCGGCGCGCGCCTCGGTCTCCATCGGGTTCAGACGTGCCTGAATGAAGTTCATGGCTACCCACATGCCCATCAGCGAGCCGACGGGATTGAACGACTGTGCCATGTTGAGACGTCGTGTGGCGGTCTCTTCCGAACCCATCGAAAGGATGTAGGGGTTACAGCTCGTCTCGAGAAACGATAGTCCGCACGTAAGGATAAAGTAGGCGATAAGGAAGGGATAGTAGCTTCCGGTGAGCATCGCGGGATAGAAAAGGAACGCTCCGACGGCATAGAGGCCGAGACCGGTGAGCACACCGGCTTTATAGGAGAAACGGCGGATAAACATCGCTGCCGGGAATGCCATTGCGAAATAGCCTCCGTAGAAAGCCACCTGCACCAGAGTGCCGTCTGTCACACTCATGCGGAATATTTTAGAGAAGGCTTTCACCATCGGGTTGGTGATGTCGTTGGCAAAGCCCCATAAAGCAAAGCAGCTCGTGATCAGGATGAACGGCACGAGATAATTGATGCCATTGTAGCGAAGGAGTGATTGATTCTCTTTCATTGGTGATTGATGTAGGTCTTTTTTTGATGTTAAGGTAAGAAATCAGATGTCTTTAGCCGGACTTCAGTCATAGAGATGAAACACCCGTTCCATCGGCTGCCATTTTTCGGCCGACGACGCTCCGGGAGCTGCTACCTGAAAAATCGACATGTAGTCTTCCCATTCCTGCTGGCGCGGGAGGGTTGCGAGCCGGGCCATCGCGGCTTCAAGGTCGAGGTCGGCCGGAGCTTCGAGAATCATCATCAGCCGCGTCCCGCGGAGATAGATGTCCATTTCGAGGATTCCGACTTCCTTTATTCCCGCAAGGATTTCGGGCCAGAAATTTTCTTCGGCATGGCGTTTGCGGTATTCTTTGATAAGTTCCGGGTCATCTTTGAGGTCAAGTGTGCGGCAATATCTTCTGACGGGGACTTTGTATTCCCTCATTAGATAGCCGGTCTCTTTGTTTTCCATAGGGAGAAATATGTTTTAGTAAGAAGGGATTTTGCAGAGTGTCATCAGTGTGTGTGACATGCTACTGCAAAATCCCTTTCTATGACGAAACTTTAATTACTTATAGATAGGACCGTAGGTTGCACATGCGCGGTAGTCAGAACCTTCCTTATCCATTCCGAACGCATTCCATGCCGCAGGACGGAAAATCTTCTCGTCCTCTACATTGTGCATGCAGACGGGGATGCGGAGGATCGAAGCGAGGGTGATGAGGTCGGCACCGATGTGGCCGTAGGAAATCGCGCCGTGGTTTGCACCCCAGTTGTTCATCACTGAGTATACATCCTTGAACGCGTCGCGGTCGGGGCAGAGACGGGGCACGAACCAAGTGGTTGGCCATGTCGGGTCAGTGCGCATGTCGAGCACATTCATGATTTCGGGATCTACATCGGCGGTCCATCCTTCTGCAATCTGTAGCACCGGGCCGAGACCTTTGACGAGGTTGAGTCGCATCATGGTCACGGGCATTCCGCCTTTGGTGAGGAAGTTCGACGAGAAGCCGCCGCCACGGAAGTAGTCGCGGTCAGCAGGATACCATGTGGTAGCGCCGAGACATTTTTCAACATCGCTTTCGGTCATTTCCCACGGTTCTTTCATCATCGGGTTGCCCTCTGCGTCAGACTCCTGTCCTGTTCCGTCGAGAGTTGTGGCGCCCGAGTTGATGAGGTGGATCATACCGTCGGCTGCACGGCCTGTAAGCTCCTTGCCTGTAACGCGCTTCACTGCTTCGGGACTCCAGTAGGTGCGGACGTCGCTGAAGAACTGTGCGCGGTTGGTCAGAAGGTGACCGAAAAGCATTGCGATGCCGTTGCAGCAGTCGTTTTCGGTAGCGAATACAAAAGCCTCGCGGATTCCGTTCCAGTCAAACGAAGTGTTGAGGAGCGCTTCGGAGAAGTCACCGTTGGGATAGAAGTCGGTCCACTGGCGCTGACCCTGAAAACCGCCGGCGATTGCGTTGTGGCCGAGTGCTTCTTCGAGGAAGCCCATTTCGCGGAGTTTGGGATTGCCTTGCATGAGGTCGCGGATGATGAGGGTCATCTTCACAACGAACTCCCAGTCAGCGTCCTTTTCCTCGCGGGTCTTTTTCTTTTCGGGACGGTTCTTGAAATCCTCGCCTTCGCGTGGCTTGCAGTATTTTTCGGTCCAAGCCATTGCTTTTTCATATTCTTCGTGGTCATAGATGCCGAGTGTGATGCGGCGGGCAACTTCGGTCATGTCGACTTGTTCGGCACGGATACCGAGATATTCCTGAAGGAAGTCGGGGTCTACGATCGAACCTGCGATACCCATTGCAACATTGCCGACAGAGAGATAAGACTTGCCTCTCATGAGGGCAACGGCGAGGGCGGCGCGGGTGAAGCGAAGGAGCTTTTCGGCCACATCGGCGGGAATCGAGTTGTCGTCAAGATCCTGCACGTCGTGTCCGTAGATGCCGAACGCGGGAAGACCCTTCTGAGCGTGGGCGGCGAGCACGGCTGCGAGATATACGGCGCCGGGACGTTCTGTGCCGTTGAATCCCCATACTGCTTTCGGCCAGTGGGGGTGCATGTCCATTGTCTCAGAGCCGTAACACCAGCATGATGTCACCGAGATGGTCGCGCCTACGCCTTCGCGTTCGAATTTTTCCGCACATGCCGCAGCTTCGGGCACACGGCCGATAGTTCCGTCGGCGATTACGCATTCAACCGGCGAACCGTCGGGATAACGGAGGTTGGCTGATATAAGGTCGGCCACGGCTTTGGCCAGATTCATTGTTTTGCCTTCAAGACTTTCGCGGATGCCTCCCTGACGAGCGTCGATGATGGGACGGATACCGATTTTAGGGTAAGTGTTCATGATACTGAAATGATATTTCTTGGTTTTTGTTGTTCTATTATTCTTTATTTATGTATTTGTTATGTATTTATAGGTGTATGCTGTGCAAAACTACAGAAAAAAACTGATAATGTCTCTATCTGCGCGACGGAATTTTGCGTTTGTAGCATTGCTTGAAATCGCAGAGTCCGCAGGAGTATTCCAGTTTCCTTACGTTTTCACCAAGTCCGATGACACCGCTGACCGATTTTATGGGTGTCATCAGGCTTGACGGCGTGAGCGCCACCCCACAGGGCTTTTCTTCCGGAAAGAGCCTGAACAGATCCTGCTGTCCGCTGACGTGCCATCCGCAATATCCCGGGCTGAACCTGTTGGTGTGCCGCCATCCTGACGGATCGAGCAGGCGTTGCAGTTCCTCCTCCATGCAGTCGGCGGCCTTTTCGGCAATCACGCTGCCTATCGCGTCGGCAATGAACACCTTCACCATGTCGCCGTCGTCCATGAGCTTGTGTTGGAACTCCTCAAACTCTGTGCCGGCGGTCGCGATGAAGAATGTGTAGCGCGACGAACCGCGCAGTTGCCGGCTTATGATGCGTCCGACCGTGAAGTCCCTGCCCATGACGGTGAGAGTGGCGCTGTCGGGGTCGAGCTTTCCGTCTGTGACGAAGAAACAGAAGCCGGGACGCACGAACCGGGCCACACATGCGAGCATTTCGTCTGTCTCTCCGACGGTCATTGCATCGGGTGCAGCCGTGCCATAGCCCATCTGCTCGTAGATTTCAGGCAGTCCGATGGCAAGGTCTTCGAAATTTAGCTCGCGTTTGATCATAGGCCGCTTTAGGGATTATCGGATGGTTATGAGTTCTTTCTGTTATATTCTTCAAGTTCCTCGAAAAATGCGTCGATGTTGGCGAACGGCGTGTAGGGGGGAGTGTCGCAGCCGCTCGACAGGACGAAGTTCGGATAGTCGCGCATGCGTCCGAGCAATTCGGCTGTAGCCTTGTGCATGGCCTCAGGGGTGGATTCCTTGAACACTGAAACCGGGTCGAGATTGCCCATAGCAAGTGCTGTGGGTGGAATCTCGCGGATCACTTCGGCCATGTCGCATTTATTGCCGAAGTGATATGCTCCCGCACCTGTTGCAGCCATAGCCTTGGTGCAGTGGCCCGTGTTTCCGCAGTTGTGGAGAATGATTGTGAAATAATCGTCCTGCACCTGATCGACTATCTGTTTTACATAGTCTGATGAAAAGCGCTTGCAATCTTCGTCAGACATGAGTCCGGCGGCAGGTTCGGCCATCACCACACCGTTGACACCTGTTTCCTTCAGTGCCTTGCAGTAGCGGAGTATGTATTCCGTACATTTCGCGAGAAGGGTATGTGCGGCTTCCGGATTCTGATAGATGAGAATCATGATTTCCGACATATCGTAAAGTCGTCCTGCGAGTGAGAACGGGCCGATACATCCTCCAAGCACGGGACGGTCGGTTATCGAGCGTGCAGCCAGTAGATTGGCCTTGATGTATTCAGGCATGCGCCCGGCGCGGAGAGAGGGGACTTTCAGCCGTTCGATATCCTCTGGCGAGTTGAGCATGTGGCCTATGACGGCGGGTACTTCATTCTCGGGAAACGAGATTTCAGCGCCGAAAGCCTCGGCCTCTACCGTGAGATCCATTATGACGGTAGCGGCTGCGGTCGGATATTTCTTTGCCAGAGCCTCTATCGCCTTGTGGTGGACATTTCCGTCGCTCACGGCCCGGAGGACGGTTTCACCTATGATTTCAATTCCCGGATGAGTCATGACAGGTATCGCAGCTATATCTTTGCGCCTGATAATGTCCTGCATCCAGCGGGTCATATTAATTTTCATGGTTTTTTACAATATGTTGTAGTCGCATGTTTTTGATTTCTGTCTGCAAATATACTTCTTTTCAGCTGAATTCTCTATAAATATTTTTCAATTTCATTGAGAATTCGTACTTTTGTCATACATTATGTAAGAATTAAATTTAGAGCTAAACAAAATACCATGAGATTTTTAACTCTACTTATTGCTTTAGTGCTTGCGTCGGCTATCGGATCACATGCAGGAAATATCTATGTTTCGGCATTGAAAGGTGACGATAACGCTCCCGGAACTGTCGCCCGGCCATTGAAATCGGTGGGCGAGGCGCTGAAACGTGCACGTGAATGGCGTCGGTTGAACGCCAAGGAAGCCGCCGGCGACATTAGGATAATACTTGAGGGTGGTGTATATCGCCAGGCCACCCCGCTTTTTTTGCGTCCCGAGGACAGCGGTACGCCTGAATCGGCCACGGTAATCTGTGCGCCTAAAGGCGAGACAGCCGTCATCAGCGGAGGTGTTGAGGTCAAAGGCTGGACAAAGGGTTGTGACGATCCGCGTGTCGCCGGACATCTGCGTGACAAAATCTGGGTTGCCGAAGCACCGCTCTCAGCCAGCCGCATAGTCGAGACCCGTCAGCTCTATGTCAACGGACGCAAGGCGCAGCGCGCTTCGCAGTTCGCACCCGGAGTGATGGAACGTATGATTGATTTCAACACTGCTGACCGCACGATTACCGTTCCTGCTCCCGCTGTCGACCTCTCCGCCGCGCGCCAGCTCGAAATGTTCGTCCATCAGCGCTGGGCCATAGCCATACTTCGAGTGAAAGATATGGTCATCGACGGAAACAGCAACGCCGTCGTTTCGTTCCACGATCCTGAAAGTCGTCTGGAGTTCGACCACCCGTGGCCTCAGCCTGTGATTGGTGGCGAGCGTGGAAATTCATCCTTCTTCTTTGCAAATGCGCTTGAATTGCTCGATACACCCGGAGAATGGTATCAGGACTATCCTTCGGGACGAATCTATTACTACCCTGTGGAATCTGACGGGGATATGAACAGAGCGGAGGTTACAATCCCCCTGCTTGAGACGATTGTCGCAGTTGAAGGGAGCCGTGAGCGCAATGTTGGCAATATACGTTTTGAGAATGTCGGTTTCGAGCATGCTGCATGGCTGCGCCCGTCGGTCGAAGGCCATGTGACTCTGCAGGGAGGTTTCCGGCTGCTTGATGCCTATAAGCTCCATATTCCCGGTCTTCCCGAAAAGGCCGAGCTTGAAAATCAGGCTTGGATAGCACGCCCTGAGGCGGCAATAACTGTGAGACATGCGGGCAATATCGATTTTAAGGACTGCACTTTCCGTCATCTCGGGGCTACCGGGCTTGACTATGTGACAGCCGTGAGTGATTCGGAAGTCACAGGATGCCTCTTTGAAGACATCGGCGGCACTGCCTTGCAGATGGGAGCTTTCCCCGATGGCGGTTTCGAGACCCATGTACCCTATGTTCCGTCTGTTGCCGGCGATATATGCCGCAACATCAGTGTGAAATCCAACATTATCCGCGACGCGACAAACGAGGACTGGGGATGTGTGGGCATCGGTGCGGGCTATGTAAGGGATGTGACGATAGCCGACAATGAAGTCTCTCATCTGAACTATTCAGGCATTTGCGTGGGGTGGGGGTGGACTCCTCTTGAAAGCGGAATGTCGAACAACCGCATTACCGGCAACCATGTACACCATTTCGCCGCCCAGCTCTATGACGCGGGAGGTATATACACTCTTTCCAACCAGCCCGGTTCAGTGATAGCCGGCAACCGTATCGACAATCTGATTGAAGCCCCTTATGCGACCAACAACAGGGCTTTCTATATTTATTTTGACGAAGCTACCGACGGTTATACCGTTGAAGGCAATCATTGTCCTGATGCTGAGTTCGGTTATAACCGTCCCGGTCCGAAGCTTGTTGTCGGTGACAACGGCCCGCATATCAGCCTTGAGCTGAATCTGCCTGAGAAGCGTTGACGCTTATTCATCAGGCTGACGTCAGGCATTCAGATTTTGCAGACGGTTCTTTATCAGTCTGCATTTTGACAGATATATAAGTTTGCGATAGCAGAAAACATAGAAAAAACATTACGATAATCAACAGAAATGAAACCGACCAATTATCATTTATTTGATTTTCTTGACTTTGACGTAGATTTAAAGCGCGACGAATCGCTATGGAAAGCCTGCAGCCCGACTGCGGTAGAAGTCAGGGACGGCGATGTCCTTGTTACCGTTCCCTTTCAGAAGCAGGTGCTTGCCAACGATATGGCAGCCGATGAATCGGCTCCGCGTGAGAACCATACACTTATCATACGGCAATACGGACCGAAGATAACCCGTGTGTTCATGGGTTTCGGAGAGATTGAGATGACCGACGATTCCGAGATGCTTATGCTCAGCGAGCGTGTTGTTAAAATGCCTCTCGACGCGAAATTCAATGATGGCGAGTGGATCATATCGACAGCCGATGGCATACGCCGCGCGGTCATCAACATGCGCGAGCCGCTTCTTGACCGTTGGAGCACCTTGCTCCCCGATCCGCAGGAGACTCTTGATCTCCGGCTCTTCCCCGACGGAAATCGTGAAGTGCGTCTTGCTGCCTACGACCATTTCTCGCCACCACGCTACGATGCACTCCCGCTTGCCTATTGCAAGCTTGACGGCAAGAAGGAGCGTGCGACTCTTTCGTTTGAATGTAAGCCCGATGAATGTTTCGGCGGTACGGGCGAGCGATTCGCCAAGATGGACCTTAGCGGTCAGACATTCTTCCTGAAAAATCAGGACGGTCAGGGTGTCAACAACCATCGCACGTATAAAAACATCCCGTTCTACGTGTCGAGCCGCATGTATGGCACATTCTATCACACCACCTCGTGGTGTAAGCTCTCGCTTGCCGGACATTCGGCACGCTCGGTTCAGTTTATGAGCGACCAGGCGCTTGTCGATGCCTTCGTCATCGGTGGTGATTCAATCGAGGAGGTTGTAAGAGGCTACCGTGACCTGACAGGCTATCCCACCATGCCACCGTTATGGAGTTTCGGAGTGTGGATGAGCCGAATGACATATTTCAGCGCCGATGAGGTCGACGGAATATGTGACCGTCTGCGTGAAGAGCACTATCCCTGCGATGTGATCCATCTCGATACAGGCTGGTTCCGCACCGACTGGCTTTGCGAGTGGAAATTCAATCCCGAGCGTTTCCCCGATCCGGAAGGATTCCTGAAGGGATTGCGCGACAAGGGTTTCCGTGTGTCGCTGTGGCAGCTCCCATACGTGGCCAAGGATGCCGAACAGATTGACGAGGCTCGCGAAAACGACTATATAGCCCCGCTTACGAAGCAGCAGGCATCAGAGGGTTCGAACTTCTCGGCTCTTGACTATGCCGGAACTATTGATTTTACCTATCCTGCCGCTACCGAGTGGTACAAAGATCTGCTTAAAGAGCTTCTTGATATGGGGGTGGTATGTATCAAGACCGACTTCGGTGAAAACATCCACATGGATGCCGTATATAAAGGTATGAAACCGGAGCTTCTCAACAATCTCTATGCGCTCCTTTATCAGAAGGCCGCATACGAGATTACAAAGGATGTGACCGGCGACGGCATCGTATGGGCGCGTGCTGCTTGGGCCGGCTGTCAGCGTTATCCTCTCCATTGGGGCGGTGACTCATGCAGTTCGTGGGACGGTCTGGCCGGATCACTCAAGGGTGGCCTTCATTTCGGCTTGTCGGGATTCGCTTTCTGGAGTCATGACGTGCCGGGCTTCCATACTCTGCCCAACTTCATGAACTCTGTTGTTGACGATGATGTCTATGTCCGCTGGACGCAGTTCGGCGTATTCTCGTCGCATATCCGTTATCACGGCACAAGCAAGCGTGAGCCTTGGCATTATCCCGCGATTGCTCCGATTGTGAAAAAATGGTGGAAACTGCGCTACGGTCTGATTCCATACATCTATGCCGAAAGCGAGCGAGCGACCGTAAGCGGTTCGACTCTTGTGCAGGCGCTGATATTCCATCATCCCGATGATCGTACATGCCGTCACATCGACGATGAATATTATTTCGGTGACAGTTTCCTCGTCGCTCCTGTCATGAATTCAGAAAACCGTCGCGACATATATCTCCCCGAAGGCAAATGGGTGAATTTCTTTACAGGCGAAGTGGCCGATGGAGGTCGCTGGCTGAAAGATGTCGAAGTTCCACTCGACGAGATGCCTGTCTATGTTAAATATGGCAGCGACATACCGTTCTATCCCGAAGCCGTTGACTGCACCGACCAGATGGACATGGCCAAGACTGTCAGCCTCCATGTCGACGATGAATTCAAGGGTATATGGAACGAGAAACTGTTTAACGAATAAATTCCGCAGAAATGAATACTTGGAAAGAGAATCTTGAGGAAACCAAGCAACACTATATAGACTGGTGGAATCACAAAGGGATTGTGCTCAACATGTGGGAGCATTTTCAGGAAGGGGTCAAGCCTCACGCCGATATTCCCGCACCGGCTTCACCGGCTGATTTAAATCAGAAATGGTTTGACCCGAAGTGGCGTGCCGAATATCTCGACTGGTATGTGGCACACAGTTCGCTGAAAGCCGACATGCTCCCGGTAGCCAATACCCAGCTTGGTCCGGGTTCGCTTGCCGCGATACTCGGCGGTGTGTTCGAGGGCGGTCCTGATACAATCTGGATTCACCCCGACCCAGACTATACGGACGATATAAAGTTTGACGAGAACCATCCAAACTGGATTCTTCACAAAGAGCTTCTCAAGGCATGCAAGGCCAAGGCTCAGGGACATTACTATGTCGGTATGCCTGACCTCATGGAAGGTCTTGATGTACTTGCGGCCATAAAGGGTACTGACAAGGTGCTTCTCGACACCGTGATGCAGCCCGAAGTGCTCGAACGCCAGATGCAGCAGATCAACGACATATATTTCCGTGTCTATGACGAGCTTTACGATATAATACGCGAAGGCGACGAAATGGCATTCTGCTACTTCTCGTCGTGGGCCCCCGGCCGCATGTCGAAACTCCAGAGCGATATCTCGACTATGATAAGCGTCGAGGACTACCGCCGTTTCGTGCAGCCGTTCATCCGTGAGCAGTGCCGTAGGATTGACTATACGCTCTATCACCTCGACGGTGTAGGCGCGCTCCACCATCTGCCGGCGCTCCTTGAAGTCGAGGAACTCAACGCCATCCAGTGGACTCCCGGTGTCGGCGAACCTCAGGGCGGATCACCGAAGTGGTATGACCTTTACCGCCGTATCCTTGACGGAGGTAAGAGCATCATGGCTTGCTGGGTGACTCTCGATGAACTTAAGCCTCTCCTTGACAATATCGGTGGCAACGGCGTACACCTTGAAATGGATTTCCACAATGAGGCCGAGGTCGAGCAGGCGATGAGGATTGTTGAGGAATACCGTTACCGCCCGGCTGCCCGGCGTGATGATTCGGATGTGATGAAACTGACATCCGATAATCAGGATGTGTTTGATGCCGATGCAGAGGTCGAGCGCATAATTGATAAAGTTGAAAGTGAGGCTGCCGGAGCGGACGCTCCTTCGGTTCTTGTAATCGATGAGGAATCCCCGCTGCTCAAGGCTATGGAGAGACGTGTGCTCGTGCTTGACGGCGCAATGGGGACTATGATACAGTCCTGCGGACTTACAGAGAATGATTTCAGAGGTGAGAGATTCGGCAGTCATGAATGTGCGTTGCGAGGCAACAACGATCTGCTGTCGATAACACGGCCTGACATCATCCGTGATATTCACCGCAAGTATCTTGAAGCCGGCGCGGATATAATCAGTACCGATACTTTCAACGCACAGCGCATTTCGATGGCCGATTTCAGGCTCGATGGAATATGCCGTGAAATAAATCTTGCGTCTGCCGGTCTCGCTCGTGAACTGGCCGATGAATACACTCGCAAGACTCCGTGGAAGCCTCGTTTCGTTGCTGGTTCAATGGGCCCGACAAGCAAGACTTGTTCGCTCAATACGGAAAGTGTACAGCCCGGATGGGCCACTTTCAGCTACGACATTCTTCTTGAAGCATACGAGGAACAAGCTTCGGCACTGATTGAAGGAGGCGTTGACATTCTTCTCATAGAGACGATTTTTGATGTCAAGAATGCCGATGCGGCCATAAAGGCAGCAGTCAAAGCCATGCGCAAGGCTGGAAAGACACTGCCGCTGATGCTGAGTTTCACTGTCAAGACTCCCGACGGATACAATATGCTTGGCCAGTCGGTCAGCGAATTCATAGCCGGGCTTAAAGATGTTCCAGTCCTTTCTGTCGGCTTGAACTGTGTGAGAGACATCAGTGAGATGATTCCGTTGCTTGTCCGTCTCGGCAGTGAATGCGACTACAGGATAAGCGCATATCCTAATGCCGGTCTGCCTGATGACAACGGCAACTATGGACTGTCGCCCGAAATGCTTCAGGCTGCCATGTGGCCGTTGCTCGACGGACATGTGGTCAACGTAATAGGCGGTTGCTGCGGAACGACCGATAAGCATATTGCCGCACTTGCACGCATCACAGAGCCGGTCAAGGGGTTGTGGCTTTCGCCTCACTGCCCGGGACTGAAATCGGATGTGGCAGAAATCAAGTCTGGCGAAAAAACGCGTTACCGTGAGCCTGTGATTGCCCACGGTGTGAACTGCGACTGCTGTCTTCCGGCCAATATGAATCCTGAGTCTGTGGCAGTCAGCGACGACGCTGTGTTTGAGGCAATCCTTTCCGGCAAGGCCGACGACGCTGCTGCTGCGACCAAGGTTCTGGTTGACAAAGGTGTCGCTCCTCAGGAGATAATCAACGACCAGATGATACGCGCTATGGCTGAGGTCGGACAGCGTTTTCAGGACGGCAAGGCATTCGTGCCGCAGCTGCTCATGGCCGGACGCGCCATGAAGTCAGCTCTTGAACTTCTGAAGCCGATGCTTGCAGGCGGCGCAGCCGCTACGCTCGGAAAGGTTGTCATCGGAACAGTCAAAGGCGACCTCCACGATATAGGCAAGAATCTTGTAGCCTCTATGCTTGAGGGCTGTGGCTTCGAGGTCATAAATATAGGTATAGACGTGCCCGCCGAGACCTTTGTCGATGAGGTTCGTAAGAGCAGGGCAGATATATTGTGCATGAGCGCCCTCCTAACCACTACAATGACCTATATGAAAGATGTCATCGTAGCGCTTGAAGAAGCCGGAATCCGCGATAAAGTGAAGGTGATGGTGGGCGGTGCCCCCGTAAGCCAGACCTTTGCGGATGAAATCGGTGCAGACGGCTACAGTGATAATGCTAATACTGCGGTTGCACTCGCGCGTCGACTTGTCGGCGCGTGAGTGTGACTCACTCACGATTGTTGACTCATTAATTCACATTTATGCTTTATTTACTTAAATCTAATGAAAATATAAAATGAATGATTTATCAATGCGGCCGATGGACTGGGTGGTCCTGATTGCCTATTTTGTCGTGCTGCTGGCCATTGGCCTGTGGGCAAGTTCGAAGACCAAGAAAGGCTCTCACAAGTTTCTTGCCGGAAATTCTCTGAAATGGCATCATATCGGATTCTCCATGTGGGGGACTAATGTAGGACCATCGATGCTCATAGCCTCGGCGAGCGCCGGTTTCGCGGCCGGTATAGTGTCAGGCAACTATGCGTGGTATGCCTTTGTGTTCATAGCTCTACTCGCCTTTGTGTTTGCTCCCCGCTATCTTGGAGAGAAAATCACGACTCTTCCTGAATTCATGGGAAAACGTTTCGGCGAATCGACGCGTAACATGCTTGCGTGGTACACGATAGTCACCGTGCTGATTTCATGGCTTGCGCTGACACTCTTTGCTGGTGGCATCATCATCCGTCAGGTCTTCGGGATTCCGATGTGGTTTTCTGCGTTCATCCTGCTTGCGATTTCGGCATTCTTCACTATCATTGGCGGACTGAGGGCGATAGCCTATACGAATGTCTATCAGATGGTGTTGCTGATTTTCGTATCGGCGACGCTGACGGTTGTCGGCATCTGGCATCTTGGCGGAGAGTCCGTTGTGGGAGGCATAAACACTCTGGCAGATTCGAGTGTAGTCCCCTCGCACTACTGGAATCTCTTCCAGCCAAACGACCACAAGGAGTTCCCGTGGCTACCGATTCTTCTCGGCTATCCGATTTCAGGTCTGTGGTTCTGGTGCACGGACCAGTCGATGGTTCAGCCCGTACTTGCGGCACGTGACCTGAATGAAGGACAGAAAGGAGCGAATTTCACCGGCTGGCTGAAGATACTTGACGTAGCTATCTATATCATTCCCGGAGTGGTCTGCTTCGCGCTTTGGAAAAAAGGCTTTTTCGGCGATGCCATAATCGAGCCTGACCATGCCTACATGACACTTGTTTCGAGCCTGTTCCCGGTCGGAATGGTAGGACTTGTGATTGCTGTGCTTACAGCTGCTCTCATTAGCACTATCGGTTCGGCTCTCAATGCCCTCAGCACCGTGTTCACGATGGATATCTATGTCAAGAATATCAACACCGAGGCTACACAGGCCGAAATCGTGCGCACCGGCCATATTGTGACCGTAGTCGGCGCTCTCGTCTCTATTCTGATTACGATAGCCGTTGACAATATCAAAGGCATGGATCTTTTTAATGTGTTCCAGTCGGTGCTGAGCTTCATCGCGCCTCCGATGGCGGCAGTTTTTGTCATGGGTGTGTTCTGGAAGCGCTGCACGACACTTGCTGCAAACATAGTCCTGACATTCGGTACGATTTTCAGCATCGGATGCGGTGTCCTTTACCTGTGGGTAATACCCAATGCCACTGAGCACGTCCATTTCATGATGCTTTCATTCCTCATATTCGTAGTCCTTATCATAACTATGATCGCTGTGAGCATGATGGATAAAGCTACAGTCGAGCGTGCGCCGATGACTGTCATAAAAGGCAGGATGTCGCTCAGCGTTCAGATGGCATGGCTTGCTCTTGCTGTCGTGATGGCGGGACTTTACGTGTTCTTCAACGGCCATTGAAACCACTGTCATAATACAATAAGCCGGTCGGACGCGACAATATCCGACTTATTTTTGTCCCGCCCGACGGAATTTATTATTTTTGCATGTCTATAAAACCAATCCAAATGAATACAACCTTTAAATCTCCACTTAGCGGAATCATTCCTCCTCTTGTGACTCCACTTCTCGGCAACGACACTCTCGATGTCGCAAGTCTTGAAAATCTTATCGAACATCTCATTGCAGGTGGTGTCCACGGTCTCTTCATCCTTGGCACTACAGGAGAGGAACAGAGCCTTAGCTACCGTCTCCGCAAAGAGATGATCAAAGAAACCTGCCGCATCAATGCCGGTCGTCTCCCTGTGCTGGTGTGTGTGACCGACACTTCAATTGTCGAAAGCGTCAATCTCGCGAAGGTTGCCGCCGACTGCGGTGCATCGGCTGTCGTGAGCGCTGCACCCTACTATTTTGCTACCGGCCAGCCTGAGCTTGCAGAATTCTACGAGGATATGCTTCCGGAGCTCCCGCTTCCGCTTTTCCTCTACAATATGCCCAGCCACGTGAAGGTCAACTTCTCACCGGCGACTATCCATCGCATCGCTGAAAACGAAAAGGTGGTAGGTTTCAAGGACAGCTCTGCCAATATCCCGTATTTCCAGTCGGTGATGTATACGATGAAAGACCGTCCCGACTTCGCGCTCCTCATGGGCCCCGAGGAAGTGACCGGCGAATGTGTGCTTCTCGGCGCTAACGGCGGTATCAACGGCGGTGCCAATATGTTCCCCGAGCTTTATGTGGCCATGTATAACGCAGCCAAGGCAGGAGATGTCAAAGAAGTGTGGCGTCTCCAGCAGATCATCATGCAGATCAGCACTACAATCTATAGCGTCGGCAAGCACGGCTCAAGCTATCTGAAGGGTCTCAAGTGTGCATGCTCGCTCCTCGGTGTCATCAAGGATGATTTTGTGGCAGCTCCGTTCCACAAGTTCAATGAACCCGAACGTCGCAGGATTCAGGAAGCACTTGACCGTCTCCCGATTGAAAATGGCAAGATAATCCTTTGATTTTCTTATATTTTAAGTAATATTGCTCATTCCCCTCTCTTATTTATACACAAACGTTACTATTACCCTATCTCTCGTATCATGAATATAATAGACCTTGTCGTATTCCTTGTTTTTACAGTCGGAACCATATTGTTCGGTTATCTTTTCGGACGTAAGAAACAGAGTAGCGATGAGTTTACCCGTGGTGGAGGCAAAGTGCCCGGATGGGTGGTCGGCCTCTCGATATTTGCTTCGTTCTGTAGCTCGATTTCTTTTTTAGGCTATTGTTCATCAGCGTTTACAGGAAACTGGAATGCCTTTGTGTTCACAATCTCTATTCTGCCGGCCGGACTTTTGGCCATGCGTTACTTTGTCCCTTTTTACCGCTCTCTCGGAAGCATCAGTGCCTACAGTTTCTTTGAAAAACGTTTTGGCCGCTGGGCACGTCTGTATGCGTCGGTGTTCTATCTCTTCACACAGGTGTGTCGTTCTGGAGCTATATTGTTTCTGCTTGCCGTCCCGATGAATGTACTGATGGGGTGGAGCATTCCTCTTGTTGTTACAGTGACAGGTATAGGAATCATCCTCTACAGCCAGAAAGGCGGTCTGAAATCAGTAATCTGGACAGAGGCTCTTCAGGGTGCTATTCTCATAGTCGGTGCTATCATCTGTCTTGTAATGCTTTTCAAAGGAATGCCCGAAGGTCCGGGACAAGCTCTGAGAATCTGTATGGAGAACAACAAGTTCTCTCTCGGCAGCTTTGGCGACAGTCTTGTCGAAAGCACATTCTGGGTCTGTCTGATTTACGGTATGTTTACCAATCTGAACAACTTTGCAATTGACCAGAGCTATACGCAGCGCTATTGTGCAGCTCCGTCGCTGAGCGAGGCGAGAAAGAGTGCGTTCTGGGGCTCGCTTCTCACATTGCCGGTCAATTTCATCCTGTTTCTCATCGGTTCATGTCTGTTCGCGTTCTATCATGTTAACCCCGGCTCTCTGCCCGAGGGCATAAAAAGTGACTATGTGTTTCCATATTTTATTATCAATGAACTTCCCGTCGGACTGATCGGTCTGCTGATCGCCTCTATTTTCTGTGCAGGAATGAGCACTGTGGCCACAAGTGTCACATCGTCAGGCACGATTGTGCTGACCGATTTCTATTCACATATGTTTCCAAATGCGAGCGATGAGCGCAAGGTCATTGTGCTTCGTCTTGCAAGTGTGGCTGTCGGTGTTCTCGGCATCGGTGTTGCTCTATGTTTCCTTCTTGTCGACAATGCGCTTGACGCTTGGTGGGCGCTAAGCAGCGTATGTTCCGGCGGTGTCCTCGGCATGTTCCTGCTGGCTTATCTATGTCCCAAGGCCAAGAAGCAGCATGTGGTGCCCGGTGTGGTTGTCGGTGTGGCTTCATTGATTCTTATCGCATTGCAGACTAAACTGACCGATTGGATGGGGCTTCCGCAGTTCGTGCATATCAATCTCAGCATTGTAATCAGCACATTGCTCATATTTTTTATCGGCTTTATACTTGTGCGGTTCATGAATAAGGAGAAGGACAATTCGATCCACGGTTCATCCGTGCCTCAATGAAAACAAATAAAGGCTAAATATTGTTATCAATTAAACAAATTTATGTTTTTCCAGATACCGCATGGACGATCTTATAATAATTATCGCACTTATTCTTCTAAACGGCATATTCTCAATGTCGGAAGTAGCCTTGATTTCAGCACGTAAATCAAAACTGACATCCGATGCACGCAACGGCAACCGCAACGCGGCCACAGCCCTGCAGCTCGCAGGCGAACCTGACCGTTTTCTCTCGACTGTACAAATAGGCATAACCCTGATAGGAATCCTGACGGGTATGTTTTCAGGAGCGACAATCGCTACACAGCTTGCCGACTGGCTTGCCGCAGCCGGAGTTGCCCCCCGGCTTGCGCTTACGCTGTCGAAAGTTGTGATAGTGTCTGTGGTGACATATCTCTCGATTGTCGTTGGCGAGCTCGTCCCCAAGCGCATAGGACTCGGACGTGCCGATACGATAGCCAAGATTGTTGCCGGACCGATGAAAATGCTCTCTATAATCACTTATCCCGTAGTGTGGCTACTATCGGTTTCCACTGCCGGAATCGTGAAACTTCTTCGTCTGGGAGAGAATGCGTCGAAAGTGACTGAGGAGGAAATCAAGTCGCTTATTCAGGAAGGCACTGAGTCCGGCGAGGTTCGCGAGGTCGAGCAGGATATTATGGAGCGCGCGCTCGTGCTCGGCGATTGCAGGATTGAAGCCATAATGACAAGCCGCAAGGATGTGGCATGTCTGACAATCGGAATGGATGAGGAAAAAATCCGCAAAGTGCTTGCCGATGAGCTTCATTCGACCTATCCGGTATTTGACGATGACAGGGAAGAAATCTGTGGAGTGGTTTCGCTCAAACAGCTAATTCTTACGCTCGGACAGCCTGATTTCAATATCGGCCGGCAGCTGTCGTCGGGGCTTTCGATTCCGGAAAGCATGACGGTCTACGACGCTCTCGACACATTCAAGCGCACACGCGAGCATCTTGCACTCGTCTATGACGAATATGGGTGTTTTCAGGGAGTTGTCACGCTCGGTGACATTCTCGACGGCCTTGTGGGATGTACTTCCGAAGGGATGGACGGCCCTGTAATCATCAAGCGGCAAGACAAGGACGAATGGCTGGTCGACGGGCAATGTTCCGTCTATGACTTCCTTTCGTTTTTTGACCGCGAGGATCTTTATCAGCCTGCGTCATATACAACTTTGGCAGGGCTGATTATCGAAAATCTCAAGCGTGTTCCGTCAGAGGGTGACATATTCGATTGGAACTGTTTCCGCTTCGAGGTAGCAGACATGGACAGAGCTCGTATCGACAAGATTGCGGTTTCCATGCTTACTCAGAAAGAGGATTAAGCCTTTCATACAATTTCCCTTATGCGCTGACGCCTGTTGCACGACGAAAAACGTGCAACAGGCTAATTTTGTTTCTTCAACATCAATATGCCGGAATTCCTGAAAAGGTGTGATAATGCAAAACGGATGAAAGAAAATTATCATCCATTTCGGATATGTTACATAAATGACGTTGAAAGTTAACATTCAAAGAACCTACAAACCTGTTTGTCTATATAAAATCGTGATTGATATTGACCCGGCTATGGCTTTTGGCAATCAACACTCATAACAGCCACACTATTTCCTTTTTGATAAAAATAAAGTTGAAAAATCAACATTTGTTGACTTATATATTCGAGATAATACCTATTTTTGTGAAATAAAACCTGTTTTTATAGGATAATACCTAAATTTGCAAAATAAGAACCTGACTATATTATGCCAAACCGAATTATCACATCTATATTCTGCGCCTCAGTAGCTATATCTGCGATGTCGCAGACAGAAAAGTCTGACAGCATCAAGACTCAAGAACTTGACGAAGTTGTGGTTAATGCGCAGATGCAACGCACCTCACCGACCTCTACGACCTATATTCCGACAGTCAGACAAAAGAACGCTTCGCAAAACGCAGTCGATCTTCTACGGCAGATGGCTATACCTCAGCTTCAGATAAATCCTGTCAGCGATGCGGTTACCGACAATGCAGGAGTTGACGTGGCAATCTTTATAAATTATCTCGAAGCGTCAAAGGAGGAAATGGAAGGTATGCGTATGCCGGATGTCAGGAAAGTCGAGTATCTTGAATTTCCGAGCGATCCGCGTTTTCGAGGGGCGCAGCGTGTAATCAACATCATTGTTTATGAATACGACTACGGTGGCTACACAAAGCTGACCACAAATGAAAACTTTCTTATGGGATTTTCAACCCGCAACAACATTTTCTCTAAGTTCTCATATAAGAAAATGACTTACGACCTGTATGTAGGAGCCAGCCATTGGAACAACCATCATGGAGGTAATACCGTAAAAGGTATCTACTCGCTCAAAGACGAGGATGGGGCTGATTACAAGCTGACCCGTACAGAAGCGCTTGACGGGTCGCATTATAAACAGAGCCAATATCCAGTCACTCTTCGGGCTACATACGCATCTGAAAAAATCCAGATACGCAACACTTTCGGATTTACCCATTCAGGCGTTCCGACCTATGACCAGAGAGGTAGTCTCACATATCAGCCGGGCAATGAACGAAACTACACTTTCGACAGGAGCAATCCGAACCGCAGTAATACCATCGCATATCAAGGTTCGTTCTTTTTCTCTTTGCCGAAGCGGTTTTCGTTTGACATCTCACCGCGTTTCAATTACACGCACAGCAACGACTATCTGTCATACTCCACCTCGAACTCATCTGAAATAATCCGCAACGCTCGTGAGAATGCCTATAATTATCGTGTTGACACATACTTGCGTAAGCATATCGGTCAGAAGCATACGGCTATGCTCGGAATAAACGGCGGTGACCATATCAACAGGTTGCGTTACTCGGGCACGAACAATTACTATGACAGCTTTCATAATTCTTTTGCGGCCGGATCACTTTGCTATAATTTTCAGACTCAGAAAATCAGCCTTTATGCTGATGCCGGAGTGTGCTGGGAAGAAAGTGACATAAACGGAGAAAAATACAATGACATATATCCATTCATACATCTGAATTTCCGCCTCTCGCCAAACGCTAAAAATGCTTTTTCGGCTTATTTTCAATATGCCACCAACAGCCCGGGTATAGCTGAGAAGGCATCTGATATTCTTCAGGAAAATGAATTCATGTACATCACCGGCAATCCTTTGCTTGAAAACAGCCGGCATGTCTCTCTTAATCTTGCCTATACGTGGATGCCGTCAAATGCTTTCGGCATGAGTGCGTTTAGTAATTTCTTCGAATGCTTTGACCGGCAACTTGTGGTATATGATCCGTATAATGACGGTCAGGCTCTCATCAGAAACTATCGCAATAACGGCAATTACATCAAAGAGGAAATCGGACTTGCCGCCAACTGGAAACTGCTTGGGGGAAAATTGCAGCTCTACGCAAGCCCAAGACAGGCGTTCTACAAATCCACCGGCATATACCGTAAATCATACAATCCGTTCACTGTAACCGCACAAGCTACATATTACCTCGACAGTTTCTATTTTAAGGCATATTATCAATCGCCCGAAAAGCAGATGTCATCCATCTCCCCGCATATTTATGAGGGCAGGAACTTTCATAGTCTGACAGTCGGTTGGGCAAATTCCGACTGGAATATACGGGTCATGGCCGCCAACTTCTTTAACAAGGGCTGGAGCTGCGCCAAGACTATTACCGAAACACCGTTATATACCGGATATAAGGAAAATATCGGCACAAACTCACATCCACGTATCAACGTGGCTGTCACTTATACATTCGGCTATGGTAAAAAGGTAAAACGGGGCAATGAGGTCGGCGAACAGTCAGGCGCAAACTCCGCTATAATGAAATAATAAATCGTGCATTTAAGTATCACATCAGCCTCAGTCGTAAGGTGAAATTGATTAGTATTGAAACATTGTACATGACAAAAATTTGAAAACATCGAATTTTGGGGTATAAGTCGGACGCAGAAGTATTGTTGAAATCTCCTCCAAACCATACTTGACAAGCGACTTTGCCTTTCTTCCATGTTTCAGAATCCTTATCGGTTTAATATTTATATCTTTATGTTCACCAACGAGATATGCCCATACAAGAGCCATGCAGACCATCGCGAGAAGTCTTGCGATGCGCTCCATATCACGCATATGGGTGTCCTCGATATTGAAACCGGAGGATTTCATGGCTCTGAAGGCCGTTTCTATCTCCCATCGTTTTTTGTATGTCAAAATCGCCTCCTCGGGCCGGTTGAAGCATATGAGAATCTGCAATTCCGGAACACCATCGGAGTTTTTGATCCGGCTTCCGGCAAGATAGACATACTCCCCTTTGTGAAGAAAGAGCTTATGGAAGAATTTCTCCTGGCCGACCTTCAAGTCATTGAACAGCCACCATGCACGGATTCTTTCACCGGTGGATGGCTTGACAATCCGGAAGTTCTGACGTATTCTGATGTAATACCGTATGCGACGGCTGTTGAGCCATCCTGTCCATTCCTTTCCGATGAACTCGCGGTCTGCCACAAGGCAGTCGATGCATTCCGCTCCGAAAAGACGGATAAAACGTTCCATAATCTTCTTGCGTTCTTCCCAGTTGGAGTTGCCACGTTTAGAGAGAAGACTGAATATCAAAGGGAAGGCAATCCCTTTATAGGTGATGCCCAACATAAGAATGTTGATATTGAACTCCCCGAACTTCCAGTTGGTGCGATCCATGCTGAGCACAAGGCCGGTCTTGACAGGAATCAGCGAGAAAATCATACGGGCAATGATATCAAGGTCAAGAACATACCTGGCAAAGAATCTTTGGAGCCGTCTGAGGTTGGAATCCTTGTCGACAGCCGTAGGCATCGCATCAGCCAGTTTGTGAAGGCTGACAGTCTGCACCACACAGAGTGCATGGAGCAGCAGCGCCATAAGTTTTATGCGTGCCAGATTCATACTTTGTCCAAAATGCTCTTGCATAATCGGGAGGATTTGGTTAACTTTGACCGAGTCCTTGAAATTAGTAGTTTTCATGAGAAAAAGCGACCAAACTTTTCCTTTAAATTACTAAATTTCAGGGATTTTTTGCAAATTTAATCACTTGAAAATTAGATGTTTAACAGCATAAATTTAAATTTTGTCATCTACTAAAGTATTGAAATTAAAAGTGAAGTCCCCGGCAGCGATGCCGGGGACTTCACTTTTACGCCACCGGGAGATGACAGAGTTTCTTTCGGTGGCGTAAGTATGGTTATTCGAATTTCAGTTTTTAGCAGTGAGGCATTCGAGTTGCTGGCGCAGTTTCGGGTCTGAGGGGCGTTTGGCATAGCTTTCGACTATCCGTCCCTCACGGTCGATGAGCATGATTCGCGGTACTCCGTGGATGTTGAGCTGTTTGAGCAGCGGAGAATTGAAGCCGTCGGGAAGATTGACGCTCAGCACTCCCGGTGCGTGGGGCTTTTCGCGCATCATTTTTTTCCATTCGGCATAAAGCTCGTCGCCTGTGTCGACCGAGAGGGAAATGAATCTTACACCCTTGCCGTCGAATGCTTTTGCAACCTCGTCGAAGTATGGCATTTCTGCACGGCATGGCGCACAGCCCGTAAACCAGAAGTCGATTATTACATAATCGCCTCTGAAATCGGCAAAATTGAATTCCTTGCCGTCGACATCCTTGAATATGAAATCGGGCATCTGTGTTCCGGCAGCGACGTTTGCTGCGGCACGTGTCTTTTCTGCATACTCGTTTTCAAGCTCACCGATCCGGTCGCTTGCACCGGCATCAGTGATGAGCGGTCTGATTTCAGGCAGCTGACGGCTGAAGTCGTTCAGATAGTTGCGCTTAAGTGTCAGAGCGAGCAGATTGACGAGGAAATGCGACCTTACTTTCTCGTTGTCAATAGCCTTGGCGTAGACAGTCATGTATGATCCGTTTATGGCGGGTATCAGGCCACGGCTTTCTTTTGTCTCAATGGCCTTGTTTACAACATCAAACCATTTCGGGATTCTCAGTATGCGCTCGTCGCTGAATGTCAGCGTGTCAAGAAAATTATAGAAATCGTCGCTGATTTCCACCTTCTGTCCGTTGGGGCGGAACACCTTTGCGAGTGCCACTCCACCGAGCCGTTGGTTAAGGAAGGTGTAGCGGTTATAGAGTTTGTGGGTGGCTGCAAATTCCTGATCCAGACCGGCAGCGTCAATCAGAGAGTCGAGTTTCAAGATTTCCGATTCGTTATAGGCGATCCATTCCGATGAATAAGGCTTGATGGTCTTTGGCGTGCGGCAGATGTAGGGATGGCTGCTGATAAAGCTGTTTTCCTTCTCGTTAGTGCCCTTGACGGCAACGTTGCCGTCATTGCCGACTGTGATTTCTGTCGTCGAACCCGGAGTGATGAATACGGGATGGAAATTGCCGTTTTCGGCAATCAGACGGTAATATGCCGGCGAGTCAGTAACGGTAATTACCGTGTCGTTGGCAGTGACTTGTGAATATTCGAGGGCGGCTTCCGGCTGGAAATAGATTTTTTCACCGCCTCGGTTTATGACGGAGACTGTAGCCGGAGCAGCACCGTATGCCGGGACTGATGCGATTAGGGTCGCTATCGTCAAAGCGGCCACATTGAGATTTTTTTTCATTTGCTGTTCTGTTTAAGGTCACTTGTTTGCATGGCTTTTAGAGGGAAGGGGAAGGTGAGGAGTGTCGAATTCGGCGCCAGCGTATAGGTCTCGCCTTCGAATTCTTTTGTCAGAGTCTCGTTGAATTCAGTGCAGAAGCGGCGGAGATCGAAAAATCCGTTGTAGGTGAAGAAAAGTTCGCGTTTACGCTCTTCACGGACAAATTTCAGCGCTTCGGCCGCATCGGAAGTGGTCAGACGTGTGTAACGGCTGCTGATGTTACGGCGCGAGCGGATAATGTCGAGATAGTTCATAGCCTGTGCGATGTCGGCCGGCGAGCCCTTGCGTGCATAGCATTCGGCAAGCATCAGATAGACTTCCGAAAGGCGCATTCCCGATGGATTCCAGCGGATGCCCATTGATGTAAACTCGCGGTCGCCTTCAGGTGCGGTCTCGTGCGAACGGCGGTAGCGGAGACAGTAGAGCATGCGCAGGTCGGCTTGCTGGTCGAAAAGACTGATGACATCGGCTGTGAGATACATCGGAAAGGGATCGTTGTTGGTAGTGCCAAACTGATAGAGAAGGTTTTCTGGCGCGTCATATCCTTTTTGGACACCGTTTTTCCAGATGCTCTCGATTGCGTCGTTGAGCCCCATGAACTCGGGTCGGTCGATTGCTCTGTCTGTACCATAGGCCATCAGCAGCTGAGGGGAATAGCGGTTGTATTCATCGTTCATATCCCAGAGTTCGTGCTTTCCGGCCGGAGCTTCGGCGAGAGCGTCGAGACAGGCTGCTATACACTCGTCGATTTCGCGCTTGAACAGGTGGACTTTAGCCTTAAACGCGTAGCCGAAAGTTTTGTCAGGTCGGAAAGAGTTGAGAGCGGTGTGCGGAAGGTCGGCAATGGCTTCGTCAATGTCTTTCTGAATGAAGTTGTAGGTATAGCCGACAGACTGCTGGACACCTTTTTCCTCAATGCTTTCAAACATTTTTTCTCGGACGATGATGCCGTTGGTGTTATCGGCAGTTGCCGGATCGTATGGCTTGGCGAACGTGTTGACGAGGAAAAAATAGTTGTATGCCCTCATGATTTTGGCCTGAGCCATAGCGAGAGCCTTGTCAGAGTCAGGCCCTTTGGCTGTGTGGATGTTGCTTATTATGACATTGAAGTTAGTGATGCGGTTGTAGCAGTTATTATAAAGAGAGCTGTTGATTGTGACAGCCGCACGGTCATAGTCTTCGTTCCAGAGAAAGCCGGCCGATCGCAGTGGCGAGGTGTAGTTTTTTAGTTCCTCAACCTTATACCATGAGGCTTCATTGCAGATATTGAGGCTGTTGGCATGGTCATAGTTAGGCGACACTTCTTCGAGCAGTCCGAGATAGTCATCAGTGGTTTCGAGCTGGGTGCGTCCCTTCGGCTCGACATCGAGATAGCTGTCGCATGACGAGAACAATGCCGCTGTACACGCGAGAGCCGTTGATATATGAAGTCTGATATTCATTTTCAAATAATTGTGGGATTTGATGGAGAGTTTTTAGAAGTTGAAGTTGAGTCCGAAAATATAGGTCGGAGTCTGAGCGTCGGTCCTGAGTCCTGAATTGGCATTGAAAGCTTCAGGGTCGATGTCGTGTTTGTTGGCTGCCCAATGGCATAGATTGTCTATCTGGAATCGCAGCTGTGCACCTTTGAAAGCATGGGTCTTTTTAAGCAGTCGTGCGGGGAAGGTGTAGGCCACGCCTATGTTGCGCAGTTTGATGAAAGATGCGCTGGCGGTGTTGATGTCAGCGTAGCGCCAGTGTTCGTTGCGCTCGCCGCTGTCGCCGTGGATACCCATGACAGGAATGCTTGTGTTTGTATTTTCAGCAGTCCAGCGGTCAACGATGTCCTCGCTGACAGCGCCGTCGAGCAGCTTGTGGTTAGAGTCATAGAGAGTCGGGACATCGACGCGCAGGGAGTGTCCGGCATAGTAGACCACCTTGGCGAATGCCGACAGGTCGCGCCAGCGGAAATCAAGATTGAGCGCTCCGTTCCATTTCGGTGTCAGCTGTCCGACGCATACCACAGCATCTATGTTGCGCACAGGATTGATTGAAACGGCTTCGCCGTTCTCATTGTAGACCGAAGGATTGCCGTCGGCTGTCAGACCTGCATACTTATATGCGTAAAGCGAATTGTAGGTATCGCCTTTCAGATAGTTTGAAGTCGGATAGCGCATCATGTCGAGTGCGTCAGTGGGTTTGTAGTCCACTTTGTCGATGGTGTTCTTGTTGTAGGCGGCCGAGAATGATGTGGTGAACGAGAAATCACGGTTTCTGATCCAGTCATAGCTGAGGTTGATTTCCACACCGGTGTTTTTCATTGCACCGTTGTTTGCACGCGCCATGCCGTCGAAGCCGAGCGACGGGTCTATGCTCTTGTTGACAAGGAGGTCGGAGCTGTATTTGCTATAGAAATCAAGGCTGCCCGACAGGCGGTTGATGAGCATGAAGTCAATACCTGCATTGAAAGTCGAGGTCTTTTCCCAGCGCAGAGAGCTGTTTGGCGGGGTGAGAATTATCGTGATCGGGCTGTTGGTATAGGGAGATGTGGCGAACGATGCGAGAAGATAGGGCGACGATGTCTGGTCGACCATACCCGTGATACCGTAAGTGGCACGAATTTTAAGCATGTTGAGCCATGTTATGTCGCGCATGAACTGCTCTTTGTCGACATTCCAGCTGCCACCTACCGACCACAGCGGTCGGTAACGGTATTTCGGATCGCTTCCGAAGAGGTCAGCCTGCTCGACACGTACACTCGCGTTGAGCGAATAGCGCGAGTCATACACATAACCGGCGTTGAAGTAAGCTGACACATAGCGGTGTTTCACGTCTGCGATGTAGAGATTCTCGGCTTTGGTGCGCGAGGCAGCGTAGAGCTGGCCGATAACGCCTGTCTTCGAAAGAGTCATCCAGTCGACCTGTCCGTAGGTGAGACGCTGGGCATCGAAGCCATAGCGCTCGCTTATGTGCACGTCGTTTTTGTCCTCGCGTGCCTCAGCTCCGAGAAGAGCCGTCACGTCGTGCTTGTCGCCGAAAGTGTTGCGGTAATTGAACTGACCGCGCACATTGTAATTGTCATAGTTGGTGTCGCGGTAGAGCATGTGGCCGCCCTGAGGAATGTTGTAGTCAAATCCTCCGCGACTGTTGGTCGATGCGAATTCATTTATCATCGAGCGCATCATGTATGAATCGGCCTCGTCGTATTCCGACGCATTTATCTTGCGTTTTTCATATTGGGCCTTAAGTTCGAAGTCAAGACCGCGGATGATATTGAAGTTTGCCTGAAGGAAATACTTCATATAGAGGTCGTCGGACTTATATTTGTTATAGCCTGATTCCTCGATTGCATTGTAGCCCATGAAGTTGAGACCATCTGTCGAGTTTATATCCTCTGCGAGTACCTGATTGTAGAGATAGCGGTATGATAGGTTGCCATCGTTGTCATAGAGTGTATCGTAGGGCATTGCCGCTGTCGCTTCGAGTCCTGAAGCCTGTGTGTAGGAGGTTTTCTTAAGCATCACGTTAGCTCCGAGGGTCAGTTTCATCCACGGAGCGACCTTGAGGTCGTTGCGGGTGTAGAACGACAGGCGGTCGTCACTGTCATACTTCGTGTAAAGTCCCATCTTCTGGTAGCGGACGGCTGCATAGAAGTCATATTTTTCGCTTCCTGCGTTGAGTGTCACGTTGTAGTCTTGTGTCAGGCTGTTTTTCTGAAGATGTTTGCGATACTCCTCTCGGTAGTCGTTTTTTACGCAGTGCATCAAGTGAGGCGTTAAGCTCTGTTTCGCTGATTTCGTTGCGCGACAGACGGTAATAGAGCATGTCGATCTGCGACATATATGCCGCGTTGGTCTTGCTCGTCTTTGTGGAGAAGTAGCCTGTCGGATTATTGATGTAATCGGGGTCGGTAATGAGCATTTCGCGTTCGAGATCGATTATCGATGATGTCGAAGCATAGTGCTGATAGTCCAGCGAGGGGAGCGGATTCAGGTAATAGCCGAGCGAGAAATTGGCTTCGAGCTTGCGGTCAGCTCCGCGCTTTGTCGTGATGACAATGACACCGTTAGAGGCATATACTCCGTAGAGCGATGTGGCAGCCGCGTCTTTCAGCACTGTCACGCTTTCAATCGTGTTGGGATTGATGTCGTCGATGGTCATGCCGGTTGCAGGCTGTCCGTCGACAACAAGGAGCGGGGTGCTTGAAATTGAAAATGACGAGTTGCCTCGGATGCTCATCTGGTTGTTGTAGATGGTCAGACCGGGTGTGACACCTTCGAGTTTCGAACTGAGGTCGGGAGCTTGGATTTTGCCGAGTTTCTCAGCGCCGACAACCACGGCCGAGCCTGTGTTGCGTTCGCGAGAGATTGTCTGGAATCCAGATACGATTACTTCATCAAGCATGTCGGCATTGGTCTCAAGTACGATGTCGAGCTTTGCGCCTGATGTGGCCTGCACTTCTTTGGTTTTCATGCCTACATAGCTCACCACGAGTGTCACTTTTCCCTGACGGTGGACATTGATTTCAAAATTGCCGTCAATGTCGGTGCTTGTGCCGTTCTGAGTTCCCTTTACGACGATTGTTGCGCCCGGGAGCGGTTCGTTTGTGTCGTCGGTCACTGTTCCACGTATCGTCGTGGCGTTGGACTGTGGCGCTGTGATGCCGGCTGGAATTTCGATGGCGAGTGCCGAGGCTGTCGGGAATATGAAAAGCCCGAAAGTGGCGATCACCAGCGATTTGCAGATAATGTTGGTATGACTATACATTTATTATGAATAAGTTACTTGGCGTGTGAATTATTTATGAATTGCGGATGTTTATCTTTCTTACATCGCGGTTTCCGTCGGTTCGGACTATTGTCAGTATGTAGACTCCTCCTTGTAGCCCGGAGATATCGATTGCAGTCTCATTGCCGTTGGCGTTCTGTCTGACGAGCTGATGTCCGGCGATGTCATGGAGCGTTACGGACGAAAGCTGAGAGGGAGATGCTATGTAGAGATGGCCGTCAGCCACTTTAACATCCATTGAATCTGTCACGATTTCATCGAGGCCGGAAACATGGCTTGTCACCAGAAGGGATATTGAGGTGAGGAGCAGGTCGCGGCCTGGCGACATATAGAGGTTCAGGATATAGTTTCCTCTTTCGAGATTGAGATTGTCGCCTGTGAGCATCGCTGTAGCAGTGGACTTGGGGGCAACTGCCACATCTGCGCTGAAAGTTCCCTGACGGAGAGAACCGTCGGGGGCAATTATGTCTGCTTCAAGTTTTCCTTCCCATGAGTCGGGACTGAGATTCGTGACCGACAGTCTCAACGGGGTGTCGGCATTGTCTGTCATGAGATAGCTGCCGTTTTCAGGTAATATGCTGAGATGTGCGATTTTGACCTCGACCGATTGCGACAACAGAGTGATGTCGGCCACAGTCGGCTGACTGTTGTAGCTATAGAACGGTATGGCCTGATACGTGCCTCCGGCGATTCCTTTCAGCGTAGAGTTGATTTTAGCTGTAACAGTCTCGTTGGCCGGACAGAGTATGGGGCTTACATATATTCCTTTGTAGTCGCCTGAAGCGTCGGCCAGCGCTATGCCTGCATATCCTTCCAGACGTATGTCGCCTGTATTGGCGATATCGAATGTCCATGTTGCGGGAGCGTCGGCATGAAGATGGTTCCAGCTCAGTTCTGAAGCGAGGTTCACGGATATGGTTGGCATGACAGGACTTAGTGTCAGCTTTCTGCCACTGACTGTGGCATAACATTCGGAGGGGCCGTTGGCTGTCGAGCATTTTACGACATGCCAGCCGTCCTGTTCGCCACAACGGTAGTAGAAGCCTATTCGGTATGTTCCGTCAGCGAGTGATACGTCTGCAAGCTGGAAGCGGACAGCTGTGTAATTGTTGTTTTCGAGTCCGCTGACGGTTGTTGTGGAAATCGGAGTAATGCCGCTATCGGTAATCACTGCCGCACAGACCTCGCCGGTGAAGTCGTTGAGACCTTTGTTGAAAGAGTAGAAAAACAGTTGTGAATCGTCGAGTGTTGTGTGCAGTTCCGGGGTCTCGCTTGCGATATGAAACGAAGTCGCGTCGCGGAAATAGAGTTTTTCAATATTAAGCAGACGTTCGGTCTGTGCGACAGAACCGGGAGTGCCTTGCGGAGCTATGTGGCACAAAACAGCTTGTTTTAACGTATAACCTCCGGTGGAGCCTCCTGTCGATTGTTCGGACGGGTTAAGGGCCGAAAGAGAATAATATCCATCGCTCATTCCGCTCCATCCCCAGTTGAAATGGAAATAACCGTTTCCGTCGTATCCGTCACAGACGAAAGTGTGGCCCATCGAGGGATTGCGACCGTCGTAAAGCACGGGACGGCCAGCCTCAAGCTCGGATATTATAAGGTCGGTCCATTCACTGTCGCTCATTGAGCCACGCTCGTAGAAATGTATATTTCTGTCATATCCGAAATAATCGATAAGAGCTTTTCCGGCATCCTGGTGGTAGGCTATGCTTGTTTCGGAGCTATATTGCATTTTTGTTCCATAACCGACGGCTTTCATGAGCGAGGCGACTGCCTGGGAGCTTTCGTCATCCGCGCTGTCGTCGTATGTATCGGTCATGTGATTCCAGTCAAAGGGTGCGATTGCCGAGAAATCGAGTTCACGGACAATCTTTTCATTCCTGTCTTCGTAGCTGACAGTGCCGGTGGCTTGCAATGGATGGCGGTGATAGTACATAATTTGAGCCGTTGCCGTTGCCACGCATCCTGTGACTGACTGTCGGCCTGTAGTTATGTCTACGGGACATTGCAGATTGTAGGGGGATTTCTGATTCCAACGGCTTTTTAGCAGGGGCGCTACGGCATTGGCCCGTTTGTTCTCGTATGTCTGTCCGGCAGTGTCCGCAGCATGACTGTCGGCAGGGAGTGAGGATATTTCCTCGGCATACTGTTCTATCCATGTCCTGCATGCCTCAGGCATAGTTGCCATATCGATATTACCTGTGTCGCTGTAGGCAAGGATTTTCTTTGCACGGTCGTCACCGGCTATGATTACATAGCCCTCGTTTTCACCGATATTGAAGATATGAACGGCCTCGGATTGCGGGAGGGACACGCTGCGGCTTATCGCTGAAAGACTGACCGGCCGAAGTGTGGACGACAAGCCGCGTTCTGACAGGAATTCGGTGGCGTAGTGGAGTGCTGCATCATGATTTACTGTGGCGGCGGTCATACTGGTGCCTGTTAACCACGAAATAAAAGCAGCGGTCAGTATCTGTCGTTTCATGGAGTCTAACTGAAAAATTACAATGCTTTGATAACTTGTGTGTGATTGCAGAAATGCGTTTAAGATAGAAGGATTGTATTGACGGAGGTCAATTTGCGATTTTTTGATAGACAGGGGGACATCGAGATAATGCCCCCTGTCAGATAGGTTTATAAGTTTGTCGGTGAATCAGGGATGCTTACTTTACGGTAATCTTGGCTGATTCTGAGCTGCCTTTACCATAGACAACCACGACATATACGCCTGATGTCACATCAAGGCTCATTTCAAGGCTTTCAGCACCTTCGGCTGCAACTGCCGAAGCCACCTTGCGGGCCATGATATCGTAGACGGCAACTTCAGCGCCTGATGCGAGAAGTACGCTCTCTACGTTGAGACGGCCGTTGGCTGCGTTGACCTTGAGAGTGCTGTTGTCGGCCTTAATGTCGCTGATGCCTGTCGAACCGCCTTTGACAACCATGAGATAGGGCCGGTTGTCAGAACCTTCACCGATTACACCGAATGCGTCGGACTGTACGAGCACTTTTTCACCGGCTGTGAGTCCGCTCACAACGATTGTTGCGTCATCATTGCCTACAGTGGCGCTCTGGATGTCGCTCCAGTCACATTCATAGGCATACTGGTTGTCGGGATCGGTCATCTTGACCTTGCCGATGTTGAGGATTGTACCCTTTGCTCCGTGGTTGATGAAGGTATAAGTCCCGTCTTCAGGCACTGTGAAGTAGCGGTCAACCGTGTAATATGCGTCGGGGTAAGTGGTTTTGGCATCGAGAGTCAGGCTCTGTCCTCTGAGGAGGTTGTTTCCGCAGTTGAGAGTGAGCATTGCGTTATATCCGATCTGGAATGTTGCAGAAGCGTCGGCTGAAGCTGTGAATCCGATCACATTCTTTCCGGCTTTTACATACGGTCCCATCAGTCCGCTGCCGAGATTTGTGCCACCGGGACATTCGATATGGATTGCTTCGATTTTTTCAACTGCCAGAACAGGAGACATCATGTAGTTTGTGGTTATCTGTGTGGCATAGGGGACAGTAAGCTCAAACCACTTTGTCTCGCCGGCTTCGAGTGTTCTTGTCTGACCGAATTCATTGGATGAAACGGCTATTGGATAATATTTCTGCTTGCCTTCGAATCGATCTGCGGGCAGAGGATTTGCAGGGCTCATTCCAAAAAATCCTGCGACTTTGGGTGTGATTTTTACGAGATACTCCTGACCGGGCATGAGAACGTAGGCATCAGTTCCTTCTGCCATCTGGAATGCCTGTTGGCCACCGTCGCAGAGATAGACGAATATCTGCTGGCCGGCCGGTTCAGGATTGGTATAGTCCGAAGGTGCGTCGCCCCAGAGAGCCGGAGTTGCCTGAGGGCTAGTGATTGTGAACCATGCTTCGGCAGGTGCGTCTTCAAGTGTCGGAACAAACCAACCTCCCGCAGCGGGGAAAGGCTTTGCCGTTTCAGGCGTAGTGCCATAGACCTGTCCGAAGGCAGGTGCTACGCATACGCATGCGGCGATAGCGGGGAGTAAAAATTTTTTCATGCGATGAATGTTGATGTGAATGATTGGAAATTTGTTTGAAAAATTGTTGCAAATATATTGATTATATGCCTAATATACAATAATGCCAAACAAAATTTGCCGAAATTATAGCAATTTGCTTATTATTTAAGTGAATTTAATTAAAAATAGAAGTCACTTCGTTTTTTCACTTTCAACGCTCTTTATTTTGCCGGTTATGAACAGGCGGGTCTGTGGAGGGTTTGCATTGGTGCGCACGAGAATGCTGCGTTTGAAATCGGTCTCGTGGATGGTTGCCGGATTAAGTCTACCGGCTATGAATGAGCTGTCTCCGGGTGCGATGGGCTGACGCGGGTATTCGAGTCTGACACAACTGCATGAGGCGTGGACATAGGTCAGCACGAGTGGCGCATTGCCTGAGTTGACAAAACGGAACTCGAATCTTTTTTCTCCTTCGGCTTTGTCGACAAGGCCGAAATTTATATTGTTTTTTTCAAATGAGATAGCAGGAATGAAGTCGTCGGCACTTTGCGGATTGTCAGCATGCAAAGATACAATAAGACTCAGTAAAAATGTAAGTATCGCTATGACTCTTTTCATGTCGCTGCTTCGGTTGGCCGGATCTGTGATTCTCATCCCATAGCCACCATTTTGGCAAACGAGGCGGGAATGGAGGTTGTGAAGTTCATGTCCTTTCGGGTGATGGGATGGACAAAGCGGAGGGTCTGGGCATGGAGTGCCATGCGGTGGATAGGGGAGCTTTTCGCTCCGTAGCGGCGGTCGCCGGCAATCGGATGGCCGAGATCCTTCATGTGGACGCGAATCTGGTTTTTGCGTCCTGTGTCAAGCGACACCTCCATCAGTGAGTAGCCGTTGCGGCTTTTCAGAGTGGTGTAGCGTGTGATGGCGAGCTGTCCTTCCTCGGGATTTTTGGTGGAATAGACTTCATAGCGCGAGTTTTCGGCGAGATAGCTTTTGACCGTCCCTTCGGCCGGATCGGGAGTGCCTTCGACTACTGCGAGATATTTGCGCGAAAGCACCATGTTGTTCCAGTTGTGTTGCAGACGTTTTTTGGCTTCCTCACTTTTGGCGAAAACCATGAGCCCGGACGTGTCGCGGTCAAGGCGGTGGACGATGAAGAGCTTGTTGCGCGGGTCTTTCCATTTCAGATAATCGCGCAGGATGCTGTAGGCAGTGCCGTCCTTGATTTTATCCGTACCCATCGAGAGAAGCCCGTAGCCCTTGTTGACGACGATGATGTCATCGTCTTCATAGACGAGTTTCAGGCGACGGTTGTAGAACATGCGGAACTCGCGTGTCAGGTTGGCCTTTACCTCATCGCCCTGTTTAAGCTCGGTGTCAAACTGTGTCACCGGAATTCCGTTGACTGCAATCTGATTGTGGCTCAGAAGGTTCTTGATTGCGGTGCGTTTTCGTTCGGGCATTGCCTGTATGAGAAATTCGAGCAGGCGTGACTCTTGCCCGACGTTATAGCTTTCGATCACATCGGGTTTGAATGAATTGCGCTCTGCGCCCGGTTTTGTCGAGAACGGTTTCTTTGCCATATTGTATTGTCAGTGTTTACAGATTGAGTGGGGTAGTGGATTATGATTTCTTTGTTCGGCCTGATGCGCGTCGGGCGGGGCGTTTAGGGGCATTGTCCTGCTCTTCTATGAGCTGACGCACCTGTTCGATGGTGAGGTCGGCGGGGTTTTCTACGGATTTCGGTATCTTGTAGTTGTTCTTCTTGTAGGCGATGTAGACACCGTAGCGTCCGTTGAGAATCTGCATCTCAGGATCTTCATCGAAGATTTTGATCACCTTGTTGCTGTCGGCCTCGCGTTTGGCTTTGATAAGTTCCTCGGCCTCTTCGATGGTTATAGAAGTGGGTGAGAGGTCCTTCGGGATGCTTACGAATTTTCCGTCGTGGCGCAGATATGGCCCGAAACGGCCTACGGCGGCGATGACCTGCTTCCCCTCGAATTCGCCGACTTCGCGGGGAAGTTCGAACAGCTTGAGTGCGTCTTCGAGCTGTATGTCAAACACACTCTGGTCTTTGCGCAGAGATGCAAAGCGAGGTTTGTCTTTCGACTCTGTAGAGCCTATCTGCACAATCGGTCCGAAACGGCCGATTTTGACCGAGACCGGTTCGCCGGAAGTGGGGTCTGTGCCGAGAATGCGTTCGCCGATTTTGTGTTCGGTGCGCAGTTCGTTGGCTTTCTCGACTTCGGGATGGAAGAGGCCGTAGAATCGGGCTATTTCCTGATTCCAGTCGCTTTCTCCTTCGGCTATGCGGTCGAATTTCTGTTCCATGTCGGCCGTGAAGTCATAGTCGAGGATGTCCGGGAAATGTTGGGTGAGAAATTCGTTGACTATGATGCCGGTGTCGGTGGGGATAAGTTTACCCTTTTCCGCACCGACGTTCTCGCTGCGGTGGCTCGACGAGATTTTACCGTCGGCAAGGGTCATTACATTGAATGAGCGTTTTTCGCCCGGTTTTTCGCCCTTGACGATGTATTCGCGGTGCTGGATTGTCGAGATTGTCGGGGCGTAGGTCGACGGACGGCCTATGCCGAGTTCCTCCATTTTTTTGACAAGCGACGATTCGGTGTAGCGCGGGGGAGCGAGAGTGAAACGTTCTGTCGCAGTGATGTTTCCGGCAGTCAGAGTCTCGCCTGTCTTCAGAGGTGGGAGTGTTCCGCTTTCGTCCTCGCCGTTGTCGTCATCGTCGTTGCCTTCAAGATATACTTTGAGGAAACCGTCGAATTTGATGACTTCGCCCGAGGCGGTGAAGTGTTCGGGCCGTTCGGATGGAGTTATGTCGATTGTCGTTTTTTCGAGTTCTGCGTCCGCCATCTGCGAGGCCATTGTGCGGAGGCGTATGAGCCTGTAGAGGCGTTTTTCCTGTGCGCTTCCGTCGATGGTCTCCTTGTCGATATATGTAGGACGGATGGCTTCGTGTGCCTCCTGTGCGCCCTTGGCGTTGGTGTGGTAGCGGCGAACTTTGAGATATTTTTCACCGAGTTCGTCGGTGATGAGCTTCGAAATGGAATTGATGGCAAGCTGCGAGAGGTTGAGCGAGTCGGTACGCATGTAGGTGATATGTCCTGCTTCGTAAAGCTTTTGGGCTATCATCATGGTCTGCGATACGGTGAAACCGAGCTTGCGTCCGGCTTCCTGCTGGAGTGTGGAGGTGGTGAATGGCGGCGCGGGCGATTTCTTGAGCGGTTTCACGCTGATGTCGGTGACGGTATAGACCGACTTCTTGCATGCTTCAAGAAATTCGCGGGCGCTTTCCTCGTCAGGCAGACGTTTCGAAAGCTCGGCGCGGAGCTGTGCGCCCCCCGGAATGTTGAAAAGCGCGGTCACGCGGTAGTAGGGTTCTGACTTGAATGCCTGTATCTCGTTCTCGCGGTCAACGATGAGACGCACTGCCACCGACTGGACGCGTCCGGCCGACAGGGCGGGCTTGATTTTCTTCCACAACACTGGTGAGAGTTCGAATCCTACCAGACGGTCAAGCACACGGCGTGCCTGCTGGGCATCGACGAGATGGAGATCGATGTCGCGCGGCTGCTCGATGGCGTGGAGTATGGCGTTTTTGGTGATTTCGTGGAATACGATGCGTTTCGTGTTCTCAGGTTTGAGTCCGAGCACTTCGTAGAGATGCCATGCAATGGCCTCACCCTCGCGGTCCTCATCGGATGCGAGCCACACGGTCTCGGCTTCCTTGGCTGCCTTCTTAAGCTCGGCTACAAGTGCTTTCTTATCGGTCGGGATTTCGTAGACCGGCTGAAAATCTGAGTCGACCTTAATGCTGATGTCTTTCTTGCGGAGGTCACGGATATGACCATAGCTCGACATGACCTTGTAGTCTTTGCCGAGGAATTTTTCAATAGTCTTGGCCTTTGCCGGAGACTCTACTATGACGAGGTTTTTCAACATATTCTATTTTAAGTGTGCGTCCGTCGCCGGTAAGCTCCGGATGCTGATGATGAGGCAGGGGAGTTAGGAACCCGGCCAGATTCAGAGCGCAAAGGTAAACAATTTCTATTAAATATGTGGTAAATCGTTAACAATTTATCACATTCCGCTCGGTCTCAGCAGCTCGACAAGCTCTGCGACGCCTACCGTTGCGGGCTTGGCTATGACTGTCACATTATCGGGGACGACGGCCGGACGCGGATCGATATAATAGACCGGGACACCCGGACGGACATAGTGGAGCAGACTCGCGGCGGGATAGACGGCCAGCGATGTGCCTATGACGGCGAAGATGTCGGCTTGCTGCGCCCACTCGATGGCCCGCTCGATGTTGGGGACGGCTTCCTGAAAAAAAACGATGTGGGGACGCACCGGGTCGCCGTACTTGTCGCGGGTTTCAGGGGTGGTCTCCAGATGTTCTTCGTCGAGAGTGTAGACACGTGTCTCGTCGCGCATCGACCTCACTTTCATGAGTTCGCCGTGGAGATGGAGTATCTTCGAGCTGCCGGCACGTTCGTGGAGATTGTCGACATTCTGGGTGATGACATATACGTCATACCACTTTTCAAGTTCGACAAGTGCCGTGTGGGCAGCGTTAGGGTTGCATTTCACGAGCCCTTTTCTGCGTTCGTTGTAAAACTGGTGGACGAGGGCGGGGTTGCGTGCGAATCCGTCGGCGCTGCATACGTCCATCACCGGGTAGTTTTCCCAAAGGCCGTCAGCATCGCGGAAAGTCGAGATTCCTGACTCGGCGGATATGCCAGCACCGGAAGATATGACAAGTTTTGGCTTTTTCATCATAACATAATTTAGGTAAATGATTTGAGGTTCATTTTGAAATTATTGAATACCTCCCTCCTTACTCAACGTTTGGATTTGAAAAATGTGCGCATCAGCTCGGCACATTCTTCTCCCAGCACTCCTCCGACAATCTCGGCACGTGGGTGAAAGGGCGATTTCGATGTGAACGTGTGGTAGCCGCGCTTGTCGTCGGCAGCCCCGTAGACAATACGGCTGACCTGTGCCCACCCGATAGCCCCGGCGCACATGAGGCACGGTTCGACGGTGACATACAGTGTGCAGTCCTGAAGGTATTTTCCTCCTAAAGTCTGTGCGGCGGCTGTGATGGCTTGCATTTCGGCGTGGGCCGACACGTCGACAAGCGCTTCGGTCAGATTGTGGCCGCGCCCGACAATAGTCCCGCGTGGCGACACAACGACCGCCCCGATGGGCACTTCGTCTCTTTCCATCGCCTCGCGTGCCTCAACGAGCGCCATCCGCATATATTTTTCGTCTTTTTCAGTCTGTGTCATAAGGATTGGTTGATTCTGATAGTGTCTGCAAATATAATCCTAAAAATCGAATGGACAAAACCGAGACTGCTATCCGATGGAATGGCCCGGATGAATACCATATGGGTATGTAAAAACTCCCCGGTCTCAGTTGAAACCGGGGAGTGTCTGGAGTTTATCGGTTCATGTCTGGCATGAATCAGTGTCGAATCGGATTATCAGGGATTCTGGACTGTGATTTCAGGGTTGTTCTGAATTTCTGCGTCTGGAATCATATAGATCATCTTGTCATCCTGACCTTTATATTTCACAGCGTTGATATAATCAAGCTGTGCGATAGGAGCATTTTCGCTGAGGGCGCGGTCGATGGATTCGTTGCGGCGTTTGATGTCAAACAGGCGCGAGCCTTCCTCGAACATGTCGATTCGCTTGTTGACACAGATTTCCTTATAGAGGGCATCGCCGGGATAACTCTTGACCACCATTTCGTTTTCGACCTTGAAATGGCCTATCGGGTCGACTCCTATAAAAGAAGTCGCGTTGTGCTGGGCATGGTAGTCGGAACTTTCAAGCAGAGCCGACTGCGGGTAGAGGTCACGGATTTTAAGGTAGATTCCGACCGGTGTTTCAAGGTCGGCCGGGATTGTGCGTCTATATTGAGTAATCTTTTTCATGTTCATTCGTTGATAGAGTTGTTCATGAGATATGTGTGGAGATCCTTGTCGCCACGTCCCGAGAGGTTGATGACCACGATGTCGTCGGGGCGGAAACGTTTCTTGTCGAGCACGGCGAGTGCATGTGCGCTTTCGAGAGCCGGAATTATTCCCTCGTTGCGGGTGAGAGTCATGGCTGCGTCGAGAGCCTCGGTGTCGGTGACGGCGAGAACTTCCGCGCGGCCTGAGGTGGCGAGATAGGCATGGAGCGGCCCGATGCCGGGATAGTCGAGCCCGGCCGAAATTGAGTAAGGTTCTACAATCTGTCCGTCGGAGGTCTGCATCACGAGTGTCCTTGAGCCGTGGATGATTCCTTCGCTTCCAGCATGTATGGTGGCTGCTGTCTCCCCGCTGTCGACTCCTTTGCCGGCAGCCTCGGCTGCGATGAGCCTGACTTCGGGATTATTGATGAAATGGTAAAATGCACCGGCTGCATTGCTTCCGCCGCCGACACAGGCCACAACATAGTCGGGAGTCTCGCGTCCGACCTGCTCTTTAAGCTGTGCCCTTATTTCCTTGCTGATGATTGACTGGAAGTGTGCCACCATCTCGGGGTAGGGGTGAGGCCCTACGGTGCTGCCGATTATATAAAAGCTGTCGGGGTTGCAACACCAGTCGCGTATCGCTTCGTTTGTCGCATCCTTCAGAGTCTTGTTGCCCGAATGAACGGCGACCACTTTCGCTCCGAGCATTTTCATGCGCTCGACGTTGGGTTGCTGACGTGCCACGTCTGTCGCACCCATGTAGACTACGCAGTCCAGCCCCATGAGGGCACACACTGTCGCGGTGGCCACACCATGCTGCCCTGCGCCGGTTTCGGCTATGATGCGTGTCTTGCCCATGCGCTTGGCGAGGAGTGCCGAACCGATGGCATTGTTGATCTTGTGTGCGCCGGTGTGGTTGAGGTCCTCGCGCTTGAGATAGATATTTGTTTTGTGGATTTCGCTCAGGCGGTCTGCACGGTAGAGTGGCGACGGGCGTCCCACGTAGTCGCGCATCAGTGTGTCGAATTCTTTTTGGAAATCATCGTCGTCAATGTAGCGGTAAAATGCGTCGCGGAGGTTCTTCACATTGTCGTGAAGGATTTCCGGGATATAGGCTCCGCCGAAACGTCCGTAGTAGCCTTCCTCGTCGATTGGAAGCAGGGATCTGTACTTTTTCATATTTTATGATGTGTGTATATCTGATTTTTGAGTGAACAACAAAAAACGGAGCGGCCACCGGGTGTTTCTACCGATGGCCGCTCCGCGTATAATTGCAGAATCGTTATTTTTCAGATTTTGTCAGACTTGTCTGCATGAATCAATGCCACCGATATTCCTACCGCTGCGCCACCAATAATTCATGCTGTTAAACAAGTTTGTCATTTTATCGTTTTATTTATCTTTATGCTGCAAATTTATAGTTAATCTTTAATTAAAACAAATGAATTGTCAATAATTTCGCTCCTGACGTTGAAAAATTATATTTTTTAATATGCCACCTTATTTATATAAGAGATTCAGGATTTCATCGGGATTCGTTCGTAATGATAACCGTGACAGAGGCATCGCAAAAACAACTATAAATTTAACTTTGTTAACGGTTGGTCTCAAAAGTGACCTTGTAAACAAAATCCTGCGATTTCCTTTCATTTTGTTACTTCTGATTGCTACAAAATGCCATTTTGACGGCATTAACATTAGGATTTAACATTCTTTTACATAAAACTAATTAACATACTCGTCAAAAAATATTACTTTTGTGGCCTGATAGTTTAGGATTTGTGAAAAAATATGCAATAATTGATACTCTTTTTCACTTCATCCATGATTTGCAAGACCGGCATAGAGATGCTTCCTGCAAGCCTGAAACTGACTTAGGGCTACAAACCCTACAGGCAAACGGACCGAATGGTCATTGAATCCCCTCAGAAAAACGGAAAGCACCCGGAGTGACACCGACTGCAATCCATCGACAATACGACGCAATCATTATTATTTTCAATACTTTAATTAATTTCGTATTACTTAACTACTAGGTATGAAAAAGCTGTTTCTACTACTTGCGGCCCTCATCACCACGTTTGCGGTAATGGCTCAGAACCAGACCGTTAACGGCACGGTGACAAGCGCCGACGGCGAGCCTCTGATCGGCGCGACCGTATTGGGAGTCGGTACTCAGATGGGTACGGCGACAGACGTCGACGGTAACTTTACCCTGACCCTTCCGGCCACTGTCAAAAAACTTCAGGTGTCATACGTCGGCATGACAACCAAGGACGTGAACATCACTCCCGGACAGAAAATGAACATCGTCCTCGACGGAACAAACATGCTCGACGAAGTAATCACCGTAGCCTACGGTACAGCGAAGAAGTCGGAATATACCGGTGCTGCTGCCGTAGTCGGTGCTGCCCAGATTGAGGACCGTATGGTTTCAAATATTACAAACGTACTTTCGGGTACTGTCGGTGTCCAGACTCTCAGCGACAACGGCCAGCCGGGTACTTCGTCAACTGTACGTATCCGTGGAGTCGGCTCTATCAACGCTGTCATGGACCCTCTCTATGTACTTGACGGTATACCCTATGACGGGGATATAGCTTCGATTAACCCCGCCGACGTGGAATCGATTACTGTGCTCAAGGATGCCGCTGCAGCTGCTCTTTATGGAGCCCGCGGTGCCAACGGTGTCATCCTCGTGACTACCAAGCGCGGTCGTGAGGGAAAAGCCAAGATTACTTTCGATGCACGCTGGGGTGCCAACTCGCGCCAGATTAAGAACTACGATGTCATCACCTCGCCGCAGCAGTATCTTCAGCTCACCTATCAGGCTCAGCGTAACCAGGCGCTCTATCGCCTCGGCTATTCTCCCGAAGCGGCTCATGCCTACGGTAACTCGCAGCTCTTCAAGGTCACCGGCTACAATGTATTCACTGATACCGATGGCCGTGGCCTGATTCTTCCCGACGGCAGCTTCAATCCGACCGCAACTCTCGGCTATTCAGATGGCGAATATTTCTACACTCCCGACAATTGGGAGGATGTGACTTTCCGCAACGGCATGCGTCAGGAATATAACCTCAGCGTGTCAGGAGCAAACGAAAAGATGAACTATTATGTGTCAGCTTCTTATCTCAACGATGAGGGTGTAATCGACAACTCGGCTTTCGAACGTCTCTCGACCCGCACAAGCGTTGAATATCAGGCTAACGACTGGCTGAAAATCGGCACAAACATCGCCTATTCTTTCTCTGACTCTCAGTATCCCGACGAGCAGACTGCATCGGCCTCATCGGGCAATGCTTTCGGTGTCGCAAACAATATCGCGCCCATTTATCCCATCTATGTGCGTGATAAGGAAGGTGCCATCATGTACAACGATATCTACGGACACAAGATTTATGACTACGGCGACGGTAAGAGCACTAACTATTCGCGTGCATTCATGTCGCAGGCCAACCCCGCTTCTCAGCTCCTCTATGACACTGAGAAATATCTCGTCGATCTCTTCAACGGCAAGTGGTTCGCTCAGATTAATCCCGTGGAGGGTCTTACGGTGACCGGTACTGTCGGCCTCACCATCGATAACACACGCTACCGCATGGTCAGCAATCCTCTCTACGGCCAGTTTGCCACGACCGGCGGACAGTCGATTCAGCTTGCATCGCGCACCAAGGGGCTCAACCTCCAGGGTCTCGCCAATTACCAGAAGTCATTCGCTGAAGTCCACAATTTCGACTTCCTCCTCGGCTACGAAAGCTACGAATGGAACTACGAATATACTCAGGCTATCGGTTCAGGTCTCTACAATCCTATGAACTGGACTGTCAACAACACTCTCGCCAACAACCAGCGCCGTGGCTACGGTACATATTATGACTATGCCACCAGAGGCTTCTTCGGACGTATCAACTATGACTACGACCATAAATACTTCGGCAGCTTCAGCTACCGCCGTGACGCATCGTCGCGTTTTCATCCCGACCACCGCTGGGGCAACTTCTTCTCTGTTTCTGCTGCGTGGGAACTCGCCAACGAGGAGTTCATGAAGTCTGCAACATGGCTTGACCAGCTCAAGTTCCGTGCGTCGTTCGGCCAGCAGGGCAACGACCGCATCGGTTCCACTCAGTACTACTACTATGCTTATCAGGACCAGTATCAGCTCACCGGCTCCGACTCGTTCTCTGACGGTACTCTGATGTTCAAGGGTAATCCCGAGCTGACATGGGAGACTTCCAATTCGTTCAATATCGGTTTTGACTTCAGCATATTCAAGCAGAAACTTACCGGTAGCATCGAGTACTTCAACCGCACTACCAAAGATATGCTCTTCAACAAGCCTGTCGCTCCCTCCAACGGTTATTCGTCAATTCCTGTCAACGTAGGTTCGATGCGTAACCACGGTGCGGAAATCGACCTTACCTACCGCCCCATCGTGTCGAAGAACTTCGAGTGGGATATAACCTTCAACGCCACATTCATCGAGAACGAAATCCTCGATCTTCTCCCCGAGCTCAACGGCCAGTGGATCGACGTCAGCCGTATCTATCAGGAAGGAGAGTCGATGTATCAGCTCTATCTTGTGAAATATGCAGGTGTCGACAAGGCTACCGGCAAGGCTCTCTACTACGGATTTGACACCGATGCTAAAACCGGTGAGAAAATCCCCGGTTCAGACTATGTAACCTCCGAGTGGAAGAGCGCATGGCGTCAGCCTACAGGCAACCTTCTCCCCTGGATGTATGGCGGTATCGGTACAAATCTCCGCTTCTACGGCTTTGACCTGGGCATTGCATGCTCATATCAGGTCGGAGGCAAGATGTATGACCAGGGTTATCAGTACCTCATGGGTTCCGGATCAAGCAGCGAATATGGCCACAACTGGCACAAGGATATCCTCAAGGCATGGACTCCCGAGAATCCCAATACCGACGTGCCCCGCCTCGACGCAGGCGACGAGAACTCGTTCTTCACCACCATGAGCGACCGCGGCCTTATATCTTCAAATTACTTCGCCATCAACAACATCACCTTCGGCTATACCTTCCCCGAGAAGATGACAAAGAAGATTGGCATCGACGGATTCCGTATCTACGGTGCCGCTGACAACGTGGCCATCTTCACTGCCCGTAAGGGTCTCGATCCCCGTCAGAGCTTCGTATCATCGACTGCCGCAACCTACGGTGCGATGCGCTGCATCTCCGGCGGTGTGAAGATTATGTTCTAATTTATCATCTCCCATCAGTAATTTTCAAGAAGTTATGAAATTAAACAAAATATTATATTTCGCCGGCTTGTGTGTCCTTGCAACAGGTTGCAACGACCTTGACACTGAGCCTCTGGGCAACATCATCACTTCCACTCAGAAGAGCGATGTGATCAAAGGTGATCCCGCCATGATTGAGTCAAGCGTGTCGGCTATTCCCTCGACCGGAAATCTCTTCGGCAAGATTCTCGGCACAAACCAGCACATGGATTTCGGTTATCCCGCTATCCTCGCCGGTCTTGACAGCCGTACAGCAGAAATGGTATCGGATGTGACAGGCTACAACTGGTTTTCCGAGCAGGTCGAATTTTCTGACTATAAGCCCACCTCACGTCTCACCCGCATGATCTGGGGCACGATGTACAATCAGATTCTCGCTGCGAACAGCGTAATCGCTACCATTGATTCCGAGACGAAGGATCCGCTGTCGATGTATTATCTCGCCCAGGGTCTTGCATATCGTGCCAACAGCTATTTCGTGTTGGCGCAGAGCTATCAGTTTACCTACAAGGGTAACGAGACCCTGCCTTGTGTGCCTCTTATCACTGATAAAAATCAAAATGAGGTAGCATCCAATGGCGCACCCCGTGCCACCGTTCAGGAGGTTTACGATCAGATTGATTCCGACATCAACGAGGCCATCCGTCTTCTTGAGGAATCGGGTCGTATCAGTGCCACCGCTCGTGCCGACAAGAAATTTTTCAACGCATCGAATGCCCACGGTCTCCGCGCCCGCATCAATCTTGTGAAACAGAATTGGGCCGAGGCTGTCAAAGACGCCCAGTATGTCATTGACAATTCCAAGGCTACTCCCTATAGCATTGCTGAGGTCTCGAAGCCTTCGTTCTGGGATGCTGCCGACCACTCATGGCTTCTCGCAGTTATCGTTGAGGAAAGCGACCGCGTCGTCACAATCGGTATCTGTAACTGGCCGTCGATGATGTGCTCCTTCTCAAGCAACGGTTATGTGGCAGTAGGTGCATGGCGCAGAGGCAGCAAGAAGATGGTTGATGGCCTCAACATCGACGATGTCCGCAAGGGATGGTTCCTCAACTCCAACGGCAAGTCGCCCAATCTTTCGGCCGAGCAGCAGGCTTATCTCACCGGCGCAATCTCCGCACCCAGCACACCGGCCTATGTCAACGTGAAGTTTGACATCTACAACAGTAACTTCAGCAATCCTGTCTGCGCCAACGACATGCCCCTTATGCGCATCGAAGAGATGTATCTTATCCTCGCAGAGGCTCAGGCCATGGGAGGCGATGCCGCTACAGGCGCACAGACCCTGACTTCGTTCATCTCGACTTACCGTGATCCCTCCTACACTTGTGCCGCCTCGACCGCTGAGGGTGTGCAGGACGAAGTGTGGAAGCAGCGCCGCGTCGAATTCTGGGGTGAGGGCATGGGCTACTTCGACTACCTCCGTCTCAGAAAAGCGATTGACCGTCGCGGCGCAGGTTTCGCTCCCGCCCAGTGCTTCAACATTGAGCCGAACGATCCAATCCTCCTCTTCCAGATTCCCCAGACAGAGGTCGAAGGCAACACCCAGCTCGGTGCCAATAACCCCGAACCCTCAAAGGCTCCCACTCCTGTGGCTGACGTAGACTAATTGATTCATCTCAAAATTTTCACATACAGTTATGAAATTGACCAAATTTGCAGTGATGGCCCTCGCCATTATGATCAGCACTCTGACATCCTGCAGCGATAAAGGCTATTGGGATGAATATGTTCCCGAAGGGCCTGAGTACTCATTCGAACAGGCCACTCCTAAATTCACCACCAAGGAAACAAATCCTACGGTGACTGTCAACGTCATCCGCTCGACCACCAAAGGTGCTGCTACAGTCGAAATTACGGCCACCAAGGTATCGGAAGGAGTGACTGTCCCCACCTCTGTGACTTTTGAGGACGGTAAAAACTGTGCACCCCTCGATATTAAGCTTACCAACGGTATCCCCGGCCCGGCTTACACCGCCACCCTCAGCTTCGGCAAGGATGTTGCCATGAGTCCCTCGGCTGAAAAGACCTGTGTATGTACAATCAACATTGACTATAACTGGATTTCGCTCGGCAATGGTCAGTTTGCAGACCTCTTCATGCTCGGCGAAAAGTACTTCGACGTTGAAATCCGTCAGGCCGAAGGCTTCCAGCGTTATCGTGTCATCAAGCCCTACCACGAAGGTATGGCCGCCGATACGGGCGAGTGGGAAGACTGGCGCACCGGCGAATATCCTGAATATATCGAATTCTGGGACAACGGCGACGGAGTCATCCAGTTCAATTCCTGGAACTGCGGCATCATCTACGAAGCCAATCCCGGCGATTACATCGTGGCTTATCCCGGTAGTCGTTTCAACGGCGGCTCGATTGCAAACAATGTATGGGCTGAGCCCGGCTATGCATGCTTCTCACCTTATTACTACATTGATGGTCTCGGTGGTTTCAACAACTCGACTAAGTTTGGCGTAGTCCAGGTTATTCTCCCGAAATAATCCGTATCTCTGCATCCGCAGAGCAAACTGCTAAAACCGTCAACGGGCGTGACATTTTCAATGAATGTCACGCCCGTTGCTGTTTCCTAGAGTGTGTCTTGGCGGATTCAGCCGCTGCCGCTTCTTTCAGTTGTGGCCTTTGGTAAGGACGAGTGTCATGACGGCGCAGATGATAAGGACGATGCCGATTATGGCGCGGACGGTGAGGACTTCGCCAAACATAAGAACTCCGAACATGATGCCTGTTATGGGTTCAAGAGCACCGAGTATGGCAACGGGCACAGAACCTATGCACTGTATTGAGATGGCAACCGTCATCAGCGACACGATGGTCGGTATGACAGATATGCCTATTATACAGGCCCACGGCAGCCATCCGGCAGGGACAGGCTGCACAGCCGTGAAGAAATCCGTACGTGCGGCAAAGACTATCAGTCCGAACAGCAGCGAATAAAATGTCAGCGTCGACCCGGAGAGATGGCGGATGCGGCTCTTGTTGATGAGCACCATGTAGAGTCCATAGGCAAGCGCGGAGAATATGACGAGGGTGATTCCTGTTGCCGTCACATGTGCCCCTTTGCCCGGATTACAGAGAAAAGCGACTCCAGCCAGGCAGATGGCTATCGAGATAATGGTCCACAGTGAAATCCTTTCGCGATAAAAGAACCATAGGATCAAGGCTATGAACACCGGTTCGACAAACAGCAGCGTCGACGCAAGTCCTACATCCATATAATTATAGGCTTCGAAGAGCAACACCGATGAAAGCGCAAAAAATATACCCAGTATGACCATAAGCGGCAAATCTCGCCGTTCGAGGCGGAAACTGTCGCCGCGCATCCACATGATTGCGCCGAGTATCATCGCCGCAAACACGTAGCGGTAAAACAGCACTGACGATACGTCCATCCCAGTTCATAGAGGGGGACGGCAAACAGAGGGTTTGTGCCGTAGCTCACCGCAGCCACAGCACCGAGGATATATCCTTTGGTGGTTTGTGTCATATACGCTGAAAAAATCTGATATATGTCGTTTGTCCTTTGGAGGGGAAATCCCTATTTCATGCGCATGAAGGGAAGGAGGAGATTGTTGAGCTGATTGTATTCCACAAGGAAGCCGTCGTGGCCGAAAGGTGAATGTATTTCGCCATAGACCGCCCCCGGGATTTTCGAGCATAGTTCCTGCATCTCGCGTGGCGGAAACACAATGTCGGTTTCCAGCCCGATGACGAGAGTGCGCGCCTTGATGCGTTTGAGAGCTTCGTCAAGACCGCCTCGGCCTCGGCCCACATCGTGGGTGTCGAAAGCATTGAGGATGGAATAGTAGGAGTAGGCATCAAATCTCCGGCAGAGCTTTTCACCCTGATATTGCTGATAGCTCGACGCGCGGTGCACTTCGGGAAGTTCCTCTTTGTCGCGTTGGGTGAGGTTGTAGCCGTAGTAGCCACGGTAGCTCAACAGGCCGATTGCGCGCGCTGCGGCAAGTCCTTTGCGCCCCGCGTCTGCCGACGGCTCGCCGAAGGTGTGGTCGGCCTCGATACACATGCGCATCGTTTCGTCGATGGCGATTGTCCACGGCGTGGCCACGGCATCAGTGGCCATCAGTACAAGTCTGTCGAAACGCTCAGGTTGCATGACCGCCCATTCGATAGCTTGGAATCCGCCGACCGAACATCCGACAAGCGTGTCGATATGGCCGATTCCGAGTGCATCGGCGAGAATGCGGTGGGCGTTCACAATGTCACGGATTGTATATTTCGGGAAATCCTTGAAATATGGATGCCCTGTAGCCGGATTGGTGTGCAGTGGGGATGTTGTCCCGTAAGGCGACCCGAGAATATTGGCACAGACCACAAAGTTGTGTGCCGGATCAAGGAATTTACCCTCCTCGACCGTATGAGGCCACCAGTCCTGAACATCGCTGTTGGCGGTCAGGGCATGGCATACCCAGACGACGTTGCTTTTATCATCGTTGAGAGTGCCGTATGTGTGATATGCGATACGAAGTTCATCGAGCTGACCTCCGAGTTCGAGCGCGAAAGGCTCGTTGTGGTGATAATAATTGACCATTTTTCCAATTGACGCTATTAGTGGCCACAAAGTTAAGCATTTCGGAGGGGAATGTGGGAAAACGCGGGCTACAAAAATTAAGAAATCACAAAAATAACAGCGTCCATGTCTGTGCGGACATCAGCGGTCTGCCACAGCATACATGTAAGCTGTTATTTTTATGATTGCCGGATATCTGTATCCGGGATATTTTTCAGAAGGTGACGTTGTATTTGTCAAGAAGTTCGCTCGGGTGATACGATTCCTTGGCGTGGCGCAGTCCCGGGTCGCCGACATCTTCCTCTCGGTTGATGTATATGAGTCCCGGATGGCGTTCGGTCATCATAGCGGCAAACAGCTTGTTGACAGTCTCGCCTGCGCCGACAACCTCGTGGTTCATTTTCTCAATATGTGTGTAGAGCGTGTCTCCCTTCACTTCCCCGAGGGTGAAGGCCACGATTCCGTCGCTGGGTGTCGAAAGCACAGCGCCCTCGAATCCGTAGGCATCGAGATTGTCGAGCACGTGCATCACCTGCGCACGCTCGATGTCGGCTAACGCCGGTTTTGACAACGGAAGATGTGTCGCGTTGAAAAACTCTCTCACAGCGGGAAGCAGATCTGAAGTCAACGGCTCGAATGTATAGCCGGGATTCTCGGCCTCGAAACGGTTGACATGGTTACGCTTCTTGTTAAGCTTCTTGCCACTCAGAGTGGCAAGGGCTTGCGCGTCATACAGATAGTCGCTCCAGCCTTCAAGCTTCTCCACCGACTTTGCGCCGAGTGCCTGAAGCGGTGCGACATAAGCCTCCGGCACAGCCGAAAAGATCAGCTCGCAGCCTTCGCGACGGCAGTGTTCGAGCAAAATATTGACCGACTCCTCAATCCCCATCTTGCCGACGGGGATTGAAAAAGCCGGTCGTGTTACGTCGTCTTCGGTCACTCCCTTAATAAAGAGTGTGTCGTTGAAGATACAGTATGTGTAATCGAAATAATCAGTCCACATGAACATACCGCCGACAGTGAAATCACACGTTCGGCAACATGCCTGTGAGAAAAACGGACGGAGTTTATCGACATCCGAAAGCGTAAGAGGCCTGAATCTGAGCTGGCTCTCTCTTCGCGGACGCGCTGTGATGACAGCGGTGGTGTAGCCTGCATTCTGGCGTGGAGTTATCATAATATAAATAGTTTGTGCGTTTTTTTCATTATGATAAACGTTTGGCGCTTATGTGAGGTTCACACGCAGTCGCGTCTTCTCCGTCGCGTGGTTCTTACTGACGGCCTGAGGTAGCTACTTCGCGGTTGATCTTGTTGACAAGACCCTGAAGCACCTTGCCCGGGCCGAGTTCGATAAACTCGTCAGCTCCGTCGGCAATCATGTTCTGCACGCTCTGAGTCCAGCGCACGGGTGCGGTGAGCTGAGCCACGAGGTTAGCCTTGATTTCAGCGGGATCGGTGTGAGGCTTGGCATCGACGTTCTGGTAAACAGGCACAACGGGAGTGTGGACCTCAGTCTTTTCGATTGCTTCTGCAAGCTCTGCGCGGGCAGGCTCCATGCAGGGAGAGTGGAACGCACCGCCTACCTTGAGGCGCATCGCGCGCTTTGCTCCGGCTTCCTTGAGCTTGACACATGCAGCGTCGATAGCCTCTTCTTCGCCTGAAATCACGAGCTGGCCGGGGCAGTTGTAGTTGGCGCAGACAACAACACCGGGAATCTCGGCGCAGATTTCTTCAACCTTTTCGTCGGGAAGTGCGATAACGGCAGCCATCGTCGAGGGCTTGAGTTCGCAAGCCTTCTGCATGGCCTGTGCGCGGGCCGACACGAGACGGAGGCCGTCTTCGAAGCTGAGCGCTCCGGCAGCGACAAGTGCAGAGAATTCGCCGAGCGAGTGACCTGCCACCATCGAGGGGTCAAATTCGTCGCCCATTGTCTTGGCGAGTATCACAGAGTGGAGAAAAATTGCAGGCTGTGTAACCTTGGTCTGACGAAGGTCTTCGTCTGTGCCTTCAAACATAAGGTCAGTGATGCGGAAACCGAGAATTTCATTTGCTTTCTCAAACATTTCCTTTGCCACTTCATTGTTGTCGTAGAGGTCTTTGCCCATTCCGACGAACTGGGCTCCCTGACCGGGAAATACAAATGCTTTCATAAATGAATTGGTATATAATCTGTTTGGAGGTGCAAAGTTACGTTTTTCCGATAAGATTTTAAGGTTCAAAAACCATTTTTAACATCACTCTCCGCAATGCGGCGCAGCGTTTACTCGTTTCATCAATAAAAAATTACGTAACTTTGCATTATCGCAGACAGTCCACACAATCCTGACTGTAATCTTAATTTTTTATTAACCACTATGATACCTTGCTTTCTAAATTTCGGCACAGGCGAACTCATCATAATCTTTTTCGCTATCATCCTGCTTTTCGGAGCGAAACGTATCCCGAACTTGCCCGCAGCATGGGCAAAGGCATCAGTATGTTCAAACAGGGCATGAACGAAGCCGTCGACCAGATAAAGGAAACTCCCGATGCGAAACCGTCGTCGGCAGATTCTGCCTCTGACAATACTCAAACCAAAAACGAAGCCGACCGGAAGTGAATTCCGAGATGGGATTTTGGGATCACGCTGAAGCTCTGCGCGGAGTCTTGCTCCGTGTGGCGGGGCTTCTTGTCGTGTTGACATGCGTGCTTTTCGCCGCAATGCCCCACATCTTTAATTCTGTGATTCTTGCTCCGTGCAAGTCTGATTTCATACTCTACCGATGGCTTGCCGAACTGCCCGGCTCGACACTCCTCCCGGACTCAGCCACCGGCAGTCATGATATCGAACTGATAAACATCCGGCTTGCATCGCAGTTTTTCATCCACATGTCCACGTCGTTCTGGCTTGCCGTAGTGTTGGGATTCCCCTTCTGTGTCTATCTGCTCTGGGCTTCGTCGCTCCGGGACTTTACGAGGAGGAGAAGCGCGGGATGCGCACTGCATTCATTTTCGGCAACATGATGTTTTTTCTCGGAGTCGCCACGGGCTATTTCATAGTTTTCCCGCTCACACTTCGCTTCCTTGCCGATTACCAGCTGAGCGCCCTGATTCCAAATCAGATTTCTCTTGATTCGTATATGGACAACTTCCTCATGCTTATCCTTGTCATGGGCATAGTGTTCGAGCTTCCGCTGGTGACATGGCTCATCGGCAAGACCGGTTTCCTCTCGCGTGCCTTCTTCAGCCGTTACCGCCGCCATGCAATCGTGGCACTGCTTGTCGCCGCCGCCGCCATCACTCCGAGTGGCGACCCCTTCACGCTGATGGTGGTCTTTCTCCCCTTGTATCTGCTCTGGGAGCTTTCCGCCTTCACCGTGCCAGCCGTGTCTGCGACAGACCCATGTTCCGGGACAACCTGACAACCCGGAATAAACCATAAAATTATAATCTCACATATCATATCCACCTGATTATGAAAATTGGCATAATTGTGGCCATGCAGAAGGAGCTGGCCCTGATACTTCCTCTTCTCTCCGATTCATCCGCCGAGGTCCGCGGGACAGTCACTTACCACTGCGGACATATAGGCGAAAACGAAGTGGCTGTGATGCAGTGTGGCATCGGCAAGGTAAACGCGGCTATCGGAGCGGTGAGCCTCATCGATGCCTTCTGCCCCGAACTCGTCATCAACACAGGCGTAGCGGCTGGAGCCGGCGACGAAGTGGCCGTGATGGATATTGTCCTTGCCGACCGTCTTGTGCACCACGATTTCTGGTGTATCGGCGAAGAATGGGGACATGTCCCCGGATGCCCGCTATATTTCCCCGCACGGCTGCCTCAAATCAGAGAGAACGAAAATGTTAAACTTGGATTGATCGCTTCAGGTGAGCTTTTTATATCTTCAAAAGATGAAATCGACACCATCCGCGGACATTTCCCCGACGTTATGGCCGTCGACATGGAGTCGGCCGCTATCGCTCAGGTGTGCGAGCAGCGCGGTGTCCCGTTCATGTGTCTGCGAGTCATCAGCGACACTCCTTGGTGTTCCCACGACAACTCCCGCCAGTATGACGACTTCTGGAACGAAGCTCCACAGAAAACATTTGAAATAGTAAAAGAAATCATTTTCAACGCATAATCCCTGATTTTATAATGCACGGCAGATAATCCACCGGATAGATATTATGAATTGTGCATTATGAATTAACCCACCGTTTCGATGAATAAAATACCGAGTTTCACAATTGACCACAACCGTCTGCTTAGAGGCATTTACGTCTCACGACGCGACACGACTCCCTCGGGCGATGTCATAACTACATTCGACGTGCGCATGACAGAGCCAAACCGCCAGCCGGCGCTCACCCCTGAATCGCTACATGCGCTTGAACACCTTGCGGCCACATATCTGCGCAACAATCCTCAATGGAAAGACCGCATTGTCTACTGGGGCCTATGGGTTGCTGCACAGGCAACTATCTGATAGTCCAAGGTGAGCTTGAAAGCGCCGATGTGGTAGACCTCCTCAGGGATACGATGGATTTTGTGGCTCGTTTTGAGGGTGAAGTCCCCGGAGCAAGCCCTCGTGACTGCGGCAACTGGTCGTTCATGGATCTCGAACAGGCCCGTAAGGACGCCCGGCGCTATCTCCAAGAGGTTCTTGCCGATATCAGGCCGGAAAATCTTGTCTATCCGCAATAAAACCAACCGCCATTAAAAGACCGTTATCGGCCTTCGTTTCTATTTTTGTCATACGTGGTCAGAGGCCACGTCCCCCCGTTTCCCCATATCCATTGACATGAAAGATCTCAAAGGCATACGAGGTAAATTCTACATAGCGTCGCTCATCGAGGAAGGTGAGCACGAACATCAGGACTTTAAATTCGCCATATCCGATGCGCGTAAGATAGCGCGCAGCATCTCGGCTTTCGCCAACAACGGCGGAGGCCGGTTGCTTGTCGGAGTCAAGGACAACGGTGTGATTGCCGGAGTCCGCAACGAGGAGGATATCTACGTCATCGAGCAGGCTGCCGAGATGTATTGTCGCCCGTCGCAGGAAATACGTGTCACAGCTTTCCGCACCGAAGGCGACAAGACCGTGCTGCGCATCGAAATTGACCGTTCGCCTGTCCGGCCCGTGGTGGTGCTTGAAGCCGACGGCTCGCGTCGTGCCTACTACCGCGTCAAGGACGAAAACATCCTTGCACCGGAACTGATGGTGCGTGCATGGGTGGCTTCGGCAAATTCCGAAGGATGCGTCATTTCATTCTCCACGGCTGAAAAATCGCTTGTCGACATGCTCGACGATGGCCCTGTGGCGGTCGAGGATTTCATGCTCTCGGCTCACGTGTCGCGTGCTTCGGCCGAAGACACCGTAATCCGTCTGCACTCGATGGGTATACTCGATTTCCATTACAACGGCAAGACATTTCTTCTTACCCGCCGGAACGATCCCGAATCAGAGGAATAGTAGAGTTTGCGTCAAAATAAGAAACCGAATCAACGGCATCCGGATTGCCCGAATGCCGTTGATTCGATTAAGAAATACCGGAATTGTCGGTATTACACTTATTATACGTTGAAAAGAAGCGGAGATGGCTGACTGCCATCTCCGCTGTTATCTGAATGAATGTCTCACCGACATTCATTGTTTTAGGGACACATTAATAGTTGTCGGGGATATCAGGGTTGTTCCACTTAGCGACAGCCTGGTTGTTGTTGCCTTCGGTCTGAACAATTACCATGTTCATCCATGCAGGACGGCCGACGGTATTCTTGCGAGAATCCTCATAGAAGTTTGTACCCTCGTAGTCACGGACTACAGAATAGTTGAGACGCTTGATGTCCCAGAGAGCCTGACCTTCGCCCCAAAGCTCTACTCGCTTCTGGAATACGATTTCCTCTACGACTTCGTCGAGTGACGACGCTGAGCAAGTGTAGTTGGGATCGCGGTAAGTCTGCATGAATTTCTCAAGTTCCTGCTTGCCTTGTGCGGGATTGGTGTGTGCGAGCGCTTCAATGTAGATAAACCACATTTCTTCAACACGCATCACAGGCACTGCAGTTGCTGAACCTTCGTTCGGATCAGTTCCATTACCTGCACCCGGACGGAACTTGATAGTTCCATAGGGGAAATAGTTGACATAGTAACCACGGTCCTCCTCATTGATCAAGGGGAAATCATTAACGAGGCTGGTCACGCCGGGAGTAATCCATGAAAGTTTACGGAAGTCGGTATCAGAAATGCGGGCATACATGTTGGCATCAATAATCGGGCAAGCGCCGACAGCTGCATATCCATACTCTGCCTCAGGGCTCATCATAGAGGTCCAGTTACAGATACCTATGCCAACAGCATCGTTTTCCTTCTCGAACTTCAGACCCCACATCCATGACGAATTGTCCATAGAGTTGAAACCAGATTTCGGATTGGTCCACGCATCCTGTGTGAGAGGCGTGCAACCACTTGCCTTGATGGCCTTGTCGGCATAGTCCGCAGCCTTGGGATAATCCTCTACCCAAGTGTAGAGACGGGCAAGAAGGCCATAGACGCAACCGAGGTCAGGAAGCAGACGAGTGCCATAGCTTGCGTTGCTGATGTATTGCTCGGCATACAGAAGGTCTGCAAGGAGGAAGTCGAACATTTCCTGACGTGTGGCACGGGGATTGTTGCGGGCTTCTTCTTCGGTAGTGTTTTCAGTCACGATAGGCACTGTGAGGTTGGTGACATCATTACCGTCGATATTGACTGCCGAAGTGTTGTTGTTGGGAAGGAACTCATACCAGCGGGCCATGTCGAGATAAGTCATCGCACGGAATGTGAGTGCTGTCGCACGCGCACCCTTGCTGTAGTCATCCTCAACGTCGGCATGATAGACGCCGAGAGCCTTGTTGCAGGCGAGCACCTGCTGAGTATAGTAGTTCCAGATACGCTGAACCGAAGCATAGTTCTGACTGAGATAAACGATCTGGGTATAGTTGCTCCACTGGTTGTAGTTGAGACCGATGCCAAGAACAGACATGTCGCCTGTCATGCAGTCGCGGATGTGCATCATTGATGAATAACCGAAATCGCCGTGCCAGTCGGCTCCTGTGGTGTTCCAGTTTACCATGAAACCTGACATGGCATACATCATAGCCTCGCCTGCCTTTACTGAAGACTCAAGCTGATCCTGTGTAACATTGCTTGTAGGATAAACCTCTTCTATACATGACGAGAATGTGAGGCTCGAAGCTACAGCAAGAAGGAGTGTTGATTTAAATATAGCTTTCATTTCTTGTTGTCTGCTGATTAGAATGAAATATTAATGCCACCGGAGATAGTACGGATAGGCGCATAGTATGCGTTGGTCACAGAACCGGTGATTGACTGACGGGGATCGAGACCCTTGCGCTTTGACCAGATAGCTACGTTGTCACACGAGAGATAGAAACGAATTTTCTCTACGTCAATCTTCTTTGTTGCCTTGCTGGGAAGTGTGTAGCCGAAATTGATGTTCTGAAGTGCGAGGTAGGATGCGCTGGTGAGGAAGCGGTCGGAAGTCGAAGCGACATACTGGTCATTGTAGACCATCTGTGGAATGCTTGAGTTCTTGTTTTCAGGAGTCCATGCGTTCAAGAGGTCTTTGTGCATTGCGCGGCCACGTGACGAGCCATAAGGACTTGCCATAAGGCCGGCATAAGTACCGTCATATACCTGACCGCCGAGCTGATAAGTGAAGTCAATGGCAAAGTCAAATCCGTAAGTGTTGAACGATGTGCCGAAACCGCCGTAAGCATCGGGAAGCGCTGTCCCGCAAAGATAGAAATCGGCGTTGCCATAGGTCTTGGTTGTGACTATGTTGCCGGTAAGCTTGTTGTCTGCGTCACGTTCGTTCATGTACCACATTGACTCACCGGTTTCCTTGTCGATTCCGGCAAATTTCTTGATGCGGAATGTGTAGAGCGACTCACCTTCACCGTAGAAATAGCTGCCAGAGCTATAGCCGTCAACACCGTCGACAGTCATGGTCTTGCGCTCTTCGGGCAGACGGGTAATCTTATTCTTATAGAATGTGAAGTTGAGGTTGGCAGACCAAGTGAAGTTACGTGTACGGATGATGTCACCGCGGAGGTCAAGTTCGAAACCGGTGTTGGTCATGTCACCGATATTGTCATAATAAGAGGTGTAGCCGTAGCTCGGGGGAGCGGGAACGAGAAGAGCATGTCGGATGTCTTGCGGTAGAATCCTTCGACTGTACCTGAGAGACGTTCGTTGAAGAAGCTGAAGTCAACACCGTAGTTGAGGTTGCCACCCTTTTCCCAAGTGATATTCTTGTTTCCGAGAGTGTTGGGCTGAGCTGCAGCCTGACCGCCTGAGTTCACGATGGTATATGTGTTCACATAACGGAAGTTACCGATGTTGTCGTTACCCTGTTCGCCATAAGAAACCTTGAGTTTCAACATGTCGACCCAAGGAGCCTGGAAGAACGCTTCCTTGTTTATGATCCATGCTGCCGATGCTGACCAGAATGTACCCCAGCGGTGTTCGGGATCGAAGCGAGAAGATGCGTCACGACGGAGCGACACGCTACCGAAGTACTTGCTGTCGTAGTCGTAGTTCACACGGCCGAACCAGCCTTCGTTGTTGTAGTCAGTCTGATAAGAAGAGCTTCCGTTTTCAATTACAGCGCCGTCAAGTTCTTCATTAGAGGGAAGAAGCATGTTGGAGCGTGAAGCATACATATAAGAGTATTTGTTCCAGTAGTTTTCGTGACCGAGAAGCACGTTGACGTTGTGTTCGCCGAACTGACGTGCCCAGTTGAGCAACTGCTGGTAAGTGTAGTCGATACGACGGGTAGAATATTTATTTACGATACCGTTTGATGATGCGTACTGTCCGAAGAACGGGTTGGTCACGCTGGTCTGACGCTGCTCATAGAGGTTGACAGTGTTGTTGGTGGTGAACTTGAAGTCACGGAGGAAACGGATTTCGGCATAACCGGTGGCAGTCATGGCATTGCCGTCATATTTGCGGACATCGAGGATGTTCTGTGACAGCGGGTTGGCCTGAGAGAAAACAGGACGAGAGGGAAGTCCGAGTCCCATTCCGTCACCGTAGTCATACATAGTGTTGCCGTTGATGTCCTTAAGGATGTTGCCCTGTGCGTCACGCACGTAGAGAGGATAGATAGGGGCAAGTACGTTGTTCACGGCAAATATATTGCCCGAAGAAGACGAGCTGCCGTCATCTCCGTTGAACTTTGATTCATAGTGGGTGTAGCTCATGTTAGCTCCGACTTTGAGCCAGTCCTTGGCCTGAGTGTCGGCAGCAAGACGGCCGGTGAAACGCTCGTAGCCAGAGTTGACAGTGATACCTTCGTTGTTAAGGTAGCTTGCCGATGCGTAGAAAGAACCCTTGTCAGTGCCCTGCGATACGCTAAGGTTATATTCCTGACGGAGAGCGTTCTTATAGGCAGCGTCGCTCCAGCTGTCGGGAGTGAGCAAATACTGTTCTCCGCTTTGAGCTGTATAGATATTGCCGAGAGTTGCATTGGGATTAAGCTTGAAACCGTCAACAAGCATATTCTCACCTTCGGGAATAGTGTAGACATTATATCCGAGCATTGTGATGAGATTGCTGTTGGCATATGCGAGAGCTTTTGCCTCGTCGTATCCACCTACGTTCATTGCATAGTTGCCGACTGCACGGCCGAATGTCTCGTAATAGAGAGCGGGAGAGGTAATTACATCGTAATCCTGCACGGCGCGTGAATTCTGGCCCCATTTTGCATCGAGGGTCACACGGGCATTTCCCTGCTTACCGCGTTTGGTAGTGATAAGGATGACACCGTTAGCACCACGAGCACCGTAGAGTGCGTTTGATGCGGCGTCCTTAAGGACTGTCATAGACTCGATGTCCTGAGTAGAGATGTTGTCAAGACCTCCGTCGTATGGAGTACCGTCAAGGACGATGAGGGGTGATGTCCCTGCATTGATTGAAGATATACCGCGGATGAGCACAGAGGGTGAAGAGTTGCCGGGTGCGCCTGAATTAGAATTAATCTGGACACCTGAAACTTTACCTTTAAGCGCGTCTACGGGATTAGTCACCTGAACCTGTTCGATTTCCGAAGCGTCAAGCACTGAAGCCGAGCCTGTGAACGACGAACGTTTTGCCGTACCGTATGCGACGGTGATCACTTCGTCGAGCATGTTTGTTCCGTCAAGGACGATGTTCATTTTCTGTCCGGGGGTGATGTTCACGTCCTTGGTGGTCATTCCGACGTATGACACCTGAAGTTTTTTGACAGTGGCCGGAAGGGTCAGGGTAAAGTTACCGTCGACATCTGTCGCCGTACCCATCTGAGTACCGACTCCCAATACGGTCGCGCCGATCAGAGGCTCGCCGTCGGCGCTTGTCACCGTGCCGTTAACGGTCTGGTTCTGAGCCATTACCGCAAACGTGGTGATGAGGGCCGCAAGTAGTAGAAACAGCTTTTTCATACCTAGTAGTTAAGTAACAGGTGTTAATGATGATTAATCGTGATATGTGTAACTGATTTAAGATGAGTGGTTTATAGTGGCTGATATGACTGTATACAGGCTTTTTCACTGACGAATGACGGGGATAAGACGTGTGAATCAAGTGGAAACATGGGGGATGCGGAGCGGAAAGTGGAGCGTCGGGTGTAACTTTCGGAGTGGTATCTTCGTCTTAGAATTATATCGGTGGTATTTTTCGTAAAAGACCGTTTTTTACACATTCAGTTATTGTGGTATAGCAAACCGGAAGTACATACCAATTCATAATCAATAATAAAAACTTTAATTCCAACTGGTGATGACGTTTAAACTTTACATTTGCAAGAAGATGAACAGTCGCGGAAATGTTGAAATATCCCTGCGTTTCCGCCATGGAAAGATTGATCAGCAGTCGTGTACTAATCTTTGGATAAAACCGATTTTTGTCGTGAGGGAAAGTTTTGCCGATGATGGCGGAAATGAATCGTCGGACTATGTGTTGAAATTGCCCGACGATGGTGTGAGGCCAGGCGATGTTGCCGACTACAGGGTGACGGTCGATTCGCTTGCGAGGTTAAAGGCTTACATCGAGGACAGTTTTTGCATGATGCGTCGCCGGACGGTAGAGGCCGGATGGCTTGCGGAAACCATTGAGCGTTTTCATGCCGATGAAATTCCGCGTCTTGAGGAGGAGCGCACGGAAGTCCTTGGGCTTATTGACGCATATATGGAAATCACGTCGGTAATGGATGCGTCAGAGAGCCGGGCGGAGGCTTATGCGCTTATGCGCAGGTCGCTTGCTCGCTACGAAGCCCATCGCCGGATCAAGTTTCCGCGTTTCAGACTGATGTCAGGCAGGATGAACGAGTCGTGTCTGCGGGATATCGAGAAGTTCATGCGAAAGGAACATCTGATGGTGAGGAAATATCCGCAGATTAGCCAAGGAGCCGGACTTGAAGGGAGGACGAGGCCGAAAGGGCCAAACACTATAAACGACCGCATGAAACTTCTGAAGGCCGTGATGACATGGGGTGTGAAGACGAGGAGGATTCCCAGCAATCCGTTTGACACTTTCGTGAGCGGGCAGAATGTCTACGGCACACCTGTCTATCTCACCCTTGATGAGCGGAGGAAGGTAGAGCTTCATGATTTTTCCTATGATCCGCGCCTCGCTCTTCAGCGCGACATATTCATATTCCAGTGTTGTGTTGGATGCCGTGTATCGGATCTGATGCTGCTGACCACAGGCAATGTGGTTGACGGAGAACTGAATTATGTTGCAAGAAAGACCCGCGAGGGGAGGCCGGTGACAATAAAAGTCCCTCTTAACCGGACGGCAAAGATAATCCTTGAACGGTATGCTGACCATGACAGGGATACTCTTTTTCCGGCTGTCTATTCACGCATGGGCTACAACCGTGTGATAAAAGATATACTCCGTCTGGCAGGAATCACTCGTAAAGTTGTGGTCATCGATCCTCTCACGCGTGAGGCTGTGTGCCGCAGACTCTATGAGGTGGCGAGTTCACACATGGCCCGACGTACTTTCATCGGCAACATATTTAAGAAATTCAAGGATCAGAATCTTGTCAGTGAGCTGAGCGGACATGCTCCCGGCAGTCATGCGTTTGCCCGCTATCGCGAAATTGATACGGAGCTGAAGCGCGAGATGGTTGCTGCAATCGACTGAGACGGAAGAAATCGACAGTGGATATAAGAAAAAAGACAGTCACACTGCCAATAGGCAAGTAACTGTCTGATTTTTAGTGACTCCTACAGGATTCAAACCTGTAACCTTCTGATCCGTAGTCAGATGCTCTATTCAGTTGAGCTAAGGAGCCGTAATTCATTTTTATTTTGACTCTGCAAAGGTAGAAATAATTATTCAATTGTGCAAAATTTTTTGACGATTTTTCTCAATTTATCTTTCATGCTTGCTTTTCACGGTTAATTCATGTAATTTTGATTTCCCAAAAACGCATAATTTCAGATTGCCAATTCCTATCAATAAACCAAATTCATTATATTATTAAGATTATGAGAAAGAGAGATTTTGTATCCATATTGCTATTATCGATACTCTTATTGCTGCCTTTCAGGTCAAACGCACAGTTTGTCGCTCATGGCAAAGCTGATAAATTTATTGAATCGGACGTGCATCTTCTTCTTGGTGGAAGTTATGTCACGAACAATTATATGGATTCATATAGTGAGATTACAGACCTCAACAGTTCGATGGGCTTTGCATGGGGGCTTGGTGTGAGCGTCAAGTTTAATCTTTCATCGTTTATCGGACTTGGAACCGAGCTTAACTATCTTAGAAATTCCGGCAAAATTAATATGGCTGTCACAGCCGACGGAAAGCCTAATGTCTCGAATGTATTTATCAAAAACAGCTACAGATCTTTAAATATCCCTGTCTATGTGAGCTTCGGTTTCAATGTGGCCGATAATGTCAGATGGAATGTCGATGGCGGTCTTTATTTTGATTTCGGCACGAGCGGTTCGCAAAAGACCACCATATATAATGCCACTGTAAATGACCTCGGACAGCTTGTGACGGCCATCACAAATCTGAAAACAGATTACTATGACAATGACAAGGCATACCTGAATTCATATCGTAATTTCGATACGGGTCTCCATCTTGCCACAAGCATAAAATTCATGGACAAGATTTCGGTCGGGCTGAGAAGCCAGTTCGGTTTCCGCAATGTGGCTCAGAGCAACGGCATTGTGAAACCGACATCCCACAATATCCGGCTCTTTGCCACTATCGGTTACGTACTTTAAGATAAAAAACTCCCCGTCTGTCGCGGTTATTCCATAAGATCACGGAATATGTCGAAAGCCGCGAGAATTTGCGCTTCTGACGCTGTGCGGTCAATCAAAACCTGACCGGGCGATGACAGGAGCGTAAAATTTATGCTGTCGCAAGTGTCGTTTTTCTTGTCGTGACGCATATATTCAATCAGGCTGGCATAGTCATCACAGGTGATTGAGGGCGTTCCGTAGCCCTGCTCCTTGAGATAGCGAGAATATCTGTAAAGTTCCTCCGACGGGAATGATTCAAGTGAATGGGATAGGATCATTTCGACAAGCATGCCGTAGGCCACGGCATGTCCGTGAGGAACCGGAGCGCCTTTGTGGATGGCAAGCGATTCGAAAGCGTGGCCTGTCGTGTGTCCGAGATTCAGTGCACGCCTGATTCCTTTTTCACGTGGGTCTTCTTCAACGATACGTTCCTTTACCTTGACGCTCTTTTCAAGGAGGGGGAGGAGGCGTTCGAGATTTGCGTCAAGGATATCGAATCCGAGCAGCTCGGTGTAGTCATTTTCGGATGACAGCAGACCATGTTTCAGCATTTCTGCATATCCCGATAGCATTTCCTCTGCCGGAAGAGTTGAGAAGAGGGAGGTTGATATGATTACTGCGTCGGCAGGGGCAAAAGCACCGACCTCATTTTTAAGACCTTCGAAATTGATGCCGGTCTTGCCTCCGACTGCCGCATCGACTGCCGCAAGGAGTGTTGTCGGGACGTTGATGAAACGTATGCCTCTCTTGTATGTTGCCGCTGCAAATCCGCCCATGTCTGTCACTACGCCACCGCCGATGTTTATGGCAAGTGATTTTCTTGTAGCACCCTGACTGATGAGTCCAGCCCAGATTTTTGTAAGCGAATCAATATTCTTATTAGTGTCGCCCGGTTTGACGGCTATGACAGGATAGCTGAGTGCGAGTCTCGGAAGCACTTCGCGTTCGACATGCGTATCGGTGATTATATGTACGCTTGAGGGGTTGATTTCGCTTACCAGACGGTCGATTGCTTCACTGACGGAGTTTGTGTAAAGTATTTTCTGCATGATGGTATGAGGGTTGAGTTTGTTGAGGATGCTGTTTTCTAGATAAATTTTATTCAGGCTGTCTCTGCAGTCGGCCGGTGTCTAAACTTCTTTTGTGACTGTCAGCATTGACAGAAGCAGAGAGGGGAGAAGTCGTGCGAATTCAGGCATGGAGCTGAAAACGATTGCAGCTCCGGCTTCTTCGAGTATTTCGCGTGGAATAGGTCCTGTGGTAACTCCGATGGTAAAAGCACCCGATCGGTCACCGGCCTCGATCCCGAGCGGTGCGTTTTCGATGACTATGGCCTGCGATGGTCTTACATGTGCGAGCTGCATGGCCTTTATGAACGGTTCGGGATGAGGCTTGCCATGAGTGACATCGCGCGAGGTGATGATTTTGTCTTCATTGAAGATTCCCGGGAAATCAGCCGTGATGCGGTCTATGAGTGACCGCTGTCCAGACCCGGTTACAAGTACACGCTGTATGCCGGTCTCTTTCAGCGTGTTGAGCATGTCGGCCGCTCCCGGCATCGGTTTTACAGGCGGGAGTTCCCTGAAATATTCGGTTTTAAGTCTATAGAGCGATTCTATTTCTTCATCTGTAGCCTCGCGTCCGAATGCTCTTTGAAACAGAGCGTTGATGGTCGATGCGCCTGTGCGTCCCTCGTAGAGATAAAATTCCTCGGGCGTGCATGCTACGCCGGCTTCGGTCATAAGCCTGTACCATGCCTTGGTGTGGTTCGGCATCGAGTCATATAGTGTACCGTCCATGTCAATCAGAGCCGCGCGGGGGTCAGACGTTCAAAATGATGGCGGTCAAGAAAACGTAGGATTTCATTGGAAAATGGAACGGGTGGTATCATTTCTTTGCTTTTTTATTTTTTGTTTTCTTCGTTTCGGGGATAATTGAGGCATGAGTCGTGGTGTCGGGTGGCGCTATGAGTCCTTCCCGGATGAAATAGAGTGAATCTCTGCGTGAAATGGTGTCGGTTGTGCTACTGTTGGCCGTGCCGGAGTCAGGCAGTCCCGAAAAGTCAAGGCTTCCGATATTTGCGTCGCGCACTCCACGGCGGAAGATATTGCCGATTTCCCTGACGAGATTGATTCGGGTCGTGTCGGCGATGGCAACTGATTTAGGCATGTTTTTTTCGTTGAACTTGGCTTTCCCGAGCCGTATTTTCATATCGTCGACATTGCCTGATATGTTTATTCCGAATTTGAACGGGAGGGGTGATTTGAGGACCGCAATGTGGTATTTGAGATTCATCGCCATGTCGTTTGTACCCATGACTCCGAGGCGGTAGCGGTCAATGTCGAATATGAACGGGAACATCTCAAGCTGAGAGTTCTGGACAATCATCTCGACATTCATACTGTCGATGACGTTTTTCTCTTTGTGCTTGAACATAAGCCATTTGCCAATTTTCTTAAATGTGGCTTCGTCAATCAGCACAAGGCTGTCGCCCGATAGCTTCAAGGCTGCCTTCAATGTTGGAATATCGATATTCATGCCGTCGCTTATACGGGTTGTAGCCGCGATGTTGGCATTGATGATTCCGTCGATTCCATAGAGCAGGGGCATAAGCGAGTCAATCGCGGGGACAAGTTCAAGGAATTGCTTGATATGGAAATCCTTGATTCCCAATCCGAATGCAAACGACGCATCCTCTTTCGACGGAGCGGAATAAAGTGCATTGAGGTCTATTCCGCCGACATTCGTCGCTGCGGTCAGCTGTTCGAGATTGATTGCTCCTTTGTAGACATTAAGCCGGCCTTTGAAGTCGCGGAACATCAGGTTGGAATAGGCTATGTTGTTGGCCTTGACATTGATATTTGCTTCTACGTTTGACGGGATGACAAGGGTGGCCATCGTGTCGGCCGCGTTTGTTTCGACCGACGACTGCATGGCCTTTTCATTATCCGACTCTTGGGCGATGAATATTCCGGTTGTGTCGCTTTCGGCAAAGGCTGCCCCGGCAAACACGGCACTTGCTATTTCATTCACTTCTATGGTATCGCCGTCAAGAGTGAAATCGAGCCTGAGAGGCTGTTGGTGGTTGATTGATGTCAGCGCTTTTTTGATATTGCTTACGCTGCCGTTCATCACGAGGCTTGTATGCCCGGTGCGCAACCGGGTGTCGGTTATGGTCAGAGAGTCGGAATTGAACCTGATGTTCAGGTCGCTAAGGGTGTTGCGTAGCGGGAAATAAGGGGTAAAGACTCTCATGCGTTCAGATTTCAACACGCCTCTTGCATCCCATCGGCGCAACAGGCGGCGCATCGAATTGTCGACGCTTATGTCGATAACCTCGCCTTCGGCCACAGCCACACTGTCGCTTGCAGAGAGTGTTTTCATTCTTGCCCGGCGTATTGCCCGAGCCATCGCTCTTAGTGAATCCTGTGGCAAGTCGGGATTAGCGACTGAAAGAGAGTCAATCAGCGGTGAGCGCCGTGGCCTTTGTGTGACAGCTGACGGATAGGCGGTCACGAGCAGAAGTGACTTTCCGAGTAGCGCCCTGTTGAGACGGTCACCATAGAAGGCACCGTCGGTAGCGACGTTGAGTACGAGCTGCGGTTTTGTCTTATCGTCTTTGTAGCGTCGGAGAGTCGCTCCGACAGTCGATTTGCGCAGGCGTATTCTTGTTGAGTCCTCGGTTGATCTGAACAGCAGTCTGTCAGCCACAATCCGGCCGCCAATAGGGTTGATTATGCTGGTGTCGGCTGACGATGAGGTGTTCTGGCATCCGACACCCATTTTCACTTCGGATGCCTGTAGAATCATACCTGTGATTCCTGCTGATATTGTGTCGATTTTCAATGACGCGGTCAGAAGCGAGTCTACGCTGATATCTCCGCGAGTGAACGATGAGTTTGTCCCAAGTTTCAGCTCCATCGTCCGTGAATATAGTTCGGCAGGAAGTTCTGGCATGGAAATCTTGAGATTTCTAAGCGTAGCATCTCCTGTCAGGCGTATTCGATGGAAGTTGTTTTGGTCAAGATAGCTTTTCCGCAGTGAAAATTTACTGTCGGCACGCAGAGAGCCGTCTATTTCGCATGGCAGTTCTGCAAGCAGCTTTTTCGGAAGTCTGCTTATTTCAACCCCGCCTTTGAATGTTCCGGATATAGCAGGGTCGCTGATGATATGGTCTATTTTCCCGTTAAGTTCAAAACCGACACCTTGACCGATTGCCAGAAGTTTTTCGACGTTTATGGTTGAGGCATCGAGTTTTTCACCGTTGATTTCAGCCTTTGCAAGCAGGGCGAAGCGGGAAAGATGAAGCTGTTCGTAGTCAGCGCGTCCTTCCGGAATTTCGAGAGTGACGTTCACCGACGGAATGGAATCGACGGCCGGTCTGAACGGCTGTGTGAGCTCTATGCCGAGTTTCATGTCGAATCCGGCTTTCAGATTGGCTGTTTCTCCGCGCATTTCCTCCGGGATCAGTTCCATTATATCTGATGCAGGGGTGCGTGGAAGCAGAAAATTGAATCTGTCTATCCGCAGACCTTCGGCAAAGTTTATGTCGGTTGAAAGTGTCGTGTTTACTTTACCTGCGCTTATCTTGAAATTATTGAGCGCCAGTTTCTGCGGGTCATACTGGCTCCATCTGATGTCGCCGCCTATTCCGAAACTTAGATTTTTAATTGAAAAATCCGACACGGAAGCAGATGTCAGTCCGTGGATGTCGACTGAATAGTCCGGGGCATTGTTGCCGTTTAGCCTTGTGTCAGATAGAGTGATGCTTATATCTGTGGAGTCAGGGACAGATAGATAACGGACTGACATGCCATTGCGGATTTCGAATGTCGCAAACGATAAATCTGAGATGAAAACAGAAGTTTCATTGTTCTCATCCTCTTTTTTTGACTCAGGAAAGATGTCAAGGTTGGATCGCTGCGGTGTGGCCTGAACGATATTTATTTCAGGTCTGTCAAGAATGATGTCGTAGAGCGTTATATTTCCGGCAAGTAATTTCGGAATGTTTATCGCCCCGTTGAATCGATGGAGTGTGAGAAGAGAATCTGCCCATACCGGCATCCCGGCAACAGAGTCGTGTGGCAGGGGTGACAGTGCGTTACTTTTGACCGAGAAATCGGTGATGTCGAGCTCAAATCGAGGAAAAGTGTGCCAGAATGAAATTTCAATACGTCCGATGTTTATGTCGGCATTCACGAGATATTCATTGGCATATTTTTCCACTAACGGAGTCAGACGCTCCGGTTTCAGATATGAAACGGCTATTGTGATTGCAATAAGCACAACAGCTGTCAGACAGGCTATGACCCATAGCATCCCGCGCAGGATTTTTATCCATACGGGACGTTTCTTTAACGGATGTCGTGGATTTCCGTTGTTCTTCTTGCCTACAGTGCCGGAATTGACGTTTTGAGATGTCTGTTCGTTCATTGAGAGGCGTGTGTTTGTTTAAACTATTGCAATAAGAGACTTATCTCTTGATCAGTTGTCTTTGGATGCTTCGTGCGGTTGTTTTTTGCGGGCTGTTATGTGGAAGCAGGGCTGTCCGCGTTCGTACTTGACCCATAGTTTTCCTTCTTCGCGCATGGCCTTCAGCACTTCGCCGAGTATTCCTTTTAGATCGTCGACACTGCGGGGATTGTCGCTGTTGTCGGCAATGAAAGAGGCATACGATATGTCGAATGTCGTGGCGAGCTGATGGACTGAGGAGTCAATCGCGTTGCGGTTGCGGCGACGCAGTCGCTTGACGGTCCTTGGAGTCCTTAGCAGACTTGTCACCTTTATTCGGTAGTCGCCTCCGCCTCTCGATGCTATTGAATCGCGGAAGCGGTGTCCGATTTCGTGAAGTCTTGCAGCTGCTATTGGAACAAGATACGGGCGCGAATAGATCAGAGAGTCGATAAAAAAATTCTCACAGCTCGTCACCTTGACAATCGGTTCTTTCAGCTGCCAGTGAGAGCGGGTGTCGGTCAGCGGTTCTATCCCTATGATTTCGGCTTCCTGCCAATGGATATAGTTGCTGTCATTGAAAAATTGGTGCATGTTCCCGAAGTAGTTAACCTTGATCCGTTCGGTTGGTTCGGGCATTTCATCGAGGTGGGCAAGATGGCTGCTGACAGTATCAGTTTCCAGATTATGGACATCGGTCGGAATTTCTTCACTGATCGGTTTCACTTCTTCATTGATTCCGGCATCAGGTGCGGTTTCGTCGCTTGACGCTTTTGTTGTCGTGACTATTGCGGCTCCGTCGGACTCGGAATGGCGTGTCGGCGTACACATCACCACACATAGTGATATGAACAGGATCGGCGGAAGGAATAGCCTGAGAGTTTTCTTCAGGCTGAAGCGTCTGCGTGGTTTGCGTTTAGGAGAGTTGTTGGATGTCGGTTGCATGTGGTAGTCAGTGTCGGATAAGAGAGGAAGATGGTTCAGTCGTTTTCCAGCTTTATACCGGCAAAATCCAGAGCTTCCCGACGTTCGACACATGTCCCGCATTTACCGCAATGATGTTCGCCGCCTTTGTAGCATGAATATGTATGGGAATAGTCTACGCCAAGAGTTTTTCCGCGTAATGCTATCTCGCCCTTTGTGAGATCTGTGTAGGGCGCTACGAGTTCCAGATGTTCGTATGTGCCGTCGGCTATGGCATTTTTCATTGATTTTATGAAGTCTGGACGGCAGTCGGGATAGATTGCATGGTCACCGGAATGGTTGGCTATCATCACTTTCTTCAAGCCGAGGCTTTCGGCGAGACCGGCGGCCACTGACAGCATGATGCCATTGCGGAAGGGCACCACAGTCGACCGCATATTGTCATCGTCGTAATTGCCTTCGGGGATTGCTTCAGCTCCGCTCAGAAGGGAGCTTTCAAAATATTTTCCCATAAACGAAAGGTCGATTTCATACCATTTCACATTAAGGTGCCCGCAGTTCCATTTGGCACACGCCGCTTCACGCATGTTATGGTTAGAGCCGTATTGAAATGTCACTGCAGCTGCTATCGAGTCGACATATTCCCAGAGCATTGTGACGGAATCCATGCCTCCGGAGAGTACAAGTAGTGTATCTTTTGCCATTTTTTGTCTTTAACGTTTGTGAGATGTTGTTTTAAAAATTGTCGGGAAATGATGCGAGCATACGCTGTTTTACCATTTCCTGATGCTGGCTGTCGCCATAGTTGGCAAACGGCAGTATGGCTATGCCCCCTCGTGGTGTGAAGATGCCTTTGACCTCGATATAGCGCGGATCCATGAGTGCTATCAGGTCTTTCATGATTATGTTGACGCAGTCTTCGTGGAAATCTCCATGATTGCGGAAACTGAACAGATAGAGCTTGAGACTCTTGCTCTCGACCATTTTCTCACGAGGTATGTAGGAAATCAGGATTTTAGCAAAATCCGGCTGTCCGGTCTTCGGGCACAGGGATGTGAATTCGGGACAGGTGAAAGTGACAAGATATTCATTGTCAGGATGTTTATTGACAAATGTTTCCAGCACTTCAGGTGCATATTGAGTAGGGTACTTCACTCCGGTATTTCCAAGCAGTGACACTCCATTAAGTTCTGATTCGTTGCGCATTTTGTTTGGATTGCTATCGGCTGTTTGACAGTCAGCCTTTTATTTTTAGTATTCAACATGCAAAATTAGCAAAAAAAATCTACCGTGGCAATCTATATCCATGTTCGAGGGGAATATAACCGGAAGATATAATCAGCTGATGTCTCAAGTCAAATAACGAAGCCCCGCTCCGAAGTGGAACGAGGCTTTATGTCTGGGGGCTGTAGCCCGTAGTGGCTTACAGCTATAGGGCCTATTCTATCAGAGGCGCGACTTGATCGCTTCGGTTTCTTTTTCGTAGCCGGGCTTTTCGAGGAGAGCGAACATGTTGCGCTTGTAAGCCTCTACACCGGGCTGGTTGAATGGATTGACTCCGAGTATGTAGCCGCTGATACCGCAAGCCTTTTCGAAGAAGTAGATGAGCTGGCCGAGATACTTTTCTTCAAGTGCGGGGATAGTCACGAGCATGTTGGGGACACCTCCGTCGACGTGTGCGATACGTGTGCCGAGCTCAGCCATCTTGTTCACTTCGTCGACATGCTTGCCGGCGATGTAGTTGAGACCGTCGAGGTTTGCTTCGTCGGATGGGATGAACTTTTCGTGCTTGCTTTCGACAACTGAAATCACAGTCTCGAAAATGGTGCGCTCACCTTCCTGAATCCACTGTCCCATTGAATGGAGGTCAGTTGAATTGTCGACTGCGGCAGGGAAGATACCAAGGTTGTCCTTGCCTTCGCTTTCGCCGTAGAGCTGTTTCCACCATTCGCCGAAGAAGTGGAGCTTGGGATTGTAGTTGACAAGAATCTCGGTCTTTTTGCCTGCAAGGTAGAGGGCGTTGCGGGTTTCGGCATACAGATAAGAAGGGTTGGATGCGTCGGCTGTATTGGTCATTTTCTCCATTTCGGCAGCACCGTCGATGAGAGCGCGGATGTCAAATCCTGCAACAGCTATGGGAAGAAGACCTACAGGTGTGAGCACGGAGAAACGGCCGCCAACGTTGTCGGCGATGACAAAAGTCTTGTAACCTTCTTCGGTTGCGAGACGGCGGAGTGCGCCGCGCTGAGCGTCGGTGATAGCCACGATGCGCTTGCGGGCTTCGTCGACACCGAGCTGACGTTCAAGCTGCTCTTTGAGAAGACGGAAAGCGATAGCGGGTTCGGTGGTGGTTCCGCTCTTCGAAATCACGATTATGCCGAAGCGCTTGTCTTTCAGATAGTCCTGAAGTTCGTAGAGGTAATCCTCGCCGATGTTCTGTCCGGCGAAGAGAACTTTGGGATTGCCTTCAGATGCAGGACGATATGCGGCAAAACTGTCGCTGAGAGCTTCAATCACGGCCTTTGCTCCGAGATAAGAGCCGCCGATACCGATTGCAACCACAGTGTCGCAGCTCTGGCGGAGTGAATCGGCAGTGGCGACGATATCGTCGAGGAGAGCTTCGGTTGTGTCGGTGGGAAGATTAACCCATCCGAGGAAGTCGCTGCCTTCGCCTGTGCCGTTAAGCACTTTTTCAAGAGCATCGGAAGCCTTGCCGTCAAGTTTATTGATGTCTTCACGGCTCACAGTTCCGAGTACGTTTTTAATGTCAACAGATAAGGTTTTCATGTTATTTTAGTTTTTATATCCGATTGTCGTTTCTGATTTGTTATTGGTTGAGTATTATAAGGAATAGCGTGTGTCAGATGAACCATTTGCCAAGGGCGCGGATCGCACGCTCGGCGTTGGCATGGCGGTAGAGAATATCGTAGACGGCATCGAGAATAGGCATTTCGACACCATATTTTTTATTGATTTCCTTGATACATTTCGTACCGTAGTAACCTTCGGCTGTCTGTTCCATCTCCATTCGGGCCGTGGATACGGAATATCCTTTACCTATAATCGACCCGAAATTGTGGTTGCGGGAAAAACGTGAATAGGCAGTGACAAGCAGGTCGCCGAGATAGACAGAATCGCAGATGCAACGCGGACGCGGGCATGCTTCGTCGATGAAGCGCTCCATCTCGCGGATTGCGTTGCTGACGAGCATCGCAAGGAGATTGTCGCCTCCTTTCATTCCGTGGACAATACCTGCGCCGATGGAATAGACGTTCTTGAGAACGGCTGCATACTCGATGCCTTCGACATCGCTTGACGGGATTGTGCGTGTGTTGGGTGAGGATAGCTTGTTGCCAAATTCAATAGCGTTCTGGACATTGTGGCATCCGACCGTGAGGAAACTCGGACGGTCGAGCGCCACTTCTTCGGCATGGCAAGGACCGGCGACTACAAGCACTTTGTCTGACTTCACACCGAAATGGTGCATGACGAAGTCAGAAATGATTTCGTTGTCGCCCGGCACTATTCCTTTTACCGCCGACACGACGTTTTTGTCGGAGATATCGACGGCGATTTTGTTGATATGCGTCTTGAAGTAGGGCGAAGGCATGACCATCAGCAGTGTATCGGCATGGTTGCAGACATAATTTATGTCGCTTGAAAATTCAATGCGCGACACATCAAACTGAACGTCAGTAAGGTATGCGGGATTGTGTCCAAGCCTTTTGAAATCCTCTATGCGGTCATCGCGCCGCATATACCAGAGTATGGAGTCGCAGTTGCGAAGGAGAAGCCGGGCGAGAGCTGTAGCCCAGCTTCCGCCTCCCATAACTGCTATTTTATTAAATGCCATGATATGCGCGAACTGATGAAGGATTTCTGTTTATTATTCGGCTGCCGAGGTAGTTGCAGCAGCAATCCATTGTTCGACGTCTCCGATTAGGGGAGATTTGAACCCGAGTTTGAATTTCTTGTTGATTCCGCACAGTTCCTGATGGAGTTTTCCGGCTGTCTGGCCTGCGAGCTGGTCAATGGTGTAGACTCCGGCCTTGTAGATCGGAGCGACCCATTCGGCCGGTACTCCTATTGCGGTGAAGGCTTCTTCCTTGTCGCGGCGCTGCACCTTTTCAGGGCGCATCTGCGGGAAGAACAACACTTCCTGAATTGTGGTCTGGCCTGTCATAAGCATGACGAGACGGTCAATGCCCATACCCATGCCCGATGTCGGGGGCATTCCGTATTCAAGCGAGCGTACGAAGTCTTGATCAATAATCATGGCTTCGTCATCGCCCTTGTCGGCAAGTTTCATCTGCTCTACGAAGCGTTCATACTGGTCAATCGGGTCATTGAGTTCCGAGTAGGCGTTGGCGAGTTCTTTGCCGTTTACCATAAGTTCGAAACGCTCTGTGAGATTCGGATTGTTGCGGTGACGCTTGGTGAGCGGTGACATTTCTATGGGATAGTCGATGATGAAAGTCGGCTGGATGTAGGTGCCTTCGCACTTCTCGCCGAAAATCTCGTCAATGAGCTTGCCTTTACCCATTGTTTCATCGACTTCTATGCCGAGCGAACGGGCTGCGTCGCGGAGTTGCTCTTCGGTCATGCCGGTGATGTCGATGCCTGTGTGTTCCTTGATTGCATCGGTCATTGTCACGCGGCGATATGGAGCTTTGAAGTCGATGATATTGTCGCCGACCTTTACCTGAGTTGTGCCGTTGACATCAAGACAGATTTTCTCAACCAGCTTCTCGGTGAATTCCATCATCCAGTTGTAGTCCTTGTAGGCAACATAGATTTCCATGCAGGTGAATTCCGGGTTATGGGTGCGGTCCATGCCTTCGTTTCGGAAGTTCTTGCCGATTTCATATACACCGTCGAAACCGCCGACAATCAGACGCTTGAGGTAAAGCTCTGTGGCGATTCGCATGTAAAGCTCGATATTGAGCGAGTTATGGTGGGTGATAAAAGGACGGGCGCTCGCTCCGCCGGCGATTGACTGGAGAATCGGGGTTTCGACTTCCATATAGCCATGCTCGTTGAAGTAGTTGCGCATGGAGTTCATCACCTTTGTGCGCTTGACGAAGATGTCCTTTACGCCTTCGTTGACAATAAGGTCGACATAGCGGCGGCGGTAGCGGAGTTCGGGGTCATCAAACGCATCATATGTCACGCCGTCTTTGACCTTGACAATAGGGAGCGGACGGATTGACTTGCCGAGCACTGTGAGCTGCTGTGCATGCACGGAAATTTCTCCTGTCTGGGTGCGGAACACGTAGCCTTTGATTCCTACGAAGTCACCGATGTCGAGAAGTTTCTTGAATACGACATTATAGAGGTCTTTGTCTTCGCCCTGACAGATTTCATCGCGGTTGACATAGACCTGTATACGTCCATGTGAGTCCTGAAGCTCAAGGAAAGAGGCTTTGCCCATGATGCGGCGACCCATGATTCGTCCGGCGACCGAGACCTCGCGCTGGGGTGCATCGTCGGTAAATGTTTCTTTAATCTCGTCTGAGTAACCGGTTACGGGAAATTCGTCAGCAGGAAACGGGTCTATGCCGCGTCGGCGCATTTCGTCGAGGCTGCCTCGGCGCACGATCTCTTGTTCACTGAGTTCAAGGATGTTCATATATTGATGATTTTTTACTTATAATATATTAAGGTGGTAACCATGTCTATTGTCCCGTCCGCAGGAGGGGAAACAAATGCAAAATTAATTATTTTTTCCTCTATGCCCAACAAAATAGGCTCCAAAACTTGGAGCCTAATGTTAAAAACGCAAAATTCTAAGAGTCATTTATTCAAAATTTCGATGTCAGGGAGAGTGCTGCGAACTATTCAAGAAAGCTTTTATAACCCTCTTTCCAGTTTTCATCGGCAAAAATATTGTAGTCGAGACCGGAGACATCTCCTATGATTCTGGCTGGAATTCCGCCGACAATTTTGCCGCGACGTACGCTTTTGTTGACAACCGCATTTGGGGCGATGATGACTTCGTCTTCTATGATGACAGGACCTTGGATCACCGCTCCCGGCCCGATGTAGACCCTGTTGCCTATTTTCGGACACTCTTTATATGGACCTTGTCCTACGATTGATACGTTGTTGCCTATTTTACAGTTATCGCCGACAGTGGCTTCGGGATTAATGAGCACGCCCATTCCTCCGTGGTTGAAAAACGTCCCGCGTCCGATTTTCATTCTATAGCTGATTGAACAGTTATAGTTGATGAATATCAGAAGTTGCAGCAGCTTTGGCAGCAGCGGGATGTGATGCCTGTAAAGCCAGTTGGCCAGACGGTAGAGCCTGATAGCATTTAGCATGACTGTTTATTCCTTTATACGACTCTTAGCTTCTCGTTACAGTAAGTCCTGAGCGAGAGAGCGAAAGGTCGACGAGACGGGCGTTTGGACGTAGCGGTTCGGTATGAAGGAGCTGGCGTATGCGTGCGGCCGCTTCAGGATCTTTTGCAATCATGTAGAGATAGCCTCCACCTCCTGCACCGGGCAACTTGTAGCCGAGGCACAGGTCGTCGATGCGCCGGGTGATGGCATCGACCTCCGGCGGGTTGGTTCCTCGGTCAATGGCCATTTTCTGATTCCATGTGGTGCGCACAAGTTCGCCGAGTCGGTTGAAGTTGCAGCGCATTATTGCGTCATACATTTCCATTGTGTGAGCTTTCATGCTGCGGAGCAGACGCAGCTGCGCGCCTTCGTTGAGGAACATGTTGCGGACTATCTCGGCAAGAATGTCCTTTGCCGTGCGGGTTATGCCTGTGTAGTACAGAAGATGGCATGAGGCATATTCCGGGTCAGTGAAAAGGGTGTCGGGAAGCCAGCTTACCATCGGATTCTGTTCGAATCCCTTTGATGTCTGGAGCAGTTTGACGCCTCCTATGACACCGCCGAACTGGTCCTGCCAGCCGCCACCTGTCGTTAGAAGCTGTTCGAGGACGAGTGTGCGGCTGCAGATTTCATTCTTATCCCATGCGAGTGAGCAGAAGTCGCTGATTGCTCCGAGGACTGTTGCCGCAAGGATGCTGCTCGTGCCGAGTCCGCTTCCGGCGGGTATGGCTGAGAACAATGTGATTTCAAGTCCTGAACCGAAGTCTTCGAGCTGTGCTTTGAGTGATGGATAGGTGACTTCGCAGAAACGGGGATGGAAACCGGCGAGGGCAAGTGCAGCCTTGGGTATCGAGAATGGACTGCCCACACGGTGGAAGTCAAGTATGGCATCAAAATTGTCAATGCGCTCTTCCGCTCCGAGGTCAATGCTACGGCAGATGATGTGGGGCTCTTTACAAGGACGCACGTAGGCCTGCAATGGCGGCTGGCCGTTGAGCTCGATGGCGAAATTGATGACTGTCCCGCCTTCCATCAGGCAATAGGGAGCAGTGTCGCTCCATCCGCCTGCGATGTCGATGCGCACAGGAGAGCGGCTCCAGACAATCTGGTCCGAGCAGACGGCGCGGCGCGGCAGTTGTTTCTTCTCAAGTGCGGCGTGTGTGAGTCCTTCGCGGAGAATCGAGAAGGCAGTGTCCTGATCGGCTTTCCATTCCTGATTTGAGCGTCGTTTCACTTCCGCGCGGAACATTGCGTCGCTTGCGCGCTTCACAAGTGGCTCTGTCTCTGAAATAGGGGAGGGCAGAGGTATTGAATCCGTAGCGAATGCTTTGGCGGCTTCGAGAAGGTCGGTCTGATAGAATACGCTGTGGTTGTGGTTTTCAGCGAGCGCTATGCGGTTTTGTTTACGGAAGGCGCGACGCTGGGTGACGAGGCGGTCAAGACGTGCGATGTCTGAGATGCGTTCAGCGCTCAGCATGTCGTAGCCTGTGAGGTCGGCGTTGCCTTCAAGCATGGCTTTTACAATGCGCCCCATCTCGTCGATGTCTGTGACAACGGGGAACTGCGGACGTTTCTGTTCGTCGCCTGCAAAGCGGTCGTCGATGTTGTAGACACGCACTGCATAGGCATTGTCATTTACAGGGATTATGTCGACACATTGTCCCGGTGTGAGTGACAGCTCCCAGTCGTTGGCCGGGACGCCTGTGATGATATGATCGCTTGTAAGCTTCCATCCCTTGGCAATATGGCTGTTTTCTATCCAGATATTTGTGTTTGATGCGTCAAACCGGATTTCGGTTATGGTGTTCTGGACAAAAATCGAAGGGTGAGGCTTGCGGTCGCGGTGCATGATTTCGCGCTGGTCGTTGACGATGTTCTGAACGGCCAGTGTCGAAGAAATCATTTCGCGGCCAGTGCCGAAATGATAGAATTGTCCTCCGGGAAGCGGCACGATGGCAACTGTGAGTTGGCGTAGTTCGGGGTCGGTTATTTCCGGATCAGTGCCGAGCGCACGTCCGAATTCGGAATAAAGGTCATATTCCATGAATGAGCCGTCGGCGTTTCGCGAGCGCTTGCGCAGTAGTTCAACCGCACGGTCACTGAGCAGCCAGATGCCTATGTCGGTGAGGAAGTAGCCGGTCTGCAGGAGGGAGTTGAGTTTTTCGACCGACGGTTTCTGTAGCATGCGGTTGAGCACTGAGGGTGCATCGTGAGTGCTGTAGAATACTCCGTGGTTCTTGGCGATTGATGAGTTGAGCCATAGGCCGTAGCATACGACATCGGCTTCCGGGACTGGAGCAAGGCGTTCGGCAGCACGGATATAGACATCTCCGCTGACAATCATTGTGTTGATTGAGGCGGGTGCCGTCGACATTATGCGTTCGTAGAGGGGGAGCTGGAGGTCGAGCAGGGTTTGCGAAAGCGACTGTCCGCGCTCCCATCGGAAGATTGGAATCGGCGTGAGCACCTTGCCGGACGGTGCATAGGAAGGCAGTCGGCGGCTCTGGCCTCCGGCATGGATTATTATCTTCCGTTCTTTCCCTATCCATTTTTCAAAACTGTCGCTGTCGGCTGACTCGCGATGGCATTCTTCAAGAATCCATGTAGTTCCGCCACCGCTGCCGAGTCTGTGGCCGATGGGGTCGGAAGTGCAGTAAAATTCAGATTTTGAAAGTCCGGTTATATCGTGAAAGCATCCCACAAGGTTGGGCGGGAGCGAAAGGAGTTTCTTAGCCATTTGATTATTTCAAGGTATATGGTGAGCATTGTTTGCTGCAAATTTACAAATTATTTTATAAAAACTATCCAATCGCCTGTCACATATATAATATTATTGTCTTTGTGTCTTTCACTCTTTCTGTAGAAAAGATTTGTGTGAGATTTTAATGGGGAATAAGATGAAAAACGCGCTTTTTTGTGTACTTTTGCGTTGTTATGGCAAAGTTTCAGGTCAATATACTCGGATGCGGGTCGGCCACGCCTACGGCGCGCCACCAGCCGTCGTGTCAGGTGGTGGATTTTCGCGACAAGCTATTCATGATTGATTGCGGTGAGGGTGCACAGCTGATGTTCCGTCGGCTGGGGCTGAAATTCTCGCGTCTTAACCATATATTTATCTCCCATCTTCATGGCGATCATCTTTTCGGGTTGCCCGGACTGCTTTCGACTATGGCCCTGCACCAGATCAGCGGGTCTGTCACTGTCCACATATTCCGTGACGGAGCAAGGCTGATGAAAGAGTGGATGGATTTTTTTAATCGTAATTCACCGTTTGAAATTATCTATGATATAATAGAGGAAGGGGAGCGGAGGATTGTCTATGAGGATTCGGGGCTTACGGTAGAGACTTTCCCTCTCTATCACCGCACTCCATGTTCTGGTTTCATATTCCGCGAGAAGCCCAAACAGCGCCATCTGCGCGGCGATGCCGTGAGATTTCACAACGTTCCAGTCTCTCAGCTTAAAAACATAAAGGACGGCGGTGACTATGTGAAAGATGACGGTACGGTCATTCCAAACGCGATGCTGACCACGGATGCTGATCCGTCAATGAGCTATGCCTATTGCAGCGATACGATGATGGACAAGCGTGTCGCAGCCGATATAAAAGGTGTTGATACGGTCTATCATGAGGCCACTTACGATGATTCGCTTGAGGCTATGGCCAGTGAGCGCGGGCACTCGACAGCACGTCAGGCCGCGCTTATTGCTGCGGGGGCCGGGCTAAGAGGTTGATTATCGGACATTTCTCGAAACGCTATAATTCTGAAGAAATTCTTCTCAAGGAAGCATCGGAGGAGTTTCCTGATGTGATTGTGGCCAATGAAGGGCTGCGTGTCGACCTTGAATGAACTGATTACGAAATAAACTTCTCAAAAGAAATATAAATATTATGCAGAATCTGATTATCGAGCGCATTGTAGCGCTTCGCAAAGAGATGGCCGCCGAAGGTGTGAAGGCGGTGATACTTCCGCGCACTGATGCGCATCTGAGTGAATATATATCATCCCATTGGCATATTGTCCGCTATCTCAGTGGATTCACCGGCTCGGCAGGAACAATGGTAGTGACCGACAAGGAGGCTCTCCTTTGGGTCGACAGCCGCTATTTCCTTCAGGGTGCACAGCAGATTGAAGGCACAGGGATAATCCTGATGAAAGACGGACTGCCTGAGACTCCCTCAATCACCGAATATCTTTGCGAACATCTCGCGAAAGGTGATAAGGTCGGTATCAACGGTATGCTCATGTCAATCGACGAGACCGCCTCGCTCCGCTCGCGTCTTAATGCTGCCGGAATCGAACTGGATGTCGATTTTGATCCGATCGACCGTATATGGGCTGACCGTCCGTCGCTTCCTTCCGACAAAATTTTTGTTCACGATGAGAAATATGCCGGAGAGTCGGCCAAGGCCAAGATTTCACGCATTCTTAAAAGCGCGGCCGTGCAGGGTGCGGAGGCGTATTTCACGTCGGCCCTTGATGAAATAGCATGGGTGCTCAATATCCGTTCTAACGATGTGCCCTGCAATCCTGTCGCAACCTCATTCCTTTATCTTGCTCCGGATGGAAGCACCTTGTTTGTCGACGGGGCGAAGATGACTCCCGAAGTTGAAGCCTATCTCAAGGATGCCGGTGTGGCTGTCGCTCCCTATGATGCCGTACTTTCCTCGCTGGCAGCTCTGCCTAAGGACGTGACGGTTCTTCTCAGCGGAAGCCGAGCTTCGGGTGCGATTGCTCATGTCCTCGAAGGCCGCTATGTGAAGGGGAATTCTCCCGTGGCTCTTCCGAAGGCTGTCAAAAACGATGTCCAGATTGCCGGAATACGTCAGGCACATCTTCGCGACGGTGTTGCTATGGTGCGTTCGTTTATGGAGATTGAAAAGGTGGTCGAGTCTGGCGAGAAGCTGACTGAAATGGGTGTAGCGGATATTCTGCTGAAACATCGCGGTAAGGGCGAACTGTTCTTTGATCTCAGCTTTGAGAGCATCTGCGGTTTCGGTCCGAACGGTGCTATTGTCCACTACACGGCTACGCCTGAAAGCGACTCTGTGATCACTAAGGGCAATCTGTTGCTTATCGACTCAGGTGCGAATTATCTGGACGGCACTACCGACATAACACGGACTATCGCCATAGGAGAACCGACAGCTGATATGCGCCATGACTTCACTCTCGTGATGAAAGGCCATATAGCCATCGCTACCTCAATCTTCCCCGAGGGAACTCGCGGAGCTCAGCTTGATGCGCTCGCCCGCATGCCGCTCTGGAAGGAAGGAAAGAGCTATCTCCACGGCACCGGTCACGGTGTAGGTCATTTCCTTAACGTGCATGAAGGACCGCAGAGCATCCGACTGAACGATACTCTCGCACCGCTTACGCCGGGCATGCTCACTTCAAATGAACCCGGTGTGTATCTTGCGGACCGCTATGGCATACGTTGTGAGAACCTCGTGCTCACAATTCCTTACGAAGAGACAGAATTCGGCAAGTTCTATGCCTTCGAGACAATAACGCTTTGTCCGTTTGACCGCAGTCTGTTTGATGTCTCAATCATGTCGGACGAGGAGATTGAGTGGGTTGACAACTATCACCACACAGTCTACGACCGCCTTGCTCCGCTTATGACGGAAGAAGAGCGCGCATGGCTCGCAGCCGCAACCAGACCGCTTGACCGTTAATCCGTCTAAGCCCGATAGTGGAGCCAGCATTCGGCGCTCCACTGATGTTTAACTTTTATAGATTATTAAAAATGGCCTTGATAATTCCAGTCAGAGGTTTTTACGCCTGAAATCGGACCAGACACTTTCCTTGCCGAGAATGCTACGGTTGTCGGTGATGTGGTCATGGGTAGCGAGTGCAGCGTGTGGTTCAATACCGTTATCCGTGGAGATGTCAACTCGATCCGTATCGGCAATCGTGTGAACATTCAGGATGGTTCGGTCCTCCACACGCTATATAAGAAATCGACAATCGAGATTGGCAATGATGTTTCTATCGGACACAATGTGACCATTCATGGCGCAAAAATCCATGATTATGCCCTTATAGGTATGGGTGCTGTTGTGATGGATGATGCCGAAGTCGGAGAAAACGCCCTTGTCGCTGCCGGCTCGGTTGTGCTTTCACGCACTAAAATCGGTCCGAATGAACTTTGGGGCGGTGCTCCTGCCAAGTTCATAAAGATGGTCGATCCTGAAACATCACGTGAGCTCAATAAGAAGATTGCACATAACTATCTCAGGTATTCACGGTGGTACACCGATCCTGATGCCCAAACAGATTTTTAATCTTCCTATTGTGAGTATAAAAAAAAATGTCTACCTTTGTCCCCGTCTAAGTCGCGTAGGCGACCGTCAGGGACACGGGTAGATATTTTTTTGTGATGTGAATCACATTTGGTTTTACAGAGTATTGCCCGACAGTCATTGATGACAGACGAAATATAAATTTGCCCGGATGGCGGAATCGGTAGACGCGACGGTCTCAAACACCGTTGGAGCAATCCATCCCGGTTCGATCCCGGGTCCGGGTACGGATAACGACTGTTAATCATTTGATTTTCAGTCGTTATTTCTTTTATGATGTCTACTAAAAGTGTACTGTTAGCGAAAAATAGCACTATATTTGCTATACTCCAGCCATGAATTTTACTATAACCTTTTAGTCGCGTAAAAACCGAGATACGGCCACGGCTATCCATTATGATGTCAGTATGAATAGCCGTGGCTTTTTGTGTTAAGCGATATTGAAATTTTTTAAATAAAATCAAAATTAGAATTTTCACATATTTATAAATGTAGTTTCAATTATTTTATATAATTTTGCATTGAAAATTCGATTATATTGTTTCCAGTCTGAATACCTGAAATATTTAGTGGAAATAACATTCCTCGTCATATGACAGCCGAAAGCCTATTTATAAGTTTTCGGCTTTGATTTGGAATGTACTTATTGAAAATCTTTGGTTAGGACATTATTAATTGTCTTCTTGTAGATACACAATACATAACATTTATAATATCGCAAATATTACGAATTAATTGCTTATTTAATTTTATTAACCACCAATGAAAAAAACAATTAGCAAATCATTAGTAACGCTGATTGTGCTGTTTCTGACGGTCTTTTCCTCTTCAGGCGCGAGCGTCCCGCTTGAATGGACTGTCAATCCGGCTGATTATCGTTATGACATGAGCCTCTATTTTAATGTGGCTTTTGCGACAAACGGACAACAAGTGAATCTCTCGGACTATGAGGTCGCTTCTTTTGTCGGTGATGAATGTCGAGGAGTGGCAGAGTCCATATCCGGCGTAGAGAATTGCCTCTATATGCGCATACGTAGTAATACGGAACGAGGAGAGGCGGTTTCATTTAAAATTAGAGATAAACAGACCGGCGATGTGACCGATATTGAAGATGTGTCCGTCACATTTGAATCGAATAAAGCCATTGGCCTTCCATCTTCACCTTATAATATATCAATCGTAAAATATTTTGATGTAAGTATCACGGCTGCTTCCGGCGGTTCGGTGAATATAGATGGGGGAAGATACCCGGAGGGATCAAAAGTGGAAATTTCCGCTATCCCGGACGCATATTATAAATTTGTAAAGTGGAGTGATGATGTTACGGAGCAGACTCGTACAATCACTGTTGATAGAGATATCATATTGGAAGCTTCTTTTGAAGTTAATACCTATACTTTAAAATATATTGTAGATGGAGAAGAATACAGTTCATATCAGATTGGATATGGTTCTTCAATAACTCCGGAAGTAGCTCCCGAAAAAGAGGGTTACACGTTCTCTGGCTGGCTGGGTCTCCCCGAAACTATGCCGGGATCAGACGTTACCGTCACCGGCACGTTCACCGTCAATACCTACCACCTTATCTACATGTTGGACGGCGCGGAATACAAGCGCCTTGAAGTCGCCTATGGTGAAAAGCTTACCGCCGAGGCCGCCCCTGAAAAGGAAGGCCACACGTTCTCAGGCTGGGAAGGTCTCCCTGAAACTATGCCCGCGTCGGACGTAACCGTCACTGGATCATTCACAGCGGACACCTATACCCTTACTTATGTTGTAGACGGCGAGGTTTACAAGACTTTCCAGTTCGCCTATGGTGAGAAACTGACCGCCGAGGCCGCCCCAGAAAAGGAAGGTCACACGTTCTCGGGCTGGGAAGGCTTACCCGAAACTATGCCCGCGTCTGAAGTTACCGTCACCGGCACGTTCACCGTCAATACCTACCACCTTATCTACATGTTGGACGGCGCGGAATATAAGCGCCTTGAAGTCGCCTATGGTGAGAAATTGACTGCCGAGGCCGCCCCTGAAAAGGAAGGCCACACGTTCTCAGGCTGGGAAGGTCTCCCTGAAACTATGCCCGCGTCAGATGTCACCGTCACTGGATCATTCACAGCGGACACCTACACCCTTATCTATATGTTGGATGGTGAGGAGTATAAGAGTGTAAAGGTTGCCTTCGGTGAAAAGCTTACCGCCGAGGCCGCCCCTGAAAAGGAAGGCCATACGTTCTCAGGCTGGGAAGGTCTTCCCGAAACTATGCCGGCATCGGATGTTACCGTTACCGGCACGTTCACCGTCAATACCTACCACCTTATCTACATGTTGGACGGCGTGGAATACAAGCGCCTTGAAGTCGCCTATGGTGAAAAGCTTACCGCCGAGGCCGCCCCTGAAAAGGAAGGCCACACGTTCTCAGGCTGGGAAGGTCTACCCGAAACTATGCCCGCGTCAGATGTCACCGTCACTGGATCATTCAAAGCGGGCACCTACACCCTTACCTATATGTTGGATGGTGAGGAGTATAAGAGTGTAAAGGTTGCCTTCGGTGAAAAGCTTGCCGCCGAGGCCGCCCTGAAAAAGAGGGTCACACGTTCTCAGGCTGGGAAGGCTTACCCGAAACAATGCCCGCGTCTGACGTAACCGTTACCGGCACGTTCACCGTCAACACTTACAATCTTATTTACATTGTAGACGGAGAAGAGTACAAGCGCTTCGAAATCGCCTATGGCGAAAAGCTGACCGCCGAGGCCGCTCCAGAAAAGGACGGTTACACATTCTCGGGCTGGCAGGGTCTTCCTGAAACTATGCCGGCATCAGATGTCACCGTCACTGGCTCATTCTCGACCAACAGCTACACCCTTACTTATGTTGTAGACGGCGAGGTTTACAAGACTTTCCAGTTCGGTTTCGGCGAAAAGCTGACCGCCGAGGCTGCTCCTGAAAAGGAAGGTCACACGTTCTCGGGCTGGGAAGGCTTACCCGAAACCATGCCCGCATCGGACGTTACGGTCACCGGCAAGTTCACTGTCAACACCTACAACCTTATCTATATGGTAGACGGTGAAGAGTACAAGCGCCTTGAAGTGGCCTATGGCGAAAAGCTGACTGCCGAGGCCGCCCCCGAAAAGGACGGTTACACATTCTCGGGCTGGCAGGGTCTTCCTGAAACTATGCCGGCATCAGATGTCACCGTCACTGGCTCATTCTCGACCAACAGCTACACCCTTACTTATGTTGTAGACGGCGAGGTTTACAAGACTTTCCAGTTCGGTTTCGGTGAAAAGCTTACCGCCGAGGCCGCCCCTGAAAAGGAAGGCCATACGTTCTCAGGCTGGGAAGGTCTTCCCGAAACTATGCCGGCATCGGATGTTACCGTTACCGGCACGTTCACCGTCAATACCTACCACCTTATCTACATGTTGGACGGCGTGGAATACAAGCGCCTTGAAGTCGCCTATGGTGAAAAGCTTACCGCCGAGGCCGCCCCTGAAAAGGAAGGCCACACGTTCTCAGGCTGGGAAGGTCTACCCGAAACTATGCCCGCGTCAGATGTCACCGTCACTGGATCATTCAAAGCGGGCACCTACACCCTTACCTATATGTTGGATGGTGAGGAGTATAAGAGTGTAAAGGTTGCCTTCGGTGAAAAGCTTACCGCCGAGGCCGCCCCTGAAAAAGAGGGTCACACGTTCTCAGGCTGGGAAGGCTTACCCGAAACAATGCCCGCGTCTGACGTAACCGTTACCGGCACGTTCACCGTCAACACTTACAATCTTATTTACATTGTAGACGGAGAAGAGTACAAGCGCTTCGAAATCGCCTATGGCGAAAAGCTGACCGCCGAGGCCGCTCCAGAAAAGGACGGTTACACATTCTCGGGCTGGCAGGGTCTTCCTGAAACTATGCCGGCATCAGATGTCACCGTCACTGGCTCATTCTCGACCAACAGCTACACCCTTACTTATGTTGTAGACGGCGAGGTTTACAAGACTTTCCAGTTCGGTTTCGGCGAAAAGCTGACCGCCGAGGCTGCTCCTGAAAAGGAAGGTCACACGTTCTCGGGCTGGGAAGGCTTACCCGAAACCATGCCCGCATCGGACGTTACGGTCACCGGCAAGTTCACTGTCAACACCTACAACCTTATCTATATGGTAGACGGTGAAGAGTACAAGCGCCTTGAAGTGGCCTATGGCGAAAAGCTGACTGCCGAGGCCGCCCCCGAAAAGGACGGTTACACATTCTCGGGCTGGCAGGGTCTTCCTGAAACTATGCCGGCATCAGATGTCACCGTCACTGGCTCATTCTCGACCAACAGCTACACCCTTACTTATGTTGTAGACGGCGAGGTTTACAAGACTTTCCAGTTCGGTTTCGGTGAAAAGCTTACCGCCGAGGCCGCCCCTGAAAAGGAAGGCCATACGTTCTCAGGCTGGGAAGGTCTTCCCGAAACTATGCCGGCATCGGATGTTACCGTTACCGGCACGTTCACCGTCAATACCTACCACCTTATCTACATGTTGGACGGCGTGGAATACAAGCGCCTTGAAGTCGCCTATGGTGAAAAGCTTACCGCCGAGGCCGCCCCTGAAAAGGAAGGCCACACGTTCTCAGGCTGGGAAGGTCTACCCGAAACTATGCCCGCGTCAGATGTCACCGTCACTGGATCATTCAAAGCGGGCACCTACACCCTTACCTATATGTTGGATGGTGAGGAGTATAAGAGTGTAAAGGTTGCCTTCGGTGAAAAGCTTACCGCCGAGGCCGCCCCTGAAAAAGAGGGTCACACGTTCTCAGGCTGGGAAGGCTTACCCGAAACAATGCCCGCGTCTGACGTAACCGTTACCGGCACGTTCACCGTCAACACTTACAATCTTATTTACATTGTAGACGGAGAAGAGTACAAGCGCTTCGAAATCGCCTATGGCGAAAAGCTGACCGCCGAGGCCGCTCCAGAAAAGGACGGTTACACATTCTCGGGCTGGCAGGGTCTTCCTGAAACTATGCCGGCATCAGATGTCACCGTCACTGGCTCATTCTCGACCAACAGCTACACCCTTACTTATGTTGTAGACGGCGAGGTTTACAAGACTTTCCAGTTCGGTTTCGGCGAAAAGCTGACCGCCGAGGCTGCTCCTGAAAAGGAAGGTCACACGTTCTCGGGCTGGGAAGGCTTACCCGAAACCATGCCCGCATCGGACGTTACGGTCACCGGCAAGTTCACTGTCAACACCTACAACCTTATCTATATGGTAGACGGTGAAGAGTACAAGCGCCTTGAAGTGGCCTATGGCGAAAAGCTGACTGCCGAGGCCGCCCCGAAAAGGACGGTTACACATTCTCGGGCTGGCAGGGTCTTCCTGAAACTATGCCGGCATCAGATGTCACCGTCACTGGCTCATTCTCGACCAACAGCTACACCCTTACTTATGTTGTAGACGGCGAGGTTTACAAGACTTTCCAGTTCGGTTTCGGCGAAAAGCTGACCGCCGAGGCTGCTCCTGAAAAGGAAGGTCACACGTTCTCAGGCTGGGAAGGCTTACCCGAAACAATGCCCGCATCGGACGTTACGGTCACCGGCAAGTTCACCGTCAACACCTACAACCTTATCTATATGGTAGATGGTGAAGAGTACAAGCGTCTTGAAGTGGCCTATGGTGAAAAGCTTACCGCTGAGGCTGCTCCGGTCAAGGACGGTTACACGTTCTCAGGCTGGCAGGGTCTTCCTGAAACGATGCCGGCATCAGATGTCACTGTGACTGGTTCATTCTCGACCAACAGCTACACCCTTACTTATGTTGTAGACGGCGCGGTTTACAAGACTTTCCAGTTCGCCTTCGGTGAAAAGCTTACCGCCGAGGCCGCTCCTGAAAAAGAAGGTCACACGTTCTCCGGCTGGGAAGGTTTACCCGAAACCATGCCCGCATCGGACGTTACGGTCACCGGCACGTTCACCGTCAACACCTACAACCTTATCTATATGGTAGACGGTGAAGAGTACAAGCGTCTTGAAGTGGCCTATGGTGAAAAGCTTACCGCCGAGGCCGCACCTGAAAAGGAAGGTTACACATTCTCAGGCTGGCAGGGTCTCCCCGAAACGATGCCGGCATCAGATGTCACTGTGACTGGTTCATTCTCGACCAACAGCTACACCCTTACTTATGTTGTAGACGGCGAGGTTTACAAGACTTTCCAGTTCGCCTTCGGTGAAAAGTTGACAGCCGAGGTTGCTCCTGAAAAAGAAGGTCACACGTTCTCCGGCTGGGAAGGCTTACCCGAAACAATGCCCGCATCGGACGTTACGGTCACCGGCAAGTTCATCGTCAACACCTACAATCTTATTTACATGGTAGATGGTGAAGAGTACAAGCGCTTCGAAATCGCCTATGGTGAAAAGCTTACCGCCGAGGCCGCACCTGAAAAGGAAGGTCACACGTTCTCGGGTTGGGAAGGCTTACCCGAAACTATGCCCGCATCGGATGTAACCGTTACCGGCACGTTCACCGTCAACACCTACACCCTTATTTACATGTTGGACGGTGAAACCTATAAGAGTGTTCAGATTGAATATGGTTCAAAGGTTAATCCCGAGGCCGCCCCTGAAAAAGAGGGTCACACGTTCTCAGGCTGGGAAGGCTTACCCGAAACGATGCCTGCATCAGATATTACCGTAAACGGTAAGTATGCAATCAACAGCTATGTCCTCACATATATGGTTGATGATGAGGTGTATGTTTCTATGGAAGTTGAATACGGCGCAAGGATAACTCCGGAAGACGCTCCGGAGAAAGAAGGCCACACATTCTCAGGATGGGATGGTCTGCCTGACACAATGCCGTCTCACGATGTTACTGTCAACGCTTACTACATCGCCAACTATTATAAGTTGACCGCTTATATTGACGGTGAAGTATACTTCGAGACAGAACTTTTGATGGGAGCATCGGTTGAAATCCCGGAACCTCAATTCCCCTCAGGAAAAATTTTCAATGGATGGATTGAAGAAGTGCCGGAAACAATGCCTGCACATGATGTGGAGATTCATGGTACTACATCTGTTTTCTCTACTCTGACAAATATATTTGTAGACGAAAACGCACTGTTGACCGTATATAATCTTAAAGGCATGCTGGTTCTTAAAGATGTGACCATCCGCGAGGCCAGTCAGAAGCTTTCGAAGGGAATATATATCATCAACGGTAAGAAAATCCTGATAAAATAAGAAACAAATAAACCAAATTCACAAATAAATAACCATCGTTTATGCTTAAACCTATAATCCGGATGCTTGCTTTTGCCACCTGTATATTTTATCCGGGGCTGGCAAATGGAGGCATACTGACAGCAGAGGAAGCGAAAGAGGTGGCTACCGATTTTTTCCAGAATGCAGACGTTTCACGTCTTGCAGATGTCGGTTCGCTGGAACTGGTATATGTAGAGAAAGTCGACACTACTCCTCGTTACTACATCTTCAATGCTACAGACAAAAAAGGCTTTATTATTGTATCGGCCGATGATACCGCACTGCCGGTGATGGCCTATTCCACAACTTCAGCATGGCTTCCACAAGCCATGCCTGAAGCTGCGGAACGCTTGCTCGAAACTCCGGCTTCAGTGCTGAAGTCAAGTTCGAGAAGGAGTCCGGGCCGAGTTTCGCGGAGTGGCCGGAAACTGCTCAACACTCCTACGTGGAGTCAGGAAGCACCTTTTAACAGCAAGATACCTAACCGTCCGCTCGTCGGATGTGTCGGAACTGCTTTGGCTGAAATTCTGAAATATCACCAATATCCTGTCAACCGTCCGTCATCTCTTGTAAAAGAAGGTGAAACAGCGACATATGACTGGAGCAACATGCGCAACGACAACTACCGCAACGGATATAACGCTGTTGAGGGTGATGCAGTCGGCACATTGGTCGCTGATGCGGCAATCGCAATCGGCACTGATTTCGGAATGTCAAGTTCAAGCGCATTCGAAGTGAAGGTTCCCTCGGCCTTGATCACCATGTTCGGTTATGATGCCGGAGTCTCATATAAAAAGGGAAGCGAGATGGATCGTGATTCATGGGACGCGCTTATCGTAAACGAGATTGATGAAAACCGTCCTGTGCTCTATTGCGGTCAGGACGTATCTGCCGGCCATGCTTTCGTGTGTGACGGATATGAAATGATGGGTCCCACGGTCTATCTCCATATCAACTGGGGATGGGCAGGTGGTGCCGATGGCTTCTATGCCTCCGACGCACTTAACCCTACGATGAGCAAAACCTATAATTTCAATAATCTGACGACTGTCGTATATAACATCAAGCCGGCGAGCTCATCGGCAGAATGGTCGCCAATCCATCTGACAAGCGATGAAAATCAGGTCGGAATGACGATGGATGTTACCGATATCCAGCCGGGAACGACGTTTAAAGTGAGAGCAGGTGCATTGAAAAATATATCAAACAATAATTTTTCAGGCTCAATCTCACTCGGACTTTTCTCAGCCGACGGAACATTCAAACGACTTCTCTGCGATGGAAAAAATTTCGGGCTTTCGTCATTGAATATCCTGAAATATACAGATATCTCATGCACTGTTCCTGCCGATGCAGTGATAGATGACGGCGATGTAATCCGTCTGGTTACGAAAGACAATACATCTTCCACATGGCTACCTGTCGCCAATGACCTCATCACTCTTGGTGAAGCCCGTGCCAAAGGAAACAACATCTCCTATTTCAACATCAGCTTTCCTGCTGCTGTCGAGGGTGCGGAAATTACCTATACCGAGCCTCGCGTGATTAAAGGACGTGATTTCTCGTTCAAGGTAGTCCCGACATCTCCCGAGGATGTGGTGACGGTCAAGGCCAACGGATTCATTCTTACTCCGAACGGCAACGCGTATAACCTCAGCAATGTTACAGCTGACCAGACTATAACTGTGATCGTACAGAATGCCGCCGACGTTGTGTCGAAGCGCACACTGTGGGTTCAGGCCGGCAAGCTGTCACAGCTGATAAACGATACAGAGGCCGGTACTGTGACCGACCTTACCCTCTATGGCACAATCGATGCGACAGACTTCACGTTCATGCGTGACCGCATGAAACTGTCGAGACTTGACATTTCTGGTGTAAGTATCAAAGCCAACGGTGCCAATCCGGCAAATGCAATTCCTGCAAAGGCATTCAGCAAGTGTGGTAATCTGCGCCAGATTGTATTGCCTAAAAACATCAATACTTTCAAGAGCGGCTGTTTCAGCTATTCCGGTCTCACATCTATAGAGATTCCGGCTTCGGTGGCAACTTATGAATACAACATATTCCTCGGTTGTGGAAGCCTTCGTGAAGTGACAGTTCGCCGTTCAGCTGCTGCATGGGTCAACTGGTGTGTGTTCCAAGGTACACCAAAAGCAAAGCTAATTGTCCCCGTAGGCGCTACTGCCGCATATCGTAACAAGGATTACTGGAAGGATTTCAAGGAAATTGAGGAACAGAATCCCGTTGCCGACAGCCAGTATACCGTAACCATACAGGATGCGGCAGGTATCAAATTCACCGCGATGACTGAATCGACGGAGGTAGCTCCCGGTTCTCAATATGAATTCAAAGTGGACACTGATGATTCATTCGGTGACGCGACTGTGGAGCTCTATGCCAACAATACACGTCTTTATCCCGGTGAAAACGGTCTCTATAAGGCAACAATCAACAGCAACACCCTGATCCACGCTAATTTCCGTCAGCCTGAGGCAACTTGGCCCGACTCTCCGTGGAAAATAACCGGTGCAGCCGGCGGTGTCGGTCTTGTGACTGATGTTGTGAATGTAGTGCCCGGAAAATCGTTTACGATCCGTGCGAACGCGCTTGGAATTCCTTCGGAAAATGCCGATCAGTTCTACTGTGTCGCACTCACTGATAAGGACGGCGGTGTCAAGGAGATCATATCGCCTGTCATCTATAACAGTATTTACAATTATGGCAACCAGCCATGTAATTTCGTCTGTCAGGTAAAGGATGCGACTGTGCGCGAGGGTAACCTAATCCGTGTCGTTTCGTCTCTCGACAAGAAAAAATGGAGTCTTGTCAATGCTGCGAACGATACTATTGCCGACCGCATCAGTGCCATTGGCAACCGTGTGGTATACTATAATATAAATATGCCACAGAAGGTTGAGGGTGCTTCCATACAAGGGGGAGCCACTCAGGTGGTGAGAGGTATGCCGTTCTCTCTTAAAGTTACTCCTGTCTCGGTAGATGACCGTGTAACAGTGTCGGTAAACGGAATAAACAAGGTTGTTGATGCTGCAATCGCAAATATTTCCATTCCTGCCGTTGTCGAGGATCTTGAGATAAATATACAGGTCAATCCGAAGGGCTCGAATGCCTATACTGTTGTCAATGTGAAGGAAGGAGAACTCGATGCCAAGATCGCACAGTGCCCGGCACGTCTTAAGGTGATTGGAGTGATGAGATCAGAGGATTTCGACGCATTCCGTAAACATGCCGCAACAATTGTAGATCTTGACCTTGCCGATGTGACAATAAAAGGCGCAGGGGACCTTGCAAACGCAATTCCGTCGAAGGCTTTCGCTTCGACAGGCTTTGTACAGACTGCGTTGAAGACAATCATTCTTCCGACAAATCTTGTAAACATAGAAGAGAATGCTTTCTACCGCTGTGTCAGCCTCTCGGAGGTCACAATTCCCGCATCTGTCACCTACGTCGGAGACAATGCGTTCTCATCGTGTGCCAGATTGTCGAAGATTGTCACTTTGGCCACAGCGCCTCCGGCCACAGGATATATGAGTCCGTTTCCTGCAAACACCGCCAATATCACACTTGAGGTGCCAAAGGGTGCTGAAAGCCACTACAGCGCAGCAACATTCTGGAATGAGCTCAATATGTCGACATCTAAGGTTTACTACAACATCCAGATTGATCCGGAACGTTCGTTCAACTACAACACATATTATCAGCTCACCAAGATTGATGTCTCAAAAGGTGCTCAAAAGGTGACCATCGGACTTCCCAACTTTGCTCCCACATCATATAAGGACAATCCCACCTATCGTCCCGGGATAGCCTTCAAATTATATGACAACGACAAAGATGTCACAACAACAACTCCTTATCTGTATGATGGCCAGCACTCTGTTGTACTTGATCCGGATCCCTTCTATAAGCCCGGAAGTGCCAAGTATCCCCAGGACCACATAATCAGAGTAGTATTCCACTATCCGATTGAAATAAATTGTCCAGCCGGCATCAAGGCCGAGTTTGTGGATCTGAACGAGAGCAATATCTGGAGAAACGCAGATATGAGCCTCTTCATAAAAGACTCCCAATCTCGTCCCAACCTTTTTAAAGAAGGTGAGAACTACAAGTTCAAAGTGATTTCAGAGGCCACAGGCATTGAGGCTAAGGTGAAATGTGTGAGCCACGTATTGACAAAGTTCGGAGACAAACCGGAATTTACCGATATTGAGACCATACTCACGCCAGATGAAAACGGTGTCTATACAATCAGCAACCTGCAGGGTTCAATCAAGATTGACATTACAGCATCAATCGTTGTAAGCGAAGGTTCAATGATTTCGTCAGGTGAACTTGGACTCGTCAGCGAGGAGGAAGCTAAAAACATCACCAACATAGGTGTCAGCGGAGAGCTTGATAATGCCGCTTTCACTGAGATACGTGATAAGTTCAAGTCGCTTGAGACACTCAACCTCTCTGAATTGACGAATGAGGAGATTCCTGCAAATGCCTTCCTTGACATGAGCAGTCTGAAGAGTGTGGTAATACCTGAAAATGTTGTCACCATCGGTTCGGGAGCTTTTGCCGGATGTGAGAATCTTGAATCTGTAACCCTCCCGGGCGTAGAGGCTATCGGCGACGGAGCATTTGACGGTTGCAGCAATCTTACGAGCATCACCATGCTTGGCAAGTCGGCTGACAACTCTGCTGAAGCCGTTTCACGCGCTCCTCGTAAAGCACGGCTTACAGAGGATGCCTTCAGGGGAATAAATCCCAACTGTCTTATCTACATTCCTGAAGACAGTGGCATCGAACTTGGAACAATGCGTAACGTCATTGTAAATCAGGGAAGTTCACGTGTGGCCGATACCGATATCGTGCTTGAACAGGGTTATCCTTTCAATGCGCCGGCAAGCTTCAGCCTTGGAGCAAACAGTATTTCTATAACGATTGACATCCCCGGCAGCATCAGCGACGACAATGACGGCTGGAAGGGTGTGATACTTCCGTTCGCTCCTGATTCTGTGGCTTATGGCGAAGAGTTTGTTCCGCGTGGAGAAAAGGTGCTCAATCTCCTTACACTCAACAGCGAGGAAGGCGATACATTTACCTCTGCCGACAGCATCGTTGCCAATCGTCCTTATCTGGCTAACCTCCATGCTCCGTTTGCAACAGTTCCGGTGACATTCATTGCACGTGGAAAATCTGCGGACTCTGAGATTGTCTATGATGTCAACTATACGCCTCTCGCAGAGGAAATGAGCGTCAATGGCCGTGGTCTCACTCTCTATGGCGCCTATGGTGCGGATAATGATAAGTCGGATGTCTATGTGCTCGATGAAAACGGCGTGGCATTCCGTCGTGCTGCCACCGACAGCGTAGCCGTCACTCCGTTCTCTGTGTTTGTATGTCCGTCAGAAACACAGCTGCCTGATTCTGTGGCTGTAGGTTCACATCCGCTGTGGGTGTTCAATCCTGCTCCTGCAAACGATAACGGATTTAAACTTTATCGTTCGGGTTCTGTCGAACTCCTTTCTGAAACAGCCGGTTCGACCATATATTATACGGTCGATGGATCTGATCCTGCAAGCAGCGAGACAAGAATCGCTTATGATGCGCCATTCTCACTTGAAAGTGACACACTCTCGATCAATGCGGTTGCCGAGTATAAAGGATATCTTTCGGATGCGGTGAACATGGTCTACGAACTGAGAAAGACCAATGTCAACTACAGTCTTGAGGACGGCTGGAACTGGATTTCACACAATGTGGAGAATGAAATACCTGTTGAGTCGATAATCTCTGACAATGTTGACCGTGTTGTTTCCCAGACGGAAGAAGCAATCCGCGATCCCCAGTTTGGAGTTGTCGGTAATCTCAATTCGCTGAATCCGCTTGAAGCATACAAGGTGTTTACTGTAGGCGGAAACAGCGATCAGGCTGTGAGCGGAGTTTCGTTTGACCCATCTGTGCCCGTAGCTCTCAAAAAGGGCTGGAACTGGATCGGTTGTCCGATGGAGAACAGTTGTATCACCGTTGCTGATGCCTTTGTCAATCTTGAAGCTGAGGAAGGCGACATGATTGTCGGACGCGAGGGCTTCGCTCAGGCTGACACCGACGGCAATTGGATCGGAGATCTCCAGCAGCTTGCGCTCGGACAGGGCTATATGTATCTCAGCGGAAGTGTGAAAGAGTTTAACTACAACGCAGTTCCGTCACACAGCGAAGTCAGAAAGAACATTGTCCGCGAAAACACCAAGGCTACATGGACTATCGAAAGCAGCAAATATCCTTCGGTAATGCCTATAACCTCACATATCGTTAAAGACGGAGGCATTATGGCCGCTGACGGAGAGTTTGAAATCGGAGCTTTCTGTGGCGATGAGTGCCGCGGTATAGGCGTATGTGTCGAAGGATGGACCATGATCAGTGTATTCGGTAATCCCGGCGATGAAATCAGTTTCCGCATCCTGTCGACCGATTCACACAGTGAGCATGCGTTGCCTCAGACATTGACATTCACGGAATCGCCTGTCGGTTCTCTCAAGTCTCCGTTTGTGTTTAATGCTTCGGCAACCTCGGCTATCGAGACTGTAGATAATGGAGCCGTAAAGGTCATCGTCGAAAATGGAAATATTGAGATTTCAGGGGACACTCAGTCGGTAGAGCTTGTCGAAGTTTATGACATCGCAGGTGTGAAGGAAGCAGCCGCGACAAATGCCGATAAGCTGAAGTTTGAGAATCTGAAGACAGGTGTCCATATCGTAGTGATATACACCGCTGACGGACACATCAGCCGGAAAGTGGAAGTAAAATAAATTTCATTTTCCGTCCTCTATATAAAATGCCACTTCAATCGATTGAAGTGGCATTTTCTATAGAGGACGCTTCTATTGCAAAGATTTCCCTCCGGCTGTTGTCATATTTTATGCGAAACCGAAATTATGATATTACAAGCCGTAAAATATATAATTGAGCATTGAAAAAAGCTGGAAAAGAACGAAAGGGAAAATAAAATTTCTTCCCTTCTTTTCCCTTTTGTCTTTCTCCAATTAGACCTTAGACCAACAATAAACAACACCCAATCTTACATTTTTGGGTGTAAAATTGGGTGTTAATCTTGTAAATCACTGAAAATCAGTGTTGATTGTGGAGTTGGGGGAACTTGAACCTTACGCTCCAAATGTACACATATCAACGAGTTGCAATTGGTTAACATTCGTGTGTAGCGAATTTGCAACCTAAATTTCTATATCCTCACGCAGCCGCTCGCCACGTGACCCAAAGGGATTCTAAGGGTATTGCAAAGTTAATGCTTTTTCCACTGATATTCAAGTCCGAGGGTTCATTTTAGAAAATTTTATGACCGGTTGTTAAAATATTATGGCCTCGCAACGAGACCGGCAATCAGTCTGGTGAAATCCGATATGTCGCCCCGGACGCTTGCATTTTCAAGAGCGGACATATATTCCCGACGTTTCTCTAACGGTACAACAGTCCATGGATAGCCCCCCGAGGCAAGCATGGCGTTAAGGATAAAGCGTCCCATACGTCCGTTCCCATCCATGTAGGGATGTATGAATACAAACATAAAATGCCCCAGCACGGCTCTTACTCTCGGATCAGGCTCCTCACTTATCAGTCGGAACAATTCCGGCATGGCGTCCGACACAGCGCGGGGATTAAGAGGAATGTGCTGTGAACCTCGAATATAGACCTGATTTGTGCGATACCCGATGAGGTCTGACGCTGTAAGAATACCGGCGGTGACAAACGGCATCCACATCTGGCGATACCATCGGGAATGATCTTCTTCCAAAACGCCGCCCGCATTTTGTCCCGCAAGTATCTTTCTGACCGACTCCTTTACCGACTGAAATGCCTGATAATAGCCACGCGCCACAAGTGCGCTCTTTTGTTCCTTGTCGTCACTGTCCGGTTTCCAATTGCCCGATCTAACCTTTTCGATAAGTTCTCTCGATACCTGATAGCCCTCTATGGAAAGAGAGTGATAGGCGTCTTCAAGATATTTTTCATCCACATGTTCGAGATACGATTCTATGTCGGCGACCGCTTCAGGAGTTTGCGGAAAATTTTCCAATACCTGTTCCCTCATTGTCGCCCACATCATTCTTATACGTGCCGCGTATGGCGATTTGGCATATATGGCTGTCGTGTCTGTCTCGGCAGAAAATGGGTTGTACTCAGAGACAGCATATCCAAAATCTCTCATCGTCAACAGTATCTCATCTGCAATAGCCCCTTTGCCGACACTCCGAAGCGCACCGATAATGCGTCCGGCTCTTGTCGTGGCTCCTTTATCAGTCAGAATCTTCAACAATTCGCTTGCGTTGTCGATCATCGACAGGCATATCCGTGCAGACATGGGGTCATTGGAATAATATGATGGGGAAGCGTATACTAATGCGGATTCAAGGCTATAGAGACGCAACCCATATATGGGGTCTACGACAATATTTTGTGTAAGTTCCGATTTAAGCGGAAGCAGGGTGTGGCCGTATGGAAGACTGACTATGTTATTGCTTGCTTTTGGAGATTTAAGAATCAACTGGCCCGGAACAGTGGTCTTGCCGGAATGGAAATCAAGTGAAGAATCGGCAGACAGACTCCAGTCAGAGCCGAAACGTGAATCGGCGTAGGCACGCACAAAATGCCAATATGACGTGTACCACACGGTGGTGTCGCCCTCGCTTCCCGGTCGTGAAGGAATATACCATCCCTTCATCACTTCCTGAAGCCATCCGTTTGCCAACAGACGGTTCAGATGGGTACGCGAAATGGCCTCCGTACCGCGCAGGATTAAATTTGGTTCTTTATCCTGAAGCTGCCGAAGCACCTCCAGCGAATCAGCCAGCAATTCTTGAATAGTCGCCATATTGTCACATCTTATTAGTCTTTGTTCAATGAGAGTTTCTCGTATTTATTAACGGATGATTGCTCGTATTTGTTGTTGCAGAGATACTCGTATTTGCTGCAAAGGTAATCATAATTGCCGAATTAACAAAATCTTATTCGGTTCATTATCGTATCTTCCCGTTTATCATATCAAGCTCTTATTTTGTAATCTCAATTGTTTCTCCAACGGTTGATACGATCCCGGATTTCAGCCTTCGGTAGTCGGGCGTTGATGGCGAATAATTCTTCAAGTCGGTCTGCCGCCATTGATGTCGATATGATGTCATGCCTGACCAACTCATCGAATATGAAGAGGATGCCATGCACCTCGATTGACTGTTCTTCTGCATAGCGTCTAAGCCGTCGGTCGCCCGTCAACATTGGTACGTTATGCTTTCTTGCGAAATAGCATACCGAGCAATCGGGTATGGAGAGATTGCCGGAAACTGACGAGTGTTCCTCAACAATTTCAATCACTTCATCAGCAGTGAATCCATCGACGGATATTTCCCCTCGGGCAACAAGTTCATCAAAAATTCTTCGCTGGTCGGCATCTGCAATTTCCGCCACCACTAAATCCACAGTGTGAATTTCGTATGGCAGCCTGCACATTTCTTCCAATAGACCTACCGAATGGAGGTCAATGAAGATATTTGTATCGTTGACTAATATCTTCATCGTTTATACAAGCTGGAGTTGTGATCTCACTCTGTCAACAGAGGTGTTGAGAAGCGATGCCGCCTTCGACAGCGAGATAATCTCATCGGCAACCGCGCGATATACCATCCTCACAAATCGGCCTGACGTCTCCGAGATAAAAAGCGATTTCTCGACTATCGCGTTGAAATCCGGGAAGAGCTTTTTCTTTTTAAGGTATCCCTCATATCTTCTTCCGGTTATCACTCCGAGTTCTTTCAGCGACAACATGATGGTATCTATCGAAGCACCATACTGTTTCTGAATATCGCATAATTCAGCCAATGAGATGTCATGGCGAGTATTGCCGAGGCGTCCTTTCAGCACCGATGACGGCACCAGCATTTCCGAGGCAAACACATTGCACAGACGTTCAATCTCTTTTACATCGTATCCTGCGGGAAGCCCGATAATAAGATGTCCGAGTTCGTGGAGCAGCGTAAAACGCTTCTCCTCCGAAGGCAGATTCCTGTTTACGACAATTACAGGTATATTGTCGTTGGCATAGCCGCTGAGACCTCCGAATGACTTGTTTTCGGAGATCTCGATAATCTTTATGCCGTTATCTTCAAATACCTCTATCACGTTTGAAATGCCGTCATGCCCGAGTCCGAGCATAGATCGCACCTCACCGGCATATCTCCTCACATCGTCAGCATTCTCCACATCTCTTTTTTCAAGGGTGTAATCAGTTCTGATTCCGCATAATTCCTCGATTTCGAGGTATCTTTCCAATTCCTCCCTGACTTTTTCGCGTATTGATGAGACTGCACGTTCCGATACTCCGGTCTTCTTGTTGAACATTATCTTGTCAACGGCGACGGTAAACGGACGGAAGAAATAATCCGGTTTCACTCCCAACGCCATACTGAAGGCTATCAGCATCCGGCTGTCTGGCATGGTCAGTCCCTTCTCGTACTTGTTTATGGCCTGACGGGTCACGGCGGGCTGAACTTCTTTCCCAAGTTCATCCATCGTAAGCCCTTTGATAAGGCGGGCTTGATTTAGCCGACGCCCGAATATGTTGTTTGAGTCTTTAGTCATATTGCAGAATCTTTTCAGTTGACAAAGTTACAAAATATTTCTCATTTGTAAACCATACAAGAGCATAAAAAGTTTAGACAATCCGTCAAGGTGGCCGACAAGAGGTTGAGCGGACTGCCGTGTTTGCGGCGTGATGCCGCCGCAACGTGACGGTGGACGAGCCACTGACACCTTGCGACCGCCTCGCGCCTAATGGCAACGGCGGGACACCGATAACCGGCAACGCCTCCGAGGTCTGCATCGGGGACGCTGCCTCACCTCTGAGACTTATTGCCGTTCCTCCGTGTTCTTTATCGCCGTTGCCTGATAAGGATTTTTACCGTCCGCTCAACCACTTGCCGTCCGGGAACTACGCCACTCGGCATAGACTGTGGCCGTCATCCTTCCTGCGTTGTCTGACAACCACAGACTACGCTGGTCGTGTCGCCCGGTACCATTTTACTATCAGTCAGTGGGGAATTTATTTTCATAGTTGATTATGCGACTGTCCGTTTTGCCGCTATTGCCTATTATTTGAGCGGCGATTTTCAATTCACCGTCCCGGAGTCGTGGCTCCTGTTCATTGTCCAATCAGCCAGCGATTTCACTTGCTTGCCATTGCTTAACGTGTGGCGAAAGGGATATTCTTTTGGCTTTGGAATGAAAAATCTCCACAGCTCCCTGCGGTCGGTAGTATTTTTAATCCCAAGGCCGAACATCCCCCTCTCTCCCGCCACACGCCCTTTGGGTGTCAAGCAAGCAAAACCGATGGTGATATACAAATAAAAAAACGTCGCAACGATGAAAACGAACAGCCACATAAATAGTCAAGGCAAAGCTTCAAGCCTCAGGTTCAACCAAATAAAAAGAACAATCCTTTGGTTGGCAGGGATATTCGGAGCAATAATAGGTCTGACCTTGTGGGCTTTCCTCCGACCGATATTCCGAGGCATTGGCTGGGTAATATCAATCATCAGCGCACTTGTGATAATCTATTGGATATTAACTTTCTAAAGACATACGACTATGAAATCATCTGAAAATTTTATCGAGGCTATCCGTCAGTATCTTGACAGCCGTGCAGCGAGCGACACCCTTTTCGCTATCCGCTATGCCTCGCCGTCTAAATCCGTAGCCGAGTGCTGTCAGTATATACTCAACGAAGTCAAGCGTCAAGGCGTGTCGGTTCTGACCAACGATGAGGTGTATTCGCTTGCCTGTCATTACTTTGACAGCGATGTCAGCGCAGAGGAAATCGGCAAACCTATCAACTGGAAGGTAGTAATCTCCAAAGACCAACTTACCGAGGAAGACAAGGCTCAACTCAAGGAGCAGGCTATGGAGCAATACCGAGAGGAACAACTCCGAGAAATCAGACGTCAGTCAGCACCGAAGGCTCAACCCAAAGCGACCGCCACCGCTCCCAAAGCCGGAGAGGAAATCAATGTTCAACCCAGTCTTTTCGACCTCTAAAACTCCAAGAAGATGAAACCTCGCAATCTCAAAGAAAAACATATAGTGGAACTGAATGGGCGACTTCGCCCGCTCACCACTCCCCAAATGAATTGGGCACTCAATTCAACCATCAACCATTACGGCTATCGGCTGAAATCCGGAATGTGTACCTGTATGAAATGCGGTCACGAGTGGCTGGAGACACGGAACGGAATATGCCTATGCCCCGAATGTGGCACTCGGATTGAAATCAAGGACACCAAAGAGCGTGTTATCCGTGACAAGTCCTATTTCAACGTTATCACCACCATTGAGGACTATCAGGTAGTGAGAATGTTCCTGATGATAGTGGAAATGCGTAAGGGTATGAAGGCTAATCCCGCCTATCTTGAAATCGGCAGTTATTGGATTGACAGCAATGGCAAGACTACCGTAGTAGGTTTGCAGAGGACATTGGGACACTATATCGACTGTTTCGCCTTTGGTTCTCCGTTGGAGATAAGACGTGACAATGAAGCCTTCCAGCGCATATCCGATGAATGGGTATATCCCCGCATCAAGGTAACGGACACCATCAAACGCAATGGCTTCAAAGGGAGTTGCCACTATATCCACCCCGTGACTATGTTTCAAGAGTTACTGACTAACTCAAAGGCGGAAACGCTGATGAAAGCCAATGAGATAGAATTGCTCCGATACCTATGTGCAAGACCCACTAATAAGGCATATATCGACACCTATTGGAACACCATCAAGATAGCCAATCGCAATGGCTACAAGGTCAAGGACTCGCAGATGTGGATGGACTACATCAAGATGCTGGAGCGTTGCGGCAAGGATATCTTATCCCCAAAGTATATCTGCCCCACCAATCTCAAAGAGGAACTCGACCGCTATATGAGGAAGGTACATATTCTTGAAGACAGAAAGAAAAGAGCTGAGGACATCCGCAAAGCCAAGGAGAGGGAGGCGAGTTTCAAAGAACAGAAAGAGAAATTCTTCGGCATCCGCATCAATGACGGAGAGATTGAGGTCAAGGTATTGGAGAGTGTTGAGGAATACCGGCAGGAAGCCGAAAGTCAGCACATCTGTCTGTTCAGCGCAGCCTACGACCAGCGTGAGGACAGCCTTATCTTCTCAGCGAGGATAGACGGCAGGATAATCGAGACCATCGAGGTTGACCTCCGCACCCTCAGAGTGGTTCAGTCAAGAGGCGTATGCAACAAGAACACCGCCTATCACGACCGCATAATCAACCTCATCAACGCCAATGCCCACCTCATCAAAGAAAGAATAACAGCATAAGATGTTTTTCATAGTCAGAACGGAGCGACCTCGCGATGAAGTCGCTCCATTCATTTTGTCAAAAATTTCGGCCGCCAAAAGGCGGCGTTGGAGAATTCTTCAGTTATATGGAATTGATTACATCCTGTAACTTACCGAGAAAAGTGGCGGCATGGGCGCCGTCCATCTGGGTGTGATGGAATTGGAATGATACGGTAAGCCGGGTTTTGAAGAAGCCATTGCGGTAGCGTCCCCATATCAGGAAAGGATTGTTGAATACTCCGCTATACATTCCGACGGCTCCGTCAATGTCGTATTGCGCCAGTGCCGACGTACCTATCACCATGCTGTCGGCGATGTCGTGGTTAACGCAGGTATCGGCTACCTGTCTGGTCAGGCAAAGATAGTCGACGTTGAAAACGGTGAGGTCGTCGGTATAGGGTATGTCGCATGAACTGACCTCGCCTGCCTGATTTAGAACGATAGTGTTTACGGCTATAGAGTCATATTGCATCAATTTACCACCGACCGGGAGCATATAAAACTCCTTGACTTGCGAGGCGGCACGGCCTATGCACCAGCACATCAGCATATTGAATTTCAGACCTTGCCGTCGGCTTATGCGGCGCAGTCGGGTCACGTCGAGCTTCTTGAACAGCGTCACCATCGGCATCGGGGCCTTCATCCACATCTCGAATGCATATGCGCGTGTGGTTCCCGCAGGATTGACTTCTTGCATCATCTTTTTTATGCAAAATTACCACAGGCGCATCGACCTCGATAGAAGAAAAGGGACATTTATACCGGAACGGTATATAAATCGGAGTACGGCGTCTGGTACGCAGTCAGTTGTTTGGGCGTCATACCGCTGAACTGGCGGAAGTCGCGGATGAAATGCGACTGGTCAGAGTATCCGCTGGCGTATGCAATGCCGACATAATCGCGTGAGCCGAGCTGCATCATTCTCAAAGCCCGCTGGAACCGGGCTATACGTCCGTATTCCTTAGGATTCATGCCGACATATTCGCGGAATAGGCGACCGTATTGTTTCTTGCCAAGGCAGGCGATTCCGGCGAGATTGTCAACCGAAGTTGATGGCGAGCGGAGCAACGCGGAGAGCGACGCCCCGATTCTTTCAATGTTCAACGATGGGGCAATTCGTGCGGTCAGCCATTGTTCTATCAGCGATACTGCCGTTTCGGAATCCGCACAATCAAAAATCCGGTCGGCAAGCAGATTCAGTGGTTTATTGCTGATAGCGTAGCCGGAAATCTCCTGATTGTAGAATGCCGACGGCGGCGCACCGATAAACTTCCCGATGGTATGGGGATAGAAAACGGCGACAATCATCTCCATGTCGCCGTCAGAGGCTATGTGTGCCGGGAAATTCACCTGCCCGCTGATAGTAAACTTATCCTGACGGGAGGATAATTCGGGGATAAACAGCGGCGTGCGTCTGTGAAAAATCATCTGCGGACAACCGATAGGGAATGTCAGGACGCGGAAAGGCTTATCGCTTTCCAGCACCCAATAGTAGCGCACATACGGGCGCAGTTTCTCCTTCGGTTGATAGATTCTCATTGATAATCTATTTAAGATTTCTTACCATGGCATCCGAATCTGCTGCTTATTCTGTTCTGCGGTCAGCCTGTCGCTCTCTATTGATATGTATGGCATGATAATCTTCTTTTGTCATTAGATAAAATTGTTCGGTACGCCTGTCCCCAAGAGGCGAGACAATATCGGGATTAGTATGGTGATACTTGAATCCGCATTTCTCGCAGACACGTCTTGATTTGTCGTTTCCGTCATAATATCCGCACCATACGGCACCGAGTTCAAGGTCATTGAAGCATCTTGACAACAAGGCTTTTACCCCTTCCGGTATCAATCCTTGTCCCCAATATGGCTTGCCAATCCAATAGCCAATCTCTGCCTCATTTGTTTGCATTTCAGCGGCATGTAAACTGTTGGAGAACATTATACCACAACAACCCACAGGCTCATCAGTCTCTTTCAATACAACGGCATAAGTTTCCGGCGCGGAAAACACAGTCCGGATAATTTCAAGGCTGTTTTCCACGGAAGTATGCGGCGGCCAACCTGCAACCAAACCGATTGCAGGGTCAGAAGCGTACTTATAAAGAGCCTCGGCATCGTCCTCTCGCCAAGGTCGCAGGATAAGTCTGTCAGTTTCTATCATGCTTCATTCATAGTCGATGCGCTCAATTTTGAAGATTACAGGGCGCGTCCCGTCGTTGCAGCATGTGATCATGGTGTTTTCATCGCGCATCCAACCCTTCATGATGGAGCCGCCCTGCAATCCGGCGTAGATGTATCTGGAGATAGCATCCCACGCCTCGGAGCAGAATGGCTTTTTCGGACCACCTGCCACCTCATCAGGATTGCCGTCGGTTTTCACGAGCGTGTCGAGTCCACAGTGCCAGAAGTCATCCCGGACGTCATCACGATAGAACATGAACTCATCGCCCTTGTTGTAGACAGGGCATTTGCCGGAGCAAGGATTCACGCAGTATTGCTGCTGATATTCGGGATAGAGCTTGGTGTCAAGCACAGTGATTTTCACTTTATGTTTCATACCTATGTGTTGTTTATTCTTTTCTTCACTTTGAGCCATGCGGGGCTGCCGGAGATGCAGCATTGCCGCATCGTGTCGCACATCTCCACGAATCGGCTCCTGGGAATTGAGAAACTGAGAATGTCATGGTGGAAGAATTGACGTGCTGAGACATCAAGCATACCGATAAAACAATGTTTGCCGCCTGCGCGGTTTTCGTTGACCATCGTCGTTATTGCCGACGCACAGCCTGAACCCCACGGAGACATCACGGCATTAAGATCCGAGCTGTCATAGTTGGCCCAAGCGAAAAGACCGGAAAGCACGTCGGGCGTCACAAAGAATATCAGACCCTCTATTTCATCGAAATTGTCAAGATTGCCGACCGGCACGATATTCAGATATGGCTTTTCGGACAGACGTGGGTTCAGTGCCGTTATATAACCTCGAACCAGTTCCGGCGACTGTTTGTATTTTTCCACTTTTGAGACGAAGTCATATATACGCTCCTGTACCGGCCCGAGACCTGTGTACAGCTTGCCGCCTCCGCATGTGAGACTCTCGGCGTCGAAAGTTACTGTTTCCCCTTTATATGCCTATGAAATTGCTTGAACATACAGCCCGCGATATTCCAAGGCTCACTGAGAGGCTTATCGGCATATACCACAGCGAGAGGCAACGGCACAGATGCTCCGAAACACTCCCGATATTCTGCTATGAATTCTGACGGGTTCATCATAAGAGACATCCTATTGAAATAAAGAGCAGAAGCCCTGCTTGTTGAATTGATAGTACATTTCTATACGCTCTTGCGTGTCGTTTTCAAGCAACAGAAGCAACTCCTTTGCAAATTCAAGCGTAGCCGAACCGTTTGCAGTCACAATGCGGTTGTCGCTTACGGCTTGCGTGTGGATGTACCCTTCGGGATTCGTATAGATCTCACCACCCCAAATTTTAAGTTGTTCCAATCCGTTGCCGGTATGTTTCACGGCATTGAGAAAACCATGTTTCGCCATCCACGAAGCTGCGTTACAGATAGCACCGACTGTTTTGCCTTCTTCAATGGCTTTTCGGACTATCGGCACGACTTTGTCAGCGACGGGCGTGCTCCAG